>Ga0160467_100028_pt1 | contig 269267 bp, 247 predicted proteins | sample HID1972I_E11MG_FD_108221 | JGI IMG/M metagenome (GOLD analysis project Ga0160467, IMG submission 108221) | Enriched pill bug-associated microbial communities from UW Madison campus, WI, USA - HID1972I_E11 MG | ecosystem: Host-associated > Arthropoda: Insects > Digestive system > Unclassified ...
AAAACCAGACGGCAGGCGGGCTGTATTACGAAGCCAGGTGATGGAGCTGCATAACATCAGCCATGGTTCTGCCGGAGCAAGGAGCATCGCCACAATGGCAACCCAGAGAGGCTATCGGATGGGACGCTGGCTTGCTGGCAGACTGATGAAAGAGCTGGGGCTGGTCAGTTGCCAGCAGCCTACTCATCGATATAAACGTGGCAGCCATGAACACGTCGCTATCCCGAATCACCTTGAGCGGCAGTTCGCAGTGACAGAGCCAAATCTGGTGTGGTGCGGCGACGTGACGTATATCTGGACAGGCAACCGCTGGGCATACCTTGCTGATGTTCTCGATCTGTTCGCGAGGAAACCGGTGGGTTGGGCAATATCGTCCTCCCCGGATAGCAAACTGACGGCCAAAGCATTGGAAATGGCGTGGGAAACTCGCGGCAAGCCAGACGGAGTGATGTTCCACAGCGATAGTAATAATGCCGGTGTCAGTTTGTCATCACTCAGTTTGCCGTTTAAACAGATTGGTGTGATTACTGATGCAGTGAAGACCTTCCCGCATCCTGACTCACACAGCGATCGACCTTTTGTGTATTGCCCTGGACTCGTCGGTTGCCGGAAGCGCCTTCATGCGAGGCATCTCCTCACCGGTGCGCGTGACTCAAGAAGGGCCTGACGGCTTGTCTCATTACTGTCCTGTCCGGGTTATCTGTCTGGAGATTCAACTCTATTTCCTCACAGGAGTTTTGTCATGGCTGATAACGTTACCGAAGCCACCGTTGTGGGTGGCGTGGATACACATAAAGATTTGCACGTTGCCGCTGTCGTAGATCAGAACAATAAAGTTCTGGGGACCCAGTATTTTTCCGCAACACGACAAGGTTACCGGCAGATGCTGGTATGGATGACCTCATTTGGGGCGTTAAAGCGAATTGGCGTTGAGTGCACAGGTAGCTATGGCTCAGGGCTGCTTCGCTATTTCCAGAATGCGGGGTTAGAAGTTCTTGAGGTTACTGCGCCAGATCGGATGGAACGACGCAAACGGGGTAAAAGTGACACGATTGATGCTGAGTGTGCTGATCATGCAGCATTCTCGGGTATCAGGACAGTTACCCCCAAAATACGTGATGGCATAATTGAATCTCTACGGGTCTTAAAAACTTGCCGAAAAACAGCGATATCAACCCGCAGAGTCGCTCTCCAGATTATCTATTCCAATATTATCTCTGCTCCGGATGAATTACGTGAACAGCTCAGAAATATGACGCGTATGCAGCTCATCAGGACTCTGGGATCCTATAGGCCTGATGCCAGTGAATACCACAATGTTACAAACGTTTATCGCATTGCATTAAAGTCCCTTGCACGACGCTATGTCGAGCTACATGACGAAATCGCTGATCTGGATGTTATTATTGCGGCAATTGTCGACGAGCTGGCACCTGAACTGATTAAACGTAATTCTATTGGATACGAAAGCGCTTCGCAGTTGCTGATCACTGCCGGAGACAATCCCCAACGACTAAGATCTGAATCAGGCTTTGCAGCACTGTGTGGTGTCAGCCCTGTTCCTATATCTTCTGGAAAAACGAACCGTTACCGACTTAACCGGGGCGGAGATCGTGCTGCGAATAGTGCACTTCACATCATCGCCATCGGAAGATTAAGAACTGACGCAAAAACCAAGGAATATATCGCCAGGCGAGTAGCTGAAGGGCATACAAAAATGGAAGCAATACGCTGTCTGAAGCGCTATATCTCACGCGAAGTTTATACATTACTGCGTAACCAAAACAGGCAGGTCAACAGCATCCAGATAATGACTTGACTCTTAGAAGGGCGTCCAGGGCAGTCATTATACAAGCAGGCAGTTATTGTGGCGGTACCGGATCAAACAGAGTATAAGTCGACGTGGAAACTGCTGGGATAACAGCCCGATGGAGCGCTTCTTCAGAAGTCTGAAGAATGAATGGGTGCCAGTGACTGGTTACGTAAGCTTCAGCGATGCTGCCCATGAAATAACAGATTATATCGTTGGGTATTACAGCGCGCTCAGGCAGCATGAATATAACGGTGGGTTACCACCCAACGAATCGGAAAATCGATACTGGAAAAACTCTAAAGTGGTGGCCAGTTTTTGTTGACCACTACAATCGGGGATGGCATTCAATTCTTCGTCTACGATGGGATATGCAGGCGGGACATTGACTGGAACTCTCGCAACAAGGACCATAAACCCAAGCGCTGCAAATACCTATTCGAACGGAACTGCTGCACTCTACTGGAGTAATATTTATTCTCAAAATGCAGTAACAGTAGTTTCTGATAGCGCTAAAAAACCTATTCAAGAAGGATTAACGAAGGAAGAAATTTTCTGTGCAAAAGAGTGCGCTAAACGTTATAAAAAATATAAGCTTGCAGCAGCAATTGAGGAGAAGGGAGAGGAAAGTGCCCGCTATCATATAGGTGTAATTGCTCAGGATATTATTAAGATATTCACGGATTCAGGATTAGACTGGAGAAAGTACGACATTGTTACTTTCGAAGAGTGGGGCGCGGTAGAGGCTTTAGAATATCGTCCTGAAACCTATGATGATAGTGGAAATCTTCTCACTGAAGCCGTTCAGCCTACTGAAGGAAGGGAGGCGGGCAGTATTTACATGGTCCGCTATGATGAGCTTAACGACTTCATAAATGCAGGAATCTTAGACTCATATGAAGATCTGGAATCTCGTATAAAGGAGCTTGAAGCTAGGTGATTGTTACCGCTTGGCTGTCATATGTGACAGCCATCGTGTTTCATTGTTTCTCCTCAGATAGTTCTCTGCTAAAGTGTATGAAATTATGAGAATTATGGTGATCTTGTGAAACGTATTGCATGGTTAGATGTCGCTCGAGCGTTAGCAGTTATCTTTGTGGTCTTTACGCATGCACATGAACAGGCAGGAGTGCAATCCATCTTGCTAAAAAGCATTTACTACTCTGTAGACCGGATCGGCGTTCCAATATTTCTAATGATTTCTGGCGGTTTAATATTACCAAAACTACAACAAAATGGGGATATCCTTTCATTCTACAAAAAAAGAATCCCACAGTTTATTGCTGTTATTATTGTGTACTCGCTACTTACCTCCATGCCAAGACTATATGCGCTAGGTGGTCTTGATTCAAAATCTGTGATTACTATTATCATCGAAAATAATGGAATTTATCCATTTAAAAGTGCAATTCCGCATCTTTGGTATATGTATTTCATAATTGCACTTTATCTAATCTCTCCTTTCTTGTCAAAAATGGTATCATTATGCACCGATAAACAGATATACCTTTTTATAACAATATGCATTTTGTTAAATCAATTTCCAGCCACAATGGCAGCATTTGGATACAAAATTGAGTTTTTACAGGCTATGGGTAATAATTTCACTGGCGCTTTTTTAGTTTATTATCTACTTGGCTATATGATAATACATAAGGGTGGGCTGAGTTCATTATCAATTTCATCTGTAATAGGTTATTCGGGATTAACGATCATTCCGATTGGTCTTTTGGCATGGTATGAAGTATTAAATAATAAGCTCATTGGTACGATGCATTGGTACAGCGGGTCATTGTCTATTTTAATTTCTAGTGTTGGACTTTTAATGCTTATCAAGGTCTTATTCTCACGAACTGAGAATTCTAGTTGGGTTGTTAACAGATTAAGCCTCTATTCCTTCGGTATATATTTATCTCATTATGCATTTATTTATTTAACAAAAGCAATTGCAGCAAAAAAAAATCTAGCTATTGATGATGTTAAAATGACTATTATATATTGCGTTGTGGGTATTTGGGGTGGTTATTTACTTACATCAATACTGATACGGTTCAAAACAACCAAATGGCTAGTATCCTAATTTAGCATAACTTGTATTACTAGTATTTTTAACTGTTTTTATATCAACAGTCCGCTGAGCGGACTGTACACTTTTCTCTGGAAGGTTTTGGTCAGTTGATGGTATGTAATTTTATTTAACATATATCCAAAGTTTTCCTGCAGGGTGTTCTCTTTTGTTAGTTTTATTAATATATTATTGTCTGGTATTTGAAGTTATTTTATGTAACTTTAAGTATTTTTAAGGTTATTAGCTAATGGTTAGATTCATATTCATTTAAAAAATGCCGCTATAATCTCTAGCGGCATTGATACCTTAGCTACATTTCACAACATAAAGTTTGTATTTTGATTTCCACATTGGTACTGATTCAGAGGTGTAAAATAGTTTGAATTTTGGCTTTTTATCAAAGTATATTGCGTAATCTACATTCTTGCAGTCACCGCCTAAACGACCTTTCATTTCGATTTTATATTTGCTGGTAAAAGTGCCTGATAGAATATGAACTGTCCACGGATCGCTAAAATTAAATGAAGCTTTGATTTTTGTGTTGGCGATTAGCGCATTATTTTTGAAAATAAAATCCAGTGCATCAGCCTTAGCAAAAACACTTTCCTTTCTATCTCTTATTATATTAATAGATTCTGTGGATGTGACAATAGTATAAACACTTAACAATGCAATTACTAAAGGCTTTGTTTTAAATTCAAAATGTTCTGCATTAATGAATACACAATACAGTGAAATTAGCACAGATGGTAGATGATAGTATGGCATTGGAAAATTCATATAATACATTGTGAATGAATATCCAATGGGTACTATTGGAAGTAAGATATATGAGGATTTTCTTTGTTTAAAAACAAATATAAGCAATGAAGCTAGAGAAGTATAAATCCAAGGAGAAATTATTAAATTTGACATTGCTTTAGCAACATCTCTGCTTGGGTTCCCATAAGCTTTATCAATTGTCGGGTAGATATCAATGAAATAAGATGCAATCCATAATGATGATATAAAAAGTAGGGCGATCGCAGCTAGTAGTTTTAGCTTATCTTCTTTATTAAGTATATAAGAGACAAAAAAGGATGCAGAAATCCCCAAAGTAATTAAGAATGCAGTTTCTTTATAAAAAAGAAAGATAGAAAATGTCAATATCGAAATCGTTATCTTAATGCCGCTATTTTGCTCAATCCCTGCTTTTAAGAGAAGAAGTGAAAGCATTAGCAATAATGCCATATTTCTTTCAGGATATATCAATCCATAAAAAGACTGTATAAATGCACAGCTAATCGTCAGTAGTATAAAAAATATAGTTCCAGTTTTTTTTCCGAAAGCTTTTAATGAAATGAAAAATATTGCGATCATTTCAAAAATGGCAAATAGATGATACGAATAATTCGAAGCATTTATCTTAGCTATCTGCTCAAACTCTTGATGACCTAGTGGAAAAAATCTACCACTATCGTACCAAATGGGGTTACCATAAAATTGATGACCATCACGTAATGTTTCCCAGAATATATTACTGTCTTGATAAGTAAACTCCTCCCATAGAGGAATCATGGTAATGTATGCTGAATAGAAACAGATTAAAGAAAAAATTACAACTGTATAACATAAAGGTTTATAATTAATAGATTTGAGGTTGATTGTATTACCTTTGTTTTTTACATTCAAAATGTAATTAAATGTGAGCGTTATAAAGAAAGAAATAGCTAAAAAAAGTGTCAGATAAGTATAAAAATATTTTCCAATCATTTCTTTTCTCCATCTGTCATAGCTTCAATGAAAAATTTAGGCCTTTTTTTACTTTCCATATAAATTTTCCCCACGTATTCACCAATAACCCCTAAGCAAAGCATTTGCACACCACCAATAAAAAGGGTGGCTAAAATCATTGATGTCCATCCACTTACAGTATGCCCAAGGAAATATTGACCTAATGTATAAAGAACCCCTACTGACGAAAGTATTGAAATTATAAATCCTAAAGCAGTAACAATCCTTAGAGGAGTAACTGAAAAAGAAGTAATCCCCTCAAGTGCAAGCGCAATCATTTTCTTTAAAGGGTATTTTGATTCTCCAGCAACTCTTTCACTCCTGGCATAATAAACCATATCACTAGGAAAACCTATGAGGGGAATCAACCCCCTTATGTATAAATTCTGCTCTTTATATTGAAGAAGTGCTTCTAATGCTCTTTTACTTAAAAGTCGGAAATCGGCATGGTTTTGAACTTGATTAACTCCCATCAAAGACATTACTTTGTAAAATGACTGTGCAGTGAATCGTTTGAAGATGGTATCTGATGCACGGTCATTCCTCACTCCATAAACGATATCTTTACCTGATAAATATACATCAACCATTTTTTTTATTACAGAAGTATCATCTTGCAAATCAGCATCGATGCTGATTGTGATATCTGAATCTTTACATAAAGATAGTCCCGCTATGAGGGCTGTCTGATGACCTTTGTTACGTGAAAGCTTTACCCCCTTAACAAAAGGATTTGCGCTGGCCTGGGCATCAATTAATGACCAAGTATCATCCTTGCTTCCATCATCGACGAAAACAATATGACTTGTACTGGCTATTTTTTTATCTTGTATCATCTCTTCTAATCGTAAAGATAACTCAGACAGGCAAAGGTTAAAAACCGCCTCTTCGTTATAACAAGGCACAACTATTGAAAGAACTGGCGCATTCATTATTTCATTACCCAAAATTTATTTATAAAAAAACCTGACGCAGTGTAAAACAGCATCCCTGTAAGTTGAATTATGTAGTCATTATCTATACTTAAAACCATAGCGCACTTCATGGCCAGAATGTTAATTAAATAACAGCCAGCACAGCACGCTATGAACTTTGCTAACCTTCCAAGTGTAGGGCGAGAGGAAAAAGTGAAATATGTATTAAGTGCGTAACTAAACAAAATACCCACCACATAGCCCCAAAAATTAGAAAGATACAGGCCACATCCAAGCGCCGTGAGCGTTATGATCACAATGGCCGTAACTAGTGTATTCATGCCGCCGACAATGCAGTAACGAAATGCCTGGCTCTTGTAAATTGCTGATAGGTTCATATCCATGCTGTAGGTAACTTAATCTTCATAAAGATCAGAACATTATTAAAGGACGGAAGTCTATCATCATATTAAGGCTTGATCGACCACCATAATAAGTCGCACTGTGCGTGTATACAGTTATTTTTTTGAGGTACACCATGCCGCGTCGTTCAGATACCGTGATCGCCTTCAGGGCTTCTATTTTGCATGAAGGGTCGGGCCGCAGGATTGTAAAAACTGCTGATTTTATTCAGGAACTTCTAAAGGTCAACAGGGACCTCAGTATGGAAGAGGCCAACCAGTGGATCGCCAGATACACAACCTGCTTCAAAGACATCACTCCTGACCACGGGGAGAACAAGACGTGGTTCATGTACAACCCGAACGGAGGGCTTTGATATGGCATTTGCATCACCAGCCAAGGACTATGTCGAGCGCGGCATCTCATTGGATGCTGAGTTGATAAGCCATCCATCGGCAACTTACTATGTCAGGTCTGATGTAGCTATTTTACGTGCAGGTATCAAGCAAGGCGCGCTGCTTGTCGTTGACTCCGCGGCAAACCCCTGTGACGGCTCGATCGTTCTCTGTTCCATCGATGGTCAGTTTGTCATGAGGTATTACCGCATGTTCCCAAGCTTGCATCTGGAGAACATGGAGACAGGCCGGAAGGAGAGGGCGCGCGGACTCGATGATGGAAGTGCAATCGATGTTTTCGGCGTGGTGACGTACATCATAAACGATGCGCGCACCGGAGAATTCGACGACAACCCGGTAATTTAATCAGACGGGCTCGATTAACTCCGGGCCCTGATTCTTCACATTACCCACGGCGCGCGACACTGCATGCCAGATAATTGCATCTGCTGGCACCGAACCGTCGGAAACAATCTCCTCTGCTTCTTTCCCGCCCACATCCTGCCTCATCCATTCGCGCGTTGCCTCCGGTGACAGAACCAGTGGCCTGCGGTCGTGAATATCGACCAGGCCTTTGTCGGCTGCCGCCGTGACTATCAGAAAGCCTTCTGCTTCATCTCCACGCTCGAAGGGAGTGCTGCCTATTGCGGCCATGAATATCGGCTTACCATCCGCACGATGAATAAAATACGGCTACTTCTTGTCGCCTTCCTTCTTCCATTCGAACCAGCCATCAGCAAAGACTATCGCCCGGCCATGTTGCCAGAGCGGTTTGAACATACGGCTTGTTGCCGCTGTCTCAACCCGGGCATTAATCAGCGACGGTTTATCCCACCACCCAGGCGCGTAACCCCAATGAACAGCATCGAGGTGTAATTGTTCGTCGCGTTCGCTCACCAAAAGCACTTTGGTGCCAGGGGCGACGTTGAAGCGTCCGATAGGTTCCGGGTCATAGGGAATGTCTCGTTCAGCTTCTTCTGCCAGGTGGGCAAGGTAATCGTCGCGTGTCATGGATTGAGAGAAACGTCCGCACATGGTCACCTCCACTCGGTCAGACTGAAAGTATAGGGGAGGGGAAATTGTAGATAGAATGGTAATGGGGCATGGATGGGGCATAAAGAGAGGGTAGATCTTGGGTGAACTTTGCAGCCTGCAGTTTTTAACGACGCCAACCAACTGTTATGTAATGCGCTCTTGGACGATCTTTGTCGTTTATAAAAATCACATGGTCATATGATGGGCATGCAGGTGTAGGTCCAGACCACAGCACCCGCCACCAGGGCATAACTTTTTCCCGTCGACACTTCCAGTTACTGCGTTAGCGACCATACTTTCTTTTACGGTCCGCTAACGCAGAGACAATCATGCCAGTCATCAAAACTTCTTCGTCGCATTCCGCGCCGGTGGCGGAAAACATTTTCTGGTTACGGGTCGAAAATGCTGCCCGTCAGTACGGATTTGTGTTGTTAGTCCTGCTGTTATTGGCCGGGTTCTGCGGCCTGTTTTCGAAAGGGGTGTTCAGCAATGCCCACCAGGCATCGACTGACGGCAAGGTCGACGTGGACTATGAACGGTTTGGCCGCAACCAGAGCGATATGGACCTCAAGCTCACCCTGAAAGCGCCCCCGGGCGAGAACTACACTGTGACGCTCGGTGGACAGTTTATGGATACCTTCGAAATCAATGCGCTGTATCCGCAGCCATGGCGCTTTAGCAGTCAGGAGGGCAGCATGATTCTGGAATTCCACGATCAGCCAGAAGGGGGAACGCATACGCTGTGGTTGAGTATTCAGCCGCGTCGTTGGGGCAACGTTGTTTCCACGTTACGGATAAATCAGCAGCCTGCCGTTTCGATCACGCAGTTTATTTATCCCTGAGGACCGCGCATGGACATGATCCTCAGGGCCGTCGTCATTTATCTGGTGTTGGTGCTGGTGTTTAAAATCGCGGGTCGGCGCGCCCTGTTGCAGATGACATCCTTTGATTTGATTCTTCTGTTAATCATCAGCGAAGCCACTCAGCAGGCGCTGTTGGGTAGCGATTTCTCGGTAACAGGTTCCGTACTCAGTATCGTCACGCTTATCGTAATGGACATGCTGTTCGGAAAAATCAAAAAGTACCTGCCCGGCGCCGAGGAGATGATTGACGGTTCCCCGGTCATTCTGGTTGAGCACGGTGTTCTAATACGGGAAAAAATGCGGATGGCCGATATCTCTGAGGACGACATTATGGTGTCGGCGCGAAACAACCAGGGGCTGACTGCGCTTTCGCAGATTAAATTTGCGATCCTCGAAAGTAACGGTCATATCTCAATCATCGCGCAGCAGTAAAGGCTGGAAGCGATAACGCTTTAATGACACAATATTTTTTTCACGGTTTTCAGGATAGGTGATGAAAAAGATTGCGATTATCGGCGCTCTGTTGGCGCTGAGCGGCTGTGCTCAGATTGACGACTACACTCACGTGGTCAAAGCACCGGCCCCGGCGGGGCTGGCGGGTTACTGGCAGTCAGAAGGGCCGCAGAGTGCGATGATCAGCCCGGAAGCAATAGCCACGCTGATTATTACGCCGGAAGGGGATACGCTTGATTGCCGCCAGTGGCAGCGCGTTATCGCATTACCGGGCAAACTGATGCTGCGCAGCGATGACCTGTATAACGTCACCAACCGCAAAGACGTCTATTCGATTGACCGGGAAGGCGAGCGCATTGATTACGATCGCATGACGCTCAAACGCGTCGATCGTCCAACGCAGGAATGTGCGGATTACCTGCAAAAGAATCCGCTGATTTCCCCGCTGCCGTAACCTGGCTTGCGTTAATCCCCCCGGCTGGCATCGCGCCGTCGGGGTGAGTTTGAGCTCACGCCTTAAAGCACGTCCTCCATGACCCACACGCTCACGCTGCCGCCGTTACAGGTGAAGACGCCGTTGCCTTGCGCATCGGTTTCGACCACTTCTTCGCGATTACTGAGAAAATCTTTCCAGCGCTTGTTGCCGTAGTTGTCGCCGAGCGTCAGCGTTTTTTCGCCTTCGTCGCCGTTGGACAATACCACCACACAGCCGGGTGCGTCGTCAGTCCCGCTGCGGCTGAAAGCGATACAGTTTGGATGATCAAACCAGAGCGTTTGCACGCCGTGGGCAAAGCGCTGGCGGGCGTCAATCAGCTCGTGTAACTGCTCAATCACCGGCATTTCGATTTTATAGCTGTTACCGTCGCCACCGGTGTCTTCGTAAATCGCCCCGAACAGGTCAGCGTAGAACACTGAGGGCACACCATTTTCTCGCAGTAATATCAGCGCATAGGCCAGCGGTTTAAACCACGGTTCGACCGGGGCTTCCAGCGCCTGTAGCGGTTGGGTGTCGTGATTGGTGACCAGCGTAATGGCGTGGAACGGATCGGCTTCCACCAGCGTGCCGGTGAAAATCTGACTCATGTCATAATCGCGACCCAGGCGTGAGGCCTCGTGGAATTTCATCTGCAATGGTGCATCAAACAGCAGCGTCTGCCCGTCGACCTGGCTGATGTAATGCTGGAGCTTATCGACTTCGTGAGACCAGTATTCCGCCACGATGAACAGCGGCTTTGGCGCCACTTCCTGTACGTGTTCAATCCACTCTTTGTAGAACCACGCCGGAATGTGTTTCACCGCATCCAGACGGAAACCATCGCATTGCGTTTGTTCCATCACCCAGCGCGCCCAGTATTTGAGTTCCTCGGTGACCGCATGATTGCGGAAATCAATATTCTCGCCCATCAGGTAGTCGAAGTTGCCCATTTCGTTGTCGACCTGATCGTTCCAGCCTTCGCCGCTGTAATCATTGACGATTTTAAAGACGCCGTTTTCATCAGGATTTTCAATGTGATCGATACCACTGAAGCATTTGTAATCCCAGACAAACTGCGAATATTTCCCTGCGCGAACCGGGAAAGCGTATTTGGTCCACGCGTCGCATTCGATGACTTCATCATCAATTTGCGTGCGGTCCTGCTCGTTTACACGCTGGACCTGAATGCGTTCTTTTTCGTCGGCACCCATTTTATGGTTCACCACCACGTCGAGCAGCACCGCAATATCGTTCTTTTTCAGCGCATCGATGGCGGCCAACAGCTGAGCTTTATCGCCGTATTTGGTGGCGACCGATCCTTTTTGATCAAACTCGCCGAGGTCGAAAAGATCGTAGCTGTCATAGCCAACGGAATATCCGCCCGAAGCGCCTTTATACGCCGGGGGCAGCCAAATCATGTTGACGCCAATTTCATTGAGATTGGGCGCAAGCGCTTCGACCTCTCGCCACAATTCACCGCCAGTGGGGTAATACCAGTGAAAACATTGCAACAGGGTAGGATTGCGCATACACAGACTCCGTGTGATCAGGAGACTCTAGTATGGAATACAAAGCGGAAAAACGCCTGGCGCGCAGCGCGCGCCAGCGAATCAGTTGGTTGGCGTGTCGCGGTTTTCCTGCGGCACCAGAACGTGACCGCCTTGTTTGCCGTAGGTGGTGAGAACCGATTTTTGAATGGTGGACTGGCCAACCAGTTTTGCCAGCTCCTGCATTCGCGCCTGCAGCAGGCGTTTGACCTCGGTTTCGTTATCGAGAATAGCGCGCAGTACCGGGCGCAGCTGATCCTGGATGACGGTCGACGGCTCCGTTTGTTGCGTTATTTCTGCCAGTTTTTGCACCGCACTGACATACTCCATTTCACAGACAATCAGTTCGTCCCATTGTCCTTCTGTGGCGAATCGCAGCATGACGAGGCTTTGGTTAAGCAGCTGCTGGTACAGGCTATAGAGGTGCGGTGCAGTGCTCATTAGACGGCGTCCTGAATCAGAGTGGGCGAGAGGGCAACGTCTTTCCAGGCATCAGCGATATCGCGCAGCACGGATTCCACTTCTTCAATAGCAGAAACCTCATTACGCAGATTGGCTTGCAGGAGTCGCCTCACCATCCAGGCGTAAAGCGCAATCAGGTTTTGCGTAAGCTCATCGTCACTCTCCTCGTCCAGCCCGACTTTAAGGCCGTTTTCGATAATATTGATGGCTTTCGAGAGGGAAAGGCCTTTCCCCTCAATGTTGTTGTCTTGCATAAACAGGCGCGCGCGCACCAGTGCGCTGAGTGCACCATCAAACAGCAGAGTCACCAGCTGCTGCTGGCTCGCGCTCATTACCGCGCTTTCGACTCCGATTTTTGCGTAGGCCTGTGTACCTTTTGCGCCGTACATATTAGCTCCTGGGCGTATTTAGTTAGCTTTTGCTGCTGGAAGTTGATTCGAACTGCTGCGTCAGATAGCTGCTGGTGGAGTTCAGCGAGTTCATCATCACGTCTAGCTGGGTAAACTGGGCTTTGTAACGCGCCATCATGGTATCGATGCGGTCACTGGCGTCGTTGTACTGGGTGGTCAGGTTGTTCAGGGTCTTACTTACCCCGTCGGTGGCCGCCTGAATAATCCCGGTCGTGGAGAGCCAGCTGGTCAGGTTGCTGCCCATAGTGGTAGTGACGCCGGTGGTTTTCCCGTCGCCGACGAACATATCTTTGATATCACCGGAATTATTCTTCAGTGCTGTTTCCAGTTTGCTGCTGTCGACCGACAACTCACCGGTTGAGGGATCGCTGGTAATACCAATCTGTGCCAGGGTTCTAAACGATGAGCTCCCCGAGCTGGTCAGCATACTTTTCAGCTGGGTCTGGATGGTGCGCAGGGTACTGTCGCCGAGCAGGGCGCCGTTGCTGGTGTCCTGTGCGTCAGTTCCCGCATCAACAGCCGTGTATTTGGTTAGCGAGGAGAAGGTGTCCTGCAGAGAGTTATAGGCTGTGATCCAGTCGTTAATTGCCTTTTCTGATTTGGAATTATCTTTGGTGATAGTCAGCGTCTGGTTGCCAGTGGTGACATCATTCAGATTCAGGGTAATGTCTTCCAGTGCATCGCTGATGGTGTTGCTGCCATTCTCGATGTCGACGTTGTTAACTTTGAGTTTGGCATTCTGCGCGGTAATGGATTCTTCCATGCCGCCATTGCCGGACGCGTCGTAGCCCATAAAGCTTTGTAGGACGCTGTCGCCGCTGACGCTGATGCTCATCGCATTATCACTGCCGGTATCATTCGAGGTGACAGACAGGCGGTATTTACCGTTACCGACGTTAATGATACTGGCGCTGACGCCCGCATCGGCTTTGTTAATCGCATCGCGAATGCCATTCAACGAGGAGTTGGCCGCAGAGATATCGATGGTAACGGGTTTCTTACCACCGCCTTGTTGGATGGTGATGGTGCTGTCCGCGCTGGCAATTGCGGTTTTGCTGTCGGCCTGCGTGCTTTTGGTGGTCAGGGTTTGCGCCTGCGCCAGTTGTGACACGCTGATGGTGTACTTTCCGGCAATCGCGTTGCCGGTGGTGGCAGCGCTGAAGGCGGAGGAGGAGCTGGCAGTGGTGGTGGCGGTAAATAAATCAGCGCTGCTCAGCGCGGTATTTGCCGTTTGAAAAGACGCCAGTGCATTTTTCAGCGTGCCGTAAGCGCTCAGTTTGGCGGTATATGAGGATTGCTGAGCTGAGATAGGGTTCAGCGTTGATTTTTCCGCTGCTTCCAGACTGTCGAGGATGCTGCTCAGATCTAAACCTGAACCGACACCCAGCGTAGAGATACTTGCCATATCTGTTCCTTAATCTTTTGACATGTAAAACGAATACCGGGGTTATCGGCGGGAATAGCGCAAAGTTTACGTTTAATTTTCTTTTTTTAATGGCGGGAATAAAGGCAACAGGGAAGACTATTTCGGCGGCTAAAACATTATTCCTGTGGTTGTGAAAAAAAGTGTGAAAAAAATCTAAAGGTTAGTTGGGGGACGACGATAACCACATTGACGGCGATTGAGCCGACGGGTGGAAACCCAAATCTAACCTACAGATTTGAAACACAGGAAACGAAATCATGGCACAAGTCATTAATACCAACAGCCTCTCGCTGATCACTCAGAACAACATCAACAAAAACCAGTCGGCAATGTCTACTGCAATCGAGCGTCTGTCTTCTGGTCTGCGTATCAACAGCGCGAAAGACGATGCGGCAGGTCAGGCGATTGCTAACCGCTTCACCTCTAACATTAAAGGCCTGACTCAGGCTGCACGTAACGCCAACGACGGTATCTCTCTGGCACAGACCACTGAAGGCGCGCTGTCTGAAATCAACAACAACTTACAGCGTGTGCGTGAGCTGACCGTGCAGGCGACCACCGGGACTAACTCCGAGTCCGATCTGGACTCCATCCAGGACGAAATCAAATCCCGTCTGGATGAAATTGACCGCGTATCCGGCCAGACCCAGTTTAACGGCGTAAACGTGCTGGCAAAAGACGGCACCATGAAAATTCAGGTTGGTGCCAACGATGGACAGACCATCGATATCGATCTGCAAAAAATCGATTCCTCTACTCTGAAGCTGACAGGCTTTAACGTAAACGGTGAAGGTTCTGTTGCTAACACAGCAGCAACTAAGGCTGACCTGACCGCAGCTCAGTTGAGCGCTCCAGGTGCTGCTAATGCTGATGGTTCAATTACTTATACTGTTAGCGCAGGTTATAATCAGTCCTCAGCATCTGATGTACTGGCAAGCATCAAAAATGGCTCTGCACCTGCTTTAGCAATTACTGCAACCATTAATAATGGCTTTGGCGATTCAGCAGCACCTATCTCTACAGCTTATGCATACGACAGCGCCAAAAGCGATTTCACGTATGACGTTGCTTCTAGCTCAGATAATACTGTCGCGCAGGTTCAGTCCTTCCTGACTCCGAAAGCTGGTGATACTGCAAGTCTGAAAGTGACAGTAGGCACCACGTCTGTCGATGTTTCTCTGTCAAGCGACGGTAAAATCACTGCGAAAGATGGCTCTGCACTTTATATCGACTCAACAGGCAACCTGACTCAGAACAGCGCTGGTCTTACTTCTACTGATCTGGCGACTCTGAGCGGTCTGCAAGCTAGTGGTGTTGCCTCTACTATCACCACCGCTGACGGTACAAATATCGATATTGCTACCAGCGGTGACATTGCTCTGACTGGCGTCAGAATTAGTGCTGATGCTCTGCAATCTGCAGCAAAAGGGACTGGTTTCACCGTTGGTACTGGTGCAACTGGCATCACGGTTGATACTGCTGGGAAAGTGACTATTGGTGGTACTACTGCTCAGGCATACACTGGTACTGATGGTTCCTTGACGACCAACAATACGAAAAACCTTTATCTGCAAACAGATGGCAGCGTAACCAATGGTTCAGGTAAAGCGGTATATGTAGAAGCTGATGTCCCTGGTGGCTTCACAACTGATGCAGCAACCAAAGCTGCAACCACGACTGATCCACTGAAAGCTCTGGACGATGCAATCAGCCAGATCGATAAATTCCGTTCTTCTCTGGGTGCGGTGCAAAACCGTCTGGATTCTGCGGTGACCAACCTGAACAACACCACCACCAACCTGTCTGCTGCGCAGTCCCGTATTCAGGACGCCGACTATGCGACCGAAGTGTCGAATATGTCTAAAGCGCAGATCATCCAGCAGGCGGGTAACTCCGTGTTAGCGAAAGCAAACCAGGTTCCACAGCAGGTTCTGTCTCTGCTGCAGGGCTAATCCTGATAATGCTTCCAACCCCGCCTCGGCGGGGTTTTTTTGTTTTAGAGTTTTACTTAACTCGCCAAATAACCCCCCCTTTTAGCCACTATTCCGTCGATTAAAACCCCTCCAGAAACGGATAATCATGCCGATAACTCAACTATTGCAGGGCTGTTTATCGTGAATTCACTGTATACCGCTGAAGGTGTAATGGATAAACACTCGCTGTGGCAGCGTTATGTCCCTTTGGTGCGACACGAAGCATTGCGCCTTCAGGTGCGCCTGCCCGCGAGCGTGGAACTGGACGATCTGCTTCAGGCGGGCGGCATTGGGTTATTGAATGCCGTCGAACGTTACGATGCTCTGCAAGGCACGGCATTTACCACCTATGCAGTACAGCGCATACGTGGCGCGATGCTGGACGAATTGCGCAGCCGCGATTGGGTGCCGCGCAGCGTCCGCCGCAATGCCCGAGAAGTGGCGCAGGCGATGGGTCAACTGGAACAGGAACTGGGGCGCAACGCGACGGAAACAGAAGTCGCCCAACGTCTTGGCATTGCTGTTGAAGAGTATCGACAGATGCTGCTGGATACCAATAACAGCCAGATTTTCTCCTACGACGAGTGGCGGGAAGAGCACGGCGACAGTATCGAGCTGGTGACTGAAGAGAATCAACAGGAGAACCCGCTCCATCAACTGATGGAAGGCAACCTGCGTCAGCGCGTGATGGACGCGATTGAAGCGTTACCGGAACGTGAGCAGCTGGTGCTGACGCTCTACTACCAGGAAGAGCTCAATCTGAAAGAGATTGGGGGAGTGCTGGAAGTGGGAGAGTCGCGCGTCAGTCAGCTTCACAGCCAGGCCATCAAGCGTTTGCGAACAAAACTGGGTCGGTACCAGGAAGGCGGTTAAGCCGTCGCGCCTGGAGTAATGCCGCACATAGCATTGACTACCAGGAGTTATCATGACGGTGCAGCAGGTAAAAAGACGGCCTTTAAGCCGCTATCTTAAAGACTTTAAACACAGCCAGACGCATTGTGCCCACTGCCACAAAATGCTCGATCGCATTACGCTTGTGCGCAGGGGGGAAATCGTCAACAAAATCGCTATTTCCCGCCTCGATACCTTAATGGACGAAGCCGACTGGCTGCAGGAGCGCCGCGAGTGGGTCGCGCTGTGCCGTTTCTGCGGCGACCTGCACTGCAAAGAGCAGAGCGACTTCTTCGATATCCTCGGCTTTAAACAGTATCTGTTCGAACACACCGACATGAGCCCGGGCACCGTGCGCGAATATGTCGTGCGCCTGCGTCGTCTGGGCAATCATTTGTCGGCTCTGAAAATCGACCGCGAACTGCTTGAGGGTGAAGCGGACGAAAACCTCGCGCCGTGGCTCCCGCAGACCAGCACCAATAACTACCGCATTGCGCTGCGAAAGTATTCGCAATTCAGAAACCTGCGGCCGGTGGCGGGTCAGCAGACGTTCGCGTATCAGGCAACCTCTGATATATATTAAATTTGAATGGCATATAACGGACGGGTATTAGCTGTTTTTCCCAAACGTCTTACACTGCAAAAAATTCGAATTTTCGGGGGAATGATGAAATTAGCATTTATGGGCCGTCAGGCTCTGATGGGAATGATGGCCGTGGCGCTGGTCGCCGGGGCGAGCGTGAAAACCTTCGCAGCGGAAAACTTGCTGAGCCAGGTCAAAGAGCGCGGCACGCTGCGCGTAGGTCTGGAAGGCACCTATCCTCCGTTCAGCTTCCAGGGCGATGACGGCAAACTGACCGGGTTTGAAGTGGAATTCGCGCAGGAGCTGGCCAAGCATCTGGACGTAAAAGCGGACCTGAAACCGACCAAATGGGACGGGATGCTGGCCTCGCTGGATTCCAAACGTATCGACGTGGTCATTAACCAGGTCACCATTTCTGACGTGCGTAAGCAGAAATATGACTTCTCCACGCCATATACCGTGTCCGGTGTTCAGGCGCTGGTGAAAAAAGGCAACGAAGGCGTTATCAAGACCGCGGCTGACCTGAAAGGCAAAAAAGTCGGCGTGGGTCTGGGCACCAACTATGAAGAGTGGCTGCGTCAGAACGTGCAGGGCGTGGACGTGCGTACCTATGATGATGATCCGACTAAATATCAGGATCTGCGCGTAGGCCGTATCGATGCGATTCTGGTTGACCGTCTGGCGGCGTTGGATCTGGTGAAGAAAACCAACAATACGCTGGCCGTCACCGGTGAAGCGTTCTCCCGTCAGGAGTCTGGTGTTGCGCTGCGTAAGGGCAACGAAGACATGCTGAAAGCCATCGATGCCGCCATTGCGGACATGCAGAAAGACGGTAGCCTGAAAGCGCTGTCTGAAAAATGGTTCGGCGCTGACGTCACCAAATAACACCGCATCGCTTAAAAAAGGCGCTATTTAGCGCCTTTTTTTATTTCGTCGGCAACTGTGTGCATAATAAAAAGAAAATCAGGAGGTGCTATGTCACTGCAAAACCTTACTCGCTTCCCACGGCTGGAATTTATTGGCTCGCCGACGCCGCTGGAATACCTGCCGCGTCTGTCCGATTACCTGGGCCGCGAAATTCTTATTAAGCGCGACGACGTCACGCCGATGGCGATGGGCGGCAACAAGCTGCGCAAGCTTGAATTCCTCGCGGCAGATGCGCTGCGCGAAGGCGCAGACACGCTGATTACCGCCGGTGCGATTCAGTCTAACCACGTGCGCCAGACGGCGGCGGTGGCGGCGAAACTTGGCCTGAACTGTATCGCGCTGCTGGAAAACCCGATCGGCACTAAAGCAGAAAACTATCTGACCAACGGTAATCGTCTGCTGCTGGATTATTTCAATGTGCAGGTCGAGATGTGTGATGCGCTGACTGACCCGAATCGTCAGATGGAAGAGCTGGCGACCCGCGTTGAAGCACAGGGCTTTCGTCCGTATGTGATCCCGGTCGGCGGCTCTAATGCTCTCGGTGCGCTGGGCTATGTTGAAAGCGCGCTGGAAATCGCGCAGCAGTGTGAAGGCGCTGTATCACTCTCCTCTGTTGTGGTCGCATCCGGCAGCGCAGGCACCCACGCGGGTCTGGCGGTCGGTTTAGAACAGCTAATGCCTGACGTTGAACTGATTGGCGTGACCGTTTCCCGAAGCGTTGCCGATCAGAAACCGAAAGTCGTCACGCTGCAACAGGCGGTGGCGGAAAGCCTGGAGCTGAAGGCCAAAGCGGACATCACCCTCTGGGATGACTATTTCGCGCCGGGCTACGGCACGCCGAACGACGAAGGCATGGAAGCGGTGAAACTGCTCGCGCGCCTGGAAGGGATTTTGCTGGACCCGGTGTATACCGGCAAGGCGATGGCCGGACTCATTGACGGCATCAGCCAGAAACGCTTTAAGGATGAAGGCCCGATTCTGTTTGTGCATACCGGCGGCGCTCCGGCGTTGTTTGCCTATCATCCACACGTATAAAAAGAAGCCATAATGCAAGAAAGTATCCAACTGGTTATCGACTCGCTGCCTTATTTGCTAAAAGGGGCGGTGTTCACGCTACAGCTGAGTATTGGCGGGATGTTCTTCGGCCTGGTGCTGGGTTTTATCCTGGCGCTGATGCGCATGTCTGCCATCGGGCCGGTGCGCTGGATTGCCCGTTTTTACACCTCGATTTTCCGCGGTACGCCGCTTATCGCCCAGCTGTTCATGATCTATTACGGTCTGCCGCAGTTTGGTATCGAGCTGGATCCGATTCCGGCGGCGATGATTGGCCTGTCGCTCAACACCGCGGCGTATACCTCTGAAACCCTGCGCGCGGCGATTTCCTCAATTGATAAAGGTCAGTGGGAAGCGGCGGCGAGTATCGGTATGACGCCGTGGCAGACGCTGCGTCGCGCGATCCTGCCGCAGGCTGCACGTGTGGCGCTGCCGCCGCTGTCGAACAGCTTCATTAGCCTGGTGAAAGACACCTCGCTGGCGGCCACCATTCAGGTGCCGGAACTGTTCCGTCAGGCGCAGCTCATCACCTCGCGCACGCTGGAAGTGTTCACCATGTACCTGGCCGCGTCGTTAATTTACTGGGTGATGGCGACGGTGCTGTCCGCGTTGCAGAACTACTTCGAAAACCAGCTGAACCGCCAGGAGCGTGACCCGAAATGAGTGCTATCGACGTTAAAAACCTGGTCAAAAAATTCCACGGTCAGACGGTGCTGCACGGGATCGATCTGGAAGTGAAAGAGGGCGAAGTGGTGGCGATTATTGGGCCGAGCGGCTCGGGGAAAACCACGCTGCTGCGCAGCATCAACCTGCTGGAAGAGCCGGAGAGCGGCACTATTCGGGTCGGTGACATCACCATCGACGCCGCGCGTCCGCTGAGTCAGCAAAAAGGGCTGATTCGCAGCTTACGTCAGCATGTCGGATTCGTGTTCCAGAGTTTCAATTTGTTCCCGCATCGCACGGTGATGGAGAACATCATTGAAGGGCCGGTTATCGTCAAAGGTGAAAGCAAAAGTGAAGCCACTACGCTGGCGCGCGAACTGCTGGCGAAAGTGGGGCTGTCGGGTAAAGAAACCAGCTACCCGCGTCGCTTATCCGGCGGGCAGCAGCAGCGCGTGGCCATTGCCCGGGCGCTGGCCATGCGTCCGGACGTTATCCTGTTTGATGAACCGACTTCCGCGCTGGATCCGGAACTGGTGGGGGAGGTGTTAAGCACCATTCGCCAACTGGCCCTGGAGAAGCGCACGATGGTGATTGTGACCCACGAAATGAGCTTTGCGCGCGACGTCGCCGATCGCGCCATTTTCATGGATCAGGGTCGGATCGTGGAGCAGGGCGACGCCAAATCGCTGTTTGCTAATCCACAGCAGCCGCGTACCCGTCAGTTCCTTGAAAAATTCCTCATGCAGTAAACCCCTGTGGCCTGGTAATGCCAGGCCACGCATTTCTACTCGTCAGAAGTTTAGCTTAAGTGAAACTTTCCTTTCAAAACGTCATCCTTCCCGCGTTGTATCGAATATAACCCGCTTATCCACCCGATTGTCCTGTGAACGCCGGGTGTTTCAGATTATTTCTGCGTACACGGATATTTTATATATATAAATAAGTTTTATGTGTTAGCTTGTTGTATTCATAGGAATGATTATCACTCAGGAGTTTTCTCGTCAGGTATGAGGGACATCGATTTTTTTCAGTGGCGGAAGGATATATCGCAACAATTTCAGTCTGCCACGGCAAATGACCAGGTCTATGCCATTTTGCAACAGCAAACTCACTCACTGGAATATGACTGGTTCGCCCTTTGCGTGCGCCATCCGGTTCCCTTCACCCGCCCCAAACTCTCCTTGCACACCACCTATCCCAAAGCATGGATGGACCATTACCAGGCCGAAAATTATTTCACCATCGATCCGGTGCTGAAAGCCGAGAATTATCGCAACGGGCATCTGCCCTGGACTGAACGCTTATTCAGCGAAACCCCGGCGTTCTGGGATGCTGCGCGTGATCATGGTTTACGGCGTGGGATCACTCAATCGTTGATGCTGCCTAATCGTGCGCTCGGGTTTTTATCGGTATCACGACAGAGCAACCAGGTTAACCCGTTATCAGACGATGAAACCGAAATGCGGCTGCAAGCGTTGATGGAGTTCAGTCTTGAGGCGCTGGTGCGAATGGAAGATACGATGGTGACGGCGCCGGAAATGAAATTCAGTAAGCGTGAGCTTGAAATTCTGAAGTGGACGGCGGAAGGGAAGACCTCAGCGGAAATATCGATAATCTTGTCGATATCTGAGAATACGGTGAATTTTCATCAAAAGAATATGCAGAAGAAATTTAATGCGCCGAACAAAACGCAGATTGCCTGCTATGCCGCAGCGATAGGGATTATCTGACCGCAGCCAATGCGATACCGGCTGCGATGATTCGCAGCCGGTAGGGAATCACTGGCGGTAAGCTTGTTTAATTTGCTTAACGGTACTGGAAAATACGGCCGCCTGAGCTTCATCTTCCATCTGCGTGATTTGCTTTTCCATTTTAAGAATCACGCGTCCTGCGTCTGCTTGACCCATCGCCTGCAGCATCAGCGTCAGTAACGCTTTCAGGCAAGAAACTTCCTGGGACAATTGTTGATTATTTTCAGCAGTGGAAAAATCAGGAGTGCTCATCTATTTCCTCGTTGGATTTCAGCGCGCATACGCGGGGGTGTTTCAGTAAAGGTCGCGCAGTATACCACAGGGAACAGTAAAAACGGGAGTGCAGGATTTTTGTCCTCTGATCTGAGGTGCTTACACATATTAATCGCGTACAAGAATGCGCCTAATGCTTATTTGTTTCTTGCTGGTTCACGCTCCGTTAATTGTTGTTACATTTTTGCGAGTGTATTTATCAACTTTGTAAAACGCCGTGTTATCCGGAAATTTTTGAAGGCAAGTGTTTAAAAACAAGGTTGTCGTATCTGACTGTTTTGTGGATGTTTCCAGTAGATGTAAATTCTAATTTCCAGAAATCCAAGTAAAATCTTAAACGAGACATCTTTTACCTTTCATTGTCGAGATAAAACCCGTTAATATGGACGCGAATTTAGAGGCAGTTGCGTTATCCCTATTCTGGAGATTATTCCTTTGATCAACATCCTTCTTGTTGATGACCACGAACTAGTGCGCGCAGGGATACGACGCATTCTCGAAGATATAAAGGGTATCAAAGTTGTTGGTGAAGTCTGTTGTGGTGAAGATGCGGTGAAATGGTGCCGTGCAAACCCAGTTGACGTCGTGCTTATGGACATGAATATGCCAGGTATTGGCGGGCTGGAAGCCACACGCAAGATTGCGCGCTCCACCACAGATACTCGAGTCATCATGTTAACCGTTCACACGGAAAATCCGCTGCCAGCAAAAGTGATGCAAGCAGGGGCCTCAGGCTATCTGAGCAAAGGTGCCGCACCACAGGAAGTGGTCAACGCCATCCGCTCCGTGTTTGCCGGTCAGCGTTACATCGCCTCAGACATCGCTCAGCAAATGGCGCTGAGTCAAATTGAGCCAAAATCAACGGAATCCCCATTCGCCAGTTTGTCTGAACGTGAATTGCAGATTATGCTGATGATCACCAAAGGTCAGAAGGTGACTGAGATTTCTGAACAACTGAATCTCAGCCCGAAAACGGTGAACAGCTATCGTTATCGTATGTTTAGCAAATTAAACATTCATGGCGATGTTGAGCTGACTCACCTGGCAATTCGCCATGGCCTGTGTAATGCGGAGTCGTTAGCAAGTCAGTGAGTGATGTATTTGATTCAAAAGCCTTTCTAAAAACCGTGACCAGCCAGCCCGGCGTCTATCGTATGTACGATGCCGGCGGCACGGTTATATACGTCGGCAAAGCCAAAGATCTCAAAAAACGCCTTTCCAGCTACTTCCGTAGCAACCTGGGATCACGCAAAACCGAAGCGCTCGTCGGGCAAATTTCCCAGATAGATGTCACCGTTACCCACACCGAAACAGAAGCGCTGCTGCTTGAACACAACTACATCAAGCTCTATCAGCCGCGCTATAACGTATTGCTGCGCGATGACAAATCTTATCCGTTTATCTTCCTGAGTGGTGACACTCACCCGCGACTGGCCATGCACCGCGGCGCGAAGCACGCGAAAGGCGAATATTTTGGCCCGTTCCCGAACGGCTATGCGGTGCGAGAAACACTGGCGCTGCTGCAGAAAATCTTCCCCATTCGTCAGTGTGAAAACAGCGTATACCGCAACCGGTCGCGCCCGTGTCTGCAATATCAGATTGGCCGTTGCCTGGGGCCGTGCGTTGCGGGGCTGGTGAGCGAAGACGAATATGCTCAGCAGGTTGAGTACGTACGTCTGTTCCTGGCCGGAAAAGACGAGCAGGTTGTGAATCAGCTGGTGGCCCGGATGGAAAAAGCCAGCCAGTCGCTGGCGTTCGAAGAAGCCGCACGCATTCGCGACCAGATTCAGGCGGTTCGCCGTGTCACAGAGAAACAGTTCGTTTCTAATGAAGGCGACGATCTGGATGTGATCGGCGTGGCCTTTAACGGCGGCATGGCCTGTGTTCACGTGCTGTTTATCCGTCAGGGTAAAGTGCTCGGTAGCCGCAGCTATTTCCCGAAAGTCCCGGCGGGCACCGAGCCTGTCGAAGTGGTGGAGACGTTTGTCGGTCAGTTCTATCTGCAGGGCAGCCAGGCGCGTACGCTGCCGGGCGAAATCCTGCTCGATTTTAATCTTGGCGACAAAACGCTGCTGGCAGATTCGCTTTCTGAACTTGCCGGCCGACGCATCAATATTCAGACCCGGCCCCGGGGCGATCGCGCGCGTTACCTGAAGCTGGCGCGTACCAATGCGGCGACCGCGCTGGTCACCAGGCTTTCGCAGCAGTCGACTATTCATCAGCGCCTGCAGGCGCTGGCGGCGCAGCTCAAGCTGCCGGAAGTGAAGCGCATGGAGTGTTTCGATATCAGTCACACCATGGGCGAACAAACCGTGGCGTCCTGCGTGGTGTTTGACAGCAACGGTCCGCTGCGCGCGGAATATCGTCGCTATAACATCACCGGCATTACGCCAGGCGATGACTATGCGGCGATGAATCAGGTGCTGCGCCGTCGTTACGGCAAAGATATTGAAGAAAGCAAAATCCCCGATGTCATTCTGATTGACGGCGGGAAAGGGCAACTGGGTCAGGCGAAGCAGGTTTTTGCCGAGCTTGAGGTCAACTGGGACAAACAGCATCCGCTGTTGCTCGGTGTGGCCAAAGGCAGTGACCGCAAAGCAGGCCTGGAAACGCTGTACTTTGAGCCGGAAGGTGAGGGGTTTAACCTGCCGTCCGACTCCCCGGCGTTGCACGTTATACAACACATCCGCGATGAATCGCACGATCACGCTATCACCGGACACCGTAAAAAACGGGCGAAAGTAAAAAGTACCAGCACCCTTGAGACCATCGAGGGCGTGGGGCCGAAGCGTCGTCAGATGTTGTTGAAATATATGGGCGGGCTGCAAGGTCTGCAAAAAGCGAGCGTCGAAGATATCGCGAAAGTGCCCGGCATTTCACACGGTCTGGCAGAAAAGATCTTCTACTCGTTGAAACATTAGGGGCTCTGTAGCAACATAGGGCTAATTTTACTGACAACAGATAGTTACCGTCGCCATGCAATTTAATATCCCTACGTTGCTCACATTGTTCCGCGTCATCCTGATCCCATTTTTCGTGCTGGCGTTCTATCTGCCATTCGTCTGGGCTCCGTTTGCCTGTGCGTTTATCTTCTTCGTTGCGGCGATAACTGACTGGTTTGACGGCTATCTGGCCCGTCGCTGGAACCAGAGCACCCGTTTCGGCGCGTTCCTTGACCCGGTCGCGGACAAGGTGATGGTCGCCATCGCGATGGTGTTGGTCGTCGAACATTATCACTCCTGGTGGGTGACTCTCCCGGCCGCAACCATGATTGCCCGTGAAATTATCATCTCGGCACTGCGTGAATGGATGGCTGAACTGGGCAAACGCAGCAACGTGGCGGTTTCGTGGATTGGTAAAGTCAAAACCACGGCACAAATGGCGGCGTTGGTGTGGATGCTATGGCGTCCTAACGAGTGGGTAGAGTGGGCAGGTATTGGTCTGTTCATGGTTGCGGCGGTGTTGACGCTGTGGTCGATGTTCCAGTATTTGAATGCTGCGCGCGGCGATTTGCTTGAACAGTGATCGTTTCGACGTAAATTTCATCAAACGATCCGGTGCGGTGAAAATTAACGTTGACTCAGTGCGTCAGGTAAGTAGAATGCAACGCATCGAACGGCAGCACAGCTTGCCAGACGGTAACAAAATCAAATGATTAAGTTAGTCATCTGATCTGCGGGAATAGCTCAGTTGGTAGAGCACGACCTTGCCAAGGTCGGGGTCGCGAGTTCGAGTCTCGTTTCCCGCTCCAGTTTAAAAGCATCGGCAATTGCGGGTGTTAGTAATTTGGCGCGTTAGCAAAGCGGTTATGTAGCGGATTGCAAATCCGTCTAGTCCGGTTCGACTCCGGAACGCGCCTCCACTTTATTCCCCGAGGCCGGATGGTGGAATCGGTAGACACAAGGGATTTAAAATCCCTCGGCGTTCGCGCTGTGTGGGTTCAAGTCCCACTCCGGCTACCATGGGAACAAAAGAATAAAATCAATGATAAGCAGTGTCGTGAAACCACCTTCGGGTGGTTTTTTTGTATTTGCGATCCTGATGTTCTATCTTCAACACACTTCCAACACGAGTAATCAGCGATGAAAACCGGACCGTTAAACGAAAGCGAACTTGAGTGGCTGGACGACGTCCTGGCCCGCTATGGCAACGAGCAGGCCGTGATGGATGTGTCTGAGCTGGACGGCATGCTGACGGCTATTCTTTCATCCCCGGTTGATATTGAGCCTGCTGAGTGGATGCTGGCGGTGTGGGGTGGGGCTGATTTCGTACCACGCTGGGCCAATGACCGCGAGCGGGATCGTTTTGTGAATCTCACCCTACAGCATATGGATGATGTCGGTGAGCGTCTGGGCGATTATCCGGATCAGTATGAACCTCTGTTCGGTACCCGCGAAGAAGAAGGTCAGGAAATCACAATCGTTGAAGAGTGGTGCTTTGGTTACATGCGCGGCGTGGGTTTAAGCGACTGGTCGGCACTGCCGGAAAGTTTGCAGCCACAGTTAGACGCGATAGCCCTACACGGCAGCGAAGAGAATTTCTCGCGAATCGAAGCGCTGACGGCTGAAGAATATGTGGCGAGCGTCGATTTACTCAAACCTGCGGCGCTCACGCTCTGCCATTACTGGCTGGATAATCAGCAAGCGGCTCCAGTACAGCAGCCAATTAAGAATGAAATCAAAATTGGCCGCAACGATCCGTGTCCTTGCGGTAGCGGAAAGAAATACAAAAGCTGCTGTCTGAAATAAGTCATAAAAAAGGCCCGAAAGGGCCTTTTTACTATTCCGGGCAGTGATAAACATTTCCGCTTAGCGTCACGTTGGTCTGCTGCATACTGCCGCTCCCGTCCCAGGCGCTGCCGGTCTGACCCGCGCGCTGCGTAATAATCGACACCACGTTCCCGCCCATATTCGCGGCCTGGTTTTTCAGGTCATTGCGCGCACCGGTTTCCAGATTGCTGTTCGACGTCCAGCCGCCGGTGAAGAAATTACCCTGGCTGCCGGTAATATCTCCGAGGAATTTACACTCTTTTCCAGGCTCGTTCGTGCTGACGCGGACGCGGCTAGCATTGTAATTTACATTCGTGGCGCTACAGCCTGCCAGGGTCATCATTAGCAGGACAAGGGATAATTTTTTCATGATATTTTCTGTCTGAAGTAATAAACAGCGCAAGATTACGCCACGAGAAAATAAGCTGTACAGGAAAAATCCTAATGGATGACGCTGGCAGATGAGTGATTGGGTATTTATTTAACTATGTTGAAATAGATGAGCGAATAAATATTAAGATGAAATGAGTTTGTTAATACCAGGGAGGATCTGGTGCCGAAGCACCAGATTTTATAGCCGAAGATTAACCGACAGCAGGCAGCATCCCAACCGCAATCGCGATTTGCACTAAAATCACCGCCACGCCACAGCCAAATACCAGCCATAACGCAGGCGTACCGCCGATAACGCGATACGCTGCCTGAGGATGCTGCTGGCGGCTTTTCATCGTCAGCAGCGACGGAATAATCAGCGCCAGAACGGCAAGCGCCACACCCGCGTAGCCTAGCGCCATCACGAAACCCTTCGGATAGAACAACGCAAACGCCAGCGGTGGCAGGAAGGTGATCGCCCCGGTCTGAAGACGACCGCTAACGCTGTTTTTACGCTGAAACAGATCCGCCAGATAATCAAACAGCCCCAGCGCAACGCCGAGGAAAGAGGTCGCCAGCGCTAAATCTGCGAACAGATGCACCGCCAGTTCCACATGCGGCGTTGCCACCACTTCGCGGATCGCCTGCAGCAAACCATTCAGTCCTGCGTGGTCGCCCAGCAAGGCGTTGAAGACCGGCGATTCAATACTGCCGAGCGTCGCCAGCTGCCAGAAGATATACGCCACTAACGGAATGAAGCTGCCGATCACGAAAATCCGGCGCAGCTTACGCACATCACCATTCATATAGCTGACGATACTCGGCACGCTGCCGTGGAAGCCAAACGAGGTGAAAATCACCGGGATCGCAGAGAGCGCCAGGCCCTGTTGCAGCGGCAGCGTCAGCAGGTTCATCTGATGAATATGTGGTAACAGCAGCGCCAGCATCAGGATCAGAAACACGATTTTGGCGCTGAACAGGAAGCGGTTAAACAAATCGACCAGCGCCGTGCCCATGCAAATCACGCCGCCGCCGATGGCGGTAAACAGCAGCACGCCCCCGGCAGGCGGCAGTTCGATGTTCAGCCATTGGCTGAGACTCGAGGCCAGCAGCTCACCGGCACCGCTGACATACGCCGCCGTCAGGGCGTACATCAGGAAAAGCATACTAAAGCCCGTCAGCCATTGTCCGTAACGCCCAAGGTAACGCAACGCCAGCGACCCGAGACCGGTGTCGGCGGGGACGTGCTGATACACTTCCAGCAGCAACAGTGCGGTGTAGCACATCAGCGCCCACAGGCTCAACAGTAAAACCAGAGTGACGCCAAAGCCGACGCCCGCAGAGGCCAGCGGCATGGCCAACATCCCTGCGCCGATAGTGGTTCCGGCGACGATTAAAATACTCCCTACGGTGCGGTTCTTCACGCTTTCCTCTGTTATTCAGGATAGAGATGGCTAATTATGCCGCGCAGGTTAGGGGAAAACCCGCAGCGCGTCAAATCTGAATTACAGTGGTTGTAACGTTAAATTTACGGTTAGGGCGAGGGCCACGGCATTCAGGAGGCTGGCCTGATTTTACAGGGGACGTAATAAAATCTGGCCGCTAGCGGAATAGATAACCGGTAGCGGCCAGACGGAGGGGGAATGAGGAGACTTAACGTCCTTCAGTCCCTGCTTTCTTCGCTTCCTGAGCCTCGACGTCCTGATACCAGCGAGGGTGATGTTTCTGCGCCCAGCGGCGGCTGACTTTGCCGACCACCATGCCTTTAATCGATCCCTTAACCCAGAACGCCATATACATATGGATAAGGATGGCGTGGATCAGAATAATGGCGACGGTGGCATGAATCAGCAGGCTGTAGCGCACGACTTTTATCGGGAAGAAGTCGGCGAAATAAGGCCGCCAGATAATCACTCCGGTTATCATCAGCACGAATATCATGCTCATAATGGTCCAGAACATCATCTTCTGCCCGGCGTTATATTTACCGACTTTGGCGACCTTATGCTCATTGCCTTTCAGCACCTCAACAATACCTTTTAACCACGGTATATCGTGTTTATCAGGAATGTTGTGCTTCACAAAGCGCGCGAACATAAACATCAGCGCCACGAAAATCAGCACCCCAAAGAACGGGTGCAGAATACGTCCCATCTGTGGGGTACCGAAGGTTTCCGTCAACCACTGCAGCGTCGGGAAGAACAACGCGATGCCGGAGAGCGACACAAGGAAGAAACAGATAACCACCGTCCAGTGACAGGCGCGGTCGATAAATTTCGTCCTGACTATCATCTTGCTCTTCTTAGTCATGATGCTCTTCCTCGTCTTCATCCACCTCTTCGTTGGGTCCAATTCCCACATAGTGGAAAATCAGCCCGGCAAAGGTCGCAATAAAGCCTGCTGCCGCCAGCGGTTTAAGTAACCCCTTCCACAAACTGATAGGGGTATCAATGTGTGGATCTTTTGGCAGGTTGTGGTACAGCTCCGGTTGGTCCGCATGGTGCAGCACATACATCACGTGCGTGCCGCCAACGCCCGGCGGGTTGTAGAGGCCAGCCTGCGGATACCCCCGTTTTTTCAGCTTCGCGACGCGTTCGTCAGCCACTTCCAGCATCTCTTTCTTGCTGCCAAAGTGAATGGCGCCAGTCGGGCAGGTTTTCACGCAGGCGGGCTCCTGGCCCACACTGACGCGATCCACGCACAGCGTGCATTTGTAGACGCGATTATCCTCTTTGTTCAGACGTGGAATGTTGAACGGGCAACCGGCGATGCAGTAACCACAGCCAATACAGTGTTCCGACTGAAAATCGACGATGCCGTTGGCGTACTGAATGATGGCACCGGCGGAAGGGCAGGCTTTCAGACAGCCCGGATCCGCGCAGTGCATACAGCCATCCTTGCGGATAAGCCATTCCAGTTTGCCGTTCTGCGTCGTTTCGCTAAAACGCATCAGCGTCCAGGATTTGGCGCTCAGATCCGCAGGGTTGTCATACACCCCGACGCAGTGGCCGATGTCATCGCGGATATCGTTCCACTCTGAACACGCGACCTGGCAAGCCTTGCAGCCAATACAGCTGGAGACATCGATTAACTTGGCGACTTCTTCCTTGTAGTCACGCGCCTGAGGCGGTGGCGTCATGGCGTTAGTGGCCGAACGCTTGAGAATATCCTGAGATTGCATGGACATGAGTTCGCTCCTTATGCCTTCTCAATGTTGACCAGAAACGCCTTGTACTCTGGCGTTTGTGAGTTGGCATCACCCACCGATGGCGTCAGGGTGTTCGCGAGATAGCCTTTACGCGCCGTCCCCTCAAAGCCCCAGTGCAGCGGAATACCGACGGTTTCCACTTCCTGCCCGCCCGCCTGCAAAGTCCGCACACGTTGGGTCACCACCGCTTTGGCACGGATAAAGCCACGCATACTGCTGACTTTCACCGTATCGCCATTGGCAATGCCTTTGCTTTGGGCCAGCTTCTCACTGATTTCCACAAACTGTTCTGGCTGCATGATAGCGTTAAGCCGTGCGTGCTTGGTCCAGGTATGGAAATGCTCGGTCAGGCGATAGGTCGTGCCCACGTAAGGGAACGCTTTGCGCTCGCCCATGCGTTTTGCGTCGGCGTCGAACAGCCGTGCGGCCGGGTTGGAGATGACGTTCGGGTGCAGCGGGTTGGTACCCAGCGGTGTTTCAAACGGCTCGTAATGTTCCGGGAACGGGCCTTCAGCCATTTTGTCGAGCGCAAACAGGCGACCGACACCTTCCGGCTGCATGATAAATGGCCCGACGCCACTGCCTGGTGCGGCGGTGTTGTAGTCCGGGATATCGTTGCCAACCCATTTTGTGCCGTTCCATTCGATCAACATCCGTTTCGCATCCCACGGTTTCCCTTGCGGGTCAGCCGAGGCGCGGTTGTAGATGATGCGACGGTTGAGCGGCCATGCCCAGGCCCAGCCGAGGGTGTTACCCAGTCCGGACGGATCGCTGTTATCGCGGTTAGCCATCTGATTACCGTGACGTGTCCAACTCCCGCTCCAGATCCAACAACCTGAAGAGGTCGAACCGTCGTCGCGCAGTTGGGCAAAAGAATCCAGCAGTTCGCCTTTTTTCACCAGCAATTTGCCATCGGCATCAAAGAGATCGGCAAGCGCGTAGCCGTTGCTCTCTTTAGCCACTTCTTCCGATTCCGGCCTGTCCAGTAACGTGTAGTTCCACGTCATATTAAGTACTGGCTCGCTGGCTGTACCGCCTTGTTCGCGGTAAAGCGTACGCAGGTTGTGGTAGAGCCCGGCCAGGATTTCGCCATCATTCCGGGCTTCCCCCGGCGCATCAGCGCCTTTCCAGTGCCACTGCATCCAGCGTCCGGAGTTGACGATAGAACCCTCTTCTTCCGCGAAGCAGGTGGAGGGCAGACGGAATACCTCAGTCTGAATTTGTGCGGGATCGACGTCGTTGGATTCGCCGTGGTTCTGCCAGAAGTTTGAGGTTTCTGTCACTAGCGGATCAATCACCACCAAATACTTCAGCTTGCTGAGAGAGGCTACCACTTTGTTCTTGTCCGGGAACGAGGCGACCGGGTTAAAGCCCTGGCAGATGTAGCCATTGACGTCACCTTTGTCCATCATGTCGAAATACTTCAGCACGTCGTAGGCCTGGTCCCATTTTGGCAACCAGTCATAGCCCCACTGATTGTCTGCACGCGCGGCGTCACCCCAGAAGGTCTTCATCAGGCTGACAAAGAATTTCGGGTAGTTGCCCCAATAGTTAACCTGATTAGGCTGAGTCGCTTTTGGCGTGTTGGCGGCCAGATAGCTCTCCAGGCTGTTCTGCGCGTCTTTCGGCAGCGTCAGATAGCCCGGCAGGCTGGTGGACAGCAGGCCTAAATCCGTTAATCCCTGAATATTGGAGTGTCCGCGCAGGGCGTTCACGCCGCCACCCGCCATCCCCATATTGCCCAACAGCAGCTGGATCATGGCCATAGTTCGAATATTCTGCGAACCCACGGAGTGCTGTGTCCAGCCAAGCGCATACAGGAACGTCGTGGTGCGATCGGCCGCGCTAGTTGAGGCCAGCACCTCGCAGACCTTCAGGAAATCGTCCTGTGGCGTGCCGCAGATATGTTCAACCACGTCCGGTGTATAGCGGGATACATGCTCTTTGAGCAGATTCCACACGCAGCGCGGGTGAGTCAGCGTATCGTCACGTTTAGCAAAGCCGTTTTCGTCGAACTGATAGTTCCAGGTCGTTTTGTCGTACTGACGTTTTTCTGCGTCATAGCCGCTAAACAGACCGTCATCGAAGCTGAAGTCGTCGCGTACCAGCAGCGCGGCATTGGTATAACTTTTGACGTATTCGGCGTTGATCTTACCGTGGTTTATCAGGTACAGAATAACGCCCGACAGGAAAGTAATGTCGGTACCGGAACGAATCGGCGCATAGATATCCGCCACTGAAGCGGTACGGGTAAAGCGCGGATCGACCACAATCAACGTGGCGTCATTGTTGTTTTTGGCTTCCATCGCCCAGCGGAAACCGACCGGGTGGGCTTCAGCGGCGTTGCCGCCCATCACCATCACCACGTTGGCGTTTTTGATATCAACCCAGTGGTTGGTCATCGCACCGCGACCAAATGTTGGAGCAAGACTTGCTACCGTTGGTCCGTGTCAGACGCGTGCCTGGTTATCTACCGCTAACATGCCCAGAGAACGGGCAAATTTTTGGGTCAACATGCCGCTTTCGTTGCTGGAGGCGGAAGCACACAGCATGCCGGTGGAGAGCCAGCGGTTTACGGTCACGTTCTGCGCGTTCTTCTCAATGAAGTTGGCGTCACGATCCTCTTTCATCAGGCGGGCAATGCGCGAGAAGGCGTCATCCCAGCTAATGCGCTGCCACTTATCGGAACCTGGCGCGCGGTATTCAGGGTAACGCAGACGATTTTCACTGTGGACATAGTCCAGCAGGCCTGCGCCTTTCGGGCAAAGTGCCCCTCGGTTTACCGGATGATCCGGGTCCCCTTCAATATGGAAAATGCTGGATTTGGCGTTTTTCGCGCCGTCACCCAGGCTGTACATCAACAATCCACAACCTACGGAACAGTAAGTACAAGTATTGCGGGTCTCTTTCGCCCGCAGCAGTTTGTAGCTGCGTACCTCTGCAAGAGCAGCTGTTGGGGCAAAGCCCAGCATCGCAGCCGTTGTACCTGCCATTCCGCCGGCGCAGATTTTAAAAAATTTTCTGCGACTGACTTCCATCGTAACCTCATTGTTATGACGTATTAACGAGGGTGAAAATAGCAGCTAAGGGTGGGGTAATATTGAGTGAAATCAATTCGCTAACGAATGGTAGAGGGTGTAGCCCTTAAGGGGTGACAGGGGGCGCCATTCATTAACTATTTAGGGTATGTGGACGGTTGAAATGGGGGGTAGGGCAAAGTAACGGGTAATAATCCCACGTTAACAAATGAAGGGCAGCGGAGATCCGCTGCCAGCAGAATATTAATTTTGTGTGTCGAGGGTCGCCAGCTCTTTATCAATGAAGTACAGGCCTTCACCGCTTTTACCGACCAGAGACAGTTTATCGAGAACGGATTTAAACAGCTTCTCTTCTTCGTGCTGCTCGGCCACGTACCACTGCAGGAAATTAAAGGTTGGATAATCCTGATTGGTCATTGCCGCATGTGCCAGCTCGTTAATTTTACGCGTGATCAGCTGCTCGTGTTCATAGGTCACACGGAACAGTTCATCCAGTGATGCATATTCAGCAAACGGAGAGTCGATGGTGCTAATACGCGGCAGGCTGCCGGTGTCAGTCAAATAATCGAACAGGCGCTGCATATGGGTCATCTCTTCCTGGGCGTGACGGCGCAGAAACGCGGCGGCACCCTCAAAGCTATGATAGCTGCACCATGCGCTCATCTGCTGATACAGCAGAGAGGAAGAGAGTTCCAGATTCATTTGCTCATTGAGTTGGTCGATCATTTCCGTTTTTAGCATGGGTGCTCCGTCATATTAGGCTCAGGGGAAATACGCCGAAACTATAATTTGTAATTAACTTATTTGCAAAAGGTAAAATAAAAAATAAATAATGTTAAATGCAAATGGGAATAAAACGCATTGCAGCTATTAAATAATGAAATGAGAATAATTATAATTCACTGCCGGCGTTATTTATCCGGCAGCATAAATTACCAATAATTTGTCGAAGGGGTTTGGGTAACAGCAATGCCGCGGCACTGATATTGAAGGGTGACGCTTTGATTCATGCACAGCGATCCGCTGGTGACGGTGCAGGTGGTGACCGGCTGACCGTACGCGAAGGCCGTAGCATAGCCCATCTGTTGGCACTGTTTGGTGGCGGTGCCGTTAGCGACATAGTCGTCGGTAGTGGCTGACTGCAATGGCGCTTGGCCGTAGGTAAGACGCACGATGCCGCTGGTGGCATCCACATCGGTGACGTTAGCCTGACGGTGCACCGTACAGGCGGAAAGCGCTATCGCCGCGGCGACAGGGATGAGTTTGTTCATGGCTCACTCTGCGTAATAGTCCTGCGTGCCATCTTAGCGCGCAGGCGTAAAGGCAATGCCCTGAATAGCCGACACAATCGCCCTCAGTTTTCGCCACCGCCGATGTCAGTCGGCCTGATTGTCATATATGGTCTTAAACTTCGGGTGCAGTTGATGGAAGCGGTTAATCAGTTCCGGATCGAAGTGACGTCCGGCCCCGGCAAAAATCAGCGAACAGGCGTGCTCATGGGTATATCCCGGTTTGTACACGCGCTTTTGGCGCAGTGCGTCATAGACATCGGCCAGCGCCAGAATGCGCGCTTCAATGGGGATCTGGTCCCCGCACAGCCCATCCGGATAGCCGCTGCCGTCCCATTTCTCATGATGATAATGAATGATGTTTTCCGCCACCGGCCCAAGGCTCAGCCCCTGAATAATGCGCCAGCCTTTGAGCGTATGCAGTTTCATTTCGCTGAACTCTTCCTCGGTCAGCGGGCCTTGCTTACGTAAAATCCGCTCCGGAACGGCAATTTTCCCCACGTCATGCAACGAGGCGAATCGTTCGATATCCTGCACGGTTTTGCACGGCAGGCCGATTTCACGGGCCAGTAACGCGCAGTAGGACGACACGCGACGGATATGGCTGCCGGTTTCATCGTCGTGGGCGCGGTTCACTTTCTCCATCGCCTCGACGATGCCGCGGTTCACCGCCTGGCTTTGTTTCATCTGCCGCCACATGAGCCACAGCAGGCACAGGCTGAACAGCACGGTAATGAACAACACCACACTGATGATTTTGAAGGTGTTTTTGCTGAAATCCGGCAGCCAGGACCTTTCAGGCAGGCGCTCCATCTGCGTGCGATAGCTTGAGATACGGTGGATTTGCGTTAACAGCGGGTACATCGGGTGCGCGCTATCGACCCAGGAGACAATTTGGTAATCCGAGCGCGTCAGCCCGGCGACTTTCAGCACGCTGCGGAACAGATCGTTACCGCGCAGCGAGCCTTCCAGTGAACTTAAATCCCCAAGAATGAAATCAATTTTATGCTGCTCGATAGCGCTGACGAGTTCTTCAATCGAGGACTCGGGCACCAGGGTAATGTCGTTGCCAAACCGCTGATGCAGATACAGCGCCGAAAACGCGCCACGAAGAATGCCGACGCGCTTATAGCGGACCTGTTCCTCATCCCACAAAAACGGTTGCTCGACGCGATTGTAGTAGGCGTTATGCCAGGAAAGCGCCGGGCCAATATTTCCTTCAGCCTGCGAATCGTCCCGGGGTTCGACAACATTCACCATCCGTACCGGCCATTTCTCCTGGCGCAGGCGCGCGACGTAGTTATCGGTAAATTTCACCTCAACGTTGATGTGCAGCAGGTCACGCATATCGCTGATCATGTCCATCACCGTGCCGTGATAGCCGTGTGCGTCTTGCCACAGCAGCGGGGCGAAGTTCTCGTTTTTCGGCAGCCATACCGTCAGCGTGTTATCACGCATCCACGCGGCTTCGTTGGGCGTGACCTGAATGCGGCTGACCAGATAATTGCGCTTGCTCTGGTTCTCCAGCGCCTTGAGCTTGCCGTTTTGCTGCCATTTGGCAATCAGCTGATTAATGTTATCGCGCATAAAGCGCATTTCAGGGCTGAAGCCCATCACGCAGGGCAGGCGTAAATCGGAAAACGGGCGCGATAGCGTGTAATAGTGCTGTGTATCGTCCATCTCTGAATCGTCGTTGATGTAGAAATCGGCTTTGCGTTCGCGCAGCAGAGCGAACGCTTCAGTGCTGCTATCGACCAGAATCAGCTTGCGAAATCGAAGCCAGGGATAATGCTGCAGCACCTGTTTTTGAGTGGCATCGTCGCGGCGAAAAATGACGCGCGTATCATTGAGATCTTCCGGTACCGCGGCGCTGCGGCTGAGGCTGGCAGCGAGGACTTCGTTATCAAACAGACGCGCGGAAAGGATTTTAGTGCGAGACCGCTCCTCGGTGCGCACCACGCCTGCGTACAAACCCGCGCTGTTGGTGCTGAAACGGCGGCTAATCTCCTCGCCGTTAACCGGCTTGAGTTCGAGGTGATAGCCGTAGCGTTTATTTATTTCCTGAATGAGTGCCGGGTAATAACCCTGATAATTTCCCTGTGGGTCTCGCCAAAATTCGAAGTTGTCCGCATCGAACAGCCAAACCGGAACAGGCGCGCTGCGAGAAGTGGAATTTAACGGCGCAGCCCGCAGAGAATACGCGAGTGTAAGCAGAGTAACCCAAAGTAAAGTGAGCGACATTGTTAGCAAGGAGCGCACAAGGAGGTTCCTGATTTTTATAGTGTCGTTTGTTTTCAGTCTATCTAACTGCCATGAACCTGGATAGAGATCTATAGATTTTGTGAATAATGATTCATTATCGTGATTGACGTAGAAAATTGTGAGCCCAACGATAATTATTGAAACAATATTTCATTAAATTTGAATATGCGTTTGATGCGCGTTAAGGTGAGGGTAATACTATTGTTCACTGCGGAGTCTTCCGCGCAGATTTCAGGAGATGAAAGAATGAAAATTGCACTGATGATGGAAAACAGCCAGGCCGCTAAAAATGCGGTCATCCATCGTGAGCTCAAGGGCGTGGCCGATGAGAAAGGTTTTCCGGTTTACAACGTCGGCATGAGCGATGAGCAGGACCATCACCTGACCTACATCCACCTCGGGATCATGGCCAGTATTCTGCTCAACGCCAAAGCGGTCGATTTCGTGGTGACCGGTTGCGGTACCGGCCAGGGCGCACTGATGTCGCTGAACATTCATCCGGGCGTGGTCTGCGGCTACTGTATCGACCCGGCGGATGCGTTCCTGTTTGCGCAAATCAACAACGGTAACGCGCTGTCTCTGCCGTTCGCGAAAGGCTTTGGCTGGGGTGCGGAACTGAACGTGCGCTTTATCTTTGAAAAAGCGTTCACCGGTCGCAACGGCGAAGGGTATCCACCGGAGCGTAAAGAACCGCAGGTACGTAATGCGGGCATACTGAATCAGGTGAAAGCGGCGGTGGTGAAAGAAAATTACCTCGACACCCTGCGCGCCATCGATCCGGAACTGGTGAAAACTGCCGTCTCCGGTCAGCGCTTCCAGCAGTGCTTCTTTGAAAACTGCCAGGATAAAGAAATTGAAGCCTTCGTGCGCCAGGTTTTAGCGTAACGATGTGACGTCCGGCGGCATCGCGCCGCCGGATAATTTTACTTTTTGCGATTCGACACCGAACTTCCTGCATCCCGCGTCAGCTGTAACGTATCAAACATTCCCACCAGACAAATCAACGCGATAAACACAAATGCCAGCCGGAAACTTGCCCCAGGAACCGCGCCAAGCTGCAGCCAGTCGCTCATCTTCTCGCCCAGACGAATACCAATTGCGCCAAGCGTAATGCCCAGCCCAACGGCGAGCTGCGTCGCGGTGCTGAACAGGGTGTTGGCGTAGCTCATTTGCGCAGAGGGCACGTCGGCGAAGGCGAGGGTGCTGACGCCGGTAAACTGCACCGAGCGGAAAACGCCGCCGAGGTACAGAATCAGCAGCGTCACCCACAAAGGTGTGTGCGGCGTGAGGAAGGCACACGCCAGCAGCGCCAGCACGTTCAGCGCGCCATTGATCAGCAACAGCTTACGAAAACCGAGCCAGCGAATGAGCGGCGTGGTGGCGGGTTTAATGGTCAGATTGCCGACAAACACCGCCAGCACCAGCAGCCCGGCATGGAAAGGGTCCATACCAAAACCGACCTGGAATAGCAGCGGCAGCAGGAACGGTACCGCACTTATCGAGGCACGAAACAGCGAGCCGCCGTACATCGTGACCCTGAAGGTCGGCACCTTCAGCGCATCGAGGCGAATCATCGGCCATTCGACGCGTTTGAAATGACGCAGGGCAAACAGGAATGTCGCCGCACCCAGCGCCAGTAGCGCAAACGGCAGCCAGCTTCGGCCGTGTTCCGCGCCGAAGGCTTCCATCGCGTAGACCAGACTCACCATCGCAATCCCCGTGGCCAGGAAACCCGGCAGGTCAAACGGGCGGCGTTCGTCGTCGCGAATATCTGGAATGATGCGCAGCGCCAGGACAATCGCGACCAGTCCAAGCGGCACATTAATAAAGAAGATCCAGCGCCAGTTAGCAAAACTGGTAATGAACCCACCCAGCGGCGGGCCGATTATCGGGGCCACTAATGCGGGCCAGGTGAGCGTCGCGATAGCGGTGATCAGCTGGTGCTTCGGCGTGGTGCGCAGAACCGCCAGACGCCCGACCGGCACCATCAGCGCACCGCCCACGCCCTGCAAAATGCGCATTGCGACAAAGCTGCCCACGCTTGTTGCCAGCCCGCAGAAAACAGAGGCCAGGGTGAAAATGAACAATGCCAGGGTAAACACATTACGGGCGCCGAAGCGATCGGCAATCCAGCCGCTGGCGGGGATCAGCACCGCGAGGGTGATGAGATAGGCGCTGATACCGATGTTAAGGGCGACGGCTTCCACGCCAAAACTTTTCGCCATATCCGGCAGTGCGGTGGCGATCACCGTCCCGTCGAGAAACTCCATAAAGAATGCACCGGCCACCAACAGCGCTGCCGGTGACAGACCACGGCTCTCCTTCGCGGAGATGTTTTCACTCATGATAACGCTGCCATATCAAAATGAATCGCTTACTGTACGCGTCGTCGTACCGCTTCACGATGGGCGAATGCCCAGGTTTGTTGTCTCTGATGACCATAGCGCAAGAAAATGCGGGCTTCAGCAGGTTTTTTGATTTCTGGCCAGAAAAATCAGGGTACTATGGCGGTCTGAAAACCAGGAGTAAATTATGTCCCAAAACCTGACCGCCAACGATGAGCTGGTTTCCGACGTTGTCGCCTGCCAGCTGGTCATCAAACAAATTCTCGACGTTATCGATGTTATCGCCCCGGTTGAAGTCCGTGAAAAAATGGCCAACCAGCTACGCGCGATTGATTTTAGCGCTCACCCGGCGGGGGCCGACCCGGTTACCCAGCGGGCCATTCAGAAAGCCATTGCGCTGATTGAATTGAAGTTCACGCCGCAGGACGGCAGCACGCATTAATGAAAAAACCGATGGCGCTGACGCTTATCGAGCCTGCAGATGCTGTTGTAGGCCTGGGAAGCGTCAGCGCCGCAGGGCGCTTTTAATACAGTGCCTGAACCAGTAAATAACTCGCCACGCAGGCACAGCTCACGGAAATCAGGCCCGGCAGGATGAAGCTGTGGTTGATAATGAATTTGCCAATGCGGGTGGTGCCGGAACGGTCGAAGCCGATGCAGGCCAAATCGCTCGGGTAGGTCGGTAAGACGAAATAGCCGTAAGCGGCCGGAAAGAAAGCAATCAGCATTTTCGGCTCCACGCCAAGCATCAGCCCCATCGGAGCGACGGCGGTCAGTGCGGCGGCTTGACTGTTCACCAGCTTCGACACCAGGAACAGCACAATCGCGTAAGTCCACGGGTGGTTTTGCACCACGCCTTCCAGCGCCATTTTTAGCTCGGGCAGATGCGCCTGGAAAAAGGTATCGCTCATCCACGCCACGCCAAACACCGAGAAAATCGCCACCATCCCCGCTTTGAATACTGCACCGTTGGAAATCGCGGCAGCGTTCACTTTGCATACCATCAACATCACCGCCCCGGCAATCAGCATCATCATCTGAATGACCAGGTTCATCGACAGCGGCGCGATTTTGCCTTTCACCTCGAACGATGGGCGCAGTTCCGGCAGGGCGCCGAGCAGCACCACCACTAAAATCCCGGCGAAGAAGATCCACGTCGACCAGTAGGCTTCGCGCGAAAAACGTTGGTTGAGCAGCGTTTCGGTGCTGCCGTAAATGAACTCGCGCTGTTTCGGGTCACTGAGTTTGGCCTGAAACTCCGGATCGTCGGCCAACTCTTTACCGCGACGCAGGCTCCACAACGCCGCAACCGCCACGCCAAACAGCGACGCTGGCACCGAAACCGCCAGAATTTCGAGAATGCTCCACGCATGGCCGATCCCATGCTGTGCGCCGAGAATCGATACCAGCGACACGACCGCCACAGAAACTGGCGAAGCGGTGATAGCCATTTGTGAGGCCACCGACGCCACCGCCATCGGACGTTCCGGGCGAATACCTTTTTTCAGCGCGATATCGGCAATGATGGGAAACATGGTGTAGACCACGTGTCCGGTGCCGCACAAAAAGGTCAGCGTCCAGGTGGTGAACGGGGCTAAAAGCGTGATGTGCTGCGGGTGTTTACGCAGCAGTTTTTCGGCACACTGCATCATCACGTTCAGTCCGCCCGCGGTTTGCAGCGTGGCCGCACAGCCGATAACTGCCAGTATGGTCAGCATCACCTCAACCGGCGGTTTACCTGGCTCGAGCCCAAAAACGAAGCACAGAATAAATAAGCCAATACCGCTAATTAGCCCCAGGCCCATTCCGCCAAAGCGGGTTCCAACCAGCAAGCACAAAATAATGACTGCAAACTCAAGCGTAATCATCTCTCACCTGTCTCATCCATAAAGAAGGTATAAAGCATTACATTTTGTAATGTTTTTAATTGAGAGGCAGATCGGATTTATAAACAGCAGCAAAAACAGCCTGTTGTGTACATTTATTTAACAAATAGAGAAGGGATGGGGCGGACTATGCCGCCCAAAATAAATTAATGGTGACGATGATTCATCACATTGAGCAGATGCTTATCGGTCTGATGCATACAAAGACCGGCTTTTCTGGCGCTGCGCACTTCATCGAGAATGGTCCGCAGAAGAATGCCGTCCTGCTGTTGCTCTTTTTCCAGGGTATTCAGAAAGCGCAGGGTGCTGTCGTCATGCATCGCTTTGGCTTCAAGGGTTAATGCGCCGAGCGTGCTGATCCGCTGCTGGTGTTCTTCAAGGGTTTTCAGGAACAGATCTTCAAGGGTCTTACAGCTGTCGTCGCAGGGGGTGGATTCTTTGACCACCGGATAGGCACCGGCCTTTTTCATGAAATCAAAAACGCGCATCATTTGAGTGACGTTGGACTGCGCCTGTGACCGCAGAAACGTTGCGGTTCCCGGTAGCTTATGTTCACAACACCACTCGCTCAAATGCAGATAAAAGTTGGAGGCACAAAACTCCAGATTCATCTGCGCATTGAGTTTTTGAACCATTCCAGGGACTGTCATAGCAATATCCTTATTCAGCGTTGTCACCGTTATTATTTACGCTTCGTTACATGATGTCGTAAATATTCGATATTACCGTTCTAAAACTCTGTGAACGCCGATGTTAACGGCATGATGTTCAATGCAATTATATTCTGTTATTAAAATATAAAACTGCGATCTGCTTTGCATTGATCGCGATTATTGCTTTTAACGAATATATTTCTGGGCAATATTAAGGGTAATTCCCGCAAGCAAAAATTTGAGTTTAAGGAGTGCGAAATGAAAAAAGTCGCGGTGCTTCTGGCACCTGGATTTGAGGAGGGTGAGGCCATCGTCACCATCGATATTCTGCGTCGTTTGGATCTGGATGTGGAACTGCTTTCCTGCACCACTACCCGAGGCGTCACCAGTTATCACGGGATCCCAATGGTAGCAGACAGCACGCTCACTGAGCGCGTCAGCGTACTGTACGATGCTGTGGTTTTACCCGGCGGACCGCAGGGCAGCGTTAATTTAGCGACCAACCCGCAGGTGATTGATTTTGTGGCAACGCACGATGCGGCAGGCAAACTGATTTGCCCCATCTGCTCTGCGGCGGCACGCGTTCTGGGCGGCAACGGCCTGTTAAAAGGGCGCAACTATGTGTGTTCGGGTGACCTCTGGCAGGACGTTAAAGACGGTCACTATGTTGATGCGCCGGTGGTGGAAGACGGCAATTTGATCAGCGGCAAAGGTTTTGGTCACGTGTTTGATTTCGCCTTTACCGTCGCCGCCAGATTACTCGGTGATGAAGCACCGGTGCGTGAACACGCAGAGCATATTTATTATCGCTGGTGAGATAAGGATTTACTGGCCGCCCCTATAGATTATTCTGCTAACCCCAGGGTGAATTGTCTGACAATTCACCCTTTTTTTATGTCATTTATCGCTGAATTTATGCACGCAATTACTGTAATTCTGCGGTGTGATGGCGCTCTCTTATGGATAATTAATTTCCCGCTATTAATGGTTTAACGTAGTAGCGATTCCGAACGAAGCCGCTAATGCATTGTTTTACTGCTGATAAAAATAAGTTGTTCCGATTTCCCCTACAAAAAAGAACATTAAAGCTGGAGTTAACCATGCACAAATTCACTAAAGCGCTGGCGGTCATTGGCCTGACAGCGGTTATGTCACAATCAGCTATCGCTGAAACCATGAAACTCGGTTTTCTGGTCAAGCAGCCGGAAGAGCCATGGTTCCAGACCGAATGGCGTTTCGCTGATAAGGCCGGGAAAGATTTAGGTTTTGACGTCATCAAAATCGCCGTACCGGACGGTGAGAAAACGCTGAACGCCATTGATAGCCTGGCGGCTAACGGCGCGAAAGGGTTCGTCATCTGTACGCCTGACCCAAAACTGGGGCCTGCGATCATGGCCAAAGCACGTAGCTATGACATGAAGGTCATCACCGTCGACGACCAGTTTGTTAATGCGAAAGGCAAACCGATGGACACCGTGCCACTGGTCATGATGGCGGCCAGCGAAATTGGCGCCCGCCAGGGTGACGAACTGTATAAAGAAATGCAAAAACGCGGCTGGGATGTGAAAGAGACTGGGGTGATGGCCATCACCGCCGATGAACTGGATACCGCTCGTCGCCGCACCACCGGTTCAATGGACGCGCTGAAAAAAGCCGGTTTCCCTGCCGCGCAAATCTATCAGGTGCCAACCAAATCTAACGATATTCCAGGCGCATTCGACGCGGGTAACTCCCTGCTGGTTCAGCATCCGGGCGTGAAACACTGGCTGGTGCTGGGCATGAACGACAATACCGTACTGGGTGGCGTGCGTGCGACAGAAGGTCAGGGCTTTAAAGCGCCAGACGTTATCGGTATCGGCATCAACGGCGTGGATGCGGTGAATGAACTCTCTAAAGCGCAGCCGACCGGGTTCTACGGTTCACTGCTGCCAAGCCCGGATGTTCACGGCTATAAAACGAGCCAGATGCTCTACAACTGGGTGACCAAAGATGCAGAGCCACCGAAATTCACCGCGGTTACCGACGTGGTGCTGATCACTCGCGACAACTTTAAAGCAGAGCTGGCGAAGAAAGGGCTGTAAGGCCTGACGCTGTCGCCCCCGGCACTCGCGCCGGGGGCAGAAAAGAATGTGGAGTGCTTATGCAACAGTCACAGCCATACCTCTCATTTCGCGGCATCAGCAAAACCTTCCCCGGCGTGAAAGCCCTCACCGACATTAGCTTCGACTGCTATGCCGGACAGGTGCATGCGCTGATGGGTGAAAACGGTGCCGGAAAATCCACGCTACTGAAAATCCTTAGCGGTAACTACGCCCCAACGGGTGGGACGCTGGCGCTACGCGGCGAGGAAGTCAGCTTTGCCGATACCACCGCCGCGCTCAATGCCGGGGTGGCCATCATTTACCAGGAATTGCATCTGGTGCCTGAAATGACGGTGGCGGAAAACATCTACCTTGGGCAGATGCCGCATAAGGGCGGGATCGTTAACCGCTCGCTACTGAACTACGAGGCGCGTCTTCAGCTGGAACACCTCGGGCTGGATATCGACCCGCAGACGCCGCTCAAATACCTCTCCATCGGTCAGTGGCAGATGGTGGAAATTGCCAAAGCGCTGGCGCGTAACGCCAAGGTCATCGCCTTTGACGAGCCGACCAGTTCGCTCTCGGCGCGTGAAATCGACAATCTGTTCCGGGTTATCCGCGAGCTGCGTAACGAAGGCCGGGTCATCATTTATGTCTCGCACCGCATGGAGGAAATTTTTGCTCTCAGCGATGCGATCACCGTGTTCAAAGACGGGCGCTACGTTCGTACCTTTGACGACACTAAACAGGTAAATCACGACCAGCTGGTGCAGGCGATGGTTGGCCGCGAAATCGGCGATATCTATGGCTGGCAGCCGCGCGAATACGGCGCGGAGCGGTTGCGTCTTGAGGAGGTCAAAGCGCCGGGCGTGCGTCAGCCGATCAGCCTGTCGGTTAAAAGCGGCGAAATCGTCGGCCTGTTCGGGCTGGTGGGGGCCGGTCGCAGTGAATTAATGAAAGGGTTGTTTGGCGGTACCCGAATTAGCGGCGGCCAGGTGATGATTGACGGTCAGCCGGTGGACATTCGCAAACCGGCCCATGCTATTCGCGCCGGGATGATGCTGTGCCCGGAAGACAGGAAGGCCGATGGGATAATCCCGGTGCATTCGGTACGGGACAACATCAATATCAGCGCCCGTCGCAGGCACATCCGCGCCGGATGCCTGATTAATAACGCCTGGGAAGCCAGTAATGCCGCGCACCATATTCAATCACTGAACATTAAAACGCCCGGAGCGGAGCAGCTGATCATGAACCTCTCCGGCGGCAATCAGCAGAAAGCCATTCTTGGGCGCTGGCTGTCCGAAGAGATGAAAGTCATTCTGCTCGATGAACCGACGCGCGGCATTGACGTGGGCGCGAAGCACGAAATCTATAACGTCATTTATGCGCTGGCGAGATCGGGTGTGGCGGTACTGTTTGCCTCAAGCGACCTGCCAGAAGTGCTCGGCGTAGCCGACCGCATCGTCGTGATGCGGGAAGGCGAAATTGCGGGCGAGCTGATGCACGAAAGCGCGAATGAACAGCAGGCGTTGAGCCTGGCGATGCCGAAAACCACTCAGGCCGTAGCCTGAAAGCCTGACGAAGGAGTCAATTATGTCCGCTGTGACAACCTCCGGCCCACGCCGGAATACCTTTAGCGTGGGGCGCATCTGGGATCAGTACGGGATGCTGGTGGTATTCGCCGTGCTGTTCCTCGCCTGCGCCATATTTGTGCCGAATTTTGCCAGCTTCGTGAACATGAAAGGGCTGCTGTTGGCGATTTCGATGTCCGGGATGGTGGCCTGCGGGATGCTGTTCTGCCTGGCGTCGGGTGATTTCGATCTCTCGGTCGCGTCGGTGATTGCTTGCGCAGGCGTCACCACTGCGGTGGTTATAAACCTGTCGGAAAGCCTGTGGCTCGGCGTGCTTGCCGGGCTGCTGCTCGGCGCACTCAGCGGGCTGGTGAACGGCTTCGTGATTGCGCGTCTGAAAATCAACGCGCTGATAACGACGCTGGCCACCATGCAAATCGTGCGCGGTCTGGCGTACATCATTTCTGATGGTAAAGCGGTGGGCATTGAAGACGAGCGCTTCTTTACCCTCGGCTACGCCAACTGGCTGGGCCTGCCTGCGCCAATCTGGCTGACGGTGGCGTGTCTGATTGTGTTCGGCTTGCTGCTCAATAAAACCACCTTTGGCCGCAATACGCTGGCGATTGGCGGGAATGAAGAAGCGGCACGGCTGGCGGGTGTGCCGGTGGTACGCACCAAAATCATCATTTTTGTGCTTTCCGGATTAGTCTCAGCGGCGGCGGGCATTATCCTCGCCTCGCGGATGACCAGCGGCCAGCCGATGACGTCGATGGGCTATGAATTGATTGTTATCTCGGCCTGCGTACTCGGCGGCGTGTCGCTGAAAGGGGGGATCGGCAAGATCTCTTACGTAGTGGCGGGGATCCTGATTCTGGGCACCGTCGAGAATGCCATGAACCTGCTGAACATTTCGCCGTTCTCGCAATATGTGGTGCGCGGCCTGATTTTACTGGCGGCGGTTATCTTCGACCGCTACAAGCAAAAAGCGAAACGGACGGTCTGATTTAGCCCTAACTTTTAAGTGTAAGAGCTCAACGCGCCAGGGGGTAATTTCCCTGGCGTTTTCATTTGAAAATGGCGAGCCTGGTCACACTGTCTATACTTACACTGCTAACGTTTACTTAACATTTACAGAAGGACAGAGGATCCGAGGAGGTATTCAGGGTGACAGACCCGTTAACCGCTCCGCCGGTTTTGCGCGGAAACTACGCATTTTTCTTTGATTTGGATGGCACGCTGGCAGACATCAAGCCGCATCCCGATCAGGTCATTATTCCCGGGCCCATCCGCATGACGCTGCAGCAACTGGCTGAACAGCAGGAAGGGGCATTGGCATTGATTTCAGGGCGCTCAATGGCTGAGCTGGATGCGCTCGCGGCTCCTTATCACTTCCCGCTGGCGGGTGTGCACGGAGCTGAACGCCGTGATATCAAGGGTCAAACGCACATTGTGAGATTGCCCGCCACGCTTGCAGAGACGCTTCTGGCGTGGCTGACCGCAGGCATGGCCCCACTGACGGGCTGCGAAGTGGAGAACAAAGGGATGGCCTTTGCGCTGCATTATCGCCAGGCGCCGCAGCACCAGCAGGCGGTTGAACAGCTGGCGGCGCAGACCGTGTCTCGTTTTGAGGGACTGGCGCTGCAGCCGGGTAAATGCGTGGTGGAAATTAAACCGACAGGAATTAATAAAGGGGCCGCCATTTCGGCCTTCATGCAGGAAGCGCCGTTCCTTGGCCGACAGCCGGTGTTTATCGGCGATGACCTGACCGATGAGGCAGGATTTGACGTGGTCAATCTTGCCGGAGGAGTTTCGGTAAAAGTCGGGCCGGGGGAGACGCACGCGCATTTTCGTTTGGCAAGCGTAGCGGACACCCATCAATGGTTGCTCGAGCTCGCACAACAACACGCGCTAACTGACAGGAGAGAAGGCTATGAGTCGCTTGGTCGTAGTATCTAATCGTATTGCCCCGCCGGATGACAAAAAATCCAGCGCAGGTGGGCTGGCGGTAGGTGTACTGGGGGCGCTTAAGGCCGCAGGTGGGCTGTGGTTTGGCTGGAGTGGGGAAACCGGTGATGAGGACAAGCCGCTAAAGAAAGTGACACGCGGTGACATTACCTGGGCGTCCTTCAACCTCAATGAGCAGGATCATGACCTGTATTACAACCAGTTTTCCAATGCCGTGCTGTGGCCCGCATTTCACTACCGTCTGGATTTAGTCAACTTTCAGCGTGAAGCCTGGGAAGGATATCTGCGCGTCAACGCGACGCTGGCAGACAAACTGTTGCCGCTGATAAAGGAAGACGACACGCTGTGGGTGCACGATTATCACCTGCTTCCGTTCGCCAGCGAATTGCGTCAACGCGGCGTGAATAACCGCATTGGCTTTTTCCTGCACATACCTTTCCCGACGCCGGAAGTTTTCAACGCGCTGCCGACGCACGCGGAGCTGCTCGAGCAAATGTGTGACTACGATTTGTTGGGTTTCCAGACCGAAAACGATCGTCTGGCGTTTCTCGACTGTATCTCCAGCAAAACGCGCCTGACCAGTCGCGGCAGTAAAACGCACAGCGCCTGGGGCCACACGTTCCGTACCGAAGTGTATCCGATTGGTATCGATCCAAAGGAAATCGCCAGCCAGGCGCAGGGGCCGCTGCCACCGAAACTGGCGCAGCTTAAAGCCGAACTGAAAGGCGTGCAGAACATTTTTTCGGTGGAGCGACTGGATTATTCCAAAGGTCTGCCGGAGCGCTTCCAGGCCTATGAGGCACTGCTGGAGAAGTATCCGCAGCATCACGGTAAAATCCGTTACACCCAGATTGCACCGACCTCGCGGGGCGATGTGCAGGCCTATCAGGATATTCGCCATCAGCTGGAAAACGCCGCCGGACGCATCAACGGTCATTATGGGCAGTTGGGCTGGACACCACTTTATTACCTCAATCAGCACTTCGACAGAAAGCTATTAATGAAGGTTTTCCGCTATTCGGATGTTGGCCTGGTGACGCCGCTGCGTGACGGGATGAATCTGGTGGCGAAAGAGTATGTCGCAGCACAAGATCCTGCTAACCCTGGCGTGCTGGTGCTGTCACAATTTGCTGGTGCGGCGAATGAATTAACATCGGCGCTGATCGTCAATCCCTACGACCGAGACGAAGTGGCTGCGGCGATGAACAGGGCGCTGCTGATGCCGCTCACGGAGAGAGTGTCGCGTCATGCGGAAATGCTGGAGGTGATTAAGAAGAATGATATCTACCACTGGCAGGAGCGTTTCATTAACGATCTAAAGCAGATAACCCCGCGCACAGCGGAAAGTCGGCTACAGAATAAAGTCGCGGCGTTTCCCAAACTGGCGTGATAAATGAACTGGCGTTAAGAGCAAAAAGCCCGGAGTGAAAACCGGGTTTTTTTATTCGTCTTGCAGCGACACCAACAGCACATCGACACCGCTGTTTCCTGCCACACTTTTCGCGCTACAGGTGGCGCGCGCAAAGAAGCTTTTATTGTGATTCCCGCAGATAACCAAATCGACCTGCTGCTTCTGGCAAAAATCTTTAATGTGTTCGCTTAATTCGCCGCAGGCAATGTTGGCGTTGGCTATCGGGTAGTCGGCGCGGGTCGTCAGTTCGTCGAGAAACTGCCTCGTTTCTTCCTGCATCAGCTCGCGCAAATTTTCGAGCATCGGCGCCGCGAACTGGTTATACATTTCCGGATCGGTCGCCGAGGTGATGAGGCTGATCCGCGCATTTACCGGCCGCGCAATGGCGACCGCTTTACTGACCAGCTTATGACTTTCCGGTGTCGGTGCGACAGCAACTAACAAGTGAGTGTAGGTCATTGTGCCTCCTTAAAAAGGGACGGAAAAACGCCCATTCATTCCTATTACCCTGTTTTGTAAGCCGTCGCAAGGGGCCGTAATGGCATGAAATGTGAGGGCCTTCTAATATTCATTAATTATTCTTATATTAAGAATATCGCTTGACAGCAAGTTTGCGTGACTTTTTACGCATTTATCCTGAATGCTCAATGTTGATAATATATTTGCAACTCATTTCCAATCTTAATTAACAAAATTCTCATAATTTTCATTCGTAATTATTATGAATTATCGAATGGATAACTCACTGTTTTACAAGGGCAAGTATGGGGCTACCTCCGACAGGGTAGAGGGGGTTCATACTTTCATTTGGTGATTATTAGAATTAGTGTAAAAAAAGAGCAACAGAACGTGTTCTTAGGAATTATTCAGTTATATGGAATAGAAAAAAACGTTAGTTGGGTGAAATTTGTACAAATCACAATTGTAACTGATGGATTTGCTGCTATGATTCACTCGATTTATGTGACGCGCATCACATAAATTTCAAATTTTATGTAAAGCCACGTTGTATGTGTCAGAACTGGCGAGTAGAGTTGCGGCGAATTAGGAAAAATCTTAGTCAATTGTAAGAAATATTTAAAATTCTAGGGTTAGCCTGATTCAGCAGTAGATGACCTTACGATCCGCATGGACGCAGAACCGAAGAGCCTATCCCATTAGGGCTATCTTTTTTGCCATTTTGGACCTGGCAGTGCTCGAAATCCTCACGTGCTATGTGTACGTTCCGGTTTCTACGCGCTGTCTGCGTTCAAACTGTCTGCAACGAAAACGCCTGCCGGGAACGCTCTACGTCAGCTATGCATTTTGGCCTTTTATTTTTTACCGGGTCTTTTACCCGGCGACATCACGGGGTGCGGCCTTGCTGCATAAAATAATGGTTGGTTATTCGGGATGGGAAAAATGCATACATCCGAGTTGCTAAAGCATATTTACGACATTAATTTGTCTTATTTATTACTTGCACAGCGTTTGATAAGTCAGGATAAAGCCTCTGCCATGTTCCGTCTCGGAATCAACGAAGAGATGGCGACAACGTTAGGCTCTCTGACGCTTCCACAGATGGTGAAATTAGCGGAAACAAACCAGTTAGTTTGTCAGTTCCGCTTTGACAGCCACCAGACCATCACCCAGCTCACGCAAGAGTCGCGGGTTGATGACCTGCAACAAATTCACACCGGTATTCTGCTCTCTACTCGCTTACTGAAGGAAGCTAGCCTCGCAGATGGCTCTGCACGGAAAAAAAGGGCCTGACCATGAGCGAAAAAAGCATTGTTCAGGAAGCCCGCGACATACAACTGGCAATGGAACTGATTACGCTGGGAGCACGTTTGCAGATGCTCGAAAGCGAAACACAACTGAGTCGCGGTCGCCTCATTAAGTTGTACAAAGAGCTGCGCGGTAGCCCGCCGCCGAAAGGCATGCTGCCGTTCTCTACCGACTGGTTTATGACCTGGGAACAGAACATCCATTCATCGATGTTCTGTAATGCCTGGCAGTATTTGCTTAAAACCGGTCTGTGCAACGGCGTTGATGCGGTCATCAGGGCTTACCGTCTGTATCTCGAACAGTGTCCGCAGCAGGAAAATGGGCCAATCCTGGCACTGACCCGTGCGTGGACCCTGGTCCGTTTTGTTGAGAGTGGTATGCTTGAGCTCAGCGGCTGCAACAGCTGCGGCGGCAATTTTATCACCCATGCTCACCAACCCGTGGGGAGCTTTGTGTGCAGTCTCTGCCAGCCGCCGTCACGTGCAGTAAAAAGACGTAAACTTTCCGGCGTACCTGCCGATATAACACCACAACTGCTGGATGAACAGATAGAGCAAGCTGTTTAACCGACGATCAGGTGTGGCAAAACACTCCAGCAGCGGACGCAGGTCCGCTGCTTTTTTTTTGCCGCCGTTTCGGTGAAATGCTCATCCGTTCATCCCGGGCTTATTAATAGCGGAAGGATGATGTCGTGCTTATCTTATTAGGTTACCTGGTTGTTCTTGGTACAGTTTTCGGCGGGTATGCGTTAACCGGCGGACACCTTGGGGCACTCTATCAGCCTGCTGAACTGATTATTATTGGCGGCGCGGGCATAGGGGCATTTATCGTTGGTAACAACGGTAAGGCCATCAAGGGAACGCTGAAGGCGCTGCCGTTACTGTTTCGTCGTTCGAAGTACACCAAAAGTATGTACATGGATCTGCTGGCGCTGCTGTACCGGCTGATGGCCAAGTCACGCCAGCAGGGGATGTTCTCGCTCGAACGCGATATCGAAAACCCGACCGAAAGCGAAATCTTCGCCAGCTATCCGCGCATTCTGGCGGACAAAATCATGCTGGAATTCATCGTCGATTATCTGCGTCTCATCATCAGCGGCAACATGAACACCTTTGAAATTGAAGCGCTGATGGACGAAGAAATTGAAACCCACGAAAGCGAAGCCGAAGTGCCAGCCAACAGTCTTGCGCTGGTTGGCGATTCACTGCCTGCATTCGGGATCGTGGCAGCGGTAATGGGCGTGGTTCACGCGCTCGGCTCAGCGGATCGTCCGGCGGCAGAACTGGGGGCGATGATTGCCCACGCGATGGTCGGTACCTTCCTCGGTATTTTGCTGGCTTACGGATTCATTTCCCCGCTGGCCACGGTGCTGCGTCAGAAAAGTGCTGAAACCACCAAGATGATGCAGTGCGTCAAAATCACGCTGCTGTCGAACCTCAACGGCTATGCGCCGCCAATCGCGGTGGAGTTTGGTCGTAAGACGCTGTATTCCAGCGAACGTCCATCGTTCATTGAGCTGGAAGAGCACGTTCGTGCGGTGCGCAATCCGACGGCACAACAGACGACCACCGAGGACGCATGAAAAATCAGGCCCACCCAATCGTCATCGTTAAGCGACGTAAGCATAAAAGCCACAGCAGCGCCGGGCACGGCTCGTGGAAAATTGCTTACGCCGACTTTATGACCGCGATGATGGCCTTCTTTCTGGTGATGTGGCTCATCTCTATTTCCAGCCCGAAAGAGCTGATTCAGATTGCCGAATATTTCCGCACGCCGCTGGCCACCGCGGTCACCGGCGGGGCGCGTATTTCTAACAGCGACAGCCCAATTCCCGGCGGCGGTGATGATTACACCCAGCAGCAAGGTGAAGTAAAAAAAGAGCCGAATATCGATGAGCTGAAAAAGCGCATGGAGCAGAACCGTCTGAAGAAAGTTCGCGGTGAACTTGATCAGCTGATCGAGTCCGACCCGAAACTGCGGGCGCTGCGCCAGTATCTGAAAATCGATTTGGTGCAGGAAGGGCTGCGTATTCAGATTATCGACAGTCAGAACCGTCCGATGTTTAAAACCGGCAGCGCCGAAGTGGAATCGTACATGCGCGATATTTTGCGTGCGATAGCCCCGGTGCTGAATGAAGTGCCGAACAAAATCAGTCTTTCAGGCCACACCGACGATTACCCGTACGCCAACGGCGACCGCGGTTACAGCAACTGGGAACTCTCAGCCGATCGCGCAAACGCGTCGCGTCGGGAGCTGGTTGCCGGTGGTCTGGACGACGGCAAAGTGCTGCGTGTTATCGGCATGGCCAACACCATGAAGTTAAAGCCGCACGGCGGTGATGACGCTATCAACCGCCGCATCAGTTTACTGGTGCTGAACACTCAGACTGAGCAGGCCATTCTTCATGAAAACGCCGCCAGTCAGAACGAACCGTTAAGCGTATTACAGCAACCGGCGGCCCTGCCTCCGGCGGCCAGTCCCACAGCGCCACAATCCTTCCAGAGGTGATAGCGTGAGCATGGATATCAGCGATTTTTATCAGACATTTTTTGATGAAGCCGACGAATTGTTGGCGGATATGGAGCAGCACCTGCTGGATCTCGTTCCAGAAGCCCCTGACTCAGAGCAACTGAACGCCATTTTTCGTGCCGCGCACTCGATAAAAGGCGGCGCGGGCACCTTCGGTTTTAGCGTTTTACAGGAAACCACGCACCTGATGGAAAACCTGCTGGACGACGCACGGCGCGGTGAGATGCAGCTCAATACCGACATTATCAACCTGTTTTTGGAAACGAAAGACATTATGCAGGAACAGCTCGATGCCTATAAAAGCTCGCAGGAACCGGACGCTGCCAGCTTTGAGTACATCTGTCACGCTCTGCGCCAACTGGCCTTAGAAGCAAAAGGTGAGGCGGTGCTTCCGGCGGCGGGTGCAAAACTGACCGTGGTCGACAGCGAAGACGCTGAAAGCGACGTGGCGATGGCCCCGGAACACAGCGCGGGTCAAACCCGTATTGTGCTTTCGCGCCTGAAAGCCGGTGAACCGGAGATGTTGCAGGAAGAACTCAGCAATCTCGCGCAGATAAGCCATGTGGTGAAAACGGCCGACTCCCTCAGCGCTAACCTCGATGGCGCGGTCTCGCAGGACGATATCGTGGCGGTGCTATGCTTCGTGATTGAAGCCGATCAGATTGCCTTTGAAACCGCAGCGACAACCGCAGTTGCTGAAACGGCCCCGGAAGTGGACGCTCCCGCGGTGCCTGCGGCGAGCAACGCCCCGGTACTCAAAGCCGTGCCGAAAGAGACCGCACCAGCCCCGCGCATCGAGCGTGAAAAACCGGCGAAGGCCAGTGAATCGACCAGTATTCGCGTGGCGGTTGAAAAGGTCGACCAGCTGATTAACCTGGTAGGCGAACTGGTTATCACCCAGTCGATGCTGGCCCAGCGTTCCAACGAGCTGGATCCGGTTGAGCACGGTGATTTGATAACCAGCATGGGTCAGCTGGAGCGTAACGCTCGCGACCTGCAGGAATCGGTAATGTCGATTCGTATGATGCCGATGGAATACGTCTTCAGCCGTTTCCCACGTCTGGTGCGCGACCTGGCAGGCAAACTGAATAAGCAAGTGGAACTGACTCTGATGGGCAGCTCCACTGAACTGGATAAAAGTCTGATCGAACGCATTATCGATCCGTTGACACACCTGGTGCGTAACAGTCTCGATCATGGCATCGAATCGCCAGAAAATCGCATGGCGGCGGGTAAATCTGCGGTCGGCAACCTGATTCTCTCGGCGGAACACCAGGGCGGAAATATCTGCATCGAAGTCACCGACGACGGCGCAGGCCTGAACCGTGAACGTATTCTGGCGAAGGCGATGTCGCAGGGCATGGCGGTTAGCGAAAACATGACTGACGAAGATGTCGGAATGCTGATTTTCGCGCCTGGCTTCTCTACCGCCGAGCAGGTGACCGACGTCTCCGGGCGCGGCGTCGGCATGGACGTGGTGAAACGGAACATCCAGGAGATGGGCGGCCACGTTGAGATTAAATCGAAGCAGGGCGCGGGCACCACTATTCGCATTCTGCTGCCGCTGACCCTGGCGATTCTCGACGGCATGTCGGTGAAAGTGAGCGGTGAAGTCTTCATTCTGCCCTTGAATGCGGTGATGGAATCCTTGCAACCGCGTGATGAAGATTTGCATCCGTTGGCGGGCGGCGAGCGCGTGCTGGAAGTGCGCGGCGAATACCTGCCGCTGGTCGAATTGTGGAAAGTTTTCGATGTTCAGGGGGCTAAAACCGAAGCCACTCAGGGCATCGTGGTTATCCTGCAGAGCGCAGGCCGCCGCTACGCGCTGCTGGTGGATCAGCTGATCGGCCAGCATCAGGTGGTGGTGAAAAATCTGGAAAGCAACTACCGCAAAGTGCCGGGCATTTCAGCCGCCACCATCCTCGGGGATGGCAGCGTGGCGCTGATTGTCGATGTTCAGGCCTTGCAGGGTTTGAATCGTGAGCAACGTGTGGCGAACACCGCCGCCTGATGGCAAGAAGAAGGGAAAAAAATGACCGGTATGACGAATGTAGCAAAACTGGCGGGCGAACCCTCGGGCCAGGAGTTCCTGGTCTTCACGTTGGGGAATGAAGAGTACGGGATTGATATCCTGAAGGTGCAGGAAATTCGTGGCTACGATCAGGTAACGCGCATTGCCAACACCCCGTCTTTCATCAAAGGCGTGACCAACCTGCGCGGTGTGATTGTGCCGATAGTCGACCTGCGCGTGAAGTTCAGCCAGGAAGATGTTGAATACAATGACAACACGGTGGTGATTGTCCTGAATCTCAGCCAGCGCGTGGTGGGGATTGTCGTAGACGGCGTGTCTGACGTGCTGTCGCTGGCGTCGGATCAGATTCGCCCGGCGCCTGAATTCGCCGTCACGCTGTCGACCGAATATCTCACCGGTCTCGGTGCGCTCGATGAACGCATGCTTATTCTGGTGAATATCGAAAAGCTGCTCAACAGCGAAGAAATGTCTCTGCTCGACAGCGCCGCCATCAGCGCCGCGTAACGATTTCCCCCCGTAACTGCGGGGGGAATACCCCTCTAGTTTTACCCTTCCTTAACTACAGGTTAGTAACGCTAATATACGCCCGTTAACGCTGTGTGATTTACATCACAATAGAGGGAATATATTGTTTGCATCGTGTCATTTACACCTGCCGATACGCTTGTAATTGCATGATTTATAAAGTGTAAATAAGTAAATACGGTAAAAGACTTAATTTACCTCCCGAAGTTGGTTGAATGAAATCTCCTGAACTAAATTTCAGATAAGGCGCCTGTGAGGTGGCCTGCTAACCTTCTGACGCACAACAAAAAAGCGCCAGGACTTCTGACTCCGGAGACGACCCGATGAACAGAACACGTCTTCTTATTACCTCCGTCGGTTTACTGGCGCTGGCGTCCTCAGGCGTACAGGCTGTCACCAGCCTTGGCACAATTGGTGCAACCTTAACCCTGACCAACGGTTGTCTGATCAACGGTTCACCCAGTCAAAGCGGGATCAACTTCGGTTCGCTCGATTTTGGTACGCATCCGGCAACCTTCGCCACGCTTACCACGCAGCTTTCGGGTGCCAGCAGTGGCAACAGCTTTACCGTCCAGTGCACAACCAATAGCTACACGGTGACCATCACCGGGAATGCCAACAGCACCGCACCGGGAACGGTCGTCGGCACGCCGGGCACGCCGGGCCGCTATCTCATCAGCACCACCGATGCTGAGCAGGGGGTGGCGTATAGCCTCTACAGCGATAGCGGCTACAACAACGTGATAACCAACAACACCGCGTTGCCGATAGCCTCCACCACCGGTGGCGTGGACAGCTACACCCTGTACGGACGTATTCAGGGCGGCGGCAACAGCGTGACCGTCGTGCCGGGCACTTACACCGACACGATTAACGTCAGCGTCAATTACTAAACCCGCGAATGACATGGGGTGCGTCAGGCTTCCTGCGGGAAGTCCGGGAATGGCTACGCCTTTTGGGGCTGGTTGTGCTGCTGAGTATGGGCTTTCCGGTACAGGCGCTGACGGTTTCCACCCAGTCATTTAAGGTCAATGCCACCATCACCCCGGGCTGTTCCGTGGCCACGGGTAGCGGCGGGGCGATGGGGTCGCTGAATTTTGGCAGCTACAGCGGGGTGAAGTCTGGTCAGGTCAGCACTCAGTTTGTGCCGAACGCTTCATTCACGCTTGCCTGTACGCCGGGCGTAGCGCTGAGCATGAGCATAAACGGCGGGCAGAATTACACCACGGTGCGCAACATGCAGCGTTCCGGTGGCACCGATCGGGTGCCTTACAGGCTGTACACCAGCAGTAGCCTGGCAGCCAACAGTGAAATTGGGGTCAATCAGAGTGTCTCCGTGGCCTACACCACCGGCGACAGTATTGCGCTCACCCTTTATGGGGCCGCGCAGTTAACCGGCTTTAGCCCGGCAGGAAATTACACTGACCAACTCACCGTGACGTTGTCATGGTAATACAGGGAGAAACACCATGAATCAGAGCTGTCTGCCGCGTGTGTTGTCCACGCTGGTTTGTCTGAGCGCACTCTTTCTGGCACCGACAGGCGCACATGCCGCTGCGACGGTGCTTATCTGGCCTATCGATCCTTATCTGGCTGCGGATAAAAAAGCCACCGAACTGTGGATTGAAAATCAGGGGGCGAGCGCCACCACCATGCAGGTGCGCATTGTTCGCTGGCAACAACAGGGCGGGTTTGAGCGCTATCAGCAGCAACAGGACGTGGTAGCAAGCCCGCCGATATTGCGTATCGACCGCGGCGGGAAGCAGCTGATCCGTCTGATCAAACAGAGTCCGGTGTCGCAGGGGAAAGAGTTTGCCTACCGAATTATCATTGATGAAATCCCACAGCCGGCGGCGAACACCCAACCGCAGATCGGCCTCAAGCTGCAAATGCGTTACTCGATCCCGCTGTTTGTCTACGGACAGGGCGTGCCGGTGGAAGAGGACGGTGCCAATCATGTGCTGGTCGATGGCCGTAATCTGAGCTGGAACACCACCACCCTCGATGGAAAACCGGCTATCGAAGTGCGTAACCGCGATCGGGTTCACGTGCGACTAAGTGACGTTTCACTGCGACAGGGAGGCCGCGAACGGCAAATTGCACCCGGCCTGCTGGGGTATGTCCTGCCCGGCGAAAGTCGAAGCTGGCCGCTGCCGCCGGGGGTGACGCATGCGGACCAGATTAGCGCGACCATCAATGCACAGGACGCGAAATGGCAGTCCGCACCGGGCAACTGACGAAACTTGCCATGTGCATATTGCTAACCAGCTCAGGTCTTTGTCGGGCAGAATCGGGCGACGATCTGCTGCCTCCGCCGCCGGATGCACGCGAGATTAACCCGCAATCGGTGTATCAGCTTGGGTTGATTATCAACCACTACGATACTGAAACGGTGGTGCCAGTAACCCAGCGTGATAACCACTGGTTTATCGCCAGTGTCGACCTGCAACGCGCCGGGCTACCGAAAGATAAACTGCCGATGGGCGACGTCGATATTTCGGCGCTGAGTGAGGTCAAAACTGAGTACGACGGCAATGGCCAGCGGCTGTTGCTCACCGTGCCGTCCGACTGGTTCGCCGCTAAAGAAGCCACTTTTCAGGACGGGATCAAACGCGCTGTTCCGCTGGACGGGACGGGCGCGCTGCTCAATTACGATGTCTACACCAGCCAGACTCAGCACGGTGCGGGCCAGGCGGCCATCTGGCATGAACTGCGTTTTTTCAGCGGTAAAAACAGCCTCTCTTCTACCGGTTACGTCCGGCAAAATCTCAGCGGCGAAAGCCAGCTCGCCGACGGCTATATGCGATACGACACCACCCTGAGCTACACCGATGACGATAACGCCCTCGAATGGGATTTGGGCGACACCATCAGCGACGCCTTAAGCTGGAGCAACAGCGTGCGCGTCGGCGGGGTGCGTATTGGGCGTGATTTTTCGCTGCGTCCTGACCTGGTTACCTGGCCATTACCGACCTTTACCGGTGATGCGGCGGTGCCAACGTCGGTGGACTTGTTCATTGATGGCTATCGCGCAGGCTCGACCCAGCTTCAGCCCGGACCATTTACGCTGACCAACTTGCCCTATATTAACGGCGCGGGCAACGCGGTGTTGGTCACCACTGATGCGCTGGGCCGACAGGTCAGCACCACGCTGCCGTTTTACGTTGCCAGCGAAATGCTCAAACCCGGTCTCAGCGACGGCGCCGCGACCTTTGGTGCACTGCGGCGTAATTACGGTATTGAAAATTTTGACTACGGCCCGGCGGTGGGCAGCGGTACCTGGCGCTACGGCGTGAATGATTATTTGACGCTGGAAGGTCATGCGGAGGGCGCGGAATCACTGGCGCTCGGCGGGGCTGGCGCACTGGTCAAACTCGGCCAGTTTGGGATCGTCAACGGCAGCTACACCCGCAGCCAGATGTACGGCGAAGGCGGCCAGCAGCGGAACTGGGGCTATCAGTACAGCACCGGCGCATTCAGCTTTATTACTCAGCATACCCATCGTGATAAAACCTTCGGCAACCTTGCGCTGTACGACACTCCACGTCTGTACGACGACGAAAATAATCCCATTGCCAGCCTCAGCCAGCGTAGCGACCAGTATTCGCTGTCGCTGAATATGGGTAACTACGGCAATATCGGCGCGGCGTGGATTGGGGTTCAGAGCTTTGACAGCCAAAAAACCGAGCTGCTGAATCTCTCCTGGAGCCGCAACCTGTGGGGCAGCAGCAGTATTTATCTGGCGGCCAGCCGCGACCAGCAGCGCGGAGACTGGACGCTGGCAATGTCGCTGCAAATCCCGCTTGGCGACAGGGATAGCGTGGCGGTGAGCACCGAAAATACGCCGGATTACGGCAATACCCAGCGCGTTAGCTATAACCACACCATGCCGTCCGACGGCGGATTTAGCTGGAATCTGGCCTGGGCGCAGCAGTCGCAGTCGAGCAACTATCAGCAGGCCACGCTCGGCTGGCGCAATAACAATATCGAATTGCAGGGCGGCGGCTACGGCGAAGAAAGCGAAATGACCTGGTGGGGCGAAGCGATGGGATCGCTGGTACTGATGGATGGGCAGCTGTTCGCCGCTAATAAAATCAACGATGCGTTTGTGGTGATCAGTACCGACGGACAGCCGTCGGTGCCAGTGAGCTACGAACATCAGCCAGTGGGTGAAACCAACGATAAAGGCTACCTGCTGATTAGCGGCGTCTCGGCCTGGTATCCCGCTAACTACAGCATTAACGCCCTGAACCTGCCGGCGGATACCCAGCTTAAACAGACCGAAAGGCGCATTGCGTTACGGCGTAACAGTGGCTATCTGCTTGAATTTCCGATGGAAGAAGAACGCGTGGCAAGCGTTATTCTCCATGACGAGGCTGGAAAACCGTTACCCGTCGCCAGTCTCGTTTCGCGTGCCGGAAAAGCGGATGCGCCGGTGGGCTACGACGGCATTGCCTGGCTTGAAAACCTGAAGGATAACAACCCGCTGACCGTCACCACGCCGGACGGCAAACGCTGTGTGGCCAATTTCACGGCGCAGCCTAATCCTGACCACAAACTGCAGACCTACGGACCGCTCATCTGCCGGGAGACGAAATAATGCGTCGCGCTATAGGGTTATTGGTCATGCTCTGGCTTGTGAATCTGCCGGTGCACGCGGCCTGTACGGTCAGTATGGCGAATGCGTCATTTGGCAGCCTCTCATCGTTCACGGTCAACAGTACCGAACAGCAAACGTCAGCCAATCTGATAGTCAGTTGCGAAACGGTGTTAAACCTGCTGACCAGCGATACGGTCTCCATGAACGTGGTTAGCGCCACAGCGACTTCGGGTACGCGCCCGGCGCTGAAAAATACCGCCGCCGCCGATGCGGTGCCGGTCAGGGTGTGTGGCACCTCTTCGTGCAGCAACACCACCGAAACGCCCATCGCGCAAACCTATAGCTGGAGCGGGAATACGCTGCTCGGCCTGCTGACCTCAAAAAGTTATACCCTGCCGATTTACTTCCGCACGGTGGCGGGGCAGAGCGTTCGCGCCGGAACCTATCAGGTCAGCGTCAACCTGCGCATCAGCTATAGCGTGTGTCCGACCGGGTTACTCGGGATTTGTCTGGGCACGCCGCAAACCGGCACGGTTGTGGTGACGACGCTGTTAAACATGACCGTCACCACCGATTGCATCACCATCAGTGCGCCGGATGTAAACTTCGGCAGTGCGCCATTGGTGAGCAATTTCCTGCCGGTGTCACAATCCGTTGCCATCACCTGCACCAAAGGCAGCGTCTACACCGTGGGCATCAATAACGGTATGAACGCGGGCAGCGGCACGGTGCGAAAAATGGTCAGCGGTAACAATTCGATGAGTTACGACATCTATAAAGGCAGTACCAGCAACCGTTGGGGGCCGAGCGGGAGTGAGCGCTGGGCGAGCAGCGCCGCGAGCTCTGTCAGCGCTGACGGAACGGTGAATACCTACAACTATACCGCCCGAATGCTGAGTGGGCAGACCACGCCTCCCGCCGGGAGTTACACCGACACGCTGGTGGTGGACGTCACCTTCTGATCACCTCGCGTGACTTAACGTAAAGTTCTGTGGATACGTGCCGATAACACCGCTATCACGTTATTGAAAAGGTGTTGTATGTTGAACCGTATCCGCGTTGTCACCCTGTTGATGTTGGTGCTGGTCGTCTTCGCACTGCTTCAGCTGCTGTCCGGTGGCTTTCTGTTCTCGTCCCTGCAGCAAAACCAGCACAGTTTTTCCCTCTCGAATGAGCTGCGTACCCGTCAGACCGAATTGAGCAAAACCTGGGAACTGATGCTGCAAACGCGCATCAACCTGAGCCGCTCATCGGCGCGCATGATGATGGACACCGCCAATCAGCAAAGCAGTGCCAAAACGGACCTGCTGAACAACGCCAAAACCTCACTGGCGGAGGCGGCAAAACATTACGCGGCCTTCACGCAGCTGACCGCGCAGCCTGAGCTGGCGGATGTCAGCGCCACGGTGGATGCGAGCTACCAGAAATATTTCGCCGGGCTGACCGAACTGGTGGGCTTCCTGCAAAACGGCAACATGGATGCCTATTTCGCCCAGCCTACGCAGGGTATGCAAAACGGCTTGAGCGACGCGATGACCCAGTATGCGACACAGAGCGAAACCCTCTATCAGCACGCCTTTAGCACCAGCAAACGTGATTACAAATTTGCCCAGTGGCAGCTGGCGGCAATCGCCATTGTGCTGGTAATTATCCTCGCCGCGGCGTGGTACGGCATACGCCACATTCTGCTTAATCCGCTGGCGGGCGTGATGGGCCATTTGCGTCGAATTGCGCAGGGCGATTTGACGCAGCCGGTAAACGTGCGCGGACGTAACGAAATTGCTGCGCTGGCCGAAACCGTTAACCAGATGCAGCAGTCGCTGATCGACACCGTCACCCGCGTACGCCAGGGTTCCGACGCCATTTACACCGGCACCAGCGAAATCGCGGTCGGCAATAACGATCTCTCCTCCCGTACCGAAGAACAGGCGTCAGCCCTCGAACAAACCGCGGCCAGCATGGAAGAACTGACCGCCACCGTTAAGCAGAACGCTGAAAACGCCCGTCAGGCGTCACAGCTGGCGTTAAGCGCCTCCGAAACTGCACAGCGCGGCGGCAAAGTGGTGGATGGCGTGGTGAAAACCATGCACGACATCGCCGCCAGTTCGCAGAAGATTTCTGATATTACCGGCGTTATCGACGGTATTGCCTTCCAGACCAACATTCTGGCACTCAACGCCGCGGTCGAAGCCGCGCGCGCCGGGGAGCAGGGCCGCGGTTTTGCGGTCGTAGCCGGCGAAGTGCGTAACCTCGCCAGCCGCAGCGCCCAGGCGGCAAAAGAGATCAAAGGCCTGATTGAAGACTCTGTGTCGAAAGTGGACACCGGTTCGGTACTGGTGGAAAGCGCGGGCGAAACCATGAGCGATATCGTCAATGCCGTCACCCGCGTTACCGACATCATGGGCGAGATTTCCTCGGCATCCGACGAACAGAGCCGCGGCATCGATCAGGTTGCTCTCGCCGTCTCCGAAATGGATCGCGTCACCCAACAAAACGCCGCGCTGGTGCAGCAGTCCGCTGCCGCCGCTGCGGCACTTGAAGAGCAGTCAGGCAGTCTGGCCCGCGCCGTTTCCGCGTTTCAGATTGCGACCGTCAGCAGCCGTGCAATGCGTCAAACGACAAGCGTTCCACCGGCCAGCCGCGAGCCACTGCGCCCGCGCGTTGCCGCCGCCGGAACCGATGATAACTGGGAAACTTTTTAACTTTACGCGGCCTGTTGCCGTTTATCGGGAGTGGTGATGTTCAATCGAATTCGTATCTCGACCACCTTGTTTCTGATTCTGGTGGTGTGTGGCCTGTTACAGGTGGGCAGTAATGGGCTGTCGTTTTGGGCGTTTCGTGATGGACAGAAAAACCTCAGTCAGGTTGAGCAAGGGAATGTGCAGTTAAGCAGTCTGATGGATGCCCGCGTGGTGTTGCTTCAGGCCAGCACCGCGCTGAATAAAGCCGGAACGCTGACCGCGCTAAGCTATCCGCCGGAAGATATCAAAAAGCTGATGACCATCGCACGCCGGGAATTGAAACAGGCGGACAAAGAGTTTGCTGAGTTTATGGCGATCCCGCCGGTGAATGACGCAGCTAAAACGTTGCAGGCGCAAAGCAAGCAAACCTATGCCGACCTGCACGCTGCGCTCGATCACCAGGCGACCTGGCTTGAAAGCAACCAGCTTTCAGACTTTATGACCGCACCGGTGCAAACGGCTCAGGACGCGTTCGACGCCAACTACCACACCTGGCAGCAGAATATTGGGGCGTATGTACAAAATGCGCGCCATGCGAGCGAAGGGAACTATCACCGTTCGGCGGCGATTTTCATCGCCATGGTCGTGCTTGCCGCGCTGATTACCAGCGGCGCACTGCTGTGGACGCGTCGGATGATTGTTCAGCCGCTCAACATTATCAGCAGTCACTTCAATAGCATTGCTCAGGGCAACCTGGCGCGACCGGTGTCGGTGTTCGGCAAGAACGAAATATCGGCCATTTTTGCCGGACTGAAAGCGATGCAAACCGCGCTGCGCGACACCGTAAGCCAGGTGCGGCAGGGCAGTCATGCGATGCACTCTGGGATTTCGGAGATTGCCGCAGGTAACAACGATCTCTCGTCGCGCACCGAACAGCAGGCGGCATCACTGGCAGAAACCGCGGCGAGCATGGAGCAATTGACCGCCACCGTCGGGCAGAACGCCGACAATGCCCGACAGGCATCTGGCCTGGCGAGCACCGCGGCATCGACGGCCAAACGCGGCGGGGAGCAGGCGTCACACGTGGCGGAGACCATGCACGGGATCGCCACCAGTTCGCGCAAAATTGGCGACATTATTAGCGTTATCGACGGGATTGCCTTCCAGACCAACATTCTGGCCCTCAACGCGGCGGTAGAAGCGGCACGAGCGGGAGAGCAGGGCCGTGGGTTTGCAGTGGTGGCCGGGGAAGTGCGTAACCTCGCCAGCCGCAGCGCCCAGGCGGCAAAAGAAATTAAAGGCCTGATTGAAGAGTCGGTCGCCCGGGTGCAGGACGGATCTGCGCTGGTGGACACCGCCGCCAACACCATGAACGAGATCGTCCGTTCCGTCACCCAGGTTAACGACATCATGGGCGAGATTGCCTCGGCGTCTGACGAACAGCGTCGTGGTATCGAACAGGTGGCGCTGGCAGTGAGCCAGATGGATCAGGTGACGCAGCAAAACGCCTCGCTGGTGGAAGAAGCGGCGGCGGCGACCGAACAGCTGGCAGGGCAGGCAGACAGCCTGACCGCGCTGGTGTCGTTGTTTGAACTTGAAGAAAAAAGAGTACCGCATCATCAAGAAGGGGCACCGCCAGTTGCGGTGCCTGTGGTTTCCTGAAAGGACGTAAGAAGAAGGCGCTATGACTGCAACTCTGCCCAACGGGCAATCGTCATTACTCATGCAGATGACACAGCGCCTGGCGCTGTCCGACGCGCAGTTTCGTCGGATATGCCAACTGATCTACCAGCGCGCAGGTATTGTGCTGGCCGATCACAAGCGCGACATGGTGTACAACCGGTTGGTGCGACGCTTGCGCCAGCTCGGTCTCGATGATTTTGGCCGCTATCTGGCAATGCTGGAGGCCAATCAGGATAACGCCGAGTGGCAGGCATTTATTAACTCGCTGACCACTAACCTCACGGCTTTTTTCCGCGAGGCGCACCATTTCCCGACGCTGGCTGAGCACGCGAAGCGGCGTCAGGGTGAGTATCGCGTCTGGAGCGCGGCGGCATCGACCGGCGAAGAGCCGTACTCGATTGCCATCACGCTCGCCGACACGCTGGGCACTGCGCCGGGGCGCTGGAAGGTTTTCGCCAGCGACATCGACACGGAAGTCCTGAATAAAGCGCAGAACGGCGTTTATCGTCAGGATGAGCTGAAAACCCTGTCGCAGCAGCAGCTACAGCACTATTTCATGCGTGGCACCGGGCCACACAGCGGGCTGGTGCGCGTGCGCCAGGAGCTGGCGAACTATGTTGATTTCGCGCCGGTGAATTTACTGGATAAAAACTACAGCGTCCCGGGGCCATTCGATGCGATTTTTTGTCGCAATGTGATGATTTACTTCGACAAGACGACGCAGCAGGAGATCCTGCGCCGCTTCGTTCCCCTGCTTAAGCCTGACGGATTACTGTTTGCCGGGCACTCAGAGAACTTCAGCAACCTCGTGCGCGAGTTCAGTCTGCGGGGGCAGACGGTGTACGCGCTGAGTAAGGATAAAGCATGAGTAAAATCAGGGTGTTGTCTGTAGATGATTCTGCTCTGATGCGTCAGATAATGACGGAAATTATCAACAGCCACAGCGATATGGAAATGGTGGCAACCGCGCCAGATCCGCTGGTCGCCCGGGATTTGATCAAAAAATACAACCCGGACGTGCTGACGCTGGATGTCGAAATGCCGCGCATGGATGGCCTCGATTTTCTGGAAAAGCTGATGCGCCTGCGGCCGATGCCGGTGGTGATGGTTTCCTCGCTGACCGGCAAAGGGTCGGAAGTGACGCTTCGCGCGCTGGAGTTGGGGGCGGTGGACTTCGTCACCAAGCCGCAGATTGGCATTCGCGAAGGGATGCTGGCCTACAGCGAAATGATTGCCGACAAAGTGCGGGCTGCCTCCCGGGCGCAGATTAGCGCGCATAAAACGCTGGCGGCGCCGGTGGTGCTCAAGGCCGGGCCGATGCTCAGTTCTGAAAAGCTGCTGGTGATTGGTGCCTCAACGGGCGGCACCGAAGCGATTCGTCACGTGCTGCAACCGCTGCCGCTGACCAGTCCGGCAATTTTAATTACCCAGCATATGCCGCCGGGGTTCACCCGTTCATTCGCGGAACGGCTGAACAAGCTGTGCCAGATTGCGGTGAAAGAGGCTGAAGACGGCGAGCGCGTTTTACCGGGTCACGCGTATATCGCGCCGGGTGACAAACATATGGAGCTGGCGCGTAGCGGGGCCAACTATCAAATCAAAATTCATGACGGGCCGCCGGTTAACCGGCACCGTCCGTCGGTGGATGTGCTGTTTCATTCGGTGGCGAAGAACGCCGGGCGCAATGCGGTGGGGGTTATCCTCACCGGCATGGGCAACGACGGCGCCGCCGGAATGTTAGCGATGCATCAGGCTGGCGCCTGGACCATCGCGCAGAACGAAGCAAGTTGTGTGGTGTTCGGCATGCCGCGTGAGGCCATCAATATGGGTGGCGTCAGCGAAGTGGTCGATCTTAGTCAGGTAAGCCAGCAGATGCTGGCGAAAATCAGTGCCGGACAGGCAATACGTATTTAAGAGGAGTGAAGTTGAATGGCGGATAAAGAGCTTAAGTTTCTGGTTGTGGATGACTTTTCCACCATGCGTCGCATCGTGCGTAACCTGCTGAAAGAGCTGGGTTTCAACAATGTTGAAGAAGCAGAAGATGGCGTGGATGCGCTGAATAAACTTCAGACGGGTGGATATGGTTTCGTGATTTCAGACTGGAATATGCCGAACATGGACGGGCTGGACCTGCTGAAAACCATTCGCGGCGATGGCGCGATGTCTGCATTACCGGTGTTGATGGTCACGGCGGAAGCGAAGAAAGAGAACATTATCGCTGCCGCTCAGGCCGGGGCCAGCGGGTATGTCGTGAAACCGTTTACGGCAGCTATCCTCGAGGAGAAGCTGAACAAAATCTTCGAAAAGCTCGGTATGTGAGGCGATGACGATGACCCAACACCCCGTGAAACCGACTGACGAGCATTCCGCGGGCGATATCATCGCCCGGATCGGCAGTCTGACCCGTATGCTGCGCGACAGCCTGCGTGAGCTCGGTCTGGATCAGGCGATTGCCGAAGCGGCAGAAGCCATTCCGGATGCCCGTGACCGCCTGGATTACGTCGTGCAGATGACGGCTCAGGCGGCAGAGCGTGCGCTGAACTGCGTCGAGCTGTCGCAGCCGCACCAGAACCAGATGGAAAAAGAAGCCAAAGCGTTGTCAGGCCGCTGGGATCAGTGGTTTGAAAATCCTATCGAACTGAGCGATGCGCGTGAGCTGGTGACCGACACCCGCAGCTATTTATCAGATGTGCCGAAACACACCAGCTTCACCAATGCCCAACTGTTGGAAATCATGATGGCGCAGGATTTCCAGGATCTGACCGGGCAGGTTATCAAGCGGATGATGGATGTTATCCAGGAGATAGAGCGCCAGCTGCTGATGGTGTTGCTGGAAAATATGCCGGATGCATCAACCCGGCAGAAACGCGAAAGCGACAGTTTGCTTAATGGTCCGCAGGTGGATACCAGCAAGGCTGGCGTGGTTGCCAGTCAGGATCAGGTTGATGACCTGTTAGACAGTTTAGGCTTTTAATTCGTGATGGCCCGCAATGGGCCATCGTGATTTCCAGGTTGCGGTTAGCGAATATCCATTTTCACCGTCACATTCCCTTCGAATGTTCCTGGCGCGGGTTTATTACTGTTCGTCGCCACAGGGGCCGCCTGAAATTTGATGATACCGTTCCCCGAAGCATCGAGAACAATAGGAAAATCCATGGTGCCGTCAAGTCGTATGTTGTTCGTATTGGTGTCATACAGTCTGACACCGATATCATCCCTGCCGAGCATTTTCGCGATAAATCCCTCTCCGGGATCGCTGACCCCCTGATCGGCAGTCAGCGTCAGCTTTATTTTGTCGTAATTGCTGATGGCAGCATCGTCGCAATGAAACGAGATATCGACATTTTTCAGGGTGAATCCGTCTGGTGGTCGCCCCTGGGTACGGAAATTTGAACTGACAAGACTGCCAAAATCAACCTCGATGACACTTCCCGCATTAATGGTACAGCTCAGCGGCGCACTGAGTGCCCCTGACAGCCAGACATTTGCGACCGGTTGTGCATCACCATAGACGCACATTCCGCTGCCGTAATAGAGGCAGGCTGAGCTTTGGACAACGAGGGTGGAGGGAATGGTTTCCTGCCCCAGAATCGGTACCTTGATATAAAAACGGGCGGCGATAACATTCCATTTAAACTGGCGGGAGGCAACACCGGCAACAGGTTGCGTTGCCGGGCTGCACACCGTTTCACTGGACTCAGTGGAGTTTATCGATTCTGCCTTACTGACAGGTGAGGTCAAAGGGTAAGCATTAAGGGCTATCTGAAACAGGCCACTGCCATCAGGCGAATTAATGGCGTTGGTATAAGCATCAATATCGATGTCTATCTTGTCTGTTAAACGACCATAACCCGGCACACCGGCGGACAATGGCGTGCTGGCAAACACATAACCCATTACGGTAGTCGAGGCTGACATTGTCCCAGGGCAATCACACTGTGCATTGATAGCGGCGCCATTGCCAACCAGATGTCCTGGGGGGGTAAGCACATCGCCTGCTCGATTGTTACTGGCGACCAGATCATTGATAAACGATACCTGATAGTCACCGGGGGCCGCAAAACAGTTACGTAATACTGTGGCTGCATGGACTCCTAACGGACACAGCATCAAAAGGGCAATCAACAGCGAACGCCTGATGGAGTTGAAGGCAGAAAAAGTGATGGTCATTGCAGTCCTCCCGGACGACAGGGCGTGGTTACCATTTTGACAGGGGTGGCTTCATGGCTTTTGCTGATAGACAGAAAATCAATGCTTGCGGTACAACGTTCGCCCGGCGCGCTGCCCCACTGGGCCTGTAAAATACTCTTGTCCGACACGCCACTCAGATACAGCACGCCGTTATCATCCACAATCCCGTTCAGTTCGCCATCTGCTGAGTTCACCATTGCGCCAAAAGGAACGGGTTTTCCATTTGGCCGGGTCAGCGTTATCAGCATTCGATAGCCAGTACGGGCGGAAAAATGCGCCCGTACTGCGGCATTACGTGATGGCACCACGGTAAGGGCGGTGTCGCTGCTGTCCACGTCATCCGGAAGCAAAGTGGTATCAAGACCAATACGGTTTTCCTGATAGGCGGTCAGGGACGGAATGACCGCATTTCCCCACATGTCCGTGCGTATTCCGCGTTGGTTCTGAAATTGCAGGCCAGCGGCGCCTTCGGCATCGACTATCGCAAACTGATCTCCCAGAGGCTGCGACAAGGTGATTCCGTGAGGATGGATGACAACCGCACCGCTGGCACCATAGCTGTATTGTCGCGAGCCGTCTGACGAGGTGTAATAGCCACCGCTTAGGTTGCTGAACGGTGCCCGCCATGTGCTGTAGAGACTGCTGCTGTTTTGCGGGGATTCGTTACTGTGACTTTGCTGGAGTCCGTAGCTGAGGCTGCGGTCTTCCAGTAATGTGCCACTCAATCCCAGATTTTGTGTCGTCGCCCCATTTTTAGCGTTGCTGACGTTGTAGCTCATCCAGCTGTCAGGTAACCAGCGGCTAAGAGGAATGCTTATCCCGAACGAGACCATTCTGTCGCTGTCATCGTCCTCGGTGTCACTCCAGCTCAGATTGAGATGGTAGCTAATCGCGGCGTACTGATAGCTGCTACCGGCAGTGATACTGCGCTCTTTTCGGTTGGTTCCCCAGTAGTCCTGCTGATAACCATTAATGTAGAAATTACCATTCTCAAAGGGTTGGCTGATGCTCATCTGGATTCGGTTGCGTTTGTTATAATCGTCACGCCAGTCGTCATCGTTGTCGTGATTAAGATGGTTTGCATCGGCAAAAGAGTAATATCCGCTTGTTGAATAGCGATAGCTTGCAAGGGTGAAATGGGTATTGGTCGCTTCAATGCTGGAGGTGTAGAGCAGTCGCCAGGATTGGCCCCGGTATTTTTCGCTGTCGTGACCTTGCGTCTGGGCTATTGTGACATCAGCTGAAACACTGCCGAACTGACCCAGATTCACCCCTATGCCCGCGACTCCCGAAACATACTCCTCAGCCACCGTTGCTCCACCATAGACGGTGAGTCTGTTGTTCACACCATAAATGGCACTGCCCTGCACAAAGACAGGTTCTTTATCATCACTCCCACTGTCCGCACGGTAATGCCCAGCGGTGGTTTCGAAGCGCAGATGATTCGGGCGTTGCATTAACGCGACGCTGGAAAAAGGTTGAGTAAAAAGATGCTCGGTTCCGTCTGCCTCTTTGACACTGACCTCCAGATCGCCGCTATTGGTCGAGGCATACAGATCGGTGATTTCAAACGCGCCGGGGGCAACGTTGGACTGGTAAATAACATAGCCATTTTGTTTTATTGTGACCATGGCATTTGACATGGCAATTCCGCGTATAACCGGTGCAAAACCGCGTTCACCGATCGGGAGCATTTCTTCATCGGAGGTAATATTGACCCCGCGATACTGGATGCTGTCGAATACCTCGCCACGCGTGCTGTCTTCGCCTGCGGTGAATTGTGCCTTAATCTGTTGAATATCATGTTGCAACCAGGTGCCGATAGTTTGCCACGCGTTTTCTGCACCACTGTTGCTCCATGTCGAGTAATTACGTAAGCGCCATCCTCCGAGATTCATCCCGCTGCGTAAATTAAGATACTGGCTGTTATCGGCCTGGGTATCACCGCCATGATTGTCGCGAGCGCTGAAGGCGTAGTCACTAAACAGCACCGGGATTCCGTCATCCCAACGTGAAGGGTCGATATAGCCGGCACTGACTTGTTTGACGGCGAGCTGTGGCAAACTCAGGTCCAGTGTTTGACTGGCAAAATCAAAATCGGCCTGCGCGGCAGGAATATATTGCCCGATGGGCCGTGGAAGCGGTTGGTCCTGTGGGAGTGCCGCCATCTCCGGGAAATCATCAACATTCACCCCCCAGTGACGGAGCATTAATGGGGTCAATTGTGCTTGCAAGGCGCCATCAGGGCCGTTGTTGTAGCGTAACGGACGCTCTTCGACGAGCTGCGTGTTCAGGTGGATACGGGTAGGGTATTGACCTGGAAGCTGGGCTTTTGGATTGGAAAATACGGACAAATCGGTGACCTGTGAAGCATCTGCGCCACCTTCCAGTGAGCTGGGGGAAAAATAAAAATCGCGGGCATACAACGACTCTGATGCCAGTAACAGTAACCCACTCAGTGAATGCAGTACGGCGAAATGCGTCCCTAACGACGGGTGAGGTCTCTTTTTCCCTGTAGTATCCATCAACATGCCTTATCCCTTAAGTGCCGGACGGGTGTACTTTTCGGATGCATTGCCGTAATCAGTAATACACCGCCAGACAATACTTTGGCCCTGTGTACTAACTGGAAGCGGTAAGGATATAGTGGCCATTGGCGCTATCATGTCGGCATTGCGGACCAGGCTTTTGCCGAGATACAGGGAGTCAAAAATGATGTAATAATGGGACGAATTGTCTACCAGTAGGCTATCGCCACTCCGCGTGAACTGCAGCTGCGCGCAGGCTTCTCCAGGCAGGCCTTGTAATCCTTTAGGTCGGAAAAATAATTTCAGGCGGGTTTTATAAATCAGACGTAGAACATTTTTATTTTCATCTTTTGCATCACTCCCGGGAATGGTTCGTACATTAATATAATAAAGTGACTCTCGATCTTCTGGCATTGTCTGGCCGGACCAAATGACGCGCAGGCTTTGTTCTCGTTGTGGGTCGAGACGGAAAAGGGGTGGGGTGACAATAAACGGCCCTCGGGTTTTCCCATCGCCTGTATCCACCCATGACTGAACTAACCACGGAAGATCTTTTTCCTTATTGACCACTGGCAGGGCGGCTTCTTTCTTGCTGGCGTTATAAATGACGCGCGTCCGGCCAATCTGGATACCGGACGAAAATCCAGGATTGATGAAGGTCATAGCCAGGAGAATAAATACAACAAGCGGTATTCGAATACGCATAAATTATTCCTGATACAAAGCGTGACCCATAAATTTCATGGGTCAGCATTCGGTGTCTACTTTTATCCGTTATATCAACAGCACATTAAGAGCATCAGCGATAAAGAATATTGACAGTCATATCCGCATCGGCGGGACCGGCAGTCACGGGCACGGCAAAAGCCCGGTAACGCCCAACAAGGTCGACAGAGACGGCATCGCCGGTAAGCGTAGGAAGATCAACGAGGACCTGAGCTTCCGAACCATCCATTTTGAGCAGGGTCGTGGTGGTATTCAGGTTGCTTACCGCCACGCCAACATTGGTGGCCGCCGTTGCGCCAGCAGTAGTTATTGCGCTGACGGTAAGTAAGTCTGCATTACTGGAGACGACGGTAGTTCCCTCAAACGTGAGCTGGATACTGGTTAAGCCTGTTGATTGCACCGGGCAATCCTTGAGAACAATAGAGAATGGCATCAGCGGTGATTCATCACCTGGTGCCTGGAACAGACTGCTGGGATAGGTGCCTAATGGGACATTATTGTCTTTTCCATTATTACCATCAATGACACAGCTCGGATCTATAATTTCCCCGGTGAAGTGAACCTGCCCAGCATTCATCTCGTCTGCATAAACACTGAAGGTTGATACGGCTAACAACAGGGTAGGGAGTATTTTTCTTTTTATGCTCATTTTGTGACGTCCTTTTAACAGTTTGGCGTATTGATTCTCTCGGGGGCGGTGAGTGACTTATTAAATTTCAAGGTGGATGTTAAGAAAGCGATGTGAGTATATTCCTCATGACTAAGGAAGGAAATAAAATAAATATATACCCTTTATCAATCTTTTTTATTTTTGTATTTACCGTAATTATGTATTTTTATTGTGCCAGGCGCTGATAAGGAATTTGTATATTGTATTGTTCATTTTCGGCCGTTAATGAATGTGGTCGGAGGTTAAATGTAAAGCCAATGTGTCAAATTAAAGGCCATGTTCTCTCGGGTTAACACTCTTGCGGTTCAATCGCGTAAGAGCACAAATAAATATAAACAAAAATAACCCAGGCTGAATGGTCCGGAATTGGATAAAAGAGAGCAAAACGCGTAAATGGCCCTGATTAACAAGCTTGTTCTGCCCATTGGAGAGAGAGGGATCGGGCAAAATGTGTCTTATCGTAGATCATCGCAGAAGCAAACAGTGGCAGACGAAAGCGACAACGAGGACAAAACAGAAGCCCCCACACCCCAACGGCTGGAAAAGGCACGTGAGGACGGGCAGATCCCGCGTTCGCGCGAGCTGACGTCATTTTTGATTTTGCTGGTTGGCGTCTGTGTCCTGTGGTTCGGCGGGGAATCGCTGGCGCGCAGGCTGGCGAGTTTATTGTCGTCCGGGCTGCATTTTGACCACAGCATTGTTAACGATCCCAACCTTATCCTTGGCCAAATCATTTTGCTGCTCAAGCAGGCGATGCTGGCGCTGATGCCGCTGATTGTCGGCGTGGTGGTGATGGCTATTCTCGGCCCGGTGATGCTGGGCGGTCTGGTTTTTAGCCCGAAATCACTGGCCTTTAAGTTCGATAAGCTTAATCCGTTCCCGGGCATTGCACGGATGTTCTCTGCGCAGTCGGCGGCGGAACTGCTAAAGGCCATTCTTAAATCGGTGCTGGTGGGCTGCGTCGCCGGAATATTTGTCTGGGTGCACTGGCCGGACATGATGCGCCTGATCAGTGAATCGCCGATGACGGCGATGGGCAACGCCCTGAATCTGGTTGGGCTTTGCGCTTTACTGGTGGCGCTGGGGGTGATCCCGATGGTCGGGTTCGACGTCTTATTCCAGATTTTCAGCCATATCAAAAAATTGCGCATGTCCCGTCAGGATATTCGTGACGAATTTAAACAGAGCGAAGGCGACCCGCACGTTAAAGGGCGTATTCGTCAGATGCAACGCGCGGCGGCGCGGCGTCGGATGATGGCGGATGTACCGAAAGCTGACGTGATTGTAACGAATCCAACGCATTACGCGGTGGCGTTAAAGTACGAAGAAAACAAAATGAGCGCGCCGAAAGTGGTGGCGAAGGGCGCGGGGCTGGTGGCGCTGCGCATTCGAGAGCTTGGCGAAGAAAGCCGTATTCCGGTTTTACAGGCGCCGCCGCTGGCCCGAGCGCTATACCGTCATGCTGAAATTGGGCAACAGATCCCCGGCACGCTGTACGCTGCGGTGGCAGAAGTTCTGGCCTGGGTCTGGCAACTCAAGCGCTGGCGTCTGGCGGGCGGTTCGCCGCCGAAGAAACCTGATAATTTGCCGGTGCCTGAAGCACTGGATTTTTTGAACGAGAATGACACTGATGGCTAATTTAGTCGCAATGCTGCGTCTGCCCGCAAGCTTCAAATCGACCCAATGGCAAGTGCTCGCCGGGCCGATCCTCATCCTGCTGATCCTGTCGATGATGGTTCTGCCACTCCCGGCGTTCATCCTCGACCTGCTGTTTACCTTTAATATCGCGCTGTCGATCATGGTGTTGCTGGTGGCCATGTTTACCCAGCGCACTCTTGAGTTCGCCGCGTTCCCGACGATTTTGCTGTTTACCACGCTGTTACGCCTGGCGCTGAACGTCGCGTCGACCCGTATCATTTTGATGGACGGACATACCGGGGCCGCTGCGGCGGGAAAAGTGGTGGAGGCCTTCGGCCACTTCCTGGTCGGCGGTAACTTTGCCATCGGTATTGTGGTGTTCGTTATTCTGGTCATCATCAACTTTATGGTTATCACCAAAGGTGCGGGGCGCATCGCCGAAGTGGGCGCGCGTTTTGTACTGGACGGGATGCCGGGCAAACAGATGGCGATCGACGCTGACCTCAACGCCGGGTTGATTGGTGAAGAAGATGCCAAACGTCGCCGTTCGGAAGTGACCCAGGAAGCGGACTTCTACGGCTCGATGGACGGGGCGAGTAAGTTTGTTCGCGGTGATGCCGTCGCCGGTATTTTGATCATGGTGATTAACGTTATTGGCGGCCTGTTAGTTGGCGTGTTGCAGCACGGTTTGTCGCTGGATAAGGCCGCAGAATCTTACACGCTGCTGACCATCGGTGATGGCCTTGTGGCGCAGATCCCGGCGCTTGTGATTTCCACCGCAGCGGGCGTGATCGTCACCCGCGTGGCGACCGATCAGGACGTCGGCGAGCAGATGGTGGGCCAGCTGTTCAGCAACCCGCGCGTCATGATGCTGAGCGCCGCGGTACTGGGCCTGCTCGGCCTGGTGCCGGGAATGCCAAACTTTGTGTTCCTGCTGTTTACCGCCGCGCTGTTGGGTCTGGCCTGGTGGTTACGCGGTCGTGAACAGCAGGCGCCAGCGGAAGCGGCTCCGGTGCGCACGCAGGAAAATCCGCAGGCCATCGAAGCGACGTGGAACGACGTGCAGCTGGAAGATACCCTGGGAATGGAGGTGGGTTATCGCCTGATCCCGATGGTGGATTCTCAGCAGGACGGCGAGCTGCTGGGCCGCATCCGTTCTATTCGCAAGAAATTTGCCCAGGAGATGGGCTTCCTGCCGCCGGTGGTTCACATCCGCGACAACATGGATTTGCCGCCCGCGCGCTACCGTATTCTGCTAAAAGGTGTGGATATCGGCAGCGGCGATGCCTATCCGGGCCGCTGGCTGGCGATAAACCCAGGCACCGCGGCGGGCACGCTTCCCGGTGAGCAGACGGTCGATCCGGCGTTTGGTCTGGCCGCTATCTGGATTGAGAGCGCGCTGAAAGAGCAGGCGCAAATCCAGGGCTTTACGGTGGTGGAAGCCAGTACCGTGGTCGCCACGCACCTGAACCATCTGATAAGCCTGCACTCGGCTGAGCTCTTTGGTCGTCAGGAAGCGCAGCAGCTGCTCGACAGAGTCACGCAAGAAATGCCGAAGCTGACCGAAGATCTGGTGCCGGGTGTGGTGAATCTGACCACGCTGCACAAAGTGCTGCAAAATCTGCTCGATGAGAAAGTGCCGATTCGCGATATGCGCACCATTCTTGAGACGCTGGCGGAACATGCGCCGGTGCAGACCGATCCGCATGAGCTGACCAACGTAGTGCGTGTGGCGCTCGGCCGGGCGATTACGCAGCAGTGGTTCCCGGGGAATGGGGAAGTGCAGGTGATTGGGCTGGATACGCCGCTGGAACGCTTGCTGTTGCAGGCATTACAAAACGGTGGCGGGCTGGAGCCGGGTCTGGCTGACAGACTGTTAGCGCAAACTCAGGAAGCGCTGTCCCGTCAGGAAATGCTCGGTGCGCCACCGGTGCTGCTGGTGAATCATGCCCTGCGTCCGCTGTTGTCGCGCTTCCTGCGTCGTAATCTGCCGCAGCTGGTGGTGTTGTCGAATCTGGAGCTGTCGGACAACCGTCAGATCCGCATGACCGCGACCATCGGAGGCAAATAATGCGTCATTTATTATGGCTTTTAGCTCTGCCGCTGATAGCACAGGCTGCGGGCGAGGGCGCCTGGCAGGCCAGCAGCAGAGGCGTGATGCTCAGCCATCGCGGCGAATCCATGTCGTCCTCTCCGCTCGTGTCATCGCAACCGGCCAACGGACGGGTGACGATGATTGCGTGGCGTTACACGCTGATTGGCCCAACGCCCGCCGGGCTGCGGGTGCGTTTATGTTCGCAAACCCGCTGCGTCGAACTCGACGGACAAAGCGGCAATACCTGGGGATTACAGAATATCCCCGCGTCGGAACCGCTGCGTTTCGTCTGGGAAGTGCCGGGCGGTGGGCGACTGATCCCCGCGCTGAATGTTCAAAGTAACCAGGTTATTGTCAATTACCGCTAACGCAAACTGTGTCCGCCTGAACCCTCTGACCTGTCTGCATTCTGCAGGCAGGCTCCCAATTTTGACCTCTGCTTTTGAATCAATCAAAACGTTGTTTTATAAATCAGTGAAGCACGTAGTCTGACTCTTTGTGTTTTTGCCATCGCCGCTGACTATCTGGCAGAAACGAAAAGGTTTAACCGTCGGCATCACTCTACTGTAGCCGTGTAAGGGCATCCTCTGTACCAGATGAGGCGGGCTTTCCTGATAAAAACACGGGATTTACGGCAATGAAAACACGTAAAATCGGATTAGCAAATTACCTTGCCTACGGCTCGGGAGATTTTCTCGGCGCAGGAACCACCGCGCTCACCGCCGCCTGGCTTTTATACTTCTACACGACCTTCTGCGGGCTCTCTCCAATTGAAGCCACCCTAATCTTCGCGACGGCGAGGGTTCTGGATGCTGTCGTCAGCCCGTTGATGGGTTTCTTAACCGATAACTTCGGCTCCACCTGGCTTGGCAAACGCTTTGGGCGCCGTAAATTCTTCATCATGCTCGGCATCCCGTGCGTGTTCAGCTACTCCTTTATGTGGGTCGGCGACATGGGATTCTGGTACTACCTGTTGACCTATCTGCTGTTTGATATCGTCTACACCATGATTCTGGTGCCATACGAAACGCTGGTGCCGGAAATGACCGACGACTTCAAACAGAAAACCAAATTCTCCGGGGCGCGTATTTCGATGGCGCAAATGTCGGCGATTCTGGCCTCGTTCCTGCCGGGCATCCTGCTGACGCATTTCGGTAAGGACAACGCGATCTCCTTCTTCTACGCAAGCCTGGTGTTCTCGGTGCTGTGCGCGATGATGCTGACGTTTGTCTGGTTCTTCACCTGGGAACGTCCGCGTGAAAACTGGAGCGAAGCCGCGCTGCGGGCTGAAGAAGAGAAAAAGCATCTGTCGCTGGCCCAGAGCCTGAACCGTCTGATAATCGAACTGAACTCCACCCTGCGCATCAAAATTTTCCGCCAGCATCTCGGGATGTACCTCGGGGGCTACATCGCGCAGGACGTGTTCAACGCGGTGTTTACCTACTACGTGGTGTTTGTGCTGATGCAGGAAGCGTCATTTGCTTCAAACCTGATGGGCACGATGGCGAGTTTCCAGTTCATCGCGGTGATCGCCATGATGCCGCTGTGCATCCGCTTTGGACCTGCGCCGTCATACCGGATTGTGGTGGTGCTGTTTGGTCTGAGCGCACTCTCCTACGCCGTTTTGTACTACGCCGGGCTGAGCGATGTCTGGTCGCTGATGCTGCTGGTATCGGCCGTGGCGGGTCTGGGGCGCGGCGGCATCAATTATGTGCCGTGGAATACCTACACCTATATTGCTGACGTAGATGAAGTGATCACCGGCCAGCGCCGCGAGGGGATTTTCGCCGGGATAATGACCCTGACGCGTAAAGCCTCTCAGGCCGGGGCCATCATGCTGGTGGGGATCATCATGCAGCTTTCTGGCTTTGTCTCCGGGCAGAAAATGCAGACAGCGCAAGTCAATCACACCATCCTGATGATCTTAAGCGTCGGGACGGTGGTAGTGCTGGTCTGCGGTTTCCTGGTCTCCCTGCGCTTTAAACTGAACCTGCAAACCCACAGCATTCTGCGTGAAGAGACCGCCAAAATGCGTGAGTCCGGGCATGCCTTTGCCGAAGCCGCAACGCCAGAAGCGAAAGCCACGGTGGAAATGCTGGCGGGAATGCCGTTCGACACCCTGTGGGGCAACAACAATATCGGTTATCTGAATCGCAATAAGCCTGCGGCACCGTCGCTGAAGCAGGCTGCTTTATTGAATTCGAAATATAACAGAGGTTAATCAAATGAAAGTCTGGCCTGTCAAACATAGCCCATTACTGTGTCAACCAGAGCGCTTCATCGCCCGGGACGAACTGAAGGCGTTGATCCAGAAAGTGACCCACAATCTGGTCAATATCAAGGATGAGAGCGGAGAGTTCCTGCTGCGGCTGGACGACGGGCGCGTTATCGATACCAAAGGATGGGCGGGCTGGGAGTGGACGCACGGCGTGGGGCTGTACGGCATTCACCAGTATTTCCAGCAGACCGGTGATGGGCACATGCGTGACATTATTGATGGCTGGTTCGCCGACCGCTTTGCTGAAGGGGCGACCACCAAAAATGTGAACACTATGGCGCCGTTCCTGACCCTGGCGTATCGCTACGAAGAAACGCGTAACCCGGCCTATCTGCCGTGGCTCGAAAGCTGGGCGGAGTGGGCGATGCACGACATGCCGCGTACCGAACATGGCGGCATGCAGCACATTACGCTGGCGGAAGAGAACCATCAGCAGATGTGGGACGACACGCTAATGATGACCGTGATGCCGCTGGCGAAAATCGGCAAGCTGCTCGACCGGCCTGAATACGTGGAAGAGGCGATTTATCAGTTCCTGCTGCATGTGCAAAACCTGATGGACCGTGAGACCGGGCTGTGGTTCCACGGCTGGAATTACGACGGCAAGCATAACTTTGCCAACGCCCGTTGGGCGCGCGGCAACAGCTGGCTGACTATCGTTATTCCGGATTTCCTCGAGCTGGTGGACTTACCGGAGAACAACGCCGTGCGCCGTTATCTGGTGCAGGTGCTGAACGCACAGGTTGCCGCGCTGGCGAAATGTCAGGACGACAGCGGCCTGTGGCACACGCTGCTGGATGACCCGCACTCTTATCTGGAAGCCTCGGCAACCGCCGGGTTTGCCTACGGTATTCTGAAAGCCGTGCGCAAACGCTACGTTTCAGCGGAATATGCAGAAGTGGCAGAGAAAGCGATTCAGGGCATTGTGGCGAATATCTCGCCGGAAGGGGAGCTGCTGCAGACATCGTTTGGCACCGGCATGGGCAGTAATCTTGAGTTCTATCGCCAAATTCCGCTGACCTCTATGCCCTATGGTCAGGCGATGGCGATCCTCTGCCTCACGGAATATTTGCGCAAATACTTTTAATTGCACCTGACAGGCCTGGGGGACCAGGCCTGTAAACTCTAGCGAAATCAACCTTGCCGACAATCGGGGTAAACCTGTTTAAATTTAATATTAAATAAATGACGTAAAGTGCCGCGCAATTCTTTATGCTCCGCACTGTCGCTTGCCCCCCACCAGGATCACCTCTTGTCCATTTCTCCCTTGTCCCGTATCGCTGCCAGCAGTCTGGTGGAGCCCGGGGCTGTTATCGGTGCGTACGTCAGCATCGGTCCGTTTTGTGTTATTTCTGCAGGAGTCGTGATAGGTGAAGGTTCCGTTATCGGGGCCTTTTCGGTGATTAACGGTCTGACCACGATTGGTCGCGACAATACCTTTGGTCAGTATTCTTCCATTGGCGAAACCAATCAGGACCTTAAATACGTGAATGAGCCGACGACAGTCGTTATCGGCGATCGCAATCAGATAGGCAAAAATGCCACGATTCATCGTGGGACGGTGCAGGGGCTAAGTACCACGGTTATTGGCCATGACAATCGGTTTCTCAACGGCGTGCATATCGGTCACGACTGCGTGGTAGGTAACGGGACAACGATTGGCGACAACAGCGGACTTGCCGGGCACGTTGTGCTTGATGATGATGCTCAGGTTGGCTTTATGTGCGCCATCCATCAGTTCTGTCTGCTGGGCAGTGGCGCCAGGATCATTGACCAGTCGGGTGTCGTTCAGGATGTGCCGCCGTTCGTGATCGCGGGCGGAAATCATGCGGCTCCTCTGGGTGTGAATGAAGCGTCCAGCCTGTTCCTGGCGTTAAATAAAGAACAGCAGAGTCTGATTCATGAGCTGTATCAGCGTGTCTACAAGCAGGCGCTGGCCATCGAAGAAGTGAAAAAGACGTTAAAAATACAGGAAAGTGATTTCCCGGTGATTGGGCTTTATGACAGGTTCTTCGCGCGTTCTGCGCGGGGAATTGTTCGTTAACGCGAGTTGAAGAGGGCCCGTCACCGAGAGTGACGAGCCTTTGTGATTACATACGCTCGACGGTTTCAATCCCGAGCATATCCAGACCCAGCTTCAGCGTCTTCGAGGTCAGCAGCGCCAGTTTCAGGCGGCTGTTGCGAATCTCTTCGCTTTCGGCGCTCAGAATTGGGCAGTGTTCGTAGAAGCCGGAGAACAGGCCCGCGAGGTCGTACAGGTACGCACACATCACGTGCGGCGTTCCTTCACGTGCAACGACGTTAACGGTTTCTTCGAACTGCAGCAGACGCGCCGCCAGCTGCGACTCGCGTTCTTCATTAATCACCACTGGCGCATTGACGATGGCGTTCTCTTCCAGACCGGCTTTGCGGAATACGGACAGCACGCGGGTATACGCATATTGCATGTACGGCGCGGTGTTGCCTTCAAACGCCAGCATGTTGTCCCAGTCGAACACGTAGTCAGTGGTACGGTTCTTGGACAGATCCGCGTATTTCACCGCACCGATTCCCACGGTATTGGCCAGCTTTTCCAGCTCGTCGGCAGGCATGTCCGGGTTCTTTTCTGCCACCAGGCGACGGGCGCGTTCCAGCGCTTCATCCAGCAGGTCAGACAGTTTCACGGTGCCACCGGCGCGGGTTTTGAACGGCTTGCCGTCTTTACCCAGCATCATGCCGAACATGTGGTGTTCCAGCGGAACGGAATCAGGCACGTAACCGGCTTTACGCACGATGGTCCACGCCTGCATCAGGTGCTGGTGCTGACGGGAGTCGATGTAATAGAGCACGCGGTCGGCGCACAGGGTTTCGAAACGGTATTTCGCGCAGGCGATATCGGTTGTGGTGTAGAGGTAGCCGCCATCCTTTTTCTGGATGATGACGCCCATCGGTTCGCCGTCCTTGTTTTTGTACTCATCAAGGAATACCACGGTTGCGCCTTCGCTTTCTGTCGCCAGACCCTGAGCTTTCAGGTCTGCCACGATGCCCGGCAGCATCGGGTTGTACAGGCTTTCACCCATTACGTCGTCGCGGGTCAGGGTGACATTCAGACGATTGTAGGTAATCTGGTTTTGTTCCATGGTGATGTCGACCAGCTTGCGCCACATCTCGAGGAAGTACGGGTCACCGCCCTGCAGTTTCACCACATAGCTACGCGCGCGCTCGGCGAAGGCTTCGTCTTCGTCGTAATGCTGCTTCGCCTGGCGATAGAAACCTTCGAGGTCCGCCAGCGCCATTTCACCGGCGTTTTCCTGCTGCTGTTTTTCCAGATACGCAATCAGCATCCCGAACTGGGTACCCCAGTCACCGACGTGGTTCGCGCGGATAACTTTATGACCCAGGAATTCCTGAGTACGCACTGCGGCATCACCAATGATGGTGGAACGCAGATGGCCGACGTGCATCTCTTTCGCCACGTTTGGCGCGGAGTAGTCGATAACGATTGTTTGCGCTTCTGGCAGCGCTACGCCGAGACGGTCAGATTTCAGCGCATCGTTCACGCCCTGCGCCAGAAACGCCGGGTCGAGGAAGATATTGATAAAGCCAGGACCGGCGATTTCGACCTTATTGGCGATGCCGTCGAGGCTGAGATGAGACAGAACCTGCTCTGCGAGTTGTCGCGGCGCCATGCCCAGTTTTTTGGCAACAGCCATCACGCCGTTGGCCTGATAGTCACCAAACTGTACTTTTGCTGACTGACGAACCTGCGGTTCGCAATCGGCAGGCGCACCTGCCGCAATCAGGGCCTGACTGACTTTTTCTGAGAGAAGAGCCTGAATATTCACCGGAATACCTTACGTTTATGGCGCTGTACGCTTGCCGGAACAACGCCGAAATGGGGACAAATTAAGCCGGTCAGTATACTGCATTTGCGGCGGCCCGTCAGCCCTGGAGCGGCGCGTTAATCAGCAGTTGGTTGTGCCGGGCCAACAGGGTAAATTAACGGCCTGCAAAAATCGGACTGAGGGCGAAACGTGAACTGGAAAACCATCGAAGCATTACAAGATATAGAGGCGGATCTGCCGCGTTTTACGCACGCGCTGACGGACCTTGCTGACCGTCTGGGTCTGCACATCGCCCCGCTGAATGCCGACCATATTTCCCTGCGCTGCCACCAGAATGCCACCGCTGAACGCTGGCGCAGCGGGTTAGAGCAGTGCGGCGAACTGCTGTCGGAAAACATCATTAACGGGCGTCCTATTTGCCTGTTCAAACTGCATGAGCCGGTGTGCGTCGCGCACTGGCAATTCAGCGTGGTGGAACTGCCATGGCCGGGTGAAAAACGTTACCCGCACGAAGGCTGGGAACATATTGAAATCGTGCTGCCGGGCGACCCTGACACCTTGAACGCGCGCGCACTGGCACTGCTGTCCGACGAAGGACTGAGCCAGCCGGGAATTTTTGTTAAAACCAGTTCACCAAAAGGTGAGCGTGAACGTCTGCCTAATCCGACGCTGGCGGTTACTGACGGCAAGGTCACGATTAAATTTCATCCGTGGACTATCGAAGAAATTGTGGCGAGCGAAGCAGGCGACACCACAATGTGAGCTTACTCGGGATCTGCGTTTTGAGACTGTGTCATGATGGCGCACCCGAACGAAAAGGAGAAGGTAATGGCTTTGCTGGAAGTGTGCTGTTACAGCATGGAATGTGCGCGTGAGGCGCAGGAAAGAGGCGCTGACCGAATTGAACTGTGTGCCGCGCCGCTCGAAGGCGGCTTAACGCCGTCAATAGGCGTACTAAAATCGGCGCGCCAGCAGGTGACCATCCCGGTGCATCCCATCATTCGCCCGCGCGGCGGGGATTTTTGCTACACCGACGGTGAATTCGCAGCGATGCTGGACGATGTGCGTACGGTGCGTGAACTCGGTTTCCCGGGGCTGGTTATCGGTATTCTCGATGCAAATGGCAATGTCGATATGCCGCGGATGCGTGAAATCATGGCTGCTGCCGGTCCGCTTGCCGTTACGTTTCATCGGGCGTTTGATATGTGCATCAATCCGCAGCAGGCCTTTGATAATCTTGCAGAACTGGGCGTGGCGCGCATTCTGACATCCGGCCAACAGCAGACGGCGGAAAAAGGTCTTTCACTTCTTGGGGAACTAATTGCCCGAGGTGATGCTCCAATCATTATGGCCGGAGCGGGCGTGCGGGCGAACAACCTGGAATTGTTCCTCGATGCCGGCGTAAAAGAGCTTCACAGCTCGGCCGGACAATGGATCCCCTCGGTGATGCAATACCGAAATCCGGGGCTGTCGATGTCAACCGACCCGACGGCAGATGAATACTCACGATACGCCGTAAATGGCGAATCGGTAGCGGAGATGAAGGCGATAGTTGACCGTTACAGCAAATAGCGATTTTTACCGTGCATCATATCGCCCAATGTGATGCGTATTTGTACCAGGCCCCTGCCATTAACAGGGGCCTCTTTTTTTATCCTTCCTATTTCAGGCCGCAGCGGTGTTGGCTGCCTCGCTCACCCCGGTCACTTACTCGTGTAAGCTCCCGGGGATTCGCTGCGTTGCCGCCTTGCTGCAACCTGAAATAGTTTGGATAAAAAGTGCCCATTCTCGTCAGAGGGGAATTTACGGCTTTTTCGCAATCAGTACTGCGCGCAGCGGGGCAGGGTAGCCTTCGATGGTTTTGCTGCTGTCATTCGGATCGAGGAATTCGGCCAGCGATTCGGTGGTCATCCACTCGGTACGGCGCTGTTCTTCGGTACTGGTGACGTTCATGTCGACAATGCGAACGTCGACAAACCCGCATTTTTCCAGCCACTGCTTCAACGCCGGCGCGGACGGGATAAAGTACACGTTGCGCATTTGTGCGTAGCGGTCTCCCGGTACCAGGACGGTATTTTCATCGCCTTCTACCACCAGCGTTTCCAGTACCAGTTCACCTTCGCTGACTAACTGATCTTTTAACTGCCACAGATGCTCCAACGGGGAACGGCGGTGGTACAGCACGCCCATCGAAAACACGGTATCGAACGCGTTCAGCACCGGCATTTGCTCAATGCCAAGCGGCAGCAGATGCGCGCGCTGATCGTTGCCGAGCAGCTTACGAACCGCTTCGAACTGGCACAGGAACAGCTGCGTCGGGTCGATGCCGACCGCCAGCTTCGCGCCCGCGCCAATCATGCGCCACATGTGATATCCGCTGCCACAGCCGACGTCGAGAATGGTGCGCCCGGTTAAATCGGACAGGTGCGGCAGAACGCGATCCCACTTCCAGTCGGAACGCCATTCGGTATCGATGTTCACGCCATACAGCGAAAACGGCCCTTTGCGCCACGGCATCAGGTTACGCAGCAGTTTGTCGATGCGGATCAGCGGGCCTTCACCGAGCGGCTGTTCGCTCTCAGCGGTGACGCTGTGCAGCAGGTCGAGTTTCCACGGCTGAATTTCGGGCATGAACTCTACGGCGCGGGACCACTGTTTAAACTGGCCATGCAGCGCGTCACGCTGCCAGGCGCCAATCTGCGCAGGCAGGGTTTCAAGCCAACGAGAGAGCAGCGGATCTTTGGCTATCAGCTGATAAAAATTGCCAAACTCGATCATTCGTCTGCCCCGGCTTTCAGGGCCACCAGTGAGCCGAAGTTGAAGCACTGGAACCACAGTTCGCTGTGCGCAAACCCGGCGGCGCGCAGGCGCGCTTTATGGGCTTCGACCGAATCGGTCAGCATCACGTTTTCCAGCATGCTGCGCTTCTGACTGATTTCCAGTTCGCTGTAACCGTTGGCCCGCTTGAAGTCATGATGCATGTTGAACAGCAGTTCGCCGACTTTCTGGTCTTCAAAGCTGAATTTTTCTGACAGCACCAGCGCACCGCCTGGATTCAGGCCTTTGTGGATTTTTTCCAGCAGCGCCTGGCGCTCTGGTGGCTCAATGAACTGCATCGTAAAGTTGAGCACCACCATCGAGGCGTTCTCAATCTCAATGTCGCGGATATCGCCTTCGATAATCTCGACCGGCGTCGGCGCTTTATAGGCGTCGATATGACGGCGGCAGCGTTCAACCATCGCCGGGGAGTTATCCACGCCGATAATTTTGCAGCCTTCGTGGGCGATATTGCGGCGGATCGACAGCGTTGCCGCGCCGAGCGAGCACCCGAGATCATAAACCTGCGTGGCGGGTTGCACAAAGCGCTCTGCCAGCATGCCAATCATTGAGATGATATTGGAATAACCGGGCACTGAGCGCTGGATCATGTCGGGGAAAACTTCGGCCACCCGTTCATCGAAGGTCCAGTCACCCAGGCTTGCGATCGGGGCAGAAAAAAGCGTGTCGCGATGGGGCATAACGTGATTCCAGAAAATAAAAAACGGCATATTGTGCGCTAACGCAGGGAGAAAACCAACTCCCAGGGCAGATACCACAGGTTTGCCAGCACCATTAGCAACAGCGAACACCAGGTGGCGCTCATTGCCGAACGACGCCAGCGGAACAGTCGGTGGTGAAAACCCCAGTAATGCATCAGGCGGCCGGCGATCAACAGCAGGCCACACACGTGCACCATCCACGTTTGGGCGCCATTCATCTCCATGAACAGCAGCAACAGCAGGCCTACCGGAATGTACTCCACCGCATTGCCGTGAATGCGGATAGCACTTTGCAGCTCGTTGAAGCCGCCGTCGCCATAGGCCACACGGTATTGCAGGCGCAGCCGAACAACATCGAAAGAAAACTTAATTAACAACAACGCACCCAGCACGGCGTACAACGCGCTAACCATACAAACTCCCTTTATACCCGTCATACTTCGAGTTGCATGTGCGTGGGTTACACCCGCTCATCTCAGTCACTTACTTGAGTAAGCTCCTGGGGACTCACAGGCTTGCCGCCTTCCCGCAACGCGACTTATGTAGAGTATGGACCAGCAGATGACACTGACTATGCGAGGAAGGATAACTCAAAAAAGCGAATTTTGCTGTGGGATCGCGGGCGCGGGGCCAATCTCAGGCAGGACGTCACGCAGACTGTTCCACAGCGTGTCGACCAGCTCAGGCGCCTGGGCGATGTCCGGCGTATGCAGGAAAAGGAAAGGAGTGGTGGTCTGAGACCATTTCGGCAGGGCTTTAAGCCAGACTGCAAACAGTTCACGATTCTGCGCCATGTTATCGCTGCCGATAAACCGCACCATCGGGTGACTGGCCGTGACGACGGCGTGCACGGGCACTTTCGGCTTTTTGCGCTGGGCGTCAACCATCGCTTCGCTGTACGCAACGGCGCTGTGTACCGGACGGCTGTCGAGAATTACGCGATTCACGCCGCGCTCATGCAACCCGCGATTAAACTGCAACTCTGCGTCGCCCTTGTCGAAAAAGAGGGGATGACGCACTTCGACGCCGTAAGAAAACGCATCGGGTAAACCGTCGAGAAACTGCCAAAGCGCAGGTAAATCGGCAGGCGAAAAGGTGGCGGGAAGCTGCAGCCAGTATTGACCGATGCGCTGGTCCAGCGGACCCATTCGGCTGAAAAACTCGGCGGTGAGAGTGTCGCAGTGGCGAAGTGCTGCCTGATGGCTGATGGTCGCCGGGAATTTAAAGCAGAAACGAAAATCGTCGGAAGTTTGTTCATGCCAGCGCTGCACGATTTCAGCGCGGGGCAGGGCGTACAGCGTGGTATTGCCCTCCACGCAGTTAAAGTGGCGGGCATATTCTTCAAGGCTGGTAATACCAAGGCGCACCCATTTAGGGTGCGACCATTGTGGAAGTCCTACGTAAATCATCGCGTTTGTCATAACGCCGCGAGGATTTCCTCAGTGCTGCGGATGCGGGCGATGCGTGGGAAAATGTTGGTCATGCTGCCCTGATGCTGCTCCGCATCGGCGGCGCTGCATGCATCTTCGGCGATAACCAGGTTAAAGCCCAGTTCCCAGGCATTACGCGCGGTGGATTCCACGCCGATATTGGTGGAGATGCCGCACAGAATGATGGTGTCTACGCCGCGACGACGCAGCTGAAGTTCCAGTTCGGTGCCGTAAAAAGCGCCCCACTGACGTTTGGTGACTTCAATGTCCGTGTCTTTTTTACCGAGCGCTGTCGGGTAGGTCATCCAGTTTTCTGGCAGTTTATGCGCAGGAGCCTGAGCATCGACCAGCGTTTTCACCGCGTCGCCGCCGTCAGCTGACCAGCCCACGCGAACCATGACCACAGGTGAACCTTGCTCACGGCATTTGGCCGCTAATTTGGCTGATTTTGTTACCACGTCAGTGGACGTGTGCGGGCCGCCTGCAAACGGGAGAATGCCTTCCTGAAGATCGATAACTACCAGTGCTGTTTTTTTTGCGTTCAGTTCCAACATATTTATCCCCGTTAAATCACATAATTAGGTGGCTAACAATACGCTGAGTCTTGCCGTACGTGCGTCACAATTTTTGTTAATTTTTGTGAGTACCCGCAATAAGCGTACAGCAAACGTGCGGCTGGTGCGCGACGGTCTTATCGTGGGCGAGAATTTCTAGTATAATAGCCCCCTTTTTTCATCCAGTTGTGACATTCAGATAAAGCTGCGACAAGTGTGCCTGCGGCTAAGTTAAGGGAACTCTCATGCGTACAGAATATTGCGGGCAGCTGCGTCAGTCCCACGTTGGGCAGCAAGTGACGCTGTGTGGTTGGGTTAACCGTCGTCGTGATCTCGGCAGCCTTATTTTCATCGATATGCGTGACCGCGAAGGTATCGTGCAGGTCTTTTTCGATCCGGACCGCGCAGAGGCCTTAAAACTGGCGTCTGAACTGCGCAATGAATTTTGCATTCAAATCACCGGTACCGTGCGTGCGCGTGATGCGAAAAACGTAAACACCGATATGCCGACCGGCGAAATCGAAGTGCTGGCGTCCGACCTGGTTATCATCAACCGTTCAGAAGCGCTGCCGCTTGATTCTAACCACGTCAATACTGAAGAAGCGCGTCTGAAGTACCGCTACCTCGACCTGCGTCGCCCTGAAATGGCGAACCGCCTGAAGACCCGTGCGAAGATCACAAGCTTCGTGCGTCGCTTTATGGATGAGCATGATTTCCTCGACATCGAAACCCCGATGCTGACCAAAGCCACGCCGGAAGGTGCGCGTGACTACCTGGTACCGAGCCGCGTACATAAAGGCAAATTCTACGCGCTGCCACAGTCTCCACAGCTGTTCAAACAGCTGCTGATGATGTCCGGTTTTGACCGCTACTATCAGATTGTTAAATGCTTCCGTGACGAAGACCTGCGCGCTGACCGTCAGCCTGAATTTACCCAGATCGACGTAGAAACCTCCTTCATGACCGCACCACAGGTGCGTGAAGTGATGGAAGCGCTGGTTCGTCAACTGTGGCTGGAAATCAAAGGCGTGGACCTGGGCGATTTCCCAATCATGACCTTCGCTGAAGCTGAACGTCGTTACGGTTCCGATAAGCCGGATCTGCGTAACCCAATGGAACTGGTTGACGTTGCGGACCTGCTGAAAAGCGTTGAGTTCGCCGTGTTTGCCGGCCCGGCAAATGATGCCAAAGGCCGCGTGGCTGCGCTGCGCGTTCCGGGCGGTGCCGCTCTGAGCCGTAAGCAGATCGACGACTACGGTAACTTCATCAAAATCTACGGCGCGAAAGGCCTGGCTTACATCAAAGTCACCGAGCGTGCTAAAGGCCTGGAAGGTATCACCAGCCCGGTTGCTAAATTCCTGAACGCTGACATCGTGGAAGCCATTCTTGCCCGTACCGGTGCACAAGACGGCGACATGATTTTCTTCGGCGCTGATAACAAGAAAGTGGTTGCTGATTCAATGGGCGCGCTGCGTCTGAAGCTTGGTAAAGACCTGAGCATCACCGACGAAGCCAAATGGGCGCCGCTGTGGGTTATCGACTTCCCGATGTTCGAAGACGACGGCGAAGGCGGCCTGACCGCAATGCACCACCCGTTCACCTCTGCGAAAGAGATGACTGCGGCAGAGCTGAAAGCCTCCCCGGAAGACGCTGTCGCGAACGCCTACGATATGGTCATTAACGGTTATGAAGTCGGCGGCGGTTCCGTGCGTATTCACAACGGTGAAATGCAGCAGACCGTGTTCGGCATTCTCGGCATCAACGAACAGGAACAGCGTGAGAAATTCGGCTTCCTGCTCGACGCCCTGAAATATGGCACACCGCCACACGCGGGCCTGGCGTTTGGTCTGGATCGCCTGACCATGCTGCTGACCGGCACCGATAATATCCGTGACGTTATCGCCTTCCCGAAAACCACCGCTGCTGCGTGCCTGATGACCGAGGCCCCAAGCTTCGCAAATCCGGCTTCGCTGACCGAGCTGGGTATTCAGGTTTTGCCTAAAGAGGCTAAAGAGACAAAAGAGTCTCTGGAGAACGAGTAATATGCTCTTCAAGCGTCCCGTCTCGGTTCTGGTCGTCATTTACGCGCAGGATACGAAGCGGGTGCTGATGTTGCAGCGACGCGATGACCCTGATTTCTGGCAGTCGGTAACCGGCAGTCTGGAAGAGGGGGAAACCGCGTTGCAAGCCGCCGCGCGTGAAGTAAAGGAAGAGGTCGCCATTGACGTGGCCTCAGAGCCGCTGGCCTTAATTGACTGTCAGCGCACGGTGGAATTTGAAATTTTTACGCATTTACGCCATCGCTACGCGCCGGGTATCGAGCGCAATACGGAATCGTGGTTCTGTCTTGCGCTGCCCCATGAGCGCCAGATTGAGATAAGTGAACATCTCGCCTGGCACTGGGTTGCTGCTCCTGAAGCAGCGGCGCTCACTAAGTCGTGGAGCAACCGGCAGGCGATTGAAGAATTTGTAATTAACCTTAATTAGTTTTCCCAAGAATTTAGGTCCTCAGGAAGGCGGCCAGTCCGCTGACACCCGAGGGCGTAAAGCCGACGGGAAGTGGAGAATTATTTATGGCAGGTCATAGTAAGTGGGCCAACACCAAACACCGCAAAGCGGCACAGGATGCCAAACGCGGTAAGATCTTTACCAAAATCATTCGCGAGCTGGTCACTGCGGCGCGTCTGGGCGGCGGCGATGCGGGTTCTAACCCACGTCTGCGTGCTGCTATCGACAAAGCCCTGTCGAACAACATGACGCGTGACACCCTGAACCGCGCAATCGCGCGTGGCGTCGGTGGTGATGAAGATTCGAACATGGAAACCATCATTTATGAAGGTTACGGTCCTGGCGGCACGGCGGTGATGGTGGAATGCCTGTCCGACAACCGCAACCGTACCGTGGCGGAAGTGCGTCATGCCTTCACCAAAACCGGGGGCAACCTCGGCACGGACGGTTCTGTGGCCTATCTGTTCAGCAAAAAAGGCGTGATTTCCTTCGAAGCGGGCGATGAAGATGTGATCATGGAAGCGGCACTGGAAGCCGGCGCTGAAGACGTTGTGACCTTCGACGATGGCGCAATCGACGTGTACACCGCCTGGGAAGAAATGGGTGCGGTACGTGATGCACTGGAAGCGGCTGGCCTGAAAGCGGACAACGCTGAAGTGTCGATGATCCCGTCGACCAAAGCGGACATGGATGCAGAAACGGCACCGAAACTGCTGCGTCTGATCGATATGCTGGAAGACTGCGACGACGTGCAGGAAGTTTATCACAACGGTGAGATCTCTGATGAGGTTGCAGCTACCCTCTAATGGGTCTGTTTAACTCCCCCGCTGGAGGCGCGTGATGTCCATTATTCTCGGCATTGACCCGGGCTCGCGCATCACCGGATACGGCGTCATTCGCCAGGTCGGACGGCAGCTTTCTTACCTTGGTAGCGGATGCATCCGCACCCGGGTGGACGATTTGCCGTCGCGTCTGAAGCTGATTTACGCAGGCGTATCGGAAATCATCACCCAGTTTCAGCCGGATATCTTTGCCATTGAGCAGGTATTCATGGCGAAAAACGCCGACTCGGCCCTCAAGCTGGGTCAGGCGCGCGGTGTGGCGATTGTGGCGGCGGTAAACCAGGATTTGCCGGTATTTGAATATGCGGCACGTCAGGTGAAACAAACCGTAGTAGGGAACGGCGGCGCGGACAAAACGCAGGTGCAGCACATGGTGCGAACCCTGCTCAAACTGCCGGCCAATCCTCAGGCGGATGCCGCCGATGCGCTGGCGATTGCTATCACGCATTGCCACGTCAATCAGAACGCGATGCAGATAAGCGACACGCGGCTGAATCTGGCGCGCGGAAGATTACGCTAAATAAGACAATGGAGGCTGGATATTTATCCAGCCTTTTTTTATGATACGACATTCGTATTTTGTCCCCAACGCAGGAGCGTCACGTGATCGGCAGACTCAGAGGCATCATTCTGGAAAAACAACCCCCACTGGTATTACTGGAAGTGGGCGGCGTGGGCTATGAAGTGCATATGCCGATGACCTGTTTCTACGAACTGCCGGAGCAGGGCAATGAAGCTACTGTCTTCACGCAATTCGTGGTACGTGAAGACGCGCAGCTGTTGTACGGCTTTAATAATAAGCAGGAACGTACCCTGTTCCGTGAGCTTATCAAAACCAATGGCGTAGGGCCGAAGCTGGCGCTGGCTATACTTTCAGGCATGTCGGCCGCGCAGTTCGTTAATGCCGTTGAGCGTGAAGATTCCGTGGCGCTGGTGAAGCTGCCGGGTATCGGCAAAAAAACCGCTGAACGTCTGGTGGTCGAAATGAAAGACCGCTTTAAAGGCCTGCACGGCGACCTGTTTACCCCGGCATCCGATCTGGTACTGACCTCTCCGGCCAGCCAGGCGACCGACGACGCCGAGCAGGAAGCGGTTGCTGCGCTGGTGGCGCTGGGCTATAAACCACAGGAAGCCAGCCGGATGGTGAGCAAAATCGCCAGCCCGAATGCCAGCAGTGAAACGCTAATCCGCGACGCGCTTCGCGCCGCGATGTGAGGTAACGGATGATTGAAGCTGACCGCCTGGTCTCTGCAGAAAGTGTCGTACCCGAAGATGTGGTTGACCGCGCTATTCGCCCGAAGCTGCTGGAGGAATACATCGGCCAGCCGCAGGTGCGCTCGCAGATGGAAATCTTTATTCAGGCGGCGAAGCTGCGCGGTGAAGCGCTCGATCATCTGCTGATTTTCGGCCCGCCGGGGCTCGGGAAAACGACGCTGGCGAATATCGTCGCCAATGAAATGGGCGTTAACCTGCGTACCACCTCCGGCCCGGTGCTGGAAAAAGCGGGTGACCTGGCGGCGATGCTGACCAACCTTGAACCGCATGACGTGCTGTTCATTGATGAAATCCACCGGCTGTCGCCAGTGGTTGAAGAAGTGCTGTATCCGGCGATGGAAGACTATCAGCTGGATATTATGATTGGCGAAGGTCCGGCCGCGCGTTCGATTAAAATCGACCTGCCACCGTTTACGCTGATTGGCGCCACCACGCGCGCCGGTTCATTAACGTCGCCGCTGCGTGACCGTTTCGGGATCGTACAGCGCCTGGAGTTTTATCAGGTTCCTGATCTTCAGCACATTGTCGGACGCAGTGCGCGTTACATGGGCCTGGAGATGAGCGAAGAGGGCGCGCTGGAAGTGGCGCGTCGCGCGCGCGGTACGCCGCGTATCGCTAACCGTCTGTTGCGTCGGGTGCGTGATTTCTCCGAAGTGCGCCATGACGGCACCATTTCTGCGGATATCGCGTCCCAGGCGCTGGATATGCTCAACGTCGATGCGGAAGGCTTCGATTATATGGACCGTAAGCTGCTGTTGGCGGTTATCGACAAATTCTTCGGCGGTCCTGTCGGGCTGGATAACCTTGCGGCAGCGATTGGCGAAGAGCGTGAAACCATTGAAGACGTGCTGGAGCCGTATCTGATTCAGCAGGGCTTTTTACAGCGTACCCCGCGCGGGCGAATGGCGACGGTGCGAGCCTGGAACCATTTCGGTATCACACCGCCGGAAATGCCTTAAGAACGAAACGTAGGCCCGACGGCGCAAGTTCGTCGAGCCTATGTTTCCGCGCAATAACCGCGTTTTGTAAGCCCGTGAACGAAGAGCCACCGGTCATCAAATCGTTACCACCCTGACGTTAACCCTGACCGTAATAGGCCCCGGAGCCATGCTTGCGCAGATAATGCTTATCGAGTAATTCCGATTGCATACTCTCCAGCTCTGGCGTTAGCTGTCGCGAAAACAGCCCCATATACGCGCACTCTTCCAGTACCACGGCATTATGCACCGCATCGTGGGCGTTCTTTCCCCACGCAAATGGCCCATGCGAATGCACCAACACCGCCGGAATCTGCTGAGGATCTATTCCACGCTCTTCGAACGTCGAAATAATCACTTCCCCGGTCTGATGCTCATACTCCCCGGCAATTTCCTGCGGTGTCATTTTGCGGGTACAGGGAATTGCCCCGTAGAAATAGTCCGCGTGCGTGGTGCCCCAGGCCGGTAAATCTTTGCCCGCCTGCGACCAGATGGTGGCATGGCGCGAATGGGTATGCACAATGCCGCCAATGTGCGGATAACGACGGTAAAGCGTCAAATGCGTAGCAGTGTCGGAAGAGGGTTTGAGCTTACTGTCGACACTCTGACCTGTCCTCACATCAACCACTACCATATCTTCCGCATCCATATCAGCGTATTCCACCCCGGACGGCTTGATAACCATTAGCCCACTTTGACGGTCAATCGCGCTCACGTTCCCCCATGTAAACGTCACCAGACCATGCGCCGGAAGCGCCAGATTTGCGGCCAGTACCTCGGCCTTCAGTTGTGCGATCACAGCAGTCCTCCTTCGCGCATTTTGGCTTCAATCCAGCAGCGCGCCTGAATAATTTCCAGTACCGGCTCGCTGGCCTTTTCGCTCCACATCTCAATCAGAAATGCACCGCGGTAGTTCAACTGTTTTAACGTGCGGAAGACGCTGACAAAATCGACGCAGCCTGTGCCAAACGGCACATCGCGAAACTTGCCGGGCTGGGTGTCGGTCACAGGTTGTGTATCCTTCAGATGGATGGCGGCAATTTTGTCCATCCCGAGGGCCAGCTCGCCCGGCACATCGTTTCCCCATGCGCTGAGATTACCCACGTCCGGATAGACGCTGAACCACGGCGAGGCCAGCCGCATATCCCACGTCTTCCATTTGCTGATTGAGTTCATAAACGCGGTGTCCATGATTTCTACCGACAGCATCACCTGTGCAGCGGCGGCCTGTTCCACTGCCCACGCCAGCCCCTCGGCGAAGTACTGCCCGGTGTCTTCGCCATGCTCTTCGTAATAGACGTCGTATCCGGCAAGCTGAATAGTGCGGATACCCAGGTCACGTGCCAGCTTAATGGCTTTCAGCATGATTACCCGCGCCTGTTCCCGGACCGCCGGGTCGCGGCTGCCAAAGGGAAAGCGGCGATGAGCTGACAGGCACATCGACGGAATGGCAATTCCCGTTTCCAGCATCGCGGAGACCAGTGAGTGACGCTGGGCAATGCTCCAGTCGAGACGCGACAAGCGTTCGTCCGTTTCATCAATCGACATTTCGACGAAATCAAAGCCGCAGCTTTTGGCCAGCACCAGCCGCTCCGGCCAGTTAAGCTCAATTGCCATTGCTTTCTCATAGATTCCTAATGGATGACGGCGCATCAGTTTTCTCCCCAAATGTCGGTCAGCTGTTGATGGAAAGCGAGGGCCGCCAGTTGAGGTTGCGGAGCTGTGGTCAGTGCGCGTCCGGCGATAAAGGCTTTCACGTTGATGCTACGGAACAGCGGCAGGCTTTCCGGGGTGATCCCGCCGGTCACCGACAGCGTCAGGCCAATCTCTGAAAGCGCATTCATGCGGGCTAAATCGGCTTCGCCCCAGCTTTGCCCGCTGGCCTGGGCATCGCGTCCACGGTGATAAATGGCCTGACGGATACCGATGCTGTGCCATGCGCGCGCGTCATCGAGCGTCCAGTGACCGAAAAGCTCAATCTGAATTTCACCGTTTTGCTGCGTGGCAACCTGTTGTGCTTTTTCGACGGTGGCTAATGGCGCGGCGCAAATAACCGTCATCCAGTCCGCACCGGCGGAGAAAGCTTGCTGCGCCAGCGTTTCACCAGCATCGGCAACTTTCCAGTCGGCGACGATAATTTTGTCGGGGCAGCGTGCTCGCAGGCTACGCACCGCCTGTAACCCTTCGTTAAGACATAAAATCGTTCCGGCTTCGACGATATCGACGTATTCGGCCAGCCGTTCCACATCGCGCAGGGCATGGTGTAAGTCAGTGTGATCGAGAGCGAGCTGTAAAAGAGGACGGCTCATAGGATCGGCTCCTTAATGGTGTGAAGTGCAGCGCTACGGGCGTGAAAGCTCTGTAGCGACTGAATAAGTAACTGGTATTGCTGATATTTATGCTGATATGCCAGCCGTGCGGCGGGGTCCGGCTGGATAACGCGGGTGGCGTGAGAAAGCTGGCGTTGCGCCTGCGCAAAACTGCCGAAAACGCCGGTGCCCACCAGAGCAGAAAGTGCCGCCCCGAGGCAGCCTGTTTCATCCACCTGCGGCAGTTCGACGGGCAGACCGCTGACGTCGGCGAGTATTTGCATCCACACCGTTGACCGCGCCGGTCCACCGGTCACGCGTAGTGTTTTCGCCGCCGCAAAGCGTTCCCGCATCCGGTTCAGGTGCGTCATATGGCTGAACACCACGCCTTCGTAGACCGCCTGCAATAAATGCCCGCGATGATGCAGTGATTGCAGGCCGTAGAAGCCGCTGGTCATCTCCAGCCCGGCGTTGCTGCCGTATAAAAAAGGCAGAAACAGCACCTCGCTGCCCGCTTTGGGCAATGTCGCCACTGCAGCGTTGATCGCATCAAACTGCATCTCACCGAACTGGGTCGTCAGCCATTCCAGATTGGCCGATGATGTGGGGCTGGCTTCATGCACGATAAACTGTCCGGGTGAAACATAGCGGCCGTAAACATACGGATGTGGCTCTTGTTCGCCGAGGCCGTTGGCAATGCCGCTGGTGACAGCCCAGGTGCCCATCACCGCGTTGAGTGCGGTTTCATCATGCAGACCTGCGCAAAGCGCAGTCGATACCACGTCGAATAAGCCGCCGACAACGGGCGTGCCCGCAGCCAGACCGGTCATGGCTGCGACCTCCTGCGTGATGGCTCCGCAAACCTGATCAGACTTCACCATCGGCGGCAGCGCCGGGAAAACTTCGCTAATACCCAGCCACGCCAGCAGCTGCGGGTCGTACTCTCCACGCTGCATATGGTAGAAATTAGATTCTGAAATATTGCTCTCTTCGCAACCTTTCACCCCGGTCAGACACCAGCGCAAATAGTCATGGGCCATCATCACGCAGCCGATACGCCGATAGCGTCCAGGCTGATGCTCTTTAAGCCAGCGCAACAGCGACACTGGATGTCCGGTCCACAGCGTCTGACGTGTCAGTGGGTACAGACGTTCAGGAATACCGTCCTGCTGCCAACGCTGGACAATATGCAGCGCCCGGCGGTCAGAGGAGAGAATGGCATGGCCCAGCGGTTGGTCCTCTTTGTCGAGCAGGAACAGCCCTTTGCCTTGGGCAGAAATCCCGACGCCTTTGATTTGCGTGCCCTTAACCCCGCTGCGTTTCAACAAAGAACCAAGCGTGTTGGCACATGCTTGCCAGAGTGCGGACATGTCCCGCTCCGCGAAGCCGGGTTGAGTGCTAATCGTCTGTAATACCTGCTTTTCAGTGGCTATTTCCCGACACTGGCGGTCGTACAATCCGGCTTTCAGATAGGTGCCGCCGCAGTCAATGCCGAGCCAGAAAACGTCGTGATCGCTCATTATTTTTCTCGATGTATTCGTTGCCCCGGCGGTCTCAGCCTCCGGGGCGGGAGGGCATCAGACGGCCCGCTTGTGGGGAGTCATTCCCCTGACAGGATCGTTTCCGGTATCGCATTTTGTCGGTAGCAGCAGTGCCAGCAGCGCTGCAATGGCCAGCGAAATCGCCAGGCAGTACACGCCCGCATCTTTGCTGTACAGCGTTATCAGTACCCCGACGGCGTATGGCCCGCAGAACCCACCCAGATTTCCGAGCGCATTAATGACGCCGCGTGCACCGCCCGCCATCTCAGCGCTGAACAGCCGCGCAGGGATGGTCCAGAAAATTCCGGCGGCGGATTGCAGGAAAAAGCCGCATCCAACGAGGGCGGCATACGCCAGCCAGATGTGAGTCTGCAAGGTGACGGAGAGGAACATGCACAGAGAGAAGCCGAGCAGCGGCAGGCAGACAAACAGTTTGCGCTTGCCGGTACGGTCGGAAAGTGAGGAGAACAGGAACATACCGGCGATGGCCCCGACGTAGGGCAGAATGGCGAGCATGCCGACCTGGCCCATGCTTGTGTGGGTCAGCTCTTTCAGGATGGTAGGCAGCCACAGGGTGTAGCCGTAAATGCCGGTCTGATAGAAAAAGTTCAGGGCAATCAGCTGCCACATGGTTTTGTCTGACAGCACGGCGCTCAATGACGCGTTTTTGACCTCCGTCCCGGCAATGGCCTGTTGTTCGGAGGCCAGCGTTTTTACCAGATAGTTTTGCTCGGCTTCGCTAATCCATCGTGCCTCCTGCGGTCGGTCATAAATGGTGTATGACCACAGCACCAGCACCACCAGAGACAGCAGACCTTCAATGATGAACAACCAACGCCAGTCCAGGGCGGTGATTATCCAGCCGGAAAGTGGGGCGGTTGCAATCCCGGCGATCGGCACAAACATAATGACAATCGCGTTGGCCCTTCCGCGTTCGGCATCCGGAAACCAGTTGCTAATCATTGTCAGCACTACCGGCAGCATCCCGCCTTCGGCCACACCGAGCAGGAAACGTAGTGCCAACAGCTGATACTGATGAGTGATAAATCCGGTCATCACTGAAATGACCGCCCAGGCGACCAGCGACCAGCCAATGAATTTTTTGCCGCTGCCGTGGACCGCAATTTTTCCACCCGGCACTTGTAAAAAAAGATAACCGATAAAAAATATGCCACCGGCCAGGCCTGCCATGCTGGCGGTAATACCTAAATCGGCATCCATTCCACCGGGCATGGCAAAGGCAATATTGACCCGGTCCATATAGGAAATAATACAGGTAATCAGAATCGGTGGAATTATGCGTAACCAGCGCTGCTGCGGAATATCCGCCGGAGTAGAGCCTCGGTAAGTCGTCATAATAGTATTCTCGCTAAAGAGAGTCAGGGTAAGGGTTGATTGTTTTTATTTTTGTGATGATTGCAGAGCCTGTATTCCGTTGCGTAATATATCAACACGGTGTGCAACGCTGGCGTTTTTATCTATTTCCAGCAGTTTAATCCCACTGAATAACAGTGAATGATGTTGAGCCACCTGAAAAAGAGCACCGGCGTGCGCAGATGTCATCAGGCTTTGCGGGCAGAAAGGTGCAAACGGTGCGTGTAAATCCTGCCATTCACCGTAGTCGCCCGAAAGCGTGGTACCCGAAAACATGATAGCGCCCAGCTTTCCTGCGCCCGCCACGCTGTGAGCATGGCTGACAGGCGTTTCGGCGCTGCGGCCTTCAATCGCCGAGCGTGCCCAGTTAATGCACAGGCTGATGTCATAGCCCGCAAGGACGTCCAGTTCATTGGCTAAAGGCAGGAAGCCTTTACGCGAAGCCGGTCTGTCCATCGCGTCGCAGTGTTCCAGCACTAACGCGCAGGACCATTCCCAGCGGGCAATCTCCTGGATTGAACGTGCGAAAGCGTCCGTTGCCTGGGACACGCTGGTATTACCCGCCTGTGGTGCTGATTGCATTTCAAGGGCAATAATTTTGCCGGGCTGGCAGCTGTTGATTGCGTTAATTTTCTGCTGTAGCCGATGGTAATACGCCACGCAGGCCAGACGTTGCGGTTCGTCGGCAGAGGCCAGACCAAACCCGCCGTTTCCGGCGCGCTGTCGCATGGTTTCCATCACTGCGGTGACGACGATTTGCCACTTGCCGGGCGTGTGGCGCAGTAGCCATTCGTCGCCATAAGGATGTAAATGCTCCAGGCAGGGCTGTTCGATACCCCGAATATGTGGCACATCGGCCAGTTCGTGCCAGAATTCCGTTTCAGCCTGTTCCTCATGCTGGTGGAATGAGGGTGCACAGGGATATGCACCGACAATATATCCGGTGTCACTCATAACGTGCTCCTTAATAATATCGGCTAATGCCAGGATTAATTAATTTTACTAATATCAACCTTAACAACTATTTTACGGATGGGCATTGCTTGTTTTTTCTTGCAGCCAGGGCGATGGATATCCTGGGGAAAGAATATGGCATAGCTGCCGGGTGTCATTTCGATGGTCGATTCATTTTCCATCTGATAATAGAAAATAATATCCCGCTCGGCTAATAACGATTCGCTAATCGCATTATTGCCGTGGTCGATAGCAACGCCAATGTATTCTTCACCCCAGGCCAGATATTGAATGTCGATATAACGACGATGCACTTCCGGGCGGTTTTCCATCTGCGGGCGGGTGTGCATGTCGATAATCTGGGCGTAAATGTTTTGCCCGTCGATTTCCACTACCCCGGGTGCAAGCTGGCTGAAATCGGTGGTGCGCAGAAACTCGAGCGCTTGCTCAATGGCCGCAGGCAGCGGGCAGGGATTCGGTTGTGCGATATGTCCAAAAATCATCTGCGGTTTCCTCAAAGGGACTGAATTTTGGCCCAGATGCTGTCATCCACGGTGATGCCATCGCGGCGGTTGTTGGCCTGCATTTTGCTGAATTCATGACCGGGCAGACGAACGGCGACATCTTCATCATTGCGTTCGGCGGTGGTGATGAAATCCATGATCCGCTGCAGCTTGGCGTCACGTGTCGGGGCGTCGATCAACCGGTCGACTTCGATGGCGATAAATATCTGTGACACACCGTATTCATCGCTGTTGTCTTCCGTCACCTCGGCCACGGAAGCGCCGTTCGACAATAGAGTGGCAATCATATCCAGCACCACCGACAGCCCGGAGCCTTTCCAGTATCCCATCGGCAGGATGCGACGGTTTTTTTCAACCACCGCCGGGTCTTTGGTCAGATTACCGTCATCATCGAAACCGCCGTCAACCGGAAGTTCACGCCCGGCCAGGCGGTTCACTTCCAGCATGCCGTAGGAGAACATCGACATCGACATATCCACCATGGTGATGGGATTGCCGGGGATCGCCACGATCAACGGGTTGGTACCGATACGGCACTCTTTGGCACCCCACGGCGGCATCACCGCAATGGAGTTGGTCCAGCAGATCCCGACGTAGCCTTGTTCGGCGGCCTGCCAGCCGTAGCTGCCTCCGCGCATCCAGTGGTTTGCGTTACGCAGCGCCACCAGACCAATGCCATGGTCAGAGGCCAACGATATGGCGCGATCCATCATCTTCTTCGCCGTCAAGTTGCCGATGGCGCGGCGGGCATCCCATTGCTCAATGGCGCCCAGACGAATGACCGGCACCGGTTCAGCATCGGGAATGATATCGCCATTATCCAGTTGCTGAATGAATCGCGGGAAGCGGTTAACGCCGTGCGAATACACGCCGGATTCGGTGGTGCGGGCAAACATCTCGGCGCAGGCGGCGGCCGTTTCCGGCTTGATCTTGCGGGCCAGCAAAACGCGCTCAAACGCCGCTTTTAACTGCTCAAAAGTCACTTTCATCCGGTTCTCCTCGTGCGTATTCGAACATTAAGTTGATGCTATTTTTATCGCTTGATTTCACATTGTGAAACTTGATTTCAAATATATAGATCGTTTTTTGACAAAGCAATGGTGCTTACTGTTTTTGAAATCATTCAAAATCAATTGGTTATGTTTTTGTTGTCGAGATCGTGAACTGAGCCACACTTTGCGCTACCATCAGAGCGCGAAAAAAGGAGAGCCCGTGATGAGCCAGAAAGAGAGTGATGTGAGTCAGGAAAAAGAAAAACCTGCCGGCAGCCAGAGCCTGTTTCGCGGGCTGCTGCTGATAGAAATTCTGAGTAATTACCCCAACGGTTGCCCGTTGCAGCACCTTTCTGAGTTGTCGGGGCTGAATAAAAGCACCGTGCACCGTTTACTACAGGGCCTTCAGGCCTGTGGCTACGTGACGCCCGCGCCTGCGGCAGGAAGCTATCGGCTGACCACCAAATTTATCGCGGTGGGGCAGAAAGCGCTGTCCTCGCTCAACATCATTCACGTGGCGGCGCCGCATCTGGAAACGCTGAATCTGATGACGGGAGAAACCATCAATTTTTCCAGCCGCGAGGATGACCACGCGATCCTTATTTATAAGCTGGAGCCCACGACGGGAATGCTGCGCACGCGGGCCTATATCGGGCAGCATATGCCGCTGTACTGCTCGGCGATGGGCAAAATCTACATGGCGTTTGGCCATGAGGATTACGTGAACGCGTATTGGGAAAGCCACCAGGCGGAAATCCAGCCGCTGACCCGCAATACCATTACCGGCTTACCGGCGATGTTCGACGAGCTGTCGCAGATCCGTGAGCGCAATATGGCGATGGATCGTGAAGAGAACGAGTTGGGAGTGTCCTGTATCGCGGTGCCGGTGTTTGATATCCATGGCCGGGTGCCGTACGCCATTTCCATTTCGCTTTCGACGTCGCGACTTAAACAGGTGGGGGAGAAAAATTTACTCAAACCGCTGCGTGAGACGGCAGAAGCGATATCCAGGGAGTTAGGGTTTACGGTGCGGGAGTAATTCAGGGCAGGAATAGCACTCCCCATTCAGCTGATGTGAACGGGGAGCGCGAAGTTTATTGGGCGGTTTTTTTTGTCATGCTGAAGATAAATAGCACCGCGGCGCAGAGCACCACCGAAGGGCCTGCGGGTGTGTCGTAGAAGGCGGAGAACGTCAGGCCGCCGGTGACGGCAATCATGCCAATGCCGACGGCGATACCGGCCATTTGCTCTGGCGTGCGGGCAAAGCGGCGCGCGGTGGCGGCCGGAATAATCAACAGCGAGGTAATGATCAGCGCCCCGACAAACTTCATCGCCACGCCAATGGTCAACGCGGTGACCAGCATCAGCAGCAGTTTGACGCGTTGCAGTTTCACACCGTCAACGAAGGCCAGGTCAGGGCTGATGGTCATCGACAGCAGGTTACGCCACTGCCACAGCAGAATAGCCACCACCACCACAACGCCCAGGCCAATCGAAATCAAATCCTCTGGTGTTACGGCCAGCAAATCACCGAACAGATAGGCCATCAAATCCACTCGAACGTTGGACATCAGGCTGACCACCACCAAACCCAGCGACAGCGCACTGTGGGCCATAATCCCGAGCAGCGTATCGATGGCAAGGTGAGGGCGGCGCTCCAGCCACACCAGACCGCCCGCCAGCATCAGGGTCACGGCGATCACCGCGTAAAACGGATTCACATTCAGCAGCAGGCCAAACGCCACGCCAAGCAGTGAAGCATGGGCGAGGGTATCGCCGAAATAGGACATCCGACGCCAGACCACGAAAGAGCCCAGCGGCCCGGCAGCACAAGCCAACATCACACCAGCCAGCCAGCCGGGAAACAGTAATTCAATCATTAGCGGTCGTTCCCTCTACGCAGAACAATACGTCCCTGTAAATCGTGGCGATGATTATGCTGGTGGCGATAAATCCCCAGCTGTTGCGCGCCGCGCGGGCCAAACATTGAGATAAATTCCGGGTGCATCGACACCACTTCCGGCGTGCCTGAGCAGCAAATATGGTGATTGAGGCACAGCACCTCGTCGGTTTTGGCCATCACCAGATGCAGGTCGTGGGACACCATCAGCACTGCGCAATTCAGCTCACTGCGCAACTGGTCGATAAGGTCGTACAGCGCGACCTGACCGTTAACATCCACGCCCTGAGTGGGTTCGTCGAGCACCAGCAGCTGCGGTTTGTTCAACAGCGCACGGGCCAGCAGCACGCGCTGCGTTTCACCGCCGGACAGCTTTTGCATCGGCGCATCCATCAGATGCCCCGCCTGCACGCGTTTCAGCGCCGGAAGAATATCCTCTTTGCGAGTACCGGGGCGCAGCCGTAAAAAGCGGTTCACGGTTAAGGGCAGGGTGGAATCGAGGTGTATTTTTTGCGGGACATAGCCAATCTGCAGTTTGCCCTCGCGCTTGATGACACCGGAATCCGGTGCTACCAGTCCAAGAACCACGCGGACGAGCGTCGACTTTCCTGCGCCATTTGGCCCAAGAAGCGTAAGAATTTTGCCAGGCTTCAGCGTCAGCGAAATATCAGACAGGACACGGCGCTGGCCGAAGGAGACCGAAACATTTTCGAGCGTTACGAGATTCGTCATCACAATTTGAGGTTGCACAAGTCAGTGAATGTTATAATATCACACTTCTTTTATTCATTACGATGATAAGACGCATTATGTTACATAAAAAGACGCTTCTTTTCGCAGCATTATCCACCGTACTTTGGGGCGCTGCCGCTACGCAAGCGAGTGCCGCCGTGGTTGCCTCGCTGAAACCCCTCGGATTCATTGCCTCAGCCATCGCCGACGGAGTAACACCGACAGAGGTTTTACTGCCTGACGGGGCCTCCGAGCATGATTATTCTTTACGCCCAAGTGACGCAAAACGCTTACAAAACGCCGACTTAGTGGTGTGGATTGGTCCTGAGATGGAAGCATTTATGGACAAGACAGCGACTGCGTTTCCTGATGCGAAAAAGGTCACCATTTCAACGCTGCCCGGTGTGAAACCGCTGCTTATGAAAGGGGCTGACGATGATGATGATGATGATGACGGTCATAATCATGGCGCAGCAGAAAAAGGTGATGAAGATCACCATCATGGTGAATACAACATGCATTTGTGGCTCTCGCCAGAGATAGCGCGCCTGTCAGCGGTTGCAATCCACGATAAATTAGTGGAACTTATGCCGCAAAGTCGAGCCAAACTTGACGCCAACCTGAAGGATTTCGAGGCGAATTTAGCCGCGACCGATAAGCAGGTGGGTAACGAGCTGGCACCGTTGAAAGGGAAAGGATATTTCGTTTTTCATGACGCCTACGGCTACTACGAAAAACATTACGGAATGACCTCACTGGGGCATTTTACCGTCAATCCTGAGATCCAACCCGGTGCGCAGCGTTTACACGAAATAAGAACACAGTTGGTTGAGCAAAAAGCGACCTGCGTTTTTGCTGAGCCACAATTCAGGCCGGCAGTGGTGGAAGCGGTAGCCCGCGGAACCTCCGTTCGAATGGGAACGCTGGATCCGCTTGGCACCAATATCCAGTTGGGCAAAGCGAGTTATCCCGCTTTCCTGACCCAACTGGCGAACCAGTATTCGAGCTGCCTGAAAGGAGAATAACGAGGAAGTGAATACGTGCAACAGATAGCCCGCTCTGTCGCCCTGGCATTTAATAATTTGCCGCGACCCCACCGCGTTATGCTGGGGTCGTTGACCGTTCTCACCTTAGCGGTCGCCGTATGGCGACCGTACGTGTACCATCCCGATTCAGCCCCTATTGTCAGAACCATTGAGCTCGAAAAGAGCGAAATCCGTTCCCTTCTGCCTGAAGCCAGTGAGCCTATCGATCAGGCGGCGCAGGAAGATGAAGCCATCCCGCAGGATGAGCTGGACGACAAAGTGGATAACGAAGCCGGTGTACACGAATACGTGGTGTCAACGGGCGATACTCTCAGCAGCATTCTTAACCAGTATGGTATTGATATGGGTGATATCAGCCAGCTGGCCTCCGCAGATAAAGACCTGCGTAACCTGAAAATCGGTCAACAGCTTTCGTGGACGCTTACCGCCGACGGCGATTTGCAGCGTCTGACCTGGGAAATGTCACGTCGCGAAACCCGTACCTACGACAAAGCAGCGAATGGTTTCAAAATGAGCAGCGAAACGCAGCAGGGCGACTGGGTCAACAGTGTGCTGAAAGGCACCGTTGGCGGCAGCTTCGTGACCAGCGCGCGTAATGCCGGATTAACCAGCAGTGAAGTTGGTGCGGTTATCAAGGCAATGCAGTGGCAAATGGACTTCCGCAAGCTCAAGAAAGGCGATGAATTCTCGGTGCTGATGTCCCGCGAAATTCTCGACGGCAAGCGCGAGCAGAGTCAGTTGCTGGGCGTGCGTCTGCGTTCCGATGGCAAAGACTACTACGCCATTCGCGCCGAAGACGGCAAGTTTTATGACAAGAACGGTACCGGGCTGGCGAAAGGTTTCCTGCGCTTCCCAACCTCGCGTCAGTTCCGCATCTCCTCAAACTTCAATCCGCGTCGCCTGAACCCGGTGACTGGACGCGTTGCACCGCATAAAGGCGTCGATTTCGCGATGCCGCAGGGCACGCCGGTGCTGGCTGTCGGTGACGGTGAAGTGGTGGTGGCGAAGCGCAGCGGTGCGGCAGGTTATTACGTCGCGTTGCGTCATGGTCGCACCTACACCACTCGCTACATGCACTTGCGTAAGCTGCTGGTGAAACCGGGTCAGAAGGTGAAACGCGGTGACCGTATCGCGCTTTCCGGCAATACCGGACGCTCTACTGGCCCGCACCTGCATTACGAAGTGTGGATCAACCAGCAGGCGGTTAACCCGTTAACGGCGAAACTGCCACGTACCGAAGGGCTGAGCGGCTCCGATCGTCGTGATTACCTGGCACAGGTCAAAGAGGTTGCGCCGCAGCTGCAAATCGACTAGCCATTGACGGTTAAATGACTTTTGAAGCCGATGCCTGAAGGGGCATCGGCTTTTTCTTTTGTATGAAGCCGGGCACGTCGCTAAACTATTAGCATCTTTCTCTTTTTCCGGTACGACTCTGGAACAGGCATGGAAACGAAAAAAAATAACATTGAGTTTATTCCTCAGTTCGAAAAATCCTTTTTACATCCGCGCTATTGGGGCTCCTGGCTGGGCGTTCTGGCTTTCGCGGGTATTGCGCTGACCCCGGCGTCATTCCGCGATCCTGTCCTCGGTGCGTTGGGCAAAAACGTCGGGAGACTGGCAAAAAGTTCCCGCCGCCGTGCGCAAATTAATCTGCTTTACTGCTTCCCGGAAAAAACGGACGCCGAGCGCGAGGCTATCATTGATGAAATGTATGCCACTGCGCCGCAGGCGATGGTCATGATGGCGGAACTGGGTCTGCGGGACCCGAAGAAAATCCTGAAACGTGTCGACTGGCACGGCATCGAAATTATTGAAGAGCTGCAACGCAATAATGAAAAGGTGATTTTCCTCGTGCCGCACGGCTGGGGCGTGGATATTCCGGCGATGCTGATGGCCTCGAAGGGGCAGAAGATGGCAGCCATGTTCCACAACCAGGGCAATCCGGTCTTCGACTACATCTGGAACACCGTTCGTCGCCGTTTTGGCGGCCGTATGCATGCACGTAATGACGGCATTAAGCCCTTTATACAGTCGGTCCGTCAGGGCTACTGGGGCTACTATCTCCCCGATCAGGATCATGGCGCTGAGCACAGCGAATTCGTCGATTTCTTTGCGACCTATAAAGCGACACTGCCAGCAATTGGTCGTTTAATGAAGGTCTGCCGCGCCCGAGTGGTGCCGCTGTTCCCGGTATACGACGGTAAAACGCATCGTCTGACGGTAGAAATTCGCCCACCGATGGACGACATTTTGACTGCCGATGATACGACGATTGCACGCCGGATGAACGAAGAGGTGGAAATCTTCGTTACCCCGCATACCGAGCAGTACACTTGGATCCTCAAGCTGCTCAAAACCCGCAAGCCTGGTGATATTGAGCCGTATAAGCGCAAAGATTTATTCCCGAAGAAGAAATAAAAAAAGGTTCATCGCGGTTAAGCGTGATGAACCTTTTTACGTCCAGACGGGGTTACTCGACGGTCAGAATACGGGTGGTGTTGGTGGTGCCCACGGTACTCATCACATCGCCCTGGGTGACGATAACCAGATCGCCAGAAACCAGATAGCCTTTGTCACGCAGCAGGTTTACCGCATCGCTCGCCGCGGCCACGCCGTCGGTCGCGCTGTCGAAGTGAACCGGGGTTACGCCACGGTACAGGGATGTCAGGTTTAGGGTGCGTTCGTGACGGGACAGCGCGAAAATCGGCAGGCCGGAGCTGATACGTGAGGTCATCAGCGCGGTACGGCCGGATTCGGTCATGGTGATAATCGCCGACACGCCTTTCAGGTGGTTTGCCGCATACATCGCTGACATCGCGATGGCTTCTTCCACGTTATCAAACTGCACGTCCAGACGGTGTTTGGAAACGTTGATGCTTGGGATTTTTTCTGCACCCAGGCACACGCGCGCCATCGCGGCGACGGTTTCAGACGGATACTGACCGGCTGCGGTTTCCGCAGACAACATCACCGCATCGGTACCATCCAGCACGGCGTTTGCCACGTCCATGACTTCTGCACGGGTTGGCATTGGGTTGGTTATCATCGATTCCATCATCTGAGTCGCGGTGATAACCGAGCGGTTCAGCTGACGTGCGCGACGGATCAGGGCTTTCTGAATGCCGACCAGTTCCGGGTCTCCGATTTCTACACCGAGGTCGCCACGTGCCACCATCACCACGTCACAGGCAAGAATGATGTCGTCCATCGCGTCCTGGCTGCACACGGCTTCTGCACGTTCTACTTTTGCTACGATTTTGGCATCGCAGCCTGCATCACGCGCCAGACGGCGAGCATAGTTCAGGTCTTCGCCGCAGCGCGGGAAGGAGACGGCCAGATAATCGACGCCAATCAGGGCGGCAGTCTGGATATCGGCTTTGTCTTTTTCAGTCAGCGCTTCGGCAGAGAGGCCGCCGCCGAGTTTGTTAATGCCTTTATTGTTGGACAGCGGGCCGCCAACGGTCACTTCGGTGAATACCTGCATGCCTTTAACATCCAGCACTTTCAGCTGTACGCGGCCATCGTCGAGCAGCAGGATGTCGCCTGGTACGACGTCAGCAGGCAGACCTTTATAGTCGATACCGACTTTTTCTTTGTCGCCTTCGCCTTTGCCGAGGTTGGCGTCAAGCAGGAATTTATCGCCAATATTGAGGAAGACTTTGCCTTCCTTAAAGGTGGAAACACGGATTTTCGGGCCCTGCAAATCGCCGAGGATACCAACATGGCGGCCCAGTTTGGCCGCAATTTCGCGCACTTTGTCGGCACGAAGCTTATGATCTTCGGCGCTGCCATGTGAGAAGTTCATGCGAACAACGTTAGCGCCAGCCGCTATCACCTTCTCGAGGTTATTATCGCGGTCGGTAGCCGGGCCTAACGTGGTCACGATTTTGGTTCTGCGAAGCCTTCTGGACATGTAATACTCCATTGCTGAAACAATTTTGGTGTTGTGTGAAGAGGAATTCGGACGTTCACCTGTGCATATACCCGTCGTCCTTCAAGTTGCAGGTGTGTTGGCTGCTCCTGTTCACCCGAATCACTTACCTGAGTAAGCTCATCGTGATTCTCTCGTTTGCTGCCTTCCTGCAACATGAATGAGCTTGGGTATAGTCTAATGCTGGAACTTAACCGAATGTACAAATAGGTTACAAGCTTGTTATAAACTTTTAATGATTATCACTGCTAACCTGCAGTTCCTTATCAAAGCGCGATTCCTTCAACGCTTCCTTGACCCGCTTCAAGTTATCCCGGAATTTTGCCCCACGGCGCAGAGTAAACCCGGTCGCGAGGACGTCAATCACCGTGAGCTGGGCCAGCCGGGACACCATCGGCATATAAATGTCAGTATCTTCGGGCACGTCAAGCGTGATGGCTAAAGACGCCTCTCGCGCCAGCGGCGTTCCCGCTGTAGTGAGCGCAATCACCATGGCATCGTTTTCACGCGCCAGTTGCGCCAGTTCGACCAGACTCTTGGTGCGCCCGGTGTGTGAAATGAGCACCACAACGTCACCATCGCTGCAGTTCATACCGCTCATTCGTTGCAATACGATGTCATCGGAATACACCACTGGAACATTGAAGCGGAAAAATTTATTCATTGCATCATGCGCCACGGCGGCGGAAGAGCCTAATCCGAAGAAGGCGATTTTTTTCGCCTGCGTCAGCAGATCCACCGCGCGATTGACGGCGGCCATATCCAGCGACTGACGCACGTGGTCAAGGCTTGCCATTGCGGATTCAAAAATTTTGCCGGTGTATGCTTCCACGCTGTCGTCTTCATCGACGTTGCGGTTTACGTAAGGGGTACCGTTTGCGAGACTTTGTGCCAGATGCAGCTTAAAATCAGGAAAGCCCCGGGTGTCCATGCTACGACAAAAACGGTTAACGGTCGGCTCACTGACCGAAGCCTGTAACGCCAGCGTCGCGATGCTGGAGTGGATAGTCTGAGAAGGGGAGGCGAGGATCACTTCCGCCACTTTACGCTCGGATTTGCTAAGGTTTTCCAGATGGGACTGGATTTTTTCCAGCATGTTCATGGTTAACAGGCGCTCATCGGTGAAAGCGATTCCATTAATGGGTGAAATCGCCGGGCAATTTAGTGAGAATATACCCCTGTGGATCCTGCAATGCAGAAGTAAAGACGGCAATTTACGTTGTTTTTTTTCATTACATGATCACAGTCGACTTTTGCCGACAGAATTTTGGCGAAATGACGAGCAAAAATAAGCTGTTGGCCCGCTCCAGCCGGGGTTTTTATTCCAGAAATGCGTTTATCTGGCGTCGGCGGGGGTAAGGGGTTTCGGCATTAACGTAAACACAGTACAGTGCAGTGTAAGAAAATTACAAATAGCGCCTGGCAGAAGCACCAGGTAATCCAACTGAGGAGAATGACATGGCGGTAACGCAAACGGCCCAGGCATGTGATCTGGTCATTTTCGGCGCGAAGGGTGACCTGGCGCGTCGTAAATTGCTGCCTTCCCTGTATCAACTGGAGAAAGCGGGCCAGATCCATCCGGACACGCGTATCCTTGGGGTAGGACGTGCCGACTGGGACAAAGATGCATACACCAAAGTGGTGCGCGAGGCGCTGGAAACCTTCATGAAGGAGAAGATTGATGAAAGTCTGTGGGACTCCCTGAGTGGGCGCCTGGACTTCTGCAATCTGGATGTCAACGACACCAAATCCTTCACCCGCCTCGGCAAAATGCTCGATCAAAAAGAACGCACCACCATCAACTATTTTGCGATGCCACCAAGCACTTTTGGCGCTATCTGCAAAGGTCTGGGTGAAGCGAAACTGAACGCCAAACCGGCACGCGTAGTGATGGAAAAACCGCTGGGTACGTCCCTGGCGACATCCCGCGAAATCAACGATCAGGTCGGCGAATATTTCGAAGAGTGCCAGGTCTACCGTATTGACCACTATCTCGGTAAAGAGACCGTGCTCAACCTGCTGGCGCTGCGGTTTGCCAACTCCCTGTTCATCAATAACTGGGATTCCCGCACTATCGATCACGTGGAAATTACCGTGGCGGAAGAGGTGGGTATTGAAGGGCGTTGGGGTTACTTCGATCAGGCCGGGCAGATGCGCGACATGATCCAGAACCACCTGCTGCAAATTCTGTGCATGATTGCGATGTCGCCGCCGTCTGATCTGAGCGCCGACAGCATTCGCGATGCCAAAGTGAAAGTGCTGAAATCGCTGCGTCGTATCGACCGCTCGAACGTGCGCGATAAAACCGTGCGCGGCCAGTACACCTCCGGTTTTGCGCAGGGCAAAAAAGTGCCTGGCTACCTCGAAGAAGAGGGTGCAAACAAGAGCAGCAATACCGAAACCTTCGTGGCTATCCGCGTTGATATCGATGACTGGCGCTGGGCTGGCGTGCCGTTCTACCTGCGTACCGGTAAGCGTCTGCCGACCAAATGTTCCGAAGTTGTTGTGTACTTCAAAACGCCTGAACTAAACCTGTTCAAAGAGTCCTGGCAGGAGCTGCCGCAGAACAAGTTGACCATTCGTCTTCAGCCGGACGAAGGTGTGGATATTCAGATCCTCAACAAAGTGCCGGGTCTGGATCACAAGCACAACCTGCAAACCACCAAGCTTGATCTGAGCTATTCCGAAACCTTCAACGAAACTCACCTGGCCGATGCTTATGAGCGTCTGCTGCTGGAAACCATGCGCGGTATCCAGGCGCTGTTCGTGCGTCGTGATGAAGTGGAAGAAGCCTGGAAATGGGTCGACTCAATCACCGAAGCTTGGGCCGCCGATCAGGATGCGCCAAAACCGTATCAGGCAGGCACCTGGGGTCCGGTCGCTTCCGTCGCGATGATCACCCGTGATGGGCGTTCCTGGAACGAATTCGAGTAAATCATGCTGGCAGGCTATTTTGCCTGCCATTTTTTGAACCTGGGCAGTGCTCACAACCCTCACGTATTCGGTGTACGTTCCGGTTGTGCGCTGTCCGTGTCCAAACCGTCGGTGGCAATAACGCCTGACGGTCATGGTTGCGAGATACTCCGAACAGGGTATTTTACCGGTAACATGATCTGACACAGCATCTCGTGCGAAATTTGCACTTTTAAGCCCCGAGAGGTTCACCCTCGGGGCTTTTTTCATTACAATTATGGGAGATGAATTTGCCCCTGAGCTACAGCAGACGCGCGTTTCAGCATTGTTAATGACTCCTGAACTTCGTGTTAATGCATAAGCCCAGACACTCAGAGTTTGAGGAGCTTTTATGAATCCCGCACTGTTACGCGTAACAAATCGTATTATTGAGCGCTCTAAAGAAACCCGTCGCGCCTACCTCGCCCGCATCAATCAGGCCAAATCCGACACTGTTCAGCGCTCACGCCTGGCCTGCGGTAACCTGGCGCATGGCTTCGCGGCCTGCCAGCCGGATGACAAAGCGTCGCTGAAAAGCATGCTGCGTAATAACATCGCCATCATTACCTCTTATAACGATATGCTTTCCGCGCACCAGCCGTACGAACACTACCCTGACGTTATCCGTAAAGCGCTGCATGGCGTGAACGCGGTAGCTCAGGTCGCCGGTGGTGTGCCCGCAATGTGCGATGGCGTCACGCAGGGTCAGGACGGAATGGAGCTGTCGCTGTTGAGCCGCGAAGTGATCGCCATGTCAGCGGCCGTTGGGTTGTCTCACAATATGTTTGACGGCGCGCTGTATCTCGGCGTGTGCGACAAAATCGTCCCGGGCCTGGCTATGGCGGCGCTGTCATTTGGTCATCTGCCATCGATCTTCATTCCATCAGGCCCGATGTCCAGCGGCCTGCCAAACAAAGAAAAAGTGCGCATTCGCCAGCTGTTTGCCGAAGGCAAAGTCGACCGCATGGCGCTGCTGGAATCGGAAGCCGCGTCGTATCACGCGCCGGGCACCTGCACGTTCTACGGCACAGCCAACACCAACCAGATGGTTATCGAATTTATGGGCATGCAGCTGCCGGGCTCCTCGTTCGTGCATCCGGATGCGCCAATGCGTGAAGCGCTGACCGCCGCCGCCGCTCGCCAGGTGACCCGCATGACCGGCAACGGAAATGAATGGATGCCGCTCGGTAAAATGATTGACGAGAAAGCCGTGGTTAATGGGATCGTGGCGCTGCTGGCGACCGGCGGTTCTACCAACCACACGATGCATCTGGTGGCGATGGCACGCGCTGCGGGCATTATCATCAACTGGGATGACTTCTCTGACATTTCCGACGTTGTGCCGCTGATGGCGCGTCTGTACCCGAACGGCCCGGCTGATATCAACCACTTCCAGGCTGCGGGCGGCGTACCGGTGCTGGTGCGTGAACTGCTGAAAGGCGGCCTGCTGCACGAAGATGTAGAAACCGTTGCCGGTCACGGTCTGTCTCGCTACACCATGGAGCCGTGGATGAATAACGGCGAGCTGGACTGGCGTGAGGGCGCGCAGGCATCGCTGGATGAGGCGGTCATTGCCACTATCGACAAACCGTTCTCCCACCACGGTGGTACCAAAGTGCTGAGTGGCAACCTCGGTCGTGCGGTGATGAAGACTTCCGCCGTGCCGCTTGAAAACCAAATTATCGAAGCGCCGGCGGTAGTATTTGAGAGCCAGCATGACGTGCTGCCGGCCTTCGAAGCGGGTCTGTTGGATAAAGATTGCGTGGTTGTCGTGCGTCTTCAGGGACCAAAAGCTAACGGCATGCCAGAATTGCATAAACTTATGCCGCCATTAGGTGTATTATTGGACCGTTGTTTCAAAATTGCATTAGTCACCGATGGACGGCTTTCTGGCGCATCCGGTAAAGTGCCTTCTGCTATCCACGTCACGCCTGAGGCGTACGACGGCGGGCTGCTGGCAAAAGTCCATGACGGCGATATGATCCGCGTGAATGGACAAACCGGCGAGCTGACACTGCTGGTGGATGAAGCCGAACTGGCCGCCCGCAAACCGCATTTACCTGACCTGAGCGCATCACGGGTTGGGAGTGGTCGCGAACTGTTCAGTGCACTGCGCGAGAATCTTTCCGGTGCAGAGCAGGGCGCAACCTGCATCACTTTTTAATACGACGAAATTACTCATTCTGGCGAGAGAAAAACTCTGATGAAAAACTGGAAAACAAGTGCAGAAGCAATCCTGACCAACGGCCCGGTTGTCCCGGTTATCGTTGTTAACAAACTGGAACACGCTGTACCGATGGCGAAAGCGCTGGTCGCGGGTGGCGTGCGCGTGCTGGAAGTGACCCTGCGTACCGCGTGCGCCATGGACGCTATCCGCGCTATCGCGAAAGAAGTGCCAGATGCTATCGTCGGTGCCGGTACCGTGACCAACGTTCAGCAGCTGAAAGAAGTGACCGAAGCGGGCGCGCAGTTTGCTATCAGCCCGGGCCTGACCGAGCCGCTGCTGAAAGCTGCGACTGAAGGCACTATTCCACTGATCCCAGGAATCAGCACCGTGTCTGAACTGATGCTGGGTATGGACTACGGTCTGAAAGAGTTCAAATTCTTCCCGGCAGAAGCGAACGGCGGCACCAAAGCGCTGCAGGCGATTGCAGGTCCATTCGCACATATCCGTTTCTGCCCGACTGGCGGCATCTCTCCGGCGAACTATCGCGATTACCTGGCGCTGAAAAGCGTACTGTGCATCGGTGGTTCATGGCTGGTTCCGGCGGATGCGCTGGAAAGCGGTGATTACGATCGCATCACCAAAATTGCGCGTGAAGCTGTAGAAGGCGCGAAGTAAAACTTATTTGCCGGGCGTGACGTTTGCCCGGCGAAATGAAGATAAAGGCGGAAGTGCGCATGCACCTCCCGCCTTTTTTATCCCTTAACGACTACGGCAGCGGCGGCTGATTTCGCCCGCTCAACCGCTGTTTCGACGTCATCAGCCGTTGCCAGCGCCACGCCCAGGCGACGCGAGCCTTCGATTTCCGGTTTGCCAAACAAACGCAGCTGAACGCCTGCCCCGACCGCGGCTTCCACGTTGCCAAAGCTGACGTTGCGGCTGGTTAACTGTGGCAGAATGACGGCCGAAGCGGATGGGCCGTACTGGCGGATCGCGCCGATCGGTAAGCCCAGAAACGCACGAACGTGCAGGGCGAACTCGGACAGGTCCTGCGAAATCAGCGTAACCATGCCGGTATCATGCGGGCGTGGCGACACTTCGCTGAAAATCACTTCATCGCCACAGACAAAGAGCTCTACGCCAAACAGGCCATAGCCGCCGAGCGCCAGGACCACATCACGGGCGACGGCTTCGGCACGCTCGAGCGCCAGCGGGCTCATCTGCTGCGGCTGCCATGATTCGCGATAGTCACCGTCTTCCTGACGGTGGCCGACCGGGGCACAGAAATGTACGCCGTCTACGGCGCTCACGGTCAGCAGGGTGATTTCAAAATCAAAGTTCACCACGCCTTCGACGATCACTCGTCCCGCCCCGGCCCGGCCACCCTGTTGGGCATATTGCCATGCGGCTGAGAGCTGTTCTTCGCTACGGATAAAGCTCTGGCCTTTTCCGGATGAGCTCATCACCGGTTTGATGATGCAGGGCAGCCCGATTTCGCTGACGGCGTCGCGGAAGCTCTGTTCACTGTCGGCAAAACGGTAGCTGGAGGTTGGCAGTTTGAGTTCTTCTGCTGCCAGGCGGCGAATGCCTTCCCGGTTCATGGTGAGCTTTGTCGCGCGGGCGCAGGGCACCACGTGCTGACCGGCCTGTTCCAGTTCAATCAGCATGTCGGTGGCGATGGCTTCGATTTCCGGCACGATAAAGTCTGGTTTTTCCTGCTCAACCAGCGCCTTCAACGCCTGGCCGTCAAGCATATTAACGACGTGGCTGCGATGGGCAACGTGCATCGCCGGGGCATCCGCATAGCGATCGACGGCAATGACTTCGATACCCAGACGCTGGCATTCAATGGCCACTTCTTTACCCAGCTCGCCAGAGCCCAATAACATCACGCGGGTTGCCGCCGGACGCAGCGCTGTGCCTAGTACAGTCATTTCGAAATTCCACAGTAAAAAAATGGACGTCAGTATATACGAAAACGTTTGCGTCTGTCTCGGGTGAGAAACGACGTGATAGATAACAGATGCTTACTTGCGTTGTCAGTGATTTGTACCATGCTTTTTAGGATTATCAGGAGCGAGAGACATTGACATGAAAAAGAGAACAGTAATGACGGCAGTTTTGCTGCTGATGAGCAGCGTTGCGGCACATGCGGCCAGTGAGAAAACGGTGTCATTCAGCCAGTGTAAAGGCCTGGACGCCGACAGTATTGCCGCCAGGGTGAAACAGGATTACACCCAGAACCGAATTAATCAGTGGGCTGATGACCAGAAAACGCTGGGGCAGGCCGATCCCGTTGCGTGGGTTAACACCCATGACGTGACCGGCAACAATGATAAATGGAAAGTGCCGCTCACGGTACGTGGCTCAAATACCGATTTGCATTACCTCGTGACAGTCGATTGTGCAACAGGCAGCGCCACCTATCGCGCGCAGTAATTTTCGGATCTTTAGCCAGGCCAGACGTTTCCTGACATCGGCTCGCTTAGGCTGAGAGCATTCATCTCAGTATGACGAGGTTACAATGGCAAACTGGCTAAATCAGATTCAATCTCTTCTCGGACAATCATCGTCTTCTGCTCAGTCATCCGGCGAGCAGGGACTCAGTAAACTGCTGGTTCCCGGCGCGCTCGGCGGTCTTGCGGGGCTGCTGGTATCCAGCAAATCATCGCGAAAACTGCTGACAAAATATGGAACCGGTGCGCTGCTTGTCGGCGGCGGGGCGGTAGCGGGCAGCGTGTTGTGGAACAAGTACAAAGATAAAATTCGTACGGCGCATCAGGGAGAGCCGCAGTACGGGCAGCAAACCAGTCCAGTGGATATGCGCACCGAGCGCCTGATTCTGGCGCTGGTGTTTGCCGCAAAAAGCGACGGGCATATCGATGATAAAGAACGGGCGGTGATTGATTCGCAGCTGCGTGAAGCGGGCGTGGAAGCGCAGGGGCGCCAGCTGGTGGAGAAAGCCATCGCCCAGCCGTTGGATCCGCAACTGCTGGCCAAAGATGTGCGCAATGAAGAGGAAGCGCTCGAACTTTATTTCCTGAGCTGCGCGGCTATCGATGTCGATCACTTTATGGAACGTAGCTATCTGAACGCGCTCGGCGATGCGCTGAATATTCCGCAAGAGGTGCGGGAAGGCATTGAGGCCGATTTAAAGGCGCAAAAACAGGCACTTTAACCTCAAGTTGGCATGTTTCGCTTGCATCGCTCTGCACATTTGCCACCCTTAGGGTAGGTAACTTGCAGAAGAACAACGACATGCCACCAAAAGCAAAACGCATTCCCCACACCATGACACTTCATGGTGACACCCGGGTCGACAACTACTACTGGCTGCGTGACGATGATCGCACACAGCCTGCGGTGCTCGACTATCTGAAGCAGGAAAACGACTACGGCCGCGAGGTCATGGCGTCGCAGCAAAACCTGCAGGACAAAATCCTGAAGGAGATTGTCGACCGCATTCCGCAGCGTGAAGTCTCTGCGCCCTACAGCAAAAATGGCTATCGCTACCGGCAGATTTACGAGCCGGGCTGCGAGTACGCGATTTATCAGCGTCAGTCAGTGCAGAAAGAAGAGTGGGACGCCTGGGAAGTGCTGCTCGACGGCAATCAGCGCGCGGCGCACAGCGAGTTCTACACTCTCGGTGGGTTAGGCGTTTCGCCGGATAACGCGCTGATGGCGCTGACGGAAGACTATCTTTCGCGTCGTCAGTACGGCCTGCGCATTCGCAGCCTGGAAAACGCTAACTGGTATCCGGAGACGCTGGAAAACGTCGAACCGGGCTTCGTCTGGGGCAATGATTCACAAACGCTGTACTACGTGCGTAAACATCCGACGACGCTGCTGCCGCATCAGGTGTGGCGGCATACGGTGGGTATGCCGGTCACCGCCGACGAACTGGTGTACGAAGAGAAGGACGACACTTTTTACGTCAGCCTGCACAAAACCAGCTCGAAGCATTACGTGATTATTCATCTGGCCAGCGCCACTACCAGTGAAGTGCTGCTGCTGGATGCTGAACTGCCTGATGCTCAGCCGCTGCGTTTCCTGCCGCGTCGCAAAGATCATGAATACAGCGTCGATCATTTCCAGCATAACTTCTATTTACGCTCCAACCGTGAAGGCAAAAACTTTGGTCTTTATCGCTCGCCTGTGCGCGACGAAAGCCGTTGGGAAGCGCTGATCCCTCCGCGCGATGAAGTGATGCTCGAAGGTTTTACCCTGTTTACCGACTGGCTGGTGGTCGAAGAGCGCCAGCATGGCCTGACCAGCCTACGGCAGATTAATCGTAAAACCCGGGAATCCACCGGGATTGCATTTGACGATCCGGCGTATGTGACCTGGCTGGCCTATAACCCGGAGCCCGATACCGCGCGCCTGCGTTACGGTTATTCCTCGATGACGACGCCGGACACGCTGTTTGAGCTGAATATGGATACCGGCGAACGAACGGTGCTGAAGCAACAGGAAGTGAAGGGCTTCGATGCCAGCCGCTATCGCAGCGAGCATCTGTGGATCAAAGCGCGTGATGGCGCGGAAGTGCCGGTTTCGCTGGTGTATCATCGCGAGCATTTCCGTAAAGGGAACAATCCGCTGCTGGTGTACGGCTACGGTTCATACGGCGCCAGTATGGATGCGGATTTCAGCAGCAGTCGCCTGAGCCTGCTCGACCGTGGTTTCGTGTTTGCCATCGCCCATGTTCGCGGCGGCGGCGAATTAGGCCAGCAGTGGTACGAAGACGGCAAATTCCTGCTGAAGAACAACACCTTCAACGATTATCTTGATGTGTGCGATGCGCTGCTGGCGCAGGGCTATGGCAATCCTGAGCTTTGTTATGGGATGGGCGGTAGCGCCGGTGGAATGCTGATGGGCACCGTTATCAACCAGCGCCCGGAGCTGTTCCATGGGGTGATTGCTCAGGTGCCGTTTGTCGATGTGGTGACGACGATGCTCGATGAGTCGATCCCGCTGACCACCGGTGAGTTTGAGGAGTGGGGCAACCCGCAGGAGCCTGAGTATTATCACTACATGAAAGGCTACAGCCCGTATGACAACGTCGTAAAACAAGCCTATCCGCACCTGCTGGTCACCACCGGTCTGCATGATTCTCAGGTGCAATACTGGGAACCGGCCAAATGGGTGGCGAAGCTCAGGGAGCTGAAAACTGACGAAAATCTGCTGCTGTTGTGCACCGATATGGATTCCGGACACGGCGGGAAATCGGGGCGCTTCAAAAGCTATGAAGGTGTGGCGCTGGAGTTCACATTCCTGATTGCGCTGGCCCAGGGTACGCTGCCGGGCCAGGCACCACGATAGTTATTCGCCCAGCCAGTGCTTGAGGGTTAAGCGCAGTTCCGGGCTCATCGAATTGAGATTGTTGAACAACCAGCGGAGGTAGCCGGGATCTTTCTCGGCCACTTCTGACACTGGCTTCCCGCGGTATTTACCGAAGGTGAAGGTGGTCATCAGTGCCGGGCGTCCGGTGATATCGGCCATCTGATCGGCGTTCCAGCCGGAGACGTTCATAATATCAATCAGCAATGCGGCGGTAATGTAGCAGTCATACAGCGCCCGGTGATGATGCAGGCCGGGCGGGGTGGCGACGTTCAGCTTACGTGATTTGTAGAGCGCCATGTTGCTGTACTTGATACCTGGCCACAGGCGACGGGCCAGTTTCATGGTGCAAATCCACTCGCCGTTCATTTCTGGCAAGACGCGGCGGTCGAAGCTGGCGTTATGCGCCACGTACCAGGTGCTGCCTTGATAATGCGGCACCACTTCCTCGATCCACGGCTTATCAGCGACCATCTCTTCGGTGATGCGATGGATGGCCATCGCCTGCGGGCTGATCGGCCTGTCCGGGCGCACGAGATGGCTCATGGGGTTGGTTATCTTGCCGTCAACGATGTCCACCGAGGCGATTTCAACAACGCCTCCCTGTAAATCGCAGGTTTCCGTATCGATAACGCGTAACATTGTGCTCTCCCGGCTGAAAAGAGGCAGGTTATGCGCCGCAGCAGCTTTCGTCAATGGCGCAAAGGCTTTCACGCAGCGGAATGATATCGCCTTCCCAGCCGCCTTCGTATTTGCGACCGGTCAGCAAAAGGTCCCCACTGTCGGCGCGCACTATCAACTGACCGTTTTCATCCCACAGCGCACTTCCCACGGCGTAGTTAGATTTTAATACCGCGATGGCATAGCGGTGGGCCAGGCGCTGAAGCTGTTGCACTGACTGCTGTTGCTGGAATTCACAGGTACAGGTTCCGGTGGCCAGCAGCGTGGCATTCGGGTCGAGTTCGATAGCGTCGGCTTCGGGAGCCAGCACGCTAATGTGCTGCGTCTGTGGCGTCAGGCAGGTGCCCTGACCCTGATGCATGGTAAGCGGTGTGGACGCGCCGGGGACAAAAATAGCCACGCCCTTTTGGCGGTCGCCGTTCATATCAACCGGTAAACCAGCAATGATTGTCATCCCGTGACGTTTCGCCGCAACGCAAAGCGGTTGCAGGAGTTCATCTGTGGGGATGGGGGAGAGGGGATAGTCGGTATCCGGTCCAGTCAGCGACATTTCCGGGAACACAATCAGCTGGCAGGTAAGCTTTGCCGCCGCCTCAATAAAACACAAATGATGGTCAATATTTTCCGCAACGCTCCTGTTGCGGGCCGTGTACTGTGCAGCAGCAATCGTCCATGCAGGCATAGTGGCTTCCTTATCACTTTTCCTGACTCAGAGTCCCTGAGTCATACGTGAGAATCTTCTCAAGATTGTAGCAGTGGTAGTGTAAGGAAGTGTAACAGTCAGTAATTCTTACTTCTGTTTCGGTTCGTACGGCAGACGGGACATGTTTACCGAAGCCAGGCGATGTGCGATCAGACGCTCGCGGAACCAGTCGCGAAGGTGCGTCGGCTGCTCACGTTCCACCACTTCTGCCACGATAGGCATATTGTAGCGCTCTTTAAATGCAACCCCGGCGGCGGCCAGATCGACGTTAATTTTGTCCATCTCGTCCTGGGGAAGTTTTGCCAGATTGGTGTTCATCTTGGGCTCCTTCTGATATCGGGCCTGAAAGTACTAAGAGTGTCGCGAAATAGCAAGACCAACGGCGGCGAATCTCGACGTAAACATTATACGAGGTTATTCTCTCATCCAGATATATAACAAAAGGGAATGTAGAGAATGAACCGTATCGCCTCCCGCGCGCTGCGCACCGGTGTTTTCCTGACCTGCGTTTTAACCACTTCCGCGGCCTTCGCCCATGCCCATCTTAAGCATCAATATCCTGCTGCTGACGCACAGGTCACGGCGGCTCCACAGGCGCTGACCCTTAACTTCTCCGAAGGGGTTGAAGTGAAATTCAGTGGTATCACGCTGACGGGGCCACAACAGGCGCAGGTGCCTGTTGGCGCAGTGAAGCTCAATGAAAAAGACAACACTCAGCTTATCGTCCCGGTCGAGCAGTCTCTTAAACCCGGCGATTACACCGTTGACTGGCACGTGGTGTCGGTGGATGGTCACAAAACCAAAGGCCAGTACCACTTTAGCGTGAAATAACCGTGCTGGCGTCGGTGTATGTCGGGCTGCGAGGCCTGCATTTCATTGCCGTAATGCTCGCCTTCGGCTGCGCGCTATATGGCGCCTGGTGGGCAACGCCTCAGCTGCGTCGGCTGATGATACAACGCTTCCTGCCGTTCGTGCGCGTTGCGTTGCTGGTGAACGCCGTCTCAGCAACGTTAATGCTGATGCTACAGGGCGGCCAAATGGGCAACGGTTGGGGCGATGTCCTGCAGCCTGATGTCTGGCTCGCCGTGGCGGGCACGCGCTTTGGCAGCGTCTGGCTGTGGCAAATTCTGCTGACGTGGATAGCACTGATTGTGGTTTGTCTGAAACCCCATCGGCTGGCACCGCTGTTGCTGATTCTGTGCGTTGCACAATTTTTACTCATGGCGGGCGTAGGGCACGCGGCGATGCGCGATGGCATTGTTGGCGGGTTGCAGCGGATGAATCACGCGGTGCACCTTCTGTGCGCGGGTGCCTGGTTTGGTGGCCTACTGCCGTTCCTGTACTGCCTGCGCCTGGCGAAAGGGCCCTGGCGCACTTCGGCTATCAATACCATGATGCGTTTTTCCCGCTGGGGCCATCTGGCGGTAATTGGGGTGGTCCTGAGCGGCATGGCTAACGCCTGGCTGATTCAGGGGCAACTGGTGACGGATACGGCCTATGGGCGTCTGCTGTTGGTGAAATGTGCGTTAGTGGTGCTGATGGTGGTAATCGCCCTGGCTAACAGGTATGTTCTGGTGCCGCGAATGGCGACAGACAGACAGCGCGTACAGACGCTGTTTGTGCGCACTACGCAGGCGGAAATGATTTTAGGGGCTCTGGTGCTGGCGGCGGTAAGCCTCTTCGCAACCTGGGAACCGTTCTGAATTAAGTGGCAGAATCATGAAAAAACTCGTTTTATCAATGTTGTTATTGGCAACAACTGGAACCGCACTGGCGGCGCCACAGATTATAACCGTCAGTCGTTTTGAGATGGGTAAAGAACAGTGGGCATTCAATCGTGAAGAGGTCATGCTGACCTGTCGTCCGGGCAATGCGCTGTATGCCATAAACCCCAGCACCCTGATGCAATATCCGCTGAATGCGGTTGCTGAGCAGGAAGTGAAGGCAGGGAAGACCACCGCCCAGCCGATTTCTGTGATCCAGGTCGACGATCCGACGCATGATGGCCAAAAGATGAGCCTGGCACCGTTTATCGCCCGGGCTGAAAAGCTCTGCTGAGGCGTAACGCTAACTGATTGACAGACAATAAAAAACCGCAAGTTTTTCTGATGAAAGCTTGCGGTTTTTGCGTTTTGTGACGCTTTGCTCACGGTTTTTTTCTGACCACTTTTGTCGCGGACTGGAAAACCTGGCATGGTCATCTATTCTTAAAGGGCAAGGCGATTTGAGCCTGCATTAATGCCAACTTTTAGCGCACGGCTCTCTCCCAAGAGCCATTTCCCTGGACCGAATACAGGAATCGTATTCGGTCTCTTTTTATTTGTAAGCCACATCAGCGACTAACAGCGTCAGCCTGAAAATTTCCCACACTCCCACAACCGACCTGTTTTCTTTTATATCACATCAAAATCGGTCTTAACATTTTTTTTACACGAAAAATGCAGATCGTCACCGACGGGTTTTGCCGTTTATCCCGATATTTTTCGGTCATTTTCTGCGACTTATGTCCGAACGTTTTTTGGACAACATCTTTGCCATACGCAGGCATTTCTCTGTTCTGGAGAAGGTCTCTTTGTACCAAAAGCAGAACTCGACTCTCTGATTTTATTGAATATGTCAGATTTAAGGAGACGGTCATCAAAAATTCTGTAATTCCTGTGCCTGGGATGTTCGCCCCAACAACGCTTTTTCAGCTGAGATTCGCTCACTCGTTATCTCGCTTGTCAGGGATAAATACCCGGATTTTGGGCCCACCTTCGCCAGCGAATGGAAACCCTTCGCGATTCTCTCGGTAACCACGGTCTGCCTTTCGCGCTGTATTCCGACAGCCACAGTATTTTTCGGGTTAATAATCCTGAACGAGAAGGTGAACTGACACAGTTCACTCGCGCTATTAAAACCCTGGGCATTGCGCCGATTCACGCCACTCCCCCTCAGGAAAAAGGTCGCGTTGAACGGGCTAATCAGACGCTCCAGGACAGGCTTGTTAGAGAGCAACGGCTCCGTAATATCAGCGACATCGAAACGGCCAACGCCTGGCTGCTAGCATTCGTAAAGCCGACAATGGCCGCTTTGCCTTTGTTCCCCGTGAAGGGAATGATGCACATCGTGAAATTCATCACACCCCGGAAGAACTGAATTACATTCTCTCCTGTCAGGCACACGCTCGTCACAGTTTGTGAGAATTTTCAGGGGGAGATAACGGTGTTGCACGACAGCCGGGAACTTGGATGTGAGAAATATGTGGATGGGCCTGAGCCCATACCTCTTGATGACGAGAAGAGTGTTCATGAGCGGGTTGAAAATGCGCGTTTCGACCTGCGATCCAGGTTCTATGTTAAACCGGCTGCTGACCACCCTTGGGGCACTCTCAGAACGCAGAGTGGAGAGCGGGTAAAACCGCCGAAATTACCCAGAAAGAAGCCTGACAGGGACAAATCAGGATGAATCCGGGACGGATTCATTTACCTGAATAGTCATGCAGTGGGGTAAAATTCTGCCTGTGCGTTTCTGGCGGGTTTGTTGCCGGTTTTTCCGCTTATCCGTCAGAAACGCCCTGAGGCCGTTTTAGCGGTGCGTACAATTAGGGGGGTTATGGTAAATCTCATTTGTAATGGCCAATGGCTGCTAAGAGCGAGGTATAGTCATTCGGTCCCTGAGAATTATACTTTGAAGTGATTCAGTTCGCTTATGTCTGAGCTAAATCATTCATCACTTCATGGGGTCCGCTTGGAAAACGGAAAATATCCCACGCCAAGTCTGTTTTTTATACAACTGATAATGCTCCATTTCGTTGCAGGTTCAGAATGGTGTGAGGGCAAGGTGAGCTATTTAACTCGCATATCACTCAACATCCAGTCATGAAATGCTTTCACTTCCGGCCGCTTCAGTGACGAGCTCGAACTCACCACATAATATGACCAACTGATGGGCCAGCGGTTTTCCGGGAACAACTGCACCAGGCGGCCAATATCCAGATCCTGCTGCACCAGGGCTTTGCGCACTAGCGCAACTCCCCGACCACTTAGCGCTGCCTGAATCACCGTGGCGGTGGAGTTGATGTGAAGACGCGTTTGCTGCACGCTTTCTAGCCCCACTTTTTGCAATACGCTTTCCCATGACGGGAAGTTAGCGCCAGGGTGCGGGGTATCATCCTGAATCAGCTTCTGCTCAAATAACCATTGCGCATTCGCAGGTTCATTGGCAGGCAATGCGGAAGGGCTGCAAATCATCACCACTTCCTCATCCATCATCCAGTCGGCCACCAAGCCTTTCCAGTGACCCGTTCCGCAACGAATACCAATATCGGCTTCGCCATGGCTGAGATCGATAAGCCGGTCCGCCACGTCCAGGCGCACGTCTATTAACTCATTTTGTTCTGAAAATTTATGAAGACGCGGCATCAGCCAGTTCATCACCAATACTTGCGATGCAGTGACAACCAGCACCGATCGCGCTTTCCTACCACGTAGTTTTTTTAGCCCGCTTTCGAGTTTATCCAGGCCAACCGTAATGTCGTCGAGTGCATCCTGCGCTTCGTTAATCAGCGTCAAGCGTTCATTGCCCGAGCGGCTGCGTGTCAAAAGTGGATGCCCAACCCATTCTTCTAATGCCCGTACGAGTTGACCTACCGCCGCAGGCGTTACACCAAGTTCATTCGCAGCACCCGTATAACTGCCGTGCCGGGCGGTGGCCTCAAAAGCCTGCAACCATTTCAGCCTGTTCAGGATACGCATCGAGTCTCTTTCCGTTATCGAGATAGTTTTTCTATCTCGATAGTGTAGTTCTTATGGTTCGTGGTCGTCGAGCAGGAGTGGCATTCTTTGCTCATCGACAGGGAGACAAACTTCTTCCCTGTATTAACTAACCAAGAATTTATTCTGGAGATAAACATGAGCAACGTATTCGCAGGTAAAAACCTTCTGGTTGTTGGCGGCACAAGCGGTATGGGCCTGGAAACAGCGCGTGTGGTTCTGGAGCAAGGTGGCAGCGTGGTGTTGGTCGGTAATCGCCAGGAGAAAGCGGAAGAAGCACGTGCAGCGCTGGCACCTCTGGGCCAGGTTTCCACCATCATCGCTGATTTGATGACGACCGATGGCATGAAACATGTGATGGACGTCGTCAATGCCGAACACCGTGATATCGACCTGTTGGTGAATGCCGCCGGTGTGTTCTTCCCGAAACCTTTTGCCGAGCATGAAGAAGCGGATTACGACATGTATATGAGCATCAACCGCGCGACGTTCTTTATCACCCGAGATGTGGTGAAAAACATGCTGGCTTCGGGGATCAAAGGTTCCATCGTGAATATCGGTTCAATGTGGGCGCAACAGGCTATTGGTGCCACACCATCATCCGCTTATTCCATGGCGAAAGCCGGGCTGCACGCACTGACCAAAAATATGGCCATTGAGCTTGGCGGCAACGGAATTCGTGTAAATGCCGTATCGCCAGCGGTCGTGCAGACGCCGATTTACGAAGGCTTTATTCCGAAAGAAGAAGTCCACAGCATCATGGACAGCTTCAACAGTTTCCACCCAATTAACCGTGTGGGCACGCCGCGTGATATTGCTGAAACTGTGGCTTTCCTGCTGTCCGATAAAGCCGGTTGGGTGACAGGTGCGATTTGGGATATTGATGGCGGCGTGATGGCTGGCCGTAACTAGTATTGATGCCGGTAGCGGTAACAGGCTGCCGGAAAAAGAAATTTGAGGAATAGTCATGAGTAACTTAATTAACGGTATCGACCTGCAGGCAATTGGCGCATTACGTGATGATATCGCTGCAGATTCCGAGAAAGGTATTGTCGGTTTTGATGTCACTACCGCCTAGTGTGGTGGCACGCGCAGCGAAGCAACGGTTAATCCATGGACGGTACAAGGTATGCCACAGCCAATAGCGGAAAAACCGATGATCATTGTGGCCGATGAACCTTCCGCACTTGGCGGTGTGGCAAGCGCCCCAAATCCGCAGGAACTGTTATTTGCCGCACTAAATGCCTGTATGACAGTGGGTTATGTCGTCGCTGCCGCCGCAGAAGGCGTGACACTGGAAAAACTGGAAATCAGAACCACGGGTCATTTAGATTTGCGCGGTTTTATGGGGCTTGATAGCGAAGTGAAACCGGGTTATGACAAAATTAACTATACGATTAGCGTGAAAGGCGATGGTACTGTTGAACAGTTTGAGCGCATTCACCAGGTGGTGATCGCAACCTCGCCAAACCGCTGGAATCTGGCGAACAATATTGAAGTGCAAGGCGATCAGATTGTTGGCTAAGCGAATTTTTTGAATGTAGCAGGGCGGATAAGTACACAGTTTATCCGCTTTTTAGTATCCCGCCTGAATAGCCAAGTAAGCCCAGCCAGTTGCCTGACCGTGCTCTCCTAAGAACGGTTCGTACGACTTTCACAGCACCCCGCGCAAGCCTCTCAAAGGCTTTATTGCTATCTTGCCAGGGCCACAGAAGGAGATGTAAGTATCCCTGCAAAAAGAACCATCAACTTTTAGAGTGTCTCTGGCACTCCAACTTCCGCTGTTGGCACAGGACGGACTAACTAACTGAGTTGAAGGTCCGCTGTGAGCGAGGAGCGGAAGTTCGCATTCCAACCGTAAACGGGTATTTCAAGCATTGCCGTGTGTCGATCAGTGTGGAGTAGGTCCGTCCACTATGCATCTTAGGGGTAAGGGCGTGCTTTTAAGAAAGACGCCCACGCTAATAAATTAATTTTCTATTGAATAATTGACTGAGATAGCTACATCAATATATATGGTTTCATACTAAACGACAAACCACAACTTGATGTTTTCCCACTGTACTGGAGGGGTTATTATTGAATAATTTGAAACTGGAATTTAGAAAGATTTGAAGATACCTTCATGGTGTCGTCATATGTTGGATGCTCGGAAACCATGTCGCAAAAGTAATTATGATATGAAGCGAGCCATGCGAATTTAGAAAAAACGGTTGGAATAGTAGCATAAGTCTTTAATGCTTTCTCAATCTGCTGCTTGTGAAGGATTAAAGACTTCGTATCTAGATGTTGCTCATGCATACCATCAATAATGCACTCCACGAGATAATTTATAAAATAACGGCCATCTGGTCCTTTCAACACATCTCTCAGTTGTGGAGCCGCACCTTTAGCGTAGTATTTGAGATGTTCGTCTACCATCTTCATGGTGTCATCGCACAACACTACAATTGGGTTAACAGCCACGTTACTTTCTAGGCGATATGACTCCAGCAATGCGGCACCATAGACACTATTTTTATCCATGAATAGTTGTCCGACGGCAAGTCCACCACGAATAAAGAATCCATTAAGCGCCATTTTGAACTGATATTCTCGGATCGGAAAGAGAATGAGTCCAAATTCTGATTCCATTTCATTGCTAAAATCAGGATGCGCAAGCACCACGTTGTCTGTAAATGATTTAAAGTAAAGCATTGACTCATCAGTATCTTCCTCAATCGAGGAAAGACTTTCGGTGAGGATGTGGTGAAATTCAGCTAGTAAAGTATCTTCGGTGCCATTTATATAACTGGCACTTGTTCTCGCTGAAAATCCAAGAACATCCAAAAAGGCGCAATATGATTTCCGATGAATTGGCTTTCCATTATGAAAGTAATCGTTTTTTTTATTATATTTATTTGCTTTTTTGGTTTTCATTATGTGACTCAATCCTTAAGGTGGTATTTATTTTTATAAAGTACTTTTACGTTACAGTTAAATAATGATCTTGAATTGTTAATATGGGTTACTCTTCAGATATCTCTGCCCATTTATCTGCCTAGTACCTTATGTTCCTCATAAACATTCCACAATGTTGAAATCAAAACTTCTGAAAGTCCACAAAAATCGCACTAATCCACTATCTGTAGTGTTGACCTGCACCCTACTGATTACTGCTCTTGCCACACAGCCACCACAGGGTTAGCCCAGAGGTATAGCGGCTTACCGTTTTTGGTAACAAAAAAGGAATCTGAGAGGTCCGCTTCTGGCACAGAGCGGACCTTCATCATCCGGCGTTCTGTCCGCGGTCAGCGAACCCAGACTTTCTGCACCAGGCCCGGCAGCCGCGCAAGCTATCGCACATTGTTGGTAACCAGAATGGCTACAGCCGCTATGGTTTGTTCCGCATTGATTAATACACGTGTTGTTAAAAACATCCCCTTCTGGCTGTGGGTTGCCCCCAGAGGAAATTAGGGCTGACGTGCGTTTAAATGGCAGTAGGTAACCGGAGAAAAAGTGTTTTTTCCTGTGTCATTGAGGGCTGGAATCCATGATGCAGGTAAAACTGTTTTGCCGCATCAGACAAGGCATGCACCATAATGGCCCGGACGCCAATATTCTCCGCAACCCGGCAAATACGTAGTACCGCATCATGCAGTAAATCCGCCCCAAGGCCCTGGCCATGGTAACTCGAATCAACGGCCAGTCGGGCCAGAATTATGATGGGAAGGGGGTCAGGCATGTTTCGTCTGAGCCCACCGGGTGCAATGGCATGAGTGACACTGCCGGTGGCCAGAGAGTAAAAACCAACCACTTGTGAAGAATCTTCCCGGCATACCACAAACGTTCTGGCGGCGCCGGTCGACTGGTTTTTTAACCCCCTGAGTCTGATCCATTCATCCAGTGCAGCTTCCCCGGAGTGAAACTCTGAAAGAATGTGAGTCGTATTTAGCGGTGCGGGAGCGGTTACTTTTCCCACTGCGGTTTTCTCGCCAGGAGTGTATCCAGTGCCGGATTCGCTGTAACGGGTGCATCCAGCATATTGATAAATTCGGCGTACTGTTCATCATCGAGATTAAACATCCGGCGATCAAGGATAACGTTTTCAGCAGCCTGGCAGGCTATGTCTAGTATAAAGTCGGTGCGTGATTTATGGAGAATACCGGCAGCGGTATCGATCAACGCGCGCTGGGCTTCTTTAGCCCGAATGTTAAGCTGAACATCAGATTTCATGATGAGCTCCTGTATAGCAAATGATATACACAGCTTACACCTGCTGTATAGAGAATGCTATACACATTGAGGGCGGATTTTTTGTGACGGGATAGCTTTGAAACAATCAACCTATACCTTAGCCAGAAGAAAGGACACTTGTGTCTTGCAACAAAAAGGCCTTTTCTGCTTTGCGTTGACTGTTATGAACGAAAGAAAGAAATTCTAAGCGCTGGCATCGCTTTGGTGCATCCCTGTAACGCTGTGATTAATGGGCTCTATTTGATTAGAGCCCATTATTAACTATAAAGCGATTTGACCGTTATCAATGTGCCATTCGCTGAACGGCTTCGGGCGCCCATAGTGATAGCCCTGTGCAAGCAGGCAACCCATAGAGTGTAATTTATCACCTGTTTCCTGATCTTCAATTCCCTCAGCAACCAAGGGAACGCCAAAGCTTTTTGAAAGACTCAACACGGAATTTATCACCGATTCGCTGCGGCTATCTTCCATTACACCACTGACAAACTGGCGGTCAATTTTAAGTTGATCAAACGGGAGCGTATGCAAATAAGACAGGCTCGAATAACCTGAACCGAAGTCATCCAGGGAGATAGTGACACCGATTTCACGTAAGGCCTTCAGATGTCGGCAAGTATTGGTTCCACTGCCAACCAATACACCCTCGGTAATTTCGATGCAAAGATTATAACCCTGTAACCCATGCTGTCGGAGTGACTCAATCACTACTTCTGCGAACTCATTCGCTTGTAGCTGGATGGGGGAGATATTTATATGCAGTTTAAAATCTTCACAGTTGCCGCGAGCCATCAGTGCGGCCAGCTCGCGGCACGCATTGTTAATGATCCATTCACCCAGTGGAATGATGAGGCCTGTCTCTTCCGCTATTGCGATAAATTGATCCGGCGGCACATTCCCCAGCACCGGGCTTTCCCAGCGCACCAGACATTCACCTTCGCGACATTCCGTATTTCCATCCAGTCCAACAATTGGCTGCATCACAAGGTAGAACTCTTCACGCTCAAGTGCGTGGCTCAGTTGTTCATGCAGCTGAATATGGAGCAATCCGGAGGCATGCATATCCGGAGTGAAAAGGGTTACTTTTCCATTGCCCTCGCGGCGGGCGTGATGCAGGGCGATGCCCGCATAGCGTAGAACTTCATCAAGGTTTTCAGGTGTTAACGTTTCCTCCGCCAGGCCGGCGTTACCTTCGATACGCAATTCATGTTGGCCGATATTTGGCATATCCTTAATGCTGAAGAGCGAATGGGCTTTTTGCTTCCATAAGCTGAGTTGCTCCATCGTTTTGACCGGAGGGAGAATAACCACAAGCTTATCCATGCGTTCACGGCAAATGATGATGTCTTCCGGGAAAGTATCACTGATGCGTGAAATCAGATATTTCATGAGTGAGCGGCCATATTCCTGGCCCAACAGGTTAGTCAGCGAAGAGTGGTTACTAAGATGGACCAGCATCAGAACGCTACGGTTATCCAGGTATTCAGGATGATGGCGCAACCCGGATATCGTCAGATAGCCGGTTTCGACATCCTTCTCCAGCATGGGGTGCGGAAGCTTTTCAGCCAGGGCTACTTTCTCACGGTTCGGTAGACGGGTCGGTCGATTCTTCATGACGTATAGCTTTTCGTCGGCTATTTGACAATCTTTGGTAAAATCACCGGTAAATTCCTGGATGCCATATGAGCACGAAATTGGGATAGTAATACTGTCATATTGAAAATGTTTGAGCTTTTTCTGCGCCTGCTGCATTAGCGCACTGGCTGCCGAATAATTACACCATGGCATCAGCAGCAGGAACTCGTCTCCCCCCATGCGAATTATCGTATCAGAAGCTCGCAACGTCCTGATTAGCGTATCAGAGAAATACGCCAGAGAAAGGTCACCGACATGATGCCCGTAGGTGTCATTGATATCTTTGAACAAATCCAGATCCACTGCCACGATTATCCAGGATTCATGTGCGGACATGGAGTTAATAATGACCTCTCCGCCTTCCCTGGAGAATGCACGGGTCAACGAGTCGTAGCTGAGGCGTTTCAACATGTTCATAATGTTGCGGTACGCATTTATTGACGAAGCGAAAAAAATCAGCAGGATAAGATTAGTAAAAACGAATCTCCATGGTCGGTGGTGCAGGACATTATATAAACCGACTTTCGCGTTAACGATAAAGCCTGCGGTCAAGGGTATTTGCACAATCGGGAAGGGGGTATAACCTATTTTTGTAGGTGTTATCGCCAGATCGGGGCCACCGCGTCGGCTCTGCAGAGTCAGTTGATAAGATGAGGGCATGATGCCGGTTTGGATGAAGTATTTATTAAACAACTCAGACAGGTCTTTGGAGGTATAATCGGTGGAGATAATTCCTTCAACGCTGCTTTTATTATAATTTAGATTATTTGAAATCACCGGCACGCTGAACGTAATCACCGGTAGTCCGGTTAGTGAGTCTGTATAAACATCACTGTAAAGACGTTCTGAAACGAGGAATGCTTTTTCCGCTTTAACTTTTCTGGATACTTCATCCAAATAAGAGTTGATTGCCAGATGAGGCGATGTGAATTTATATCCGGTTTTCTTAACCGGTTCAAAACTGTAAGCGTAGTTAAGATTCGCGCTGAAAAAATAAGTCCAGTAGGATGTTTTATTTTCATCACTAAGGCTATTCCAGAATGAATTGAGGATCGCCGATATTTTACGATCGTTAACACTCACTTCACCAGAGGCAAACATTATATGTTTCTGATACAGGGTAGGGTCTAGTTCATTTTCTTTGAAATTAACGCTGGAACCCAGTTTCCCGGCAATATCATCACTGGAAAGAGCAACAAGGTCCCCAAGTGCCGACGAGATATTTTTATTTTTCTCAATATTCTGATTAATTACGACGGCTATGTCAGAGGTGGCGAAGCGTGCGCTACGAATCATGTCGAGATAGGAGAGTAATAGCAGAGCAGCATTGACTATCAAAATGATAGTTAACAAAGAGAAAATGAGAGCTCTTTTCTCGATTTTGAACGCGTTTATAGTTTTCATAAAATGAAGGATACAAACCCAATTGTATTTCACAAAAGATTATGCTAACACTGCAGTAATGCCGCCCCTCAACAAATCTTGTTTATTTCTGGATGACAACAATAAATTTTATCCATAAATAAATTATCGCAAGGCATTTACGCATTCATAAATGTCTAATGATAATTTGTTAACATGCAATTAATGCACCAGGTGCGTTAAATCCAATGAATCCTATTTCCAGTCGGGTATTGTATTTAATGCTCGCTAAGCATTTACATTACAATGCTTGAGCGGTGCTGGAGGACGGTGTGTGTTGATCAGGATACAAAATGTTAAGCAGCATTGAGCGTGTGACTTTCGTTATACATTGAAATCTATACGCTGAAAAAACATAAAAAAAACCCCTTCGCTTCGCAGGGCAAAGGGGAAAAGCTTGCAATGAATATTATATTTTCGGACTCACTTTTGCGGCTTTACAGGGATATGCAGCGCCGCGAGGTGGTTTGGTCTGAAAGTTGCGCGTCCAGGGATGTGGAGTCAGTCAGACCTGAAACGTAATGCTACGTGCTGTCAGGAAGAAGCAACCCGCCGCCCTATGTTTCGCAAAGAATGGTATGCATCAAGGTGATTTGATTCAAATACCATCTTGTTTAATTTTGAATATGCGTAACCGCAGGGATTATTCAGGCGTGACGATATCGGGGTAGAGAAGGGTTTCAAGGTAGCTGACCATGATCCAAATTTGATCGCTCAAAATGAACCAGATGCCCAGTCCAAGTAAAACCAGCACCAGAATTATCAGGGCAATTTCGATTTTGCTCATAGCCAGGAAGTACCGCCAGCGAGGTATCAGAGGAATACCTCATGATGATAGCGAAACATCAGGGGCTTGTGCAATTGCCATGGGCGAAAGCCTCTGCCAATGTACGGCAGAGACCAACGTAAATGTGCTTATGCGTGGGGGAAAAGAGCTTTGTACTGAGCGGCCATCTCATCAAGCAGCGCAAAGCGGCGGCGGTACTCTGCACGTTTTTTGCTGGCAATATCTTCAAGAGATTTACGCTCCTGTGCCAGGGGCAGCTGCCAACGGAATGGGTCGCTTTTAACGCCGTCTAACGATGCCCAGAATTCGTCGTAGCTGGCATGGAAATGACGGCCTTTACTGAAGCGGTAGCGAAGGGCGCGGAACACGTGGCCATTATCGCTGACGCCGGAAAGCGTGGTTATCCCGCACTCGGCGGCCATCAGACCAAAGAATTCAACCAGAATACGCTTGGGGAACAGCCCGTAACAGGCGCGGGTGGCATGCTTAATCACGTCATGAGAAACGCTGCGGCGTGGCCCCTGCAGACCACCGACGATAAGCTCCCAGCCGTTGTTGCTCTGGGCAACACTGAATGTCGTGCTGGCCAGTACCGTATTGTCTGCGTCGCAAAACCACAGCGTGCTTTCCCCTTCACGTTCGGCCTTGCGCGCGCAGGAGGCGTACAGCGTAAATTGTGCACCCTCTTTGCCCTCAAAGCTCAGCAACGCTGTAGGCTCCGTGGCGGTTAATGCCGCGGCAAGCTGGGTGCTTTTAAGCGAGTCAATAAACTGATAATGACCGACAATTGCCTGCGCCCGCTGCGTGGACGATAAACCGCGAGCCAGATACTGGCGGTGCGTTTTACTGGGCAATGTGACCTGCGCGTTCAGCAGACGCATGAAGTCCGGGCGCTGGCCGAGAGTGTCGAGCATCAATCGGGTTGAGCGATAAAAAATCATCGTGCGCAGTAAAAACTTCAGACGGTAGTCTGCTTTTTTCCAGATTGGTGCGGGGGCAAGTTTGCCGCTGACCAGTTCGGAAATAAGGTGTGCGCGCGGTTCAGGTGAATAAGTGGAGTGCAGGGTGTTGTCCGACATGATAATAACCTCATCATTGTTCTGAGGGTATTCTAACGGTCGGTGCGGTTAATCTTAATGCGCCCACAGACTTTATTCCACGCTCGTTTATCCTTGATTTAGGTTTATCAAAAAGCCTAAGACAATCTGGGTATCCCCTATACTTAAATCAGGGGGCAAGGCTATGTATCAACGAATTGACGGCAAAGCGTGGCGGCATATTTGGCTGATTGGCGATCTGCATGGTTGCTTTAATTTGCTGATGCCGAAACTCAAGTCTCTGAAATTTAATCCCTGGCAGGATGCACTCATATCCGTCGGTGACCTGATTGATCGCGGGCCCGACAGTCTGAAATGCCTTGAACTTATTCGTCAAAAATGGTTTTTCGCTATTCGGGGAAATCATGAGCAAATGGCGATGGATGCGCTTGAACATCAGCAGCTATCGCTATGGGAATTGAATGGGGGAGAGTGGTTCGAACACTGCACTGCGAGCGAGCAGGCTGCGGTGCGCCGTCTGCTACAGACCTGTCATCAATTGCCGTATGTTATCGAAGTGGATACCGAATCAGGCGTGCATGTGGTGGCTCATGCCGATTATCCAGCTGCGCATTACCAGTGGCAGCAGGAGGTAGACTGGCATCGGGTACTTTGGGACCGGCAGCGACTGAGCGATCATCTGGCAGGGAATCACGCCCAAATTGATGGTGCGGATCACTTCTGGTTTGGGCACACGCCGTTAAAACACCGTTATGATGCGCTTAATCAGCACTACATCGATACCGGTGCGGTGTTTGGTGGAGAGTTGACGCTGGTCCAGCTTCAGTAGTCACAAGTCGCTGTATTCCTGGGCCGGACGCCAGAAACCGTCAATAAAATCCTCAACCGGGAAGCAGCCGCCATGTCTTAATCGCTGAACGTCCATCGCCCGTTCGCACTGTGGCTCGGTGTTGTAAACATCCACCACTATATCTTCGCAGCCACCATCGAGATAACAAATAAATAAAACCAGAGCGAACATCGCATCCTCACACTTTTGCGTGGTGTCTTAAGTGTAAGAGAAATAAGCGGAAGGGGGAATAAATAACCCGCCTGTGGGCGGGTTCCTTTTGAATCAGGCTAAGCGCATGACCCAGGCATCGGACTTACTGTCATAGTGTTTGCGGTATAGAACAGAGTGTTCTCCATCGAGAATGGCGGGAACGCTGGTATCGGCATCCCACGCATCGAGTTGCATGCACAAATCGGGGTCGGATTTACAGGGAATGCTTAACGTTCGCTCCCCTTGCTGCTCGCCATGCAGCTCGCCGTCATCAATTTCAAAGGCGCCTATTCGTACGCTGGTTTTGGTCATAATGCTCTCCGGTTGTCTGCTTTATTGTGGTATGACCAGTTAGGTCTTCCCATTTTTTAGCGTAGACAAGGGTGAGCATTTTGCCAGTCAGAACGTGCTTATTTTTGGCGCCGCGTTACGCTTTGGCAGCGAACAGTTTTCCGTCCCGGACCAGTTCACGCGGATAGCTATTTTTGAGGCGCGACCCGACTTTTTTCGCCAGCCCCAGCGGATGTCCCTGAAAGGTCACAATAACATCATCACGCGCTGGCGGCGTTTCCGGCCAGACATCGCGTCCGCGATACCACTCTTCAGCTTCCGCCTGCGTCAGTTCGAAGCGCGCACTTTTTTCGCCCGCCAGAGCGATAACGGCTTCGTGCTGCCAGCGAAATCCTTTGTTGAAGGTTTCGGCCAGACGCAGGCCGATGCGAGAAAAACGCACCTTGCCCAGCAACGGCTCAATCTCTGCCGGGAACAGCCAAATCTCTTTATCGCGCTGCCAGAGATTCAGATTTTCCTCCCAGTGCAACCCTACGGCGGCGGCAGCTTGCTTCACCGCCAGGGATTCGCGGGTCCGCATCGGCATAAAGGGGAATTTGCCGACTTTGTAGCCCGGTGCGGGCAGGGCTTCAATGGCCGCGGTTTTCTTCAATCGTGCGACAAAGAATCCTTCGCAATCGAAAATCTGTGGAAAGACGTGCAGGAAACCTTCGGGCGTCAGCGCCTGGGTTGCGCCGTCGAAAAGCGTGTCGAGCGGCATGATTTCGACCGCCTGGGGATAGCGTGCCAGCAGCCAGCTCAGCACGTCCTCATTTTCGTCACGGTTCAGGGTGCAGGTGGAATACACCAGCGTGCCGCCGAGGCGCAGCGCATGAAACGCGCTGTCGATAAGCTCACGCTGGGTCTGGGCTATTTCGAGATTGCTTTCCTGGGACCAGTTTTTTAGCGCATCGGGATCTTTGCGCACCACGCCTTCGCCGGAGCACGGGGCGTCGAGCAAAATGGCGTCGAATGACTCTGGAAGCGCGGCGCCGAAAACCCGGCCATCAAAATGGGTGAGGGCAACGTTGCTTATCCCACAGCGACTGATATTCGCGTGCAGGACTTTAACCCGGCTGGCGGAAAACTCGTTGGCTAAAATAGCCCCTTCGTTTCCCATTCGCGCGGCAATCTGTGTGGTTTTGGAGCCCGGAGCTGCGGCAACGTCCATCACCCGTTGAGGATGATTTTCGTCAGCAAATAGCGCGGTGACCGGCAGCATTGAGCTTGCTTCCTGAATGTAAAACAGACCGCTCAGGTGCTCGGCGGTGCTGCCAAGCGGCAGGGCATCTTCGTCTTCGCGTTCAATCCAGAAACCTTCTTCGCACCACGGTACGGGCGTAAGTTGCCAGCCGTACGGTGCAACCAGCTGCAGAAAATCCGGGACAGAAATTTTGAGCGTATTAACACGGATACTGCGGCGCAGTGGGCGCTGGCAGGCGGCGATAAAATCGTCGAAGGAGAGATGAGTCGGCATTGCTGCACGCATCACCTCAAGAAAGGAGTCAGGAAGATAAGCCACTAAACGCACCAGATTCATAAACGGGTGCGCAGTTTAGCACAGCGACTCCGGCTTCTTACAGCCGGAGTCGCTTCGCGTTTAGCGTGGCAGTGCGGTGCCCCATTCACGCCACTCTTTCGGTTCCGCGTCCTGCAACAGGAAGTGTTTATTTTCCTGCGCTTTCGGCGCGAGAGGCGTACCTGGCGGCGTGGCAAAGGCTATGCCGCCGCGGATGAACTGATTGAAGGTCCCGGTTTTCACTACGCCGCCGATGATACCGAAATCGAGGCTGTAACCTGACGCCAGCCAGAACACTGAGTTATTGCGCACCAGGTGCTGATAGCGTTGGCTGATCCGCAGGCCCACCATCACGCGGTCTGAGAGTGAACCCAGATGCAGGCCGGTTACCGTCCCGACTTCGATGCCGCGGAACAGAACCGGCGTGCCGATGCTCAGCGATCCGGCTTCCGGCGCTTCGACGATGATGCTCAGGCCGTCGAGGTAACGGGAGTCGGTGATGGTTGCTTCCTGCAGCTCAAAATCGCGGCGTGGATTGCTGCCCCGGCCCGGTTCAACGTTGATGTACGGCTGCAAAATGGTGTCCAGATGCTCAACGCCTGCCGCTGAAATCTGCGGTGTGACTACGGAGAACCGAGTGCCGCTGCGGGCAAAGGTGTTCACATATTCCGGATACAGAACCGCTTTGGCCTGCACTTCGTTGCGGGCAGTAATCAGCGTCAGGGTTTGAATCTGACCGATATCAATGCCCAGATAACGAATCGGCATACCTTCGGCAAGCTTACCGGCATCGAAGGTGTGCAGGGTAATTTGCCCACCCACGGCGCGGGCCGCAGTTTCAGAAGGATACAGAATACGCTTATCGCCTTTACGCGCGCCGGCACCTGCGCCGCTCAGATTGTCGAAGCTGATAGCGCCGCGCAGCGCACGGGAGAGTGGGGCGGCCTGAACCGTCAGCCCGCTGCCGTTCAGCTGTACTTTTGCACCACCTTCGGCCCAGAACACGCTGTTTTGCGTCAGAAGCTGGCGGTATTCCGGTTTGACGTGCAGGTCGATATCAAACGCGTTTGCACGTGGGCGAACGGTGATGACTTCACCGACCTCAAATTTACGATACAGCACGACAGAACCGGCCTGAACGTCTGGCAACGTGTCGGCAGTAAGCGTCATCGTCGTTGTCGGCAGTTCGCCCAGACTGTTTTCAATCGCTTTCTCAAGATTGGCAAACAGCGGGTAGTTCTGTTTCATTGGGCCTTTTTCACCCGGCAGAACACGAATGCCACCGCTTATCCATTCGCTGGCGCTGGCACCGAGGAATTCAATACCGTCGAGACCGACTTTGACGTCTACGCGGCTGTTGACCACGAATTTGCTGTCGCCGTGTACCAGGTCGCGATATTGCGGATCGATGGCGACAGAGAAAGAGACTCCTTTGTTGTTCAGTGTGCGCTCAAGTACCTGACCAATTTTAATGCCGTGCAGAATAATGGGCTGCCCGGCCTCGACGCCGTAAGACTCCGGCGCATTCAAGGTGAGCGTGGCAACGCCAGGTTCCTGCAACAGCGTTTTATCGGCAGGAACGACCACGAAATGATTGCGTGGTTCGCCTTCACCAGGCACCAGTTCAAAGGTGCTGCCGGTGAGCAAGGCGCTGAGATTCGTATTCTCAAGCGACAGTTTAGGATTACGCAACTCGATGCGGGTTTTGTCGCGCAGTAAATTCACCACGCTTGGATCTACGGTCATTTCACCGCTCACCGCACCGCCCGGATTGAGATCCAGTTTGGTCAACTGTCCGACTTCCAGGCCCTGATACATCAAGGCTGTTGAACCCGCTTTCAGGCCTGCGCCGTCAGGAAGGTCCAGTTTGACGATCACGCCTCGCTGGCTGTGGGCCAAATCGGCGTACAGACCAAACTCGTCGTTCTGATCGGCGGTTTTTGAATCTTCGGGTGAATCAAAGGCAATCGCGCCATTCACCAGTGCCGCCAGGCTTTCAAGCTGCACCTTCGCGCCGCTAAGCCCGACGTCGGCTTTAATTCCGGAAACGTTCCAGAAGCGGCTGCCTTTTTTCACCAGATTGGTGAAGCGACGGTCGATCAGGATATCGATGGTGACGCCCTGTTTATTGGCGTTAATCGCGTAGTCATACACGCGGCCGACCGGGATTTTGCGGAAGTACACCAGTGAGCCGCTATTGAGCGAGCCTAAATCCGGAGCATGAAGATGGATCATCAGCTCGCCATTGTTCAGGCGATATTTCGGCTGTGTATCCAGTGCCGTAAAGTGATCTTTCTTCGCGCCTTTACCGGGCATCATGCCGATATAGTTCCCGCCGACCAGCGCATCCAGACCGGACACACCCGCCAGGGACGCTTTGGGCGTCACGAGCCAGAACTGCGTTTCTTCACGCAGCGCATCTTTCATATCGCCTTTGATGCTGGCTTTCACCTCAATGTGATTGAGATTTTTGGCCAGGCTAATTTCCTGAACGGTTCCTACCTCGACGCCCTGATAACGGACAGGGGTGCGACCGGGGACAATACCGTCGGCTGAGATGAAATCGATAGTGACCGTTGTGCCACGATCTTCAAAACTGTTCCAGATAAGCCAGCCAGCAATGAGCAGGGCGATTACCGGCAGCAGCCAGAAAGGGGAAATACGGCGTTTTGTTTTAATTCTCGCTTCAGTCGGTGAAGCGGGCGTTTCCTGACTCATGTGCATCCCAAAGTAAGCGGCTGTCCAGCCATTCAACAGCAAGAATAGTCAATATTACCGCAGCACCGAAATAAAACGCAGCGGGTCCCATTGTAAAAGCAAGTAACTGATCGCGATTGATAAGCGACATCATCAGCGAGATGACGAACAGATCAAGCATTGACCAGCGACCAATCCAGGTGACAAAGCGCAACAAAAGTATTCGGGTTCTGAGTCCCTGTTCACATTTGAAGTGAATCGACAGCAACAGGGTAAGCATCACCAGCACTTTGGTAAAGGGCACAAGAATACTGGCGATAAAAACCACGGCCGCAACCGGAATGTTACTGCTCCCAAGCGAAATGATGCCGGAAAGAATGGTGTCTTCCTGACGCGCGCCGTTCACATAGATGATGGAGATCGGGAGCAGGTTCGCAGGAAGCAGGAAAATTATCGAGGCAATCAGCGCAGCCCAGCACTTCTGCAGGCTGTTAGCCCGACGGTGGCGCAGCGGAATATGGCAGCGGCGACAACGCCCACGAGAATCAGCAAATCCGGTATGGTGGCAACCGAGGCAAACCTGTAAACCAGGGTCTGCACGCTGGGCTGGGCGCTGCGGATAAAAGCGGTCCCAAAGCTGTTCCACGTTAAGGTGGATGAGCGTCAGAATACTCAGCAGCACCAGCGATATGAAAGCAATCAGGCCAACACCGGGCTGGAGAAAGGCGTAGTCCTGAACTTTGATGGAAGCAACGCCCACGCCGACCAGGTAGATATCGAGCATCACCCACTCTTTGAGCTTTTCGAGCATCAGCAGAACCGGGCGAAGATTCATACCGAGAATGTTACCCAGCCATAAATAGGCAATGGCGATAACCAGTACCAGCGGTGCGCCGACGCTGCAAAACAGCACCATCGCAGCGGGGATAGGGTCGCCCTGACCGGTCATTTGCCAGATGCCCTGCAACAGGTTCGCGTCGATACGCACGCCGAGCAGATGTAAACGCAGCAGCGGCTCGCTCCATGCGAAAGGCATCAGCAACAGCATGGTCACCGCCATTGCCGCCAGACGCGTTAATGACCAGTCGCGCCCGTCACGTATTTTTGCGTCACAGCGTGGGCAATATGCACTTTGTGACGCTTTGACCACGGGTAGGGTAAAAAGCATGTCACATTGCGGACATCGGTGATATTCCACGGGCGCAAGTGGGTTACCAATCGCGTGGACGGTGATTTTTTTGCCCGGCGAAATTTGAGAAGCTCTTAGTGCCATTTATTAGCTTTTGAAATGAATGTATAACTCTATCTTAACCTATGAACGGATTCATCTTGAGCCCGAACGCATTTAATGCTTATTTTATTAGGCTATGCGTCGGCATTGACCGGCTTCGAATTAAGTACATAAGCGATTGAATAATGAGCAAATCAGAGTTTTACGCGGATCTAAACCGCGATTTTCAGGCATTAATGGCAGGTGAAACCAGTTTTTTAGCCACACTCTCTAATACCAGCGCGCTGCTGTTTGAGCGTCTGACCGATGTTAACTGGGCCGGTTTTTATCTCCTTGAGGGCGAAACGCTGGTTTTGGGTCCATTCCAGGGAAAAATTGCCTGCGTTCGTATCCCGGTTGGCCGCGGCGTTTGCGGTACCGCGGTGTCGGAAAAGCGCGTTCAGCGTGTGGAAGACGTCCACGCGTTTGCCGGTCACATCGCCTGTGACGCAGCAAGCAACTCCGAAATCGTGCTTCCTCTGGTGGTTAACGGAAAAATTATCGGCGTGCTGGATATCGACAGCCCGGAGTACTCCCGTTTCAGCACTGAAGATGAACAGGGGCTCCGTGAGCTGGTTGCTCACCTTGAAAAGCTGCTTGCGGCCACCGATTATCACAAATTCTTTCAGCCTGTCGCAGGATAATCAACGGATAACGTAGCATTTACCGATGGCGTCATTATAATGACGCCTGTTCATGCCCGCGGTATGTTGGCTACGTCCGTTGTAATCAGGAAATTTCATGGAAAATCAACCTAAGTTGAATAGCAGTAAAGAAGTTATCGCATTTCTGGCCGAACGATTCCCACAGTGTTTTAGCGCTGAAGGTGAAGCACGCCCACTGAAAATTGGTATTTTTCAGGATCTGGTAGCGCGCGTTGAGGGTGAAATGAACCTCAGCAAAACCCAGCTTCGTTCCGCCTTACGTCTTTATACGTCCAGCTGGCGCTATCTGTACGGTATCAAAGCGGGTGCAACCCGTGTTGATCTCGACGGGAACCCGTGCGGCGAGCTGGATGAGCAGCATGTGACTCACGCGCGTCAGCAGCTTGAAGAAGCGAAGGCTCGTGTGCAGGCACAGCGTGCAGAACAGCAGGCTAAAAAACGTGAAGCTGCCATTGCGGCAGGTGAGCCAGTTGATGCCCCACGTCGTGAGCGCAAACCGCGTCCAGCTGTACCACGCAAAGATGCAGGAGCTAATAAACCGCGTCAGGCTGCTAAACCAGCTGCGGCAAAAGCACCACGTCCGGCACGTGAAGAGCGTCTTACCCCGGTATCTGACATTTCTGAACTGAGCGTTGGCCAGTCTCTGAAAGTCAAAGCGGGTAATAACGCAATGGACGCCACTGTACTGGAAATCACCAAAGATGGCGTTCGTGTACAGCTGACTTCTGGTATGTCAATGATTGTACGCGCAGAACATTTAGTGTTCTGAAACGGAGGCCGGGCCTGGCATGAACAACTTTTTTAAGGTCACCGCGCTCGCTGGCATGCTGTTAATGGCAGGCCAGTCGTTCGCCGTGGACGATATTACACGTGCTGACCAGATTCCAGTTCTTAAGGAAGAGGCCCAGCATGCAACGGTAAGCGAGCGAGTTACGTCTCGCTTTACCCGCTCCCACTATCGCCAGTTCGATCTCGACAACGCGTTCTCGGCGAAAATTTTCGACCGTTACCTTAATCTCCTGGACTACAGCCACAACGTGCTGCTGGCCAGCGATGTTTCCCAGTATGATGCCCGTAAATCGCAGGTCGGTGACGAACTGCGCAGTGGCAAACTGGATGTTTTCTACGATCTTTATAATCTGGCGCAAAAACGCCGCTTTGAGCGTTATCAATATGCGCTGAAAGTGCTTGAGCATCCGATGGATTTTACCGGCAACGACACCTTCAATCTTGACCGCACCAAATCGCCGTGGCCAAAAGATGAAGCTGAGCTGAATGCGCTGTGGGATGGCAAAGTCAAATATGACGAGCTGAGCCTTAAGCTTGCCGGTAAAGACGAAAAAGAAATTCGTGAAACGCTGACCCGTCGCTACAAGTTCGCGATTCGCCGTCTGGTTCAGACCAACAGTGAAGACGTGTTCTCTCTGGCGATGACCGCGTTTGCCCACGAAATCGATCCGCACACCAACTACCTTTCCCCGCGTAACACCGAGCAGTTCAACACCGAAATGAGCCTTTCTCTGGAGGGTATCGGGGCTGTGCTGCAGATGGACGACGACTATACCGTGATTAACTCCATGGTGGCGGGCGGTCCTGCGGCGAAGAGTAAAGCCATTAGCGTTGGCGATCGTATCGTCGGCGTTGGTCAGACCGGTAAAGGGATGGTTGATGTTATTGGCTGGCGCCTGGATGACGTTGTCGCCCTGATCAAAGGGCCGAAGGGCAGCAAAGTACGCCTGGAAATTCTGCCTGCCGGTAAAGGAACGAAAACCCGCACCATCACGCTGACTCGCGAGCGCATTCGCCTCGAAGATCGCGCCGTGAAGATGTCGGTGAAAAACGTCGGCAAAGAGAAGGTGGGCGTGCTGGATATTCCTGGTTTCTACGTGGGCCTCACCGATGATGTGAAGGTGCAGCTGCAGAAACTGGAAAAACAAAACGTTACCAGCGTCGTTATCGATCTGCGTAGCAACGGCGGCGGAGCACTGACCGAAGCGGTATCGCTTTCGGGTCTGTTTATCCCGTCTGGCCCGGTAGTGCAGGTGCGTGATAACAACGGCAAGGTACGCGAAGACAGCGATACCGACGGCGTTGTGTATTACAAAGGCCCACTCGTCGTGCTGGTGGACCGCTTCAGTGCGTCTGCATCTGAAATCTTCGCGGCGGCTATGCAGGATTACGGCCGCGCTCTGATTGTCGGTGAACCGACCTTCGGTAAAGGCACCGTGCAGCAGTATCGCTCGCTGAACCGCATCTACGATCAGATGCTGCGCCCAGAGTGGCCAGCGCTGGGTTCTGTGCAGTACACCATCCAGAAGTTCTACCGCATCAACGGCGGCAGTACTCAGCGTAAAGGTGTGACGCCAGATATCATGATGCCAACCGGCAGCGAAGAGACAGAAACCGGTGAGAAGTTTGAAGATAACGCGCTGCCGTGGGACAGCATTAATGCTGCGACCTACGTCAAAACGGGCGATATGATGCCGTTTGGTCCAGAACTTCTGAAAGACCACAATGACCGTATCGCGAAAGATCCGGAATTCCAGTACATCGTCAAAGATATTGCCCGTTTCAATGCGCTGAAAGAGCGCCGCAATATCGCCTCACTGAATTACGCACAGCGTGAGAAAGAGAATGAGGAAGACGACGCGACACGCCTGGCCCGCATTAACGATCGTTACAAACGTGAAGGCAAGCCACCGCTGAAGAAACTGGACGATCTGCCGAAGGATTATCAGGAGCCCGATCCGTATCTCGATGAAACGGTCCATATCGCCAATGACCTGGCAAATATGGAAAAAGACCGGCCCGCGGTAACACCAACCGCCAGCAAATAACCCCAACAGGCACAAGAAACTGTGCCTGTTTTTTTTCCTTCCTCAAGCGTGCGTCAGCGAGATGCAACATAATGTAAAGTTGTGTTTTTCTCGTGACTTAGCGACCTCTGATAGTTGAAAATCAGCGTAAGACCCATACCATATGGGTAATCGCATAGTGCGTTTTGTTACAACGAGGTTAAAGAAAATTATGATGCGAATCGCGCTCTTCCTGATGACCAACCTGGCGGTTATGGTCGTGTTTGGGCTGGTGCTAAGCCTGACAGGAATTCAGTCTAGCAGCATGACGGGCCTGCTTATCATGGCGCTGCTTTTCGGTTTTGGTGGCTCGATAGTATCGCTATTGATGTCGAAATGGATGGCACTGAAATCGGTAGGCGGTGAAGTCATCGAACAGCCGCGCAATGAAACTGAGCGCTGGCTGATGAACACCGTCGCGCAGCAGTCTCGCCAGGCGGGTATTGCCATGCCGCAGGTTGCGGTGTATCACGCGCCGGATATCAACGCCTTCGCGACCGGTGCTCGCCGTGATGCGTCGCTGGTTGCCGTGAGTACGGGCCTGTTGCAGAACATGAGCCGTGACGAGGCCGAAGCGGTCATCGCGCACGAAATTAGCCACATCGCCAACGGTGACATGGTGACCATGACCCTGATACAGGGCATCGTGAACACCTTTGTTATCTTTATTTCTCGCGTTATCGCGCAGATTGCAGCCGGTTTTCTGGGTGGCAACCGTGATGAGGGTGAAAGCAGCAACGGTAACCCGCTGATTTACTTTGCGGTAGCGACCGTGCTGGAACTGGTATTCGGTATTCTTGCCAGCATCATCACCATGTGGTTCTCCCGTCATCGTGAGTTCCACGCCGATGCCGGTTCTGCCAAACTGGTTGGCCGCGAGAAAATGATTGCGGCGCTTCAGCGCCTGAAAACCAGTTACGAACCGCAGGAAGCCAGCAGCATGATGGCGTTTTGTATCAATGGTAAAGCGAAGTCCATGAGCGAACTGTTCATGACGCATCCGCCGCTGGACAAACGTATCGAAGCGCTGCGTAGCGGCGAGTATCTGAAATAACGAATTCACAGCACGACCCTTAAAGCAAAGCGCCTCTCAGAGGCGCTTTTTTTACGCCCGGGTCAGGAGACAGCCCGAGGCTGGGTGACGCGGAGGCCACTGAAGATGGCGGCGATAACCGCGAGGGATCCTGCCAGTAAAAGTGAAGTGTGCGTCCCGTGCGTACCAAACAGATTAAACATTAACGCCACCAGTGCCGCACCGGTACTTTGCCCCAGCAGACGGGCGGTACCCAACATTCCGCTTGCGCCACCGCTGCGATTACGCGGCGCAGATGACACAATGGTGTGATTGTTCGGCGACTGGAATAACCCAAAACCGGCGCCGCACAGCATCATGCGCCAGACAATGTCGATATCCTGTGGCGAAGAGGGCAACAGTGCCAACGCGAACAGCCCGCATGCCATGACCGCCAAACCTAATGCACCGAGGAAACCGGCGTGGACCTTTTCGATGAGGTAACCTGCAATTGGGGCCATCACCATGGTGGCCAACGGCCACGGCGTCAGCAGCAGACCGGTTTCAACTTCACTGCGGCCCATAACCGATTGCAGGAAGAAGGGCAGTGAAACTAGGGCCAGCATTTGAGCGCAGAAGGAACAAATTGAGGTACAGATAGACAGCGAAAATAGCGGAATACGCAGCAAATCAACCGGCAGTAGCGGCACAGGTAGCTTTAACTGGCGACGCACAAAGAAAAAGCCGATGACCAACATCGCCACCACTTCACTCAGCACCAGTTGTAGAGACTGCCCTTGGGCAAAGCTGCTAAGTGCCGTTATCAGTAAACCGAAGGTTAAAGCGTTCATGACCGCACTCGGCAGATCGAAACGCGACGCCTGGCTGCGGGCACCGTTAGGCGGCAGATAGCGCATGGCTAAAACAAACGACACGATCCCGAGCGGGACGTTAATCAGGAACAGCCACTGCCAGGAGGCGACGGATAAAATGGCTGCGGCAATAGTCGGCCCTGCAGCAGAGGAAACGGCCACAATAAACGAGTTGATTCCCATTCCGCGACCGAGAAAGCGCTGCGGATAAATGAGGCGTATCAACGCCGTGTTGACGCTCATCAACGCCGCGCCTCCCAGACCCTGCGCCACGCGGGCTAGGGTCAGCATTTCCAGAGAGTGGGAAAGCGCGCATATCAGCGACGTAAAGGTGAAGACCACCAGGCCGCATTTGTAAATTCGTCGATAGCCGAACATATCGCCGAGAAATGCCAGGGTCAGCAGCGAGATGACAATCGCGATTTGGTAGGCGTTAACTATCCAGATGGACGCGGCGGGCGAGGCGTTAAGGTCGGTAGCAATCGTGGGAAGGGCGACGTTGGCAATGGCACCGTCAAGCACGGCCATCGAAATACCAAGCACGATCGTCAGAATGGCGCCATAGCGTTGCGGCAATGGCAAACCATCAGGAGCTGTTTTTTCCATGTGAAAAATGCGTCTTTAATGAAATCATTATGCAGGTAATGATTTTAGCATTGATTATTCGGCAGTAGGTCGCAGATTTGTAACGAAGATGCAGAAGAGTGATTGCGGCGGACGGCGCGCGAAATTATAATAAAAAACAGTTCTGAATTTTATAAAACAGTCGCGATGAGGTGATAAATGGCAGTTGCAGATTTGGATAAACAGCCAGATTCTGTCTCTTCGGTGTTGAAGGTTTTTGGTATTTTGCAGGCGCTTGGCGAAGAGCGTGAGATAGGGATAACTGAGCTTTCACAGCGCGTAATGATGTCAAAAAGCACGGTTTATCGCTTTTTACAGACCATGAAATCGCTGGGCTACGTGGCACAGGAAGGTGAATCAGAGAAATACTCTTTGACCCTGAAACTGTTTGAGCTGGGTGCGCGCTCGCTGCAAAACGTCGATCTCATTCGCAGTGCGGATATCCAGATGCGTGAACTTTCTCGTCTGACGAAAGAAACCATTCACCTGGGCGCGCTGGATGAAGACAGCATCGTCTACATCCATAAAATTGACTCAATGTATAACCTGCGAATGTACTCCCGCATTGGCCGCCGCAATCCACTGTACAGCACGGCAATTGGTAAAGTGCTGTTGGCGTGGCGTGACCGTGAGGAAGTAAAACAGATCCTCGAGCACGTTGAGTATAAGCGCAGCACCGAGCGGACTATCGCCGATACCGAAGAGCTGCTACCGCTGCTGGATGTGGTGCGTGAGCAAGGTTATGGCGAAGATAATGAAGAGCAGGAAGAAGGGCTGCGTTGCATCGGCGTGCCGGTGTTTGACCGCTTCGGCGTGGTGATTGCGGGGCTGAGCATTTCCTTCCCGACTCTGCGTTTCTCTGAGGAGCGTCTGCACGAGTACGTCAGCATGCTGCACACGGCGGCGCGCAAGATTTCTGAGCAGATGGGTTACAACGACTATCCGTTCTGAGAAACGCGTCCATAAAAAAACGCCGCAATAAGCGGCGTTCTATGTTTGTGGTGTCCGATTATCCCTTATCGACAACCGTTGTGCTTTTACGCAGGAGAGGGCAGTCAGTAATGCCAATAATCCCGCTGTCAGTGTGAACATATTGCGCCGTGCTGGTACCACGTGCGGTGAGATATTTACACTGTAATCCTAATCCGCCTACGTTTTCAGTGCTGCCCATCAGCACACCGTAGCCGGTTGAAAGCAAAGCAATCCAAATAATCGCCAGTACAATAATTGCACGAATCGTAAAACGCATCATATGCCTCGTTTTTGTTTCTTCCTGTACAATAGAGTAGTTCGTTCATGCCCTGAAACAAGTCGATGATTCCTAAAATGAAGAGACTCCATTACAGTTAGCCGCGGTTTAAGGTTAGCGTGCTAATCTGTTAACAAATATGGTTACCCGGAGAGTGGAGTGAAAAAGTTACGGTGGGTCATCCTGGCGGTTATCTTTCTGATTGCCTGTCTATTACTGTGGACTCAGATGATTAACGTGTTGTGCGATCAGGATGTGCAATTTTTCAGCGGTATTTGCACCATCAATAAATTCATTCCCTGGTAAAGATTTTCTCATAGGAGATTTCCTTCCTCATGCCGCCGAGTGGTAGAATGATGGCTCCAATTTGAGGTGGTGAAATGGTTGATTTAATGAATTCCGGAATGCTGAATTTGGCCTCGCTGGCAGTCTCCTTGCTGGTTCTGGTCATCGGGCTGGCCCTGTGGTTTTTCGTAAACCGCGCCAGTTCGCGAGCAAACGAACAGATAGAACTTCTGGAAGCGCTGCTGGATCAGCAAAAGCGTCAAAATGCATTACTGCGTCGCCTGTGTGAAGCAAATGAACCGGAGAAAGAAGCGCCGGTGAAACCTGCAGAACACGTCCAGGCAGAGCCGCAGGACAGCGATGATGATTTTATCCGTCTGGTGGCGGAACGCTGATAGCCTTCCCGGTGGTCGAACAGATTGACTGCCGGGATGCTCAATAGCGTGATGTATTGCTATAACTTATTATTATGCTTTATCACTTTTTGGTCTCATACCCTTCTTGCTATTTGTCCATGCTCTCCTTCAAAAATTTTTAATTCTTTTACGATATCCGTTAAAACGTTATCCACAATTTATCGAAACGTTTTTATTGCCCCATCATGAAGCGCTGTCATCAAATTTTCATTATTACGGTGCAGCATCAATAATATTTAATATTGATAATTAGTCTGCGTTTTATAAGTGAGAGTGGCCAGAATTGAAGCATATTTATGCACAAAAATGTCTAACTATAGGAAAATGTTGCGTTTGCGCGCAGACAGCCTGGCAGAAGTAAACACGTTGAGCTATGGTAAAAAAGTCGTAAAAATACGCAGTCTGACGGGCTTGTGACGGTATGGTTGATGGTCGGATAAGTGATGAAACTTCGCATAATTGTGCAGATGATCATCGCTTAATGCGATGTTATGTGCGACCGATCGAGACATGTTTAAAAATGGCTTGCCATTATTTACGTAGTATGTGATAACACGTTTTGGGTTAAACGAGGTACAGTTCTGTCTATGTGTGGCATTTTCAGTAAAGAAGTCCTGAGTAAACACGTTGTCGTTGAATACCGCTTCTCTGCCGAACCTTATATTAGTGCCTCATGCAGTAATGTCTCAGTTTTAGCTATGTAAGTGCCCTCGGGCGAAGAAAACACTCTAAGGAATTTTGCAAATGGCAAAGATTAAAGGTCAAGTTAAGTGGTTCAACGAGTCTAAAGGTTTTGGCTTCATTACTCCTGCAGACGGCAGCAAAGATGTATTCGTACATTTCTCTGCAATCCAGGGTAACGGCTTCAAAACTCTGGCTGAAGGCCAGAACGTTGAGTTCGAAATTCAGGACGGCCAGAAAGGCCCAGCTGCAGTTAACGTAACTGCTATCTGATTCGAATACACTGATCTCATTTGACATCAGCCATAAAGCCTCGCATTAGCGGGGCTTTTTACATTTGTTTCTGAGTATGTCCGTCAGGCCCTCGCAGTCGCGCTTTGTTGCAAAACCACATCGTTATTAGCATTGTTTATCGCTCATCCCGACCCCTTTTCACGTTAAATCATTGGGTTGTAAATCATAATCGGGAGCCGGAGTGCAAAACCATCGCCGTCACTTCACCCCAGTCCGTTTTGGCCTGGTGTGTTTAGGTATTTGTTGTTGTCTGGGGCTGTTGTTGGCCCGCGTAGGTTGGCTACAAATAATTTCGCCAGATAATCTGGTAAAACAAGAAGATATGCGTTCTTTACGCGAAGAGCCCATCGATGTTCCTCGTGGGATGATCATCGACAGAGAAGGGCGCCCGTTGGCGGTGAGCGTACCCGTTAGCGCAATCTGGGTTGATCCACAAACGTTGCTCTCAAAAGGTGGCGTCGGCTATAGCGCACGCTGGCAGGCGCTGGCGAATGCGTTGCACACCTCATTGTCTGACCTGACCTCGAAAATCACTCAGCATCCGCATTCCCGTTTCCTTTATCTTGCGCGTCAGGTCGATCCTCAGCAGGCAGCCTGGATTGATAAACTACATCTGCCAGGGATTAATCTTCGTGAAGAATCCCGCCGTTTTTATCCTGCCGGTCACGTTGCCGCTAACCTTATCGGCTTCACCAACATTGATGATCAGGGCATTGAAGGCGTTGAAAAAAGCTTTAACGCGCAAATGCAGGGCAAACCGGGTCTGCGTCTGGTGCGAAAAGACCGCCATGGGAACGTCATAGAAAACCTGACTGAACAGGCCGCGGTCCCTGCGCATAACCTGCAACTCAGCATTGATGAGCGTTTGCAGACGGTCACTGAAGATGCGCTGGACAACGCCGTGCGCTGGAATAAGGCTGAATCCGGTGCGTCTGTGTTGATTCGAATTGATACCGGCGAAATTTTGGCGATGGCAAGCTACCCGGATTTCAACCCAAACAACCGTGAAAAAGCCACGCTGGATGATTTCCGTAACCGCGCGATCAGCGACACCTTCGAGCCGGGCTCAACGGTTAAACCTCTGGTCATCATGACCGCATTGCAGCAGGGTATTGTTCGCCCTGACAGCGTGGTCGATACCCATCCATACACCCTGGATGGTCACCGCATTCGTGACGTGGGCTACTACCCTGAGCTGAGCCTCACCGGTATTCTGCAAAAATCGAGTGATACCGGCGTGTCGCATCTTTCTCTGGCGATGCCGATTCAACGCCTGCTTGATACCTACAAAGGCTTCGGTTTTGGCCAACCGACCGGGCTGGGCTTAACCGGTGAAAGCCAGGGTTTTCTACCGAATCGTCGTTCCTGGGGAAAGCTCGACAGGGCGACATTTTCCTTCGGCTACGGTCTGATGATCACGCCGCTTCAACTGGCACACGTGTACGCGACGATCGGTGGCTTCGGGATCTCTCGTCCTTTATCTATTACGCGTATTGATCCACCGGTGATGGGCCATCGGGTCATGTCTGATGAAATTGTGCATCAGGTAGAGCACATGATGGAAAGCGTGGCGCTACCCGGTGGCGGCGGGATCAAGGCCGCAGTTAATGACTATCGCGTGGCGGTGAAAACCGGGACGGCGAAAAAAATCGGTCCGGATGGCAAATATATCGACAAATATATTGCTTACACAGCGGGTGTCGCCCCGGCCAGTAACCCGAAATATGCGCTGGTGGTGGTGATAAACGATCCTGAGAACGGTAAATACTACGGCGGTGCAGTTGCCGCACCGGTATTCAGCCAAATTATGGGCGACGTTTTACGTCTCGAAAACGTGATGCCAGACGGCCTGGCTCCTGGCTCACCGAACTTAATCGTCACGCATCACAACGACACGCTCGCTCCCGCGCGGTAATCCATTCACCTGAAGGGCGAATAGCGTTACACTTTCGCCCTTTCAATGATATCGGAGTCATCATGTCCTGGAGTTGTCCTCTTTGTCATGCGCCGCTTGAGCGCCACAACAACAGCTACATTTGCCCACAGCGCCACCAGTTCGACCTGGCGAAAGAAGGGTACATTAATCTGTTGCCGGTGCAGCACAAGCGGTCGCGCGATCCGGGTGACAGCGCGGAAATGATGCAGGCACGTCGCGCCTTTCTTGACGCGGGCCATTATCAGCCGCTGCGCGATGCCATCAGCGACATTCTCAAACATTCTTCCCCGAAAAATATTCTCGATATTGGCTGTGGCGAAGGCTATTACACGCACGCCTTTGCGGCGCTCGCCGAGCACACCTGGGGCCTGGACGTATCCAAAACCGCTGTGCGTTATGGCGCGAAGCGCTATTCGCAGGTGGAGTTTTGCGTGGCTTCCAGCCAACGTCTGCCTTTTAGCGATGCCTGCATGGATGCGGTCGTGCGAATTTACGCCCCGTGTAATCCACAGGAGCTGGAACGCGTTGTGAAGCCGGGTGGCGTGGTGATCACCGCGACGCCAGGACCGCGACATCTGATGGAACTGAAAGGGCTTATCTACGACGAGATTCGTCTGCATGACGCGAACAGCGAAGCGTTACCGGGTTTTGAGAAAGTGGAGCAAAAACAGCTGGCGTATCCGATGACCTTATCAGGAAGCGAAGCCGTGGCGCTGCTGCAAATGACCCCATTTGCCTGGCGCGCAAAACCGGAAGTGTGGCAAAAACTGGCAGGGCTTGAAACATTTGACTGCCAGACTGATTTTCTTATTCAGGTCTGGCAGCGGAACGATTAACCAGTGAAGTGGCTCCAGAGGATCTGGACGCCAATACCAATCAGCACGATACCGCCGAGCATCTCGGCGCGTTTGCCCAACAGGGGCCCAATAAAGCGGCCGAGCATCATTCCAATAGTAGTCATCACCAGCGTTGCGCAGCCAATGGCCAACGCGGTGTAAATGATATTCACCTGTAAGAAGGCAAGACCGACACCCACAGCCATCGCATCGAGGCTGGTGGCAATGGCCGTCGTCACCAGCAGCCAGAAACCGTGGCGAGTCGGGGCTTTTTCTTCGCTATCTTCATTCCCACGCCAACCTTCAACCAGCATTCGACCGCCAAGGAAAACTAACAGTACGAAGGCAATCCAGTGGTTCCATTCCAGCACAAACTGGCTGGCGAGCATGCCCATACCCCAGCCAACAAGCGGGGTGATAGCTTCAACGCAGCCAAAAATAAGACCGGTACGCAGTGCTTCAGAGAACTTTGGTTTGTGCAGAGCTGCACCTTTGCTTATCGAGACGGCAAATGCGTCCATCGACATACCAAAGGCGAGTAGGATAGTGGCTGAGAGATTCATCGCTTGTCCTGACCGGGGAAATATCCATATGACATACCGCTGCCCCCAGTAAACATACGTCATTCCAACGTATAGCAGTGATATGTCTATGGTCTCGCCTGTCCATCATGCTGATAAACCGTACGCACCACGTTTTGCAACGAGTATGTTGACACGTACATTTCCGGGAAAGGAAATCGGCTACTCCCCAACGACGGGCGCAACCTTAACATAATTTGAGAAAATAAAACAATAACAAAAAACCGTTATATCAATCACTAATTGATAACGATTTTCATTTGGATTTGTGGGTGATAAAAACGTTAATAAATATGAGATGAAAAACGAGGGAATATAGCCAGTGCTATAAAATCATTTGCTTAAAATAACTTCATATATAGCAATGGCTATAATTGTAACTCATTGAGATGTCGATACAAGTTTGTAGATGCGTTCAAGATCGTCGATATTTCGCACGCGTACAAGAAGGCGCCGTTTTTCTAATTGCATTACCAATACCCCATCTTCAGATAAATTCATCTCTTTAATACGGGTCCAGGCAATCCACACATTGGCAAAGAAAAAGCCTTCTGGTTTAAAAATAATTTTTGGAGTTCGGATCCAAAACAGATATAAGCCCATTAACGCCAGCGCACATAATAACCATGTGGTTATTAATTGGCCATTGGCATTAACGTTTTGATAAATAAGAATCGCCACCAGGCCCACGAAGATTATCCCATCGACACGTCCACGGCGGAGCAGGGGGATAGCGAGCAGCACGGGGCCGTTCAGGTGCGGCATGATGAATTGATCGTAAATCGCATAGGCCAGCAGGGCCACAATGAACAGCACCAGCACCCAATCCGTGATAGCCATTAAACCTCCAGAAATAAAAACCGGGGGCAAGCCCCCGGCGTCATACGAGTAATAATCGTGTAATTACAGGCCCAGCAGGCCAACCGCATAACCCGCGATACCGATGACGAAGAAGCCAACGATAATCCACAGCGGGTTAACTTTCTTACGCAGCAGCCACATACAGGCGAAGGTCAACAGCAGTGGCACCAGACCTGGCATCAGCTGGTCAAGGATAGTCTGCACGGTGGTAACGTGAACCTGTCCGTCGGAACCGGTGATTTTCGACACCACCAACGGAATGTTCACGTGCGTCCACTTGTTAACCAGGGCCCCCATGACAAACAGGCCGAGGATTGACGCCCCCTCTGTCAATTTCTGCAGGAAGCCGCCGCCCATGTCCTTAACAATGTCCACACCTTTGCGGTAACCGTAAGCCACACCGTAGTAACGGGTTGCCAGACGTACGGCGTTGAACAGGATGAAGAACAGCAGTGGACCGAGCAGGCTACCGCTCATTGCGATCCCCGCACCGAGGGCTGCGAATACCGGACGTACAGTACCCCAGAAAATTGGGTCACCGACACCGGCCAGCGGGCCCATCAGACCGACTTTGATACCGTTGATGGCACCATCGTCGATCTCTGCGCCGTTAGCACGCTGTTCTTCCATCGCCAGCGTTACGCCGAGAACCGGAGCCGCAACGTATGGATGGGTGTTGAAGAACTCCAGGTGACGTTTAATCGCCTGACGGCGTGCTTCGTTGTTTTCCGGATACAGGCGTTTAATTGCCGGCACCATGGAGAAGCAGAAGCCCAGCGCCTGCATACGTTCGAAGTTCCATGAACCCTGGAACAGGTTCGAACGCAGGAATACAGCACGGATGTCGCTCTGAGTGAGTTTTTTCTCTTGAGTTGTTTTTGTAATATCAACCATTTCGCTCACCTGTTAGTCCAGTTGGTTATCGAGATCGTTGTTAGCAGCCTGTACCTGGCCACCCGCAACACGATTGTATTTAGGGCTCAGCTGGATATACAGAATTGCCATAACTGCACCAATCACACCCAGGGCGACCAGGTTGAAGTTGGTGAATGCTGCGGTGACGAAGCCAAGGTAGAAGAATGGCATCAGGTAGCCAGCACGCATCATGTTGATAACCATCGCGTAACCAACAACCACGATCATGCCGCCAGCGATATTCAGACCGCCGGTCACCACTTCAGGGATAGCGTTCAGCATGCTCTGTACTTCGCTGGTGCCTACAGAGATAGCCACGATAACCGCTGGGATGGCGATACGCATTGCTTGCAGGAACAGAGAAGAAACGTGCAGCCAAGAGAGCGCCGTCAGGTTGCCCGTATCGGCCGCCTTATCTGCCGCGTGCTGGAATGCCACGGTGATAGTACGAACGATGATGGTCAGAACCTGGCCCGCTGCTGCCAGTGGGATTGCCAGTGCGATACCGGCGCCGATGCTTTGATGGCCCGCGATAACCAGAACGGTAGAAATGATAGATGCCAGTGCCGCATCAGGTGCAACAGCTGCACCGATGTTCATCCAGCCCAGGGCGATCATTTCCAGGGTACCACCGATGATAATACCGGTTTTCATGTCGCCAAGGACTGCACCAATCAGGGTACAAGCCACCAGCGGACGGTGGAACTGAAATTCATCGAGTACGGATTCCATACCCGCAATACACGCGACGATGAACACCAGCACAATCTGAAGAGTGGTAATCTCCATTGTACTTCTCCTATAACATAAGCCTTAAGTGTGAAAATTCAGTGAGCAGCAGGGGGGGGTTATTTCCCGACTTTGCTGATCAAATCCATCATTTTCAGTCTCTGATCGGTAGAAACTTTACGTGCTTCCAGTTCAATACCGCGTGCATTCAGTTTATTGAAGGCTTCGATATCTTTTTCATCGACTGAAATCGCGTTGTTTACCTGCGTTTTACCCTGACGGAAGGCCATACCACCGATATTCACCGTGGTAATTTTCACGCCTTGTTCAACGATGCGTTCAACGTCCGTTGGGTTGGTAAACAGCAGCATCACACGATCACCGGCATATTGCGGGTTGTTGTAAACGCGGATCATTTTTGCCACATCGACAACGTGCGCGGTAACGCCCGGAGGTGCAACCTGAGTCAGCAGGGTTTTACGAACGGTATCTGCTGCGACTTCGTCACTGACGACAATGATGCGGGTAACGTTGGTTTCTTTAGTCCAGCGGGTTGCGACCTGACCGTGAATCAAACGGTCATCGATACGCGCAAGGCCGATAACCATATAGTCATTCGGACCCATCGGTTTTGCCGGAACGTTGGCTTTCGGTGCTGCGGCCACAGCGACCGGCGCGGCTTTCTCAACAGGTTTCGCTTTCAGCGCTTTCACGCCTTCACGACCTGTTTCAACGGCTACTGCGACCAGTTCGTCAAAGCTCGGGTTATCGTCACGGCCCATGAAGGTTTCGACCAGCATCGGAACGTTGACCCCGGCGATAACTTCATAATGCTCTTTATCGACGACAATGCGGCTGGCAGCATTGAACGGGCTACCACCCCATGTATCGACGAGAAATAGCACACCTTTACTGGTGTCCAGTTTCGCAAGCTGTGCGTTGTACTTTTCGATAAGCGTTTCTGCATTCTCGCCTGGCACGAAATCGATCCAGCCGACGTTTTCCTGCTCGCCCAACAGCATTTCTGCTGTTTTCAGCAGCTGTTCTGCAGCCCAACCATGTGTGCCTATTACAATAGCAATCGTCACTTGCTACCTCCTTTATTATCGTTACGACAAAACCACTGCCGTTTTATGAACCGTCGATTTTCACCGAATCGATTCAGATAGGGGTTAGAGTTAAAATTCTAATAACTTCCGTGAATTATTTTAGATAGTGAAAAAATAATTAATGTGATGAAGATCCGTAATTTACTCATCCACACGGAATAATTTTGGAGCGCAAAAAATCATCTAAAAAGTGCAAAGAGACGTAAATTTTTGCCAGATGGCTTTTGTCTCTGATATGTTTATTTCCCGTTTAATTACTCAGGAGTATAGGGCATAGCCCAAGTATGGACCGTCACCGACGTCAGTTCACCCCCTGGCACATTGCTGCCGCCACTTCCCCATTTTTTTATCACCCCGAGAGAGTCTCGCCCGTCTTTGACATGGCGATGACAGACTGTGCCGTTTGCAGGAGCTGCTCATGGAACTCTTAATGGATCCTTCGATCTGGGTCGGTTTACTGACGCTGGTCGTGCTTGAGATTGTTCTCGGTATTGATAACCTGGTATTTATCGCGATCCTTGCGGATAAACTGCCGCCAAAACAACGTGATAAAGCGCGTCTGATTGGCCTGTCACTGGCGCTGTTTATGCGTCTGGGACTGTTGTCGGTTATCTCGTGGATGGTGACGCTGACGCAGCCGTTGTTCAGCGTAATGGACTACGCATTCTCCGGGCGTGATTTGATCATGCTGCTGGGAGGGATTTTCCTGCTGTTCAAGGCGACGACTGAACTGCATGAGCGGCTTGAAAACCGTCAGCATGACGACGGTCACGGGAAAGGCTATGCCAGCTTCTGGGTAGTGGTGCTGCAAATTGTGGTGCTGGACGCCGTGTTCTCCCTCGATGCGGTTATTACCGCCGTGGGGATGGTGAACCATCTGCCGGTGATGATGGCGGCGGTAGTTATCGCGATGGCGGTGATGTTACTGGCATCGAAACCGTTGACCAACTTCGTCAACCAGCATCCGACGGTGGTGGTACTGTGTCTGAGCTTCCTGCTGATGATAGGCCTGAGCCTCGTCGCGGAAGGCTTCGGTTTCCATATTCCTAAAGGCTACCTGTACGCCGCGATTGGCTTCTCGATTATCATCGAGCTGTTTAACCAGATTGCCCGTCGCAACTTCATTCGCCATCAGTCGAATGTCCCGCTGCGTGCCCGTACCGCAGATGCGATCCTGCGTCTGATGGGCGGCCGCAAGCAAAACGTGGTTCAGCACGATACTGAAAACCCGGTTGCTGTCCCGGTGCCGGAGGGTGCGTTTGCGGATGAAGAACGTTACATGATTAACGGCGTGCTGACCCTGGCATCGCGTTCGTTGCGCAGCATCATGACCCCGCGCGGCGAAATCAGCTGGGTGGATGCGAACCTTAGCGTAGATGAAATCCGTCAGCAGCTGCTGTCGTCCCCGCACAGCCTGTTCCCGGTGTGCCGTGGAGAGCTGGATGAAATCATCGGCATCGTGCGTGCCAAAGAAATGCTGGTGGCGCTAGAGTCCGGTGAAGACGTGGCCGCGATGGCCTCAGCTTCCCCTGCGATTGTGGTGCCAGAAACGCTGGACCCAATCAATCTGCTGGGCGTGCTGCGTCGCGCTCGTGGCAGCTTCGTCATCGTGACCAACGAGTTTGGCATGGTGCAGGGCCTGGTGACGCCGCTGGACGTCCTGGAAGCGATTGCAGGCGAGTTCCCGGACGCTGATGAAACGCCGGAAATCATTGCTGATGGTGATGGTTGGCTGGTGAAAGGCTCCACCGATCTGCATGCGTTACAGCAGGCGCTGGGCCTGGAAACGCTGCTCATCGGTGATGACGATGATATTGCCACGGTGGCCGGACTGGTGATTGCGGTTAACGGCCACATCCCGCGGGCCGGCGACGTGCTGCATGTTCAACCGCTGGATATCACCATTGTCGAAGCCAATGCATATCGCGTGGACCTGGTTCGGGTCGTGAAACAACCTTCGATTCACGACGAAGACGAATAATCCTCACAGAATAACGGGCAGCGCATGCCCGTTATGTTCTTTTGGTGGAGGGTTTCCCCCTGACAGCCAGTGCGGAAATTCAGCCAGCGGCATCGGCTTTGCGTACAAATAACCCTGTAAAAAATGTACCCCGTGACGACGCAGATAATGCGCCTGCTGCGGGGTTTCCACGCCTTCTGCCACCAGTTCGATGTTCAGCCGCTGACCCAGCGCGATAATAATGTCCGTGACCGTCGAATTCACCGCATCGGTGCCGATGGCGTTGGTGAAGGATTTATCGATTTTCAGAATGTCCGGATGCAGCTGTTCAAGCCAGGAAAGGGTGCTGCTGCCGGTGCCAAAATCGTCAATCGCCAGCCGTACGCCTTTGCGATGCAGTTCGCGCACCAGCCGATAATCCACGCCCTGCAAATTGTCCCGTTCGGTGATTTCCAGCACCAGCTGTTGCTGTGGACGCGCGGCGAACCAATACTGATTCACATCCCGCAGCAGCGCGCCCTGCAGGAAATGGCTGGAAGAAACGTTAATGCTGATATGAAACTGCTGGCTGGCCGGGAAATAATCAATCTGACGGATGGTTTCGGTGAGGACATAACGCGTCAGCGGCGCGATAAGGTTTTCCCGCTCGGCCACCGGAATAAACACTTCGGGTGAAATCCGCCCTAGCCGCGGATTATTCCAGCGCAATAAAATTTCAACGCCGGTGCATTGCTGCGTACGCGTATCGAGCTGTGGCTGACAGTAAAGCTCAAACTCACGGCGGGCCATGCCGAGGGTGATTTCACGTGAAAAACTCATGCGCCCGGCGGTGGCAATCCACGCCACGGCGGTCAGTACCAGCGTCAGGATCACCGCCAGCGGCACCTGGGAAGGCAGATCTTTCAGCGCCAGCCTGGATGCGCCCGGCGTAGAGACGCTGATGCTGAAAGGGAAACGTTCGGAACGTCGGCTGACAAGTCTTTCATCGCCGGCAAGCTGAAGGTTATCGCTGATGCCCTGCGATTCGCTGTAATAAAGACTCCCGACGGAGACAACAACCCGCCGGATCAGAGGCTCCTGCGCCTCCAGCAGCAGCGTGCTGAGTAAATCGATATTAATTGTCAGCAGCACGCCATCTTCACCGTCCTGCGACGCGGGGTACCATTGAATCAGGATTGGCGAACCTTTCAGCAAGGTTTCGTCCGTAGACAGCATCAGCCGTGGCTGAGGAGCGGGAAGCGAAGACAGGCGCTGACGTAAAACCACATCCCTGTCGCCGAATACGCTGGAACAGTACAGGATCCCGGATTTAACCAGGGCGATGGAGCGTAGCGTCTGCAACGCGGCGGCCTGTTTACGGATAGGCAAATGCGCTACTTCGCAAGGCTGGCCCACGAGGTTGATCAGTTCATGCCGCTTTCCGGCCACGGGGATTAAAATTTTATCGAGACTTTCTACCGCATGAATCGCGTAGGCATCGATGCGTTGCTGATTTAAGTCGCGCTGTGAAATAAATCGCAGGCCGAAGGTCAAAAGGAGGGTAGCAACAGCGACCATCAGACATACGATGATCCGCTTGCGGCGGTATCTCTTAATCAGATTTTGGGCTGTTTGCATGACTGACGCTCACCGGGCGATCGCCAACCAGAATGTTAGCGACAACAGAGCAAGTGTAGTGCCCTGTGGATAAATTGCGGTCAGAACAAGAAAAAATCGCCCATCAACAGGAGATGGGCGAGAGAGTATTAATCACATTGTACTTTAATGGCCAGACCGCCCCGCGATGTTTCACGGTATTTGGCGTTCATGTCCTTGCCGGTTTCGTACATGGTTTCAATCACTTTATCGAGAGAAACGCGCGGTTCGCTGGTACGGCGCATTGCCATACGCGTGGCATTGATAGCCTTCACCGAGGCGATAGCGTTACGCTCTATGCACGGCACCTGAACCTGACCGGCAACCGGGTCGCATGTCAGACCAAGGTTATGCTCCATGCCGATTTCCGCCGCCACGCACACCTGCTCAGGACTTGCGCCCAGCAGTTCTGCAAGACCAGCGGCCGCCATGGAACAGGCCACGCCGACTTCACCCTGACAGCCCACTTCCGCACCTGAAATCGACGCGTTCATTTTATACAGGGCGCCAATCGCACCGGAAGCCAGGAAGTAACGAATATAACTTTCCGGGCTCACCGGTTCGATGAAGTGATCGTAATAGGCCAGCACCGCCGGAACGATACCGCAGGCACCGTTGGTTGGGGCAGTGACTACACGCCCGCCGGCAGCGTTTTCTTCGTTAACCGCCAGCGCGAACATGTTCACCCAATCCACCACCGTCATCGGGTCGCTGTTGGTTTTGTCCTGGCTCACCAGCATACGGCGCAAAGCCGCAGCACGACGCGGAACGCGCAGTGGGCCAGGCAGCACGCCTTCGGTGTTCATGCCGCGATCGATACAGGCGCGCATGGCCTGCCAGACGTTAGCAAAATAGTCTTCAATCTCTTTTTTGCTGTGCAGCGCCAGCTCGTTCTGCATCACCATGCCGGAAAGTGACAGGCCAGTTTCTTTGCAGTAGTCGAGCATCTCTTTCGCCGATTTGAACGGATACGGGACGCTAACGTCACCGCTCATGTCCTGGCCGAAATGCTCCTCATCGACGATAAAACCGCCGCCGATGGAGTAATAGGTTTTGCTGTAGATGACGGTGTCACCGGCAAACGCATGGATGGACATCCCGTTCTCATGCAGTGACAGATTGTCGCTACGAAAACGCATGCCGTCATCCTGCGGGAAATCTACTTCGCGGCGACCTTGCGCCAGCAGCAGACGTCCGCGGGTTTGTACGTCGCGGATAAAGGCCGGGATCGCGTCGATATCGACGGTATCCGGCATATTGCCCGCCAGACCCATGATGATCGCGATATCGGTATGGTGACCCTTACCGGTTAATGAGAGTGAACCATAAACGTCCACCGCCACGCGGGTCACATCATCGATCATTCCCTTTTCGACCAGGTCATCGACGAACTGCTTACCGGCCTTCATCGGGCCTACAGTATGGGAGGAAGAGGGACCAATCCCCACCTTGAACATGTCGAATATACTAATCACGCTAACACTCCTGACAGGGTTACCGGAAAGTTCCGATAACGATGTTAAAACTGCGCATAGTGTAAGAGGGAACTTGTAACGCAGCTTAACTATTCACATGAATTAAACTAATGCTTCACCTCGATTTTACTAATAGCGTGAAGTGAAGCACAGCATCTTTAACCCAGAGTATAGCTAAGGCTTCACGCCAATTTGTAAGGCCAGCTCACGAATAATGCCTGCGGTCATTCCCCAGACAAAATAATGCTGATACCAGGAGAGCCACACGCGGTGCGAATTCCCGCGGCGGTGGATATCAAGCGGATGGTAGCGCCCCAGGCGTAGGGCTTCGGCTAGCGGCATTTCAAACACCGCCGCGACCTCATCAACACTTGCGTGATAGTGCAAATCGGGCGGAATAATGCCGACCACCGGCGTCACCTGAAAACCGGTCACGCTATCGACGGGCGGCAACATACCGAGGATTTCAACCGAGGAGGGAGGAATAGCCACTTCTTCCTGCGCTTCACGCAGCGCGGCGGCAATCAGCGACGCATCGCTGCTGTCAACTGCGCCACCGGGAAACGCCACCTGTCCGGCGTGCTTACGCAGGCGAGGAGAACGTTTGGTCAGCAGCAAGCCGGGTTCATCACGACGCACAATGGGGATAAGCACCGCCGCCTGCCGCTGATTCAGCGCCGCGCGCGTCGGTTGAGGGCGTAAAAGCTGAAATCGTGAGATAAAATCGTCAAGATTGATGTCCGGGGGCTGCATCGGTTAACGCTCCAGTTGCTGCAGGATTCTGTTCACTTTATCAAAGGTTTCCTGATATTCCGCCTGTTCGTCGCTGTCGGCAACAACGCCTCCGCCTGCGGAACAGACAATCTTTCCGTCCGCCGCCGTGAGTGTGCGGATGGTAATGCTGGTGTCCATATTGCCGCACAGGCTGATATAGCCAATGCTGCCGCACCAGGCGTTGCGGCGATGCGGTTCCAGTTCGTCGATGATTTCCATCGCTCGTACTTTTGGCGCGCCGGTTATCGAGCCGCCGGGAAACGCCGCGCGAAGCAAATCGGTAGCGTGCAGGCTGGGGGGCAGTTCGGCCGTAATGGTACTCACCAGGTGATGCACCGCCGGGAACGGCTCAACCACGAACAGCTCCGGCACGCGCACGCTACCCGGCACCGCCACGCGGCCAATATCGTTGCGCATCAGGTCGACTATCATTAAATTTTCCGCTCTGTCTTTGGGCGACGAGCGGAGCTTTTCGGCCTGCGCTGCATCCTGTTGTGGATCCGCGAGTCGCGGCAGCGTGCCTTTAATTGGCCGGGTCTGAATGTTATTCCCATCGAGCTGGATAAAGCGCTCAGGCGACAGGCTCAGCACCGCACTCTCTTTCAGACGAATGAATGCGCTGAACGGCGCGCGATTGGCCTGATTGAGCTGACAAAATGCCTGCCACTCATCGCCGGAATAACGCGCCTGAAAACGCTGGGCCAGATTGACCTGATAACAGTCGCCGCTGTGCAGATACGCCTGCACCTGCCGGAATTTCTCGCCGTACTGTGCGCGCGTCATGTTTGAGCGCCACGGAGCCGTCAGGGTAAACGGTTCGGTGACTGCGGCCCGTTGCGCTTCAAGCCACTCAAGACGCTGATGCGGATTTTCATGACTGAGCAGCGAGACGGTTTGCAGCTGATGGTCGACGATCAGCGCCCAGCGATAAATCCCCACGGCCATATCCGGCACGTGAATATCTTTAAGCGCGCATTCTGGCAGCGTTTCAAAGCGTCGCCCGAGATCGTAACCAAACAATCCTAATGCGCCGCCCTGAAAAGGCAGGTCAGGATGGGTGGCCACCGTCAGGTTACAGTCATCTAAAGCTCGTTTAAGCAGCGTGAGCGGGTCGCCATCTGAGTCGAAATCACCGTCGGGACGACAGATTCGCGTGGTTTCGCCTCTGGTTTCCAGAGTAACGGCTGGGTCGGCGACCACAATATCAAAGCGATTATGGGCGTGTTCGGCAAAACCAGAGTGCAGCAGCATCGCCCAGGGGGCAGCGGAGAGGGGAGTGAAATAGTGTTCAGCGGCGTCAACACGCCAGGGCAGCGTAATCACAGCAGGGGACAACTTCGACCTCAATCTGTCTGAAGCCGCCCGCTGGCTAATGTGCAGGCGGCGTGAAATAATAAGCGCCCACAATGTAGCAGGAGTTCACCATGATTTCAGGTTTACCTTCACTGAGCCACGACCAGCAGCAAAAAGCGGTCGAGCGTATTCAGGAATTGATGACGCAAGGCCTGAGTAGCGGGGAAGCTATCCAGCTGGTAGCCAAAGAAATTCGCGCCAGCCACACCGGCGAAATGATCGTAGCCCGATTCGAGGATGAAGACGAAGAAGAGTAAACCCGTCCTGATTCGAGCCGCAGGTGCAATGCCTGCAACCCGAATGATTCAGGGTTTATGTCGATCAAACCGCAGCGACGATTTTAATCTCAACTTTATACTGCGGCTTCATCAGCCCGGCCTGCACGGTGCAACGCACCGGCGCATGTCCGGCAACCACCCACGCATCCCAGGCTTTATTCATCGCAGCAAAATCAGCTTTATCGGCGAGGAAAATCGTGGCATCGAGAATGCGTGATTTGTCGCTGCCCTGTTTTTCCAGAATCGCGTCAATCTGTGCCAGAGTATTGGCGGTCTGCTCAAACGCGTCGGCATCCAGATTTTCCGGCACGCCGGTGTAGTAGATTGTCTGGTTGTGGATAACCACATCTGACCAGCGGGCTTCAGCATCAATACGGACGATTGTCATCTCAGTTTCCTCTATTGCAATCCATTTAAGGCGGCAAGAGTGCCATATTGTCGACGGCTCGTCATCACTTTGGCTGGCACAACGCCCCCCGCACTGACATAATCACTGTCCAGATTTACAGGGGGTAGTGTGACGGACGATTTTGCAACAGACGGGCAGTTAGCCAAAGCGATACCTGGGTTCAAACCTCGCGAACCGCAGCGTCAGATGGCGCACGCGGTGGCGAAAGCCATCGACGAAACGCGGCCGCTGGTGGTGGAAGCCGGTACCGGCACGGGCAAAACGTACGCCTACCTGGCCCCTGCGCTACGCGCAAAGAAAAAGGTCATCATCTCAACCGGGTCGAAGGCGCTGCAGGATCAGCTTTACAGCCGGGATCTACCGACTGTCGCCACCGCGCTGAAATTTACGGGCCGACTGGCGCTGCTGAAAGGGCGCTCCAACTATTTGTGTCTTGAACGTCTCGAACAGCAGGCCATTGCCGGCGGCGACCTTCCGGTTCAAACCCTCAGTGACGTAATTATGCTGCGCAGCTGGGCCAATCAAACCGTCGATGGCGATATCAGCACCTGTGTCAGCGTGGCGGAGGATTCACACGCCTGGCCGCTGGTCACCAGCACCAACGACAACTGTCTCGGCAGCGATTGCCCGTTATACAAAGACTGTTTTGTGGTCAAAGCGCGTAAAAAAGCGATGGACGCCGATGTGGTGGTGGTCAACCATCACCTGTTCCTCGCCGATATGGTGGTGAAAGAGGGCGGTTTCGGGGAGCTTATCCCGGAGGCGGAAGTGATGATCTTCGATGAAGCCCATCAGTTACCGGATATCGCCAGCCAGTATTTCGGCCAGTCGCTCTCCAGCCGTCAATTGCTGGACATGGCGAAAGACATCACCATTGCCTACCGTACCGAACTGAAAGACACCCAACAATTACAGAAATGTGCCGACCGACTGGCGCAGGCGACACAGGATTTTCGCTTACAGCTTGGTGAACCAGGCTACCGCGGCAATCTGCGCGAACTGCTGGCTGACAACGGCATTCAGCGCGCGCTACTGCTGCTCGATGACGCGCTGGAGCTGTGCTACGACGTGGCGAAACTCTCCCTTGGCCGTTCGGCCCTGCTGGATGCCGCGTTTGAGCGCGCGACAATTTACCGCGGCCGCCTGAAGCGGCTGAAAGAGATCAACCAGCCGGGCTTCAGCTACTGGTACGAGTGCACGTCTCGTCACTTTACCCTGGCGCTGACGCCGCTGACGGTCGCCGATAAATTCAAAGAAGTCATGGCGCAGAAGCAGGGTAGCTGGATTTTCACCTCGGCCACGCTGTCGGTGAACGACGACCTGCACCACTTTACCGCGCGTCTGGGTATTGAAGAGGCCGAATCGTTGCTGTTGCCTAGCCCGTTTGATTACAGCAAACAGGCGCTACTGTGTGTGCCGCGTAACCTGCCGCTGCCGAACCAGCCTGGCGGTGCGCGTCAACTGGCAACCATGCTGCGTCCGATGATTGAAGCCAACAACGGCCGCTGCTTTATGCTTTGCACTTCACACGCCATGATGCGTGACCTGGCCGAACAGTTCCGCGGAATGCTTGATCTTCCGGTGCTGTTGCAGGGTGAAACCAGCAAAGGTCAGTTGCTACAGCAGTTTGTCAGCGCCGGGAACGCCTTACTGGTGGCGACCAGCAGTTTTTGGGAGGGGGTGGACGTGCGCGGCGATGCGCTGTCACTGGTGATTATCGACAAGTTACCCTTTACCTCGCCGGAAGATCCCTTGTTAAAAGCGCGAATGGAAGACTGCCGTCTGCGCGGCGGCGACCCGTTTGATGAAGTTCAGCTACCGGATGCGGTTATCACCCTCAAACAGGGCGTCGGGCGACTCATTCGTGACGTCGACGATCGCGGCGTGTTGGTGATTTGCGACAACCGTCTGGTGATGCGCCCTTATGGCGAGGTGTTCTTATCCAGCCTGCCGCCGACCCCGCGCACCCGTGATATCAGTCGGGCCGTGCGTTTTCTTGCAGGGCTGTCACTGACGTAATTTGTGACGAACTGTGGTAAGATGCGCGCCATTTTGTTGACCCCCTATTGCAAGAGCGCAACCTCCTATGCGAATTCTGGCTATTGATACCGCCACAGAAGCCTGTTCTGCGGCTTTATGGAACGACGGTACTACTACGGCTCATTTCGAGCTTTGTCCCCGCGAGCACACCCAACGTATTCTGCCGATTGTGCAGGATATTCTGACTGAAACCGGCACCACGCTGACCGAGCTTGACGCGCTGGCGTATGGCCGTGGGCCAGGTAGCTTTACCGGCGTGCGTATCGGCATTGGTATTGCGCAAGGGCTGGCCCTGGGTGCAAATCTGCCGATGATTGGCGTGTCGACACTGGCTACCATGGCGCAAGGTGCATGGCGTAAAACCGGCGCAACATGCGTGCTGGCAGCTATTGACGCGCGTATGGGCGAAGTTTACTGGGCCGAATATCAGCGCGATGCGCAGGGTATCTGGCACGGAGAAGCGACGGAAGCGGTACTGAAACCCGAAGCCGTTAACGACCGGTTGAAGCAGCTCGACGGTGAGTGGGCTACCGTGGGTACGGGCTGGCAGGCGTGGCCGGATATGGCAAACGACACACCGGTGACGCTGGTCGATGGCGATGTGCTGTTGCCTGCTGCCGAAGATATGCTGCCGCTGGCGTGTCAGCTGTTCGCTGCGCATAAAACCGTTGCCGTAGAGCAGGCCGAACCGGTTTATTTGCGTAACACCGTGGCATGGAAGAAACTTCCTGGCCGGGAATGAATCTTAGTTTATACCCATCGCCCTTCAAACTGCAGGGTTGTTGGCTGCTTTCATTCGCCCGAATCACTTACTTGAGTAAGCTCATCGGGCCTCATTCAATTGCCGCCTACCTGCATCTTGAAGTAGCAAGGGTATATATAACTGAGAATTAAGGAGTCGATTCATGGCGAGTCGCAAACAGGTCGTACAAGGTGTACTGGCGGGGCTGCTCATCGCCGCGCTGAGTGGATGCGTCACGGTACCGGACGCCATTAAGGGCACCAGCCCAACGCCGCAGCAGGACTTGTCCCGCGTGATGGCTGCGCCGCAGCTGTACGTCGGCCAGGAAGCCCGTTTTGGCGGCAAAGTGGTTAGTGTCAAAAACGAGCAGGGTAAAACCCGCCTCGAAATTGCGACCGTGCCGCTGGACGAAGGCGCTCGACCAAGTCTGAGTGACCCTTCCCGGGGCCGTATTTACGCCGATGTGAATAGTTTCCTCGATCCTGTCGATTTCCGTAACCAGTTAGTGACCGTCGTTGGGCCAATTACGGGCACCGCGAAAGGGAAGATTGGCGACAGCAATTACACCTACATGGTGATGCAGGCTAATGGTTTTAAACGCTGGCGCGTGACCCAACAGGTTGTGATGCCACCGGAACCGATTGACCCATACTGGGGCGGCCCGCATCCGTGGCGTCACGGTTATGGCTACGGCGGCTGGGGGTGGTATAACCCAGGCCCGGCTCAGGTACAGACTATCGTCACCGAATAACCTGTTGTTTTACAAAATTAAATTAACAGCGGCGAGTCCGCTGTTTCTTTTTGTCGGAAAGGACTCCCGAGAGTCATAAAAATAAATAGTGACGCGCTTCGCAACCTTAAATTCGTATAATTAATAAACTGGTACGATAAGTTAAGATGTTGTTAATAACTTGTTTATTGACAGGGGTTGTGATGACGACGAATTCTCATTTCAGAGGTGATGCATTGAAAAAGGTTTGGCTTAACCGCTATCCCGCCGATGTTCCGGCGGAGATTGATCCTGACCGTTATCAATCCCTGGTAGATTTGTTCGAACAGGCGACAACCCGCTACGCAGACCAGCCCGCGTTTATTAACATGGGTGAGGTGATGACGTTCCGTAAGCTCGAAGAGCGCAGCCGCGCCTTCGCCGCGTATCTCCAGCAGGGCCTGGGTTTACAAAAGGGCGACCGCGTCGCCCTGATGATGCCCAACCTGTTGCAGTATCCGGTGGCGCTGTTTGGCATACTGCGTGCCGGCATGATTGTGGTCAACGTCAACCCACTGTATACGCCGCGCGAGCTGGAACACCAGCTCAACGACAGCGGTGCCAGCGCGATTGTGATTGTCTCCAACTTTGCCCACACGCTGGAAAAAGTTGTCGAGAAAACCCAGGTGAAGCACGTAATCCTCACCCGTATGGGCGATCAGCTTTCTACCGCCAAAGGCACGTTGGTTAACTTTGTCGTCAAATATGTCAAACGTCTGGTGCCGAAATACCATTTGCCGGATGCGCTCTCTTTCCGCAGCGCATTGCAGCAGGGTTACCGGATGCAATACATCAAACCGGTTGTGGTGTCAGACGATTTAGCCTTCCTGCAATACACTGGCGGCACCACTGGCGTTGCCAAAGGCGCGATGCTGACCCACCGCAACATGCTGGCGAACCTGGCTCAGGTGCACGCCACCTACGGGCCGCTGTTCCGGCCGGGCAAAGAAGTGGTGGTCACCGCGCTGCCGCTGTATCACATTTTCGCGCTGACCATGAACTGTCTGCTGTTTATTGAACTCGGTGGCCAGAACCTGCTGATAACCAACCCGCGTGATATTCCGGGGCTGGTAAAAGAGCTGGCGAAATATCCGTTCACCGCCATGACCGGGGTAAATACCCTGTTCAACGCGCTGCTGAATAATAAAGAATTCCAGCAACTGGATTTCTCCACCATGCGCCTGTCGGCGGGTGGTGGGATGCCGGTTCAACAAGCGGTTGCCGAACGCTGGGTCAAACTCACCGGGCGTTATTTGCTGGAAGGCTACGGCCTGACCGAATGTGCGCCGCTGGTGAGCGTGAACCCACACGACATCGATTACCACAGCGGCAGTATTGGTCTGCCGGTGCCGTCCACAGAAGTGAAGCTGGTGGATGACGATAACAACGAAGTCGCACCGGGTGAACCGGGCGAGCTGTGCGTGAAAGGCCCGCAGGTGATGCTTGGCTACTGGCAGCGACCGGACGCCACCGATGAAATCATCAAAGACGGCTGGCTGTATACCGGTGATATCGCGGTAATGGACGAAGAGGGCTTCCTGCGCATTGTCGATCGTAAGAAAGACATGATTCTGGTCTCTGGTTTTAACGTCTACCCGAATGAAATCGAAGACGTGGTCATGCAGCATTCTGGCGTGCAGGAAGTGGCTGCGGTCGGCGTGCCGTCCGGCAGCAGCGGCGAAGCGGTGAAAATCTTCGTGGTCAAAAAGGACCCGTCGTTGACCGATGAAGCACTGATTACCTTCTGTCGTCGCCACCTGACCGGTTACAAGGTGCCGAAGCTGGTGGAGTTCCGCACCGAGCTGCCGAAATCGAACGTCGGAAAGATTTTGCGACGAGAACTACGTGACGAAGCGCGCGGTAAAGGCGACAATAAAGCCTGAACTACGCGTGAGTCGCCTCCAGACGCCGGTTAAGCCGGCGTTTTTTATGGGCGCAAACCATAGAGAATACAGATTGAATTATCAGATGATCACCGAGGACGCTGCGCTCAAGGCCGCCTGTGACGCGGCCCGCAACGCTCATGCCATTGCGCTGGACACCGAATTTGTCCGCACCCGAACCTATTACCCGCAGCTGGGCCTGATCCAGATGTTCGATGGCGAAACGGTGGTGCTGATTGACCCACTGACCATCACCGACTGGCGTCCATTCAAAGAGCTGATGCTCGACAAAAATGTCACCAAATATTTGCACGCGGGCAGCGAAGATCTCGAAGTGTTTCTCAACACCTTCGGCATGCTGCCTGAGCCGCTTATCGATACGCAAATTCTGGCTGCGTTCTGCGGTCGTCCAATGTCATGGGGCTTTGCGGCGATGGTCGAGGAATACACCGGCATTGCGCTCGATAAAAGCGAATCCCGCACCGACTGGCTGGCGCGCCCGTTGACTGAACGTCAGTGTGACTATGCGGCGGCTGACGTCTGGTATCTGCTGCCGATCGCCATCAAACTGCTGGCAGAAACTGACTCCAGCGGCTGGTTGCCTGCGGCATTAGACGAGTGCCGTCTGATGCAACTGCGTCGTCAGGAAGTGGTTGACCCGGCAGAAGCCTGGCGCGATATCACCAACGCCTGGCAGCTGCGTACGCGTCAGTTAGCCTGCCTGAAGCTGTTGGCGGACTGGCGTCTGCGCAAAGCGCGCGATCGCAACATGGCGGTGAATTTTGTGGTGCGTGAAGAGCATTTGTGGGCCGTGGCGCGTTATATGCCGGGCAGCATGGGTGAACTCGACAGCCTTGGGCTTTCGGGCAGCGAGATCCGTTTCCACGGTAAAACGCTGGTGAGCCTGGTCGAAAAAGCCAAAGAGCTACCTGAAGACGCACTGCCGGAGCCGCTGCTGAACCTGATGGACATGCCGGGCTACCGCACGCTGTTCAAAGAGATTAAAGCTCTGGTACAGGACGTCAGCAAAGAGAAGGGCGTCAGCGTCGAGCTTATGGCGTCTCGTCGTCAGATTAACCAGTTGCTGAACTGGCACTGGCAGCTGAAACCGCAGAGCGGATTACCTGAGCTGGTGTCCGGCTGGCGTGGCGAAATGATGACGGAGAGTCTGAAACCGCTGCTGGAAAAGTACCCGCGCGCATAACCCGTACGCCCTCTCATCGAAAGGGAGAGGGCCTCTGCCGATGAAAAATCGAAATCGAACCCAATAAAAAACCCCGAATTTCGGGGTTTTCTTTTTTACCGCATCGTACTTACGATTTCGATTCTTCCGCTTCTGGCAGCGTCACGTTGAGCTCAAGTATCGAGATATCCCCGTCTTTTTGCTCAAGCTGTACTGTCACCATTTCTGGATCGATCTGAATGTATTTGCAGATAACATCAAGAATATCCTTCCTGAGCTGCGGCAAATAATGTGGCTCAGCGTCACTGCGGCGGCGCTCCGCAACAATAATCTGTAAACGTTCTTTCGCGATGTTGGCGGTGTTCTTTTTTCGTGAGAGAAAAAAGTCGAGTAATGCCATAACTTATCCTCCGAACAGGCGTTTGAGGAAACCTTTCTTCTCTTCTTCGATGAAGCGGAAAGGACGTTCTTCTCCCAGCAGACGATCTACCGTGTCGGCGTAGGCTTTGCCCGCGTCGGCTTCGGCATCCAGAATAACCGGTTCCCCCTGGTTTGAGGCGCGAAGTACTGACTGATCCTCCGGGATCACGCCAACCAGTTTAATGCGCAGAATTTCCAGCACATCTTCCATGCTAAGCATGTCGCCTCTGCTGACGCGGCCCGGATTGTAACGGGTCAACAGAAGATGTTCTTTAATTGGGTCTTCACCTTTCTCCGCACGGCGGGATTTCGACGCCAGAATGCCGAGAATACGGTCAGAGTCACGTACGGACGAGACTTCCGGGTTAGTGGTGATAACCGCTTCGTCAGCGAAGTACAGCGCCATCAGCGCACCGGTTTCGATACCCGCCGGGGAATCGCAGACGATGAAGTCGAAGTCCATCTTCTTCAGCTCTTCCAGCACTTTTTCAACACCCTCGTAGGTCAGGGCGTCTTTGTCGCGGGTCTGAGAAGCCGGAAGAATATAGAGATTTTCGGTACGCTTATCTTTAATCAGCGCCTGATTCAGCGTGGCATCGCCCTGAATCACGTTCACGAAATCGTAAACCACACGGCGTTCGCAGCCCATGATTAAGTCAAGGTTACGCAGGCCGATGTCAAAATCGATAACGACAGTTTTCTTTCCCTTCTGGGCCAAACCAGTAGCGATGGCCGCGCTGGAGGTGGTCTTGCCAACGCCCCCTTTACCCGAAGTCACAACAATAATGCGTGCCATAAAAATTCCTTGTTAAAAGGGATTAGTTTAACGGTTCAATTGTCAAAGCCGCGTCGTCCAGTCTCAGACGCACCGCTTTGCCATAATATTCGGCGGTGATGTTCTCACTCAGCCAGTATTCCCCTGCGATAGACACCAGTTCTGCCGCAAGATGGGTACAAAATATTTGTGCTTCTCTGTCGCCACTGGCGCCCGCCAGAGCACGTCCACGCATCATGCCATAGATGTGAATGTTCCCGTCGGCGATGAGTTCAGCGCCCGCACTCACATGACTTGTGACAATCAGATCACAGTTTGGTGCATAAATGCGCTGACCGGAACGAACCGGCGTATCAATCAATCGCGTTTTTGTGACAGGGGTAACAATTGGAGAGGGAACAGGGGCTTCGACAGGGGCGACACGGGTGACTTTCTCTTTCCCTTCAGTCAGTAAGGGAATGCCCGCGCGGTCGATCTCCGCTTTTAATTCCGGATTTTTACAGCCGCTTACGCCCATGATGCGTAAACCGGTGGAAGCAATTGCCTGCTGCAGCGGTTTCCATTGGGTGACCTCAGCCAGACTGCTGATATTTACCACCACCGGAGCGTGTCGCAAAAAAGCAGGAGCCTGGGCGATTTTGTCTTCTAACGCCTGACGAATAACCTCGGGTTTTGCCTCGTGCAAATGAACCACTGATAACGTGAAGCTACTGCCTTTAAGTTCGATTGGCGTGTTTGACATCCTGGCCTTACTCAATTTTCAATTTATCGGCCGCACAGCTGCGGTGATATTCCGAAGACTACAGGGCATGTTATAGTCACTAATATAGAGAGGCAAGTCGCCGCAGTCTAATTCAGAGTAAAAGTCATGTTTTGTGTTGTCTATAAAAGTACCAAGCGCGATCAAACTTACTTATATGTCGAAAAAAAGGACGATTTCTCCCGGGTACCGGAAGAATTAATGAAGGGATTTGGTCAGCCGCAACTTGCAATGATTCTGCCCCTGGATGGGCGCAAAAAACTGGTCAATGCCTCGCTGGAAAAGGTCAAACAGGCCTTAGTTGACCAAGGCTATTATCTGCAAATCCCTCCTCCGCCGGAAAATTTACTCAAGCAACATCTCCAGGCGAGCGGGAAACAATAACGCAACGACAGGAGCAGGCATGTATCAACATCATAACTGGCAGGGCGCGCTACTGGATTACCCGGTCAGTAAAGTGGTTTGTGTAGGCAGTAATTACGCGAAGCATATTCAGGAAATGGGCAGTGCCACGCCGGAAGAGCCGGTACTGTTTATTAAGCCCGAAACCGCGCTGTGCGATATCCGCCAGCCGCTGGTGTTACCGGAAGGGCTGGGTTCTGTGCATCATGAAGTTGAACTGGCTGTGCTGATTGGCGGCACGCTGCGTCAGGCGACTGAAGAACACGTATTGAAAGCGATTGCGGGTTACGGCGTAGCGCTGGATCTCACGCTGCGTGACCTTCAGGGCAAGATGAAGAAAGCAGGGCAGCCGTGGGAAAAAGCGAAAGGGTTTGATAATTCCTGCCCAATTTCCGGATTTATTCCGGCGAGTGAATTCCACAGTGACCCGCAGAACACGCCGCTGGGCCTGAAAATTAACGGTGAAGTTCGCCAGCAGGGCACAACGGCTGACATGATCCACAAAATTGTACCGCTGATTGCCTACATGAGTCGCTTCTTCACCCTGAAAAGCGGTGACGTTATCCTGACCGGCACGCCGGAAGGTGTTGGCCCATTGAGCAGTGGTGATGAGCTGGACGTTTCCTTTAACGGTAATTCCCTCACGACCCGCGTGCTGTAAGCATCAATTGCCGCCCCTCTCGGGCGGCAAAACTTGCATCCGTCTGCCAGACTGGTTATAAGGTGCACCCTGGTTTTCAATGGCGGACATTCCTATGAGCGACACACCCTTCTGGCAAAGCAAAACTCTCGAGCAAATGACCGACGTCGAGTGGGAGTCTTTGTGCGATGGCTGCGGTCAATGCTGTCTGCATAAATTGATGGATGAAGACAGTGATGAAATCTACTTTACTAACGTCGCCTGTCGCCAGCTGAACATCAAAACCTGCCAGTGCCGCAACTACGAGCGTCGTTTCGAATATGAAGCGGATTGCATCAAACTGACCCGCGATAATCTGCCGACCTTTGAATGGCTGCCGCACACCTGCGCGTATCGTCTGTTGGCGGAAGGTAAACCGTTGCCGACGTGGCACCCGTTGTTGACGGGGTCAAAAGCGGCGATGCACGGTGAACGTATTTCGGTGCGCCATATTGCGGTGAAAGAATCAGAAGTACGCGACTGGGAAGATCATATTCTGAATCACCCGAATCGCGGCTAACCGTCAGAATAAGAAAACGCCACCCGCAGTGATGCCGGTGGCGTTTTTTGTGGGTATCAGAAAAGTACGGAGTAATTCAGGCCAAAGGTACGACCGCGGCCTTTGTAGGTGTACAAACCCGGTGCGCCATAGGTTGGGCTATATAGCCCTGGTGCGCGCTGGCCCCACACAGTGGTGTACTCCTCATCCAGCAGGTTTTCCACGCTGAAGCTGACTTTGCCGACCGGTAAGGTATAGCTTCCAAGGAAATCGACGGTGTTGTAGCCGTCAATTTTGTTGCCGTCGTTGTCCGACACGTCAAACGTCTGAGTGCTCTGTACGCGTAAACCCCAGTCGCCCGGCGCCCAGTTGACCCATGCGCTCACTTTCGACGGGCTGGCGCTGTCCACCGTCAGTTTCTCCCATTTGCCGTCCTCGCGGGTTTCCGACTTGATGGCGTTAAAGTTCGAACCGAGACTCCAGTCGCTGGCCGTAAAGTAGTAATCGACCTGACCTTCCACACCATAAATCCGACGTTTGTCATCCTCAAGGGTAATAGTCATGTCGGTTTTATTGATGTTGATGGTTTTATCCGACAGCGAGTAATAGGCCGCAATCTGAGTGCGCAGGTTATCGCCGGTTAAACGCCAGCCTAATTCGTACGCATTTACTTTAATGCCGTCGAGCGTCGAATCATTGACGTTCACGCTGTTGTTCAGGCGGTAATGACCGTCAACCAGCGTGTAATTCCCGGCGCCGTAATACTTTGCCAGGTCAGGGATTTCAAAGCCCTGAGAGAAGTTAAACCACAGCTGCTGGCGGTCGGTGAGGTGACCGAGGATCCCGGCGTTGAACAGCAGGTTGTTGTAGTCAGTTTTGCCGCCCGGCACCGCGTCCGCTGAGGTGGCTTTCCCGTTGGCGATCGCCTGTTGCTGCGTGTAACCGATAAAGTCATCGACCTTGTTTTCGGTGTACTGATAACGCACGCCGCCGGTTAACGTGATGGCGCTAATGTCATAGCTCGCCTGCAGGAATGGCGCGAGGTTAGTGATGCTGTAGCCCGGATAACGGCCGACGTTATAGGCGTTATCGAGCGTCATCCCGCCGCTGGCTGCGGCTTTATCGAGATCGAAGAACTGCTGGTTGGCGTTAAACGACTCATGATCGACATCGACGCCCCAGGTCAGATTCAGGTCATCTACCGGCTTGCTGTTCAGCGTCAGCTTCCCGCCGTAAAAATCAGTTTTTTGCTGGGACGCGCCAATGCTGGTGACGGCGCCTTTGCTCAGGGTCGGGAAGGGGTAGAACGTCAGGCTTTCGTCGCGATAGTAAATTTGCGCCACCAGATCCTGACCCCAGACGTCGGTATTAGCGTACTGCAGGTTAATCAGATGGCGTTCCGTGCCCGGCAGGCGATCGGAATCAAGATTGCCCTTGTTATATGCGTCGGCGTCACCGGTTACCGCCGAGAAGTTATCTCCGAGGAACAGGCCGTGTTTACCGTCTGACTGGCTCTTAAAATACTGTGTCGTCAGCTGTAGCTGCTGGTGGTCATCAATGTTAATTGTACCGGTGCCCATGATGTCCAGGCGGTCAGAATACTGCAGGCCGGTTTGGGTGTTATCGATAATCACCTCATCGCCGTTACCGTCATACCAGCCGCCGTAACGCTGATACGCCACGGACAGACGACCGGAGGCATTATCGTTGCCGCCGCTCACCGCCGCCGCGATATTTTCATCATGATCGTTATGGCTGTTAAATCCGCTTTTTCCACCGGTCTGGAATTCCACCTCGGTTTCCGGCTGACCTTTTTTGGTGACAATATTAATCAAGCCGCCGGTGCTGCCACCGCCGTACAGCGAAGTGGCGCCGGAAATGACTTCAATGCGTGAAATGTTGAACGGATCGATGGAGTCCAGCTGACGGCTGTCGCTGCGGGAGGAGTTCAGGCGCACGCCATCCACCATCACCATCATCGAGCGCCCGCGCATGTTCATGCCGTAGTTGGTGCGCCCCTGGCTGCTGACGTCCATACCCGGAATCAGCTGCGCCAGCACGTCTTTCAACTCCTTGCCACCCTGCACCTGCTGCTCAATATCAGCTTGCTCAATGACCCACGTGGTTTGTGCCATATCGGCAACGGTGTGATTGGCCCGGCTGGCGGACACGACCAGCGTGTCTTCCTTTTGCGTTTCAGCCCAGGCCGAGGCGGAAAGCATGGCAAGTAAACAAGGGTTCAACATCCACAAAATGCTGCGCTTCATTGTTATCAATTTCCCAGTAGTCGTAACAGAAGGTAAGAATGTGTCAATATTGATAATAGTTATCGTTATGATATTCATTCTGTTTACACTGGCAACTCATTTTGTCATATTTGTTTTCATTATCTCTATGATTTACCCACACTTTGTGGCGGTATTCCGTGCACGGTTAGTCAGCGCCGGAATGCCGTTTTCCCTCGACAGGAGCCGGAACATGGCCGCGGGCTATCGTATTTTTAACGTCGTCTTAGCGCGACGGATTCAGGTTTCACCCTCTCTTTTGCGCTGCGTGTTTACCGGGCCTGAAGTGGCGCAGATGAAGCATGAATCGCCGGATCAACGCATCAAACTGCTCTTTGCCGAAGACGGGGAAGAAACGGCCTCCATGGCGGTGAGCGACACCTGGTATCAGGATTATCTGGCGCTGCCGAAAGCGAAACGCCCGGTGATGCGCACCTATACGCTGCGTGAACTGCGGTTGGGTGTGCAGGAGGTGGACGTGGAATTCGTGCTGCACGGTGACGGCGGACCGGCTTCGCGATGGGCAACGCATGCCAGGCCAGGTGATGCACTGCAAATGGTGGCCCCAAATGGTGCCTCTAAAGAGGACAGCGGCGGATATGAATGGCTGGATAACGATAGCGTGCGCCAGGCACTGCTGATTGCCGACGAAACGGCGCTGCCTGCGGCAATGGGCATTCTGGAGCAGCTGGCGAGAAAATCGAATCCACCCCGCGTCCAGGCCTTTTTCACAGTACCGCATGAGGCTGATTTTCAGTTGCAGAATTTCCCTTTCGCCGACGTGCACTGGCTGGCGCGTGACAGGCAGGACGATTTGCTGAGTGCGGTAGAGCGCGAGGTGACGATCCCGGCGTATGCGTTGGCGCGAGAGCAGTCGACGGAAGAGAACAGTCTGGATGGATCGCTGCTGTGGGAAAGGGCAAGCGAGGCCGTGGGCTTTCAGGCCTGGGTGGCGGCAGAATCAACGCTGGTGAAAAACCTGCGTCGTAGCCTGATTGAGAAACAACAGCTCAACCGGGACTGCGCGAGCTTTATGGCGTACTGGGCGCAGGGAAGGGCTTAAGGATGTGGTGGTGCCTGATGCCTTCGTCCTGATCCGCTCCTGCAGAGAGAGTGAGCAAGTATTAAAAACGGCAACCGAGGTTGCCGTTTTGCGAATATCTTCCTGAACCGTTTTGCGTTTACCTTCCGAAGAGGTCGCGTTTTTTCGGTTTCAACGGCTGGGCAATCAACACCAGCAGGCCGATGACGAGGAAGACCACAAAAATCCCCACCAGCCACTGTGGCATTTCCAGGGTCAGGAACGACCACTGGCGCTCGGCACAATCGCCAGACGCAACAAACACCTGCGGCAGCCACTTATCCAGCGGCAGCCAGCTCGGGAAGCGAGCGGCAAAGTCGCAGGTCTGGAACGGGGAGGGGTGTAGCTGGATCATGGTGTGTTCCCACGCCAGCTGAACGCCACGCCAGGCGCTGTAAATCCAAATCAGAATACCGGCATAACGCAGCGGTGATTTCGGGGCAATGGCACCGACAATGCCTGCACCCATCACGCCGAACAGCGCCGAACGCTCATAGATACACAGTACGCATGGCTTCAGCAGCATCACGTGCTGGAACCACAGCGCGACCATCTCCAGCGCAAAAGCGGCCAACGCCAGCAGTAACCACGCTCCGCGACCGCGTGAGCACTGGTTTAAAAATCGCAACATAATCATTTCCCTGGAACATGCAAAGACACCGCAGTGTAAACGAAAACATTTACCGCGCCACTATGCTGGCGTGAATAATTACGTAAAAGGGAATGAATCGCCCGGAAAAGGTTCCGGGCGTTAATCAGAGGACGTTTAATGGGCAGGCAGAGGGGTGCTCATCAGCCAGCCTTTGGCGGTCATCCACTCGGTATAAGGCATCAGCGTCAGCTCCACGCACAGCAGGCCGACAATCGTCAGCACGATGGTGTACGGCAGCGCCATCCATACCATCCGACCATACGAGAGGCGAATCAGCGGCGCGAGGGCAGACGTTAGCAGGAACAGGAATGCCGCCTGGCCGTTCGGCGTCGCTACCGATGGCAAATTGGTGCCGGTGTTGATCGCCACCGCCAGCATTTCAAACTGCGGCAGAGAAATCGCCCCGTGCTCCAGCGCGGATTTTGCCTCGTTGATATACACCGTGCCGACAAACACGTTATCGGAAATTGACGAGAGCAAGCCATTGAACAGATAAAAGAGCGACAGCTGCGCGTGCGGAGACGCCTGCAGTACATAGCTGATAATCGGTGCAAACAGATGCTGGTCGATAATCACCGCCACCACGGCGAAGAATACCGTCAGCAGCGCGGTAAACGGCAGCGCTTCGGTGAACGCTTTGCCGATGGCATGTTCATCGGTGACGCCGGTGAGGGAGGTGGCAAAGATGATAACCGTCAGGCCAATCAGCCCCACTTCCGCCAGATGCAGCGCCAGCGCGATAACCAACCAAACGCCGATAACGCCCTGAATCACCAGTTTGAGCGTTTCCTGACGCGTACGCTGCTCGCTGCTTTTCACGTCAAAATCTTTCAGCACGGCGCGAACGCTGGTCGGCAGCTGTTCGCCGTAGCCAAACAGTTTGAATTTTTCGACCAGCAGGCAGGTTAACAGCCCGCAGAACAACACCGGCAGCGTGACCGGCAGCATACGCAGGAAGAACTCGCCAAAATGCCAGCCTACTGCTTTGGCGATGATCAGGTTTTGCGGCTCGCCGACCATCGTCATCACGCCACCCAGCGCCGTACCCACTCCGGCGTGCATCATCAGGCTGCGCAGGAAACTGCGGAACTGCTCGAGCACTTCTTTATTGTGGATGTCGATATGGCTGTCATCGAGCATGTCGCTCTCGGTCGGACGCGAAGACGCGACCCGATGATAAATGCCGTAGAACCCGACCGCGACGCTGATAATCACCGCCACGACCGTCAACGCATCCAGGAACGCCGATAAAAATGCGGCGGCAAGGCAGAAGGCTACCGAAAGCAGCATCTTGCTTTGAATCGTCAGCAACAGGCGGGTGAAAATGAACAGCAGCAGCTGCTTCATAAAATAGATGCCCGCAACCATGAAAATCAGCAGCAACAGCACTTCGAGGTTGCTGGCAATTTCTTCACGCACGTGCTCGGCGCTGGTCATGCCAATCATCACGGCTTCGATCGCCAGCAGGCCGCCAGGTAGCAGAGGGTAGCATTTCAGCGCCATCGCCAGAGTGAAGATAAACTCCGCCACCAGTAACCAACCCGCGATAAACGGATCAATGAAGAAGACGACAGGGTTGATAACCAAAAACAGCAGGAGGGTCAGTTTGTACCAGTCCGGTGACTGACCGAGAAAGTTGCGCCACAGCGCACGAGAGGTTGATATATCCACGACAGATTTCCGATCCCGTCAAAAGTAAGCCATTTACTGAAGGTGAATCTCGAAGTATCCGCTCTGAAGCCGCTGCAAGCAAGCAAAGCCGGGGTGAACTAAATTTTTAAAATAAAACAGCGATCCCCTTTTAATTACGGTGATGCGCTATCTGCCCCTTATCGGCTCTGGTATGATGAGTTTATTATTAGCAACGCTGTGTAATGGAAATCTCACTATGGTCATTAAGGCGCAGAGCCCGGCGGGTTTCGCGGAAGAGTACATCATTGAAAGTATCTGGAATAACCGTTTTGCCCCAGGCACTATTCTCCCCGCAGAGCGTGAGCTTTCTGAATTGATCGGTGTCACACGCACCACCCTTCGCGAAGTATTACAGCGTCTGGCTCGCGACGGCTGGTTGACCATTCAGCATGGTAAACCGACCAAAGTGAACAATTTCTGGGAAACCTCGGGCTTAAACATTCTCGAAACTCTGGCGCGTCTCGATCACGACCGCGTGCCACAGCTGATCGACAATCTGCTCTCTGTGCGTACCAACATCGCGACCATCTTTATCCGCACCGCGTTCCGTCAGCATCCTGAAGATGCGCTGAAAGTGCTGGCTACCGCCCGCGAAGTGGAAGACCACGCCGATGCGTTTGCTGAACTCGATTACAGCATATTCCGCGGTCTGGCGTTTGCCTCCGGCAACCCGATTTATGGCCTGATCCTCAACGGCATGAAAGGGCTGTATACCCGCATTGGTCGCCACTATTTTGCCAATCCGGAAGCACGCAGCCTGGCGTTGGGCTTCTACCATCAACTGGCGAAAGTGTGTGAACAGGGCGATCACGAACAGGTTTATGAAACCGTGCGTCGTTACGGCCATGAGTCCGGCCTGGTCTGGCACAAAATGCAGAAAACGCTGCCGGGTGATTTGGCCATTCACGGCCGCTAATCACAGCGCAGTCAGTAAAAAGCCGGGTGAAAACCCGGCTTTTGCATTTCTGTCACAGGAGATTTTGTCGCGGTGGGCAGCGTTCCAGCAGCTCTACGCTGCCATCGGCATTCTGCTGCTCCAGATGCACGTCAAAGCCCCACAGGCGATGCACGTGTTTAAGCACTTCCCGACGGCCCATATCCAGTGGCGCACGGTTATGCGGCACATAGCGCAGCGTCAGAGAGCGATCCCCACGCAGATCTACGTTCCAGACCTGAATGTTCGGCTCCAGATTGCTCAGGTTATATTGCGACGACAGCCGGTTACGAATTTCCCGATAGCCTTCCTCATTGTGGATCGCAGCAATTTCCAGGTAGTTATTGTGGTCGTCATCGAGCACGGTAAAGAGGCGGAAATCACGCATCACTTTCGGCGACAGGAACTGGCTGATGAAGCTCTCATCTTTGAAGTCGCGCATCGCAAAATGCAGCGTTTCAAGCCAGTCGGAGCCAGCGATGTCCGGGAACCAATATTTATCCTCTTCCGTCGGCGTCTGGCAAATACGTTTGATGTCCTGGAACATCGCGAAACCGAGCGCATACGGGTTAATGCCGCTGTACCACGGGCTGTTATACGGCGGCTGGAACACCACGTTGGTGTGGCTGTGTAAAAACTCCAGCATAAACCGCTCGGTCACTTTCCCTTCGTCATACAGATGATTCAGGATGGTGTAGTGCCAGAATGTCGCCCAGCCTTCGTTCATCACCTGAGTCTGTTTCTGCGGATAAAAATACTGGCTGACCTTACGCACAATGCGCAGGATCTCACGCTGCCAGGATTCGAGCAGCGGGGCATTTTTTTCCATAAAGTAGAGCAGGTTTTCCTGCGCTTCGGAGGGATAACGTCGGGCCTCAGCCACGGTTTTCTCTTCTTCTTTCTTCGGCAGGGTACGCCACAGGGTATTCACCTGGCTTTGCAGATATTCCTCGCGGCTTTTCTGTCGCGCCTTCTCTTCCTGTAGCGAAATTTTCTGCGGACGTTTGTAGCGGTCGACGCCGTAGTTCATCAGCGCATGGCAGGAATCGAGCAGTTTTTCTACTTCGTCCACGCCATAGCGCTCTTCGCATTCGGTAATGTATTTACGCGCGAAAATCAGGTAATCGACAATCGAACTGGCGTCGGTCCAGCTGCGGAACAGGTAGTTATTTTTGAAGAAAGAGTTATGCCCGTAGCACGCGTGCGCCATGACCAGCGCCTGCATAGTCATGGTGTTCTCTTCCATCAGATAGGCGATACACGGGTTGGAGTTAATGACGATTTCATACGCCAGCCCCTGTTGACCGTGTTTGTAGAGCCGCTCGGTTTCAATGAACTTTTTGCCAAACGACCAGTGGGTATAGTTGATAGGCATCCCGACGCTGGAATAGGCATCCATCATCTGTTCGGAGGTAATGACTTCGATTTGATGAGGATAGGTGTCGAGCCGGTAAAGCTTCGCCACCCGGTCGATTTCCGCCAGATAGGTATCCAGCAGCTCGAAGGTCCAGTCGGGTCCATCGCTCAGACGTGTGGTGTCCTTATTCATGGAGTCAATCGTAGCCATTAGCGCGCCCTCATTGTTGGCGGCCCTCTCTGTGTGGAGAGCCTCACTATCAAGAATAGATCACCGCCGCCTGAACGCGCGAACCGCAAATATTTTTCTTCGAGATTTCCCTGCGTCAACGGCGACAAAATTCCTGATTGGCAGAATATTGTGCTGACGAAAATAACGCCGCAGCAGGAGATTTCAAATCCGCGCATACCTTTGTAGTGTGGGTATGTGTGAGGTAAGTCACCATAAAAAAAGCGTATGTTGAATAATATTTTCGTCTGAGTTATCAATTTGTAATCAGAAGATTGTTCTTTTACGAATCTGGAGTCGCTATGCGAGTGGTTATCCTCGGAAGTGGGGTAGTGGGCGTGGCCAGCGCCTGGTATTTACGTCAGGCTGGACATGATGTGACTGTCATCGATCGGGAGCCGGGCCCGGCGCTGGAAACCAGTGCCGCCAACGCCGGACAAATTTCTCCCGGTTACGCCGCGCCGTGGGCCGCACCGGGCGTGCCGTTGAAGGCGATTAAATGGATGTTCCAGCGCCATGCGCCGCTGGCCATCAGCCTCGACGGCACGTCAACCCAACTGAAATGGATGTGGCAGATGCTGCGCAACTGCGATACCCGCCACTACATGGAAAACAAAGGCCGCATGGTGCGGCTGGCGGAATACAGCCGCGACTGCCTGATGGCGCTGCGCGACAGCACGGGCATCGAATACGAAGGCCGTCAGGGCGGCACGCTGCAACTTTTCCGCACCGAACAGCAGTATGAAAACGCCACCCGCGACATCGCCGTGCTACAGGATGCTGGCGTGCCATATCAACTGTTGGAAGCCAACCGTCTGGCGGAAGTGGAGCCTGCGCTGGCAGAAGTGGCGCATAAACTTACCGGTGGCCTGCGCTTGCCGAATGACGAAACCGGCGACTGTCAGCTTTTCACCCAACGTCTGGCGAAAATGGCGGAAGACGCGGGCGTGGTGTTCCGCTACAACACGCCAGTGGACAAACTGCTGTCGGAAGGCGACCAGATTTACGGCGTGAAGTGCGGCGATGAAGTCATCAAAGCCGATGCTTACGTGATGGCGTTTGGGTCGTATTCCACCTCCATGCTGAAAGGTATCGTCGATATCCCGGTTTATCCGCTGAAAGGCTACTCGCTGACTATCCCGGTCAAAGAGGACGATGGCGCGCCGGTATCGACTATTCTTGATGAAACATACAAAATTGCGATAACACGATTCGATAACCGGATCCGTGTCGGCGGCATGGCAGAGATTGTCGGCTTCAACACCGAACTGCTGCGTGCCCGGCGTGAGACGCTTGAAATGGTCGTTCGTGACCTGTTCCCGCGCGGGGGTCACGTTGAACAGGCCACCTTCTGGACCGGGCTGCGACCAATGACCCCGGACGGCACGCCGATTGTAGGACGCACACCGTATAAAAATTTATGGCTGAACACCGGACACGGCACGCTGGGCTGGACCATGGCCTGCGGCTCCGGTCAGCTACTGAGCGATCTGCTTTCTGGGCGCACGCCTGCGATTCCGTACGAGGATTTGGGCGTGGCCCGCTATCAGTCAGGTTATACGCCTTCGCGCCCTCAGCATTTGCACGGCGCGCATAATTAAGGAGCCGTTATGTCACGTCCCGTTGTAGCCAGCCTCGATTTAAAGGCGCTGCGGCAGAACCTTGTAGTGGTGCGATCTGCGGCACCGGAGTCCCGCGTCTGGTCGGTTGTGAAAGCTAACGGCTACGGTCATGGAGTTGAACGAATCTGGAGTGCGTTAAACGATACGGATGGTTTTGCGCTGCTCAATCTGGAAGAGGCTGTCCTGCTGCGCGAACGCGGCTGGAAAGGGCCGATTCTGATGCTGGAAGGCTTTTTCCACGCTGACGATTTACCGCTGTATGACCAATACCGACTCACCACAACCGTGCACAGCAACTGGCAGTTGAAAGCGCTGCAAAACGCAAAGCTGAACGCACCGCTGGATGTCTACGTCAAAGTAAACAGCGGTATGAACCGCCTCGGGTTTACGCCTGATAAGGTGCACACCGTCTGGCAGCAGCTGCGTGCGATGAGCAATATCAGTGACATGACGCTGATGTCTCACTTTGCCGATGCGGAAAATCCCGACGGCATCACCGAGGCAATGGAAAAGATAGAACAGGCCGCGGAAGGGCTCGATTGTCCACGTTCGCTTGCCAACTCAGCGGCCACGCTGTGGCACCCGGAAGCGCATTTCGACTGGGTTCGTCCGGGAATTGTGCTTTACGGCGCGTCACCTTCCGGGAAATGGCAGGACATTGCCAACAGCGGGCTGAAACCGGTGATGACCCTGAGCAGCGAGATTATTGCGGTGCAGAATCTTAAAGCGGGCGACACCGTGGGCTACGGACGCTTGTACAAAGCCCGGCAGGAGCAGCGTATCGGAATTGTGGCCTGTGGCTATGCCGATGGGTATCCGCGCAATGCGCCAGACGGCACGCCGGTGCTGGTGGACGGGGTACGCACCGGAACGGTAGGTCGGGTGTCGATGGATATGCTGGCGGTGGATTTAACGCCGTGCCCGCAGGCCGGGATTGGCACGCCGGTCGAACTGTGGGGTAAAGAGATTAAAATCGACGATGTTGCCAGCCGTTGCGACACCGTGGGGTATGAATTGATGTGTGCGCTGGCGTTACGTGTACCTGTTGTGACTGAGTGAGCGTCGTTTTGCCCGGCGGCGCAGGCTCGCCGGGCCTACAAAATCCTGGCACGTAGGCCCGGAAAACGAAGAGCCTCCGGGCATCAGACCGCACCGCTATACAAAAGTGGATCTACTCCATATCCTCTTCGACAACGCGAACACCCACTTTCAGCACCGCGTTGTCTTCTTTCTCCGCCACGGTCCAGACCATCCCGGCAAACTCCACCTGGTCACCGACCACCGGCGCCGCGCCTAACAGGTGCTGCACAATCTCGCCCAGCGACTGTTGGTTATCGCGAAATTCTTCCCCGCCGTCGAGACCGTAAACCATCGCCACATCAGCAAATTTAGCGCTGGCCTCAAGAATAAAGTCACCAAAGAAACGCTGATCCAGCGCTACCGGCGGCGACTGGCTGAACAGCTTACCGAGTAACGGCAAATCCCGCTCGCGACCAATCACGCACAGCACATCACCTTCCTGCAAACGGGTGCTGCCCGTCGGGTGTAGCAGCACATTGTCACGGAACAGTGCAGCAATACGGGTATCGCGCGGCATATGTAAATCCCGAAGCGCAGCGCCAACGCACCATTTATCGGCGCTGAGCTGATAAACAAACTGCTCCCACGGGTTTTCCGGGTGAATATCTAACCCCACACGCGACACCGGCCAGCCGACCGGAGGAACCACCACTTTGGCTTTTTTTGCTGCCCAGGAGAGCGATGTCCCCTGCAACAGCAGCGAAATCAGTACCACAAAGAAGGCGACGTTAAAGAACAATCGCGCGTTTTCCAGCCCGGCCATCATCGGGAATACCGCGAGGATGATAGGCACCGCGCCGCGCAGGCCGACCCAGCTGATAAACACGCGCTCGCGTAAATTAAAACCGCGAAACGGCAGCAGGCCAATAAACACCGATAACGGACGTGCGAAGAAAATCATCCCGGCAGAGAGCAGCAGCGCCGGAATAGCGATAGGCAGCAGGTCGGACGGCGTCACCAGCAGGCCGAGCACCAGGAACATGCCAATTTGTGCCAGCCACGCCAGACCATCAAAGTTCTGCAAAATCGCGTAACGGTTGCGAATCGGACGGTTGCCTAGCAGAAAACCACACAGGTACACCGCCAGAATGCCGCTGCCGTCGAGCGTTGTCGTTACCGCGAAAATCATGATCCCGCCGCTCAACGCCAACAGCGGATAAAGCCCGGCAGGCAGGGAAATGCGGTTAATCATCTGCAGCACCAGGTAGCCGCCGCCGAGGCCAATCAGAATACCCAGCCCAAACTGCTGAATGATGTGCACCGCAAACATCCAGCTCAGCCCGGTTTCGTGCTGCTGGATCATTTCAATCAGGGTGATGGTGAGGAACACCGCCATCGGATCATTGCTGCCGGATTCAATTTCCAGCGTCGAGCCGACGCGTTCATTCAGCCCTTTACCGCCAAGCAGAGAGAACACCGCTGCCGCATCCGTTGAGCCGACAATGGCGCCAATCAGCATGCCTTCAATCAAATCGAGGTGGAACAGCCACGCGGCCATCAGCCCGGTGAGTCCGGAGGTGATAAGCACGCCGACCGTCGCCAGTGACAGCGCCGGGCCGAGTGCTACGCGAAACGAACTCGCCTGAGTGCGCATCCCGCCATCAAGCAGGATAACCGCCAGTGCGAGGTTACTGACCATGTACGCGAAGGGGTAATTATCAAACGGAATGCCACCAATGCCATCGATACCGGCCAGCATACCGATAGCAAGGAAGATCACCAGAATCGGGATACCGAGTCGTGAGGAAAAGGAACTGAGTAAAATACTGAAGGTGACCAGCACCGACCCCAGAATGAACAAACTGATTATTGCCCCGGCATCCAACGTTCACGTACTCCCTATATCGCGTGACTTAATGGTAAAACGTTATCATACATGCACGTAAATCGATGGATTTATAAGAGCTATGAATGCTTTTTTTCTCCACTGATGACCGGATGACCCGTCATCGACAGCGTGGTTGACTTCGCGTTATGCACCAGACGCGCCTGCGATCCGAGCGGCAGCGTCACCGTGCGCTGCTCGTGACCAAAATCAAGCCCGCTGATAACCGGGATAGCTAACCGCGATTGCAGATAATCGATCATCACCGGCAAATCGTAACCCGCATCGTAGTCGTTTGGCTCCGCGCCGCTGAAGCTACCGAGCACAATTGCCCGCTGACGGCCTAAAATACCCGCATGGAACAGTTGCAGGAGCATACGCTCCACGCGGAACGGGTGTTCGTTAATGTCTTCCAGCACCAGAATGCCGTCGTCAATTTGCGGCATCCACGGGGTGCCAATCAGCGACACCAGCATCGCCAGATTACCGCCCCACAGCGTGCCGTTCACGTCGCAGGCCCGGCCGTTGCCCTGCCATTCCACGGAAAATGCCCCGTTTCGCAGTGCGCGCCAGAAGTGCTCAAGGGTAAATTCGTTGAGCGTTTCCGCCCCGAAATTGCCCGCCAACATTGGCCCGCTGAAGGTGATTACCCCTTCGCACAGGAGTGCCATCTGAATGGCGGTGAAATCGCTATGGCCGCAAATCAGCAGCGGATCGTTTTGCTGGCGTAATGCGATGGCCTTCCAGTCAATCATGTCCAGTAAACGGTTCGCGCCATAGCCGCCGCGCACCGCTAAAACGAGGTTATCGCGACCAGAAAGTGTCGCCAGCGCATTGATATCGCCCGCGCGCTCCGCTTCTGTACCTGCAAAACGCTGCTGGCGGCGCGTGAGAATGCGCTGATTATTGACCTGGTATCCAGCCTCCTCCAGGCGCGCTATCCCGCGGGTGGCGGCCTGTTGGTTAATGCAATAGCCTGAGGGAGCAATCAGATGAAACAGAGTCATGGCAATTCCTTGCAGAGAATGAAACAGTTATCATGCCGCCTGAACATCGCGTTGTCATTAGCGCAGCACACTTCAGTGAAAAGGATAGAAGCGTGAAATTGAGATGGTTTGTTGTTTTATTTGTCTTGCTTGCCGGATGTAGTTCAAAACCGAAATACGATTACCGCAATCCACCGTACAACCCGACGGTACCCGTTCAGCGGGCGATGCAGTGGATGCCAATCAGCCAGAAGGCCGGTGCGGCGTGGGGACTCGACCCTAAATTCATTACTGCCATTATCGCGGTTGAATCAGGCGGTAATCCGAATGTGGTCAGTAAATCTGGCGCAGTGGGGCTGATGCAGCTTAAACCTTCCACCGCCGGGCGTGAAGTATATCGTTACATGGGCTGGAAGGGCGATCCGTCGGTCAGTGAGCTGAAAAACCCGGAACGTAACATCTCGATGGGTACCGCGTACTTCAGCATCCTGGAGCACGGCGTGCTGGCGGGCATTGAGGATCCGCAAGTGATGCAGTATGCGCTGGTTACCTCCTACGTTAACGGCGCGGGCGCGCTGCTGCGAACCTTCTCCTCGGACCGTAAAACGGCGATCAGAAAGATTAACGGCATGGATAAGGATGAGTTCTTCGATTATATCGTCGAGAATCACCCTTCATCACAAGCGCCGCGCTACATCTGGAAAGTGCAGAAAGCGATGGACGCGATTGACTAACGCACTTTATTCGCGCGTTCGCGAGCCTCACGCTCCAGAGAGAAGATAATTCGCTGGAGCGTGCGCTCAATCGCCGGGCTGACGTTGAGAAAACGAAAGCTCAGGCGCGGGGTGCTGATCGTCTCATTCTTACTGTCCACCACCTTGCGCTCGCTCAGTGAAAGCAGCTGCGCGTCGAAATGAAATTTCCCCCATTCCCCCATATCCAGCTCCATCTGTGGGAGCATCACCCCAGATTTCAGGGCTGCAGGCGGTGCGCCATCCAGCAATGCGCCCATTCCGCCGAGTGACAAATCACACAAACGAAAACGCACATCGCTGTTATCGGGCAGTTTCGCCTTGCAGTAATACACCGGATGAAGCGGGGCGCTAATGCGGAAAAATTCGCGACGTTGCACAAACCACAGCGACGGCGGCACGGGCATCGTAAAGGCGGGTAAATCGAGGAACTGGCCGGGCGTTATCTTCGGTACCGTAAATTCGATTTTCGCCCCTTGAGTTTCGGCGGAGAGAGTAATGTTTTCCGCACGCTGAACGGCACGGTTTTCATATTCCTGACTGCCGTAATCGATAATCAGTGCCTGAGATGAGATATCGAGAATACGGGTAATAAATTGCGACGTACCCCACGAGACACGCAAGGGGACGTGGTCGCGGTGTAAATCGCGAAGAACGTTTAACACTGCCAGCGGATTTTGTTTAAGGAATTGCTCATTGTAATGACTCACGCCTGGTAGCTCCTTATCGACAGAGATTCGATAAACTATCGGCAGCGCGAAACATAACTTAATACAAACGGGTGAAAATTTTTTAACAGATAAAATTTTTAGTTGAATCCCTTCTTTTTGGGAATGTTTACCTATACTTAAGGGAACCAAAGCACACAATAGTCGTGTTTAAATTGTGGTTAATTTGTTTATTTTGGAGGGTGGTTAAAATGGGTATTCTGACCTGGATTATTTTTGGACTGATTGCGGGTGTTATTGCGAAACTGATTATGCCGGGTCGTGACGGCGGCGGTTTTATTCTCACCTGTATTCTGGGGATCGTCGGTGCCGTGGTTGGCGGCTGGCTGGCTACCATGTTTGGTATCGGCAGTGTTTCCGGCTTTAATATGCACAGTTTCCTCGTGGCGGTTGTGGGTGCCATCGTGGTGCTGGTGGTATTCAGATTACTGCGTCGCAACGCATAAATACGACGGCCCGGCGACGCATGTTGCCGGGCCATTTTTTAATCACATATCAGAAATCATACCCGACGGTGGCGATGACCGAACGCTCAGCGCCCCAGTAGCAGTTATTGGTGCCGTAGCAGCCAGAAACATACTCTCTGTCGGTCAGGTTATTCGCATTAACCTGCAAATACGCCCCTTTCAAAGCTGATGTCCAGGCACCCAGATCCGCACGGATCATCGCATCCAGCAGCGTAGTCGACGGCAGACGTTCGGTATTCGCGTCATCAGCCCACTGTTTGCCGATATAACGCACGCCCGCGCCCGCGCTAATCCCGTAATCAAACTTATAGTGTGCCCAGAACGATGCCATCTGATCCGGCGTCAGCTGCGGCGTATTGTCGTCGGTGCCGTCTTTGGTATCAGCAAAGCGCAGGCGGTTCCAGGTGTACCCGGCGATGGTGCTCAGGCGCGGCGTCAGCTGATTGCGTGCTTCCAGTTCTACACCCTGCGAATGCACTTTCCCGGCGGGCAGGAAGGTGGCAGTGGCGATATTGGTATCACGCGTGGCCACGTCTTTTTGCGTCAGGTCGTACATTGCGATGCTGTACATGTCCGCAGTGCCCGGCGGCTGGAATTTCAGCCCGGCTTCGTACTGCTCGGCGGTGGTTGGTTTCAGCAACTGACCGTCCGGGCCTGCCAGCATTGCAGGTGTGATGGCCTGGCTGTAGCTGATGTACGGCGACAAGCCATTTTCAAAGGCATACAGCAAGGAGGCGCGGCTGCTGATATGGTCATCGGAACGACGCGAAGAGGTGCCGAATGTATCGCTTACCTGCTCGGAAACAATGCGGTCATAGCGCGCGGAGAGATCCGCATGCCAGCGGTTCCACACCATTTCATCCTGCAAGTACAGACCGGCCTGATAATAGCGGCGATTGTTATAATCGCTATAGGTCAGGGTATGTCCATCCTGCGCGGTATAACCGCTCCACGGATCGAGCGGAGACGCACCGCCTGCGCGGCTCCACAGGTCATTGCGGAAACGGTGATATTCACCGCCCAACACCACGGTGTGCGACACGTCGCCGGTGTTGAAATCCGCCTTAATGCGGTTATCGGTCGACCAGCCGTCGAGCGAACCGGTTGACCCGCTATAGCCGCGGGCCAGCATATCGCTGTCGCCAACCCAACCCACCTGATAAACCTGGTCGAGATTTACGTCGGAATGGGTATAGCTGCCGCTTGAATAAACGGACCAAACATCATTGAACTGGTGATTAAATTCGTAGCTGTAAATCTGCTCGCGGCGCTGGTAACCGTCGCTCGGATCACCTTCATTGGTGTGGTTGCTGAGCTTGCGACCATTGTGTTCATAGCGTGTGCCATCCAGCGGCAGCGAGCCGTGATAGCCGCCCGACGGATCTTTTTGCAGATACGCGCGCAACAACAGGCTGGTGTCAGAATCTGGCTGCCACAGCAGCGACGGGGAAATTGCGTAACGCTCTTCTCGGGTGTTATCGACCTGGGTATCGGTATTCCGGGTGATCCCAATCACGCGATACGCCCACTGATCGTTAATTGCGTCGGTGTAATCGAACGCGGCGCCTTTAGTGCCCTGGGTGCCGCCGAACGCCTGAATGTGGCCTTCGGCGCTAAATTGTGGCCGTTTGGAGGTCAGGTTAACCAGCCCGCCGGGTACGCTTTGGCCGTACAGCGCGGAAGAGGGGCCTTTGATAACATCAATACGGTCGAGGAACCACGGGTCAATCTGAATGACGTTGTGACTGCCGCCGTCGCTCATCAGGCGCATGCCGTCGAGGAAGATGTTATCCACGTCACCGCCGTGGTAGCCACGCAGGGAAATGGCGTCGAAGCGAGTTGCCGAGCCGCCAAAGGTGCTGTACACGCCCGGCGTATAGCTCAGCGCCTGGCTGACGTTGGTCGCACCCTGATCTTCCATCTGCTGACGGGTTACAACGGACACCGACTGGGCGGTAGTGATCAACGGCTGATCGGTTTTGGTTGCACCGGTTGAGGATTTAACCGTATAGCCCTGGGTCGGCGCGGTCGCGGATTCAGCCGGTTGAGCGGTAACCACCACCGTTTCCTCGGCGAAAGACGAGCAGGGGAATGCCAGCGCCAGAGCGCAAAGTACTGACGAGCGTTTGAGGCGCAGTGTGTTATTCATCGCATAATCCTAAAAAACCCGGCCTGGCACTCCTGTGCGCCACCGTGTCAAAACGTGCGAAAATGTCATTTTTCGTAAAAAGAATGCGAATTATTATTGTTTGCGTTAATCGAAGCAAGCGAAGAAATGTCAGAGTCGCTGCCGGAAATCCACGGCTTCATTACGGTTACCGGCTGGAAAGCAGAGCGGAAAGGGGGTTGCGGATGATGCGAAAAAAAGCCTGCTACCAAAACGGGTAGCAGGTCGAGAGTCGATTATTGCGTTTTTTCAGCCGGAGCGGCTGGGGTTGGGCTTGTCGCAGGCACGGTAGACGTCGCCGGCGTGGTCGATTTCACCGGTGCCTCGACGGGCGCTGTCGCTGCGGGCCGTGTTGTTGGCACGTTGTCGCACGGTTTTTCTTTTGGGCAAATCAAATCGAGCATTTTCAACGTCACGCCGTTACTCCAGCCGAAACCATCCTGTAGCGGATATTCCCCGCCGCCGCCGCCGCCGCCCGTGCCGGTGGACGTAATGTCATATTTCTCCACCAGTTTTTGCTGGCTGTCGTAGGTGTGCTGCACGTTGGTCAGGAATCGCCAGGAAACGTCCATCGCGATTTTGTCCTGGCCGTAGTTTTGCAGCCCTTCGGTGGCGACCCATTGCAGCGGTGCCCAGCCGTTCGGGGAATCCCACTGCTGACCACTGTTGACGGTGGTGGTCGCAATGCCGCCTGCTTTCAGCAACCGCGATTCCGTTGCCGTCGCCATTTTTGCCGCTCTGTCGTTTGAGGCGGCGTTAACGTACAGCGGGAACAGCGCGGCGGCGGTAAGCTGATTACGCACTTTGTGCGTTTTCAGGTCGTAATCGGCGTACCAGCCCTCTTTGTCGTTCCACAGATAATGCTCCATCGCCTTCTGGCGGTCGCTTGCCAGCGTATCGTAACGCGTGGCTTTGGCGTCATCACCCGCAGCCTTACTGGCGCTGGCGATGATTTTCTCCATCTTGAACATCAATGCGTTAAGGTCGACCGGCACAATGCTGGTGGTACGAATGGTGCTGAGTTTTTGTGGGTCATCCATCCAGCGTGAGCTGAAATCCCACCCGGACGCGGCGGCAGAGCGCAGGTCACGGTAAATTTCCGTCGCCGGGCGATTCGGATTACTTTTGGCGGTATTCACATCGTCGAGCCAGGACTCCGGGCGCGGCGTGTCTTTGTCATCCCAATAGCGGTTGAGCAGCGCGCCGTCATTGAGTTTGACCACGCGTTTATTGGCCTCGCCGTTTTGCAGCGCGTCCTGACCGTCCATCCAGTAGGCGTGCTCTTTTTCCATCTGCGGCAGGTATTTTTTCAGCGCGTCGCCGTCATGTTTTGCCAGCAGTTCCACCATCAGCGAGAAGAACGGCGGCTGCGAACGGCTCAGATAATAGGTTCGGTTGCCGTTAGGAATATGGCCCCAGGTGTCAATTTCATAGGCGAAGTTGTCGACCATATCCTCGATTTTGTCCCAGTGACCGCTCTCTGCCAGGCCCAGCATCGTGAAATAGCTGTCCCAGTAATACACTTCGCGGAAGCGCCCGCCGGGCACCACATACGGTTTCGGCAACGGCAGCAGGGAATCCCACTTCGCGGCGCTGTCAGTAGTACGTGTCAGCACCGGCCACAGACCGTCGATATGCTCACGCAGGCTCTGGCCCGCAGGCGGCACGTACTTGTCTTTTTCCTGTGGCAGAGAGAAGTTCACTTCTACAAAATGGCGCAGGTCAAAGCTCGACTGATTGCGCTGCATCCGGTAGTCCGCAAGGATCATCAGCGGGTCACCCTTAGGTACCGCATCGGCAAACGTTTTTTGATCCGGGAACAGCTTCGCGCTTTGCACATCATTAAACAGCGGGCCTAATAAAATATCCGGCGGCTGCGGTGTGGCGGCGAGGGCGTCATCCGCCTGGGCCGAGGTCAGACTCAGCGAGAGTAGGGCGCCACCTAGGGCGAGTTGCAGGGCGAGGTAAAGCGTATCAGGGCGGCGCAAAGCGGGTTTTCTCATCGTTGATTCTCCTTTTAGTTGCGCAAATTCCGCTGTTTACAACCATAGACGAATATCAGCCCCGGCGTGTGTCGGGGTTAACGTTTTGCACCTTTCCAGACAAATTCCCGTTGCGCGGTTATGTGAGCAATAAAACAAAAAAAACGAGAATATATCTCCTTGATCCCTCTGAGATCACATAAAGCAAAAAACATAAGAAACTAGCTAAAAAACATAATGGACCGCCTTTCACTGGCTGTGCAAAAAATAGCGCCACATAAGAAACCGGTTACACAACTTAATACTGAAGGGGAGTTTTATCGTGGCAGGTGAAAAGTTATCCGTCAGAGAAAAAGTCGGCTATAGCCTCGGTGATGCCGCCAGTCATATCGTTTTCGATTCATCAGTCGCTATTCTTGCCTGGTATTATACCGATATTTATGGATTGCCACCGGCAGTCATGGGCACCATGTTTTTATTAGTTAGAATATTAGATGCGATTACTGATCCGATAATGGGGGCCATTGCTGATGCGACGGCCACCCGCTGGGGACGCTTCCGGCCATGGCTGTTGGCTATCTGCATTCCCTTCGCCGTGAGCTGTGTGCTGGTTTATTCTATCCCGAGTTTTTCAGACAGCGGAAAAGTCGTCTATGCCGTCGCGGCCTATATATTTATGACGCTGATGTACACCGCAATTAATATCCCATACTGCTCATTAGGCGCGGCACTGACCACCGACCCGCAGGAAAGTCTGTCACTGCAATCCTGGCGCTTTGCCATTACTCCAATTGGCGGTGCATTAGGCACAGCGTTAATTTTACCGCTGGCAGATTATCTATATCCAGGCGACAGAGCGACCGGTGTTCAGGTGGCCATGGCGATATTTGGTATCATTGGTTGCCTGATGTTTATCGTCTGTTTCTTAACCACCAAAGAGCGCGTTCAGCCGATTAAAGAAGAGAATCTGAATATTGCCCGCGATGTGAAAATACTGTTCCGCAACGATCAGTGGCGGATACTGTCGGTATATAACTTCACGATGCTGGTGGCGGTGGTTATTCGCGGCGGGGCGGTGGTCTATTTCGTGAATAGCGTGCTGCGTGAAGGGGCGGATATCATCAGCTGGTTTATGCTCGGGGGCATGTTCGCCTCGATGTTTGGCTCGGTGTTAGCCAAACCGTTTGGTACCCGCTTCTGTAAAGTAAAACTCTCGTTCTGGATAAACCTTATCAATGCGGCATTGGGCGTGGTGTGCTTCATGCTGCCGATGAATTACTGGGTCATTCCGCTTTTCGCTCATATTCTGATTCAGCTGGTCCAGGGCGGGAATGCAGCCATTCAGTGGTCAATGATAACGGACGCCAACAACTATGGTGAATGGAAAACCCAACGCCGTATTACGGGCATGAACGTGGCAGCGAATATCTTTGTTATCAAGCTTGGTGTCGCGGTCGGCGGGGCGATTCTCGGTTGGGTGCTGGCGTATTATGGCTATGCTTCAAGCAGCCGGGTGCAGTCGGCTGAAGCCCTGTACGGCATCGTTCTGCTGTTCTCAGTCATCCCATCGGTGTTCTATCTGTTGACCGCCATTGCCATCAGATACTACGGCCTGACTGAAGCAAGGATGAATGCAATTGTGACTGACCTGAATCACGGCGTATTTGCTGAGTCAGAGCGCGCAACGGAGACCTCTTCCGTCACGCCATAAGCCGTGATGTTCATCTGTTTATCGTTTTTCTGTCATTAAAGCGTCATGCGCAGCGTTGTTAATAACCCACGGCGAAAACAAGCAACGTGGAACTCTTATGAACAACGCTCGCGCACTCTTTTCCCTGAACGATTATCCCGTTCAACCGCAGATCCTTCACGCCCCACAGCGCAAAGTGCTGAGCGTGAAAAACGTATGCAAGTCGTACAACGCCCAGCAAAAGGTGTTGAACGACATCAATTTTGACCTTCATGCGGGTGAAATGGTGGGGATCGTCGGGCGTTCAGGAGCGGGAAAATCCACGCTGCTGCACGTACTCAACGGTACTCACACTGCAACCTCGGGCGAACTGCTCAGCTATCCGGAAGTCGGTCTCCCGCGTGATGTTTCCGGCATCAGCGGACGTGCCCTCAATGAATGGCGCAGCGAATGCGGCATGATTTTCCAGGACTTCTGTCTGGTCCCGCGTCTCGATGTGCTGACAAACGTCTTGCTTGGTCGACTGAGCCAGACCTCAACGTTCAAATCCCTGTTTAAAGTGTTCTCGGACGACGACCGCGCTCGTGCTATCGCGCTGCTCGAATGGATGAACATGCTGCCTCATGCGCTACAGCGCGCAGAAAATCTTTCCGGTGGGCAGATGCAGCGCGTGGCGATTTGCCGGGCGCTTATCCAGAATCCGTCGATTCTGCTGGCCGACGAGCCGGTGGCCTCACTGGACCCGAAAAACACCCAGCGCATTATGACCGCCCTGCGTGAAGTCAGCGAGCAGGGCATCAGCGTAATGGTCAACCTGCACTCGATTGAACTGGTGAAAAATTACTGCACCCGCGTGATAGGCATCGCGCAGGGGCAAATCGTGTTTGACGGCCATCCGGATGATTTAAGTCAGGATGTCCTGCAGCAACTTTATGGCGATGAAATCAGCCAGCTCCATTAATCCTCAACTCAAGACAACACGGGCAATGATAATGAATAAGCACATGACGAGCGCATTACGTTTTTCCGCGATGATGGCAGGGCTGCTGGTGGCATGGCAGGCCACGGCGGAGCAACCGAAAGAGCTGAATCTGGGTATTCTGGGTGGGCAAAACGCCACCCAGCAGATTGGCGATAACCAGTGCGTGAAGGATTTTCTCGACAAGGAATTGAGCGTCGACACCAAACTGCGTAATTCCTCTGACTATTCTGGTGTTATCCAGGGCCTGTTGGGCGGCAAAGTGGACGTAGTGCTGAGCATGTCGCCATCGTCGTACGCCTCGATATACATCAACAACCCGAAAGCGGTAGATATCGTCGGTATCGCGGTGGACGATAAAGACCAGTCTCGCGGTTACCACTCGGTGGTTATCGTCAAAGCCGACAGCCCGTACAAAACCCTTGATGACCTGAAAGGCAAATCTTTCGGTATGGCTGACCCGGATTCAACCTCCGGTTTCCTGATCCCGAACCAGGCCTTCAAGAAGAAATTCGGCGGCACCACGGATGATAAATACAATAACTTCTTCTCCAGCGTCACCTTCTCTGGCGGCCACGAGCAGGACATTCTCGGCGTGCTGAACGGCCAGTTCGCAGGCGCAGTGACCTGGGCGTCGATGGTGGGTAACTACAACGACGGATACACTGCCGGAGCGTTCAACCGCCTGATCCGCATGGACCACCCGGACCTGATGAAAAACATCCGCATCATCTGGCAATCGCCGCTGATCCCCAACGGACCAATCCTGGTGAGCAACAGCCTGCCAGCCGATTTCAAAGCCAAAGTGGTCGAGGCGGTGAAGAAACTGGATAAAGAAGATCACCCGTGCTTCATCAAAGCGATGGGCGGCACCCAGCACATCGGCCCGGCGACCGTGGCTGATTTCCAGCAGATTATCGACATGAAACGCGAACTGGTTAACGCGCGTTAATCAGACCTTTTCACTCCCCCGCGCAGCCTGCGGGGGAGAGTCCATTGCGCGAGTGAACATGCAGAATACTGAATTTGAACGTTACTACCAGCAGGTGAAAATGCGTCAGACGCGCGACACGTTCACCTGGTCGGCGCTGCTGCTGGTGCTCTACATCGCGGCAGGACAAGCCGCCGAATTTAATCTCCTCACCATCTGGCACTCGCTGCCGAATTTCCTCGATTACATGCTCGAAACCGTGCCGACGCTGCACGGCGGCGTGCTGTTTGGCGATGTGCACACCAAAGGATCGCTGGCCTACTGGGGCTACCGCTTGCCGATTCAGCTGCCACTCATCTGGGAAACACTACAGCTGGCGCTGGCTTCCACGCTGGTGGCGGTGGCGATAGCGACGATCCTCGCGTTTCTGGCGGCGCGTAATGCCTGGGCACCAGCAGGTTTACGCTTTGGCATCCGCGCGCTGGTGGCGTTTCTGCGCACGATGCCGGAGCTGGCATGGGCGGTGATTTTCGTAATGGCCTTTGGAATTGGCGCAATTCCGGGCTTTCTGGCACTGACACTGCACACCATCGGCAGCCTGACCAAGCTGTTCTACGAAGCGATTGAAAGCGCGCAGGACAAACCGGTACGCGGCCTCATCGCCTGTGGTGCCACGCCAATACAGCGGATGCGTTTCGCGCTGTGGCCGCAGGTCAAACCGATATTTCTTTCATATGGCTTCATGCGTCTTGAAATCAACTTCCGCTCGTCAACCATTCTTGGGCTGGTCGGCGCGGGCGGAATTGGTCAGGAGCTGATGACCAACATCAAACTTGACCGCTACGATCAGGTGAGCATGACTCTGCTACTGATTGTCATCGTGGTCTCGCTGCTGGATACATTGTCTGGTCGCCTGCGTCAGCGGGTGCTGGAGGGGAAAAAATGAACAACTGGCAAGCGGTGACCGACACCGAACATTACCGTGAAGCGCACCCGGCGCTATTTCGCGCCCAGGGTCGCTACCTGCGCCATCTGGCGATTGCGGCGCTGGCGGTAGGGCTGTATTACATCTGGTTCTTTATTCAGTTTGGTATCAGCTACGAACAGCTCACCACCGGGATGCAGCAGCTTGGGCGCTACTTCTTCCGCATGTTCGTCTGGCATGATTTTCTCAACTGGCCGTTTGGCTACTACTTCCGCCAGATTGGCATCACGCTGGCGATTGTCTTTTCCGGCACCATCACCGCCACGGTGATTGCGCTGCTGCTGTCGTTTCTTGCCGCGCGTAACGTCATGCGTGGCCCGGTAACGCGGTTTGTGGCGATGTTTATGCGTCGGCTGTTTGACCTGCTGCGCGGGATCGACATGGCTATCTGGGGCCTGATTTTCGTGCGTGCCGTCGGTCTTGGCCCGCTTGCCGGGGTGCTGGCGATAATCATGCAGGACACCGGATTGCTTGGGCGTTTATATGCGGAAGGGCACGAGGCCGTGGAGCGTTCGCCGGGCCGTGGTCTGACGGCGGTTGGCGCCAACGGGCTGCAAAAACACCGCTTTGGCATCTTCACTCAATCGTTCCCGACGTTCCTCGCGCTAAGCCTCTATCAGCTGGAATCCAACACCCGATCGGCGGCCGTACTAGGCTTCGTCGGCGCGGGCGGTATCGGGCTGATTTACGCTGAGAACATGCGCCTGTGGAACTGGGACGTAGTGATGTTTATTACTCTGCTGTTGGTGGCCGTCGTGATGACCATGGATGCGCTGTCATCGTGGCTGCGCCGCCGCTACATTACTGGCGCAGTTATTCCGCTTTATAAAGCAGAGTGATCGTACAAACGAAGCAGCGCGAACCCAAATCCGGTGGCGTTCGCGCTAAGGCAGGATTAACGCGTCAGACGTTGATAACTGCCTGGCAACGTGTGCCGTTCGAGGGCGGGAAGATCCCAGTCAATGCCCAGTCCTGGGGCGGACGGTGGTAAACCATAACCGTTTTCCACCTGCATCGGCTGGTGGGTAAGCGTATCAAGCTGAGGAATATATTCTAGCCAGCGGGCATTTGGCACTGCCGCACACAGCGAAACGTGGAGTTCCATCAGGAAATGTGGACACACCGCGATATTGAAGCACTCGGCAAGATGTGCCACCTTCAGCCACGGCGTAATGCCGCCGATGCGCGCCACGTCGACCTGTACGACAGAACAGGCGTTCTGCTGCAGATACTCGCGGAAGTGCAGGGCGCTGTAGATACTCTCCCCGACGGCGATGGGCACGCTGGTCTGCTGGCTCAGGCGAATATGCCCTTGTAAATCGTCGGCCGGGAGGGGCTCTTCCAGCCAGCCGATATCCAGTTCTTCATAATGATGCGCCCGGCGAATGGCCTCATCGACCCGGAAGGCCTGGTTGGCATCGGTGAAAATCTCGAAATTATCGCCCACCGCCTCGCGTACCGCGCGCAGGCGAGACATATCTTCTTTAACCGACAGGCCGACTTTCATTTTGGTGGCGGCAAAACCGTTTTCCTGACATTCCAGCGCATTTTCAACCAGTTCACTGGCCGACAAGTTGAGCCAACCGCCTTCGGTGTTATAAAGCGGGATACGCGACTGTGCGCCCCCTGCGGCGATCCAGAGCGGCTGGTTGCTCCGCTTACAGCGCAGATCCCACAGCGCTGTATCAATGGTCGCCAGTGCCAGAGAGGTAATCGCCCCGACGGAGGTAGCGTGAGTCAGAAACAGCAGTTCGCGCCAGCGCTGTTCAATCTCGTCTGCTTCTTTGCCAAGCAGCGCGGGTGCCAGCGTTTTTTCCAGTAAAGAGAGAACGGCGGGGCCGCCGGTGCCAATGGTATAGCTGTAACCCAGGCCTTGCGCGCCGTCTGAATCGGTAATGCGCACAAACGGTGTTTCCTGGCACACAAACGCCTGGATAGCATCTTCCCGCCGAACTTTTGGCTCCAGCATCACCATAAAAACTTCAACGGATGTAATTACTGCCATAACGGTTTTCCTTACTGTGGTGAGCCGGATTCGGCGCGGGTCAGTTGCTGTTGTTCACCCAGCCCTTCAATACCAAGGCGCAGGGTCTGGCCGGGTCTCAGATACACGGGAGGGGTCTGTCCCATGCCAACGCCGGGCGGCGTACCGGTAGAAATAATGTCTCCGGGATAGAGCGTCATAAATTGCGAAATGTAGGCAATCAGATAGCGCACGCCATACACCATGGTGGCCGTGGAGCCTTGCTGATAGCGATGACCGTCCACCTCAAGCCACATGTTGAGGTTTTGCGGATCGGGGATCTCATCCGCAGTCACCAGCCACGGGCCGGTTGGACCGAACGTGTCGCAGCTTTTGCCTTTTACCCACTGACCCTGGCGTTCGATCTGGAAGGCGCGCTCGGACAAATCATTGATCACGCAGTAACCGGCGATGTATTCCATGGCCTCGGCTTCGCTGACGTATTTCGCCTTTTTACCGATGACGACTCCCAGCTCGACTTCCCAGTCCGTTTTCTGTGAACCGCGAGGGATCTCCACCTCGTCGTTTGGCCCGACAATAGCGTGAGGGGACTTCATAAACAGAATGGGTTCGGGCGGAACCACGGCGTTGGTTTCTGCGGCGTGATCGGAATAGTTCAGCCCCACGCAGATAAACTTGCGACTGCCGCCGACGCAGGAGCCGAGGCGCGGATTGCCTTCCACCAACGGCAGTTCATCGGTTGAAATCGAGGCCAGGCGAGCAAGCATTTCCGGTGACAGCGTATCGGCACTGATGTCGTCAATCCATGCGGATAGGTCACGAATGTTTCCCTGGCTGTCGAGGAGTCCGGGGCGTTCCTGACCCGGCTGACCAAAGCGAAGTAAGCGCATTACAGGCTCCTTTGAGCATGAAAATCTCAGGCAGACCAGCCGCCGTCGATATTATGAATATGTCCGGTGGTGAAGGTGGCATTGCTGAGATACAGCACCAGATCGGCGATTTCGTCCGGCTTGCCAATGCGTCCCATCGGTTGGCGGCGAATGAAGTCGGCGCGTGCCGCATCGTAGTCGCCGGTATCGCTGAGACGCTGCTGGAGTGACGGTGTTTCAACTGTGCCAGGACAGATGGCGTTGCAGCGAACGCCCTGAGTGATGTAGTCCGCCGCAACGGATTTCGTCAGGCCAATGACCGCTGCTTTACTGATGCTATAGGCACAGCGGTTCGGCACGCTTTTCACGCTCGAGGCCACCGAAGACATATTGATAATGCAGCCGTCACGACGGGCTAACATCCCCGGCAGAACCGCTTGAATCAGGTGAACCTGTGACATCACATTAAGCTGCCAGGCCTGATTTAAGTGTTCATCGCTGACGGTCAGAACATCACCGCTATGCACAATCCCCGCGCAGTTGAACAGCACATCAATAGCGGTTTCTCTGGCGATGAAATCGTGAATTTCTGCCGCGTTGGTCACGTCGAGGCGTGCGGTGCGGACATTCTCAACACACGACAGTGTGTCGAGTTTTTCTTTATCGATATCGGTGGCAATCACTTTAAACCCGGCGTTTGCCATCCTGAGAGCGGTGGTGTGCCCAATGCCTTGTGCGGCGGCAGTGATCAAAACGGTCTTCTGCTGCGTCATGTTTTTCTCCGGTGGTGAGAAAGCGGTTTGTTAATACACTGTAAACATCTGACCGTTTTATTCAAATATGAATTTATAATTTATATATGCACATCACATTTCGTCTTGTGTACCGGTCATGGAAAATGCCTCAGAAGTGCTAAGATGTGACGACGAAAAACAACGTGTTACTAACGCACAGGCATGAGGAAGGTATGGCGCAAAACAAGCCTGAAGTTGAATCGGTCGAGGATCGTTACCGCGCACCGGCCCTGGACAAAGGTCTGGATATTCTTGAGAAATTGGCCGAACTGGAAGAAGGGCTTTCGCAGGCAGAAATCGCAGCCGCGTTAGAACGTAAGCCCAATGAAATTTATCGAATGCTCGACAGACTGGTGAAGCGCGGTTACGTGGTGCGCACCAGCGTCGATCAGTACCAGCTTTCCCTGAAGCTGTTCGAGCTGGCGCATCGCCAGTCACCGATGCGAAGACTGGTGGTTCAGTCGATTCCTCATCTGCGAACTTTCGCTGAAGCAGCCCAGCAGGGCTGCCACATTGCGCTGTATGAACGCGGTGGGCTGACGGCAATCGCCCAAGTCGATGCACCTGGATACTGGGGTTTTGGTATTCGCGTTGGGGCGCGTTTCGCGTTGCGAGATTCCAGTTCCGGTCATGTCCTGTTGGCGTTTGCCTCCCCACAGGATCAGCAATTTATGCTGCAACAGAGCGAACAAACGGATGGCACCCTCAGCGAGGCGATGCGTAAAAAGCTGGCCCAAATTCGCGAGCAGGGTTACGAAATTATGCCGAGCTTGCAGGTCGAAGGCGTCTACAACATCGCCGTGCCATTATTAAACAGCGGTGGGCAGGCTATAGCGGCACTGGCGTGCCCGTGGGTTAAGCATCTGGATCATATGAATAATCCTTCCCGTGATGCAGTACTTCAACTGCTATTCACCACCGCGGAAAACATTCGTAGCGGTGGTGTAGACGCGTAGTCTGCACTGAGGCTTTCCCCTAAGCGGCCACTCTGGCCGCTTATTTTTTCTCCTGATTTTGCGAACCAGCTCCCTCTTTGCTGATACGGAAGGGGTCTGAATGTGATCTTCATATATAAATATAAAATTTACTTTTGAATAATTGCGCGTTCGCAAATACATTCCAGTAACACGAAGGAAACACAACAATAACGTAATGCCTGGCAACATCTGCCTCTGTACAGGAGAAGACCATGCAGCAAAAAACAACACCAGGGTTAAGAAAGGCTGTTACGGCGTCAGTAGTCGGAACCATCATTGAGTGGTTCGACTACGCGTTGTACGGTGCCGCCGCAGGATTAATCATTAATAAAATATTCTTCCCCGATCTCTCGGCGGTTGCTGGCGTGCTGGCAGCCTTTGCAACATTCGCAGTGGGCTTTTTTGTTCGCCCACTGGGTGGCGTGGTCATCTCCCATATTGGCGATCGCTATGGGCGTAAACCCGCGCTGGTGTTTTCCATCACCTTAATGGGCATCGGGACGGTCGCTATCGGATTGCTGCCTGGTTACCAGGAAATAGGGCTGATGGCGCCTGTGCTACTGGTTATCATGCGGATGGCGCAGGGATTTGGTGCCGGAGCAGAATATGCCGGCGCGCTGACGCTGCTGTATGAATACTCACCCAAGCATCTGCGTGGGTTTTATACCGCTCTGCTGCAATCAGCCACGGTGATTGGGATTATCTTTGCCAGTCTGGCATTCTGGGGCGTGTCCCTGATGCCTGCGGATATGATGATTAGCTGGGGCTGGCGCGTGCCGTTTATTTCGTCGGCAGTGCTGTTCGTGATCGCCATATACATTCGCCGTCATCTGGATGAAACGCCGGAATATGTTCAGGCCATGAAACAGGCAGAGCAAGAAAAGAAAGCGCATAAACTGCCGCTGAAAGTTGTCCTGACCCGCTATCCACGTGAGCTATTCTGGAGCTTCCTGATGATGTCGGGCCACAATGCCAACGTCTATATTCTCAGTGCCTTCAGTATCAGCTACATGACCAACACCTTGCATCTGCCGAAAACTACCGCGCTGAGCGCGCTGTTTATTTCGGCCTGGTGTGCCGTTATCAGTGCGCCCATCATGGGCTGGCTGGCGGATAAATATAATCCGGCAAAGATTTATGCCGCAGCCGCGCTGTTCACCGTCGTCTATGCCTTCCCGTTGTTCATGTTTATCGACAGCGGCAATTTACTAATTATCACGCTCGGCATGTCGGTGGCGTTCATCATCAGCTATGGGGCGATGGCTGGACCGCAAGGGCTTCTTCTGGCGCGCGTCTTTCCGACGCAATACCGTTATTCCGGGATAAGCGTGGCCCGAGAAATGAACGGCATGTTGGTAGCAGGGCCTACGCCGCTGATCAGCGCCTTCCTGGTTGAAATGGCGGGCGGTAAACCGACCTACGTGGCGGTGTTTCTCGGAATCTGCTGTGCACTGAGCGCGTTTGCGGTCTACAAACTGGTGTCTATGCAATCGGCAAAACAGGCACAATCGGCGACATCACAGCGAAACGTGGTCGAAGGGTAATCCGTGCGAATCGCGCATGATAACAACGCGACACGGGCTACACACAGCAAATGAACGTATAACCCCCCGGGCGGGAAGCTGTCATTTCCCGCCCGAAAAACTCCCGCCGTGACCCCCAGCAATGATATGATTACGCCCCTGTACGTCAGCCGCTGGCTGATACCGATATCTTTACCGGAATAATGACCGTGACCTCTTTTGCTGAATTAAACGCGCTTCCTGCAGAACAACTCGAGAATCTCAATGAGCTGGGCTATCTGACCATGACCCCGGTGCAGGCGGCGGCGTTACCGGCCATTCTTGCGGGGAAAGACGTCCGCGCTCAGGCGAAAACTGGCAGCGGTAAAACGGCGGCGTTTGGCCTGGGTCTGCTGCAACACATTGATGCCAGCCAGTTTATTACTCAGTCGCTGGTGCTGTGCCCAACGCGTGAGCTGGCCGACCAGGTCGCCAAAGAACTGCGTCGTCTGGCACGCTACATGCCGAATATCAAAGTCCTGACCCTGTGTGGCGGCCTGCCGTTCAGCGTTCAGCGCGACTCCCTGATCCACGCCCCGCATATCATTGTGGCAACGCCGGGCCGTCTGCTCGATCACCTGAAAAAAGAGACCGTCAGCCTCGAAGCCCTGCAAACGCTGGTGCTGGACGAAGCTGACCGTATGCTGGATATGGGCTTCGCCGAGGCTATCGACGAGGTCATCAGCCACGCGCCGGCTAAGCGGCAGACGCTGCTGTTCTCCGCCACCTGGCCAAACGCTATTGCCGCCATCAGTACCCGTATTCAGCACGAGCCGCTGACGGTGGAAATTGGCACCGTCGATGAGCTGCCCGCCGTCGAACAGCAGTTCTACGAAGTGTCGCGCAACGGCAAAATCAGCCTGCTGCAAAAGCTGCTGAGCAAACATCAGCCCGCGTCCTGCGTGGTGTTCTGTAACACCAAAAAAGATTGCCAGGCAGTGTGTGACGCATTAAGCGAAAGCAACCAGAGCGTGCTGGCCCTGCACGGCGACATGGAACAGCGTGACCGCGATCAGACGCTGGTGCGTTTTGCCAACGGCAGCAGCCGTGTGCTGGTAGCGACTGACGTCGCCGCTCGCGGGCTGGACATCAAGGCGCTGGAAATGGTGATTAACTTTGAGCTGGCGTGGGACCCGGAAGTGCATGTGCACCGCATCGGTCGTACCGCGCGTGCCGGGCAGAGCGGGCTGGCGATCAGCTTCTGTGCGCCGGATGAAGGCCAGCGTGCCGCCGCGCTGGAAGAAATGCTGAATATGAAGGTGCACTGGCAGCAGGCACCGACCAGCGTCACCATTACTCCGCTGGAAGCTACCATGGCGACACTGTGCATCGATGGCGGTAAAAAGGCCAAAATGCGTCCGGGCGATATTCTTGGCGCATTGACCGGTGACATGGGCCTCGATGGCGCGGATATCGGCAAAATCGATATTCACCCGATCCACGCCTTTGTCGCGGTGAAACAGGGCGTGGCTCGCCATGCCTGGAAGCAGCTCCAGCAGGGCAAAATCAAAGGCAAATCGGTGAAGGTGCGGTTGTTTAAATAACGGCTCGCCAATGCAAAAAACCACGCTTCGGCGTGGTTTTTTTATGTCGGTCTTTGCCCGGCGGCGCGTGGTTTGCACGGGCCGCCGGGCAATGATGGTTGTCTTAACGCACCATCGGCAAATTCAGCTCATGCTTCTTCGCACATTCCACGGCCAGTTCGTAGCCCGCATCGGCGTGACGCATCACGCCGGTCGCCGGATCGTTCCACAACACGCGTGCCAGGCGTTTATCCGCTTCCGGCGTACCGTCGCAGACAATCACCACCCCGGAATGTTGGGAGAAGCCCATCCCGACGCCGCCGCCGTGATGCAGGCTAACCCAGGTTGCGCCGCCTGCGGTGTTCAGCAGGGCGTTGAGCAATGGCCAGTCGGACACTGCATCGGAGCCGTCTTTCATCGATTCGGTTTCACGGTTTGGTGAGGCAACGGATCCGCAGTCGAGATGGTCGCGGCCGATGACAATGGGCGCTTTCAGCTCGCCGTTACGGACCATCTCGTTGAATGCCAGACCCGCCAGATGACGTTCGCCGAGGCCCAGCCAGCAGATACGCGCCGGTAAGCCCTGGAAGGCGATGCGCTCCTGAGCCATGTCCAGCCAGCGATGCAGATGGGTGTTTTCCGGGAACAGTTCTTTCAATTTGGCGTCCGTTTTACGGATATCCTCTTCATCGCCTGACAGCGCCACCCAGCGGAACGGGCCTTTGCCTTCGCAGAACAGGGGGCGAATGTAGGCCGGGACGAAGCCAGGGAAATCAAACGCATTTTTCACGCCCTCATCCAGCGCGACCTGACGAATATTGTTGCCGTAATCCACGGTCGGGACGCCCATATGATGGAAATCGAGCATTGCCTGCACGTGCACCGCCATTGAGGCGCGCGCCGCTTTCTCGACCGCTTTCGGCTGCGTTTCACGCTCGTCCAGCCAGCGGTTAACGCTCCAGCCTGCCGGTAAATAGCCGTTGATCGGGTCGTGCGCGGAGGTCTGGTCAGTGACGATATCCGGGCGCATACCGCCCGCTTTGGCGCGTTTTACCAGTTCCGGTAAAATTTCCGCAGCGTTGCCAAGCAGGCCCACGGAAATGGCTTTTTTCTGCGCATTCGCTTCGGCAATCAGGGCCAGCGCCTGATCCAGATTTGTCGCTTTGTAATCGACGTAGCGGGTGCGAATGCGGAAATCGATACGGGATTCCTGGCACTCAATCGCCAGCACCGATGCACCCGCCAGCACGCCTGCCAGAGGTTGTGCACCGCCCATGCCGCCCAGTCCGGCGGTGAGGATCCATTTCCCGCTCAGGTCGCCGTTATAATGCTGGCGGCCCGCTTCGGCGAAGGTTTCAAACGTGCCTTGCACGATGCCCTGTGCGCCGATGTAAATCCATGACCCGGCGGTCATCTGACCGTACATCATCAGTCCGGCTTTATCGAGTTCGTGGAAGTGATCCCAGTTGGCCCAATGCGGCACGAGGTTGGAGTTGGCCAGCAGTACGCGCGGAGCATCGGCGTGCGTGCGGAACACCGCCACCGGTTTGCCTGACTGCACAACCAGCGTTTCTTCCGGCTGTAATGCCTCAAGCGATCGCAGGATTTGCTCGAAGCATTCCCAGTTGCGGGCCGCTTTACCAATCCCGCCATAGACCACCAGATCTTCCGGGCGCTCGGCCACGTCCGGGTCGAGGTTGTTTTGAATCATGCGATAAGCGGCTTCGATCAGCCAGTTAGCGCAGTGAAGTGTGTCCCCACGAGGCGCGCGGACGGTGCGGGAGAGGGCAGTGGTCTGATGCGTGGTCATGTCATTCCTTCCTGATTCTTGATGCATGTCGGATATCGGTCAAACGTCGCTGCGTTTGTTATGAATATGTAACAATAAAAGCGGTAATGTACGTTCCTGTCTATACAACCTGGCGCAATTTCCAGCGCAGATCACATTCGCTTTTATAAAATCGAAAAGAAACAAGACATTAAAACAGCATGATTTCTGCCAACAGCAGCGTGGCGTCGGGCGTCAGCGGAAACATCTCGCCCGGTTGCGCCTGACTCCAGCTTATTCCGCTTTGGGCTTCATAACGTTGATTCTCCAGCTGCCATGCGCCTTGAAGCACCAGGGCGACGCCTGATGAACCTGGCGTGTGTGCCTGGGTTATCACGTTCACCTGCGCTGACGCCCGCTCGCGCTGGGTCATGATATTGAAATCCCGGCCAACGCAGTGAATGCCGTCCGTCGCCAGCGGCCACTCCCCGGGAAACGCCCACGGTTGCCAGCACTCTAACCGATGATTCACTTCGACACCGCGCAACCACAGTGGGGCACCTTCCAGCAGCGTAATCACTCTGTCCACCCCGGCAAACAGTGAGAACGGGCCGTCGGCATTCAGGGTGGCAATACTGGCCCGCCAGAGAAACGGTGCGTCGGGGGAGGGGCGACTGACGATTTCACGGGTTTCGCCGCCACCGTTTTTCCAGCGGGTGACGGGTAACGAGGTGAACTGAAAGGGGGTAATCATTGGGCTAACTCCCTGGTTTTCTGCGCGTTAAGCTGTTTAAATGCCACATTTGCGATTCATTTTGATTACAAATTATTTACAACATGGCTCACAAATCCATCATTCGACGAGTGTGATGGAAAGTCAATGGTTGTATATACATGTTCTGTCATTTGTTGCACGCCATGCCCCATTGCATGAAATACGCTAATGAAATCAGGAGAATCATCATGAAGCAGCGCACCACTTTTCGCGGGATCTGTCTGACCACTCTGCTTTCAGGGCTACTGCTGAGCGCCGGGGGCGTGAATGCCAAAGCGTGGAGCTCGATAACCATCGCCACCGAAGGTGGGTACGAGCCGTGGAATCTGACCCTGCCAGGCGGCAAGCTGAGCGGTTTTGAGCCAGAGTTGATGGAGAATCTGTGTCAGCGGATGGGCATCCAGTGCAAGCTGGTGGTGCAGAACTGGGACGGAATGATAGCCGGGCTGAATGCCGGGAAATATGACGTGATCATGGATGCGATAGTGATTACTCCGGACCGCAAAAAAGTGGTCAGTTTCACCGTGCCGTATGCCGCCACACCTGCGTCGTTCATCACCATCAAAGGCAATCTCCTGCCACCGGCGCCAGTAATTAAACTGCACGACGATGAAAAAGAGATCCAGGCCGCCATTGCGCCACTGAAAGCCGCGCTGAAAGGCAAAACCATCGGGATCGCCTCCGGGACGGTGTACACGCCGTTCATCGACAAATACTTCAAAGACGTGGCCGATATTCGAGAATACAACAACTCCGCTGATGCCATCCTCGACCTCCAGTCCGAGCGCATCGACGCGGTGTTCGACGACATCACCTTCGCCAATTCCACGCTTTCCCGCCCGGAAAACAACAATCTGACCTTCAGCGGCCCGCAGTTGAGCGGCCCTGTCTGGGGCGAAGGTGAAGCTATGGGGGTGCGCCCGGCGGATGCTGACCTGAAAGCCAAACTGGACACCGCCATCAAAGCCGCACTGGCCGACGGCACGGTGAAAAAGCTCAGCGAAAAATGGTTTAAAGCTGACGTCACCCCATAAGCGAGGTTGAAGATGATCAATTTACTGGGTCTGGGGGACGACGGTTGGGGAAGACTGATCCTCACCGCCACGCTGACCACGCTGTTGCTCTCCGTGGCGGCGCTGCTGGTGGGCGCGCTGGTCGGAGGGGTGATTGCCTCGGCGAAGCTGTCGCATCGCGCACCGGCCCGTTGGCTGGGTTCGGCGTACTCCGTGGTGTTTCGCGGCATACCTGAACTGCTGATTATTTATCTGTTTTACTTCGGCGGCTCGGGGCTTATCTCGCTGATTGGTCAGATGTTCGGCGCTGACGGTTTTATCGAAGTACCCCCGTTTCTGATTGGTGCCCTGGCGATCGGGCTGATTTCAGCGTCCTATCAGGCAGAGGTGTATCGCGCCGCCCGTCTGGCGCTGTCGCCGGGTGAAGTAGAAGCCGCGCAGGCGATTGGTATGCCACGCTGGCGCATTTTGCAGCGAGTGATGCTGCCGCAAATTTTCCGCTACGCCTTGCCGGGACTGTCCAACGTCTGGCAGATGAGTCTCAAAGATTCGGCGCTGGTGTCGGTCACCGGCATCGTGGAACTGATGCGCGCCAGCCAGATTGCGGCGGGTTCGACCCGCGACTATTTCCTGTTCTATCTGATTGGTGGCGGCTGCTATTTGCTGCTGACGCTGTTGTCGAACAGGGCATTTATCAAGGCGGAAACCCGTCTCAATCGCGCATGGCAGCGCCGAACTGTGGCCCAGGCTTAAGGAGCGCAAATGGTTATCGACGTGGCTTTTTTGACTGACACTTTCCTCAAACTGAGCGCCGCGTTGCCGGTGACGCTTGGGTTGTTTATCTGTTCGTTCCTGCTCGGCGGCGTACTGGCGCTGGGCATTCTGGCGATGCGTATGAGTCAGTGGCGCGCGCTGAGTGCCTTTGCCCGCGGCTACATTCTGGTGTTTCGCGGTTCGCCGCTGCTGATTCAGCTGTTCCTGATTTACTACGGCCTGGGGCAGTTTGGCGTGATCCGCCACAGCTTTATGTGGCCGCTATTACGCGAGCCGTTTATCTGCGCAGTGCTGGCGCTTTCATTATGTACCGCGTCCTACACCGCAGAAATCCTGCGCGGTGGCCTGCTGGCGATACCGGTCGGGCAAATCGAAGCCGGACGCGCCTGCGGGATGTCTCGCCTGCTGCTGTTACGGCGGATTATCGCTCCGGTGATGCTGCGTTACGCGCTCCCGGCGTATTCCACCGAGGCGATACTGCTGGTGAAATCCACCGCGCTGGCAAGCCTGGTTACGGTGTGGGATGTCACCGGCGTGGCTCAGCAAATCATTCAGCGGACCTATCGCACCATGGAAGTGTTCCTCTGTGCTGCCGCGATTTACCTGGTCCTCAATTTTATTATTGTCCAGCTGTACGCCTTGCTTGAACGTCGGCTGACGCCGCATACCCGCCAGAGCCCGAGCACCCTCGCGCTGAAGCCTGTCACCAAAGGAGAATAATATGCACGATTCGCGTCCAGTCACCCTGTCGGTCAGCGGAATTCACAAATCCTTCGGCATGCTTGAGGTGCTGAAAGGCATCTCCATCGACGCGCAAAAGGGCGATGTGATTTCGATTCTTGGCGCCAGCGGCTCCGGAAAAAGTACGCTGCTGCGCTGTATTAATCTGCTCGAAACCCCGGACGCTGGCGTGGTCAGCGTTGGCGGGGAAACGATTGAAATGAAACAACATGCGCGCGGGCATCAGCTGGCGGCGAACCCGAAACAGATTGAACGCCTGCGTTCACGGCTGGGAATGGTGTTTCAGAGCTTTAACCTGTGGTCGCACATGACGGTGCTGCAAAACGTGATTGAAGGGCCGCACTACGTGCTCAAGCGCAATAAACGCGAATGCATCGAACAGGCAGAACAATTGCTGGACCGCGTCGGGCTGCTCAACCGCAAAGACTATTACCCGGCGCAACTCTCCGGTGGTCAGCAACAGCGCGTGGCGATTGCCCGGGCGCTGGCAATGGACCCGGACGTCATGCTGTTTGATGAACCGACCTCGGCGCTCGACCCTGAACTGGTGGGCGAGGTGCTGAAAGTGATGCGTAGCCTGGCGGAAGAGGGACGCACGATGCTGGTGGTGACGCACGAACTCGGTTTTGCGCGCCACGTTTCGAACCGGGTGGTATTTATGCATCAGGGCAATATCGACTGCGAAGGGGCACCTGACGCACTTTTTGGCGAGCAGGGTTCGCCACGTTTTCAGCAGTTTATCTCCAGCCACTATCGCCAGGAGCAGCCATTGTGAGTGCAACCATCGAGTGGGGCGACCAGCCATTACGCTGGCAGGATGTGGCGCACGTCGCACGCGGCAACGCCTGCTTAACGCTGAGTGCCAGCACCTGGGCGCGCATCGCGCAGGGCCGGGAGATAGTGAATCTGATCGTCGCCTCGGGCCATGTGGCGTACGGGGTGAATACCGGCTTAGGTGCGTTGTGCAATATCAGCCTGGCGGAAGAACAGCTCAGCCAGTTGTCGCGCAATACGCTGCTCAGCCACGCCTGCGGGGTCGGGCCATTGCTGGACGAGGCGCAAACCCGGGCCATTATGTGTGCGGCGATTGCCAACTACAGCCACGGCAAATCCGGCATCTCACCAGCGATTGTCGAGCAGCTGCTGGCGTTTCTGAATCAGCGCATTACTCCGCAGGTGCCATCGCAGGGGTCGGTGGGCTATCTCTCGCACATGGCGCATATCGGCCTCGCGCTGATGGGCGTCGGGGAAGTCAGCTGGCAAGGGCAAGTTATGCCCGCGCAGCAGGCGTTGGCACAAGCCCGGCTGGAGCCTATTTCGCCAGGTGCGAAAGAGGGGTTGAGTCTGGTGAACGGCACGCCGTGCATGACCGGCCTGGCGTGTCTGGCACTCGACGACGCACAGCGTCTGCTCGACTGGGCCGACGTCACCGGGGCGATGAGTTTTGAAGCCCTGCGCGGACAAATTGTGGCCTTTGATGCTGAAATCCTGGCGCTGAAAGCCAGTCCCGGGATCCAGCACTGCGGTGCCAGACTGCGCCAGCTGCTGGCTGACAGCCCGTTGCTGGCCGAAAGCGTCGGCGTGCGCACCCAGGATGCGCTTAGCCTGCGCTCGATGCCGCAGGTTCATGGCGCGTGCCGTGACCAGTTTGATCATGCACGCACGCAGGTGGAAACCGAGCTCAACGCCTGCACCGATAACCCGCTGGTGCTTGGTACGCCGGACAACTGGCGGGTGGTGTCGCAGGCTAATCCACACGGTGAATCAGTGGCGATGGCCTGTGACCTGCTGGCGATTGCGATGGCGGAACTGGGCAGCATGTCCGAGCGTCGTCTTGACCGCTTAGTGAATCCGCTGGTCAGCGGCCTGCCTGCGTTTCTGGTGGCCAGGCCGGGCGTCAATTCCGGGATGATGATCGCCCAGTACGTGGCGGCGTCGCTGTGCGGGGAGAATAAACAGCTCGCGCAGCCTGCGGTGCTCGATAACTTTGTCACCTCTGCGTTGCAGGAAGATCACCTGAGCCTCGGCACCGGCAGTGCGTTAAAGCTGCATCGGCTGATCGGCAATCTGTATCACATCATTGGCATTGAATATCTGTTGGCGGCACAGGCGCTGCATTTCCACGGAGAGCAAAAACTGGCTCAGGGTACGCGTCACAGCCTGGCGCTGCTGCGTGAGACGGTCGCACCGTGGGAAGAGGATCGCTGGCTGGCACCAGACATCACCAAAGCGGTAGCAACCCTTAAAAATCATCAACCGGGATTTTAGCGAGGCAATTATGTCTTCATTTTCTTCAACCGACACGCAGGCAGGCAACACCCGGGGGCGCATCGCCGAGACGCGCTCCATAGACTACATCCCGGATAACGAGCGTCATGGCCATGTCTTCAGCCAGTTCACGCTGTGGTTTGGCGGTAATTTACAGATAACCGCGATTGTCACCGGCGCGCTGGCGGTGGTGCTCGGGGGCGACGTGGTATGGTCGCTGATTGGCCTGCTGGTGGGGCAGATTTTGGGCGCGGGCGTGATGTCGCTGCACGCGTTGCAAGGGCCGCGTCTGGGCTTACCGCAGATGATAATCAGTCGCGCGCAGTTTGGCGTGTTTGGGGCGGTTATCCCGCTGGCGCTGGTGTGCGTGATGTACGTAGGCTTTTCCGCCAGCGGCGCGGTGCTGGCCGGGCAGGCGATGGCGAAACTGCTGTCGGTGAGTAACAACGCCGGGATGATTATCTTCAGTGCGGTGATTATCGTCATCGCAGTGCTGGGCTATAAAGTCATTCACAAACTCGGCAAACTGGCGAGCCTTGTCGGCGTGCTGGCGTTTGCGTGGCTGTTTGTTTCCCTGCTGCTGTCGACCGATTTCGCCACCATCGCGCAGAACAACCATTTCACGTTGCCAAACTTCTTGCTGGCGGTGTCGTTGTCGTCGTCCTGGCAAATCGCATTCTGTCCCTACGTATCCGACTACTCGCGCTATCTGCCGCGTAACGTTTCCGGCAAAAAGACGTTCTTTGCAGTCTTTAGCGGCACGGTGTTAGGTACCCAGGCGTCTATGACCCTCGGCGTCATCACCGCGGCCATCGCGGGCAGCGCCTTTCCGGGCCATGAAGTGAGCTACATCGTGGGGCTGGGAAAAAACGAAATGATGGCGATGGTGATCTATTTCGCTATCTGCTTTGGCAAAATCACGTTCACCACTCTGAATGCCTACGGCAGCTTTATGTCGCTGACTACCATTGTCTCCGGTTTCCGCCAGCAGGTGACGCTGAGCGCGAAATGCCGTGTGATTTTCGTGGTGACGATGGTGGCGATTTCCTGCGTGATTGCCCTGCTGAGTGAACCGGCGTTCCTCAAACACTTCACCCATTTCCTGCTGTTCCTGCTGGCATTCTTTGTACCGTGGAGCGCCATCAGTCTGTGCGATTACTACCTGATTTCCCGCCAGTCGGTGGACATCCCGGCGCTGTTTGACCCGAAAGGCCGCTACGGTTACTGGAATTTTTATGGCATCGCGGTGTATGTAATGGGCGTGCTTATCCAGCTGCCGTTCATCGAAAACCCGCTGTTCCATGGGGCGTTAACGTGGATGTTTGCCGGGAATGATGTGTCGTGGATTATTGGCTGGGTGGGAACCGCGCTGTTGTATCTCGGCCTGCATAAGCTGGACAGACGCGCGCTGCCTGCCCAGACCGTTTATCCGTCGTAAGGTCGTGAATTGCCCGGCGGCGTAAGCTTGCCGGGCGTTGCAACGGAAGGGATTAGGTCTGCGGGTTTAACAACCACGTGCCGGGTTTATCGACAGTGATGCTGGCGCTGCGGGACTGCTTGGCGTTACGCAATGTAATCACGTACTGACCGGACGAAAGCTGTACCGAGGCATAACCATTCACCGGGTTCGGCGTTTTTTGCACCTTGCCGTTCACTTCCAGCTGGTCACCTTCATCCACACGAATATACACCCGGGCGAGGGCGGTACCGGCTGCGACCGGCTTAGCCGAGTTTTCGGCGGTCACGGTGCCGGTCATTGGCGCTTTGGACGCCACCTCTGTAGACCCGTGCTGACCAAACAACACCGCGCCGGCAATCAAACCGACCACCACGCCACCGGCAATCTGCAACGGCGTGCGGTACGACGTCCACCACGGCAGGACGGAAGGCTCTTGCTGTGGTTCTTGCTCAATCGCCATCAGCATCGAGCCGGTCTGGCTTTCTGCTGGCAGATTGTGAGTCTCATTCAGGCTAATGCCCGCCAGTGCGGTAAATTCGGCGATCGTCTGCGGACGGTCTTCCGGGCGCAGCGCCAGGGTGCTGTCGATAGCCTGTAACAGCTCAAGCGAATAGCCTTCCGGGCGACTTTCCGCCAGCGGTACGCAGTTGTCCTGAATGCTACGCGTGACGCTGGCTGGCGGTCGATTACCGGTTATCAGCGTATAAAGAATGGCACCTAACGAGTAAATATCCGTCCACGGTCCTGGCGGGTTATCAGCGTCATCAGAATATTGTTCCAACGGTGTAAAACCCGGATGCAGAAGGGTTTTATTCACCTCACCACTTTCCGCGCCGCTCTGGCGCAGGGCACCAAATTCCAGCAGCAGCGGCAGGCTGTTGTCCTGAATCAGAATGCTGTTCAGCGACAGGCGGCAGTGGATATAGCCTTTCTCATGCAGTGCGGCCAGCGCCCCGCACAGCATCGGCAGCATGTGGCGGATCCACACTTCGTTAATACGTTCCGGATGATGCTGGCAAAGCTCGGCCAGGGTCATGCCGCTGTATACCGGGGTCGCGGCATAGGCCGTTTCGTTGTAGGTCCAGAAACGCAGAATTTGCACCACGTTCGGGTGATTCAGACGCGCCAACTGACGCGCTTCCTGAATAAATCCGTCGAGGCCGACGCTAAACGCTGACTGGTCCTGTTTGCTGCGCGGCACCAGGCGCTGCGTTTCACTACGAACCGTCAGGGTACGCGGCAGAAATTCGCGAATGGCAACCTGGCGTTCAAGCTGATGATCGAGGGCGCGATAAACGATGTTGTCGTTACTGGCGTCAATGACATCCTGAATTTCAAACTCATCAAAGCGATAGCCGGACGGCAAAGCGTCAGGCGGGCGCTGTGTGTAATCGTTATCTGTCATGCTACGGATCTCTGCTCAAAAAGTGACAAGATCAATTCTGTGTGCGCCATGCACCCACCGCCGGGTCACGCAGCTGCGTTTGCAGGGAGTCAATCAACAGCAGGGTGACCGGGCTATCAGGCGCCAGCCAGTTGGCCCAGGCTTTGCGCACCTGATTGAGCTGTTTTTGCAGATTGGCTTCATCCATCGCCATTTCACGCGGCACTTTAACCGCAATGGTGCCGCTGGCCGCCCACGCGTTAAGCTCTGGTTTGTACGGCAGGATCATCCAGCTTTGCGGTGCCTGTTCATTGCTGACCACCATCCGCTCGTTGTTGAGGGTGGTTATTAGCAGGTTGTCGGCATCAATGCCGTCACGCAGACCGCTCACCGGGAAACCGTGCACGAAGGTCATCGGCAGGCGTTTTTCGCCCGCGTTGCCACTCTGAATCACGTCGCTGCGACCGCTTAACCAGCCGCCTTTTTCGCACTGGCCCTCAGGAATAAACAGCGCAGATGCGCCTGCGTTAGCAGCCCAGAAGGTACGCAGACGACAGCCATCCTGCAGGGTAAATTCCTGCCACGGCGTGCGGTCTGCCGGGGTAGATTTATCCTCAGGTTGCGTCGCGATGGCCGGACTGTCGGCCATCACCGGCGTCACTTTCACATCCCAGTCGTTCGCGCGATCGGCGGTACCAAAGGCCAGCGCCGCACCCTGTGGGTCTTCGAGTCGCCAGTGCACGCGCTGCAGGGTAGAGCACTGACTTTCCAGCAGCGTGCCGAGACGTGGCATAAAACCGGTCAGGATCGACGGGGATTTATCACCGTTGGCGACAATGCGCAGCGGAAGCTCTTTCGCACACCAGTTCTGCGGCGAATTGCTCTTGATGTTATCGATCCAGATATCCAGCTTCTGCGAAGGAGACTGTACAAAACGGTAGTTCTCTGCCCATACGGTCGAAGATGCCAGCAGCAACGCCACACCTGAAAGCCAGAGTTTCATAGATTTCCTTTATGCGTCTCAAAAACGGGTAAACCCAAGCGAGGGAACAGGATAAAGATTAGTTAATTATCCAGGTTCCGCTGTTCGCGTTCTGACAAGCTTTGCTGTTGCTGTCCACGTTAACGCAGGTGGCTTTTTTGTTGCTCGACTTGCGGGTACGTGGGCGGTCTTTTTTCAGGGTCTGTGCATACAGCTCGCTTTTGACCAGCGCGCGCGGCGGAACGTAGCCAATCAGCTCCGGTTGGTCTTCTTCGGCAATCGCCAGCCAGTCGTTCTGGACGCTGCCGAGCACGGTATAGGTTTTACCGTTTTCCAGTTCGCTCAGAACCTTGCCGCCAAAATCAGGAGTATTCATGACAGAACCGGCGTACAGCGCGCGATAGCTGGCATTAACAGGGGTAAATTCTGTCGGGACGGTAACGATATAACGGTGAGTCAGCGTAACGCCATTGACCTGGCTTGTGACCAGCGTGTCGTCGGTCATGGTGGGTGCAGGGGCCTTACAGCCGACCAGCACGGTCACTATCAACAGAGGCAAGAGATTTCGCAATTTCATTCAGACGTTCCCTGCAAATCGGGGTTAGGCCCAATGGTCATGGTGCTGCCTGCGGAGCAGGGATGACTCATGGCGTAGACGACGCACAGAGATAGTCACCGAGCAAACAACATTCTGACCCGGGATTCCACTATATATTTAACAAGTGTTTAGCACGGATTGTCTGATTTTACATAGCCTGTTTAACAATACAATGCTGATAACACGGATATTTTTAGCACATCGGATTGATTTATAAGCAAAGGCACGCGTTCGCAGCGAATTTTGTGGGGATTAAACGAAACGGGGAATGCGACGGAACTGACCCCCGGTTACCCGGGAGTCGTGGTGAAGCAGATTAACGTTCTTGCTGCGCCATCAGCAGGGCAAGGTCGACCAGGCGATTGGAGAAGCCCCATTCGTTGTCATACCAGGCGAGGATTTTCACCATATTGCCGCCAATCACCAGCGTCGAAAGGCCATCAATAATTGATGAGCGCGGGTCGCCCTGGTAATCGCTGGACACTAACGGCTCATCGCTATAGCCGAGGATGCCTTTTAGCGGGCCAGAAGCCGCCACCTGACGGAACGCGTCATTCACTTCTTGCGCCGTAACGTCGCGCTCGAGGGTAACGGTCAGGTCGACAATCGACACCACCGGGACCGGGACACGCAGAGAATAGCCGGTCAAACGCCCGTCAAGTTCAGGGATAACTTTGCCGAGCGCTTTCGCCGCGCCGCTGGAGTAGGGCACGATAGAGAGCGCTGCGGCACGCGCCCCGCGCAGGTCTTTCTCCGGCTGGTCGTGCAGAACCTGGCTGTTGGTGTAGGCGTGTGTGGTGTTCATCAGGCCATGCTGAATGCCGAATTGCTGGTGCAGCACCTGCGCCGCCGGGGCGAGACCGTTGGTGGTACAGCTGCCGTTACTCACCACGCTGTGTTTTTGCGGATCGTAAAGCTGGTGGTTGACGCCCATCACCACTGTTAAATCGTCATTTTTGCCAGGCGCGGAGATGATGACGCGCTTCGCGCCGCCGCTGTGGATATGTACCGCCGCTTTTTCGCGATCGGTGAAGAAACCGGTGGCTTCAATCACGATATCCACCTCAACGTCGCGCCACGGAATGTTCGCCGGGTCGCGTTCACTGAACACGGTCATCGTCTGACCGTCGACCCGCAGCCCGCCCTCGACGGCTTCTACGCTGGCGGAGAACGTGCCGAGCAACGAATCGTATTTCAACAAATGCGCCAGCGTTTTGCTGTCCGTTAAATCATTGATCGCCACAATCTGTAAATTGGGGTTACCGAACGCCGCGCGTAAAACGTTGCGACCAATCCTGCCGAAACCATTAATACCGACCTTAACCATGATCAACTCCTTCTCTGTTGTCTATGGCGTCACTGTAGGCGGGCAGGGTTTTGGCGTAAACGACAAAAAAGGATCACATTACGCCATTTTGCGACAATGGAAGCGCTGGCGATACTCACCCGGCGTCAGGTGCAATTGTTTTTCAAACAGGCGACGCAGATTGATGCTGCTGCCAAACCCGGTCTGTTCGGCAATGCGCTCGAGCGGGTCATTAGTTTGTTCCAGACGCTCACGGGCCGCGGCCAGACGCGCTTCGGCCACGTAGCGGGCCGGAGACGCTCCGGTTTCACGGGTAAACACGCGGGTAAAGTTTCGTGGGCTCATGGCGGCTTTTTCTGCCAATTTTTCCACGCACAGGTCGGCGGTGATGTTGTCGAGGATCCACGCCAGCAGCGCGTTCAACGGGCCGTGTCCGTCGGACTGTATCAGGTTATAGCGGCTAAACTGGAGCTGCCCACCGGGGCGACGCAGGTACATCACCATGTCCTGGGCGATATCGCGGGCGAGGGTGAAACCATAGTCTTCTTCGACCAGCGCCAGCGTGAGGTCGAAGCCGGTACTGACGCCGCCCGAAGTCCAGACGTGGCCGTCCTGAACGTACAGCGGCCCGGCTTCGACGTTGACCTGCGGGTATTCGGCTTTCAACGTGTCGAGCAATTTCCAGTGGGTGGTGGCCCGTTTGCCTTCCAGCAATCCGGCCTGGGCCAGTAAAAGTGCGCCGCCGCATACGGAGGCCACGCGTCGAGCGTGCGGGGCCGCAAGGTGCAGCCAGTCGACAACCGCGATGGATTCCAGCGGATCCTGTCCACGACCGGTGATGATAATGGTGTCCAGCGGTTCGCGTGGGTCCAGCTCGTGCAAACGGTGATCGGCCAGCAGATTTAACCCTGACTGGCCGTGAATTACCTGATGCGGTTGGGTGGTAGCGAGTGCCACGTGATAACGCGGCTGCGCCGGACCTTCCGGATGCAGGCGATTGGCCTGCATCAGAATGTCGGCAATACCGGCGGACTCAAACAACATGCCGCCGTCGGGGACGATAATCAGGATTTTTTTCATGTCCTGAAAAGTACACCTTGCACACATTAAGTCAAGTCGGTAATGACGCTGCTTCTTCGCGCGGGACCGCTTTTTTCATCGGGATAACGGCAATGATAATCACCCCCAGCACCAGGAACCCGGCGACCATAAAGATCCCGGCGTTGAAGTTGCCGGTGACATCTTTCATCCAGCCCATTAGCAGCGGCCCGAGCGCCGCGCCGGTCATCCCGGTGGCGTTGATCACCGCAATGCCCACCGCGCGAGCGCGCAGGGAAATGTAGCGATCCGGCGTGGTCCAGAAAATAACCATCGCCGCAAACGCCCCTACTGACGCCATCACAATACCGCTGAACTGCCATAGCGGATTGGTACTGGAAGCGGTCAGCATCCACCCTGCGGCGGCAAACAGATACGGCAGCAGAGTGTGGAATTTTCGCTCGTTCAGTCGGTCCGAGCGTTTGCTCCACCATACCATCGCCACAATGGTGCACACCTGTGGAATGGCGCTCAGCAGGCCGATGGTCACATTGCTGCTGGTTTCGTTAAAGCTGCGCAGGATAAGCGGCGTCCAGACGCTCAGTGCGCTCAGCGTATTGGTCAGGCAGAAATAGGCCAGCGTGTAGAGAATGATTATCGGGGTGAACAGTTCGCGCGCCATGCTGCGCGGCGGCAGCAGCGAAGCGCTGGCGGCCAGCTGTGTTTTTTGCAGCGCGATTTTGTCCGCTTCCAGCATCTCGTTCAGGCAGGCCTTGTCGTCTTCGGTCAGCCATTTCGCCTTCGACGGACTGTCATCCAGCCAGAACCACACCACCAGACCCAACAGCACCGACGGGAAGCCTTCCAGCAGGAACAGCCACTGCCAGCCTTTCAGATTCAGCAGGCCGTCCATGTTCAGAATGTACCCTGAGGCCAGCGACCCCAGCGCCATGGTGACCGGCATCGCAATCATAAACAGAGCGTTGGCGCGGGCGCGATACTGCGCCGGGAACCAGTAGGTTAAATACAGCAGCAGCCCCGGCAGGAAACCGGCTTCCGCAATCCCGACCAGCATTCGCAACACGTACAGGCTATTCGGCCCGGTGGCGAACATTGTGGCGGTAGACGCAATGCCCCAGATGATCATCAGCATCGCAATCCAGCGGCGTGCGCCGACGATACTCAGCATGATATTGCTCGGAATGCCGCAGATAACGTACATCACATAAAACAGGGTGGTGGCGAGGCCAAACATGGTGCTGGTCAGGCCGAGATCTTTGCCCATCGTCAGCCCGGCAAAACCAATGTTAATGCGGTCCAGATAGGAGAACACGAACAGGATGAATAAAAATACGATAAGGCGACGGAACAGCTTTTTGATAACGGCCTGCTGGCGCGGGTCCAGCGGTGGGTCCAGAGGTAATGGTGCAGACGTATCAGTCATGAAAACTCCACATTGCGTTTATTAGTATGAGTGTGCAGGTCGGCTAAACGTATAGAAAACAGCCACTGGAAACGTCAATGTAATACGCGAAAAATGATACGTAATTGCAGGTGATATATCATTTATGAATCATAATGCGACAGCGATCGCGCCTTTTTCTTATGACGCTGTTCAAACCCGCAACCGGTGGCGCATTGAGGCTATAGCCGCCATGGATTCGCAGGTATAATCGCGATATCTGCTGCTTTTTTCTGGTAAGGAAACGCATGAGTAACATAAAAAAAACCGCTGAGGACACCGCCACCGATCCTGGCTTCCATCGCGAAGAATTTCCGTTTTACTGGATTGTGAATGTCTACGCGCGCTACACGCAAATCATGGAAATTACACTGAAAAAAGCGCAGCTCGATGTTTCTGGCTTTCGGGTGTTGATGGTGACGCACCAGTACGGCAAAGCCAGCATTTCGCAGATTGCGGAATACGCGATGGCCAAAATGCCGACAGTCACCAAAATCGTTGGCCGCCTGCGCGAAGACGGTCTGGTGACCACCGCCAGCAGCGAAAGTGACGCCCGCGTAACCGAAGTGATGCTCACTGAACTCGGGCGGCAAAAAGTGGAAGAAGCCTACGCCCAGGCCAGCAAAGTGTTTGAAAAAGGGTTCAAAGGCATGACCAGCAGCCAGGTGGCGAAAATGAATCTGTCGCTGGCAAAAGTGCTGGAGAACCTCAACGAACTTTGACCCTTAACCACGCAATGACAAATTTGTGATCCGCTTAGAAATTTCTCATAACCTTCTGTAATTTCACATCTTTTAAAGCAAGGTCGTCAGCATTGAACATGACGGCTTTCCGCTTCAACTCTGCCATTTTTGTTTTATTTTTCATCAGCCTGACGTAATAACCTTTCACTCAAAAAGGTTAATGAATTGTTGCTTGTCGGTAAAATTAACGTGAAAGATTACTTGAATTTTCATCTAAATCTTCCATGATTGACCTAACGTTAGTCAGGACAAAAGGTCGCGTTGACGACTCACCTGAATATGATTCGTTTTTTCTGGTCAAGGTGTTAATCATGAAGCCAGTTTCTGTGAGCAAAGGTTATGTAGAACAGTTTGTCCTCGGTGAGGGCGATCTTCGTTTTGCGGTCAAAGACACGCTGGACGTGGCAGGTTTCCCGACCCGGGCAGGCTGTCGGGCGCTGGAAAACGCCCCGGATGCAGAACACCATGCCAGCGTGGTTACCACGCTGCTGGGGAAGCGTTGCGTACTGACCGGCAAAACAACGCTGCATGAGCTGGCGTTTGGCGTGACGGGCATCAATGCCTGGGGCGGTACACCGCTCAACACGCGCTTCCCTGATGTGATCCCCGGCGGTTCATCCAGCGGTTCGGCGGCGGTGGTGGCCTCAGGCGAAGTCGATTTTTCCCTCGGCACCGATACCGGCGGCTCCGTGCGAATGCCTGCGGCCTGCTGTGGGGTTATCGGCCTCAAGCCCGGTTACGGCGTTCTGGGCCGCCAGGGCGTCATGCCTGAGGAGAGTTCGCTGGACTGCGTCGGCGTATTCACCCGTGATGCCGCGGTGCTGCGCAAGGCGATGACCCGACTCGGCGTTGTTGTCAACGAACCCTTGTCCGTGCTGCCAGCGATGTCGTTCCTTTCCGCTGCAACCCCTGAAATTGATGCCTGCCTGCGGGCTTTCCTCGAACAATATTCCGTGCAGCCTCGTGACGCAGAGCTGTCGCTGTTTGCCGACGCGCACCGCGCTGGACTGACCATCATCAGCCACGAAAACTGGCTGGCGCTGAATCCGCTGCTGGCGAGCGGGCAGGTGTCCGCTGACGTGGCGTCACGTATTCGCGCAGGGGCTGACGTCAGCCCGGAAGCGCTCGACGCCGCCGAACAGATTCGCCGCGATTTCAGTGCGCAGCTCGATGCCTTACTGGCGCAAACCCCCTTGCTGGCGTTGGCGACCTTGCCGGAACTGCCGCCTACGCTGAACGAGGCGCAAGACCCGCTGAGCGTGGTCAACCTCACTCGGCTGGTGCGACCGTTCAACCTGAGCGGGCACCCGGCGCTGTCGCTGCCGGTGGGTGAACGCCATGGCCGCCCGGTGGCGCTCCAGCTGGTGGCGGCCAAAGGCCACGACGGTTTGCTGGTGCAGGCCGCCGAATGGCTGACCCAGCGACGACGTCACTAATCTCTTAATTTCGCTTTTCTTTTCCCTGATGACTCAGTGAGTACGACTCATTGCGGCCTCGTGCGTCCTGAACGCGCCGCAAATAACAAAAACCGGAGGAAGCTATGTCTGCCGTACCGATTCGTGAAGCGCTGGTTCCGCTGTTGAGTGACGTTGCCATTCGCAGCGCCGATTTTGAGCATCAGCGCCATATTTCTGACGACGTGATCGCCCGCTTCAAACAGGTCGGTGTTTACCGCGCGCTGGTGCCGAAAATGTACGGCGGCGATGAATGCTCCCCGGCTGAGTTCTGCGAACTGGTCGAGCAAATCGCCACCGCCGACGGGTCGGCTGGCTGGGTCGCCAGTTTCGGCATGAGCCCGTTTTATCTCGGCGCACTGCCGCCGGACACCCTGAAAGAACTCTATCGCGACGGCCCGGACGTGGTGTTTGCCGGGGGCATCTTCCCGACGCAAAAAGCGCAGCAGGCTGACGGCGGCTATCGCGTCAGCGGACGCTGGAGCTTTGCCAGCGGCAGCATGGGCGCCTCGGTTTTGGGCGTCGGCATTCTGCCCGACGGCGAACAGGCTTTGCCGCGCATGGCGGTGCTGCCGCGTGAAAATGTGCATATCGACCCTGTGTGGGACACCGTGGGCCTCGCCGGAACCGGCAGCCATGATCTGGTGGTCAACGACGCTTTTGTGCCACACGAATGGACCTTTATTCGCGGCGGAGCGCTGAATCTGGAAGGGCCGCTGTACCGCTATCCGGTGCTGTCGCTGGCGACGCAGGTGCTGTCCGTCGTCGCCCTTGGCGTGGCCCGGGCTGCACTGAATGAAATTTATGCCATCGCCCATCGTCAGCAGTCCGTCACCGGCGCCCCGCGTCTGGCCGACAGACCGCAGGCGCAGATGCAAATCGCCCACTGCGAGGCCGAATTGCGCTCCGCCCGGGCCTGGTTTTACGACGCCATCGACGATGTCTGGCAAAAACTGCTGGCGGGGGAAGACGCGAGTTGCGAACAAATTAACGCGCTGCGTCTTTCATCGACCCACGTCACTCGGGTTTCCGCCGAGGTGGCACGCCAGGCGCTGGCACTCAATGGCATGGGTGGCGTGACCATGACCAGCCCGCTGCAGCGCTACGTGCGCGACACGATGGTGATTACCCAACATGCCTTTATGGGCGACCTCTCGTACCTCAATGCCGGTACGGTCTTCTTTGGTGGCAAACCGCTGCCGGGTTACTTGTGATTTTTGAAAGGAGCAACAGATGAGCCAGTCAACAACCTTACGCGTGCTGTTTTGCATCGGCGTGAACCAGAACTTTTTCGATGCCAGCCCGGCAGAAGCCAAACAGGTGTGGGGCGCATTCGGCGTGATGATGAAAGGCATTGATGAAACGCCGGGCATCACCGTCATCGGCAATATGGACGACGACCAGCTGATGGTCGGCCCGTCCACCACCGCGCCGTGGACCACCTACGTGTTAGCCGACGCCGAGCGTCTGGAAAACGTCGCTGCAGTCTGCAACCTGTTCCGCACCACCCCGGTGGGCGATGGCGGCAGCAAGCTGTGGAAGTACTGCAAAATCGAGGCCCGCGTAGGCCGCGAACTGGTCATCCAGAACTGACGGAGTTGACGATGAACGCCCAGGATGCGCTGCGATTGCAGCAGCTCGAAGACTATCAGGCGGCGCGGGTCTGCATCAGCGATTACATGCGTTTATGCGACCAGCTCGATACCCAGGAAACGGTACAGGCGATTGGCGCACTGTTCAGCGTGGATGCCTGCTGGGAGGGTGTTGGTGAACCCTACGCCACGCGGCTCGGGCGTCATCTGGGCCGCGACGCCATTGTGAAAATGATGGCGGGCTACGTGCGTCAACCGGCGCATTTTGCGATGAACGCGCACTTCCTGTGTTCCGAAGCGCTGTGGCATGAACCGAACGGCACACTGCGCGGCCGCTGGCTGATGCTGCAAACCTCGGCATTTACCGCAGGCGGTGCGCATCTCAACGCCGCAGAGCTCAATGTGAATTTTGTGCGCGAGGCGGGCGAGATGGTGATGCGCCATTTCACCACGCGCAACCTGTTCAGCCGCCCGGTAGACCACTGGCACGCGGCGGATGCCTTACCGGTTCCTGATAAAAACAAAGACGTGCAGGAGAATGGACATGCAATGTGATCACATCATTAATGTGAAAAATATCGATCCCGCGACGCCACCGACGCTGACGAGCGCGGAGATTGCGGCGCTGGTGAAATCCGACCGGGTACACACTTCGCTTTACACCTCAGAAGAACTGTTCCAGCTCGAACTGGACCGCATCTTCAGCAAAACCTGGGTATGGGTGGCGCACGCCAGCGAAATCCCGGACACCGGCAGCTTTAAAACCACGGAAATCGGCACTCAGCCGGTTATCGTAGTGCGCGATCGCAAAGGTACGGTGCACACCTTACTCAACCGCTGCCGCCACCGCGCGGCCACGGTGTGCGAACACCGCAGTGGCAAAACCAACAGTTTTGTCTGCCCGTATCACGGCTGGGGCTACGCGCTGGACGGCAGCCTGCGCGGCGTGCCGCATCCGGAAAGCTACGCTGACCAGCTGGAAAAAGGCGAACTGGGACTGGTATCGCTACGCACCGAACAGTACGCCGGAATGATTTTCGCCACCTTTAATGAGCAGATTGAACCGCTGGAAGACTTCCTCGGCGTCGCCAAGAAGTGGATGGACTTGTTCATGAAGCAGGGCGCGGGTTATCCGATTAAAACCGGGCCGGCACACCGTTTCCGTTTCCCCGGTAACTGGAAGATTCAGCTCGAAAACACCACCGACGGCTATCACTTCCCGGTGGTTCACCGTTCGTTTTTAAGCTCGGTCGATAAGCAAACCGAGGAGATGCTCAACTTTGTCGATGGCAGCGGCTACGTCGAAGATTTGGGCAACGGCCACAGCGTGATGGTGATGATCCCGGAACTGGTGGATTTAGACGCCAATCTCGACGCGCCAATTCCTGAACGCTTCACTGAACTGGCCGATGCGCTACGCGCCGATCACGACGAAGATCAGGTCCGACGCATTGTACGTGCCGTCGGCGGCTCCGGTTTTAACCTCAACATTTTCCCGAATATCGCCTGTTCGATGGCCTTCTTCCGCGTGCTGCAACCGGTCTCGGTGCAGGAAACTGAAATTCACCATGCGGTGATAACGATGGACGGCGGGCCGGAAATTGCCAACCAGGCGCGGTTGCGTCTGCATGAACATTTCCAGGGGCCGATGGGCTTCGGCACGCCGGATGACTCCGAGGCGTGGGAGCGCGTACAGCGCGGGGCCACCGCGGGCGACGATTTGTGGATCATGCTCAACCGCGGGCTGGCGGGGGAATACCGTTCCGACGACGGACTGCGCAGCGACGTCAGCGCCGAAACCGGGATGCGTGCCGCCTACCAGCAGTGGAAAAAATTGATGACGGAGACAGAACAATGATGACCCCAGATTCTGCCCTGTTTACCGCGATGGCGGTGGTCAATCTTGAAGGCGATTTGCTCGACCAGGGCGAATTTACGACCTGGCTGACGCTGTGGCAGCCGGACGGCCTGTACGTGGTGCCGATTGATCCACAGGAAACCGATTTTAAAAACACCCTGAACTACGCCTGCGACGATCACCATATGCGCGAAAAACGGGTGAAGCGCCTCTACAGCGGGGAGTCTATTTCCACCACTCCGCGTGCCAGAACGCTGCGCACGCTGTCGCGCTTTCGGGTGCTGGAAGCGACCGACGACCAGATTGTGGTGCGCGGAGCGCAATCCCTGTGGGAGCACCGCAAAGGCCACAGCCGCCATTACGCGGCGGACATTACCTGGCAGCTGCAACGCCACGGCGAAAGCTGGCTGATTGAGCAGAAGGTTATCCGCCTGGTGAACAGCGACGATGTGTTGCACAGCATCGGCTACATCCTTTGAGGAGCGCGTTATGACACAAACCGCATTAGTCACCGGCGCGGCTGCCGGACTGGGCAACGTCATTGCCACGCATTTGCTGGAGCAAGGCTTCCAGGTGGTGATGACCGACGTGGACGCCGCCCGCGTGCAGCAGGCGGCCGACCGGATCGATAACGGGCAGGGCAAGGTACTGGCGCTGGCGCTGGACATTCGTCAGCCGCAGGATTTTTCCCGCGCGCTGGAGGCGACGCTCGCGACGTTTGGCCGCCTTGAAGTGTTGGTTAACAACGCGGCGCTGACCCTGGCGACGCCGGTGATGGACATTGAGGTCGACGAGTTCGACCGGGTGATGACCACCAATCTGCGCGGCACGTTTGTCGGCTGTCAGACCGTGGGGCGCTACTTCGCGCGCCAGGGCTATGGGCGAATCATCAATCTGGCCTCGCTCGCCGGGCAAAACGGCGGTACCGCTTCGGGCGCGCACTACGCGGCGTCAAAGGGCGGCATTCTGACGCTGACCAAAATTTTCGCCCGCGAGCTGAGCAAATCCGGTGTGACGGTCAACGCCATTGCGCCCGGCCCGATGGATTCACCGGCGGTACACGCCATCGTCCCGGAAGAGAAAATGGCGGGACTGTTGCAGATGATCCCGGTAGGCACCCTCGGCGATGCGGAGTTTGTCGCGCAGGCCGTGGCGTTGCTGGCTTCACCGCAGGCGTCGTTTGTCACCGGGGCAACCTGGGACATCAACGGCGGTCTGTTCATGCGTTGAGGAGCAAAACATGCTGACACTTCAGGTTATCCGGCGAGAGTTGCAGGGCGAGGTGGTTCTGCTGACCCTGGCCCATGTGGACAGAATAGCGCTGCCTGCGTTCAGCGCGGGGGCGCACATCGACCTGCATCTGACCGGGGATCTCATTCGGCCTTACTCACTGTGCGGTGACCCGCAGGACCGCCAGCATTATCAGCTCGGCATTCTTAAGGACGGTAATTCACAGGGCGGCTCGCTGGCGGTGCATGCCCTGCGCGAAGGCGACGCGATAACCGTCAGCGAACCGCGCAATCTGTTCACCCTCGATGAAAGCGCCGGGCACAGTCTGCTGATCGGCGGCGGGATTGGCATCACGCCGATGCTGGCCATGGCCGCCGAACTGCACGCCGCCGGACGCTCGTTCACGTTGCACTACTGCGCCCGGTCGCGCGACCAGGCAGCGTTTGTCGCGCAGCTGGAAAGTGCCCGCTACGCCGCACGGGTGCATCTGCATTTTAGCGACCAGCAGCGCCTGAACCTGGACGCGGTGCTGAGTGATGTGCCGCCAAATACGCATGTGTACGTTTGCGGCCCGACGCGGCTGATGGATGCGGTAAACGATGGGGCGAAACGTCACGGCTATGCGGCAGAAAGCGTCCATCAGGAGTGCTTCAGCGCCGAGGTGCAAACCGGCGGTGCCGCGTTTGAAGTGGTGGCGGCAACCAGCGGGATAACCGTTCAGGTGCTGGAAGACCAGACCATCGTGGAAGCGCTGGCGCAGGCGGGGCTGAAGGTGAACGTCTCCTGCAAACAGGGCATTTGCGGCAGCTGCCTGACCGATGTGCTGGAGGGTGAGCCGGACCATCGCGACAGCTATCTCACCGACGAAGAAAAGGCCGACGGCGACCAGATTTTATTGTGCTGTTCCCGGTCGAAGTGCGGCCGTCTGGTTATCGACTTGTAAGGAATATCCCATGACTCTGCAAACTGAATTTCGTAACGCAATGGCCCAACTGGGGAGCGCGGTGTCGGTTATCACCACCGACGGCCCGGCGGGTAAATTTGGCTTCACGGCGTCTGCCGTGTGTAGCGTGACCGACCAGCCGCCAACTCTGCTGGTGTGCATGAACCGCAATTCCTTTGCTCATGAACACTTCAAACGCAACGGCACGCTGTGCGTGAACGTGTTATCGAGCGACCACCAGGCGCTGTCGGGCGTGTTTGCTAACGCCAGTTTGCGCTCAGAGGAACGTTTTGGACATGACCACTGGCAGGTGTTGAGCAGCGGCGCGCCGGTGCTGAGTTCGGCGGTGGCCTGCTTCGACTGCCTGATTGCCGACTGTCACGAAGTGGGCAGCCACTCGGTCTTTTACTGTCAGGTGCAGGCGATCCGCATCAGCGAACAGCCGCGCGGCCTGGTCTATTTCAATCGTCGTTACCATGCCATCGGGCATGACGTCGAGGCGTAAACCCACTCCTTCCTATAACAAGGGCAACGCGTGATGAGCAATGTGGCAACCGAAAATAACGTAACCGCCGGCGTCGTTCCCCAGGACGCGCAGCAAATGCGCAAGCTGGTGCTGGCCTCGGTGTTGGGCAATGCGCTCGAGTGGTATGACTTTTTCCTGTACGGCACGGCGGCGGCGCTGGTGTTTGGCCCGCTGTTCTTCCCGGTAGGCGGTGACCCGTTGCAGGGCACGCTGCTGGCCTTTTCCGGCTTTGCGGTCGGCTTTCTGGCCCGTCCGCTGGGCGGTATCGCCTTTGGTCATATTGGCGACCGCTACAGCCGCAAGATGACGCTGATCATGACGTTAACGCTGATGGGGGCGACGACCTTCGTGATTGGCCTGCTGCCGGTCTATTCGCAGATTGGCATTTGGGCACCCATTTCGTTGATTACGCTGCGCTTCTTGCAGGGCGTGGCCTCGGGCGGTGAGTGGGGCGGCGGGGTGCTGATGCTCAGCGAAAGCGCGCCCGCTTCACGCCGTGGTTTTTATACCGCCTGGAGTCAGATGGGCGTCTCCGGTGGTTTCGTGCTGTCGGCCTTCGCGTTTTATCTGGTGCAACAACTGCCGGAAGCGGACTTTATGAGCTGGGGCTGGCGTGTGCCGTTCCTGCTGAGCATCGTCATCTTTTTAGTTGGCGTGTATATCCGCAAAAACATCCGTGAAAGCAAAGCCTTTGCTCAGGCCAAACCGGAAGACAAACACGAAAAAATTCCGCTGATTACGTTGATGCGCGATCACCCGAAAGCGCTGTTGCAGGCGATTGCCCTGCGGCTGCCAGAAAACGGCGCGTCCTATATTTTCTTCACCTTTTCGGTGGTGTACGCCAAACACATTGGTATCGGCACCGGGGAAATCATCAGCGCCGTGACGATGGCGATGCTGGTTGAGTTTTTCTCGATTCTGTTCTGGGGCGCGTTGTCGGATCGCATCGGGCTGAAGCCGGTCTATTACATCGGCGTGATTGGCCTGTTGGTGATGGCGTTTCCGTTCTTCTGGCTGCTTTCCACCGGTAACTACGGCTGGGTGATGCTGGCAATGATGCTGGGTTTGCCGGTGTGTCACGGGGCGATGATCGGCACCCAGCCTTGCATCATGAGCGACCTTTTCCCGGTACGGGTACGCTATTCCGGGCTGGCGCTGGGGCATGAGGTCGGCTCGATATTTTCCGGCGGCCTGGGGCCGATGCTGGCGGTGGCGCTGCTGATGGAGTTTAACGCCTCCTGGCCGGTGTCGTTGCTGCTGGTGGCATACGCTTTACTGGCCTGGGTAGCGCTGCGTAGCCTGCCGTCGGGCCGACAAAACACGAACACAGGAGTGAATAATGAGCATCACCATTGAGTCCATTGCCTGCTGGCTGGTGGATATCCCGACCATTCGGCCGCACAAGCTGTCGATGACCACCATGGGCTGTCAGACCCTGACCATCGTACGCATGACCTGTGCACAGGGTGTCGGTTGGGGAGAAGCCACCACCATCGGCGGCTTAAGTTACGGGTCAGAAAGTCCGGAATCGATTAAGTCAGCGATTGAAACCTATCTTTCGCCGTTGCTGTGCGGGCAAACGTTCAGCGGCGTGGCATCGCTCGCCGCGAAAATGAACGCCAGCGTGAAGGGCAACACCTTTGCGAAATCGGCTCTCGAAACCGCGTTTCTCGACGTGCAGGGGAAAATGCTCGGCCTGCCGGTCAGTGCGCTGCTCGGCGGGGCATTAACCGAACGTTTGCCGGTGCTGTGGACTCTGGCGAGCGGTGACACCGACAAGGATATTGACGAGGGTAAACGCCTGCTGGCAGAAGGGCGGCACGACACCTTCAAACTGAAAATTGGCGCCCGCGAACTGAAGACCGATATCCGTCACGCGCTGGCGATTAAAGCCGCCCTCGGCGATGAGGTCAGTATTCGGGTAGACGTCAATCAGGCGTGGGACGTGACCACCGCCATCAAAGGCATGACTGAACTGCAGGCGGGCGGCATCGACCTGGTCGAGCAGCCGATCCCGCTGTGGGATCACCGCGGATTAATCACGCTCAGCCAGCGCTTTGCCGTGCCGATTCTGGCCGATGAAGCGGTGGCGACGGCACATGACGGTTACGCGCTGGCCAGCGGCGGTTTCACCGGCGCGTACGCGCTGAAAATCGCTAAAGCGGGTGGGCCGGTGCAGGCGCTGAAACTGGCGCAGGTGGCACAGGCGGCCGGCGTTGCACTGTACGGTGGCACCATGCTCGAAGGCACGCTGGGCAGCGTGGCCTCTTTACACGCCTGGTCGACGGTAACCATGCAGTGGGGCACCGAGATGTTCGGCCCGCTGCTGCTTAAGGACGACATCGTGGTGCGCCCGCTGGACTTCAGTCACGGACAGGTCACGTTGCCGCAGGGGCCCGGCCTGGGCGTGGAAATCGACGCCGATAAACTTCGTCATTACGCCAGAACCTAAAGGACATCAGCATGCTTTTTAAAGTTGAAATGCAGGTCAATATTCCGTCGTCGTTACCGAAAGCGCAGGCGGATGACATTAAAGCCAAAGAGAAAGCCTATTCACAGCAACTGCAGCGCGACGGCAAGTGGCCGCACATCTGGCGCGTGGTGGGTCAATACGCCAACGTCAGTATTTTCGACGTGGCGGATAACCAGGAGCTGCACACCCTTCTGACGGCGCTGCCGCTCTATCCGTATATGGACATCAGCGTGCAGCCGCTGTGTGAACACCCGTCGTCGATTCATAGCGAGCAGTAATTACACAACGAAAACAACCCTTACCCTACAAGAGGAAGTTGCAATGTCAGTCAATCCGGCAAAACAAACAGAACTGGAAACGTTACTCGCCATCAGCAGCGGCTTAAATTCAGCGCAGGGCAGCGAGCGGTTTAAAGCCATCATGCATCAGGTGCTCGGCGACCTGTGCCAGACCATCAAAAAGTTCGATATCACCGACGAGGAGTTCTGGCTGGCGGTGAACTATCTCAACGAATTGGGCGAACGCAAAGAGGCGGCGCTGCTGGCAGCGGGCCTGGGGCTGGAGCACTATCTGGATATGCGCGCCGATGAAAAAGAGGCCGCCGCCGGGAATGAAACCGGCACGCCGCGCACCATCGAAGGGCCGCTGTATGTGGCCAATGCGCCGCTGAGCAAAGGTTTTGCGCGCATGGATGACGGCCGTGAAAAAGCCGAAGCCATGTGGCTGCACGGGCAGGTGACCGATATTCACGGCCAGCCGGTGGCGGGCGCGGTAGTGGATATCTGGCACGCGAATACGATGGGCGGCTATTCGTTCTTCGACCCGTCGCAAAGTGAATACAATTTACGCCGTCGCGTAGAAACCGGAGCTGATGGACGCTATGCGGTACGCAGTATTGTGCCGTGTGGCTATGGCTGCCCGCCGGATGGCCCGACGCAAAAACTGCTGAACGGATTAGGCCGTCACGGTAATCGTCCGGCGCACGTGCATTTCTTCGTTTCCGCACCGGGCTTTAAGCATCTGACCACCCAAATTAACCTCAACGGTGACGAATATTTATGGGATGACTTTGCCTTTGCGACCCGCGAAGAGCTGATTGCTGACCCGGTAAAAATCACCGACGAAAGTCTGGCGCAGCAGCGCGATATTCCTGCTCCGCATACCGAAGTGAGTTTTGATTTCTCGCTGGTGGCGACCAATGAAAGCAGCGAAGAGGAAAGAGTGAAACGCGCGCGCGTGAAGGCATAAATAAAAAGCAGGGCAGTTTTCAGGCTGCCCTGCTAGGCCGCGTTACAGGGCGCGGATCTCTTTTGAGCGCAGCGTCACCCGCACCGGCACTGATTTATACGACGGCGTGCCGCTGTCTTCATCACGATAACTGAGTGGAATCAGCACGTTGGCTTCCGGATAATACGCCCCAACCGAGCCAGAGGCGATGCTGTATGCCACGACGGTGATATCTTCCAGCCGCTGATGGCTGTCGGGCAACGCGGTGGAAATATCCACCCGGTCGCCGTGCTCCAGCCCCAGCTGCGCCATGTCATCCTCGTTCATAAACAGCACATCACGACGTCCAAACACGCCGCGATAGCGGTCATCCAGTGCGTAAATGGTGGTGTTGTACTGATCGTGACTGCGCAGGGTGATCATCCGTAAGGTGTTGTCGCCTTCGCCTTTGGCGTTTTCATCCACGCCGTGGAACACCGAAAACATTGCTTTGCCGGTCGCGGTCGGCCACACGCGCTCCGTTGGCGGCAATGGCATGCGGAAACCGCCCGGCACGCGAATACGCTCGTTGTAATCGGTGAAGCCGGGCAGGGTTTGTTCAATCAACGAACGGATCCGGTCATAATCGGCGACCAAATCTGTCCACGCCACTTTGGTGTTCGGCAGCGTCGCTTTGGCCATGCCCGCGACGATCGCTGGTTCGGAAAGCAGCAGCGAGGACGCCGGTTTCAGCTTGCCGGAAGAGGCATGGACCATCGACATCGAATCTTCCACGGTAATCGACTGCCTGCCGCTTTGCTGCATATCCAGCTCGGTGCGGCCCAGGCACGGGAAAATAAACGTCTCGTTGGCGACCAGCAAATGCGTACGGTTCAGCTTGGTGCCGATGTGGACGCTGAGGTCGAGCTTTTGCATTGCCGGGAAGGCCTGCTCGTGATCGGGCATCGCTACGGCAAAGTTGCCGCCGAGACAAATCATCGCTTTAGAATCGCCGTCAATCATCGCCTGCGTCGCAGCCACGGCATCGTGACCGTGTTTTGACGGCGGCACAAAACCGAACACCTCTTCAATTTTTGACAGGAAGGCGGCGGTCGGTTTTTCAGTGATGCCGACCGTGCGGTTACCCTGCACGTTAGAGTGCCCGCGCAACGGACAAATACCTGCGCCGGGCTTACCGATATTACCGCGCATTAGCAGTAAATCAGCAATAAGACGGACGTTGGCGGTGCCTTTATTGTGCTGAGTGACGCCCATGCCGTAGGTAATGATGGTGGCGTTAGATTTGGCGTAGGCGGTAGCGACGCTTTCCAGGTCGGCGCGCGTCAGCCCCGATTCCTGTTCGATGGACTCCCATGAGGTCGCGTTAATATCCGCGGAAAACTCGGCAAAGCCTTCGGTGTGCGCGGCAATAAATTCACCGTCCAGCACGTTACCGCGCGCGTCTTCAAAGGTGAGTAAATGTTTGGCGATGCCTTTTAACGCGGCCGCGTCGCCGCCTGCTTTAACCTGAAAATAGGTCGAGGCGATATCGGTTGAACTGTAGGTTGCCATTTCAACCACGCTCTGCGGATCGGCAAAACGCTCCAGCGCGCGCTCGCGCAGCGGGTTAAAGACGATAATCGGCACGCCGCGACGGGCCAGTTCGTGCAGCGTGCCCATCATGCGCGGGTGGTTGGTGCCAGGATTATGGCCGATGGACAGCACCAGCTCGGTTTTCTCAAAATCATCGAGCGAGACCGTGCCTTTGCCGATACCGATGGAGCGCGGTAAGCCGGTGCTGGTGGCTTCATGACACATATTGGAACAGTCAGGAAAATTATTGGTGCCCAGTTCGCGGGCGAACAGTTGGAATAACCAGGCCGCTTCGTTCGAGGCGCGACCGGAAGTGTAAAACTCGACTTCATCCGGGGCCAGCCCACGCAGAATTTCGCCTATGCGTGCAAAGGCGGCTTCCCATTCCACCGGGCGCAGGGTGTCGCTGGCTTTGTCGTACATCAGAGGATGGGTCAAACGGCCATAGCCTTCCAGTTCGAAATCACTTTTCGCCAGCAGCGAGGTCACGGTATTGGCCGCCAGAAACTCCGGCGTGACACGTTTATTGGTGGCTTCCCAGGTCACAGCCTTCGCGCCGTTCTCGCAAAACTGGAAGGTTGATTTGTGTTCTTTATCCGGCCACGCGCAGCCCGGGCAATCAAACCCATCCGGCTGGTTGGTGCGCAGTAGCGTGGGGGGCGCGTCTAAGGTATCCATTTGCGTGCGCACGGCAATCGCCGTGGCTTTCAATGCTCCCCAGCCGCCAGCAGGCCCGTCATAGTGTCTGATCCCGGGTACTGCGCGTCGTTTGTTACTCATATTGGCTCCTGCTGGGTGGTTTACTGGAACAATTCTACACTGCTGGCATTAACGGTTTAACTACAAAAGAGGAACAAATTGTGAGGGAAGGGGGCATTGAAGCCGACGCTTTCGGTGGTTATTTTCCACAACCTGAAAATGTTACGTCGCCAGGACATTTCATTCGAGAGTCGTTATGCCAGTTTATTATGAATAATATCCAATACTTCAAATTAGCCATGCAGATCGAAGGGGATATTTTACGCTGTATTTTTGTGAGGCTTATTGTTGTGCCGTTTCGTTTGTATTACATTCCTTCCCCCCTTATTTTTGGCAGGTTGTTTTTCGGTGGTTATATCTTTTACCGAAACGAAGCGGTTGTTTTATTGCTTTTTACGTTTTGTGATTTCATTCGAAATGATGATCGCAGCTAGTTTATTATTGCGAATTTTTATTTTTGTATGCGAGATAATACTGCTGAGTCTAAAATATTCAGATTAATAATCAGCTTCAGTAGAGGCTTATCACGACGAGTGAGCACTGCTAATTAATTAAAAAGGTATTGTTGTTATCTATTTAGCCATAACCAACATGCGGACCGCACGGATAAACCGACGATAACGCCGATATAACAAAGATAATATATTGTCAATGTTGCGACCGCGTCGGTCGCCCCCTGTATTCCGCGCTTATCTGTTGATGATTGAATCGTCTGCTATATTTTCGTAAACCGTCTTTCTTTCTGATGAAAAACTTTTCGTCGGGTTTCTGCTGGCATTTATCAATGGGGATGCTATGTCCCTGGGTTTATTGCGGGTTAATCAAAAATTGATTATTGGGCATCACTGATGACCCGCCCTTATGCGCTGCGTTAGGTTCAATTTCATGACCGGGGATACAGAATGTTGGGTACGTTGATCGCCGATGTCACACATGCATTGCAGACAACGCCAGGGCTGGCGATTTTTCTGGCTCTGACATTTGGCTATGGGATTGGTCAAATACGCCTGGGTCCTATTCAGCTTGGCGGTGTCTGCGGCACTTTAATCGCAGCCTTATTGATTGGTCAGCTTAATATCCCGGTTGAGTCGGGGATTAAGAATGTGTTTTTCATGTTGTTTATCTTCGCCTTAGGTTACAGCGGTGGTCCACAGTTCTTTGCCAATCTGAATGCCAGAGGCCTGCAGTTGGGCATATTTTGCCTGATTGAAGTGGTGGCGGTGCTGGCGCTGGTACTGACAGCCACGGTTGTTATGCATCTGGACCCAGGCACTGCGGCAGGGATGATGGCCGGTGCCGCGACCGAATCAGCCGTAGTGGGGACCGCGACGGATGCGATTTCTCGTCTCGACCTGCCCGCGCACGAAATCATTCGCTTACAGGGGAATGTCGTGACGGCGTATTCCATTACCTATATCTGCGGCCTGATCACCATCGTTATCGTTACCAGCCAGCTGTTTCCCCTTTTCCTGCGCGTTAATTTACGCGAAGAGGCCGACAAACTGTGGGTGAGCATGGGCGGACGCATTGAAACCGAAGGGGTTTCTGCTCTGCCTGCGGTCGTCGGGCGTGCATACATTGTTGAGGGCGGGGCAGGCTATACCGTCTCTTCCATCCTGACGAAGCTGGGTCAGCAAAGCAGCATTATCCGCGTTCAACGCCGTGGCCGGCAGGTGGCGTTATCGCCGGGCCTCAAGCTCCGCCGTGGCGATGAAGTGCTGGTGGTGGGCTATCGCGGTTCGATGATTGATATCTCGCAGATGCTCGGCAGAGAAATGCCCGATACCACGTCGCTGAGCGTCGGGCTTGATACCTACAGCGTTGTCCTCCTCGCCCCCGCTCTGTTCAACAAGCCGCTTCAGTCGCTGACGTTACCACCGGGCGTGCATGTCGCCTCCATTCAGCGGGGTGACGCCACGCTCCCTTCGCTGCCCGGCACGCTGTTGCAGAAACACGATATTTTGCAGATTTACGACGCCAGTCCCGGTGGCGGCCGCACGTCAGCCCCGCAGCTGGGCGTTATCGGCAAAATGCTGCCAGACAAACTGGCCAGCAATCTTGGCATCGCCGGAGTGGCGATTGCGGTAGGCACTATTCTGGGCAGCTTCACTCTCAAAATTGGTGGTATTCCTTTCTCCGCGGGTACCGGTGGCGGCGTGCTGGTTGTCGGCCTGATCCTCGGCTGGTATCACGCCCGTCGCGCCGACCTGCATACGGTCAATTCAGATGCGCTGTCGCTGCTTAAAGATCTCGGTCTCGCCGGGTTTATTGCCGGTGTCGGCCTGTCATCCGGGCCACAGGCGCTGGCGCTGATTGAACAATATGGCTTTACCTTGCCGGTTCTTGGCGTGGCGATTGCCGTCATTCCTGCCTCGCTGTCCCTGTTAGTCGGTCATTTCTGGCTCAAGCTGAGCCCTCCCGTTTTATTGGGCGCCATCGCAGGGCAGCAGTGCAGTACACCCGCATTGAGTGCGATTCAGAACGCGTGCGGAAATTCCACGCCGCTGTTGGGTTACACCATCACCTATGCAATTTCCAACGTCGTGCTCCCATTGATGGGGCCGTTGATTGTCGGGCTGGCCAGTTCGTTCCAGCCCTTATAGCTGTCAGGACTTTTCATCCATGTAACTGAGGTTAACCCATGAACTGGTTGCACGATTTGTTTCAAAAGTCTCCCGAGATCGCACTGTTTTTCTCGATTGCTGCCGGTTATTACATCGGCAAGATTAAATTTGGGAAGTTTCAGTTAGGTGGAGTAGCAGGCTCGTTACTGGTGGCCGTGATAGTCAGCCAGGTCGGGGTTCAGATCGATCCCGAAGTGAAATCCGTCATGTTTGCCCTGTTTATTTATGCCGTCGGGTATGAGAGCGGGCCCGATTTCTTCCGCTCGCTGGGTAAACAGTCCATCAAAGAAATCATTCTCGCGATGGTACTTTCGATAACCGCATTAGCCACCGTGGTGCTGCTGGCACGCTGGTTTGATCTGGACAAAGGTCTGGCCGCCGGGGTTGCAGCGGGGGCACTGACCCAGTCAGCGATCATCGGTACGGCGGGTGACGCGATTACCAAATTAGGCCTTGGGGCCGACGAGGTTCAGCGGCTGCAAGGGAACGTGGCGATTGGCTACGCCGTGACCTATGTGTTCGGGTCATTCGGCGCGATTCTGGTGTGTGTGAACCTGCTGCCGAAATTTATGGGCCGAAGCATTAAGGACGATGCCCTGAAGGCTGAGAACGAAATTCAGGCCGGAGCGAACGTCTTCGGTCCAGGCCAGGAAGCGGCCGCGCCTGACTTAGTGGGCAGGATTTTCAAGTTACCTGCCGGGACCGCGACAACGGTGCAGGCGCTTGAAAACAACACCGAAGTGCCTATCACCATTGAGCGTGTTAAGCGCGACAAACAGCTTCTTGAGCCAAGCCCGGAGATGCAATTACTGCCCGGCGATATTGTGCTGGTGGTGGGACGTCGTAACGCGGTGGTCTCTATTGCCGAAAGATTGGGCAAAGAGATGCACGACGAAGAAGGAATGGAATTGACCATGCAACGCCGGGATGTGGTTATCACCAACAAGACGCTCGACAAACGTGCGTTTGGCGAAATCCGTGCGGAAGTGGCGCAGGATGTGCGTCACGGCGTGTATGTCTCGCAGATTTCGCGTCAGGGCAAAATCCTGCCGCTGGAGCCGGAAACTCAGCTGGCGTTGGGCGATATGGTCACCGTATTTGGTGCTGAAAACGACGTTAAACGCGTGGTAGACCTCGTTGGCCATGCCATCGTACCGAGTGCCAAAACTGACTTCGTCTATATGGGGGCAGGCCTGGTCGTCGGGTTACTGGTCGGGATGCTGACCGCAAAAATCGGTTCTATCCCGTTAACCCTCGGCAGCGGCGGCGGTGCATTGCTGTCTGGCTTACTGTTCGGCTGGTTCCGTTCTCGTCGTCAGTCTTTCGGCTATATGCCTTCTGGTGCCGTACAAATCCTGAAAGATCTGGGTCTGGCTGCCTTCGTGGTGGTGGTGGGGATTTCTTCCGGCCTGCAGGCGGTGCAAACCGTCGAGAGTCAGGGCCTGAAAATCCTCATCATCGGCGTGGTGGTGACTATCCTGCCGTTAATTCTCACCATGTTATTTGGCCGCTATGTCCTTCGCTACAACAACACCGCCATTTTCGCCGGCGCGTTGAGCGGGACTCGCAGTGCTAACCCTGCCTTCGGTGAAATTCTCGATAAAGCTGAAAACTCAGTCCCAACCGTTCCCTTTGCTATCACTTACGCCCTCGCCAACGTCTTTTTGACCTTGCTGGGGCCGCTGGTCGTTGCACTGGTTTAAAGAAGTTTCATCAAAATGGTCGCCAGCCCTGAGCACCACGGGCTGGCAGTTTAATCTGTCAATGATTCAGTAAGGAGTAGTGACATGGATTTTAGCGATTCGGAAAAACTCGCGCTATTAAGCCCTTTTGAACTGAAAGATGCACTGATGCAGCGTGCCGTTCAAAGCAATCAGTTGATGTTAAATGCCGGGCGTGGCAACCCGAACTTCCTGGCAACCACTCCACGTCATGGCTTCTTCCAGTTTGGCCTGTTTGCGATGACCGAAGCCGAACGTTCTTACAAGTACATGGAACATGTTGGCGGATTCCCTCAGCGTGAAGGGATCGAGGCACGCTTCGAACTGTTTGCCCGACAACATGAAACGATCCCTGGGGTGCGTTTTATTGAGTCCGCCGTGTCGTATATTCGTGACCAGATGGGGCTAAACGCAGGCGATTTTATTTACGAGATGTGTGAAGCCATACTGGGCTGTAACTACCCGGTGCCTGACCGCATGCTGACGATGAGCGAAGAGATCATCGGCAAGTACATCCACAAAGAAATGATTGGCAATTATCCTTTCGTGGGCAAATTCGATATGTATGCGCTGGAAGGCGGTACGGCTGCGATGACGTATCTGTTCGCTAGCCTGAAATCGAACCATGTCATCAATGAAGGCGATACGATTGCGCTCGGGATGCCGATATTTACGCCTTATATCGAGATCCCTGAGCTGAGTGACTACAACCTTAAAACTATCCATATCGACGCGCCGCAGTCGAACAACTGGCAATACACGCACGAAGAGCTGGATAAGCTGCTGGATCCAAAGGTTAAAGCCTTCTTCCTCGTCAACCCAAGCAACCCGCCATCGGTTAAAATTGACGACGACACCCTGCGATATATCGCCGAAATCGTGAAAAAGCGGCCTGACCTTATCATCCTGACGGACGATGTTTACGCCACGTTTGCCGATAACTTCGTTTCGCTGTTTGCTATTTGCCCGTACAACACCATCCTGGTGTACTCCTTCTCTAAATACTTCGGCGCAACGGGCTGGCGTATGGGGATTGTGGCGACCCACGAAAATAACATCATTGATGCGGCGATTGCGGCGTTGCCGGAAGCCAAACAGAAGCAGCTGGATAAACGCTATTCTTCCATCACCACCACGCCACGTAGTCTGAAGTTTATTGACCGTCTGGTGGCGGATAGCCGTACCGTAGCGCTGAACCATACCGCGGGGCTTTCAACGCCAATCCAGGCGCAGATGACGCTGTTCTCGCTGTTCTGTCTGATGGATGAGCCAGATGCGTATAAGGCAGAGATGAAACGTATTGTCTTGCGCCGTAAAGAAGCGCTTTACCGTGAGCTGGGTCTGCCAATGCCGTATGACGCCAACTCGGTACGTTATTACCACCTGTTGGATCTGCAAGACCTGGCAGAAGAAATGTACGGAAAAGATTTTACCAAGTGGATGATAAGCCAGATGAAACCGAATCAGGCCTTGTTCCGCCTTGCCGAAGAAACGGGTGTCATCCTGCTGCCAGGCAAAGGGTTCGGCACCACCGACCCATCATGGCGCGTTTCGCTGGCAAACCTGAATGAATATGATTATGCCAATATCGGTAAAGCGATACGCAGATTGGCAGAAGAGTATTATCAAATGTTTGTTCAGGCGACCGGGGCCAAGGTAACGACGCCCGCGGCCAAAGCCGTCAAAACGATTGAAAATGCCACTGTAAAAGCGAAAGGTAAAAAGAAATAATCGGGTGATAGAACTGATGGAATAACAGGCAGTGTCCTTTGGGGCACTGCCTTTTTTATGGGGTGGGTAATTCCGCCTTCTTGCGCTGCACAGACTGGTGTAGGCAACGAGCGGGGGAGCGGAAGTGTCTGTTGCCATCAATTACGCTAACCAAATAAAATGACGACTAATTCCTGTCATTTCATTTAATAGGTAATTCATTATGCCAATCTCTATTAAAGCGACGAAAAATACCCGCACTGGTATCAGGGGAGTGCAACGTTATGGGGCAATGTATCGCTGGCGTGTTGATGCTGTCAGATTTAGAAGTCTTACAGGACAAGATCCCACACAGCCATTCATTGCCTGTCTTAAGGAACGTGAATCCGGGTGTGTAGACTCCTTTGCTTTTCATACGATAGAAGACGCAGGGGATGACCTTTGCCGATTCTTAAAAACTATGACAGGAGATGCATTCGAGTACTAATAACCTTACTGGACGCAGCGTATTTCTTTCGGAATTATAGCGTTGAGAGAGGGGCGGAAATTGGTTTCTCAAGTTCTGATCTGTTCGTCGGAAAAATATGTCTTATGGGGGATGTTCTCATGTGGGGGGAAGACATTACTAACATCACGGCTTGTTAATCAATGGGAGTAGGTAAAGGGCTCTACAACTGTGCACCTATAAAGAGCGCTGGCTTAGTCAACGAAGTGTATCAATCAGAGAAACGGGCGCAGAAAGGCATAACAAGTTGCTCCTATTACACAATATCCTTGATAGCCCTACCATCATCCACGATGATAGCTATCAGTGAGTTAACGGGAATAAGAGGACGTCGAGAATGCTCGAAGTTGAATTTCGGGAATGGCTGGAGAGCAGAGGAGCCAAAACACAAGCGGGCCTCAACTCTCGTGTTTATGCGGTTAAAACTATCGAAAAAAATCTCGCCGCGCTGGGCTCTCTTCATGCAGATCTGGATGCAGCTTACAAGGCGGATGGATTCGCCCAATTGCGACAACGGATCAAACAGATTCGTCGCGATGCTAAAGACAACGGCAATGACTATCGAGTGCTGATGCCCGAATCAGAACAGCCGCGTAATCGATTATCCAACTGGAACAGCTGGCTCGCGCAGTATGGACGCTTCCTTGGCGGCGATGAGTCTCAGGCCGACGAGATCCGGGATTATGTTCTTGAAAACTACATCACCCCAGCCCGCGAACGCGGTGACGCCAGTGTGACCTTGGTAGTCGGTTCTCTGAATACCGAAATGGGCCTGAACATGGCATGGCCGAACATCTGTCAGGCCCTTGATGGACAGAAATTTCAGGATCTAGCTGATGTTCCTCCCCCGGTGACGGAAGGGCCGAAAAAGAGCACTACTCGGAAATATACGTTTATCCTCACGGAAGGAGACAATCTGGTGCCCCAGACTAAACCAACGCCGACTAACCTTATTCTTTACGGTCCTCCCGGTACCGGTAAAACCTTCCATACGGCGAGAGAAGCCGTAGCGCTCTGCGATGGAGATGTCGCCTATCCGGAATCAAAGGATGGGCGCAAAGCTCTGATGGCGCGTTATAACGAACTGATGGCAGAAAAGAGGATCGCATTCGTCACCTTCCACCAGAGCTATGACTACGAAACCTTCGTTGAGGGACTTCGTCCCGAAATCGGTGAAGATGAGTCTTCGTCGGCAGGATTCAGACTCGCGCCTACGCCGGGGATCTTCAGGGAAATTTGCGCCCTTGCCGATCAGGCCAGAACGCATACCCGTGTGCAGACCGACGTCTCTACATTCCAGCTGTCCCAAAGGCGCTTCTGGAAAATGGGGCAAGGAGCCATTGGCACAGAAGACGATGTTTATGAAGAGGCGCAGGCCAACGACTATATCGCCCTGGGTTGGGGAGGAAGCATCGACTGGAGCGCGGATAAATTTTCATCGTTGAACGCGATTCATGATGAATGGAGCAAACAAAATCCGGGGGACCAGACGCCAAGTAACTGGACGCAAACCCATACTTTCCGTTGCGAAATGAAGCCTGGCGATATAGTAATCGTCCCTTACGGAAACACAGCGTTTCGTGCTATCGCTGAAGTCACGGGTGATTACTATTTCGTTCCCGAAGCCGAAGGTTACTATGCTCATTGCCGCCCTGTGCGCTGGCTACTGACTCTCGATGAACCACTACCGCTCGATACCATTGTTGAGGGTAACTTCACGATGCGGACGCTCTATCAGGTTGCCACCGCTCGTGTGAATCTCCCGGCGCTGGTCAGGCTGCTCTCGAATACAGAAAACCAAGAAAACAATTCAGATGTTGAAGGGCATCCAGAACAGTTCGTCCTCATTATTGATGAGATAAACCGTGCGAATATCTCGAAGGTCTTCGGTGAGCTGATTACGTTAATCGAGCCGGACAAACGGCTGGGAATGCCTAATGCACTCACCGTGATGCTTCCGTATTCGAAAAAGAAAGACTTTGGCGTTCCCGCCAACCTTCATATCATCGGCACAATGAACACCGCCGATCGCTCCATAGCTTTGCTCGACACGGCATTACGGAGACGGTTCAACTTCCGGGAAATGGCTCCTGACGCCAGCCTGTTAGGAGAAGTGGACGGTATCGATCTCAGAGCAGTACTGACCATCATCAATCAGCGAATCGAATATCTGATAGGCCGGGAATATCGTATTGGGCATGCCTTCTTCATCAATTGTGAAAACAGAGAACAGATTGAAGATGTTGTGCGCGATAAGGTCGTACCGCTGTTAGAGGAGTATTTCTTCGAGGACTGGGGCCGTATCGCAGCGGTGCTGGGTGATGGATTTATGCAGGAAGATCAGATCTTACCACCGCCAGGAATAGAGGGAGAGCCGTTATCAAGCTGGTCGGTACGTACGCTGTTCAGGAATGATGCCTTCGATCGATTGATAGGAAAGTCCAGAATCTTAAACGCCACCGCTCTCAAGGTTGCCGGTGAATCGGGAGAATGACGCACCTCACAGTTCACGAATGGGGCGGTGTCGGTGTGAGCAAGGAAAGCAGTACAAGCGCCCCTCATACTTTTTCCCGTACTCAGGCTAACGCGCTGCTTGCGGCGGCGCGTGCGCATCCGCTGGCAAATCAGCACGGCACCAATATCTTAATCGATCGTCACAGCAAAATAATTGCCGGGCAAATGGTTGGGGTCATTGCCGCTCCAGGGTGTAGCCTTGAGATTTTACCCAAGATCGACGACGAGACGATAGAATCGGACGCCACAATCCGACACCGGCTGATGCGCATGCTCGATGTCGCCCTCGGGCTTAAACTCGGCAATGGGCAGTCCTCAACAATGGCACGACAAGCTGAAAGCTTGCTGGACATTCTTATACGTCTGTTCGCCGAGCGGCTCTTAGCCGAAGTACAGCGGGGATTACCGCGCGCCTATCTGGCACAGGAAAACGATTTGCCTGCACTGCGTGGAAGGCTCAATATCAAGCGGCAATTCACTACGCTTGCCGTGCGCCCTGACAGCCTCGCCTGTCGTTATGACGTACTGTCAGCCGATACCGCCTTGCTTCGTATCATGAAAGCGTGCGTAGTCCTGCTTCGGCACTATGCACGAGCGGCGGATACGCTCCGACGTCTGAATGAGCTGCGCAGCCTGCTGGTGGATGTTAGCGACATCCCAATAAGTCATCTTCCGTGGTCACAGGTGCGGATCGACCGGACCAATCACCGCTGGGAAATGCTCTACAATCTGGCGCACCTCCTCCTGAAACGCGATTGGCAGGCCACTCACCACGATAGCCGAGCGCAGCACGGGATCACTCTACTTTTCCCAATGAACGATCTGTTCGAGGCCTATATCGCGGCACTGGCGAAACGTGCTGTACGCGGTACGGAATGGACGGTCCGTGCACAGGCTGGCAGATTATATTGTCTGATTGAGGACGGAAAAGAGGGAAAACCGCGCTTCCAGACCCGGCCGGATCTGCTTATCGAGCGTAATCAACAGACGGTGATGATCATTGACACTAAATGGAAGCGTATTGTGCGACAGCCCGAAGATGCCAGGAACGGGGTATCACAGGCCGATGTCTATCAGATGATGGCATATGCTCGGCTTTATCACTGTCCACAAGTAATGCTCCTCTATCCGCATCATGCTGGTCTGGGCACACAGTGCCTGAGCGCAGGATATAGGATTTTAGCGGGTGAAGAAGGATTACAGGTGGTAAGTGTCGATCTGATTCCCGATGAAGCCGCCATTGTCGAGCAGTTAATTCACCTTATCGCTATCAACACGCAAAAGGGGGATGGATTAGCGCACCTTGAGACCAGGCACCCTCAATAAAACTTGTCTTAGGTTTACATCATCACACTAATGCGCCTCATTAGTCCTGAGTCCCATCTAAGGCACAAAGGGGACAAACTGAGGCGCATGACGTTTGTTATTCGCGAGGATAGAGGGTTAATTTATTCGGATAAAATCGATATGTCGGAAACTCTCTAAGAGTGAAAGGCCCGAATGACCGAATGCTCATTTTTTAAGTGCAGCGACGATGACGCTTTCCATTTTCTCTGGGGTGGTGAACGGTGCAAAACGCTTGAGCGGTTTACCGTCGCGTCCGATCAGGAACTTAGTGAAGTTCCACTTTATCCGCCTACCCAGTACGCCGGGTAATTCGTCTTTCAGGTAGCCAAACACCGGGTGTGTTGCAGAGCCGTTGACTTCTACCTTCTCGAACATCGGGAAGCTTACACCGTAGTTGATGTGACAGGTTTGCGCGATTTCGTCGGCGCCGCCGGGTTCCTGCTTACCGAACTGGTTGCAGGGGAAGCCAAGCACGACCAGACCCTGGGCGGCGTACTTCTTGTAGAGCGCTTCAAGGCCTGCATATTGCGGCGTAAAGCCACAATGGCTGGCGGTATTAACCACCAGAACAAGCTTTCCAGCATAGTCAGCCATAGAGACAGGCTGTCCTCGCAGGCTGGTGGCAGTCAGTTGATGAAAGGTGGTCATGTCGGGATCCTCAAAGAAGAATCAGTTTTTCGGCTATAGTGCCATTCAGCGCTTTACACGACGGTGGTGCTCAACCTTACATCTACCCCCTCTAAAACGCCCATAAAAAAATCCACGCTGAAGCGTGGATTTTCTCGAGTTACGACCAAAGCAAAGCTTAGACGTTGAACAGGAAGTTCATTACGTCGCCATCTTTAACGATGTAGTCTTTGCCTTCGGCGCGCATTTTACCGGCTTCTTTGGCACCTTGCTCACCCTTGTAGGTGATGAAGTCTTCAAAGGCGATAGTCTGTGCGCGTATGAAGCCTTTTTCAAAATCGGTGTGGATTTTACCCGCGGCCTGTGGGGCGGTAGCGCCGACAGGAATGGTCCAGGCGCGAACTTCTTTCACGCCAGCGGTGAAGTAGGTTTGCAGATTAAGCAGTTCGTAACCAGCGCGGATAACGCGGTTCAGACCCGGTTCTTCGATGCCCAGCTCAGCCATGAATTCGTCACGGTCGGCGTCGTCCAGTTCGGCGATGTCGGATTCTACTGCGGCGCACACGGCAACCACCACAGAACCTTCGGCGTCGGCGATTTTACGTACCTGGTCGAGGTAAGGGTTGTTTTCGAAACCGTCTTCGTTGACGTTCGCGATGTACATGGTTGGCTTCAGGGTCAGGAAGCTCAGGTATTTGATGGCGGCTTTATCTTCTTCAGTCAGATCCAGCGCGCGCAGCATACCGGCGTTTTCCAGCTGCGGGAGGCATTTTTCCAGTGCGGCCAGTTCAGCTTTCGCGTCTTTGTCGCCGCCTTTCGCGCGTTTCTGTACGCGGTGGATAGCACGTTCGCAGGTATCGAGGTCCGACAGCGCCAACTCGGTATTGATAACGTCAATATCATCAGCCGGATCGACTTTGTTATTCACGTGGATGATGTTGTCGTTTTCAAAGCAGCGCACCACGTGGCCGATAGCTTCGGTTTCACGGATGTTGGTCAGGAACTGGTTGCCCAGGCCTTCGCCTTTGGACGCGCCTTTCACCAGACCGGCGATGTCGACGAATTCCATGGTGGTCGGCAGAATACGTTGCGGCTTGACGATTTCAGCCAGCGCATCCAGGCGCGGATCGGGCATCGGCACGACACCGGTGTTCGGCTCGATGGTACAGAACGGGAAGTTGGCCGCTTCGATACCGGCTTTGGTGAGCGCGTTGAACAGGGTGGATTTGCCGACGTTAGGCAGGCCGACGATACCGCATTTAAATCCCATGATGTAAATCACCTTAATCTTTGATAATCAACCTGTTACGTTGAACAGATTGCAGAAAAGTAAACAACTTCGCCTATTATACACGGCGCGGGGCAAAATTGCCGCCCGCCGGGCGTTATTGTGCTTTAAAAGCGTGTAAGCGGTTGGTCGCTTTGGTCAGACCGTCTTTCAGCCAGACCTCGGTGCAGCGCACCGCTTCGTCAACCGCTTCGTCTATCAGCTTCTGTTCCGACATTGGTGGCTTGCCCAGAACAAAACCGACAACTTTGTTTTTATCGCCCGGATGACCGATTCCCACGCGTAAACGGTGAAAATTAGGGTTATTGCCGAGTTTACTGATGATGTCCTTCAGACCGTTATGACCACCGTGGCCGCCGCCGAGTTTGAATTTCGCCACGCCGGGTGGCAGATCCAGTTCGTCATGGGCGACCAGAATTTCGTCCGGCGCGATGCGGAAAAAGGTCGCCATCGCGGCAACGGATTTACCGCTGAGATTCATGAAGGTGGTTGGCACCAGCAGGCGCACATCTTCGCCCGCTAAGTTGATGCGCGAGGTATAACCAAAGAATTTGCTTTCTTCACGCAGCGGGGCGCGGCAGCGGTCGGCCAGTAAATCAACATACCAGGCCCCGGCGTTATGACGGGTAGCGGCATATTCAGCCCCTGGATTGGCAAGGCCGACAATCAGTTTAATCGTCACGTTTTTATTCCTGAGTGCGTCGATATCTGGCGCGTAGTGTACTGTAATCGCTGCGGGAGACAAAATTCTGCAAGCCAGACGGGGTGAGGGGAGTCGTTGCATCGCTGAACCATTAGAAATTTATATAGTTCAGGCTGTTATTTGTAAAGTTTTGTTGCCCATATGTTCGTATTTGTGATCGCATGCGCACTAAAAGGCAAAAGTGTTGTCTATACTTTACACACAAGGACCAGGGATATTCCCTGTCAACCCAAAGTTCCGGAGGTGACATATGAAACGCAGAAACGCTTCGCGACTCGGTAACGTGCTCATGGGTTTAGGGTTAACTGTCATGGTCGTTGGGGTTGGTTACTCTATTTTAAACCAGCTTCCGCAACTTGACCTGCCGCAATACTTTGCGCACGGCGCAGTGCTCAGCATCTTCCTCGGTGCAGTCCTTTGGCTGGCGGGGGCTCGCGTCAGCGGCCACGAGCAGGTGAGCGACAGATATTGGTGGGTGCGTCACTATGATAAACGCTGTCGTCGGGACACCCATCGCCACAGCTAATCGTCTTATTCAGCAAAGCGGCTCCCACGGGAGCCGCTTTCATTTTGGCGGGAAGGTCAGCGCGCGGCGGGCCGGGTAAACATCTGCACCGGGCTGCCGTGATAGATGACATCCTGTTGAAACTGAAATCCAAAACGTTCGGCAAGATGCACCGAGCGCTGATTCTCTTCATCAATAATGCAGCATAGCGGTGCGCCGAGTTCACGGTCTGCCCATTGCAGCATCGCCTCTAATGCTTCCCTGGCATAGCCCATCCCGTGTACCGCCGGAATAAGCGCCCAACCTGCTTCAGGGCAGTCCAGCGCAGGGGTGATATTACGCTTCGCTTCCTGCAAGCCAAACGAGCCAATATAGCGCCCGCTTTGTTTCTCAAATACCGCCCAATAACCGTAGCCCAGCACCTGCCAGTGGCCGATATAGCGCAGTAATCGGCTCCAACTGACCTCCGCACTTTGCGGTTCCCCGCCAATAAATTTCACCACCTGCGGATCGGCCCAGAAGGCCGCCAGGTCGTCAAAATCATCGACGGTAAAATGGCGTAATACCAGCCGTTCGGTCTCCAGGTGCGGGGCGTGGGTCTGCATAGTCATCCTTATTATTTTGGTCTTAACTCGTCATGTTATGGCATCCATTATGCCAGCCGTTTAGCTGCTACGGAAATTTCCTACACGCCTGTGGGCGTCGTCCGACTCTTGCATTCCTCAGCTTTTTAATACAGTCGTGTCAGCAATTTCTCCGGCCGTTTCTGACCGCCGCTGATTTAACACCTGCAGCCTGCTGCCACGAAAAGAGTTATAAAAGTATGAACAAAATCTATCGCGTTATCTGGAACAGCGCTTTGCGTTGTTTTGTGGTTGCCTCTGAAATGGCAACGGGAAAAACAAAATCCTCAACGACGACGCTGGCTCTGGTATCAGGGCTGGTTGTGGCGACGACCAGCCACGCGGCCAATCGGCAAATTGTGCTGACGGACGGCAGTGCTGCCTACGAAAACTATCCAGTCGCCACGGCGGGAGTGGGTGAGCATGGCTTGCTGATAAGTGGTAGCGACGGCAATCTGACGTTCACTGATGGCTTTGTCACCGCATCGGGAAGCGGGGCCAGCGCAGCGTGGGTGCAAGATGGTGCGACGTTGAACGCCACTACCGCTAAAATGGCGACGCTGGCGGCGAATAATATCACCCTGAATCTGCTTAACGGCGCGACCGCCAATCTCACTGGCAGCACGGTCAGCGCGCTGGGCGCGGGCAGCACTAGCGTGTCTGCCAGTGGAAATAGTGTACTGGCAGGAGAGAATGTCACCGTCAACAGCGCGGGAAGAGGGATAAGCCTCGATAACAGCAGACTCGATGTTGATACGCTGGAGATAAACACCACCGGTGCCAACGGATTCGGGCTCTATGCCATCAACGGCAGTCAGGTCAGTGCTAAAAATCTCACCGTCACTACCTCCGGTTCGAACGGGCGGGCGATTGCCGCGACCGGGAACGGCACTTCTGTCACTCTCGATGGTGGCACCATCAACACCGCCAGTGCCAGAGGTCACGGGGTGTATGCCGGGTCGAATGCGACCATTAACGTCAGCAATATGAATATCACCACTGCCGCCACTGGGCAGGCGGATACTAACGGGGCCGCCGGGCTATTCCTGGATACCGGCGGGCATATCATTGCCGATAACCTGACCCTCACCAGCGCCAGTTCCGCTATCTGGATGCGCCAGGGTATTCTCGACGGCAATAATCTGAAGATTACATTTGCCGTACCTCCGGGTCACGGCCCAGCTATCTGGGGATTCAGTGGCTCGGTGCTGAATTTGCAAAATAGCGATATTGCGCTGGCCGTGGCCGGAACGCAGGGTATTTATACCGATGCCGGTACGGCGAATCTTGATGGGGTGAAAATCCACGGCGAAAGCGGTGGGATCGGTCTGATGGTGCGCTATGACGGCTCGCTGAATGCCAAAAATACCGATGTGCTGATTAACAATGCTGACGGTGACAATGCCAGCGGATTGGTGATGAGCAATGGTTCAGGTCTGGGAAATGCCACCCTAACCGACTCACGTATTATGGTCAATGGCAGTCATGCGAGTGGGGTGACCGCGGGTTCCGCCAGGCAAAACCTGGCGCTTAACAACACGCTGATTGCGTCCGATAACATTGCGGTAAACGTGCAAAATGGTGCGTCATTACAAGTCAACGCTTCGGGTTCCACCCTGAACGCGCCGGTACTGCTAACCGCCGGAGAAGTGAACGACACGGGCGCAACGGCAGGCTATGTGTACCTCGACGCCACTAACGCGTCTATGCTGTCAGGCGATGTCACTCTGGTGCGAGATTATGTCACTGACAGCCGCGTATCGCTCGATACTGGCTCAGTCTGGCAGGGCGCGGCCACTGGCCTGAATACCCTGAGCCTGAGCAACGGCAGCCAGTGGAATATGACCGCCGATTCAAACGTCCGCGACCTGAACCTGGCTGATAGCACTGTTGTGTTCACTCACGATAGCGACAGTTTCAAAGCATTGACCGTAGAGGGCGATTACACCAGCCACGGTGGCACGTTGGTGCTGAATAGTATTCTGATGGGTGATGGTTCGGCGCACGATAAGTTGCAGGTTCTCGGCAATACTTCCGGTGATACCGGGGTGGTTATTAATAACGCCGGGGGCAGCGGTGCTAAGACCATTAACGGGATCGAAGTGATTTCCGTGGGTGGCAGTTCTGACGGTGTATTTACACAGCAAGGGCGCATTGTAGCCGGGGCTTATGACTATCGTCTGACCCGTGGCGACGGCAGCAATGACAAAAATTGGTATCTCATCAGCGAGGCCAGTCCCGTTGATCCTGTCACGCCTGTCGATCCTGAAACCCCAATTGATCCTGTAAACCCAGTCGACCCAACCGGTCCGGGCACGAATCCGGGCACGAATCCGGGCACGAATCCGGGCTCGCCGCTCAAACCGGTGATGGTTACACGCCCTGAAGCGGGGAGCTATCTGGCAAATATGATGGCGGCCAGCAACCTGTTTGCGTTGCGCCTGAACGATCGCGGGGGCGAAACTCAGTACACCGATGCCATCACCGGTGAGAAAAAAGTGACCAGCCTGTGGATGCGTAACGTCGGCGGACACAATACCAGCCGCGACAGCAGTGGTCAGCTTGATACCCAAACCAACCGCTATGTGTTGCAGCTGGGCGGCGATGTCGGCAAATGGACGTTAACCGGCAACGACAGCCTGCATCTTGGTGCGCTGGCCGGATATGGCAATGCACAGAGCAGCACCGACTCTAAAGTTAACGGCTACCGCTCTAAGGGTCAGGTTAACGGCTACAGCGTTGGCGTATATAGCACCTGGTATCAGAATGCTGAAGCCAATACCGGAGCGTATGTAGACAGCTGGGCGCAGTACAGCTGGTTCAACAACAGTGTGAAAGGTGACGGTCTGGCGCAGGAAAGCTACAAATCGCGGGGAACCAGCGCGTCGCTGGAAAGCGGTTATCGCTGGAAGATTGGGGAAGACAGCCACAAAAGCAGCTACTTCATCGAGCCGAATGCCCAGGTTATCTGGAGCAATATTCAGGCCGATTCGCTGACCGAGCATAATGGTACGCGCGTCAATACCAACGGCAGCGGCAACGTACAGTCCCGCGTCGGGGTACGCGCCTCGATGAGGACGGATGCTCAGAAGGGTAAGCCGGTATTCACACCTTACCTGGAGGCCAACTGGATCAATGACAGCCAGAACGTCGGAGTATCCATGAACGGCGCAAGCATCGAGCAGCGCGGCAGCCAGAACATCGCTGAACTTCGCGGGGGGATGAGCGGACAAATTTCCGAGCGTGTAAACCTGTGGGGCAGCATCGGTCAGCAGATGGGCAGTGAGCATTATCGCGACACCACAGCAACACTCGGGATGAAAGTCGCGTTCTGAGCCAAACAGAAAAAATAGTCCATAACATCCGGCAGATACGGCCCTCCCACAGTATGCTAAAAGCAGGGAGCCGTATTTGTCGTTTTCCAGCGTTCGCTGGCGTACCGTTTGAGACTTGAGGGATGTAAGGCATATGTATAACGCACTGATTGTAGACGATCATCCAGTGGTCAGGATGGCGATTGAGATATTGCTCAACCGCCACGACATCAACGTCACAGGGAAAGCCGCTAACGGCGCGGATGCCGTGCAAATGGCGAAAGCGCTGACACCAGATCTGATCATCCTTGATATTGCTATCCCGGTGCTCAACGGGCTGGAAGTGATTTCCCGGGTTCGCACACTTGGCTTTGAGACCAAAATTCTGGTCCTGACCTCACAGGCCGCCACCTCGTTTGCTGCCCGCTGTCGCCTGGCCGGGGCCTCGGGCTTTGTCGAAAAAACCGAAGACATGAGTGAACTACTGGATGCCATCCGCGCTATCCGGTCGGGTTACACCTATTTCCCGGCGGAGCCGCCGTCGAATGGGCTGATGAAAACCGCCACCGCCAACGATGAAGCAGAGCGGCTGGCATCACTGTCGAATCGCGAAATGATGGTCCTTATCTATCTGGCAAAAGGGTACAGCAACCTCGAAATTGGCGAGATGATGACGCTAAGCAATAAGACTATCAGTACCTATAAATCGCGCCTGCTAATGAAGCTTGGGATGAAAACCCTGGTTGATTTGATTGGCCTGGCCCACCGGCACAAGCTGGTTGAATAAGCGACGTCCTCTCAATGAAACGATCCCTACGCAAAATGCTTGCCGTTACGCTGTTTTTTATGGCGGTCACCGCGCTGAATGAAACCTCGGCCCCGGCGGCGGAACAGCCTTTAAACGCGACGCTCCTGAGTCGTTCGCCACAGCTTGAACACCCTCCGTCGGAACAGTTCTCTAATGGACAGCAACAATGGCTGGCGGCGAGGTCTGAGCTGGTAGTCGGCGTGGCGTTGCCTCAGTATCCGCCTTTTACGGTACTGAATAATAAGTCTGAGTTTGAAGGGATCACCGCCGATTACGTCGGCCTGCTCTCTGCGCTGTTGCAAAAAAATGTGCGCATCAAAGTATTCAACAACTTTGTCTCCGCTCAGGAGGCACTGCAAAAAGATGAGATAGATCTGCTCGGTTCGGTGACGCAGTACCGGCAGGCGAGCGGGGCGTTTTTGCTCTCCACGCCTTATGCCAGCGAGCAGGCTATTCTGGCGACTCGCAGCAATGAAACTCGCCCGCTACCGCCGGGTCTGGCGGGGCGCACCATTGCCATGGCGGACGGTTATCTGCCGCTGGAATGGGTGAAGCAGCAGTATCCGCAGGCCAGCATCGCCGTTTTCCCCAGCTACCAGCAGGCGATAGGCGCGGTGGCATTCGGCGATGCCGATGTGTTTCTCGGCGACCTGTATCCGATCAGCCGCAATTTCCTGAATAACATTCGGGTGGTGAATTTTGCCAACTTCCCGCCGCGATCGCTCTCCTTCGCTTCGGCGGTTGATAACCCGATGCTACTTGAAATCGTCAATATTGTGCTGGCGGATATCAGCACCGAAGAGAAACTGAATATTCTGCAACGCTGGCACGTTGGGCGCAGTGCCAGCGTGCTGAGCCAGCAGGTTTTCCATCTGACCGACGAAGAGAAACAGTGGATTGCAGACCATCCGACGGTCAACGTTGCGGCGATTGACGGTTTTGCGCCGCTGACCTTTACCGACGATGATGGCCATTATCGCGGCATTACCATCGATATGCTGGCGCAGATTCGCCTGCGAACCGGGCTGGATTTCGAAATCAAAAGCGCGGCCAGCGTCGATGATATGGTGCAGATGGTCAGCCAACGCCAGGCTGATATGATCGGCGCCCTGACGCCCAGCCCACAGCGCAAGAGCGGCCTGACCTTCAGTCGGCCTTATCTCACCAGCGCGTTCGTTATGGTGGTACGCCAGCAGGCGAATGCCCCACGTCAGCTCAGTGATATGAACGGCAAACGTCTGGCGGTGATTACCGGATCGGGCATCAGCGAAACTCTACGTGCGCAGTATCCGCAAATAAAACAGGTTAGCGCCAGCAGTGCCGTAGAGGTCATGGCGATGCTCAATCGCGGTGAGGTCGATGCTGCCATTAACACCCTGTCGAACGCCGAATATCAGATTGCGCGATTCTATAAAAACCGAATGCGCATCACCGCCACTCTCGGTGAAACTCCGGCCTATCTCTCCTTTGCGGTACCTGCCAGCGCTCCGGTGCTATTGTCGATTATCGACAAAGTGCTGCTGAGTATTCCACCGGATGAAATGGATGTGATTGGTAATCTCTGGCGACCGAACAACATGGTGGCAGGGGATAATTTCTGGCGCGATAACCGGGTGATTATCCTGACCGGAGTCGGAATAGCGCTTGTGATGATTCTGCTGTCGGTGCTGTGGGTGGGTTGGCTACGCCGTCAAATCGCGTTTAAGAACCGCACCCAACGGGAGCTGAATCAGGCCAAAGAGCAAGCGGAACAGGCCAATCTGGCCAAAACCACATTTCTGTCAACGATGAGCCATGAAATCCGCACCCCGCTCAATGCAGTGATCGGCATGCTGGAATTGGCGCGCAAAGCCGGGGAGAAAAACCGAGTCGATATGCAGGCGCTCGACGTGGCGTATGACTCGGCGAACGGGCTGGTGGATCTGCTCGGCGATATTCTCGATATCGCCCGGATTGAATCCGGAAAGCTGAATCTTGAGCCGCAGCACGCCAACATTCAGCCCGTTTGCGAGTCGGTTATCCGCGTATTTTCGGGGCTGGCGGAGCAAAAAAATCTGACGCTGATGCTGAACCTGACGCCACAGCCCGCACCCTATCTGTTCTTCGATCCGCTGCGCTTCCGGCAAATCCTCTCTAACCTGGTGAGCAACGCCATCAAGTTCACATCCCAGGGGGGCGTGACGGTAGACGTCGCAGTGACGGCTGATGAGGTGAATCAACGCTGGAAAATTAGGGTCAGCGTCACCGATACCGGGCGTGGTATCGATGACGCCGATCGGCAGAAGCTGTTTGCGCCATTCAGCCAGGTGGGCATTCACGATAACGCGACGCTGCGCGGCACTGGCCTCGGCTTAATCATCTGCAAAACGCTGTGCGAAAAAATGGACGGACATATTCGTCTGCATAGCGCGCCAGGAAAGGGCACGCGCATCGACGCTGAGGTCTTTGCGGCGCGGGCAGAGGCCCAGCCGGAGACAGAACATCAGACGGTTGCCGACGCGGTGCGTGTGGAGAAACGTGCGCTGAATATTCTGATTGCCGATGATTTCGGCGCCAACCGACTGTTGCTTACCAAGCAACTGCACTTCCTTGGGCATCATGTGACCGCCGTAGAAAATGGTCGGCTGGCTCTGGAGACGTGGCGTGAGTCAGGTCTGTTTGAGGTGGTGATAACCGACATCCGGATGCCGGAAATGGACGGGTATAAGCTGGTGCAGGCTATTCGCGACGAGGAAAAGCAGCAGGGGAGCGTACCGTGTGTCATCTTTGGCTTCACCGCCGATGCGCAGGCCGAGGCTCGGGCACGGTGTTTACAGGTCGGGATGGACGGCTGCCTGTTCAAGCCCGGCACGTTAGAGGATATCCGCGTCGCGCTGGCGACCGCACCGCCTGCCAGAATGTCCACACTTGTTACGGAGAACGCCGCTAACCTCGGGCATTTATTGCGTCTGACCGGGGGCGATAAACAGCTCGCTACGGTGTTACAAGCCGAAATCGTCGCCAGCTACCGCGAGGACGCAAAGGCGCTTACCGTCGCGCTGGCAGCGGAAGATAACGGCGCATTGGCGGAGCTGGCACACAAAATAAAGGGTGCTGCGCGAATGGTCGGGGCTGAAGAACTGATGATCGCCTGTGGCGGGCTGGAAAATGCCTGTAGCTGGCGAGGGAAAGAGGCGGTGGCAGACGCGGGTCAGGCCCTGCTGAGCAGGCTGCGCAAAGAGCTCGCCGTCTTATCGGCGTAAAAAACACCCGTCAGCGTTAACAACGACGGGTGTTTTGTATCCCGGCGTACTCTTAGCGGGGAAGAATATCTGCCAGTGCCGCATCGCGGTCCGGGTAAAACGCCAGTCGGCCTGGGATCGGTTTGACGCCCGCGCGGGCCAGGGTGCGCAGCGGCTGAAACTCCAGATTTGAGACCCGCAGTTCACAGCCTTCCGGCAACCGGCTGACAAAACGCTGGAACGCTTCCAGACCACCGGCGTCCAGTACCGGCACTGCGTCCCATTTCAGCACCACAATACGTTTTCCGTCAATGCGGGACTGCAAATCGAGGAACACGCTTTCGGCGGCGGCGAAAAACAGAGGACCGATCACCCGAATCACCAGCACGTCATCCGGCACGGTAACATTCACTGGCGCAAGGTGCGTCATTCTGGCAATCCGGCGCATGAATAACAAAGATGCCAGCACGATGCCGACGCTGATAGCGACCACCATATCAAACAGCACCGTAAGTGACATACAAATCAGCATCACCACGATGTCATCACCCGGCGCCCGGCGCAGCAGGTGAACGACTTTGTGCGCTTCGCTCATGTTCCATGCCACCATCAGCAGCAGGGCGGCCATTGCGGAAAGTGGCAGCCAGGAAAGCAGCGGTGCCAGCACCAGCAGCGCCATGATCACCAGTACCGCGTGGATGACCGCCGCCATTGGCGAGGTGGCCCCGGCGCGAACGTTTGCGGCAGAACGGGCAATGGCGGCGGTGGCGGTGATGCCGCCAAAAAATGGCGCAATCATGTTGCCGAGGCCCTGACCGATTAGCTCATTATTGGCCTTGTGGCGCGTGCCGGTCATGCCGTCGAGCACCACCGCGCAGAGCAGCGATTCGATAGCGCCCAGCATGGCCATCGAAAACGCGGCGGGCAGCAGCGCCTGCAGGGAATCCCAGCTCAGGGTAAAATCGGAATCGGGCATCTTCCACGGAAGCACCAGCTGCGGCAAAAGCTGCGGAATACCGTTGCCTTGCGTGCCGTCACTCAACAGATAGTGGAACTGTGAGCCGATGGTCGCCACGTGTCCACCCAGCATGTTTACGACCCCCATCACCGCGCAGCCTGCCAGCAGCGCCGGTAAATGCCCCGGTAATCGAATGCCCAGCCGGGGCCAGAAGATGAGGATGGCCAGCGTCACGACGCCAATGGCGGCATCGCCCGGATTTAGCATCGGTAGCGCCATCACCAGCGCGCCCACTTTCTGCCAGTAATGTTCCGGCATGTGCGTTAACGACAGGCCGAAGAAATCTTTTATCTGCATGGTGGCGATGGTGATGCCAATCCCGGAGGTAAAGCCAAGCGTCACCGAGATCGGAATATATTCAATCAGGCGACCAAAACGGGCGAGGCCGAACAGTACCAGGAATACGCCGGAAAGTAGCGTCGCCACCAGTAATCCCGCGAGGCCGAACTGTTGGGACACCGGGTAGAGGATCACCACAAATGCGGCGGTCGGGCCGGAGACGCTGAAACGCGAACCGCCAGTCAGGGCGATAATTATCCCGGCGACGGCCGACGTATAAAGGCCATACTGCGGCGCCACGCCGCTGCCAATTGCCAGTGCCATTGCCAGCGGAATGGCAATAATGCCGACGGTTATCCCGGCTACCAGATCGCGGGTAAAGCGGTTAACGGTGTATTTTTCTTTCCAGCAGGCGTCGATAAGGGCGCGAAACGGCATGATATCTGCGAGTGTGGATCGGTTCACAGTGGTCTTCATCCATGAGCGCATCATTTGTCAGAGGAGAACAAATGAAGGAGGCATTAGTCATACAAATAGTTGATTAAAACAAAAAAACCCGCCGGAGCGGGTTTTTGTACCGGGCTCGATTAATGCTCGAACATGGCAGAGATCGATTCTTCGTTGCTGATACGACGAATCGCTTCGGCCAGCATTCCTGACAGGGTCAGGGTACGAACGTTTGGCAGCGCTTTGATTTCATCCGACAGCGGGATGGTATCGCAGACAATAACTTCGTCGATGACGGAGCCGCGCAGGTTACTTGCCGCATTGCCAGAGAAGATCGGGTGAGTTGCGTAAGCAAATACGCGCTTCGCACCACGTTCTTTCAGCGCTTCGGCGGCTTTGCACAGAGTGCCACCGGTGTCGATCATGTCATCAACGAGTACGCAGTCACGGCCAGCAACATCACCGATGATGTGCATCACCTGTGAAACGTTAGCGCGTGGACGACGTTTGTCGATGATAGCCATGTCGGTGTCGTTCAGCAGCTTAGCGATAGCACGTGCACGTACTACGCCGCCGATGTCCGGAGAAACCACGATTGGATTTTCCAGTTTCAGCTGCAGCATATCTTCCAACAGGATGGGACTGCCGAATACGTTGTCTACCGGCACATCGAAGAAGCCTTGAATCTGTTCAGCATGCAGGTCTACGGTCAGAACGCGGTCAACGCCGACGCTGGACAGGAAGTCCGCGACAACTTTGGCAGTGATTGGCACACGAGCGGAACGTACGCGACGATCCTGGCGGGCATAACCAAAGTAAGGGATAACGGCGGTGATACGGCCTGCGGAAGCACGGCGCAGAGCATCGACCATTACAACCAATTCCATCAGGTTGTCATTGGTTGGGGCACAAGTGGACTGGATGATGAAAATATCACCACCGCGTACGTTTTCGTTAATTTGTACGCTGACTTCACCGTCGCTAAAACGACCTACGGCGGCGTCACCAAGAGAAGTGTACAGGCGGTTGGCAATACGTTGTGCTAGTTCCGGGGTAGCGTTACCAGCAAAAAGCTTCATATCAGGCACGAGAAGAACCTCAGGCATGCGTCCAGTGGTGGATGAATGGGCCAAAAACTGTGCGGGCCAGGCGCATTTCATCCAGGCGGTGTATTAATGAGCACGATGCAACGTCTGGAACGGGGTGACGTTGTCACCGAAACTCAGTCTGCCCCTTCGAAAGTCAGCATTAACGGCGAGATGTTCACACCGCGGGCAATAAAGCCCTGCAACCATTCCGGGGCTTGCTCAAGCACCTGGCGGGCGGCGGATTCGGTGTCAAATTCAGCAAACACACAGGCCCCTGTGCCAGTCAGGCGCGACGGGGCGTATTCTAACAGCCAGGAAAGCGCGGCATCAACCTTACGAAAACGTTTTCTTGCGATAACCTCGCAATCGTTGCTGAATTCACATTTTAGTAACGTTTCAATTGACCTGTGCGGCGAATTTCTGGGCAATTCAGGATCGCTAAAAATAACCGGCGTCGGAATGCTCACGCCAGGGTGTGCGACCAGGTACCATTTTTCCGGCACCGTGACCGGCGTCAGCACTTCGCCAACCCCTTCGGCGAAGGCGGCATGTCCGCGAATAAATACCGGTACGTCAGCGCCAAGTGCCAGGCCCATCGTCGCCAGTTCATCCACTGACAGCCCACAGCCCCATAAATGGTTCAGCGCCACTAACACGGTGGCGGCGTTCGATGAGCCGCCGCCGAGACCGCCGCCCATCGGTAAACGCTTGTCGATACTGATATCCGCACCCGCGCCTTCAGGCAGGCGACCGCTTTCCGCTGCCGCGCGCATCAGCATCCGGGCCGCGCGAATAATCAGATTCTCATCATTCGGCACGCCGTCTACGGGGGTCAGCAACCGCAGTTCGCCGTCGTAACGGACGTCGATGGTTATCGTGTCGCCGTAATCAAGGAACTGAAACAGCGTCTGCAACGTGTGATACCCATCGGCGCGCTGGCCGGTAATATAGAGAAAAAGATTCAGTTTTGCCGGAGAAGGCCAACGGGTACTCATTTAACTATCCAGCTGTCCATTTTCAGTTTGATGCGCTCGCTGCCTTCGGTCAGCTCCATGTTGGACGGCAGTGACGGCTGGGTTTTGCTGTCATATCCGCTGTACACCACTTTCCAGTTCTTACCGTTTTCAGTGTAGTTCACTTCACTCAGGCGATACTGGTCATCGAGTGTGTAGTCGGTCGCGTCGCCCGGCAGGCCGAGGATCCACTGGCGAAGACTGTTCAGCGGAATAGGCATCCCGGTCAGTTTGCCAATCATCTCTTCGGCGTCGGTAGAGGTGTAGGATTGACCTTTGTTATCGATCAGCGTCACGCTGCCTGGCGCTGCGGTGAGTGACAGCTCAGTGCTGCCGAGCGGGTTAGTCAGCAGCAGGCGATAGTTATCTTTGCCGGTCTGCTGCCAGAAGAAGCGGGCATAGACTTTTTGAGAGTCGGACAGGAACGCGAACGCGCCACGGGTCTGGTACTGGCTTAACTGGCGGACTTGCTGCTGATGTTGTTGCCACTGCGGCGAATCCGGGCTCTTGCCTGGACCCTTCGGTGCGTTGATGGAGCAGGCGGTTAATACCAGCGCCGCCAGGGGCATCAGGCGTAATACACGGGTCAGGTTCATAAAAATCCTTGATATACGTTGCAGTTATAACCGTCAATGCTAGCGCCGCCTTCTTCCAGCGTCTACGTTCAAGTTGTCTCAAATCACAAAATTACCAATTACTCCGAAAGGGGGCTCTCCCTTTTATTGACCTTGCGCATCCTGTATGATGCGCTCAGACTAACCTTATCAACGCTGGTACTACTCCTGCATTCATGACGCTCCTGGCACTTGGCATCAACCACAAAACCGCTCCGGTCGCGCTGCGAGAACGTGTTACGTTTTCGCCAGATACGCTCGACAAGGCGCTGGAAAGTCTTCTGTCCCAGCCGATGGTGCAGGGCGGCGTGGTGCTGTCGACGTGTAACCGCACCGAGCTGTATCTCAGCGTTGAAGAAGAAGGTAATTTGCAGGAATCGCTGATTCGCTGGCTGTGTGATTATCACCAGCTCAACGAAGAAGACCTGCGCAATAGCCTTTACTGGCATCAGGATAACGATGCGGTCAGCCATCTGATGCGCGTTGCCAGCGGGCTGGATTCGCTGATCCTCGGTGAACCGCAAATCCTCGGCCAGGTGAAAAAAGCCTTTGCCGATTCCAGTCGTGGGCATCTGCACGCCAGCGAACTGGAACGCATGTTCCAGAAATCCTTCTCCGTGGCCAAACGCGTGCGCACCGAAACCGACATCGGCGCCAGCGCCGTTTCCGTCGCCTTCGCGGCCTGTACGCTGGCCCGCCAAATTTTTGAATCTCTGTCGTCCGTTACCGTGTTACTGGTCGGCGCCGGGGAGACTATCGAACTGGTTGCCCGTCATTTGCGTGAACATCGCGTCAAAAAGATGCTGATCGCCAACCGGACGCGCGAGCGTGCGCAGTTGCTGGCCGATGAAGTCGGGGCGGAAGTGATTGCTCTGAGCGACGTCGACGAACGTCTGAAAGAGGCCGACATCATTATCAGCTCCACCGCCAGCCCGCTGCCGATCATTGGCAAAGGCATGGTGGAACGTGCGTTGAAAGCGCGCCGCAATCAGCCGATGCTGCTGGTGGATATCGCCGTCCCGCGCGACGTTGAGCCAGACGTCAGCAAACTCGCCAACGCCTATCTTTACAGCGTCGACGACCTGCAAAACATCATTCAGCACAACATGGCGCAGCGCCAGGCCGCCGCGCAGCAGGCTGAAACGATAGTCGAGCAGGAAACCAGTGAATTTATGGCCTGGCTGCGCGCGCAAAGCGTCAGCGAGACAATTCGTGATTACCGCTCGCAGGCCTCCCAGGTGCGTGATGAACTCACCGCCCGCGCATTGGCCGCGTTGCAGCAGGGTGGCGATGCCGAAGCCATCATGCAGGATCTGGCGCGTAAATTAACCAATCGCCTGATCCACACTCCAACCAAATCACTTCAGCAGGCTGCCCGTGACGGGGATGATGAACGCCTGAATATTCTGCGCGACAGCCTCGGGCTGGAATAGCGCTGCTCTCTCAAATTTTAATTACAGGGTGAATTTTACACGCCTATGAAGTCGTCTATTGTTGCCAAACTGCAAGCGCTGCATGAGCGCCATGAAGAAGTCCAGGCGCTGCTGGGTGATGCCGGAACCATCGCCGATCAGGACCGTTTCCGTGCACTGTCGCGGGAGTATGCGCAGCTCAGCGATGTCGCGAAATGTTTTACCGACTGGCAGCAGGTCCAGGAAGACATTGAAACCGCACAGATGATGCTCGACGATCCTGAAATGCGCGAAATGGCGCAGGAAGAGTTGCAGGAAGCGAAAGCCAAAAGTGAACAACTGGAGCAGGAGCTTCAGGTTCTGTTGTTACCGAAAGACCCGGACGATGAGCGCAGCGCATTTGTCGAAGTTCGCGCCGGTACCGGCGGGGATGAAGCCGCGCTGTTTGCTGGCGACCTGTTCCGCATGTACAGCCGTTATGCCGAAGCGCGTCGCTGGCGCGTGGAAATCATGAGCGCCAACGAAGGTGAGCATGGTGGCTTCAAAGAAGTGATCGCCAAAGTCAGCGGCGACGGCGTTTATGGTCGTCTGAAATTTGAATCCGGCGGCCACCGCGTACAGCGCGTTCCGGCCACGGAATCTCAGGGGCGTATTCATACTTCCGCGTGTACCGTCGCGGTGATGCCAGAACTGCCTGAGGCCGAAATGCCGGACATCAGCCCGGCCGATTTGCGTATTGATACCTTCCGCTCTTCGGGCGCGGGTGGTCAGCACGTTAACACCACCGATTCCGCAATCCGTATAACCCACTTGCCGACCGGCATTGTGGTGGAGTGTCAGGACGAACGTTCGCAGCATAAAAACAAAGCCAAAGCGCTTTCCGTGCTGGGGGCGCGTATTCGTGCCGCTGAAATCGCAAAACGCCAGCAGGCAGAAGCGTCCACCCGCCGTAACCTGTTGGGCAGTGGCGATCGCAGCGACCGTAACCGTACCTACAACTTCCCGCAGGGCCGCGTGACCGACCACCGTATCAACCTGACGCTGTACCGTCTGGATGAAACCATGGAAGGCAAACTCGATATGCTCATTGAACCGATCGTGCAGGAATACCAGGCCGATCAGCTGGCGGCATTGTCCGATCAGGAATGATGAGTTTTAAGCAGTGGCTGACTCAGGCGATTGAACGCCTCGTGAACAGCGAAAGCCCGCGCCGTGACGCTGAGATTTTACTCGGCCACGTAACGGGTAAATCGCGCACCTATATTCTGGCCTTCGACGAAACGACGTTAACACCGGAAGAGGGTGCTCAGCTGGAAATGCTGCTCAGCCGTCGCGTTAACGGTGAGCCGGTGGCGCATCTGGTTGGGATGCGCGAGTTCTGGTCGCTGCCGCTGGAAGTCACACCTGCGACGCTGATCCCGCGTCCGGACACCGAATGTCTGGTCGAACAGGCGCTGGCCCGTTTGTCGCCTGAGCCTTGCGATATTCTCGATTTAGGCACCGGCACCGGGGCCATTGCGCTGGCGCTGGCGAGTGAACGCCCGGATTGCCGGGTGACTGCCGTTGATTTTGTCGCCGATGCGGTTGCGCTTGCCACGCGTAACGCCACTAGTCTGGCTATCAGCAATGTCACGATTGCCCATAGCAACTGGTTTAGCGCGCTGGCAGGTAAAACGTTTGGCATGATTGTCAGCAACCCACCTTACATCGATGAGCAGGACCCGCATCTGGTCGAAGGCGATGTACGCTTCGAGCCACTCAGCGCACTGGTCGCCGCCGATGAAGGGCTGGCTGATTTGGCCCATATCATTCGCGAAGGGCGGCGCTTTCTGCTGCCCGGTGGCTGGATGTTGCTGGAGCACGGCTGGAAACAGGGCACCGCGGTAAGAGAGCTTTATATTCAGGCCGGTTATGACGAGGTGGAAACCTGTCGTGACTATGGCGGCAACGAGCGCTTAACCGTCGGGAGACGCAATGCTGACTGAAAGCACGTTTAGCGTTATTATTAGCATCATTTTGAAGTCATCAGGTTGCCATTCGGTAACCCGCAGTTGGGGTAGGTCATGAGGTCATTAGCAGATTTTGAATTTAACAAAGCACCTTTGTGCGACGGCATGATCCTCATCACTGAACTGATCCGCGACGATTTTCAGGCCCAGTATGTGATAGATGAGCTGGAGCAACTGGTGAGCCTGGCACGCGAAGAGATTAGCCCATCGTGGACTGAAACCCGCCAGGTGGAACGCCTGATTGAGCTGTTCTACGGTGAGTGGGGCTTCAGCTCCGCACACGGCATTTACCGACTTTCTGATGCACTGTGGCTCGATACGGTGCTGAAAAACCGTGAAGGTAGCGCGGTGTCGCTCGGCGCCATCATGCTGTGGGTGGCGCGACAACTCTCCATCCCAATGATGCCGGTGATTTTCCCGACGCAGCTGCTGCTGCGCGCGGATGTTGAAACCGGTGAAATGTGGCTGATTAACCCGTTTACCGGCGATACCCTCGATGAGCACACCCTCGAGGTGTGGCTGAAAGGCAATATCAGCCCGGTAGCGGAACTGTTTAATGAAGACCTGGATGAAGCAGAAAACGCAGAGGTTATTCGCAAACTGCTCGATACCCTGAAATCTGCCCTGATGGAAGAGCGGCAGATGGAGCTGGCCCTGCGCGTCAGCGAAGCGCTGCTGCAGTTTAATCCAGAAGACCCATATGAAATCCGCGATCGTGGCCTGATCTACGCCCAGCTCGAGTGCGAACATGTCGCGCTCAGTGATTTGAGCTATTTCGTAGAGCAGTGCCCGGAAGATCCGATCAGCGAAATTATTCGCGCCCAGATCAACAATATCGCGAGCAAACACATTACCTTGCATTAATCCGGAAAGAATCCGATTAACCCCTGATAAGGCGATCCTATGAAAGAAAAAGTGGTTAGCATTGGCGATATCAACGTCGCAAACGACCTGCCGTTCGTGCTGTTCGGCGGCATGAACGTGCTGGAGTCCCGTGACCTCGCAATGCGCATCTGTGAGCACTACGTGACCGTGACCCAGAAACTGCGTATCCCATACGTGTTCAAAGCCTCTTTTGATAAAGCCAACCGCTCATCCATCAAATCCTACCGTGGCCCGGGCCTCGAAGAAGGGATGAAGATTTTCCAGGAGCTGAAGCAGACGTTCGGCGTGAAACTGATTACCGACGTACACGAAGCCGCCCAGGCGCAGCCTGTTGCCGAAGTGGTTGATGTTATTCAGCTGCCTGCGTTCCTCGCTCGTCAGACCGATCTGGTGGAAGCGATGGCGAAAACTGGTGCGGTCATCAACGTTAAAAAACCACAGTTCGTCAGCCCTGGTCAGATGGGTAACATCGTTGATAAATTCGCAGAAGGCGGCAACGACAAAGTGATTCTGTGCGACCGTGGCACCCAGTTCGGCTACGACAACCTGATTGTTGATATGCTGGGCTTCAGCGTGATGAAAGCCGTTTCCGGCAACTCTCCGGTGATTTTCGACGTGACTCACGCCCTGCAATGCCGTGACCCGTTTGGCGCTGCATCCAGCGGTCGCCGTGGTCAGGTTACTGAACTGGCACGTGCCGGTATGGCAACCGGTCTGGCAGGTCTGTTTATTGAAGCGCACCCGGACCCGGAAAACGCGAAATGCGACGGTCCGTCTGCTCTGCCGCTGGCTAAGCTGGAACCGTTCCTGAAACAGATCAAAGCGATTGACGATCTGGTGAAGAACTTCGAGCCGCTGGATACCAGCAAGTAATCGGTTCGCTCGTTAAAAGTAAAAACCCGCCGCGGCGCTGAGGAATCCCCAGTAATGAGCGGGTAAAAAAAGACAGGCATAGAGTTATATGATCTACTGGTTGTGCTAACAGTTCAGGGAGAGTACCTCTATGCCTGCTAACCAAGTATGCCAGACGTTTTTCCGCGGCGCTTTAGCCCCTTTCAAGCCCTCAGTCTGAGTCGCAGCGCATACGGTCCCAGCCCGTGTAGTTTTTAACTTCCGGGACTTTATTGGGGATATCCTGGAAGTTGGTTTGATAGGCAAAAGTTTGCCACGGCATCGGCAT
>Ga0160467_100029_pt1 | contig 258610 bp, 210 predicted proteins | sample HID1972I_E11MG_FD_108221 | JGI IMG/M metagenome (GOLD analysis project Ga0160467, IMG submission 108221) | Enriched pill bug-associated microbial communities from UW Madison campus, WI, USA - HID1972I_E11 MG | ecosystem: Host-associated > Arthropoda: Insects > Digestive system > Unclassified ...
CCTTACAGGGTTCGTAAAACTGAAATAATATGAAGCTACAAACAGCACGCTCCTCTGGAGCTGGTTAGAAGAATATTAGAATGTTAAACCAGAAGATTCGCTCGTCGGGATTTGCAATCCCGATGCCAGTAAATTTGAATTTTTAATTCACATATAAATGGGAATAGACAGGTACGCTCCTCCGGAGGTTGGTAGCAGAATATTAGAATGTCAAACCAGAAGATTGTAGGGATGCCCTGTTTGTAAACTAAAGTAGTAAGTTCTTTAGGAGCTGGATAGAAGAATATCAAAAAACCATACCAGAAATCCCGTAGGGATACCCTGTTTGTAGAAATAAAATAATGAAAATTGACAGCTCCATAGGAGCGACCTGTAATTAAACAACATGTATTTTAAATCAACATTTTTTGAAGATTATATTTTAAACGACAAGCGTATTACGCTTGGCCGTACCATTACCGAAACAGATTTTGTGGTTCATGCCGGCCATACCGGAGATTTTTTTCCGCATCATATGGATGCCGAATGGTGCAAAACACAGCCCTTCAAACAGCGTATTGCGCACGGTACAATGATATTCAGCATCGGTATCGGCTTAACCGCGTCAGAAATAAATCCTGAAGCGATGTCTAAAGGCTACGACAGACTGCGATTTGTAAAGCCGGTTTTTATCGGCGATACCATTCATTCGGAGATAACGATTTCTGAAAAAGCCGAAGCTAAAAAACCTGAATACGGGACTGTAACGGAGCACGTTGAAATTATTAACCAGCATGGAGAAGTAGTACTGGTATGCGACCACCTGTTACTAGTGAAGAAAAAGAGTTAAACCAAAACCTAACTAATAACCGATGGCATTTACACCTAATCAACCAACCGTGGCGGGAACCCAAAGCGGAAGCAAGCAAAATTATCTTGTCCCCTTTATTTTAGTTTGTTCGCTTTTCTTTCTATGGGGAATGGCGCACAACCTCGATTCAATCCTTATTCCGCATTTAAAAAAGGCTTGCCAACTCAATAACCGCCAATCAACATTGGTAGACACAGCGGTTTTTCTGGCATATTTTCTCATGGCCATTCCGGCAGGAATGATACTTAAAAAATGGGGCTATAAAAGCAGCATAGTTTTAGGATTATTGGTTTTCGCGGCTGGCGCTTTTTTGTTTGTGCCTGCAGCGAACACACGGGCATATGAGGTTTTTCTAATTGCCCTTTTCATTATAGGCTGCGGACTAACTATTCTTGAAACAGCAGCCAATCCTTATGCGGCAGTTCTCGGCGATTCAAAAACCGCGTCCACACGCCTCAATCTGGCAGCATCTTTTAACGGTTTGGCCGCAATGGTCGCCCCGATAATCGGAACCTTGTTCATCCTTTCGGGAAAAGAATACACGTCCACAGAGCTGGAAGCAATGCCCGATACCACTCGAATGGCGTATCTAATGGAAGAAGCCGCTTCGGTGAAAATTCCTTACATTGTTTTAGGGAGTGTTTTGGTGCTTATCGCCGTATTGTTTTATTTTATGCACGTGCCCGAAGTAAAACCAGAAAGTGATGATACAACATCCAAGGGTGGTTTTTTCGAAGTGTTAAAACACAAGCACTTATCCTGGGCTGTAGTTGCTCAGTTTTTTTATGTCGGCGCTCAGGTATGTGTTACCAGCTTTTTTATTCGCATGGCTCAAAAGGGCGGCGGATTAGATGAACACACCGCAGGCTATTATCTCGGAGTTTACGGTTTCTTATTTATGGCAGGTCGTTTTGTCGGCACAGCTTTTTTAAAGTTTATAAGCTCACAGGCGCTTTTATCTATTTACGCGGTAATTTCCGTACTTCTCAGCATTGTCGCCATTTGGGGCGATGGAGCTTACGTAGTTTACGCTCTCGGCGGATTAGGTTTTTTTATGTCTATCATGTTTCCGACAATATTCGCTTTAGGTATCGCTAATCTTGGCGAAGGCACAAAGGCCGGCTCATCGTGGATTATTATGTCGATAGTCGGCGGTGCGATTTTGCCTTACGTGATGGGAACGGTAATAGATTTAAATAACGATGATATTCAGCTGGGATATTCGGTGCCTTTGGTTTGTTATTTAGTGATTTTGTATTACGGAATTAAAGGATATAAACCAGCTACTAGTAAAGCGCTATGCTAAACTCGTTTAGCATCTGCGATTAATTAAAAAGCTGGTCATGCTGAACTCGTTTCAGCATCTCAAACACATTATTAAAATGAGATTTATAAAAGCATTTTTCCCGGTTCTAATCTTACTGAATTTTTGTTTCGGCAGAACCGCGGCTCAAACCAACGATTCTGCCAAATCCTGGGTTTTTTGGTATTGGATGCAGGCGGGCGTTTCAAAAGAAGGCATAACAGCCGATTTAGAAGCGATGAAAGAAGCCGGAATAGCCGGTGCTTATCTTATGTCTATAAAAGGCCCCACTAATCCTCCGTTATTTACTCCTGTCGCGGAACAACTTACACCGCATTGGTGGGATCTGGTGAAACATTCGTTAAAAGAAGCCGACCGTCTCGGATTAAAAATCGGAATGCACGTCAGCGATGGTTTCGCCTTGGCAGGCGGCCCCTGGATAACGCCCGAACTTTCTATGCAAAAGGTGGTTGCAACCCAAACAAATATCACTGGCGGAACTAAAAAGAAGATTATTCTAAAGCAGCCCGAAACCAAAACTGATTATTACAAAGATATTGCGGTGTATGCTTTTCCATCGGTTTCAGGAACGGGAATTTCTACTCGAACCACAATTCCTGAGATTACTACAAGCACGGGCGTAGATGCGTCTTTTCTGGTTAAAGATGGGAATAAGGAAGCTCTTCGGTCAAACGACCCGATGTGGATTCAGTATAAATTCGCGAAGCCTTTCACCGCCAGAACTATCTCTATCCGTGCAAACGGAAATAATTACCAGGCGCATCGTTTATTGATTGAGGTTTCTGATGATGGCAAAAACTTTCGCTCTATAGGCCGCTTAGAAGCACCGAGACACGGCTGGCAGGATACTGACGCGGATTATACTCATGTTATCGTTCCGGCTACTGCTTCTTATTTCAGGTTTGTGTACGATAAAACGGGTACGGAACCAGGAGCGGAAGATTTGGATGCGGCCAAATGGAAACCTTCTTTAAAACTCGTAAATCTTGAGCTTTCCGCCGAGCCACGTATTCATCAGTTTGAAGGGAAATCCGCCGCTGTTTGGAGAGTTAGCAAACGCACTTCAGAACAACAGGTAGCGGATAATTTGTGCGTGCCGCTTAACAAAATTATCAATCTCACAGATAAGCTAAATGCTGACGGAAGTCTGAACTGGAACGCTCCGAAAGGTAACTGGACGATTGTGAGAATGGGACACACTTCTACCGGACATACCAATGCTACCGCCGGTGGCGGCATGGGGTTGGAGAGCGATAAATTTAATCCCGTTGCTATAAAACTTCAGTTCGATAGCTGGTACGGCGAAGCCTTGAAACATGCCGGTCCGGAGCTTGCGCCAAGAATTTTAAATACATTTCATGTAGATAGCTGGGAGTGCGGAAGCCAGAACTGGTCGCCGGTTTTCAGGGAAGAATTTCAAAAAAGGAGGGGGTATGATTTAATGCCTTATCTGCCCGCAATGGCCGGAATTCCTATTGAAAGCGCGGATATTTCTGAAAAGTTTCTGTATGATGTTAGAAAAACGATTGCTGAATTAGTGGTAGATAAGTTTTATAGAACTTTAGCGGAATCAGCGAAAGCGAAAGGAGTAACTTTTACCGCAGAAAGCGTTGCCCCGACTATGGTGAGCGATGGTTTACTGCATTACAAGCTGGTGGATGTGCCCATGGGCGAATTTTGGCTGAACAGCCCGACTCACGATAAGCCAAACGATATGATGGACGCCATTTCCGCGGCGCATATTTACGGGAAAAATATTATTCAGGCGGAAGCTTTTACCACTGTTCGCATGGCCTGGAATGAACATCCGGGAATGCTCAAAACTTTGCAGGACAGAAATTATGCGCTGGGAATTAACAAAATGGTTTATCATGTTTTTACACATAACCCATGGATTGACAGAAAACCGGGAATGACCTTAGACGGCGTTGGTTTATATTTTCAGCGCGACCAAACATGGTGGAAACCCGGAAAAGCCTGGGTTGAATATGCGGAGCGTATTCAGACAATGTTGCAACGCGGAAAACCGGTGGCGGATATTGCTGTTTTCATCGGCGAAGACCTTCCGAGGCGTTCAGTTTTACCTGATAGACTGGTGCCGTTTTTACCCGGAGTTTTTGGTAAAGATGTGGTAGAAGCAGAAGCCAAAAGACTTGCGAATGCAGGCGAGCCTTTGCGACAAATCCCGGCAGGCGTTTCGAATTCGGCTAATATGGCCGATGCCGAAGATTGGGTAAACCCTTTGCGGGGATATGCTTACGATTCCTTTAATCCCGATGCGCTGCTTTCAGCTAAAGTTGAAAACGGAAATGTGGTATTTGAAAGCGGCGCCACTTATAAAATGCTGATGATTCCAGGCAAAAGCCGTTTAACGCCAAATAACGATTGGATGAGTTTGGAAGTTGCTGAAAAGCTTTTAGAACTCGGGAAATCTGGCGCACGCATATTAATTATAGAAAAGCCGCAAAATCAACCGGGGTTACAGCAAAGCTACGCCTCAGAATTTAAAAAAGTAATTGATGAATTATGGAACGGCAATTTTTCAGGAAAGTTTATCAAAGGAGTTTATACTGATGAAACTTTTGATAAACTTGGAATTAAACGCGATTTAGATGTAAAAGAAGCTTCCGGTAATTACGCGAAAAATATTGCTTATACGCATAGAATAGACGGTGCAGATGATATTTACTTTATCTCAAACCAGGAAGAAAAAGAACGTATACTCGAATTTTCTTTCAGAAGACAAAGTGATGTGATTGAGTTTTACGATGCCGTTACTAATCAAGCATGGCGAGCTAAAGACTTTAAGTTTGATAACGGCCGGACAATTCTCGCGGTTAAACTTGCGCCGAATGCTTCTCTTTTCGTGATTTTTAAGAAGGCGACTAAAGGCCCGCCTGTTAAGCAAACTAAAAATTGGGTTGATTTTCAAAACGCTCAAACAATTTCCGGTGCCTGGGAGGTGAAGTTCGACCCGGTTTACGGTGGTCCGGAGAAGGCGGTGGAATTTAGTTCCCTCACAGATTGGAGCACACATCCGGATACTTTGATTAAGTATTATTCTGGCACAGCCTCTTATACAAAATCGTTTAAAACGAATGTTTCGACTAAGAAACCTGTTTGGCTCGACTTGGGTAAAGTAGCCAATATTGCTGAAGTGAAAATTAACGGAATTTCCTGCGGAATTGTATGGACAGCACCTTATCGCGTCGATATCAGCAAAGCGCTAAAGAAAGGAGCCAATCAATTAACTATCGAAGTTACCAATACCTGGGCAAACCGTTTAATGGGTGACCAGCGTTTACCTGAAGACAAACGAATTACAAAAACTACGGCGCCGTATCGTTTAGAAGGGCAGCCTTTACAGGAAGCCGGATTGTTAGGGCCGGTAGTATTGATGGTGGAGGAATAGTTTCAAATATAAAACGATGAAGATGAACCGAATGATTAAAAAAGTAACTTTAGCTTTATCTATCGCATCAATTGCAATAAGCGGTTTCGCACAAGAAAAAAGCCTTGTGAATACATCAATGAGTCCGCATGCTAAACTGCAAAGTTTAAACATGTGGGATGTAACCTGGACCACAGGCTTTTGGGCCGACCGTTTCAAGGTAGCCAAAGAAACTATGGTACCGAATATGTGGGATATTTATAACGATGCTTCTATAAGCCACGCCTTTAAAAACTTTGAAATTGCGGCGGGTTTGGATACCGGTTCGCATACAGGACCCTCTTTTCACGACGGCGATTATTACAAAACTTTGGAAGCCGTTGCCAGTATTTATGCGGTTAACCGCGATAAGAAACTGGATGAAATGATGGATAAAGCCATTGCTGTTATTGCTAAATCGCAACGTGAAGATGGCTATATCTATACCAAAGCGATGATTGAACAACGGAAAACCGGCTCCAAAAATCAGTTTCAGGACAGGCTGAGTTTCGAAGCTTACAACATCGGCCATCTGATGACTGCGGCCTGTATTCATTATCGGGCCACCGGAAAAACATCTTTGTTAAATGTGGCTAAGAAAGCCACTGATTACCTCTATAACTTTTACAAACAGGCATCGCCAACTTTAGCGCGTAACGCCATTTGCCCGTCGCATTATATGGGCGCAATTGAAATGTATCGTACCACGCGTGAACCGAAATATTTAGAGCTGGCCAAAAAGTTGATTGACATTAAAGGAAAAATTGATGACGGGACCGATGATAACTAGGACCGAATTCCGTTCCGCGAGCAAACAAAAGCTATGGGGCATGCTGTACGTGCTAATTATTTGTGGGCCGGTGCCGCCGATGTATATGCCGAAACCGGCGATGAAACCTTAATTAATACATTGAATTTGATGTGGGATGATATGACGACCCGTAAAATGTATATTACGGGCGGTTGCGGCTCTCTTTATGACGGCGTATCTCCCGACGGAACGTCTTACAATCCGATAGAAGTACAAAAAATTCATCAGGCTTTCGGCCGTGATTATCAGTTGCCAAATTTTACCGCACACAATGAAACCTGCGCCAACATCGGCAATGTGCTTTTTAACTGGCGAATGTTGCAAATTACCGGCGACGCGAAATATGCTGACGTAATGGAACTTGCATTACATAACAGCGTACTTTCGGGGATTAGTTTAGATGGTAAGAAATTTCTTTACACTAATCCACTTGCGTTTTCAGACAACTTACCTTTTCAACAACGCTGGTCGAAAGATAGAGTGGAGTACATCGGTTTATCCAACTGCTGCCCGCCAAACGTAGTTCGCACCATCGCGGAAGTGGCTAACTATGCTTACAGCGTGTCTGATAAAGGTATATGGTTGAATCTTTACGGAAGTAATAATGTGTCGACTATGTTAAAAGACGGTTCCAAAATCAGCTTTGTTCAGGAAACCAATTATCCTTGGGATGGAAATATTAAAATCATATTAAACGAAACAACGTCAAAGCCGTATTCAATTTTCCTTCGCATTCCGGCATGGACCGATAACGCACAGCTTTTAATTAACGGAAAACCAGCGGATGTTTTGCTTGCGTCCGGCAAGTACGCGGAAGTTAACCGTAAATGGAAAAAGGGAGATAAGCTGGAATTGGTTTTACCAATGGAGGCAAAACTTGTTGAAGCGAATCCGTTGGTAGAAGAGAATCGTAATCAGGTTGCGGTAAAACGCGGCCCGATTGTTTATTGCCTGGAATCTATTGATATGCCGAATCAGAACATCTTTAATGTCTTTGTTCCTGCGAGTATTAACCTCGAGCCGAAATCTTTAAAAATTGACGGCGCTGATGTAATGAGCCTTGAAGGTGAAGCGAAGCTGGTGGAAAATCAAGACTGGAAGAATGTGCTTTACCGCGAAGTATCAGGCAAAAGTGAAACCGCGAAAATTCGTCTAGTGCCTTATTTTGCCTGGGGAAACAGGGGGCATTCAGAAATGTCGGTTTGGTTGCCGTTGAGCAGATAGAAATAGAGTTATGAATTATGATTGATAAAGTATGAATAGGCAATATTTAAAATGTTATCTGGCAGGTTTCTTGTTGTTGATGCCGTTTCTTCTGTCGGCGGATGTGAAGCTTGGCTCCTTATTTACCGACAATATGGTGCTTCAGCAGAAATCTGAGGTGCCGGTTTGGGGTTGGGCAACAGCCGGAAAAAATATAAAAGTAAGCACTTCATGGAACGGGAAGAGCTATTCCGCCAAAGCGGATAATTCCGGAAAATGGTTGCTGAAAGTTGCGACTCCGGCAGCTGGCGGGCCTTTTGAATTAACTATTAGCGATGGTAAAGCTATTAAACTTAAAAATGTTTTAATAGGCGAGGTGTGGATTTGCGGCGGCCAGTCGAATATGGAGGTTCCCTTAAAAGGATTTAAAGGACAACCGATTTTAGGTTCAAACGATGCCATCCTGAAATCAAAAAATCAAAAAATAAGGGTATATACGGTGCCCCGTTCATCGGTAACGGAATTGCAGCAAAACAGCAAGCCATCATTGTGGAAGGTTGCGGACCCGAAATCAACAGCGAACTTCAGCGCTACCGGATATTTTTACGGAGAACTTCTTAATGAAATGCTCGATGTGCCAATTGGCTTAATCAACGTAAGTTATAGCGGTTCATTTGTAGAAGCCTGGATGTCGCCCGAGAATTTAAAGCAGTTTCCAGAAGTTAAAATTCCTGCGAAAGAAGATACCATCAAAGCAGTCAGCAGAACTCCCACAACTTTATATAACGGAATGTTAGCTCCAATTGCAGGTTACGGTATAAAAGGCGCTATCTTTTATCAGGGAGAATCTAATTATGAACGACCAGACAGATACGAAGAGATGTTTCCAGCCATGGTTAAAGAATGGCGCAGCTTATGGAAACAAGGCGATTTTCCGTTTTATTATGTTCAAATAGCGCCGTACAATTACGCGCAACTGCCGCCTTTTAATCACGGCGGTAAATTTAATTCCGCATACCTGCGGGATGCTCAGCGAAAATCACTCACTAAAATTCCGAATTCCGCCATGGCGGTGGTTATGGATGTAGGAGAAGAAAATATGATACATCCGGCGAATAAAGAAGTAGTCGGTAAACGACTAGCTTTATTATCATTAGCTGATACTTACGGATTAAAAGGGTTTGGTTCCGAAAGTCCTTTGTATAAATCATTAGCCATAAATGGCAGCGTTGCTACTGTGAGTTTCGATAATGCGGCTAACGGTTTAACGTCTTTTAGTAAAGAACTGAACACATTTGAGATTGCCGGCGCAAACAAAATTTTTTATCCGGCTAAAGCGTCTATTAACGGGAGCTCCGTTGCCGTATCTTCTCCGATGGTGAAGGAACCGGTTGCGGTGCGGTATGCGTTTAAAGATTTTGTAGTGGGAGATTTGTTTAATACCGAAGGTTTGCCGGCTTCTTCGTTTAGAACGGATGATTGGTAGGAGCCTCACCCCGGCCCTCTCCAAAGGAGAGGAAGACGTGGTGCTTAATAGTTGAAAAATAAATAAACATTAAAATGAAGAGGTATAAGCATTGCAATTTTTTGTCCCGCACAAACTCCTCTCCATTTGGAGAGGGTGCGCAGGGAAAGAGCGCAAAGGCGGGTGAGGCTAATCTATTCAAGCGTCGAATTCTTATATTCTTTCTTTTTATTGGGCTAGCCGTAAACGCTCAGCCCAATCTCAATGCATACAATCCAATTTGGGTCAGCCAAAGCAATAACTCTTCGGAATCTATGCCCTGCGGTGGTGGCGATATCGGCCTGAATGTTTGGGTGGAAAACGGCGATGTTTTATTTTACATCTCCCGTAGCGGTACTTTCGACGAAAATAATACGCTGCTTAAGCAGGGCAGGGTTCGTTTAAAACTTTCTCCGAATCCGTTTGAAAACGGCGATTCTTTTAAACAGGAACTGCTTCTTCAGGAGGGATACATAAAAATTAACGGTACTAAAGGCGCTTTATCCGCCGAGATAAAAATATGGATAGATATATTTAACCCGATAGCTCATATTGAAATTAATTCCAGCAAACCAGTTGTTACAACAGCGAGTTATGAAAGCTGGCGATTTGAGGACCGAGTTACAAAAGGGAAAGAGAATAATCAGAACTCCTACAAATGGGCGCCACCGGCACCGGTTAAAACGCTGAAAGATGAAATAGCCTTTCAACAAAACGGCGTAATATTTTATCATCAAAACCAAGCTGAAACGGTTTTCGATGTGGTGGTAAAACAACAGGGAATGGATACGGTAAAATCTCAGATGTTTAATCCGCTTAAAGAATTGATTTTTGGAGGCGCTCTTGTGGGAGAGAATATGATTCCTGCAGGCAAGACTGAAGGAAAGTATATTGATATCGATTTTAAAAGCTGGAACTTAAAAAGTGCTAAAGATAATCGCTCGCAGAAAATTGCGGTAATATTTCATACCGTAAATATTCCGTCTATAGAAAGCTGGAAATCTGGATTGCGAAAAAATATCGCCTCGGCAACAAAAAACACGAAGCAATCTTTCAGTAAAACGCAAAAATGGTGGAAGGAATATTGGGAAAGAAGTTTTGTATTGATTGATGCGGATAATCCAGAATCAAGTTCAGAAGCCTGGCAGGTTGGTAAAAACTATCAGTTGTTTCGTTATATGTTAGGCTGCAACGCTTTTGGAAAATATCCTACCAAATTCAATGGCGGTCTTTTTACTTATGACCCGTCATTAACAGATAGCACTCTGAAGTTTACGCCCGATTTTAGAAACTGGGGCGGCGGAACGCATACTGCACAAAACCAGCGCCTGGTTTACTGGCCAATGCTAAAATGCGGCGATTTCGATTTAATGAAACCTCAGTTTGAATTTTACCTTCAAATGCTTGGAAACGCGGAGCTGCGAAGCGAAGTTTACTGGAACCATAAAGGCGCGAGCTTTACAGAGCAATTGGAGAATTTCGGCCTTCCAAATCCTGCTGAATATAACTGGAAACGCCCCGCTGATTATGATAAGGGTATGGAATACAATGCCTGGCTGGAATACCAATGGGATACGGTGCTGGAGTTTTGTATGATGATGATAGAAACTGAAAGATACGCTCAGAAAGATATCAAAACTTATATCCCACTTATCGAAAGCTGTTTGACTTTTTTTAACGAGCATTATCAATACCTCGCTAAGCAACGCGGAAGCAAAACTTTTGACGCTAACGGTCAGTTAGTTTTTTATCCTGGTTCTTCTGCGGAAACTTATAAAATGGCTTATAACGCGAGTTCCACTATTACAGGTTTGCGTGTGGTTTTAACCCGTTTGCTCGAACTCCCGGCAGCCTATTTAACAGAAGAAAAACGAACAGATTGGAAGCTTATGTTAAATCGTATTCCGCCGCTTAGCTTCGCTGAGTTTAACGGTAAACCCACAATTTCTCCCGCTAAACTTTGGGAGCGTATCAATAATACCGAAAGTCCGCAGTTGTACCCGGTTTTTCCATGGCGGATTTACGGTGTCGGTAAACCAGGTTTAGATACAGCAATCAATACGTACCAATACGATACGGATGTATTAAAGTTCCGGAGCCATGTTGGCTGGAAACAGGATAATGTTTTCGCTGCGAATCTTGGATTAACATCCGAAGCATGGCGGCTCACTTCGTTAAAACTTAAGGATTCCGGCCGCCGGTTTCCCGCTTTCTGGGGCCCTGGTTTTGATTGGACACCAGATCATAACTGGGGCGGTTCGGGCATGATTGGCCTGCAGGATATGCTTCTGCAAACCAATGAAAAAAAAATTTATTTATTTCCGGCATGGCCGAAGGAAAAGGATGTACATTTTAAACTGCATGCTCCTTACCAAACCACAGTGGAAGTAAGTTTAAAAAATGGAAAAGTGGAATTTTTGAAAGTAATTCCGGAATCAAGAAAAAAAGATGTGGAGATCAGACTTGATTGACAGATAGTTTAAAACCTATTTTATACAAGAACTCTTGTAATGAATGCAAAAAGATAAAATCCAATGTAAGCCTACAATTCGTGTATCTTTAAATCCGGGTAAAGGAAATATATGAAATAACAACCAGGAACCCTATTGTTCTATATCGATTCAAAAACATAAATGCTATGCGATTGTAACTGATATATAATTCAACTCAGTTTTTCAATTTACCTCTCAACTATGAATTCCTGGTATCAGTTAACAGCCGAAGAAATATTTAAACATTTTAAATCATCAGAAGCCGGACTGGAAAAGAATCAGATACCATCGCTTCAAAAAGAGTTTGGAAAGAATATCTTACAGGAAGCAAAGCAGAAAAGTAAGTTTTCAATTCTTCTTTCCCAGTTTAAAGATGTAATGATCGTTATTCTGATTATTGCAGCAGGGATTTCTTTTTTTGTTGGCGAACATACCGATGCTTATGTAATTCTTGCGATAATTATAGGAAATGCATGGATAGGATATTCTCAGGAAAATAATGCCGAGGAATCTGTTCGGATGCTGCAGAAAATGTCGGCACAATATACTACAGTGCTCCGCGAAAATAATCCCACAAAAATAGAAGCCAGTGAACTCGTGCCTGGTGACATCGTATTATTGGAAGCAGGAGATATTGTTCCGGCAGATGCGCGCTTAATTCAGGTAAGTTCTTTTAAAACGGAAGAAGCCGCCTTAACCGGAGAAAGTCATTCAGTTGAAAAGATAGTTGAAGTAATTAAGGACGCGGACCTGAGTCCCGGAGACCAGCACAACATGGTGTTTAAGGGAACCATGATAAGCAATGGCTCTGCAAAGGCAATAATTACTACAACCGGTATGGACACCGAAATCGGGAAAATTGCGGGCCTTCTGAATATTGAATCTCAAAAGACACCTCTGCAAAAACGGCTCGCAACGTTTAGTAAACAACTGGCGGGTATTGTAATCCTTATCTGTCTGGTAGTTTTTGTTTTTGGATTATTGCGGGGACAACCTCCATTTTTGATGTTTTTAACCGCACTTTCTCTGGCTGTTGCGGCCTTGCCCGAAGCGCTTCCGGCAGTTGTTACCATTGCCTTATCAAAAGGAGCCCGACGTATGGTGAAGCAAAAAGCGTTAATGCGTAATCTTCCATCAGTAGAAACACTCGGTTCGGTAACCTATATCTGTAGCGATAAAACCGGTACGCTCACACAAAATATAATGACTGTCGAAAAAATTCAGCAGGCTGCCGATAAGGATGAATTATTGATGCAGGCCATGATGCTGAATAATGAGGTCCGGTTTTCTGATAACGGCGATATATTGGGAGATTCTACAGAAACGGCATTGGTAAACTATTCAATTGAAAAAGGATTTTCAAAAAAAGCAGCAGACGAAAAATATCCTCTTGTAGAAAAACTGCCTTTTGATTCGGTACGAATGCGCATGAGTACCTTGCATCAACACCAGGATAAATGGATTTTATTTATAAAGGGCGCTCCTGTTACAATTGTAGAGGTTTTATCAGATAAATATAAAGACCAAACCAAACAATGGCTTGATTTAAACAGAGAATGGGCGACAGATGGATTGCGGGTTTTGTTTTTTGCCTATAAGATTTTCGACCAAAAGCCTGCAGAAATTAACGAATCTTTAGAAGCCGATCTGGATTTTCTGGGTATGGTGGCTATGATAGATCCTCCCAGGGAAGAAGTGATTGAGGCAATGAAAGAATGTAAAACTGCTGGTATAAAGACAGTAATGATAACCGGCGACCAGCCGCTTACTGCTAAAGCCATTGCCGAACGTTTACAAATGAGTAATAGTGGTTCCCTGGAAACCCGGACCGGAGCTGATTTAACAAAACTAAATGAAGCAGACTTCAGGCGTGTGGTAGAGGATATTTCTGTGTATGCGCGCGTGTCTCCGGAACAAAAATTGAATATTGTAAAAGCTTTGCAAGCCAATGGTGAGTTTGTGGCCATGACTGGCGATGGCGTAAACGATGCTCCATCTCTTAAACAGGCAGATATTGGCGTAGCTATGGGCATTACCGGTACAGATGTATCTAAAGAAGCGGCAGATATGATTTTGCTCGATGATAATTTTGCAACCATAGTAAAAGCTGTAAAAGAGGGAAGAAGGATTTATGAAAATATCCGGAAATTTATCTTGTATATCCTTTCATGTAATCTGGCCGAAATACTCACTATCTTTTTCGCTCCAATAGTCGGACTTGCAATTCCACTACTTCCTATCCATATCCTTTGGATCAATCTTGTTACTGACGGTTTGCCCGGCTTGGCACTTACGTCCGAGCCTGCAGAAAAACACATTATGAATCGTCCGCCACGACCGCCAAAAGAAAACCTGTTTGCCGGCGGGATGATTTCAAGAATTTTATTGACTGGTATAATAATGGCAATAGCGGTTCTTTTATGCCAGGGCTGGGCTCAAGAACGGGGATATGATATAAAAACTCAGCAAACAATGGTGTTTACACTTTTGTGCTTTATTCAGTTGGGTAATGCTTTGTCTGTACGATCTGCTTATCATTCTATGTTTAAAGATGGATTGTTTTCAAACGTAGGTATGTGGATAACTATTCTATTAACAGTAATACTGCAATTAATGATTGTTTATTTGCCATTTCTACAAACCATATTTAAAACAGCTTCTTTAGATTGGACGATTATGCAGGTTATTTTATTGGTTACCGCGGCATGTATTCTTGGTTTTGAGCTTATAAAATATCTCGCAAATAAAATGCCTGCAAAATAATCCTGTTCAATTTTAGTTTCTTTTCATTGTCCGTATTCCTTCTTCTCCGGAAGGAAAAGATTCAATATGATAAACATTTTTATTTCTTATGATCTCCGTCATTAATTATGAAAAAATAAAAGATGATTTTGTCCTTTATTAAAAAAGATGAAGATGTCTGGAAGTTTACTGACCCGCAAAGAATTAACTTTTTGTAATTATTTGATTTCGTCAGAACATATAGATTTTAAGCGATGAAATGGTTTATGAATTTAAATAAAATTGATTCGTCTTAATCCAATTAATGTACTGCAGGATAATTAAACAACAATTTATTGCTCAACTTAAATAATCATGAAATTTAAAACCCCCTTAAACATTTTTACCCTCTTAATTATTGGAAGCCTTTCGTTTTTATATGCCTGCGGTGGCAGCAACGAACAGGCATCGTCTGATGAATCTACGTCCGCTGTAACAGAAACAGAAGTAGTATTGGATCCCGATGCAAAGAGCGACAGTAAAGGAGTAGGAAGATTCACTTCAGTTACACTGGAACCTCTTGATAAAGCAATGGCCGAGAAAGGGCAAGCTGTGTTTACTGCTAAATGTTCCGCTTGTCATAAAACAACAGACGAGAAACTGGTTGGCCCTGGCTTGAAGAATATAACCAAATTAAGAGAGCCAGAGTGGATTATGAATATGATAACCAACCCGGAAGAAATGACCCAAAAAGATCCGGTAGCAAAAGCATTGTTTGAAAAACACCTGGTTCAGATGACTTTCCAAAACGTATCAGATGAGGAAACCAGGCAAATACTTGAATTTTTCCGTCAGAATGATATCTAATAAACCTTAAATCATGAATATGATACTGAATTACAAAAAAATGCTTTTTGCAGCTGCAATTGCTGCGATAAGTTTGTCTGCCTGCAAGCCTGGAAAAGTAAGCCAGGAAGTAGATGGCGATGCTGCCAAGCGGGTATATGTAGCCCCCGGCCAGTACGATGAGTTATATATGTTTGCATCGGGCGGCTTTAGCGGCCAGGTTGCTGCATACGGGATCCCATCCGGCCGCTTGCTTAAAGTTATTCCGGTTTTTTCGCAAAACCCGGAGAATGGCTATGGTTATTCTGAAGAAAGTAAACCAATGCTGAACACATCACATGGTTTTGTGCCCTGGGATGATGCTCACCATACTCAACTTTCTAAAACAGATGGACAGGATGATGGCCGCTGGCTATTTATAAACGGAAATAATACTCCGCGTATAGCACGTATTAACCTGGCGACATTTAAAACCGAAGAGATTATCGAGCTGCCTAATGTTGGTGGTAACCACGCTTCTCCTTACGTAACAGAAAATACAGAATATGTGGTAGGAAATACCCGGTTCAGTATCCCTCTGGATGGAGATCAGGATGTTCCAATTGATTCTTACAAGAAAAATTTTAAAGGTGCCGCCACTTTTATTAAAGTAGATAAGGAAAAAGGGACTATGAATATTGCTTTTCAATTAGTAGTTCCAGGCTATAATTATGATTTAGCCAGGGCAGGAAAAGGTGTATCGAAGGATTGGATGTTCTTTTCAACCTATAATAGCGAAGAAGCGAATACCTTGCTTGAAGTTAATGCCAGTCAGCGCGATAAAGATTTTATTATGGCTGTAAACTGGAAAAAAGCTGAACAACTGGTTGCAGAAGGGAAGGGAAAAAGAGTTCCTGCCAGGTACGCACATAACGTATGGGATGAAAAAACGCATTCTGCGAGTTCAACCATTAAAACGGACGTATTAATGTTGGATGTTAAGGACTATCCCGGCATTGTATACTATATTCCATGTCCTAAGTCCCCTCATGGTGCCGATGTAAATCCAAGTGGTGAATATATAGTGGCAAGTGGTAAACTGGCTGCTGTAATACCGGTTTTTTCATTTAAAAAGATGCTTAATGCAATCGAGAAAAAAGAATTTGAAGATCCTGGAACAGCTACCGGAATTCCGGTTTTAAAATATACCTCTGTTTTAGAAGGCGAAGTTGAAAAGCCAGGTTTAGGACCATTGCATACCGAATTTGATGATCAGGGATTTGCCTATACTTCTATGTTTGTATCTTCAGAAATTGTGAAATGGAAGGTTGCAACACGCGAAATTATAGATCGTATTCCAACCTATTATTCTATTGGCCACTTATCTGTACCTGGTGGAGATAATAAAAAACCTTATGGAAAATATGTTGTAGCTCTAAATAAAATCACAAAAGACAGATACCTGCCTACTGGTCCTGAGTTGGCTCAATCGGCTCAGCTAATTGATATCAGTGGAAATAAAATGAAACTTTTACTCGATTTTCCCACCATTGGCGAGCCGCATTATGCGCAGTCAATTGTGGCAGAAAAGATTACAAAAAATCAAGTGAAGTTCTTTAAACTGGAAGATAACCATCATCCATACGCTACTAAATCAGAAAAAGAAGCCAGAGTGGTTAGAAAAGGAAACCGTGTGGATGTTTATATGACTGCTATTCGCTCACATTTGGCTCCTGATAACATAGAAGGCATTAAGCTGGGCGATGAGGTTTATTTCCACCTTACTAATTTAGAACAAGATTGGGACGTACCTCATGGCTTTGCTGTAAAAGGCTCTAATAATGCAGAGCTTTTGGTAATGCCGGGCGAAACAGCAACCTTAAAATGGGTGCCGGATCGTGTTGCCATGTTCCCATTCTATTGCACAGATTTCTGTTCTGCTCTTCACCAGGAAATGTCTGGATACGTTCGGGTTTCTCCAAAAGATTCCAATATCCCGGTTTCATTTAAATTGGGCGAAAACCCGGTTGCTAAAAAATAATCAGATACGTCTAAAGCCTGCAAATATGGGCTTTAGACGTGTTTTTCAATTAAATAATCATGAAGAAGAAATCTAGAATCATAATTGCAATAAGTGCACTTTTAATGTTCGGTACTTTCTTTTTCCCCTTGTGGCAAATTGTTCTTGAAGCGCCACAATATCCGGAAGGTTTGGGTATGAAAATCTGGCTTAACGGTATAACCGGTAATATTGATCAGATTAATGGATTAAATCATTACATAGGAATGAAGCATATAATCGTAGATGATTTTATTGAATTTAAAATTGTTCCCTATGTATTTGGCCTGATTGTTTTACTGGCTTTTATAACCGCTGCTACTGGTAATAAAAAGCTGTTATGGATATTGTTTATTTTCTTAATACTTTTTGCAATTGTCGGGTTTATCGATTTCTATATGTGGGAATATGATTATGGCCATAACCTGGATCCAAAAGCCGCAATTAAAGTTCCGGGCATGAGTTATCAGCCTCCTCTAATCGGATATAAGCAGTTGCTGAACTTTGTGGCAGGCTCTCTTCCCGATATCGGCGGAATATCTACAATACTAGCAGGAGTGTTGGTTACAGGAGTAGTGTTTTTTGAAAACCGTAAACAGCGTAAAGTATGAGAAAGATAGTATTGTTTTTAGCTATTGGGGTAATAATAGCTTCATGCAGCAATGGTCCTGAGCCTATAAACTATGGAAAGGATGCTTGCGAGCATTGTAAAATGACTATTATGGATACCAGGTTTGGCACAGAAATAATAACTGCAAAGGGGCGGGTTTTTAAATTCGACGCTATAGAATGTATGGTTGGCTACATAAAAGAGAATCCTGCGGGTATGGATAATCCGGATGCACAGTTCCTTACCGTTAATATCGCCTCACCGGGTAACTTAATTGATGCACGTACTGCATTCTTTTTAAAAGATAAAGCATTCCGATCTCCAATGGGAGGAAATTTATCTTCCTTCAATTTAAAGCAGCTGGCAGAAAATAACCTGCAGAGTCCTGATGGAGAAATTTTAACCTGGAATGAGCTTTTAAATTCTAAATAATCCTGCTATAATGAGAAACGTTGCTGCGTTTGCCTTTTTTTATTTGTTGGGATTAATGATTCTTGCTGCTAAAACAATTGTTGTAGCATCGGGCACTTCCGTTTCTACCTTGAATAGCGCTGTTAAATTAGCGGCAGATGGCGATACAATTGTTGTTAAAAAAGGAATTTACGTATCGGTAAATACAATTATTAATAAGCAGGTAACTGTATTAGGTCAGGATTTTCCTGTTTTGGATGCTCACTTTAAAGATGAAGTGATAACAATCCTTGCCAATAATGTGAAGTTTGATGGTTTTATAATTAAAAACTCAAAAACCGGCGCCATGCGCGATTTTGCCGGAATCCGCTTGCACAGGGTTCAGAATGTAATTATCAGCAATAATAAATTACTGAATAACTTCTTTGGAATTTATCTTTCCGATTCCAGGAATATTAAAGTTGTTAATAATACCAGCAGGGGCACATATAGTCAGCTGGAATCTGGCAATGGCATCCATTTATGGAAATGCAATAACATCACCATTAAAAACAATTATTTAACAGGCCATAGAGATGGCATTTATTTTGAATTTGTAAAAAAGAGCTTAATAGAGCATAATCATAGTGAGAAAAATTTTCGTTACGGATTACATTTTATGTTTTCTGACGACGATACTTATCTCAAAAATACGTTTAAAAATAACGGTTCGGGCGTTGCCGTAATGTATTCCAAGCGCATCCACATGATAAATAATACTTTCCTGGAAAATTGGGGAAGTTCTATTTATGGGTTATTGCTTAAAGATATTTCGGGCAGCGAGATTAAAAATAATACCTTCAGTAGAAATACAACCGGTGTATATATGGAAGGTTGTTTAGGAATAACTCTTACGCGTAACAATTTCAACAACAACGGCTGGGCCATACGTGTGCTGGCAAACTGCGAAAACGGAAAGTTTAACGAAAATAATTTCAACGCCAACTCTTTTGACGTAAGCACCAATGGCTCGCTAAACTTAAATCATTTTGAAAATAATTATTGGGATAAATATGAGGGCTACGACCTTAATAGAGATGGTATTGGAGATGTTCCCTACCGCCCGATAAGCTTATATGCACAAATTATAGAGCAAATTCCGCAAAGTGTTATGCTGATGCGAAGCTTTATAGTAAACCTTTTAGATAAAGTAGAACGTTCTATTCCTTCTGTAACTCCAGAATCTGTGAAAGACGAAAAACCCAGAATGAAACCATGGATGAACTAATCACAATAACCGGCTTAAAAAAGTCATTTGGCCGGCTAGAAGTACTTAAAGGTATTAATTGCAGCTTTAAAGCGGGTAGGGTAGTATCTGTTCTGGGGCCTAATGCTTCTGGAAAAACAACACTTATTAAATCAATTTTGGGAATGGTTATTCCGGACAGCGGGGAAATCCTGTTTCAGAACAAACCTGTTATTGGCACTTTCGGGTATAAAAAAGACATCGGTTATATGCCTCAAATAGGTCACTATCCGGATAATATGAAAATCGGGCAATTGTTCGAAATGCTAAAAGACATCCGTAAAACTCATGCAGGACTGGATACTGATTTAATTGGCACTTTTAATCTGGAAAGTATGTTTAACAAGGCAATGCGCACCTTATCCGGTGGCACCAGGCAAAAAGTAAGCGCTGCTTTGGCCTGCTTATTTAATCCGCAGGTCCTTATTCTCGATGAGCCGACTGCAGGTTTAGATCCTTTGGCTGCAGAACACCTTAAAGAAAAAATCCAGATAGAAAAAGCTAAGGGCAAATTGATATTGATTACTTCGCATATTATGAGCGAAGTGGACGAAATAGCTGATGAAGTGATGTATTTATTCGAGGGGCAGGTGAAATTTTATAAGTCTTTGGCTAATATTAAGCAGGAAACCGGCGAAGAACGATTAGGAAAAGCGTTGACAAAAATTTTGATTTAGGGATATGTTAAAAATCGCAAAATATATAGTTTTTGATATTATTCGCAGTAAAGTGTTAATAGCTTATACCTTATTGCTTGCCATGATTTGTGTCAGCATCTTTATGATGGATGCCGATGTAACTAAAGGCCTGATAAGTATTACAACAATAATAATGATTATTGTTCCTTTGGTAAGTGTCGTTTATGCAACTACATATTATTTTAACGCCTATGAATTTACCGAATTGCTGGTTTCGCAGCCTATAAGTCGCCGGGATATTTTAATGGGTAAGTTTCTGGGAATCAGTAGTTCCATATTAGGGTCGTTTGTTCTTGGTGTTTGTGTTCCGGTAGCGATATTTGCTTTTTCGACTACCGGTTTAACAATGATGGCGGCAGGTGGCTTACTTACCCTGAGTTTTATCTCGCTAGCTTTTCTTGCTTCAACAATTACAAGAGATAAAGCAAAAGGAATTGGTCTGGCGCTCATGATTTGGTTTTACTGCTCCATAATTTTTGATGGGTTAGTACTGCTTTTTCTGTTCCTATTCAGTGATTATCCGCTTGAAAAAGTAATGATTGTGATTACAGCACTCAATCCGATAGATTTAGCCCGTATACTCGTTTTACTTCAATTAGATATTTCTGCCTTAATGGGATATACAGGAGCGCTTTATCAACAATTTTTTGGAAGTGAATTGGGTATTGTCTTTTCTCTGGGCCTGCAAATAATCTGGATAATCGTCCCCATGTGGCTTGCTTTAAAGATTTTTAGAAAAAAGGATTTATAATGGATGTGTCTTAAGCGTATACGCCATGGATGTTAAATATATTATTCAATCTAATAGGGGATAACGCTGATATAATCGTTAAAGATTACCCCGGCTTATAATTTGAGAAAGTTTGCCGGTTACAACAAGGATCGAGTGAAGTAACGCGCAGACAACAGAGAATTTGTTTATTCTTTAAATAAAAATAAACCGGAGGAGAAATTAATTTATGCTTCCTTGGAATTTACTTCTCAGCCCATTTACAAATGTATAGCTCAAATGTTTTTTTTGAGATTAATTATTTTCTCTGATAATCAGTTGTTTATGAAAATATATGTTTAAACAAGTTTTTGAAAAAAAAATTTGCAGCATAATACATTATAGTTATATTTGTAATGCCCTCCCAAAGGGCATGTTTTTCATAGGTAGATGTAGGGTCGAATTTAATTATTCGACCCTTTTTTGTTATATAACTTTTTCAAGGTTATTTTGTTGAAATTCTGATGAGAAGAAAAAAGATAGTGGTTGCAATATCCGGGGCCAGTGGCTCCATTTACGCAAAAGTATTACTGGATAAATTACTCTTGTTGCAACCTGAGGTTGAGGCTGTAGGAATCATAATGTCAGACAATGCAAAAGAAGTTTGGAAATATGAGTTGGATGAAGACTCTTATTTAAATTATTCTTTTCCTTTTTATTCGAAAAATGATTTTACTGCTCCATTTGCTTCCGGTTCGGCGCAGTTTGATACTATGATTATTTGTCCGTGTTCTATGGGCACTTTAGGAAGAATAGCTTCAGGAGTTTCTGACGATTTAACAACCAGGGCAGCGGACGTGATTTTAAAAGAACGAAGAAAATTAATTCTTATGGTAAGAGAAACTCCTTTTAATCTAATTCATATAAATAACATGAAAACCGTAACTGAAGCCGGCGGAATTATTTGTCCGGCAAATCCATCATTTTATAGTCGCCCCGCGAGTATTGAAGAAGTGGCAGCAACTGTTGTGGATCGTGTATTAGATTTAATTGGCCTTAAAAATGAATCCTATCGCTGGGGAGAAAAATAATCTCCCTCTTTCAACCTTCAACCCACAATCCACAACCAATACCCACAACCTAATACCCACATCTAAAATCAAATTCCTATCTTTGCGCCTTGATTATGAGCAAGAAGGTTGCATTTTATACATTAGGCTGTAAATTAAATTATTCCGAAACATCAACAATCGGCAGGCAGTTTAATCAGGCTGGTTTTTCCACGGTTGATTTTACAGATACGCCGGATGTTTATCTTATAAATACCTGTTCCGTTACAGATAATGCGGATAAAAAATGCCGTAAGGTTGTAAAAGAAGCTTTAAAATATTCGCCCAATGCCTATGTATTAATTGTTGGCTGTTATGCACAATTAAAACCAAAAGAGATTTCTGAAATTCCGGGAGTTGATATGGTTTTGGGTGCCGCAGAAAAATTCAGGATTATTGAATTTTTAACAGATCTTACAAAGAATCCTAAAGCTGTTGTACATAATCAGCCGATTGCAGAAGCAAAACAATTTAATGCGTCATATTCTTACGGCGATCGTACCCGTACGTTTTTAAAAGTTCAGGATGGCTGCGATTATTCCTGTACGTTTTGTACTATTCCTTTGGCACGTGGCTCCAGCCGTAGCGATACCATTGAAAATATTGTTCAGCAAGCCGAAGAAATTGCAGCTTCTGGTGTAAAAGAAATAGTTCTTACCGGTGTAAATATTGGCGATTTTGGCATTCGCGAAGGGAAAAGAGAAGATAAGTTTTTTGATTTGGTAAAAGCTCTGGATAATGTTGAAGGAATTGAGCGAATTAGAATCTCATCTATTGAACCAAACTTACTGACCAATGAAATTATAGAATTTGTTGCCCGGTCGAAACGTTTTGTACCGCATTTTCATATTCCGCTTCAATCTGGTTCTGCTAAAATCCTTTCGCTGATGCGCAGGCGTTATAAAAGAGAGGTATACGTTGAACGTGTTGAGAAAATAAAAGAAGTTATGTCCGATTGCTGTATCGGCGTTGATGTAATTGTTGGCTTTCCAGGTGAAACACGCGAAGATTTTGTTGATACCTATAACTTTTTGAATGAACTAAATATTTCATACCTGCATGTGTTTACCTACTCAGAGCGCGAAAATACACTGGCGGCCGAAATGCCTGATGCTGTGCCAGGTTCTCAACGTGCCGATAGAAGTAAAATGCTTCATATTCTTTCTGATAAAAAGCGCAGGGCTTTTTATGAATCACAATTAGGAAAACAAGCTCAGGTATTATTTGAAGGCGACCAGAAAGAAGGCTTAATGCACGGTTTTACAAAAAACTATGTAAAAGTACAGGCAAAATACGATCCTGTTCTTGTGAATGAATTAAAATGGATTAAGCTGGAGTCAATATCTCCTGAAGGCGAGGTTGAAATTTCTGAAGCTGCAGAAGTTCTGGTTCATTAAGTTCTGTGTTTTTCAGAACATCCATTATCTTTGGAAATGTTTCCAACTCTATCCCATCTTATAGAATATTTAACAGGCGTTAATATTCCGCTTCCTATTCAAACATTTGGTTTTTTTGTAGCCCTGGCATTTATCGCCGCATATCTTGCTTTTTCCTCTGAATTAAAGCGTAAAGAAGCTGAGGGGTTAATCCATCCTTTTAAAACTAAAGTAACCATTGGCGAGCCGGCCTCAACATCGGAAATGGCTTTTAATGGTTTTTTAGGCTTTTTAATCGGATATAAACTGCTTGATGCTATTTTAAATTACAGTGCGTTTGTTGATAATCCTCAGGAATTTATTCTTTCTACCAAAGGAAATTTTCTGGGCGGTTTAATCCTGGCCGGAGTTTTTGCATATCTCGCTTATGCGGATAAAAAGAAACAGCAGTTGCCTAAGCCAAAAGTAGTGGAAGAAACCGTTCATCCATATCAATTGATGAGCAGCATTGTAGTTTGGGCTGCAGTGTGGGGATTTCTTGGAGCTAAAATATTTCATAATCTGGAATATATCGATCAGTTTATGAAAGATCCGATTGGCGGATTATTTTCTTTTAGTGGACTTACTTTTTACGGTGGTTTAATATGCGGTGGTGCAGCGGTAATTTATATCGCGAATAAACATGGAATAAAACCTGCACACATGTTTGATGTGGGTGGTCCGGGAATTATGATTGGATATGCTGTTGGCCGCTTGGGCTGCCACATGTCTGGCGATGGCGACTGGGGAATTAATAATACCTCTCCAAAACCTTCCTGGTTAAGCTGGGCTCCTGATTGGGTTTGGTCGTTTAAATATCCCCATAATGTAATTAATGAAGGCGTACCAATTAATGATTGTGTTGGTAAATTTTGTCATGAACTTCCTGTTGCAGTATATCCAACGGCATTTTACGAAGTGGTTGCAGGATTAATATTATTTGCTATTATGTGGGCTATTCGTAAAAAGGTTAAACCTGCAGGTATGATGTTTTCAATTTATTTGATTTTTGCGGGTGTAGAGCGTTTTCTAATTGAAACTATTCGTGTAAACTCTTTATATCATGCTTTCGGATTACAATTCACACAGGCAGAACTTATTTCTGTAATTATGGTTATTGGAGGTATAGCAGGTATAATCTGGTCTCTAAATCAGCATAAAAAAACGCATCCCTTACAAGCATGAATTTAGAGTTATTGACAAAAGAAGTTATCAACCTTTCGAAAGAAGTTGGAACTTTTATCAGGGAAGAGGCAAAAAAGTTCAAATTAAGTGATATCGAATATAAGGGTCATAGCGATATGGTTTCTTATGTTGATAAAACAGCGGAAGAAAAAATTGTAAAGAGATTAATTGAGCTGCTTCCTGAAGCGGGGTTTATTACAGAAGAAAAAACTATCAACAAAACCGGTGATGTTTATAATTGGATAGTTGATCCATTAGACGGAACTACAAATTTCATCCACGGACTACCGGTTTATTCTGTGAGCATTGCTTTAGAGCGGAATAAGGAATTAATTTTAGGAGTAGTTTATGAAATAAATCAGGACGAATGCTTCTTCGCATGGAAAGACGGAGGAGCGTATGTGAATGAAAATCCTATAAAAGTTTCTTCTCATGAAGAGTTTTCCAATACCTTAATTGCTACAGGTTTTCCATATTATAATTTCGAAAAAGAGGCGCAATATTTAAATATTGTACGCGAATTAATGCAGCAGTGCCATGGAATAAGGCGCATGGGATCTGCGGCTGTAGATATGGCTTATGTTGCCTGCGGAAGATTCGACGCATATTTTGAATACAATATAAATCTGTATGATATTGCAGCAGGTATTGTAATTGTGCGGGAAGCCGGCGGAACCGCATTCAATTTTTCTGGTGAAGATGAGTTTTTCATGTCCAGGGAAGTTATCGCTTCAAACGGTAAAATAGGAGAGGCGATGAAGGAAGTGATACAAAGGAATTTTTTCTAAATTTTGTTTGCTTCAGGAATGTAATTATCCATTCTTTGCGGACTTTTGCGTTTTTAAACTTATTTGCGTGAATTTTTAACCAAGCATTATAGTACACCTCATAAAAAAACGCAAAGCCCATTAAGACTTTGCGTTTTAATATTTATTGCCTTAAAACTACATTGCTTGTGCAACAACTTCCTGAACTTCTGGAACCATTCGTTTTAATAAACTTTCAATTCCTGCTTTAAGTGTGAAAGTTGATGAAGGACAGCCGCTGCACGAACCTCTAAGTTCAACCGTTACTAAACCTTCGTTAAACGATTTAAAACTTATTGCACCGCCATCCTGTTCAACAGCCGGACGTACGTAATCATGTAATATTTGTTGAATTTTTACTTCAGTTTCCGAACCTTCAAAAGCAGGAGCTTCATCAGAATTGGCAACTTCCTGTATTTTCAGCTCAGATTCAACAGCTCCCTTAACAAACTCTTTTAAAATAGGTTCAATATCTGCCCATTCTGCATCTTCGGTTTTTGTAATAGTTACAAAGTTACTTGCAAAAAAAACGCCGTTAACGAAATTAAATTTATAAAGTTCTTTAGCAAAGGGCGAAGTATCTGCGCTTTCTTTTGTCGCGTAATCTGCGCTTCCGTTTAATAAAAGTTTATTTACCAGAAACTTCATAGTTGCCGGATTTGGCGTAGTTTCTGTATATACATTAATATTGATAGCCATATTTCAGTCTTTTAAACAAATTTATCAAATTTAAAGCCAGTTGAATGATAACACATGGCTTTTTACTTCATTATGACTGCTTAAATAATTCCGGTATAGTTAGCAGGGCTTATTCGTTTGATTTCCTCCTTTACTGCATCAGAAACAGATAATGTTTTTACAAACTCTGATATCGTAGCTGCATTCACCTTCTGGTTTGTCCGGGTAAGTTCTTTTAATGCCTCATAAGGGTTGGGATATGCTTCGCGGCGGAGTATGGTTTGAATAGCTTCGGCCACAACCGCCCAGTTATCTTCTAAATGATTCTGAATTACACTTTCATTCAATAATAATTTACCTAAGCCTCTTTGAGTAGATTTTATTGCGATTAAAGTATGCGCAACAGGGACACCGATATTTCTTAAAACGGTAGAATCGGTTAAGTCGCGCTGTAACCTTGAAACCGGAAGCTTGGCGGCTAAATGCTCAAACAAGGCATTTGCTAAACCTAAGTTGCCTTCAGAATTTTCAAAATCTATCGGGTTTACTTTATGCGGCATGGCAGATGAACCTACTTCACCGGCTTTAATAATCTGACTGAAATAATTCATCGAAATGTAGGTCCACATATCCCGGTTCAAATCCAGAATGATATTATTAATACGTTTCAATGCGTCGCACTGTGCAGCAAAATTGTCGTAATGCTCTATTTGTGTAGTATATTGAGAGCGATATAAGCCTAAAGTATTATTTACAAAATTATTCGCAAATCCTTTCCAGTCAATTTCAGGATAAGCCACATAATGCGCATTGAAATTACCGGTTGCGCCTCCGAATTTTGCACCATAAGGAATGGTTTTAAGTTGTGCAAGTTGTGTTTCCAGACGTTCTACATACACCAGGATTTCTTTTCCCAAACGGGTAGGAGATGCTGGTTGCCCATGTGTATGCGCCAGCATTGAAATGTTCTTCCACTCTTCAGCACGGGTTTTAAGATTGTCAATTAATCCGGTAATAGCAGGTAAGTAGGTTTTTTCTATCGCCAGTTTAAATGAATGAGGAATAGAAGTATTGTTAATGTCCTGTGAAGTAAGTCCGAAATGGATAAATTCCTTAAATTCTGCCAGATTTGACTTGTCAAATTCTTCTTTAATAAAGTATTCAACAGCTTTTACATCGTGATTAGTAATGCTTTCAATGTCTTTAATCCGCTGAGCATCCTCTTGTTTGAAATTTCTGTAAATGGCTCTTAAACTCTCATAATTCTCTTTTGGAAAATTTCTTAATTGAGGAAGAGGAATTTTGCATAGAGCGATAAAATATTCTATCTCTACATAAACCCTGAATTCTATTAATGCAGCTTCAGAAAAAAAGCTGGCAAGTTCCTGAGTTGTTTTCCGGTAGCGTCCGTCAATTGGAGAAATAGCGTAAAGTGGCGATAAGCTCATAAAAAAAATATTTTGGCAAAGTTACGTTTTTAGCTTAGATACCGTAATCTACCTGTATTCTTAATTTTTATCATTTTTTTCTAGGAAACTTTGGAATTAAAAATAGTTTCCATAGTTTTGGCTGGTTATTTAATGGAATGGATTTAAGAGAGAGAATACTGGCGGGGGCCGATGAATTGTTTTGCCGATTTGGAATAAAGCGGATTACAATGGATGACATTGCAAAACACCTTGGAATGTCTAAGAAAACCCTTTATCAGCATTTTAAGGATAAAAATGAATTGGTATATGTGCAAATCCAAAATCTGCTTGACAAAGAAAGGCTGGTTATGGATGCTAATGCTACCAACGCATCGAATGCAGTAGAGGCGGTTTTTTTGGTGGTAACACATTTAAAAGAAATGCTATCTAAAATGAATCCGGTGATATTTTATGATTTGCAAAAATATCATCCTGAAGTGTGGCTGCTATTTAAAGATTTTAGATATAACTACATGAAAGACTGTGTATTGAAAAATTTGAAGGCTGGTATTGAAGAAGGCAATTTCAGGAAAGAAATAAATTGTGAAATAATGGCGCTGATGCGGTTAGATCAGGTAGACATGATATTTAACCAGCTTGTTTTTCCTCCCGGAAAGTTTATAATGCCAGAAGTAATGACTGAAATAACAGAACACTATTTATATGGGCTTTGCACTGTAAAAGGCCATAACTTAATAAACAACTATAAACAATTAACACAAGAATAAGAAGATGAGATTCACATTCATATCTATACTTATAATTTTAAGTGCGATATCTATAAAGGCCCAGGATGCAATGAGTGGGAGGACTTACAGTTTTAATTTACAAGACTGTTTAGAGTATGCTTATCAGCATAACGACTCGTTAAAAAATGCCCAGCTTGATATTGAAAGCGCGAAATATAAAGTAAAAGAAACTGTTGGAATTGGTTTACCGCAAGTGAGTGGAAGTGCGAGTTTGCAGGATTATTTAAAAGTACCAACTACGTTGCTTCCTGGCGAATTTTTTGATCAGCCAGGAACATTTATACCTGTTAAGTTTGGAGTAAAATATCAGAGTAGTGCTGGCTTAACATTAAATCAATTGCTTTTTAATGGCAGCTATCTTGTCGGTTTAAAAGCTTCAAAAACGTTTAAAGAACTTAGCGAACGGAACTTTAACCGTACCAAAGCTGCAACTACAGTTGCCGTAACCAAGGCTTATTATCAGGTATTGGTTAGCAATGAGCAGATAAAATTACTTGATGCTAATATTGCTCAGCTAAGTCAGCAGCTTAAAGAAACTACTGAAATGAATAAGCAGGGCTTTGTCGAGAAAATTGATTTGGACAGGCTGACCGTTCTGTATAGTAATTTGGTAACAACTAAAGAAAATACGGTTAGAGCTTTGGTGCTTGCAAATTATGTTTTAAGATTTCAGATTGGAATGCCAGCGACAGAAAACCTGGTAGTAACAGATAAAATTCAGGATATTAAACTGGAAAATGATTTAGCTTTAAGTGCCGATACAAGCGCCTATCGCAATCGCCCCGAGTTTGGTTTAATTGAAACGCAAGGCAAACTGAACGAACTTAATTTACAAAGGCTCAAGTCTGAATATCTACCCAGTTTATCGGCATTTGGAAGTTCTTCATACGCCTACCAATCAGATAACTTTAAGGATTTGTTTGACACTAAATTTCCAAGTACTGTAATCGGACTGCAATTAAACGTGCCGATTTTTAGTGGCTTTCAGCGCTCAAATCAGGTTAAACAAGCTCAGATAGAAGTTCGGAAATCGGCAAATATTTTAAATTCTGTTAAGAATGGATTAATCCTTCAACAGGATGTTGCCAGAATAACCTATCAAAATAGTATACAATCTTTAGAAAATCAGCGGAGCAATATGAAACTCGCAAGTGAAGTTCTACGGGTTTCGAAAATTAAATATCAGGAAGGTGTGGGTTCCAGCATAGAGGTAACGCAAGCACAAACCGCATTAGAACAGGCAGAAAATAATTATATCCAGTCGTTATATGATGCACTGGTAAGTAAAGTGGATTTAGACAATGCCTACGGACGTATTAAATAATCTTATCATGAATATTAAAATGAAACAAATAATCTATCTGGCAGCCATTATATTAATTGCTGCATGCGGTAAGCCTAAAGATAAAAAGGCTGAATTAGAAAAGTTAAAGAAGGAACGTAATGAACTTAGTACTAAGATTGCGGCTCTTGAAAAGGAAGTAGGATCCAATGCCGTTTTGGAAGCCTCTGAGGTTTCGGTGCAGGAAATTATTCCTTCAACATTTAGAAATTTTCTGGAAATACAAGGAAAAGTAGATGCAGAAGAAAATGTGCAGGTTAATCCGGAAACTCCCGGAGTAATTACGGCAATTTATGTGTCACCAGGACAGTATGTTAAGCGTGGACAGGTGTTAGCTCAACTGGACGATAAAGTATTACGTCAGAGCATCGCACAGCTGCAAACTCAATTAGATTTGTCGAATACGTTATATAATCGACAAAAGTCTTTGTGGGATCAAAAAATAGGCACGGAAGTACAGTTTCTTACCGCTAAAAGTCAGAAAGAAGGTGTAGAAAGACAAATGGGTGTTTTACGTTCACAGCAATCTATGTACAAAATCAAGTCCCCGATATCTGGAACTGTAGATAAAATGGATTTAAAGTTAGGACAGTCCGTATCGCCTGGCGTTCCGGGACTTACTGTTGTTAATACGAGCAATTTAAAGATTAAAGCAAATGTTGCAGAATCTTATGCAGGACGAGTTAATCAGGGTGATGAGGTTCAAGTTATACTTCCAGATGTTCCCGATAGCTTAAAAACAAAAGTAAGTTTTGCTTCAAAAGTTATTGATCCGGTATCAAGAAGTTTTGATGTAGAAATTAAACTTCCGGCAAGGAATATTTATCGTCCGAATATGCTGGCTGTATTGCGTATAGTTGATTATAAAGTAGAAAATGCAATTACGGTACCGGTAAATTCCATTCAAAAATCTGAAACTGCCGATTATGTGTATATCGCTGAAAACGGAAAAGCAAAACGGGCAAATATCAGAACTGGTAAGGTCTCTGAAGGAAAAGCCGAAGTGCTGGTAGGACTTAAAGCTGGCGATAAGGTGATTGTTACCGGCATGCAGGAGCTGGACGAAGGCAGCCCGGTTAAATTTTAAATAGGTCTTTAGCAAATACAGACAAAAAATGAAAGATGTCAATAAAGAATTTGGTCCCTCGAGTTGGGCCATAGATAATAAAACGGCTATATATGTTTTGGTGGCCATATTAGCTCTGATGGGTTATCGTGCATATCAGAACCTGCCGAAAGAGAACTTTCCGGAGGTTATTATTCCTAAAATATTTGTTACTACCGTATATCCTGGAACATCTCCGGCAAATATGGAAAATCTGGTTACCAAGCAGATAGAAAAGGAATTGAAATCTACCAAAGGGTTAAAGAAGGTAACTTCAAATTCATATCAGGATTTTTCGATTATTACGGCAGAATTTAACACCAATGTAGAGATAAGGGATGCCAAGCAATTGGTTAAAGATGCTGTCGATAAGGCTGATTTGCCTAACGATTTGCCGGATGAGCCAACTGTCCAGGATATTAATCTGGCCGATATGCCTATTATGTATTTAAATATTTCGGGAGATTATGATTTAAAGAAATTAAAAGAATACGCTGATGATTTAAAGGATAGGATAGAAGGGTTTAAGGAGATTTCTGGTGTTGATATTGTTGGAGCCCTCGACCCGGAAGTACAGATTAATGTTGATTTGAACAAAATGGCTGCGGCCCAGATTTCGTTCAGCGATATAGAACGTGCGGTTGGATACGAGAATCTGACGATTTCTGGCGGAACTGTTAAAATGGACGGTGTCAGGCGTACCATTAATATCAAAAATGAGTTTCAAAATGCTAATGAGATAGCTAATCTGGTTATACAATCTCCAACGGGAGCTAATATTTATTTAAGAGATATTGCTGAAGTAAAAGACTCATTTAAAGAACAGGAAAGTTATGCCCGTTTATACGGAAAGAATGTAATTACATTAAATGTTAAAAAGCGCAGCGGCGAGAACCTGATAGAGGCTTCTGACAAAATTAATGCCTTAATTGAAGATATGAAAGGAAAGGAACTTCCTTCAAATCTTAATATTACAGTAACAGGCGATCAATCTGATCAAACGCGTGTAACCTTACACGACTTGATTAATACCATTATTATTGGCTTTATTTTGGTAACCATCATTCTTATGTTTTTCATGGGAGTTACGAATGCCTTATTTGTAGCCCTTTCGGTTCCCTTATCTATGTTTGTGGCTTTTTTAACAATGCCAATGTTAGGAGCTATTTTCGGGTTCAGCTTTACCATGAATATGATAGTGCTGTTTTCCTTCCTTTTGGGATTGGGAATTGTGGTGGATGACGCTATTGTGGTTATCGAAAATACACACCGTATTTTTGATAATGGAAAAGTTCCGATTGTTAAGGCAGCAAAAACCGCTGCCGGAGAAGTGTTTCTTCCAGTACTTTCGGGTACCTTAACTACTCTTGCTCCATTTGTACCTTTACTTTTCTGGCCAGGTATTATTGGTGAGTTTATGTTCTTTTTACCTGTAACATTAATTATTACCCTATTAGCTTCATTAATTGTTGCTTATATTATAAATCCGGTGTTTGCGGTCGATTTTATGCAGCCGCATGATGAAAACTCACACATAAAACCAAGTTTTGATAAAAGCACTAAACGTACCATGTTTATTTTTGCCGGTCTGGCTGTTCTGGCTTATCTGGTTAATTTTGGTTTTGGAAACTTTATAGTAATACTGGCTCTTTTATATCTTCTAAACCATTTTTATTTAACAGGAATTATTGAAAGATTTCAGAAACACACCTGGCCGGCTGTTCAGGATAAATATGTAAGGCTTTTAGAATGGGCGCTAAAGCGTCCCAGACAAATATTGTTATGGACCGTTGGACTATTAATTTTTACTATCGGGTTAATGGCGGTTGTGCCTCCAAAGATTGTGTTTTTTCCTGCTGCTGATCCAAACTTTGTGTATGTATACGTTACAATGCCTATAGGAACAGACCAGGCGTATACTAACGAAGTGGTAAAAAAAGTAGAAGATAGGGTAACTAAAGCTGTTGGAAGAAATAATAAAGATATTTCTTCTATTATCTCGAATGTTACCATTGGTGTTACAGATCCGCAGGATGAAGACCAGGGAAATTATCCGAACAAAGGAAAAGTTACTGTAGCTTTTGTTGAATACGGGAAAAGGATAGGTGAATCTACCGCTAATTATCTTGATAAAATACGTACAGCGGTTAAAGGTATACCAGGTGCAGAAATTTCTGTTGCTCAGGAACAGGGCGGACCTCCAACCGCAAAGCCAATCAGTATTGAAATTACTGGTGATGAACTGGATTCCCTGATAAAAACTTCGGAACGCTTAAAAAAATATATTGAATCTAAACAAATTGGAGGGATTGAAGAACTGAAATCGGATTTTCAGAATAATAAGCCTGAAATTATTTTCAATGTAGATAGAGAGCGTGCTAATCGTGAAGGTATTTCAACAGGTCAGATAGGTGGAGATTTACGTACAGCAATTTTCGGCAAAGAAGTTTCTAAATTCAGAGATGCAGACGAAGATTATGAAATTAACGTAAGGGCGCAGGAAAATCAGCGGAATAATCTGGATGCGATACGGAATATGAAAGTTACATATCGGGATATGGCAATGGGGGGCATTATCAGACAAGTTCCATTATCCTCTTTTGCACAAATTGATTATGTAAATACTTACGGAGGAATTAAGCGTAAACAAGAAAAGAGAATCATTATTCTTTCTTCGAATGTTTTAGGAGATTACAATCCCAATGAAGTGGTTGCAAATATCCAAAGCGAAATAGATCAGTTTAAAACTCCGGACGGTGTAATGATTAAAATGGCTGGAGAGCAGGAAGAACAATTGGAAACCGCGGCATTTTTAGGTGGTGCGCTACTATCTGCCTTAGGATTAATTCTCATTATTCTGGTATCGCAGTTCAATTCAATCAGTAAACCATTGCTTATATTAAGCGAGATTCTGTTCAGTATTATAGGTGTGATTTTGGGTATAACTATTTTCAGGATGGAAATGTCAATTGTTATGTCGGGTATTGGTATCGTTGCATTGGCAGGAATTGTGGTAAGAAATGGGATATTGCTTGTTGAATTTACTGATTTAATGATTGAACAGGGAATGTCTGTTCGCGAATCGGTTATTGAAGCAGGACGAACCCGGATGACACCAGTTTTGCTTACGGCTACAGCTACCATGCTGGGATTAATTCCACTTGCCGTAGGATTGAATATTGACTTTACTAAACTTTTAAATGAGGGAAATCCGCATTTATATTTTGGAGGAGATAATGTGGCTTTCTGGGGGCCGCTTTCGTGGACTATGATATTTGGTTTAGCTTTCGCTACTTTCTTAACCCTGGTATTGGTTCCATGTATGTATTTACTGGCTGATAGTAATTCTAAACGAATTAAAAACTGGTTTAAGAATGTGTTTAGCTCTAAAAAAGAAGATGTCCAATTAGGAAATCACTAATAAACAATTAAACTATCTAAGAGGCTCTGTATTACAGGGCCTCTTTTATTGCTAGTTTTGCGAATTAGTAAATACATCCATAATGTGCGTAACTTTAAGACCTTCATTTGCATCACAAGGATTTTGCTCTGTGTTACCTGAAAAATATTCTACAACCTGCGCAATCATAGGTTGTTCAATATGTGTTGGATGTATAAAATCAATTATATTAGTTGTGCCGTTTTGAATTAGCTGACAATAGTTTCCATGGAAAGGAAACATAACTTTGCCTTTTGAACCGATAATTTCACAACTGTCTTTTGCTTCTTCAGCAGGAACATTGAAGCACCACAATCCTTTGCAAATAATATTATTCTTAAAGAGCATTTCTCCTGAAACAATATCATCGGCTTTGCTGAGTTTTGCCTGATTGGCAGAATATCCTGAAACCTGAACCGGATCTCCAAAGAAATAAAGCATTAAATCGATGTGGTGAGGCGCCATATCATGAAATAAACCACCACCGGAAATTTGCGGATCCATTCTCCAGTTTACTTCAGAATTTGCAACCAGAACCGATTGGGCAGGCTGCAGGAACTGAATCGAAACAAAACGGATATCACCAATTTGCGCGATTAATTCTTTTACCTTATCAAACATAGGCAAAGCACGTCTGTAATGCGCTACAGTAAGTTTTGTTTGGTATTTTTGAGATGCCTCTATCATTCGTAAACACGAATCTTCTGATAAAGACATCGGTTTTTCTACATATACTGGCTTTCCGGCTTTTAAAGAAGCAATCGTATATTCTTCGTGAGATGCGGGAGGAGTTGCCACATAAATTGCATTTACTTCCGGGTCGTTAATTAAATCCTGCGCATCGGTGTAAAACCTGGGCACATTGTGACGCCGTGCATAATCTTCGGCTTTAAGATAATCGCGGCGCATTACTGCAACTAATGAAGAATTTTCAATTTTATTAAATGCCGGCCCGCTTTTAATTTCAGTCACATCGCCACATCCAATAATTCCCCAGTTTAATTTCATTTGTATTTATATGAATTGAATAAAATAAGGATAGAAACTTCTTTAATTATAATTCTCGCCTTAATCTTGCAACGGGAATATTCATAGCTTCCCGGTATTTGGCAACAGTGCGACGGGCAATATTATAACCTTTCTCCTTCAAGATTTCAGTGAGTTTTTCGTCGGCAAGCGGATGCTGCTTATCTTCATTAGCAATACATTCTTCCAGAATTTTCTTTACTTCTTTGTTCGATACTTCTTCGCCACTTTCCATTTGAATGGCTTCAGAGAAAAATGATTTTAGTAAAAAAGTTCCAAATTCAGTTTGTACATATTTTGAATTTGCTACACGCGAAACGGTTGAAATATCCATCCCGATTTTATCGGCAATATCCTTTAATATCATTGGACGTAAATTCCGTTCATCACCGGTCAGGAAATACTCATACTGATATTGCATAATGGCGTTCATCGTTTTCAGCAAGGTTTGCTGCCTCTGTTTTATAGCATCAATAAACCATCTGGCAGAATCTAGTTTCTGTTTTACAAACTGAACCGCCTCTTTTAGTTTTTTATCCTTGCTGGCCGCTTTGTCGTAATGTTCAAACATTTCTTTATACGAACGGCTAACGCGCAATTCGGGTGCATTTTGCGAGTTTAAAGTCAGGATAAGCGTGCCTTCGTTGTTGGCAATATGGAAATCGGGTATAACTTGTAATTGTTTATTGTTCGTTTCACCGGCATCGCCTGGTTTCGGATTAAGTTTTAGAATTTCTGTAATTACTTCTCTTAATTCCGCCGAATCCATATTCAAAGCACGTTCAAGCTTATCATAATGCTTTCTGGTAAACTCGTCCAAATAATCCTCAACAACCCTTATTGCTTTTTGTATAATAGGAGATTGTTCTTTTTTTCTAAGCTGTATCAGAAGACATTCCTGTAAATCGCGTGCGCCAACACCAGCAGGTTCAAAAGATTGAATCAGCTTGAGCATATCTTCAACTTCTTCTTCCTCGGCCATAACATTTTGTGAAAATGCCAGATCGTCTATTAACGACATAATCGAGCGGCGTAAATAGCCATCATCATCCAGGCTGCCTATTATTTGCTGGCCAATAGCAAAATCTTTATCGGATATCGGGGCTAAATCCAGTTGTTGATGCAGTGTTTCATAAAATGACGATTGAACCGCAATTGGTATTTCTTTATGCTCATCATCGTCATCACCATTTTGGTCGTATTTAGAACCATAATCATTTAAATTCTCATCCTGAAGGTAATCTTCAACATTAAATTCATCAAACTCGTCGTTGCTTTTTTCTTCTCCGTCGTGGTCGCTGCTATCGGGATCTTTATCCGGATATTCTTCTACCGGATCGTTTAAATTTACTAAGCTAAGATCTTCAAGTGCAGGGTTTTCTTCAAGTTCTTCTTTTATTCTTGTATCTAAACCTACGGTTGGAATTTGTAATAACTTAATAAATTGTATCTGCTGCGGAGATAGCTTTTGAAGTAATTTCTGTTGTAAATTTTGTCTTAACATATTATGGAGCCCCAAAATTACTAAATATCATTGTTAAAGGGGAATAATTAGCCTGTTGCCTGAATTACTTTTCGGTATATCTTTTATCAGAGTCTGTTTTATTTTTTTCAGATACATAGAATATTTGTTTACAGGTAAATGAACGTTTGTGTTGTATGTGATTGTTCTAATCTACTAAAAAAATAACATCATAAATTTATATAAAGATTCTCTTTCTGAATTCTAACAATAACCAATTTGTTACCGGGCTGTTTTAGCTTTTTAAACTTTGCCCGATAATTAAGCAATGGGGATTTAGTTAAAAGAACCGGAAAGAGTATTAATTTTGCCGGTGAAATAGCAAAATATATAGAATGTTTACAGGAATTATCGAAACGCTTGGCCTGGTTAAAAATCTTGAGTCAGATCAGCAAAATCTTCATATTACCATTGGGTCGTCTATCTCTTCTGAGCTGAAAATTGATCAATCCGTTGCTCATAATGGTGTTTGCCTTACTGTAGTAGCTGTAAACGATAATACGCATACAGTAACCGCCATTCAGGAAACTCTTTCTAAAACAGCTCTTGGGCAATTAAAGGCAGGCAGTTTAGTAAATCTGGAGCGCTGTATGCAAATGAACGGCCGTTTAGACGGACACATTGTTCAGGGCCATGTAGATCAAACCGCCGAATGTATCAGTTTACAAGAGCAGGGAGGAAGCTGGGAATATACCTTTAAATACGATTCCTCTTTAGGAAATGTAACGGTAGAGAAAGGCTCAGTTTGTGTTAATGGAATTAGTTTAACAGTTGTTAATTCAAAAGAGAACCAGTTTTCAGTAGCAATTATTCCTTATACGTATGAACATACTAATTTGCAGCAAGTAATTCCAGGTACTATGGTAAACCTGGAGTTCGATATTATTGGAAAATATGTGGCAAGATTGATGGGGAAATGAGTCAGATTAAAGTAATTGATGATTCTTTCTAATATCTTCTAATATCTGATAGAGTAAAATTTTTATCTTTGCTCATGCAAGAAAAAATCATCATTCTTGACTTCGGGTCGCAATACACACAATTAATAGCCCGGAGAGTAAGAGAACTCAACGTATACTGCGAAATACATCCTTTTAATCATCTTCCGGAATTTGATAATACTGTAAAAGGCGTAATCTTTTCAGGAAGTCCGTTTTCTGTTCGTCAGGAAAATGCTCCTCAAATAGATTTTAAGTTATTTCATAATAAATATCCTTTGCTGGGAGTTTGCTATGGTGCGCAATACCTTGCACAGTATTCTGGCGGCCAGGTTGTTCCGTCAACTATAAGAGAATACGGCCGTGCGAATCTTCAATATATTAATGAAGAGAGTCCTTTACTGAAAAACATTCCTAAAGATTCTCAGGTTTGGATGTCGCATGGTGATACAATAGCGGAAATTCCGGCAGAGTTTGAAGTTATTGCCAGTACAGATACCGTGCGTGTAGCAGCCTATCACGTAAGTGGGACAAAAACCTATGGTATTCAATTTCATCCGGAAGTAACTCATAGCACTGATGGAAAGCAATTATTGGAGAATTTCCTTGTAGATATTTGCGGCTGTTCTCAAGACTGGACCCCGGATGCTTTTATTGAAACAACAATTGCTTCCTTAAAGGAGAGAATTGGAGATGACAAGGTTGTACTTGGACTTTCAGGCGGTGTGGATTCTTCGGTAGCAGCAGTATTGTTGCATAATGCAATTGGTAAAAACCTCCATTGCATATTTGTAGATAATGGTTTGTTGCGAAAAGACGAATACAATCAAGTATTGGATTCGTATCAGCACATGGGTTTAAATGTTCGCGGTATTGATTCTAAGGATCGTTTTCTAAGTCAGCTTGCCGGAATAAAAGATCCGGAACAGAAGCGTAAAGTTATCGGACGCGTATTTATTGAGGTTTTTGATGATGCCGCTCACGAGGTTCAGGATGTTTCCTGGTTAGGACAAGGAACAATATATCCAGATGTAATTGAGTCCGTTTCTGTAAATGGCCCCTCGGCAACTATTAAATCGCATCATAATGTGGGCGGTTTACCAGATTTTATGAAACTTAAAGTTATTGAACCTTTAAATACCTTGTTTAAAGATGAGGTACGAAGAGTTGGAAAAGCTTTAGGAATTGATGATGTAATTCTAGGCCGACATCCTTTTCCTGGTCCGGGTTTAGCGATTAGAATTTTAGGTGATATTACTGCTGAGAAAGTAGCTACTTTACAGGAAGCGGATGCCATTTATATCAATAATTTAAAATCATCCGGCTGGTACGATAAAGTATGGCAGGCTGGCGCAATTTTTCTTCCCGTACAGTCGGTAGGAGTAATGGGCGATGAGCGTACCTATGAAAACGTAATTTGCTTACGCGCTGTAGGTTCTGTAGATGGAATGACTGCGGATTGGAGTCATTTGCCTTATGAATTACTCGCAAAAATTTCCAACGACATTATTAATAATGTAAAAGGAATTAACCGCGTAGTTTATGATATTAGCTCGAAACCACCGGCAACAATTGAGTGGGAATAGTAGAATTACGATTTTTGATTTACAGTTTAAGCCCGGGTATCTTATTATATTAAAAAGATACCTGGGCTATATTGCATGTAGAAACGCTTAAAATACAAAGAATTGGAAATGCCGAAGCCATCTTCAAATCGCTTTCATCATCAGCTGAAAACTTTCTTACGAATAATAGAAACATATAAGGAAGATAAGCCGCTTGGTAAGTTTCTTCCGGACTTTTTTCGTAAGAATAAGCAAATGGGTTCTACGGATCGCAAAGTGGCGACCGGACTCTTATATAATTATTTCCGTTTAGGAAGAGCGTGCGCAAATTTGCCGACTGAAGAACGTTTATTTATTGCCGAATTTTTGGTTTCTGATGTTTCAAATACCTTTCTTCAGAACTTTAAGCCGGAATTTAATGAGAAAATTGAGCTCTCTTTAGATGAGAAGATAGTGTTTCTGGAATCTCAGGATATTGGGTTTTTATTAAATGATGTGTTTCCGTTTCATAAACATTTTTCAAAGGGCATTGATAAAACCGGATTTTTAAAGTCGCTTTTTATTCAGCCGGATCTGTTTATTCATATTTATCCTGAAAAGACAGCATGGTTAACTTCTAAACTGGAAGAAGCTGGAATAACTTATGAGGAAGAAGCAGAACGTACATTACGCTTACCGAATAAAACAAAGCTTGATAAGTTATTTCCTAATAATAAGCATTTCGAAATTCAGGATTTATCTTCTCAGGCTGCATGCCGGTATTTTAAACCTAATAAATACGATTATTGGTGGGATTGCTGTGCTGCTTCTGGCGGAAAGTCAATTAATCTTTTCCATCAGCAGCCAGATATTAAACTATTGGTTTCAGATATCCGCGAAAGCGTATTAGAAAACCTGGATGAACGCTTTAAAAATGCAGGTTTATTAAAATATCAAAAGAAAATCCTGGATTTACTTCAGGATCCGCAGCCATTTATTCATAGCTATGAGTTTGATGGAATTATTTATGATGCACCCTGTACCGGTTCAGGTACCTGGGGAAGATCTCCGGAAATGATTAGCCAGTTTCAGGAATATCGAATCAAAGCTTTTCAAAATTTGCAGCAATCTATTGCCAGAAATATTGTAAAATATCTTAAGCCTGGTAAACCGCTTATTTATATTACATGTTCTGTTTTTAAGGAAGAAAATGAAGATGCTGTCGATTTTCTGGTTAAAGAACTGGGCTTAAAGCTTCAGGTACAAACGGTATTGAATGGATACGATACAAAGGCAGATACCATGTTTGTAGCAAGGTTGATTAAAATCTGATAGCTGAACAATCTATTTTCAGATATTATAATCCTGTATTACTTCTGAATAGCTTTACTGCAATAGCTAATAAAATTACTCCGAAAGCTTTTCTGAGAACATCTAATCCGGAATGCCCGATGAGCTTTTCTATACGTATGGTATTTTTAAGAACTATATATACAAATAACATATTTAGAATAACTCCAACTAAAATGTTTTGAATATCGTATGCTGCTCTTAAAGAAAGCAGGGTTGTCATGGTTCCCGCACCTGCTATAAGTGGAAAGGCTAAGGGAACAATAGAAACACTTTCTGGTATTTCTTCTTTGAAAAAGTTTATTCCTAATATCATTTCCATGGCAATTACAAAAATTACAATGGAACCTGCAATGGCAAAGGATGCTACATCTAAACCAATCAGTTTTAACAATTCATCTCCAAGATAAAGAAACAGGATCATTAGAACGAGCGATACCAGTGTTGCTTTTTCCGATTGGATATGTCCTGCCTTTTTTCGTAATGCTATAACAACAGGAATGGCTCCAATAATATCGATAATTGCAAATAAGATCATCGTAACAGATAGAATTTGCTTTTGATCGAATTTAAAGAAATCGCTCATGATGAATGTTTTAACGAAAAAGTTCCGGCACACCGGAACTTTTTGAATGTTTATTAATGTTCTGCCAGCGGTCCTCTTAAACTTTTACCGACTTTACTGTGATGCCTGCTGTATCCAAAATAAATTATTATACCCAAAACCAGCCAGATGAGCAGTCGCTCCCAGGTATGCCAAGGTAAACCAATCATAAGGTATAAACAAACCAGAATCCCTAATATCGGAACATAAGGAAAGAATGGAGTTTTAAAAGGTCTGTGTAATTGAGGATCCGTATACCGTAATACTAAGATACCTCCGCAAACAATTGCAAATGCTAACAAGGTTCCGATAGACACAAGTTCGCCTAATAAGTTTATTGGTCCAAAACCAGCAATTGCCATAGCAATTATTCCGGTAATTATAGTAGTAATATAAGGCGTTTTAAATTTCGGATGAATCTTACTGAACACACCTGGTAATAACCCATCTTTAGACATCGAATAAAATATTCTTGGCTGCCCCATCAACATCACTAATATTACAGAACTTAAACCTGCTATAGCACCTATTTTAATCGGAAATCTTAGCCAGAATAAGCTATCGCCTCCGGCATTGACAGCTACAGCTATTGGATCCGGAACGTCAAGTTTTTCGTAATGTACCATGCCTGTCATAACCACTCCAACCAATATATAAATTATCGTACAAATAACTAATGATCCTAATATTCCTCTTGGCATATCCCTTTTTGGATTTATCGTTTCTTGCGCAGCGGTAGAAACGGCATCAAAGCCTATATAAGCAAAGAAAATTATTCCGGCTCCCCGAACTATACCTTCAAATCCGAATTTACCCGGCCCTTGATTTTCTGGAATAAATGGGGTTAAGTTATCCATGTTAATGTAAGAAAAACCAAATCCTATGAATAAAAGGATAACTGCTACTTTTAAAACGACAATAAAGTTGTTAAACTTCGCTGATTCACTAATCCCAATAACCAATAGAGTAGTTATAATGGCGATAATAAACATCGCAGGGAAATTTATTAATGCTCCTGTAGGAGTGAAAATACCGGTTGAAGAATCGTAGTTATAAGGGGCTTGCGCGATACTATCCGGAATACTAATACCAAAATCCTTTAAAAAACTTACCATATATCCCGACCAGCTAACTGCTACGGTAGAGGAGGCGAATAAATATTCTATAATCAAGTCCCAACCAATAATCCACGCTATAAATTCGCCCATTGTTGCATAAGCGTATGTATAAGCGCTGCCGGAAATAGGAATCATTGAAGCAAATTCTGAATAGCACAGGCCGGCAAATCCACAAGCTACAGCAGCAAGTATAAATGAAAGTACAACAGCAGGACCGGTGTGAAGTGCGGCGGCAGTTCCGGTGAGAGTGAAAATTCCTGCTCCTATAATTGCACCTATTCCAAGTGAAATAAGATTATTGGCCGTTAACGTTCGTTTTAGTCCTCCTTCGGCATTGGACTCCTTTACCAGTTGGTCGAGAGATTTTTTATAAAACATATTCTTTTTTAAGGGAAAAGATTTGGTTAGGTGAGTTGGTATACATCTTTACTTTTTGTGTTTAGGATAACTGACTGCTAATGTAATATTTTTACTGTCTGATTTGAAAACCTCTGTCTTAATTGAATTGGTTTTTTTTATCGCCACATCGTTTCCGTTAATATGTATATGCGGAGCGATAATTAAAGAAACAATAGACATAAGTTTTATTAAGATATTCATTGACGGTCCTGAGGTGTCTTTAAAAGGATCTCCTACAGTGTCGCCTGTTACCGAAGCTTTGTGCGGTTCAGATTTTTTAAAATGCATTTCTCCGTTTATTTCGACACCCTGCTCAAAAGATTTTTTGGCATTGTCCCATGCTCCGCCCGCATTAGACTGGAACATTCCCATTAATACACCTGATACAGTTACACCAGCCAGTAAGCCGCCTAACACTTCCGGCCCAAAAGCAAAACCTACAATTACCGGAACAATCAGTGCAATAGCCCCGGGAAGCATCATTTCCCGTAAGGAGGCTTTTGTGGAAATAGCAACGCATTTTTCATATTCTGGTTTGGCTTTATATTCCATAATTCCAGGAATTTCACGGAATTGCCTGCGAACTTCCTGCACCATATCCATGGCAGCACGACCCACAGCAGAAATACATAAGGACGAAAAAATATAGGGAATCATTCCTCCGACAAATAATCCTGCGAGTACATCCGCTTTATAAATATCAATTCTGTCGATACCTGCAATGCCCACAAATGCAGCAAATAAGGCCAAAGACGTTAGTGCCGCAGAAGCGATAGCAAATCCTTTTCCGGTTGCAGCGGTAGTATTTCCAACTGCATCTAAATTATCAGTACGATGACGAACTTCTTCTGGCAACTGACTCATTTCTGCAATTCCGCCGGCATTGTCGGCAATGGGGCCAAAAGCATCAATAGCTAATTGCATAGCAGTAGTTGCCATCATACCTGCAGCCGCAATTGCTACACCATACAAACCAGCAAAATGATGAGAGCCATAAATACCTGCTGCTAAAACCAGAATCGGTAGAACGGTAGATTCCATTCCCACAGCTAAGCCAGCAATAATATTTGTTGCATGACCGGTAGAAGATTGTTGTATAATCGAATTTACCGGACGTTTGCCCATGGCTGTATAGTATTCTGTTATTATACTCATTAGGGTTCCTACAATTAAACCAACCATAACAGACATAAATACATCTGTGCTGGTAAAATCGAAACCTCTGATAGTCATGGTATCTGGCAAGAGCCATTTAACTGCAAAGAACGAGGCTATTGCTGTAAGCACGATGGATGACCAGTTGCCCATGTTAAGCGCATTTTGAACACTGTCGTTTTCGTTTTTTATTTTTACAAATGAGGTAGCAATAATGGAAAGAATTAATCCTAATCCAGCAATCAGCATGGGTAAAAGAACAGGCGCAATACCACCAAAATTATCAACTGATACGATTTCGCGGCCAAGTACCATTGTTGCCAGGATTGTAGCAACGTATGAACCAAAAAGATCAGCGCCCATTCCTGCAACATCACCCACGTTGTCGCCAACATTATCTGCGATGGTGGCCGGGTTACGCACATCATCTTCAGGAATTCCGGCTTCAACCTTTCCTACTAAATCGGCACCAACATCGGCTGCTTTGGTATAAATTCCACCTCCGACACGTGCAAATAAAGCGATAGATTCTGCTCCTAATGAAAATCCGGCGAGCACTTCAAGTGCTTTTTCCATTTCTTTGCCGTTAACATTTCCACCGGTTTGAACTACATATAGTTGATAAAATATAATAAATAAGCTTCCTAAACCAAGTACGGCAAGGCCAGCTACTCCAATTCCCATTACGCTTCCTCCGGTGAAGGATACTTTCAGGGCCCTGGCCAGACTTGTTCGGGCAGCGTGTGTGGTTCTTACGTTGGCTTTTGTGGCTATATTCATCCCAATATATCCTGCAAATGCAGACGTAAACGCACCAATTAAAAAGGATATGGCGATAACAGGACTTGAGGTTTCTACCAATGTACCCGAAAATGCCAGAATAATTGCAGCTATAATGGCAAAATATCCTAAAACTTTCCACTCTGCTTTAAGGAAAGCCATAGCGCCATCTGCAATATAACCTGAAAGAGTTCGCATGTTTTCATCGCCTGCGTCCTGTTTAATTACCCAGGCCGACTTATACAGCATTACTAAAATGCCCACAATGCCAAATAAAGGAATAGTATAAATTAAATTGTCTTGTAAAAATTGCATAAATACGCTTTCAGATTTAGTTTAAATTATTTAGTGAATCAAAAAATAAATGGGATTTATTTTCCCCCAAAATAAATAGTTTAAATCATGTTTTTGTATAAAAAAAATATTATTTGACTGCAGTCATAGTTAAATCATTTTTTAAATATATTAGATGCGGCTTAAACTAGAAATATTAATATGATACAGGTACAGGAACCATCAACAATGAAACGCGAACTTGGTTTACTGGATGCTACTTTATTGGTTGCAGGTAGTATGATTGGATCCGGTATTTTTATCGTAAGTTCAGACATGTTGAAGGACGTAGGCTCGGTCGGCTGGTTAATTTTGGTCTGGCTAATAACGGGCCTTATGACTTTAATTGCTGCTGTTAGTTATGGCGAATTAAGCGGAATGTTTCCTAAGGCCGGCGGTCAATATGTTTATTTAAAGGAAGCTTATAATCCATTAATTGGTTTTTTATATGGATGGAGCCTTTTTACAGTAATTCAGACCGGAACAATTGCGGCGGTTGCTGTTGCTTTCGGCAAGTTTCTGGGATATTTAAATGAGGATTTTGGAGATGGTAATATTCTGTTAACTATTAGCGAAGGTTTCCATATTACCGCTGCACAGGTTGTTGGTATAGTACTGATTATCGTTCTTACTTTTTCTAATACAAGGGGAATTAAGACAGGAAAAATCATTCAGACAGGTTTTACTTCAACGAAATTGCTAGCTCTTTTCGGCCTTATTATTTTTGGTTTTTTAGCTGCAAATTCAACAGTCTGGAGCCAGAACTGGCAGGATGCCTGGACTCTAAAACAGCATATTACTCGTATCGATGCAGCCAGCACCCAAAATAATTGGGTTAATTTGGCTGGTTTTACAATTCTTGGTGCGGTTGCAGCAGCCATGGTGGGAAGTATTTTTAGCAGTGATGCCTGGAATAACATAACGTTTATAGCCGGTGAAGTCAGGAATCCGAAGAGAAATATTGGATTAAGTTTATTTCTGGGAACCCTTATTGTTACCCTGATTTATGTTGCCGCAAATGTAATGTACATTTCTGTTTTACCTATAGAACAATTAGCGTTTGCAAAAGATAACCGAATTGCATTATCGGTTGCAACAGAAGTTTTTGGAAGTATTGGAACCACGCTTATTGCTTTAATGATTATGGTTTCGACTTTTGGATGCAATAATGGATTGATTTTATCGGGCGCCAGAGTATATTATACTATGGCAAATGATGGTCTATTTTTTAAAAAGACTTCAGAATTAAATAAAAACTCAGTACCCGGCTTTGCATTATGGATACAATGCGCTATGGCATGTATATTATGCGTAAGTGGTAAATATGGTAATCTATTGGATATGATTTCGTTTGTGGTAGTTATTTTTTATGTATTAACCATATTCGGAATTTTTATTTTACGGCACAAGAGACCTGATGCAGAAAGGCCCTATAAGGCGTTTGGATATCCGTTTTTACCTGCATTATATATAATTATGGGCCTTAGCTTTTGTGGCTTACTTATTGCTTTTAAACCGGAATATACATGGCCGGGATTAATTATTGTGTTAATAGGCTTACCTGTATATTACATATGGAAGAAAGAGAGTAGAATTAGTTAGCTTTCATTTTTTCCTGATTTTTAGATATCGGATAAGTTATTATTAAAGGCTTCGGAAATTCCGAACAAGTACCCCCCATTTTCCGAACAATTCCCGAACAAAGTACCTAACTGTTCGTAATCTTCGGCAAGTTCTCGCAAATCCTCGCAAAATCCGGCAAGGCTTCTTAAAGCGTATACAAAATTCTGTTCTGTATGTATATTTGTTGAAGCAGAAGCAATAAGCCTATGCAAAAATTGTACATTAGAGCTTAATATTAAAACATGAAAATGGTAAACAAAATTATTGCACTGGTTTTTACAATGTCGTGTTTCTATACGCAAACCAATGCCCAGGAGGTGAAAATTCCGCAGCCTAGCAGCACGCAAACTTTTATCCAGGATTTCGGGCTTGGAAAGATTTCTGTGACGTATTCAAGACCGAACGTACGGGGACGCGTGATTTTTGGAGGTCTGGAGCCTTATGGGAAAGTTTGGCGTACAGGAGCCAACAGTGCTACGGTTATTAAATTTACTGAGGAAGTAAGGATTGAAGGTAAAATTATTCCCGCCGGTGAATATGGTTTGTATACTATTCCTGGTAAAGATGAATGGACCGTGATAATCAGCAAGGGCTCTCAGCAATGGGGAGCTTACAGCTATAAGGAAACAGATGATTTAGCTCGTTTTACAGTTAAGCCTGTTACTTTAAAGGATAAGGTAGAGACCTTTACTATTCAGTTAGTAGACGTTTATCAAACTACAGCAAATCTTCAATTAGCATGGGAGAATACATCTGTATCTGTAAATATTACCACTGATGTAGATAGCAAGGTAATGAGCAGTATTGAGGAGGCAATGGCTGGCGAAAAAAAACCTTACTTTCAGGCTGCCCAGTATTATTATAGCAATAATAAGGATATCAGCAAAGCATTAGAATGGATTAACGCTGCTGAAGCTGCTGATCAAAAGGCACCATGGATTAAATTATGGAAAGCACGTATCCAATTAAAATCTGGTGATAAAAAGGGTGCTGCTGCTACTGCAGAGGCAGGTGTTAAGCTGGCAAAAGAAATAAATAATGAAGAGTATGTTCGTTTACATACCGCATTTCTGGCGGAGCTGAAGTAAATAACGTTATTAATGAACTTATAGCCGCTGGTAATTTATCAGCGGTTTTTTGTTAAAGATTGAAATATAATAGCCAAAAACACTACCGCTAAACAACCAATAACATTGAGCCATAAATAAGCCACTACTTTATTGTATCCGCAAATACACACAATAATTTCGGTAGATATGGCGGCATAAAATACCGCTTTTCCCTGAACGTGCTTTACGTAAAAGGCCACTAGAAAGACTCCTAAAATGGTACCGTAGATATAAGATCCCAGAATATTTACAGCCTCTATCAGGTTTCCCATCTTGCTGGCATAAAGCGCCATCCAAATGCACACGAGGCCCCAGCCAATAGTTGCCAGCCGCGATGCCAGGAGGTAATTTTTCTCAGATGCATCCTTATTTATCAATCGCTTATAAATGTCTACTACTGTTGTAGAGGCTAATGAGTTTAACGCGCTTGCCGTTGAACCCATGGACGCTAGAAATATAATGGCTATTAATAAGCCAATCAATCCTCTGGGTAAGTATTGAGTAACGAAGCTTAAGAAAATATAATTATTGTCGTTGATTTCTGCATCCGGGTCATTCCTTTGCATCAACATGGTGAGTTCATTTCTTAAAGATTTCGTTTTTTTATCCTCTGCTTTTAAAATAATTCTGCTTTTGTCGATAGCAGCCTGGTCTGCTTTGTTAAGCGCCTCATTTAAGTCGTTTATTTTTTGCTGTTTATCTGCAAAAGCCTCATTGTATCGTGTTCTTATCGTATTTAGTTCTGCTTGATATTCGCTTTTTTCTAATTTATTTAACTCATACTGGTTAAAGAACAAAGGTGGCTGATGGTACTGATAGAATGTAAATACTAACACTCCGATAAGTAAAATCAGGAATTGCATGGGTATTTTAACCAAGCCATTCATGAGCAGGCCGAGTCTGCTTTGCGCAATAGAAGCTCCTGTTAAGTACCTTCCAACCTGACTCTGATCGGTTCCAAAATAAGAAAGCTGCAGAAAAAATCCACCGATTATTCCACTCCAAACAGTGTAGGGATTATTCCAGTCGAACGAAAAATCTATCGCATTTGCCCTTCCCATTTTACCGGCAATAGAAACAGCTTTTACAAATCCGATATCGTTTGGAAGCAAATGAACAACCATAATTCCGGCTGCAAGCAATCCGCAGAAGATAATCCCCATTTGTAGCAATTGTGTATACGAGACGGCTTTTGTGCCACCGTAAACAGTATAACATATAACCAATCCTCCTATAAATAAGGTGGTATACGTAGTATCAATGTCTAAAATTGAAGACAAGATAATAGATGGTGCATAGATGGTTATTCCGGTTGATAAACCACGCTGAATTAAAAACAGAAAAGCAGTGAGCGCCCTGGTTTTAAGATTAAACCGGTTTTCAAGATATTCATATGCGGTATATACTTTAAGGCGATGGAATATAGGTACGAATGTAATGCAGAGCACGATCATCGCCAGCGGCAGCCCGAAGTAAAATTGCACAAAGCTCATTCCTGAATGGTAAGCTAATCCGGGTGCCGATAAGAAGGTTATTGCACTGGCCTGGGTTGCCATTACCGACAAGGAGACATGGTACCATGGTAATGATTGGTTTCCCAGTAAGAATCCCTGTATATTCTGGCTTCCACGACTTTTATAAATGCCGTAAGCAACTATACAAACAAGCGTAAAAACGAGAACTATCCAGTCGATTAAACTCATTCGAAATATCCTGTAAAACAATAAAAACCTGCAATAAGTATCATTAGCCAGAATATGAGCAGGATATAAAACTGCTTCCAGCTCTTAACAAAAGGAGGAAGATCGGGTGTGGTTTTAGTCATTATAATTACTTCTGTTTAGAAATCAGGTTTACAAATAACCGATAGGCGCCGGGAACTCCGGCAGGTAACTGCCGGAAAAACGACAAAGAAGTATATACAAACTTCCCTTTACCATAATCTGCAATTAGCAGCGAACCATTATTAGGTTCTTCGCCAGTATCATTCATGCTTAAAACAGGTGTATAGGCTCTATCCATGTCAGATGTGAAGTATAACCCGCGTTCCTGTACCCAGTGATCAAAGTCCTTTTCTGTTATTTTATTCGGATAGTTCAATGCAGAATGGCCTGGTGTAATAAAAGTCACTTTAGCATCTTCTTCCGTAACCCGGTTACGCGTCAATGTAAAAGGGTAGGGGCCGATGTTTGATATTTGAAGCGGAGTGTTTACATTATATTGTATTAATAATACACCGCCATTATGTGCATATTCCAGTAACTTAGGCTGAATTAATTTAGCTTGCGCCTCTATATTGTATAACCTGACTCCGGTAATTATCGCATCAAACCCAGTTAGACTTGTAGTTAAAACCTGTTGAGGAGAAAGTATAGTAATTTCATATCCAATTTGCCTTAAGGATTCAGCGACTAAGTCCCCGGCGCCAGAAATATATGCCAGGTTTTTACCTGCAGTTTTTAAATCTAACTTCTCTAACCTGGCTTTCGCAGCCGGAAATAAAGTTTGAGCAGGTATATGATCGTATTTAATTTCCTTTATGCTTTGGTTATAAACCTTATCGCCTATAATTGTATTTATTACAAGCTCTCCGTTGCTAAGCTTTCCGGAAGGGGTAATGGTAAACGCTATCGTTTCTGTTTCTCCTTTGTTTCGGAAATTAAATCTGGCATTTTGAGGTGTGATTTTCCATCCGTATGGGATTTTTGGTTCTATCATACCCGAACTGTTTATCCTAAAGTTTTGTAATTTTACCTGGATTTTCTTAGGCCCATCTCCGGAGAAAATAAATGCTTTTTCGGATAGGGTTGCCATAACTGGAGGGGCGATTACCAGTGGCTGATATATTTCTCCGCGTACCGGATCTGTGAATTTATAAACTACAGGATGAGGCATCACTATTTTTTGATTCCCAATCTGTACGATGAATTGTGCACTAAATGGTGTATTGTTTTCCGGCAAGCCAATATTACGGCTGTTATTAACTTCAAAAGAACCCTTTGAGAATTCTGATTCCAACCAATAAGGCTGTCTGATTTTTTGCTCTCGGAAAAAGATTTTTGTATTGATTATACTTAACTTGTTTGGTTCCAGATTTATATCGGACTGGTTTGACAGGGATTCGCTAATAGATATTTTTAATGGAAAGTTTTTGGGCACCCTGGCTATTGCCTGAAGTTTTACAGGTATAGAATCGCCCACAGCATATTGGGCTTCCAGGCTATTCATCTCAAACCAAATCCCGGTACAGGCAAGTATTAAAGCATCTATCTCATCCGATTTATATTTAATACCAGTGTTATCAATAAGTGTCTTGATGTTTAATAATGTTTCAACTGATTTAGAAGGATCTGTATTATCAAAGTCCTGATTTACTTTATGTATAAGGTTTATAAGGTCATTTTTATCAGTAATGCGTTTCCAGCTAAAGTCTATTCCTTCAAATAAATCTGTTTTTGCCTCAGTGCCAGCTATGTGACTAAAAAACTCGGTAAAGTCTCCACGCTGGCCGGCGCTTCCAAAACCCTGGCTTTTATGATTTGTGCGGCTTTCTGCAGCAAGCTCACCATAGCTTTTTCCTAATAAGGGATTATATAAACCCACGTTAATTTGTAACTGGTCTGTTGATGTAGTGTTGTTTGCTACATTAAAATTGAACGTGTTCCAAACTATACGTTTGGCCTGCCATGGCTTTACATATTTCAATTGCTCCGTAAAACGTTTAGCATCCGCTGCTGCAGAAAATGCCTCTCTGGCCAAAATTGCGGAAGCCGAGTGTTGTCCGTGGCCGGCTCTCGCATCTTCTGGAAAACGAGTAATTATAACGTCTGGTTTAAAGTTTCTGATTACCCAAACCATATCGGACAGAATTTTTTCTTTGCCCCAAATCTCTAATGATTCTTCGGATGTTTTAGAAAATCCAAAGTCGTTTGCACGGGTAAAAAATTGTTCTGCTCCATCAATTCTTCTTGCCGCCAACAGTTCCTGTGTTCTGATAATTCCCAGAAGTTCTGCTTGCTCTGTACCTATAAGATTTTGTCCGCCATCGCCTCGTGTTAGTGAAAGATAGCCGGTTCGGAGCTTTAGTTGTTTCGATAAATAAGCAAGTAAACGTGTATTTTCGTCATCAGGATGCGCTGCGATATATAATACGCTTCCCGTAACATTCAATTTTTCGAGGCCTAGTTTAATTTCCGAAGAGTTTGGTTGCCTGATGTCCTGCGCTTTACAGTAAAAGGACAACAGAAATGCGATTGAAAAAAAGTACAGTTTATAATTCATAAAAAGGATAAGTGTCTAAAGTATTAAAAAACTATGAACACCTGGATAAGGTAATAATGAATTTACTCGATTAAGCCTGTTCATGCTTTCAAAATGAAGATATTTTAAAAGAATATTGACGATTTGTTTACTTTGGCGATAATAAAGTTTTGAAACCATTTAAGACTAGTCTCGTATTAAGCAATATTATATTCTTATAGCACCCTAAATGCAAAAACTAACATTTAAACAATTAGTACTTTCGGGCTTTTTAACAACAATGATTTGTGTGGTTATTCTTGGAATAACCTCGTTATTTAGCATAAATGATTTACGATCCGGTGAAAAATTAGTTGCTCATACAGAGAAGGTTATCAGCCTAAATAATAAAGTTTATCAGCAGTTATTAGATGCTGAAAGCAGTCAGCGAGGATATGTGCTTACCGGAAAAAGTAGTTTCTTAGACCAGTACACTAATGCAGTAAGTTTAATTAATCCGACAATTAATAACTTAAGAGGATTGGTTTCTGATAATCCGGCCCAGGTTACTAATGTTGATTCGCTAAATTATTATGTGTCTCAGAAGCTTGCAGAAATTCAGGGGATTATAGCGACTTATGATAAAATAGGCTTAAATGCATCATCAGACTTAATAAAAAACAGTCATACCAAATTCCATATGGATATGGTGCGGGTACATGTAAAAAAAATTGCTGATGCAGAAGAGCAGTTATTGATACAAAGAAAATCGGATAATAATAAAAGCGTAAACCGCACTATCGCTATTGTTTTGAGTGGTATTATTGTTATTCTTGGCTTAATCATCCTGTTATCCACATTAATTAAAAAGACCTTTGCAGAACAAAAAAAGATAGAGGAAAAAAACCTGGAGACGAATAAGCGCCTCGAGCAGGTATCAAGCGAAAGCGACCGCCAGAATTGGTTGCTGGAAGGCGCTGTAATGATGGACGCTGCTATGCGGGGCGCTCAGACTCTCGACGAACGTTGCGAATGTATTATTGAAGAAATGTCCAAATATGCTAAAGCAGATATAGGAACTGTCTATATTGCAGATGCTAAAGGACAATACCTTCAATTAAGAGCATCGTATGGCTTCTCAAAAGACGAAGGTAAATCTGTCATTAAAGTAGACGAAGGCTTAATCGGCCTGGCTGTTGCAGAAAAGAAAAATCTCATTTTTAATAATATTCCGGAGGATTATACCAAAATAGGCTCGAGCCTTGGAAGTACCTTGCCAAAATCCATATTTATCCAGCCTGTATTTTATCAGGAAACGCTTAAAGGAATTATAGAACTTGCATTTTTGCAAGATGTACCAGAAGATACGGGATTATTTTTTGATAAAGTAGTACATAGCATTGGTGTAAGTATTAATGCTGCAGAGGCCCGTGTTGAAATGCAGGAGCTGGTGGAAAAAACTCAGCAACAGGCCGAAGAGCTTGAAACCCAGCATGAAGAATTAAGAGCTACTAATGAAGAGTTAATTCGTAAAACGCAATTACTCCAGGTTTCTGAAGAGGAGTTAATGGTTCAGCAGGAAGAACTTAAACAAACCAACGCTGAAATTGAAGAAAAGGCACAGCTTCTTGAAGAAAGAAATAAAGCCATAGAACTTGCCAGAGAGGCAATTGCATTAAAGGCAGAAGAACTTGAGTTGAGCAGCAAGTACAAGTCGGACTTTCTGGCCAACATGAGTCACGAACTGCGCACGCCTCTCAACAGTATTCTTATTCTCGCAAAAATATTAAAAGAAAATAAGCAGGCTACACTAACAGAAGAGCAGATAAAATATGCTGGTGTTATACATAATGCAGGTAGCGATTTACTTTCATTGATTAACGATATCCTCGATTTATCTAAAATAGAATCCGGCAAAATAGATCTTTCTATAGAAGAGGTTTCTATAACTGATATCCATTCTGATCTGGAAATGCTATTTAAAGAAGTTGCAAATAATAAGAAAATAAACTTCTTATTTAATCTGGCTCCTGAAATTCCGGATGTTATCAATTCTGATAGAATGCGGGTTCAGCAAGTTCTTAAAAACCTTCTTTCAAACGCTTTTAAATTTACTCCCGAAAAAGGTGCCGTTACACTCGACGTATCTCTGGCAAATGCAGGTCAGCATTATTACAGCGAGAACTTGAAGGGCAATGATAAGGTTATTATGGCCTTTAAAGTAAAAGATACCGGTATTGGTATTCCCGATGAGAAACAAAAAGTAATTTTTGAGGCATTTCAGCAAGCCGATGGATCTACCAGCCGCAAGTATGGAGGTACTGGCTTAGGCTTATCCATCAGCAGGCAATTAGCAAATATTCTTGGTGGCGAGATACAGGTTGAAAGTGTTGTTAACCAAGGAAGTACATTTACACTTTATTTGCCGGTAGGCGAGTTTGTAAACGTAGAAAACACTGAAACTATTGAGAGATATGAAGTAATACGGCCGGCTGCGATAATGGCACCACAAGAAGAACCGGTAGATTCGGCACCTTCTTTAATGCTTCCTGATTCTGATAAAGAATATACGCTTTTGATTATAGAGGATGATTCGTACTTTGCAGATATATTAAAGGATTATGCGGAAGACCGTGGTTTTAAAGCCTTAATAGCTTACCAGGGAGATACGGGTTTTGAAATGGCCAGAAAGCATAAACCAGATGCAATTGTTCTGGATATTATGTTACCGGTAATGGACGGATGGTCGGTCTTAAAGAACCTTAAAGAGGATGAAACCACACGTGATATTCCGGTACATTTAATGTCTGCAAGAGATGAAAAAATATCAAAAGCAAAAAAAGGCGGTGCCTTAGGATTTTTACGTAAGCCGCTGGATAAGGGTCAACTGCAAGACGCTTTTGATTTGTTAATTAAAGAGACGGGAAACATTAAGATTTCGAGGGTTCTATTAGTTGAAGATCAGCAGATACAAAGCGATAATCTGACTCTTCAGTTGAAATCTAAGAATATAAAAGTAGAGCAATCCTTTGATGGAGAGCAAACTATGTCTATCCTTGAAAAAGATACTTCTTTTGACTGTATAATTCTGGATTTAAAACTGCCGGATATATCGGGGCTTGATCTGCTTGAGAAAATTAAAGCCATCGACAGGTTAAGCAAGATTCCTGTATTTATAAATACTGCAATGGAATTAGATCAGGTAAGTATGGCCCGTGTGCTGAAGCATACCGATGTAATGGTATTGAAGAATAATAAATCAAACGACCGGATTTTGGATGAGGTTAATCTGTTTATGAATAAAATTCGTACAGCTGATCCTGTTCCTACCAAGCCTCTTGCGTATCAGGTACAAAACAAAACATCTAATGATACCACTACCTTAGAAAAAGCTTTAAGAAACCGCTCAGTGTTAGTTGTAGATGATGATATGCGAAATATTTTTGCTCTTACAAGCGCTTTGCAGGAGTATGATTTAAATATTCAGATTGCTAATAACGGCTTTGAAGCGCTTAAAAAATTAGAAGAATATCCCGATACAGATATTGTTTTAATGGATATAATGATGCCTGAAATGGATGGTTATGAAGCAATGCAGGAAATAAGAAAGCAAAATCGTTTTAATAAACTACCTATAATTGCTCTAACAGCTAAGGCAATGAAAGCAGACAGAGAAAAATGTATTGAAGCGGGTGCCAACGATTATGTTTCTAAACCTGTAGATATGGATAAACTGCTTTCTATGATGAGAGTATGGTTAAGTTAGAATTAATTGGACGATAAGGTGATAGATGTAATTTCTTTTGAACAAATAGAAGAAATAATTGAATGGGTCAATAAAATACATGGATTTGATTTTAGTGGGTATTCAAGGGCTTCTTTAAAGCGGCGTATAACCCGTATTATGCAGCTTCAGCACTTATCTATATATGAATTGAAATCCTTGTTAGTTAATAATCCATCGTTTTTTGAAGAGTTTTTAATTGAAGTTACGGTTAATGTTACAGAGATGTTTCGTGATCCCAGTTTTTATAAGGCTGTAAGAGAAAGGGTTTTTCCCTACCTGTCCTCGTTTCAACGAATAAAAATTTGGAACGCAGGATGCTCAACGGGGGAGGAATTATATTCTTTTGCAATTTTATTAGAACAGGAAAACTTATATAACCGTTCATTCTTATATGGAACAGATATTAACAGAAATGTGCTTAATGTAGCAAAAAAGGGAATTTATAATTTAAAGCTGATAAAAAAATATTCGGAAAATTATATATTAACAGGTGCATCCGGTTCGCTTTCTGATTATTATGTTGCAAAATACGACGCAGCTACAATTGTAAATAACCTTAGAAAGAATATTCTTTTTTCGGTACATAATCTGGTGTCTGACGGTGTCTTTAACGAGTTTCAATTAATATCATGCAGAAATGTTATGATATATTTCGATCTCGGATTGCAAAATAAAGTGCTTGAGCTTTTTTATGAAAGCTTATGCCCGCTGGGCTTTTTATGCCTGGGCGCTAAAGAGAGCCTTAGAAATACAGAGCTTTCTAAAAAATTCAGAGTGATTGACAGAGTAGAAAATATTTATCAAAAAATTGGCTGATTTAAATACAGAGGCCAGCAAGCGGGTAAAGAAATCTAAGGTAGTTGTTTTAGGATGTTCTGCCGGAGGATTTACATTGGTATTTGATATAATATCAAAATTACCCAAAAACTTTCCGTTACCGGTTATTGTAGTAATACACCGAAGCAGGAAGCATAAATCATCAATTGAAGAATTGCTGAACAATAAATCGAAAGTAATGGTAAAAGTAGCAAGCGAAAAAGATCGGCTTAAAAAAGGCAACGTATATTTTGCGCCTTCCGACTACCATCTTTTATTAGAACCTGATGAAACCTTATCACTCGATTATTCTGAACCGATACTGTTTTCCAGGCCATCAATTGACGTAACATTTCAAAGTGTGGCCGACGTTTATCAGGACAAGGTTATTGCTATTCTATTATCAGGTGCAAATACTGATGGGGCAGAAGGGATTTGTTATATTAACAAAAAAAAAGGATTTACAATTGTACAAAATCCCGAAAATGCGGAAGTGAAAACCATGCCCGAAGCGGCGATTAATAAATGTAATGTAGATCTGATTTTAAATAATTCAGAAATATTTTCATTTATGGAGACTATCGCAACTACCATAAACCAAAAATCATGATAGAGCAGGTTAACGTACTGATTGTTGATGATAAAATCGAGAATATAATCGCTCTAGAAGCTCTTATACAACGCGATGATATTAATATAATCACAACCACTTCTCCGAACGAAGCTTTAAGATTATGCTGGCAAAATGAGATTTCTATAGCGCTGGTAGATGTCCAGATGCCAGAAATGGACGGCTTTGAGTTAGTTGATATCATAAAAAGTAATCCTAAAACACGGGATATACTGGTTGTTTTTGTAACGGCAATTTCTACAGAAACAAAATATGCTGTGAAGGGCCTCTCGACCGGCGCTGTTGATTACCTCTATAAGCCACTAGACCCATATATTACAAACGCAAAAGTAGACTCATTAATTACTCTTGTTCGTGCCCAGCTGGAAGTAAAGCATAAAAATATAGAGCTCGAAAGATATCAGGAAGAGCTGATTGTTGCGCGTGATGAAGCGGAAAAGGGTAAGAAAATTAAAGAACGGTTTCTGGCCAACATGAGTCACGAAATCCGCACTCCCTTAAACGGTATATTAGGTCTGGCCCATTTATTGAAAAATACATCTTTAGACACAGAGCAAGAGCGAATGCTCGATCTGCTAATGGTTTCTTCTGAAGCCTTACTGGGTATTATAAATGATATTCTGGATATATCAAAAATAGATGCCGGTAAATTTAGAATTGTTAGAACCGATACCAATATAGTTAATTTATGTAAATCGGTAATAGACCTGTTAAAGTATAAAGCAGAAGAAAAAGGTCTTGATATCAGTGTACAGATCGATGAAAGAGTTCCGCATTTAATACATGCAGATTCTATGCGGCTTAATCAGATACTTTTAAATCTGCTTTCTAACTCCATCAAATTTACTGATTCGGGCTCCATTGTGTTGTTTCTGAATGTTTTAGAAACGGATGAATCCAATATTAAACTACAATTTAGCGTTACAGACACCGGTATAGGTATTGCAAAAGATAAGATTAATAAGATCTTTGAGTCTTTTGAGCAAGCTGATGATGATACCGACCATATGTATGGAGGAACCGGCTTAGGCTTATCTATTGTTAAAAAGTTGGTTGAACTGAAAGGGGGAGAGTTAGCGGTGACCAGTGAGCTTGGAAAAGGAAGTACATTTTCTATTTCTAATTGGTATAAAATTTCAGATAGCCAATCACAGGCAGTTCGGGTAAATCCTGCCGATTTGGCAAAGTTCGAAAATGTATCGGTATTAGTAGCAGAAGATAATGCTATCAATCAATTTATGATTAGAAGAATCTTAAACAGTTGGAACCTCAAAACTACTATTGTTGAAAACGGTAAGCTAGCTTTAGAAAGCCTGGAAGAGAATACCTATGATATCATTCTAATGGACACTCACATGCCGGTTTTAGGCGGTTTTGAAACCACCCGCCGGATACGAGCCGAACTGCCGGCAGCCGTAAATAATATCCCGATTATATCTCTTTCTGCCGCCGTATTGGAAGATGAATTACAAGAGGCTTATGATGCAGGAGTGAATGCCATTGTAAGTAAACCATTCGACTTAAGTGTACTTCACAATAAAATTCAGACACTGGTTAATCAATACCGCGAAGAATTTGGTACAGTGAAGCAATTTAAGTAACTGGTATACTTGCTGATAGAAATTAATTGAAAATTAAAGCATTAAAATGTTTTGATATTTAAAGAGAAAGCTTACTTTTGCAGTCCTAACAAAATCCTAATGCGGAAGTGGCGTAATTGGTAGCCGCACCAGACTTAGGATCTGGCGCTTCACGGCGTGGGGGTTCGAGTCCCTTCTTCCGCACAATGCAAAAAAGCAGCTTCAACAGGCTGCTTTTTTTGTAATTACTATTGGCACAATAACGCAAAATTGTATAGAAAATCATTTAAAAATCTTATTTTCGCGCTTCCAAAACGAGGAGTGTGTTACAGATGTCAAATCCTTATCCACTAACATTAGTATAATCTCTTTGAGCAACCAGAGAGAATTTTGTAAAGATACGAACGTAATAATTTTTCAATAATGAATATCACCCAGGAGAAAATCAATAATTTAAATTCTGTTCTTACTGTAAAAATCCAACCAGAAGATTACCGTGAGCGTGTAGAAAAAGCAATTAAAACTCAGGCTAAAAAAGCTAACCTGCCAGGATTTCGTACAGGTATGGTTCCCGCATCGCATATAAAAAGGATGTATGGAAAAAGTATTCTTGTAGAAGAAATCAATACGCTGCTAAGCGATTCTATTAATAATTATATCAATGATAATAAGATTGAAATATTAGGCCAGCCATTGCCGAAAATAGATAATAGTAAAGAGTTTAATTGGGATTATAACGATGAATTTGAATTTAACTATGAACTGGGACTGGCACCAGAATTCGATTTAAATTTATCAGCCGGCGATAAAATACCTTACTATCAGATAAAAATTGATGCTGAAACTCTTGCTTCAAGAAGTAAAAACCTTCGCAAGAGTTATGGCAAAATGACAAACCCTGAAGTTTCGGCAGAAGATGACGTTTTGTACTCTGATTTAGTGCAATTATCTCCTGATGGATCTGTTTTTGAAGATGGTATATCAAACACAGGTTCTGTAAGAATAGATTTAATAGCAGATGAGGCAACTAAGAAATCTTTAACCGGTTTAAAAATTGGTGATGTTGCAGAGTTAGATATTCAAAAGGCTTTTGATAAAAATGAAACATTAATTGCAAAGCTTTTAAATATTTCAGAAGAGGATGCTAAAGATTTGCAATCAAAATTCCGTTTAACGGTTAAGAATATTAATCGTTTGGAGGAAGCTGATTTGAATCAGGAATTTTTTGATAAGATTTTTCCTGCAGGTGATGTAACTACCGAAGAAGATTTTAAAGGAAAGATTACTGAAGAACTTGAAGGAATGATGGCTCAAAATGCAGATCAGAAACTTCATAATGATATTATAACTTACGGACTTGAAAAAGTGCAATTAGAATTGCCCGATGAGTTTTTGAAACGCTGGTTAAAAGTAACGAACGAAAAATTGTCGGACGAAGAACTAGAAGGCGGTTACAATGATTTTGCCCGTAATTTAAAATGGACTTTAATCGAAAATAAAATTATTAAGGATAACAGCATAGAGATAAAATATGAAGATGTTTTAGCTTCAGCAAAACAAAAGCTGGATGCTCAATTCAGAATGTATAGTCCGCAACCTTTATCAGAAGAGCAGTTAACACAATATACTGTTCAGTTCTTGCAAAATAAAGAAAATGCAAACAGAACATTTGAAGAGGTAAAAGGGCAGAAAGTATTTGAATACCTGAAAACTGTTGTTACTTTAGATAAAAAAGAAATAGAATATAATAAGTTTATAGAGTTGAATTAGTGACTGTTTTATAGAAAGTGACGATATTCTTTACTTATTTATTGAACTTATTGTACTTTCCACTGTTAAAAACTTTATAAAATTGATATGAATATTGATAAAAAAGAATTTCGCAACTACGCTGTAAAACATCACCGCATCGGTAGTCAGCATGTAGATAAGTTTATTGGCAGGGTAGAAACAAACTATCCAAAGTCAATGACACCGTATATTATCGAAGAGCGCCAGCTAAATGTAGCTCAGATGGATGTTTTCTCTCGTTTGATGATGGATCGTATTATCTTTTTAGGCGATGCAATTTATGATCAAAATGCAAACATCATCCAGGCCCAGTTGTTGTTTCTTCAATCGGCTGATAATAAGCGGGATATTCAGATTTATATCAATTCTCCGGGCGGGTCGGTTTATGCAGGTTTGGGTATATATGATACTATTCAGTATATCACACCAGATGTAGCAACCATTTGTACAGGTATGGCGGCCTCTATGGGAGCTGTTTTATTATGTGCGGGCGCCGAAGGTAAAAGAGCTGCTTTACCACATTCAAGGGTGATGATTCATCAGCCTTCCGGTGGTGCGCAAGGTGTTGCTTCAGACATGGAAATCAATCTGAGAGAAATGCTTAAACTTAAAAAAGAATTATACGACATAATTTCAAAACATTCGGGACAGTCTTACGAGTGGGTAGAGAAAGCATCAGACCGTGACTACTGGATGATTGCAAGTGAGGCTAAAGAATTCGGAATGATTGATGAAGTTCTTGGCGTTAGTGGGGGTAAAGAATAATGAGTAAAAGTAAAGACATAAAATGTTCTTTCTGCGGTTCTGGAAAGCAGGATACTCTAATGCTTATTGCAGGGTTAGATGCCCATATTTGCGATAAGTGTGTGGCGCAAGCCAATCAGATTTTATCTGAAGAGCTTTCTACCAGAAAAAACAAAACGGCACAGTCAGCTTTAACGCTGATGAAGCCAATGGAAATTAAAACGCATCTGGATCAATATGTTATTGGACAGGATGACGCAAAAAAGGTTTTATCAGTAGCGGTATACAATCACTACAAACGCTTAAACCAAAAAGTAGATAAGGATGAAATTGAGATTGAAAAATCCAATATCATTATGGTTGGTGAAACAGGAACCGGTAAAACACTTTTAGCTAAAACCATCGCCAAAATATTGCATGTTCCTTTTTGCATTTGCGATGCTACCGTTTTAACCGAAGCAGGTTATGTTGGTGAAGACGTAGAAAGTATATTAACACGTTTACTTCAGGCTGCCGATTATGATGTAGCTGCTGCAGAGCGTGGTATTGTTTATATTGACGAAGTAGATAAAATTGCCCGGAAAAGTGATAATCCATCAATAACACGTGATGTTTCGGGTGAAGGCGTGCAACAGGCTTTATTGAAAATTCTTGAAGGTACCATGGTAAATGTACCACCTCAAGGCGGCCGTAAACATCCGGATCAGAAAATGATAGCAGTAAACACTAATAATATATTGTTTATTTGCGGTGGAGCATTTGACGGTATCGAAAAGAAAATTGCTAATCGTTTACGTACGCAAACCGTTGGTTACAAGGTTAATAACGAAAATGATGCAGATATTGATTTGAAAAATCTATATAAGTATATCACTCCTCAGGATTTACGTTCTTTTGGATTGATTCCTGAATTGATCGGCCGCTTACCTGTAATTACCAGCTTAAATCCTTTAGATCGCACAGCTTTATTAAATATCCTTACTGAACCTAGAAATTCATTGGCGCGTCAGTATAAGAAGTTGTTTGAATATGAAGGCGTTAAACTTGAATTTGAAAATGAGGTTTTAGAATTTATTGTAGATAAAGCAATGGAATTTAAACTTGGTGCCAGAGGATTGCGTTCTATTTGTGAAGCAATCATGATAGATGCCATGTTTGAAATGCCATCGGAAAAACATCATGATAAAGAGCTTTTTATAACACTGGATTATGCCAGAGAAAAGTTTGCTAAATCGGATATTAAAAAATTAAAAGTAGCATAACATAAACCCCGATTATTCGGGGTTTTTTGTTTTATATTAGAATTGTTATGAACGAAGAAAAAGAGGTTAAACAAGATTCTGAAATCGTTAAAAGTTCTAAAAAGGTAAAGGAAGTAAATTCTCCGGTAAAAAAAGGGCTTAAAACTAAGGAAGATATTGTAAAAAACTGGCTTCCCCGGTATACAGGACGGCCTTTGGCAGAGTTTACGCAGTTTATAATACTTACTAATTTTTCTAAATATGTGCAGTTATTCTCCGAATGGAACAATAATGCACCGATAATGGGACTTGATAAGCCCATGCAAAGTGTAGCTGCCGAAGGCATAACTATTATCAACTTCGGAATGGGAAGTCCGCTGGCAGCTACTATGATGGATTTATTATCTGCAATTAGTCCTAAAGCTGTTTTGTTTTTAGGAAAATGCGGAGGGATAAAGAAAAAGAACAGCCTTGGCGATCTAATTCTGCCTATTGCTGCAATCAGAGGCGAAGGCACATCAAACGATTATCTGCCGCCGGAAGTTCCTGCATTGCCTTCTTTCGCTTTACAAAAAGCAATTTCTACTACCATACGCGACCATTCACGGGATTATTGGACAGGAACAGTGTATACCACTAATAGGCGCGTTTGGGAGCACGATAAAGCGTTTAAAAGCTATTTAAAAACCCTGAGAACCATGGCGATTGACATGGAAACTGCAACTATATTTATCGCCGGATTCAAGAATAAGATACCTACCGGCGCTTTGTTGCTGGTTTCTGATCAGCCAATGATTCCGGAAGGTGTAAAAACTACGGAAAGTGATTCGAAAGTAACAGAACAATTTGTTGAGTCGCACCTTCAAATCGGAATTGAATCTTTAAAGCAGCTTATTAATAATGGCCTTACTGTAAAGCACCTGAAGTTTTAATCACCTTTAAAACCTATCTATTATTAGTCAATTTCTTACATTTACAGCATGTGGTATAATAACATTCTTGAAACTATCGGAAACACCCCATTGGTTAGGCTAAATAAAATAACTAAGGACGTAAAAGCGACTGTTTTAGCTAAAATTGAAACTACCAATCCTGGTAATTCAATTAAAGACAGGATGGCTTTGCAGATGATAATCGATGCAGAAAATGAAGGAAAGCTTAAACCCGGTTATACGATAATAGAAGGAACATCCGGGAATACCGGTATGGGACTGGCTATTGCGGCGTCAATTAAAGGATATAAATGTGTTTTTACTACAACAGATAAACAATCGAAAGAGAAATTTGATGCCTTGAGGGCATTTGGGGCAGAAGTAATTGTTTGTCCTACCAATGTTGAACCCGAAGATCCACGCTCATACTATTCAGTATCTTCCAGATTAGAAAAAGAGATTCCAAATTCATGGAAGGCTAATCAATATGATAACTTATCCAATACAAAAGCAAATTATGAACAAACCGGTCCCGAGATTTGGGAACAAACCGGTGGGAAAATAACTCATTTAATTGTCGGTGTGGGAACCGGAGGCACAATTTCCGGTGCCGGGAAATATTTAAAAGAGAAAAACCCCAATATAAAATGCTGGGGAATTGATACGTATGGTTCGGTATTTAAAAAATATAAAGAAACTGGAATATTCGATTCGAACGAAATTTATCCTTACATAACAGAAGGAATAGGAGAAGACTTTCTTCCAGCGAACGTTGACTTTTCAGTTATCGATCATTTTGAAAAGGTAACAGATAAAGACGCTGCATTAATGACTCGTGAAATTGCTTTAAAAGAAGGGATTTTTGCAGGCAATTCATCAGGCGCAGCCATCGCCGGATTATTGCAGATGAAGGAAAAACTTACCAGGGATGATCTTGTAGTGGTAATATTCCACGATCATGGTACCCGTTATTTGGGTAAAATGTATAATGAAGATTGGTTGCGTGAACGGGGATTTTTAAAAGATGAAAAGCTAACGGCCAGAACTATTTTAAATAAGAGAGACCGTCAGCAAACTGTTAGTATTGGTTACGATAAATCGGTACTTGAAGCCATTAATACGTTAAAATCGTTAAATATATCTCAGCTTCCGGTTGTTAAGCATGGTGAGATTGTGGGCAAAATAATTGAGAATGATATTTTTTCCTGCTTGTTTGAGGACCCGTCTATAAAATCAAAACCAATAAGTGAGATTATGACCAAGCCCTTTCCGATAGTAGATTTGAATACTTCTATTGATAAAATTTCCTCTTTAATTAATAAAGAAAATACTGCAGTTATAGTAACAGATGAATTTAATAATTTGCAAATTATTACCCAGTTTGATATTATAAACGCAATATCCGTTTAGTCGAGAGTGTGATAAATATCTATAAACGGATTAAATAAACCAATGAACACACTTAATACCTTTACTGCAATTGATTTTGAAACAGCACAAGGTAAACGACATAGTATTTGTCAGATAGGCTTGGTAAGGGTAGAGAAAAAGATAATTACTCAAAAAATAGTTCTGTTAGTAAAGCCGCCAGATAATTTTTATTCTTTCTATAACACTCAGATTCACGGAATTACTTCAGAAATGACGCGCAGGTCGCCTGCATTTAATGAAATATGGCCCTTAATAAAACCATTTATTTGCAGCCAGAACCTGGTTGCACACAATAGCTCTTTCGATATAAGTTGTTTAAAGCAGACATTGGCTTATTACAGATTGTCTGTTCCTGAATTTAATGCACATTGTACCTATAAAATATATAAGCAAAAGTTAAACCTTCTTTGCAGAACTCATGGAATCGATTTGCAGCATCACGATGCGTTATCTGATGCTATGGCCTGTGCCCGATTATTTATGATGCATAATAATCCTGGCTCATAGTTAACGTTAAAATTATATATCTCTGATATTTAATCCTAAAACAGGTACTAAGTTTTTACTGCTCACAATTTTCCATTCTTTAAGTTCATCTAAAAAATCAGGAGCATCTAGACCACTTTTTAATGCAGCCTGCGTATAAAATTCTATTTTGGAAGGATGCTTAGACGAGCAAACATTGAAGGTATGCCCAAAAACTTTTTTTTCAATAATGGCTTTGGTAACTTTAATACAGTTGTCCAGATGAATAAGATTTACAGGTGCCCTGCCATTAGGGATATTTTTCTTTCCGAAAAAAAACTTTGCCGGGTCTCTTCCCGGGCCAATTAATCCGCCGAAGCGAAGGATTGTTACATCAAAGTTTGAATTGTTTTTTAAAATGTTTTCGGCAGCTAAAATGTTTTTTCCAGAATCACTTTGCGGCTCAGACTCCGTATCTTCATTTACTTCCGTATTAAAATCGCCGTATACACCGGTAGAACTAATAAACAGCACATACTTCACCTTAAATAATTCCAGAGCAGTTTTTACTCGATTAATTTTAGCGGGAAATAACATTGCTTCTCCGGTTTTACTTTTTGGAGGAATGCTGATAATTAACAAGTCGCAATCAAAAAAAATCGGTGTGTACGATTGGGAATCAGATTTGAAATTTATCTCAAAGAAGTCAATGCCAGCTTGCTTAAATTTATCTGCTTTATCTGAAGTAGTAGAAGATCCCTTAACCTTAAATCCTGATTTTATTAAATCCTGAGCCAAAGCAAAGCCATACCACCCACAACCTAAAATACTAATCGTTTGGATTTCCGACATTCTTCAAACATACTTATTCGCATTAATTAAATCAGAACATGCGGATAGTTTTCATTGCTATATCATTTTTCATTAGCAGGATTTATAAGATTCTTATCCCGGCAAATATCCGGACTTAAAGCGTAATCAAACCGCTAATCTTTAATAAATTAATTTACTTGCCTTGAATCCGGATTCTCTGAAAAACAATCAGGGCTTCAAAGGGTTTCGTATATAAAAGTTAATTCTATTGAAATGAATTTAATTAAATCTCAGAATCCGGATGGTACGCCAGTTAATTTATATTACGAAGATTGGGGAACAGGGAATCCTGTAGTCTTTATACATGGATGGCCCCTGGATCATCAAATGTGGGAACACCAAATGCGGGTTTTACCTGAAGCAGGTTTTCGGTGTATTGGCTACGACAGGCGTGGTTTTGGTAAGTCGGATAAGCCCTGGACTGGGTATGATTACGATACCTTTGCTGATGATTTAAAAGCTGTTTTAGAACAGTTGGATTTACAAAATGTGACTCTTGTAGGTTATTCAATGGGTGGGGGAGAAGTTGTGCGGTATTTTAGCCGTCATGGCGGAAGCCGTGTTTCTAAAGTGGTTTTAATCTCATCTATTGCGCCCTACACACTTAAAACTGATGATAATCCGGACGGCGTTCCATCTGAAGTTTTTGACGAAATAATTAGTAATATAGAAGAAGACAGGCCTGCATTTTTAACCGGTTTCGGCAAAATGTTTTACGGTGTAAATGTAATCAGTCATCAGGTTAGCCAGGCAACGCTCGACTGGAATTTGAATCTTGCTATGCAGGCCTCGCCCAAAGCAACGATAGATTGTGTAACCGCATTCGGTAAAACCGATTTCAGAAAGGAGATGCATACCATTCAGGTGCCTGCATTAATTATCCATGGAAGTAAGGATAAAATTGTTCCTATTGAGCCAACCGGAGAACATGCGGCAAAACTAATACCGGAAGCACAATTTCTTGTGTACGATGATGCTCCGCATGGCTTGTTTATTACAGATAAAGAACAGTTAAATGAGGATTTAATTCGCTTTATAAGTACTTAATGTATCTAATTGTAAAGTAGAGAACTGAAATTTTGTAATAATAAATCTATCTGTTATATTTGATTTATGAAACAAAGACAATATCTAATTTCTGTCGTTGCGGTCGCTATACCAGCGTACTGACGGAATTGATATTATAATAATATATGAGCCCGTCCTTTTTGGTCGGGCTTTTTTTGTAAAATAAAATGAAAAGTACTACTCAATACATCAATTTATCAGCAGTCATTTACGTGGCAGTCGTGGTGGGTTTACCTGGCGGGATAGATTGATATGAGTAAAAACAAGCTTTTAATTCATCAGCCTTCCGCAAACCGGGAGGCTTTTTTTATGTCTAAATAATTAAATATGATTAGTACTATCCAAGCCAATGCTTTTGCTAAAAGAGTCCACAATGTGCCACAGTCGTTTATTCGGGAAATACTGAAAGTAACCTCTAACCCAGATATGGTTTCTTTTGCCGGAGGTTTACCTAATCCGAAGCTATTCCCGCTAAATGAACTGAAAGAATGTTCGAATAATGTATTTCGCAAATATGGAATGCAAGCCTTACAATATGCTACTACCGAAGGCCATTATCCTTTGCGTGAGTATATTTCGCACCGGTATAAACAACGTTACCATCTCGATATACCTCCTGAGCAGATTTTAATAACTAATGGTTCTCAGCAGGCACTTGATTTAATCGGTAAACTATTTATTAATCCAGGTGATGATATTCTGGTTGAGCGTCCGGGGTATTTAGGCGCTATACAATGTTTTTCTATGTTTGAAGCTAAGTTTAATGAGGTAAGCCTGGAAGAAGATGGGATTAATACAGACGAGTTAGCGTATGCGTTACGTACTCAAAAGAATAAGTTCTTTTATGGAATTCCTAATTATCAAAACCCGACCGGAATTAGTTATAGTAAAGAAAAGCGGAAAAAAGCCGCAGAGATTTTATCACAGTATGAAACTATATTTATTGAGGATGATCCCTATGGAGAAATTGGGTTTACAGGTGAGCATCTTCTACCTATTTATTCTTACCTGCCAGGGCAAACCATTCTTTTAGGATCATTTTCTAAAATAATTGCTCCTGGTTTCAGATTAGGATCGATGGTTGCAAATCCGGAGATAATTAAGAAAATAACCGTTTTAAAACAAGCCAGTGATTTGCATTCGGGCAATCTGGCTCAGTATATTTTGTACGAATATTTAACCAATTATAGTCTGGATAAACACATAATGGGAATTAGGGAACAATACCGGCATCAACGTGATGTAATGTTGGATTCTTTGTATCATTATTTTCCTTTTTCAGTAAAATTTACGCGGCCGCAGGGTGGAATGTTCTGTTGGTTAAGATTGCCAGACAAAATTACTTCCAGGAAGCTATTGCAAAGCGCATTAAAAGAAAATATAGTCTTTGTGCCCGGAGATACTTTTTATGCTTTAAAAGAGGATAGCCAAACGCTCCGGCTAAATTTCTCAAGTCTTGAGGAACCAATTATGCGTGAAGCATTAAAGAAACTGGGAAACATGATCATTTAGGGGAACGGGCATATAACGCCCGTACCACTTAAAAAAAGTACAGCTAAATTAATTCGACCCGTTCTGTTTTTCCCGAAATATCCTTTATAATGCTGTCTAACTCATAAGCAGATGTTAAAATATAATCAAGTAGCTCGGTTTTTTCATTATCTGTTATTTGAGTATTTTTTATCAAATCAATTAATCCCATTATTTTAGATAGAGGGGCGCGTACCATATGAGACTGCATAAATGCGATTTCTTTCAGCTTTAGATTTTGCTTTTCAATAGCATCGATATATTTAATCCGCTCGGTAATATCATTGGCTAATATTAAGTGGGTAATCTTATTCTTAAATTGAATAATATTGCGCTGAATCTCTACATATATAATTTCTCCATTTTTTTTCTGATGCCTGAATATACGTTGAATTAATTCGTTTTTTGTCTGTTTAACCGCAGTTAATGTTTCCGGAATATCTTCCGGAGGTCGTATCTCAATAATTTTCATATTAAGGAATTCCTCGCGGCTATATCCATAATGATTTATTGCGGCATCATTCACATCCAAAAAGTTTAAAGTTTCCACCTCGTAAACCCACATTGGTTGCGGACTAAGGTGAAAAAGATCCCGATATCTTTTTTGTGAAGCATCCAGTTCGGCATTCGAAAGAGCCAATACATTCAGGTGTATTTCTAATTCCTGATGCAACCCTTTTAATTCTTCTTCTGCGAGCTTGCGTTCGGTAATATCTCTTAAAACACCAATCATCCTAATTGCCTTGCCATCATCGTCCCTGATAACATATCCGTTTTCTTCAATAAAGGCATAAGAGCCATCCGCGCGTCTAAACTGGTAATCTTCAATCCATTTGCTTTTTGTTATATCCTCTAAACAGGTCTTGATGCTTTGTTTAATTCGCTCGCTGTCTGACGGATAAAGCGCGTCGCTCCAATCGTTAATGGAGAAAGATTTATTAATTTCATATCCGAAAATCCTATAAAATCCTTCTCCCCAAGTTATATTATCCTTAGGGATATCCCAGTCGTAAATAGCGTCATTTGTTGCTTTATTAACATAATCATAGCGCTCATTGCTCTCTTTTAAGGCATTTTCGGCTTGTTTCTGATTCGTTACATCTATACCAATACACTGGATTTCGGAGGGGGTTCCCTTAGAATCTGTGAGTCCGATAAAATGCCATAACGTAGATTTAGCATGGCCGTCTTTTTGTTGTTTATCAAGCTCTACCTGGAATATTTTATTAGGAGATTGGAGGCAGCTTTTTGCAGTTTCTAATACGCGCTTGTGATGGTAAGGAAGCACAGAATCTATACATTCCATACCGGTTAAGTCTGTTTTGTTATAAAGCCATCCAAAGTCTTCGATATACTTTTTATTAGTATAAGTAAGTTTACCATCAAAGTCTATCCGGATGACGTAGTTTGTCTGAGAGTCGACCAGGCTTCGCAAACGGGACTCGCTGGCCAGAAGCTCTTCCTGCACTTTTTTGCTTTCTGTAATATCCAGGCAAGCACCAATCATTTTAACCGGGGTACCTTCTTTGTCGGTTTTTACTTTTCCCCATGATTTAATATGCCTTATTTCTCCGCTCGGATGTATTATCCGTTCTTCAAATTCTGTATCCTTTTTGGTTTTAAGAACATTCAGGATATTTGCAGACACTCTTTCTTTATCTTGAGGATGCAATAGTTCCAGATAGCCCTCGAAAGTGGCTTTAAATTTAGATTTATTTAAACCGTATATTGCATATAATGAATCAGACCAGTGTACAGTATTGGTTTGTATATCCCATGACCAGTTTCCGAAATGTGCCAGTTCCTGCCCCTGTGTCATTAAAGCAGTTGTTTCCTTTAAAGCTTCAGAATTTTGTCTGTTTTCTAAAATTACTTTTAAAACAGCTGCTGCTCGTTCAAATATTTTAGACTCATCATCTTTGGGATTCATTGGCTCCGTCGAATAAATTCCGAAGCTTGCCATTACATCGCCTTCTGTATTAATAATAGGATACGACCAGCAGGAATTTAAATTATATTTTAAAGCTATATCTTTGTAGCTTGTCCAGCGTGGATCGGTTTCAATATTAGATACAATTACTTTTTTCTTTAAGAAAGCGGCTGTTCCGCAAGAGCCAGCATTTTCTCCAATTGAGATTCCTTCTATAGCGTCTGTAAATACCTGAGGTAAGGAAGGGGCAGACCATGTGTATAAGCAGTTATTTTTAACCTGAAGTATGGAACATCTTAATTGGGGAAAGAGGGCTTCTATTCCGCTTAAATATGCTGTTAATGCTTCCTGAATAGAAATATCATGGATAGAGTTCAACTCAAGTACCTTTTTTTCGAGATGTTCGACCTCACTTAAACGCTTAGTTGTTGTAATATCCACCATCAGCCCCCTTAGCCATTTTGGTTCTCCGTTTTCATAAATTATTGAAACTGTGTCCTGCATCCAAACGATATTATTATCAGCATTTATCATGCGATAATTAAATGGACTATTTTTCAGATTTTGAGCTGTGGAACGCAAATAATCTATAACAGCTAAACGATCATCAGGATGTATCTGATTTTGCCAGAAAGCAGGTTCCTGTATCCATTGGTGCGGTGAGAAACCTAATATTTTTTTTACATGATCGCTTACGAATGTAAACTTAAGGGTTTGTGCATCAGCCTCCCACACAATTCCTTCTACGGTTTGGAGCAATGATTTAAACTGGTTCCGCGAAGCGATTAGCTCCTGTTGTATGTTTTTTTTATCGGTAATGTCTTGTAATACTCCATAAAGTCTGATACATCTTCCATCTTTTATCTCTGCAGTTCCTGACGTTCTTACCATGCGTTCGTTTGATTTTGCAGTAACCAGAGTCAATTCTAAATCAAACGGGTTTCCGGTTTTAATGGCCTCATAAACAGCTTTAGTTAGCCTTTCTCTATTTTCCCCATCTTTATAAAATTGAATAGCATTATTCAATTCGGGTACATAATCAGCATTAACTTCATGGATTTCTTTAACAACATCCGACCAGGTAAGCGTGTTATCAATCAGATCCATTTCCCAACTTCCGCTACGCGCTAAGCGTTGTGTTTCGACTAAGAATTTTTCATGTTTAATCAGATTCTTATATATTTCTTTTTCATGTTTCTTTGTAGTAATAACCGGCGTTATATCTGTTAAGGAACGTAAAATTAATTCAACTTCATTATTATCGTTTAAAATAGGAATGTTTTCGATGCTTAAATATTTTGTCTCAGCTTCAGAAGTTCCTGGAACAGGAATACTGAATTTCTGAGCAGGTATTTTATCACGGATCTTTTGATGTAAAACCTTTTCCAACGACATGCGCCATTCAAATGAGCCTACATAGGAATTTTTTAGAAAAATTTTTAAAAACCCTTGCCCTACAACCTCTTCTCTTAAGAGATGGGTTAACTCCAGATAAGCGTTATTTACCTCTATAATTGTAAATTCCGGATAATTGGGAAGTAAAACCAAGCTAGGAGTTGGTAATACCTTCAATATTTCGTTAAGGCATCTATGGCTTATCATACACTATAATCGTAATTCTACTGTGGATTTATACGGTTATCATATCCTTAAGTTGTACTCTATTGTATATAATAGATGTTTTGACAACAGTTTAAAGATTTATCAATATAGTAAATCAATTAATTTCTTTTCGAAATTTATTCAGTATGCAGATAAGAAAGTGCTGGATGATGTTTGACGGAAAGGAGGGATGGAAGAATAAAGAATGAGGGAATAAAGAGAAGTTTGGTTTATTTTGAGAAGTTTGAATCTTATTAAAAACGACAAATGCTGAAAATCTCTTTCAGCACTTGTCTTGAATAGTTTTTATCCTGTTGATTAAACTATTCCCTGTGCTATCATAGCATCGGCCACTTTAACAAAACCGGCAATATTAGCTCCTTTTTCATAGTTGATATATCCCTCATCCTCATGGCCATATCTAACACATGCCTGATGAATTTGTTCAATAATCACTTTAAGCTTATTGTTTATTTTTTCGCGTGTCCAGGAGTAACGAAGTGAATTTTGAGACATTTCTAAACCGGAAACTGCTACACCGCCAGCATTTGCTGCTTTACCAGGAGCATATAATATGCGGGCTTGTTCAAATACATGAATGGCTTCCGGAGTACTCGGCATATTTGCACCTTCAGCTACGCAGAAGCAGCCATTTTCTATTAACTTGAGTGCATCTTTTTTGTCGAGCTCGTTTTGAGTTGCATTAGGGAATGCAATATCACATTTTATGCCCCATGGCTTTTGCCCCTCATAAAATTCGACGCCGTATTTATCAGCATATTCTCTTATACGTCCACGTCTGACGTTTTTAAGTTCCATGATATAAGCTAATTTAGCGGTATCTATTCCTGTAGGATCATATATAAATCCTTCAGAATCCGACATTGTTAAAACCTTAGCTCCAACCTCAATACATTTTTCAACAGTATATTGGGCAACATTTCCAGAGCCGGAAATAACAACGTTTTTACCTGCAAGGCAATCTGCCCGGGTTTTTAACATTTCTTCGGCAAAATAAACAACACCATAGCCAGTGGCTTCAGGGCGAATTAAGCTTCCTCCCCATTCGTGTCCCTTACCCGTTAATACTCCGGTAAACTCACCTTTAATACGTTTGTACTGGCCAAACAGATAGCCAATTTCTCTGGCCCCTACACCAATATCACCAGCCGGAATGTCAATATCCGGACCAACGTGACGATATAATTCGGTCATGAAACTTTGACAGAACTTCATTACTTCGGCGTCAGATTTATCTTTAGGATCGAAATCTGAGCCTCCTTTTCCGCCACCCATAGGCAGGCCGGTTAAACTATTTTTAAAAACTTGTTCAAAGGCTAAAAACTTAAGTACGCTTAGATTAACTGATGGATGAAAACGTAATCCGCCTTTATATGGGCCAATTGCACTGTTCATTTGTACCCGAAACCCACGATTAATTTCAACTTCTCCGTTGTCATTAAGCCAGGGTACACGAAAAATGATAACTCTTTCGGGTTCCGTAATTCGTTCAAGTATTTTATTTATTTTATATTTTTCATGTTTTTCGGTAAAAGGAATGATAGATTCGGCTACTTCAAAAACAGATTGTAAAAATTCCGGTTCGTTAGTATTGCGTTCTCTTACTTTCCGCATAAATTCGTTAACGAGTACATCCATATTATTCAATAATATTTAACTTTTAATAAGATAATGATAACAGTAAGAAGTGCGATGATTTTTAACTGTTGAATGCGCTAATTTATGGGAATATTTTCTTTAATCGGTTTTTTTATTGTATTAAATTGGTTAATTGTTTCAATAAGTATTTAAGATTGACACAAATCAGACTCTTCTAATGGATAATGAGTTGGTGTAGATTATGACCTTAACTACTTATACTTAATAGTGTTTCTGCTTTCTTTTTACACAGACATAGAATGTTATATTTGCAATATCCTGATGAACTTTTATAAGTTCATTTCACATAAATAACTCATGGAGCTTTATTATTCATTTTCAGTATTAATTGTCCTTGCGGCTTTCTTTGCATATTTAAATCTGCGGTTCCTAAAGCTTCCATCCTCTATCGGAGTGATGGTTATTGCAATGGTTTCGTCAATACTTCTGGTTATAACAGGTAATATTTTCCCAAATGCATTTATTCATTTTTCAACTTTGCTAAAAGATGTTGACTTTACGGAAGTATTGATGGGTGCTATGTTAAATTTTTTATTGTTTGCTGGTGCTATTCACATTAATCTTCAGGATTTAAGAGAGCAACGCGCACCTATTATTGTCTTTTCGTCTATAAGCGTACTTATATCTACTTTTGCAGTAGGTGGCTTGCTCTTTTATATCAGTCCTTTATTAGGTTTCCAGATATCGTTTATTTATTGCCTGCTTTTCGGAGCTTTAATATCACCAACAGACCCGATAGCTGTTTTAGGTATTTTAAAAGAAGCGAAGGTCAGAAAGTCACTGGAAACGAAAGTTGCGGGCGAATCTTTATTTAATGATGGGGTTGCAGTAGTGGTTTTTGCTGTGATTTTACAATTGGCACAAGGTACTAACATCGATATATCTTTTACTCATGTTACCTGGCTGCTTATTAAAGAAGCATTCGGAGGCTTTTTGCTTGGTACTTTACTCGGATTTGTAGCTTCGGGTGCTATGCGCAGAATTGATGATTATAAAGTTTCTGTTTTAATAACTCTATCGGTAGTTATGGGCGGATATCTGATTGCACATTCTATGCATATTTCCGGGCCATTAACTATGGTAGCCGCCGGACTTATAATTGGTAATTATGGTAAAGATACTGCCATGTCTACCATAACAAAAGATTATCTAAATAAATTTTGGGAGTTAATTGATGATATTTTAAATGCTATATTATTTCTTTTTATAGGTTTCGAGTTATTGCTGATTCCTGAAATTGCCGATTATTGGTTAATCGGGATTTGTGGAATAGTCATTGTTTTATTCTCACGATTTATATCAATTTATCTCCCTGTTTTAATTATTCCGTTTAAATCTAAATTTACCAGCGGAACTATAAAGATTTTGGTATGGGGTGGTTTGCGTGGAGGTGTGTCTATCGCGTTAGCTTTATCCATGGAAGAAGGACCCAATAAGCCGCTATTAATTGGCATAACTTATTTTGTGGTTGTGTTTTCTATTGTGGTACAAGGATTAACCATAGGAAAGCTTGCTGACAAAGTTCTATCTAAAGAAGAAGAAGGATAAATATAAACGCAGCATGCTGAATGATAAATAAGTTTATAAGGCCTGATTTATTTCTTAAAGAAATATATTCTAATTGAAACCTGCATGAGCTTGCCGCTCACAAACCAGAATGAATAAGCCCATGCAAGCTTCATAGCCATTAAAACAAATTATTCTCTGATGAAAAACAGGAAATTGTCAAATTTATATTCCAGCGCCGATTGGGCAGAATTATGCTTGTGTGCTTCGTATCTAAAACCTATTTTCGCCCAAAATATATAGCTTCATTTTAGAAGCAGATGACATTTTCGTCTAACATTTAACTGTCTGGTTGGTTGATACTTCTAAGACTATTCAATAATGACATTGTTATCTGATAATTAATATCCACACAATTAATGAAGAATAAAGCTGAAGATGCGCTCATAAATCAAAAAAATATTAAATATCCGAATCGATTAAGCCGGATGTTTCTTTCCTTATATGATGTGGGCCAATTTGTTATGCGCTTCTTTAAAGAAGGATTTCTTCCGCCTTATGAAGGGAAAGAGCTTATGCGCCAATGTTATAATATTGGATATCGCTCTTTATTACTTATATCTACCACGGGATTTATTACCGGAATGGTATTTACAAAACAATCCAGACCTTCGCTTTCGGAATTTGGTGCAACTTCGTGGCTGCCATCTTTAGTGGCCATTGCTATTCTCAGGACATTAGCGCCCTTACTAACGGCATTAATTGCAGCAGGAAAGGTAGGCTCCAGTATTGGTGCCGAACTGGGGTCTATGCGTGTTACCGAGCAGATAGATGCGATGGAAGTATCGGCAACGAACCCCTATAAGTTTTTAGTAACCACCAGGGTTCTTGCAGCTACAATTACAATCCCTGTTCTTACCTTTTATACTGCAATAGTAGGTATGCTGGGAGCATTATTAAATGTAACGGTGAACGAAGGTACCAGTTATAAAGCTTTCTTTCAATCATCATTAGAATCGATTACCTTTTTAGATATCACGGCATCTACCGTAAAAGCAATTATTTTTGGTTTTACTATTGGGATGGTGGGTTGCTATCAGGGCTATAATTCATCTAAAGGAACCGAAGGGGTTGGTAAAGCTGCTAACTCGGCGGTTGTTATCGGCATGTTTCTGGTTTTTTTAGAGGAAATAACAACCGTACAATTCTTTTCATTGTTTAGATAATATGGTACAGAAAAGAACTACAAGCACTGAGCGGGTAATTGATATAAAAGGTTTAAGTAAATCGTTCGGAACACTTGATGTGTTAAAAGACGTTAATCTGGAACTTTATAAAGGCGAGAACCTGGTAGTGCTAGGAAAATCAGGTACCGGAAAATCGGTGCTTATAAAGATAATTATTGGCCTGTTAAAACCCGACCAGGGCGAAGTAGTTGTTCTGGGAAACCATGTTGATCAGATATCTTATAAAGAATTACTCGCTTTACGCTTGAAAGTAGGCTTCTCATTTCAAAACAGTGCTTTGTACGATAGTATGACTGTTAGAGAAAATCTTGAGTTTCCATTGGTGAGGAATCAGCGAAAACTTACCAGGGGTGAAATAAATAACGCAGTAGAATCTGTTTTAGATGCTGTAGGCTTATTACAAACAATTAATCAAATGCCATCCGAATTATCGGGCGGACAAAGAAAGCGTATTGGAATTGCCCGCACGCTTATTTTACAGCCGGAAATAATGCTGTATGATGAACCTACAGCCGGACTAGATCCGATTACTTGTTTAGAAATAAACAGTTTAATTAATGAGGTACAGGAACGTTATCATACCAGTTCTATAGTTATTACTCACGATCTTACCTGTGCAAAAGAAGTTGGAAACAGAGTAGCTATGCTGCTTGATGGCCGGTTTGAGCGCCAGGGTACGTTTGAGGAAGTATTTAATACTACAGATGAACGTGTGAAACCATTTTACGATTATAATTTTATTCAATAAGATATGCAAGTTACAGACGACCGTAAAAAGATCACGGTAGGGATATTTATACTAATAGGTATCATAATTTTTGTTGTTGGCGTTTTTACACTTGGAAGCCAGAAAAAAGCGTTTATAAAAAGTTTTGGTGTCAATGTGGTGTTTGATGATATTCAGGGGCTTAAAGCTGGAGATAATGTGTGGTTCTCTGGTGTTAAAATCGGTACAATAAAGAAAATTCATTTTTACGGAACCTCTCAGGTTCAGGTTTTCATGAATCTGGAGGAAGAGGCGCGTAAATATATCCATAAAGATGCTGCTGCCAGCATTAGTTCTGATGGTTTAATCGGAAATAAAATCATTGTTATTACTGGCGGAACGCTTAAATATCCTTTTATTGAAGATGGCGATAAATTGCGTGTTAACACTACTTTATCTACTGATGAAATAATGAAAACGCTGCAGGTAAACAATAAAAATCTGGTAGATATCACAACCGACTTTAAAGCTCTATCTTCTGCGTTGGTTGCTGGTAAAGGCACAGCAGGTATTTTATTGTCTGATGAAGAGATAGCACAGAATTTTAAAAGTATTGTTCAGAATCTAAAAGCTACTACTCAAGCTGCTAATAAAATGGCACTGGAGCTTAATACATTTAGCAGAAAGTTAAATGATAAAGACGGATTAACCAATAGGTTGCTTACCGATACTGTAGTATTTGCAAGAATTCAAAATTCGGTTAATGAGCTTCAGCAAGCTACAAAATCTACAGCTCAGCTTACATCAAATCTAAGTACAGCATCTGCAAAATTTAATCAGACTGATAATGCATTGGGTATATTGTTAAATGATACTCAAACTGCAGAGCAAGTCAGAGAGATTATGAAAAATCTAGAAGGAAGCAGTCAAAAGCTTGATGACGATTTAAAAGCACTTCAAAGTAATTTTCTTTTCAGAGGCTATTTTAAAAAGAAGGCGAAGGAAGAAGCAGCCAAATAATTTCTAAACAATTGATTTCCTGAATTCTCTTGTTTCCAATCATATACTGGAGAATGTCCGGCATTTAGATGATGTTCCTCGAGATATAAGGGAGAACAAGCTGACAGTGAAATATTTTCGGTTTTTTAATCATAAAAAGAGTGTATTTATAGCTTGACAGCCAATCGTTGGCTTGTTTTTTGTGAAATCTTAAATATTACAGGTATTCAGTTGGAATTGTATTTTCTGTAAAATATATCTGTAGCGTTTGGTTAAAAGTGGTCGTATAGACTTATAAACAAACACAAGCGTAATATGAATAGTAAACTAAAAAAGCTCTCTTTTATGAAAAATTTAAAAACTTACCTGCTTGCCTTTACACTACTGGCGGGCACAACAGCTCTGTTATCATCTTGTTTAAAAAATAAGGATAATAATACAGGTGACCCCATTTCAGCTTTAATGGTTGTTAATGGATTTACCGGAACGGCATCTACAGACTTTTATCTGAATACTCAGAGGGTTAATGACCAGCCAATAAATTATACTGTAAATACCGGCTATTTTAACATTTATCCTGGAACAAGACGTTTAACAGCCAAGAAAGGCGGTACTTCTACAACTATTGCTGATGTAAATTATACATTTGATGGCGGACACTATTTTTCCGTATTTATTGCTCCGAAATCAGATTTACAAGCCGATGTAGATTCAGCAACTTTTATTGTTTCTAAAGATTCGCTGGTTGCTCCGGAAACCGGAAAAGCAAGTATCCGGTTTGTGAATTTAACGCCAGGAGCACATAAACTAGATGTTACAGTTAAAGATGCTGCTACACCTCTCTTTAGTAATAAAGGATTTAAAGCAGTAACAGAATTTATTTCTGTAACTCCAAATGAAACGTATATTCTTGAGCTTTATGAAACCGGAAGTTCTGCTCTAAAATATCAGTTAGCTCCTTTTGCAGTACAGGCAGGAAAAATTTATACCGTTTATTCGAGCGGTTTATGGGATGGTACAAATTCTACAGCATTTGGTGCCAAATTTATTATCCACTAGCCTGATTTTTAAATTAGTTCTACGAATTGTTTAGAAACAAAAAATGCCTGACGTATTACGTCGGGCATTTTGTATAATATCCTGTTCTGCCTTAAAATAAATTATTCATCTGATAGGCCAATGCAATTTTAGAGCGATCTAATTCAACTGTTCTGTCTATGCGTACCAGGTAATCAGAAGTTTCGGAATAAAACTTCTGAATATAATTGCGATATTCTTCATTGTTGTTTTCAGGAAGCTTCGCGATAATATAGCTTTGAAGCAATGCATAATCTACCACAGAATCTTTCCAACTGCGATATTTAGCATGTCCGCGATTTATTCCAATAGCCGATGTTGGCCTTTTCCCTGCAAGTTTCATCCCGAACAGGTTGTGGTTCTCTTTAAAAATATCTGAACTAAAGTTTCCCGTTTCTAACCGTGCCTGTGCCAGCACCGTTTCCGGATATTTAATTTTCAATTCTTTCATAAAAGAAAGCAGCGCTTCTTCGGAAAACTCCTCGTTAAAAGCAGTATTATTATTCAGATTGTTTTCAGACGCATTTACTGTAGATATGGGAGAAAAATAGCTCCCGATTCCATAGCTTATTGAAATAATTAAAGCATAATAAATGAATTTTCTTTTGCCCATCTTTCTTAACCCTTCTAATCTTCTCATAAGATGTGTGTTTGTTGATTTTTTATTATTCATTCTATCCGGCAGAAATTCTATCGGATTTGAAAGCTTAAACGTGATGCTTTTTTATTTATTTTAATTTTTTGTGAGCGGTTAATGCCATGTTGGTGCCTATTGTTCAACAGGTTATATTTATAATTTGGGTTAAGCATAACATGTTTTCATGGTTTAAACTCTTTTAAACCTGTTTTTTGCAAGCCTGGCTTCATTAATGATGTTCAAAAATTCTTCGTCTACTTTTAAGTTTATGAATGGTTTTTAGTTCAAAAAAGACATAAACATTACAAACTGTCTATAATTTAGTCATGTTATTAATCTGATAGAAAAAGATACTTCATGGACAATTCCAATCAGGACACTTTAAGCGAAAAACTATTTGAAATGAGATTACACGATATCTATAACAAGCATTCCTGGCTCAGTTATGAAATATCTCAGGATGATTTTGTGAAGCTGTTCCCGGTCTTTTATAAAAAGGGGCGTGCCGTTTTACCTGATAAGCCTGTTGGTTTCGATTTAGACAAGTCTGTATTTTTAGAGGTTCTGGTAGCTTTCAGACAAAGTTTTTAATATAAAATGAGGAATTGAAATCTTAAACAAAATTTTTCAGAACTATTCTGGTTATCAGGTGTTGGGTAAGTATATATAAATATGAAAGATATGAAGACTTATAAAGACTTACTTAACAAGGCAGAATCTTTAATTAAAGATGTAAACAAAGGAACTTCACGTCATGATAGTGACACAGGTAAAATTTTAGCCGCAGCTGTTATAGGCCTTGCAGTTGGCGGGATATTAGGTATTTTATTTGCACCTACAGCCGGAGCAGAAATAAGAAGCAATATTGCTGATTCTGTTGGCGAGCTAAGTGGTACTGTACGCGATAAAGCCAAACAAGGAATTGATAAACTTGCAGATTTGAAAGATCAGGCGGTAGATAGCGTGCGCTCTAAAACTGGTAGTCCGGTAACGGATGCTGAGCAGCCTGGCGCTTAGAATTAATTAACACTCTTGAAAGAAAGTCCGCATTTTAGCGGACTTTCTTGTTTACTGAAATGCTATTCTTTATTCAATTTCGACAAAGCCGTTCCTCTAAAGGTAACTACTGCGCCGTCGGAAATTTTGTATTTAATATTCTTAATATCCAGGTCTAATACTTCAACTGTACTTTTGCCTCTTACATCTAAATTTACCTTATCAATATTATTGTCGGAGTTGATAACTAAGGTGCCATTTCCGGCTTTATCTCCAACTGTAGCATTCAATGCTTTGAGCTGGTTGTCGTCAAGTTGTAAATACGTATTTGCAGCTAGATTGATTAACAAAGAATCATACCTGAAGCCGCTGATATAGCATCGGTTGTTTTGGTATGTAGTTACAATACTGTCACCGTATTTGCCTTTATACTTTCTTACTTTACCAAAAGCTTCTGCATCAATTTGTTTAACTTCCGGACTAATAATTATAACGCTGGCTTGATATCCAGAATAGTTCCTCTCTTTTCCTTTTGCGCTCAAATCAATAATTAGTTTTTTCCCTTCTTGTGAAACATCGACCATGCCTTTGGCATTTTTATTTATCCATACAGCTTCTTTTTCACCGTATTCTACTTTTGCTATTATATTATTGGCTGCTTTAAAATTGATAGCGTTAAAATCTGTAATGTCGGCTTTCTCATAACCGTTAAACCGGTTCGTTTTCTGATATTCCTGAACCCCTATTTTATTTATTTTCTGATATTCGTCTCTTAATCCAAAATCGTAAAGTAACAAAGAACCGAGAATAATAATTACGGCTGTAGTCATTAATATATTACTTGTTTTCATGATGTTTTAGGTTTATAATGTTCTGTTTTAAAATCTTCAAAGCGCTTAGCTATTTCATTTAAATCGATATCAAGAAAATAGATATTTTTAAAAAAAATGGGCAGCTCCTGCGTTAGAAAGCGTTCTTTACGGTATGTTTTTATTTTTTCTATAGCATCTGAATTTACAAAAAAACCAATACCTCTTTTGTTAGCTATAACTGCTTGTTGTTGTAAAAACTCATAGCTTCTTACTACTGTGTTGGGGTTTACCTGCAATTCTATAGCTAAATCTCGCACCGAAGGTATCTTTTGTTCTACCGGCCATTTTCCAAGTAGTATATTCTCACTCACATATCCTGCAATTTGCAGGTATATCGCTTCATTGTCTCTAAATTCCATATTATACTTCTTTTTCCTTCAATCTGTAAAACGAGCTTGCCCACAAAATCAACACAACGGTTAGTAACATTATTAGAAGGTAAGTATATACCGACTCCGTCATTGATAAAGAAACATTTGTATATTCCGAAGATGTTCTGACACTAACATTGGTAAAGGGTATTGCCATTTTGATTTCTGGTGATATTAGTGACCTTAGTGTTTGAAGGTTAAGAAATATTAAAAGAAACCCGCCTATAAAAAGAGTAAAAGCTGTTTTTATAAAATGATACTTTTTAAAGAAAATTGAACCCCACAAAGTAAATGCATGCAGCACTGTGTAAATATAAAATACTATGTATACCTTTTCATCGCGTGAGAATAAGTCCAGAACCAGATTTATATCCTGACCTGGTTTTAAGGTTGACGCTTGATTTACTAACATCGCAACGAGGTAAAATGCAACTATGAAAAGCACTTGAAATATTACAAATGTATATACCCATCCTATAAAATACTTTTCGAAATGTGATGCAGGAAGGGTTAGCATACTTATTGCCTTTTTCTTATTCCCGAAATCGGCAAAGACAGTGCTGGTAAAAATAGTGCCCGACAGCAAAAGCAAGAAAATAAAAATGGGTATTTGTACTTTATCTGATATTTTACCTCCGGTCATGTAGGCCACGTAGCTCATGATGAGAAACATAACGCCAAATAGGACAAAAAAAGACATCAAATAAGTCTTATAATTATCGGCAGTATGTTTTTTAAATAACAGTAAAAACCGGTTTAGGTTAAAAACTTGATTCATGGCTTTAATTTTAGATGGTTTGTAATGAGGTTATTTTCGCTTATCAAAGCATTAAACAGAAGTTCCATATCTACTTTACTGTTACTATTATTGGTATTAGCCATAATTGTATTAATGCCTATATGCCCTTCTTCGGTATATAAAATTTCTGATCCATTTATGGATAATGTATTGCCGAATTTTAATTTTTCAGAAATGTAGTCGAGGCTTGCATTTAAAACAATCTCTTGTTTATGTAAAACCACTAAGCTGTCAATCAAGCTATCCAAATCTCTTACCTGATGCGTAGAAATAATAATGCAGCGGTTTTCTGTAAGAGCGGCGGCTATTATTTTTCGAAACTGGCTTTTTGATGGAATATCCAGGCCGTTAGTTGGCTCATCCATTATTAATAAAGATGTATTTGCCGCAAGGCCAAAAGCTATCATTACTTTTTTCTGCTGCCCGAATGAAAGTTTGTTTAACTTACTTTCAGCCGGTACATCAAATTCATTCAGCATTTTCAAAAATGCTTCATAATCGAAGTTAGGATAAAAATGTGCTGTACTTTTAACAAATTGAGCCGAGGTTAAGGCGGGTAAGTACATTTCTTCAGGAATGAAAAATAATTCCTGTAAAAATGCAGGCAAACGTTTGGAGGAAATAAATCCTTTTACCTTGCAGGAGCCTTCCAGAGGAAAAGCTAAACCGGCAATATTTTTAAGGAGTGTTGGTTTTCCCGCTCCGTTTTTTCCAAGCAGTCCGTAAATGTGACCTTCCTTTAATGATAGATCAAGGTTTTTGAACAGCAATTTCTTTTTGCTGTAACCAAACGATAGGTTAGTTAGTTCAATCATTGTTGTAGTGTACTAGTTATATAATACACTGCAAATGTATATAATGGTTTTATATATTCAAACAAAATTTGATTTTCTTTTAACTAACTATTAATATTATGAGTAGAGCTTTTTCAAATTATATGGTAATTCGTGCATAAAGCGAATCAGAAATCTTTAAAAATTGAGCTATTTAAGCACTCTTATAATAATTTATAAAATTGATACGAAATATTTCGCGTCAATTTTATACCTTGATTAATATCATGGATATTGAAACCCTCAGAGAATATTGTCTTCAGAAAAAAGGCGTAACCGAATCCCTGCCTTTCGGTCCTGATGCGCTTGTGTTTAAAGTGGGAGGTAAGATGTTTTTATTAGCAGACTTGGAAAGTGCCGCAAGCTTTAATGCCAAATGCGATCCGGAAAGGGCGATTGCTTTGCGTGAGGAATTTGAAGAAATAATTCCAGGCTTTCATATGAGTAAGGTACATTGGAATACTGTGAGTATGACAGGGAGATTAAGCCATATGCAATTGCAGGAACTAATTGATCATTCCTATGATTTAGTTTATAAGAGTTTAACCAAAAAAGTTAAGGAAGAAGTCAATAACGAAATAACAGATATTTAATCTTCATTTAATAGTGGTAATATGGAATGGGAAATAAAAAACAATCAGTTAGTAAAAGAATTTGAATTTAAAGATTTCTCGGAAGCCTGGGCCTTTATGAATCGTGTAGCCCTGGCTGCAGAGAAGATGAATCATCATCCGGAATGGACGAATGTTTATAATAAAGTTTCAATAAAACTGAGCACACATAGTTCTGGCAATATTGTTACTCAAAAAGATAAAGATCTGGCCGCTAAAATTGATGCCTTGCTGAATAATCTATAAGCTTATCCAGCCACCGGTTTTATCGCTTTCTTTAATTGCTTCAATAACTTTCATGTTATTTACCGCATCATAAAGCGAAGTCGGGACATCCGTATCATCCAAAATTGCTCTGGAAAAAGTATCTCCCTGCAATGTATATTGATTATCAGGTTCAAACAGAATTTCTTCCTTGCTTTTATTAATCTCAAGCCATATACGTGTTGTTTCGTCGGGCGGAATGTTAACCGGGATTTCTATATCAATAAAGCCTTTTGTTCCATAAATTGTAAAGCTTTGCGAAGGTGCCAATTGTGTAGAGCAGGTAAAGGAGGAGGTGCCGGTTCCAAAATCCATCATCGCAGATGCCATTCTATCTGTTCCGGTATGTTCATCGTAATTAACCAGTCCCTGAACCCGTGAAGGCTCTTTATCTAAAATATAGCGCGATTGAGAAATGCAATAACATCCGATATCCATCAGTCCGCCGCCACCGGTTTCAATTTTATTACGAATATTATCCGGATCATCATTATAATAGGAGAAAAAAGCCTGGATGGTTTTAATATCTCCAATTCTTCCATCCTTAACCAGCTTTTTAACAAATAGCCATTGGGGATGGAACCGATACATAAACGCTTCCATTACCTTTAAACCCGGATATTTCTTTTGGGCATCAAGAAGCTGTTTCGCTTCATCAGCAGTAAGCGCAATTGGTTTTTCGCATAAAACATGTTTACCAGCCTCCAATGCTTTTAATGTCCAGGGAACGTGCATGTGGTTAGGCAAAGGAATATACACGGCATCAATTTCCGGATCGTTTAGAAGCTCCTGATATGAACCGTGCGTCTTTTTTATGCCCAGTTTTTGCGCGGCAATATCTGCCTGCTCTTTATTCCTGGAAGCAATAGCATTTACCTCACTGTATTCGCCAGCCTGCATTGCCGGAATAACTTTATCTAAACCAATTTTTGCGGTACTTAAAATACCCCATCTTACTTTTTTCATAGTATACTGTTAGCTATAGAATCCAAACTTATAAATAAAAAATGCTAACGTTTAATTAAGTTTAAAAGAGGCTATCATGTTTTGCTTACTTTCGTGCTTTTAAATAGTTCATGTTAGATATTTTATTCCACGACGAGTATTTAGTTGCCGTAAACAAACCTCATGGGTTATTGGTACATCGTTCGCCTATTGCAATGGACGCCCAGGAATTTGCTTTGCAGTTACTCCGCGACCAGATAAATCATTGGGTGAATCCTGTTCATCGACTGGATAGAAAAACCGGTGGTATATTATTATTTGCTTTAGATAAGGAAATTGAGATTGCTATGCATCAGCTATTTGCTCAAAATTTAGTAGGGAAGAAATATCTTGCAATTGTTCGTGGGCATACACCTGATAAAGAAGAAGTAGATTATCCATTGCGTAAAGAAAATGGTGTATTGCAGGACGCTTTTACAACTTATAAAACATTAAAACGTGCAGAAATTCCGATTGCATTAGGGGCGCATGTAGCCTCGCGCTATTCGCTGGTAGAAGCAAGTCCGCAAACGGGACGTATGCACCAGCTTAGGAAACATTTTGCTCATGTAAATCATCCAATAATTGGCGACAGGCCACATGGATGCAATAAGCAAAATAAGTTATTTAAAGAAACCTGGGAGATGACAACAATGATGCTTCATGCTTCAGAAATAACTTTTATTCATCCTGTAACCAAGGAGAATGTTAATATTAAAGCGCCTTTACAGGATGAATTTAAACGAGTTATGAATTTGATGAATTGGTAAATTGATATGGAGCCATCCGCTATAAAAACCTTACGATTATTCAATCAGCAACTTATAAGCCCTCAGTTTAATGATGTAAAATCGCTTGTAAAATATTTAGGAGCTATACAGGCTCAGGATTATAACATGGCCAAATGGGCTCTTGGTTTGCGATTGCCAGGTTCTACAGATATTGCGATTGAATATGCAATTAATGCTGCAGAAATTATACGGACCCATATTCTCAGGCCAACCTGGCATTTTGTTGCTGCAGATGATGTTCGTTGGATGATGGAACTTACAGCAGCCCATATTAAAACCGCTATGAAGTCATCCAACCGGCAATTGGGCTTAGATGAGGATATTTTTAAACGCAGCAACGAAATCATAAGAAAAGCATTAACCGGTCAGAATTATTTAACCCGTATTGAACTATGTGAAATAATGAACAAGTCTGGCATTAATACAAGCGATTTACGTTCATCGCATCTGATGTTTAGGGCCGAGTTAGACTTAATTGTGTGCAATGGTCCCATACGGAATAAGCAATCTACGTATGCACTGATGGATGACCGTGTTCCGGAAACAAAGAAGCTAAGCAGGGAAGAGGCATTGGCCAAACTTGCCACCAGGTATTTTAAAAGTCACGGCCCGGCAACCCTAGCCGACTTTAGCTGGTGGTCGGGATTATCTTTAACCAGCGCTAAGTCTGCATTAAATCTGATACAATCTGATGTATTGAATGAGGTTATTGATGGAAGTATTTATTGGTTCTTTGACACGGGTATAGCTCCTGCCGACGTGAAATCGTTAGATTTACTTCCGGCTTATGATGAGTTTTTAATCAGCTATAAAAATAGAGGAGCATCGCTTCAGCCTGGATACGCAAAAGATGTGATGACAAATAATGGGATTTTTAAGCCGGTAATACTCTTTAATGGGGAAGTTGTTGGAATTTGGAAAAGACTGATTAAAAAAGACAGTGTGGTGGTAGAACCTCTTTTTTTTAAGCCTGTTACTCCACTTCAAAAAAAAGAACTATTATTGAATTTGAAATTATACAGCAGTTTTCTTGACAAAAAACTTATTGTAATTGGTGAATTCTAATTTGACAAGCTTGTTATCATCCTATGATAAGATTAACCTTACTGATTATTCTCTTGCTTTTATCATTACTTGCGCTTTATAAGGCCCATACGTATCATCTCTGGCTTATATCGATATTGGTTACAGAATTTCCAATGGTATTTGCAGGTTTAAGCATGTTATTAGTTATCTGCGGAATATGGGCGGATAATTATGAGCTTTCAGGAACAATTATTGGAACCATCGCTTGTTTAATATTCTTGATTCCGGTTATACGTGCCGCCGCTATCAGTAAAACCCTCGAATCGCAATTAAACAAAGCATTCGGTTTAGGTGCTGTATTAGATAAAAAGCCATTTGTGATTTCCGGCATGCTTGCTGGAATAAATACCCGCAGATCCAACTTTAGGGAGTTTACGTATTGCTCTTATCCGGACAAGACTTTAAAGCTAGATTTTTATCCAGCGAAAGCAGAAGGCAAACGGCCTTGTGTATTAGTAATTCATGGAGGTTCCTGGAAAAGCGGCGACAACAAACAATTACCAGAGCTCAATTCTTATTTAGCAACTTCAGGATATCATGCAGCGGTTATAAATTATCGCCTGGCGCCAAAATATCAAAACCCTTCGCCTGTAGAGGATGTTAAATCTGCTCTCGAATATATTCAGCTTCATGCGGATGATCTTCAGATAGATATGGACAATATTGTTTTGCTTGGCCGCTCTGCTGGTGCACAAATTGCCTTAGTTGCGGCTTATGGATTGAAACATCAGGGCTTAAAAGGTGTAATTAATTTTTATGGTCCGGCGGACATGGTTTGGGGATACGCTGCACCAGCCAAGCGATTGGTTATGAATTCCCGGAAGGTTATGGAAGATTATCTTGGCGGAAGTTATGATAAGGTGCCTGATAATTATTCAGCCAGCTCGCCGCTAAACTTTATATCGGCTACATCGGTTCCAACGTTAATTATTCATGGTGAAAACGATGTACTGGTCTCTTACGACCATAGCATTCGTTTACAAAATAAATTAAACGAGAATGGTGTCAAAAACTATTTTCTCTCACTTCCATGGGCAACACATGCATTTGATTATACTTTAAACGGTCCTGGCGGACAGCTTTCTACCTATGCCGTTTTAAAGTTTTTAAATAGCATAACGCTTAAAGAACAACCGGCACAGTAATTAAATCATATTCATTTTGGGACGTGTTTATAAACAGATTTATGATTATAAAAGCGTTCATTGTTGAGTTTTAAATGATAAGCTAATCGTAATTAATAGGAAGCCGTAAATCTAAAGGGCTGCCAAAGCTTACAAATAAATATCAAGCATTTTGCGCCAATGTTTTGCATTATGCGCTTCGCCATCCCAAATAAAAAGTTGATTATAGATTCCTTTACTGGTTAGCTCCTGATTCAGCCTTTTGTTGTTTTCGAGAAATGGATCCTCCTGCCCAACCACCAAAATAATTTCAAGCCGGCGTAAGGCATTCAGCAAATCCTGTTCAGAGATATTGTGAATATATTGAGAAGGCATATTGAAATAAATGGTTTCATTCCAATAACCTTCAAGTAAATCATTGTAATGGCTTAACTGTTTTGTTAAATCGTATCTGCCACTCATGGCCACAATTTTATTGAAGTACTGAGGGTATTTAAATGCGAAATTTACTGCGTGATAAGCACCCATGCTGCATCCTGCAGATATCATATACGAATTGGGATTTTTGAAATGTATCAGGGGAAGTACTTCGTTTAAAATATATTGTTCGTATTGTAAATGCCGGGCGATCTTTTGGCCGGGAAAAGCACCCTCGCTATAAAAGCTTTCGTCATCAATGCTGTCTACGCAATATATCTGTAAAAACCCCCGCTCAATTTTATGTTGCAGCGTTTCAATTAATCGCCAGTTTTCATATTCATAAAAGCGTCCGTTCCTCGGAGGAAAAAATAACACAGATGCACCAGAATGGCCGAAAATTAATAATTCCATTTCTTTTTCTAAAGCCGGACTGTACCATTTGTGGTATTCTCTGTTCATCTGCAAACATGCGTTAAAGATTAACCGTGGCTGGATATTCTGGATAAAAGCATTTGTTTCCAGAGTTCAAAACCTTCGGCACTTAAATGCAAATCATCGTGGTCGAAATATTCTTTTTTAGGGTAACCATTTTTATCGATCATCTTATTATAAACATTAATAAATGTCCAGTTATCGAGGTTTTTATTGATTTCATTTTCAATAAGATAATTAGTGTATTTTAAACTCTCAATAATATTCCAGCGACTCAGACTTGGTTTAATGGAAATGAAATAACATGGAATATCATCATAGCGTTCCTTAATTCTAACTGTAATTTGCTGGAAGAAAATAAAAACTTCTTCAGGATGTCTTCCATCTCCCAAATCATTATCACCAGCATACATTATGATAGATTTTGGATGATATGAGGCAAATATTCTATCAAAGAACCATACACAAGCTGCAAGTGTGGAACCTCCAAAACCTAAATTTACAGGTTTGTAAGGATGGAAATCTTCGTAAAGCGTGTCCCAAAGGCGTATGGATGAACTACCATAAAAAGCGGTTTCGGGCCTGTATTTAAGATTTTTTCCTTCTTTTTCTAAGTGTTTAACTTCTTCTTCGTACCAAATCATTGTATTGTTTTAATACTACAAGATAAGGTTATTCTATGTTTCGATTTATATTTCCAAATGATCGGAACGGCTTGATATGGCGTATCTTTGCGCTTCTAAAAAGTCATAATGATAAAGAACGCACTTGAAAACCTGAAAATAAATGCCCTGAACGAAATGCAGCATGCATCACTTAATGCTGCAAAAGAGAGGGACGTGGTTCTTCTGTCGCCAACCGGCTCCGGCAAAACCCTGGGCTTTTTATTACCTATCCTAAATATGCTTGATTCGGAAGTTCAGGGTGTTCAGGCGCTCATTATAGTTCCATCCCGTGAATTAGCTTTGCAGATAGAACAGGTTTTTAGAGCAATGGGGACTGGTTTTAAGATAAATTGTTGTTATGGAGGCCATAACACTAAAATCGAAAAAAATAATCTTTCGCAACCACCAGCGGTACTCGTTGGTACGCCGGGACGCTTATCTTACCATGTTAGAAACGAGAGTTTTAAAACAGATACGGTTAAATTTTTAGTGTTGGATGAGTTTGATAAAGCTTTAGAGTTTGGGTTTCAGGATGATATGACATTTATCATCAGGAGCTTAAGAAATCTTAAAAAGCGAATGCTTACTTCGGCTACAGAGATGCAGGAGATTCCTGATTTTACAGGGTTAAAGAATCCAATCGAGATAAATTTTTTAAAAACGAGCACATCGGCGCAGGATTTAGAGCTGAAAGCGATAGTTTCTCCGGCTACAGATAAGCTGGATGCCTTGTTTTCGCTGATTTGTAAAATAGGCGGCAGGCCGACACTTGTCTTTTGTAACCATCGCGAAGCTGTGGATAGAATAAGCGACTTGCTTTTCGAAAGAGGTATTACTCATGATGTTTTTCATGGCGGAATGGAACAGGAGGACCGTGAACGTGCTGTTTTGAAATTTAGAAATGGGAGTCATAATTTATTAATAACTACCGATTTGGCTTCTCGTGGATTGGATATTCCTGAAATTGAATATATTGTTCATTACCAGCTACCGCATAATGAACAAGCGTTTTTACATCGAAACGGCCGCACAGCAAGAATGCATGCCAAAGGAACCGCGTATTTGATTTTGACAGAGGACGAAAGCCTTCCGTATCTTAAACAAGAACCGGTCATAGAGGAATTGTCTGAAAAAAATGTAATTCCAAAACCTGCGCCATGGGCAACCTTATATATAGCAGCAGGAAAAAAAGATAAAATTAATAAGATTGATATAGTTGGATTGCTATTACAGAAAGGTGGCCTGGATAAAGAGGATCTTGGATTGATAGAGGTGCTGGATCATACATCGTATGCCGCTGTTAAACGAAATAAAATAGAAAAAGTAGTTCATCTAATCAAAAATGAAAAGATTAAAAACAAGAAAATTAAAATAGAGATTGCGAGATAGTTTTTTTTCAAATAACTTATTTAAAGTCTGTTATATACTTTAATATAAAGTTTATGTAAATTATTAAAACATTCCGAAAGGTTGCTTTCGGAATGTTTATAGTACGCACAATTATTAAATTTTATCTCCCACTAAAGCTAAACACTGAATTGCTGATAAACCCCATTGAGCAACTCCATTTGTTGATAAGCCTTTAGCTTCATTTATCGGATTTAATACCATTGGTCCCTCTATTCGATCTAATGTTGGTTTATTAGATCTGGTAATACCGCCGCTGCCGTTATAAAATTCATCCCAGGCACGTTCCGCAAGTTTCGAATCGTTTTTTCGGTGAGCGGCCAAAGCTGTTAACCTGGAATGACCCTGGCGCAAGTTTAATTTGCCAAGGTCATTTCCCAACGACTTAACCTGCTCTTCAGCTGATGCATTATATAATTCGCAATATTGCAGCCATGCTTTCTCAAAAGCGGGCATCTTCACTGTTCTTATAAGTTCTGAGCAAACCTCTACCAAGCCAAAAGCAGCGGCTAAATGCGTGGCGGAAGCCTGCTTTCCTGTACTGATATTGAATTTTCCGGTTTCCAGTTCCATCATTCCTCCCGAAGAGAAAAAGCCTTTAGGCTGCGCAGCAATGGTACGCATGCTATTAAGCAGCTTATCGCCAATTTTTTTATTGCCGGTTCTTTCCCATTCCGTAAGCCATGCACCCGCTAATGCGCCCCAATCCGTTCCAAACCCGATGTTTGCAAAGTTGCCGTCAGGGTTTGCCTCGGTTTGTGGTCCTCTGCGAACCTTTCGGTTAGGTTGTATCACAAGTAATGATTTATCTGCGTTTACTTGTTCCCGCATTAAATCGCCTACCCGTTCATCAGCCGTAAGGTAATAGTAATACCTGCGATTGGTTGCAGTACTGATACGTAATTGCTTGGCACTGCATCCCCAATGCATAACATTGTGTCGGGAGCCAAGGGGTGCAAAGGGACCGGTATGATGCACATCAACCTCGCCGGTATGTCTTGTCATCGCTTCGGCTGTTCTAAAGGCATCAGCACGTCCTGTACGAAGGAAATAATACCAAAGCCATAAATCTGTGGAGAGTTCCGAATTATCCCAGGCAAAGCCTCCTATGTCGTATTTCCATACATGTCTGTCCTGGTCGTAACTGTGCATCACATCTCCATAGTTCCAGAAGCCATACCATCTACGTTGATCTATTTCATTTTTATAGAAATCGTAGTACCAATCCAGTTTATCTTCAATTTCTTTCTTCTGGGGTGTAGAACGGTTGGGAAGACTCCAACTGCCGCCAAAGATTTCCATGTCTTTGTAGTGCCCGGGTTCACATAAAAGCATTGGAGGGGTACTTATTATATTCGCTATTTCTACCAGCTTTTCTCTTACGGGAGTAGCAGATAGGGCCCAAATCATTAATTCGCTGGTACGTGCAACGCCTTTTGGCGTACCAAATCCTGGCTCATAGTCTTCGTAGGTTACATTCATGGCTTTTAGCTGCTTGTCGTAGGTATCCAACCCCATTCCATCATGATAAAAGCGTAAATCCATAGCAGGAGAGTCGGGGGCCCATATCCACATGGTAATTTCTCCGGTATCGGTTGTCGCATTACGGATATCTAATTGCGCAGGATGGCTTTGCCAAAAGTTGCGAATGCCAAAAGCCAACCCGCCGGAAGGTGTGCCTAAGAAACCAGTACCGGAAGATCTGCGGCCCTGATCTGAATTTAACCAGGTGTGCCCGGGTTTAGTACGTTTCCGGATTTCAAATGAATCGGCATTGGGCTGATAAAGTGTATAGTCTCCGAATGCAGGAATATACTGAAGTGTGTCTGCATCCTGTCCTGTAATCGTTACGTTTCGGCCGTTTACTTGATCTATAGATACTTTATTTCCAGGCCCATGCCTTAATCCGCTTAAACCTCTTATTCCTTCAGCAAACACACCATTTTCTTCACCGGCAAAACGTATATGGCGATTGTGAAATTCATCGTTAAAGGGTATTGAGAAGCGTAAGCCTAATCCTTTTATAAAATTCTTATTTTCATCACCATCGTAAATTATGGTGTGCATAATTCTTAGAGATTCTGCTCCTGCATAAAAGTAAATACGTAAAATAAATGGCAGCCACCCATCTCCGATGGAATTGGTGTGTTTACCCTCTATTTTTACAACAGAACGTATATCTCCCTTTTGTTCTACACTTACAGAAGATATTTCTCCTGTAAACTGTTCTGTTTTGATTATTCCATCTGCATTAGGTTCAATTCTGTCCTGACTCAGCATCACTAATTTACCATTATTGGCTATTTCCTTGCCCTCTCTGACGATAGACGATATAAGCGTTTTTCCCTGTTTTTCTATTCTGCAAAGAATAACACCAGTGTTAATTTCTATGTCTTTTGACGTTTCTTTTATTACAATCGGAGTTTTAGCTTTACTTGAGGTTCCACTTGTAATTTTCAATATACCAGGCTTTAATTCTTCAGAGCCTATTGCATGTCCGGTCCATTTTAATGAACCATCAGGCCAGTAAGCCAATGGCCAGGACTGTACAGGCATTTTGTTTCCTTCAGAGTCTATTATAGCAAATGTGGCGTTTTTCTTATGTTGGCCCTCTTTCCATGGCACACCCCATGTTGCACCCGCAAATAACGATGGTGTTTTATTATCCAGCCATTTTAGTTTTACAGGGTTGTTAACCGCAATGTTTGAAGTATTTTGAGCATCCATCCATGAACCAAAAGCAGAAGTTATTGGTATCGAGGCTGCTATGACTGCGGAGGTTCTTACAAAATCGCGCCTGCTAATTGAGAATTTTTTCATGAAAATGATAAGTCTTTTATGAATGACTAAACTAAATTACTGTTAGCACAACTTACAAAATAGAAAGTAACAACTTCGTTGGAAAATAAAATAGCCTATTCTTTCAATTATCAAGCAGAATTAAAGATAAGCATTCGTCGGCACAACTTACAGAACATACTTTTATTTATTGTTTATATAACTTGTGTAAATACCTGAATATATATGATATATATTTAATGTCAAGACAAGTTGTCAGTCGTATAAATGCAAGCTAAGAGTATAATTTTCGACATTCAGGGAACAATTTGATTTTATATTTTTGCATTTTAATAGTACTATTGATTTTTGACTTTCAGCATAACCGGCCTTTGCCAGACGGTACTGATGAATGAGTTTTTGTATTAAATTAGAAATTTGGAACAAATCAACTACGTGGAGCCGTATAATGAGGGGAATCTTTTCTGTATGTTTTTTCCAATATAAGCTCCTGTAATATGAATGCGTTCTCAGATTATCATAAAAAATACATTATCAAGATTGGAGCAATCATTGTAATTTCTTCAATTGTAATAATAGGCCTGAACTTTTATTCCATAAAAATCCTTTCATCTATCAGGGCGTATGTAAATGGAGAATCAGAATATTCAAAGGGCCAAAAAGATGCAACCAGATATTTAACGGATTTTATACAAACTTCCGATCTGAAATCCTACCGCTTATTTAAGCAAGAGCTGGCTGTTCCAGTGGCTGATAGTATAGCACGGCTTGCCTTACAAAAAGGAAAACCAGATAGCGTTGTAAGGAGTGCTTTTTTACAGGGAAGAAATCATCCCGACGATATCGGAAACTTAATCTGGTTATTTAAAAAATCTAAAAGTTTTCCTTTTTTTGGTGATGTTATTGATCGCTGGGCTGCCGCAGATCGCGATATCGGAGAATTAGATGAAATTGGTGATTTTATTTATAATTTAAGGAGCGAGAAGTTAAATCCTGCAGTTGCCTCGGCAATGATTCTGAACGTAAACACAATTAACCGCCGTTTAACCTATAATCAACAGAGTTTTTCTATAAAGCTAGGGGAAGCTTCCAGGTTAATAGCAACCTGGCTTATCGTTATTAATATCTTTTTTATCCTGTTTATTTTAATTACTGCCGGAGTATTTGCCAGGAATACGTTTAAAAAGCTTGCAGAATCGCAACGGTTGATTATAGCTCAAAACAATGCAAAAGATGAATTTATGAGCATTGCTTCTCATGAATTAAAAACACCGATTACCAGCATGAAAGCGTCTTTGCAAATTTTGGAACGATTTGCAAAAGAAAACCCTAAAAGCAATAAAATGCATCCTTTTATCATCAATGCTAATAAACAGGTAAACCGGCTTACTGGCTTAGTAAAAGAACTTTTGGATGTAACAAGGATTCAAAGTGGTAAACTTGAAATAGCTAAAGAAACATTTTTATTAAATGAACTTATAAAAAATGTGGTAGATGAAACCACACAAGCATCGCAACACAGCTATTTTATAGAAGATTTTCCCGAAGTGTATGTTCATGCAGATTCTACCAGAATTTACCAGGTGATAGATAATTTTTTGTCTAATGCAGCCAAATATTCAGGTGATGGTAACCAGATAAATCTTTGGGTTGAATTGAAGGATGATGAAGTGAAACTATGTGTTAAAGATTTTGGTCCCGGAATCCCGGGCGAAAAGCTGCCGCTGTTGTTTGATCGGTTTTATAGAATAGAAGAAACCAGCCAAACGGTTCAGGGACTTGGCTTGGGACTCTATATCTGCAAAGAAATTATTAAAAATCATGATGGCGATATAGGCGCTGATAGTGAACTAGGGAAGGGCAGCATATTTTGGTTTACTTTACCCTTGAAGACAGAAGCAATTGCTTCTGCCGATGAGTTGGTGTATCAAAATTGATCCGTCAGAGATTGGAAATTAGTACTTATCAATCTCAAATCTCATATCTCAAATCCCGAATCTCCTGTTAACTTTGCAAACTCTAATATTTTGATAATGACAACGAATGAGATAAGGAAAGCATTTTTAGATTTTTTTGCAAGTAAAGGCCATCAGATTGTTCCTTCCGCACCTATTGTGGTAAAGAACGACCCCACCTTGATGTTCACTAATGCAGGAATGAACCAGTTTAAAGATATTTTTCTTGGCGAAGCACCTGTTAAATACTCACGTGTTGCAGATACTCAGCGTTGTCTGCGTGTTTCTGGTAAGCATAACGACTTAGAAGAAGTTGGGATTGATACCTATCATCATACGATGTTCGAAATGCTGGGTAACTGGAGCTTCGGTGATTATTTTAAAGAAGAAGCCATAGAATGGAGCTGGGAACTATTAACCGGCGTATATGGTATTCCCAAAGACAGGTTATACGTTACCGTTTTTGAAGGTGATGAAAAAGAAGGATTACCGAAAGATCAGGAAGCTTACGATTTCTGGAAAAAATGGATTGCAGAGGATAGAATCCTTTTAGGAAATAAAAAAGATAACTTTTGGGAAATGGGAGATACGGGCCCTTGCGGACCATGCTCTGAAATTCATGTAGATTGTCGCCCTGATGATCAACGAGATAAAATAGATGGAAAAGCCTTAGTAAATAACGATGATCCCCAGGTTATTGAAATCTGGAATAACGTATTTATGCAGTTTAACCGACTAAAAGACGGTTCTTTACAACCTTTACCTGCTCAACATGTAGATACAGGCATGGGCCATGAGCGTTTAGTGCGCGTACTTCAGGGAAAATCTTCGAATTATGATACCGATACTTTTCAGCCTTTAATTCAATTCATTTCAAAAGAATGTGGAATTGCGTATAACTTAGGCGAGAGCCAGGGTAAAACCGATATTGCCATGCGTGTAATGTCTGATCATATCCGTGCTATTGCTTTCGCGATTGCCGACGGACAATTGCCGTCAAATAATAAAGCCGGTTACGTGATTCGTAGAATTTTACGCAGGGCTGTACGTTACGGATATACTTTTTTGGGATTTAAAGAGCCGTTTTTCAATAAACTTGTTCCTGTTTTAGCTGAGCAATTTGACGGTGTTTTTCCTGAACTTAAGGCGCAGCAGGATTTTGTACAAAAAGTGGTTTTAGAAGAAGAAGTTTCCTTCCTGAGAACTCTTGCTACAGGTATTCAGCGGTTTGAACGCTACGCAGCGGAGGCAAGTTCTGTAGACGGCGACTTTGCTTTTGAATTATACGATACCTTCGGTTTTCCTATAGATCTTACAGAGCTTATGGCCCGGGAAAAAGGACTCATTGTAGATATGGAAGCTTTCGATAAAGCTTTGGAACAACAAAAAACACGTTCTCGTGCAGCAACTGCTATCGATACCGGCGATTGGATTATTGTAAACGAGGGTGATGAAAATACCTTTGTTGGTTATGATGATTTAGAAACTGAATCCAGGATTTTAAAATACCGTAAAGTAACCGCTAAAGGAAAAGGACAGTATCAATTGGTATTAGATAAAACTCCTTTTTATGCAGAAAGCGGTGGTCAGATAGGAGATACCGGTATTCTTTTTGGAACCGACGAATCGATTAGAATAACGGATACCAAAAAAGAAAATGCATTATTTGTTCACTTTACAGATGAAATTCCTGAAGGATTTAATTTTCAGCAACGGTTAAAAAGTATCGTAGATAAAAGTCGCCGCGGACAAATAGAAAACAACCATTCTACTACACATTTATTGCAAGCTGCTTTACGGCAGGTTGTTGGAACACATGTTCAGCAAAAAGGTTCATTGGTTAATGCCGATTATTTGCGCTTTGACTTTTCGCATTTTTCTAAATTAACTGATGAAGAGATTTCAAAAGTAGAAGAGATTGTAAATAGAAAGATTCGCGAAAATATCTATTTAAAAGAAGAACGCACTGTTCCATATCAGGATGCAATTAATCGCGGCGTAACGGCTTTGTTTGGCGAGAAATATGGCGATGTTGTACGCGTAATTACTTTTGATGAAAATTATTCAGTAGAACTTTGCGGCGGAACGCATGTAAAATCAACCGGACAGATTGGTTATTTTAAAATAATATCCGAAAGTGCTGTAGCGGCAGGAGTGAGGCGTATCGAAGCGATTACCGGTGAAGCTGCAGAAGCGTATATTATTGAGCAGAATAAGCTTGTACACGAGTTAAAAGTCTTATTAAAGAATCCTAAGGATCTTGCTAAATCGGTAGAATCTTTATTGGAAGAAAATTCCAAATTAAAAAGGGAACTGGAAAAAGCTGTATTGGAAAAAGCTTCCGGTTTAAAAGATGAACTCGCTGCGAAAGCGGAAAATATTAATGGTATACATTTCATCGCTGCAAAAGTAGATTTGGTTTCCGCTGAAGCAGTAAAAAGCCTGGCATATTCTCTTAAAAATATGTTCGATAACTTATTTATGGTACTGGCGACAGATACAGATGGAAAACCCGGTTTAACTGTTATGATATCTGAAAGCCTTGTAGAAAATAAAGATTTACATGCCGGAAATATTATCCGGGTATTAGCCAAGGAAATAAACGGCGGCGGCGGTGGTCAGCCTTTTTATGCGACTGCCGGCGGTAAAGATAGCTCTGGAATTGATAAGGCATTGGAAAAGGCCAGAAGCTTTATTGCATAGGGTTGATTTCATCAGCTAAATCATACCAATACTTATTTTTATGCTTTTGAGATTTAATGAATGTAAATGAAGCCATCATGAATTCTATACATTGTGTTCTGTAAGTATAAACTCATGATGGTTTCAAATCAAATTGTTATCCCCTGCTAATGCTTCCGCCAATTTGAGTTACTACCTTAGTAGTAGTAAATGTGGTTGAAGATTTTGTACCCCGGTTGTAAGTTCCCGATGAATATAATCCGTTAAAAACCGTTCCCTCTGTTACACTTCCACCTGTATAGATATTGTATGTTGTGTTTGATTTTAACTTCGGACTGGCAAATATCAAGGTACTAAATGCTTTAGGTGCAAGAAATGTCAAGGCTTCCGTGCCATCTGCTGCCTCTATATGGATAATACTGTTAGCTGAACCGCTGCCCATTACCACTGAATTTACAGTAGATGTATTGCTTGGTCCGCTGGTTGCACCTGCAATGCCCACTAAAGTACCGCCGGTAATTTTAAACGTATGTGCATCACAGTCAAAACTGGCCTCGGGTTGATTGGCACCTATAGCCACAATTATCCCGCCTGTAACGGTCAATGTGCCGTTAGAATCGATCGCGTCATTATTGGTAGCGTAGCAGTAAATATTCCCGCCATTAATGTAAATAGCTTTTCCTGCGTTTAAAGCATCATCATAAGTTATAAGCGAGATATTACCTTTATTGATAGTCAATATGCCCTTGCTTTCAATACCTTCGCCAGCTGTTGATTTTACAGTGATAGTTCCACCATTGATGTTTACATAAGGGACAATTGCAGCATCGGTTCCTTTATAAGAAGCCGCAATCCCATCATCGCCTGTAGTTAAATTCAGTGTGCCATCATTGATGATAACATGCCCTTCCTCAACCTCTATTCCGTCGCTTCCCGCGGTAATTTTAATTGTACCACCATCGGCGATGAAAGCATCATTGGTATGTATGCCATCTGTAACTGCTCCCGATATAGTAATTTCCCCGCTTACTACGCGAATGTAATCATCACTGGCTATTGCGTGTTTATAATTGCCTTTTACCGTCAGTGCGCCTGTTCCGGTGAAAATTAGTTGTCCTTCGCTAAATATGGTTCCTTTCTGATCCTCGGTTGATGTTGCATAAGTAGCTCCATCGGTAAGGTTGTTTGTGGTTCCTGCTGCCATTTCAATGAAAGAGCGTTTAGATGATTGGATATTCAGTGCAGGGCCATCGTTATTGGTAATGGATACGCCATTCAAAGTTACTTTAAACTTTTTTTCACTGTACAGTTTTACAGAACCGTTCGTAGTTGTTCCTGATAACTGGAAATCTACACCCGTTGCAGAAGAGGTAATCACAATATCCTGTCCGCTTTGAGTAATTGTTACACCTGCAGAAGCCAGTGGATTGGTAATGGTTACTGCTGTTCCAAAGTTAATGGAAACCACATTTGAAAATGTAGAATTTGCGATTAAGTCATCAGCATTTTCGCCAATTTCGGACGAGCCTTCAGCAGTTCCTGAAGCAACAGCGGTAGTCAATATACTTGATGTTCCTCCGGTTGCTGTTCCGGTATTCTCCGTAGAGGAATCGCTATTCTTTTTGCAGCTTGATAAAAAGCAGCCTGAAAGGATTAATACGCACATAGTAAGGTTTAATAACCTGCGCAACCTGGTTGTTGGTTTGGACTGGATTTCTAATGTATTCATCGTTATTTAGTTCTATAACTATCAAAAATAGCATCACAGCTAAAATATAAGACAATGTATCGGTAAATACCAGGAATGTGCCGATGAATGAATAAGTTGAATATGCTTAGGTTAGCTGCCGAACCTTTTCGGCATAACTATCGCCGACAGGAAGTAAAACTTTTTCGAGCTGAATCTTTTTTTGCTGAATGGATTTAATTTTTGCAATAGGAACTACATAACTGCGGTGAATGCGTATGAATTGCTGTTCAGGAAGTATTTCCAGTACTTTTTTCAGGGTCATTAATGTGAGCAAGGGTTTTTCCTGACTTAAATGGATTTTAATGTAATCTTCCATGCTTTCAATATATTCAATCTCCCTTAGCAATATTTTGACTAACCGGTATTCGGAATGCACATAGATGAATCCATCATCAAGATCATTCCGTATTTCTTCTTTAAACTTTTTATACGCTAATGCCTTCTGAAAGGATCTGGAGAAAACGTCAAACTCAATGGGTTTTAGTAAGTAGTCAACCGCTTCCAGTTGAAAACCTTCGTAGGCAAATTGCTTATAGGCAGTAGTGAAAATAATCATTGGCCTAACGGCTATAGCCTTTGCCAGATCTATACCAGAAACATCGGGCATATTGATGTCAAGAAAGATCAGGTCGACTGGATTTTTATTAAGATATTCTGCGCCTGTCAAAGCATCTTCAAAAGTTTCTGCAAGCTGGAGTGCCGGAATGCGCCTGGCATAGGTTTCAATTAATTTTAGTGCCAAAGGCTCATCATCTATTGCAACGCATTTTAACACCATTGGCTTTATTGTTCTATTGCTAAAGATATTATTTTGATTCTAAAATTAAAAGGACTGTAAATAAGTCTTCCCCGCTGGTAATTGTGACAGTATGCTGGTCAGGATATAAATAATCGAGCCGTTTTTGCGTATTTTCTAATCCCACACCTTTGCGGGAATCTGGTTTTTTAAATTCAAAAAGTGGGTTTTGAGTGTACAGGCTGATTTTTTGGTCTTCAATTTTAATGAATATCTCGATAGAAGAGGCTAGGTGATTGCTCAATCCATATTTAAATACGTTTTCGATATATGTCATAAAGATAAGTGGAGCAATACGATGTCCGGCGGCATTACCTTCAATGGTATAGGTAAGGCTCACTTTTTTACCCAGACGCAATCTCTGTAACGCTATAAAATTGCTTATGCAATCTATTTCCTGTTGAAGCGATACAAAATCTGCCTCGGATTCGTCAGTCACATAGCGCATAATGTTTGAAAGTTTCATAATACTTTCAGCCGCATTTTCACTTCCGGTAATACACAAGGTATAAATATTATTCAGTGTATTGTACAAAAAATGGGGGTTGATCTGAGCTTTTAGAAATGAAAGTTCCGCTATTGCTTTTTCTGCTTCTGCTTTAACGGATCGCTGCTCAAACTGGTACCATTGTTTCATTGATTCGAAGGCCATTCCTACACCAATGATCATGATAAAAATAAACACGCTGGTGATGTCAAAATGGCGAACATTTCTGGCTCTTTCAAATTCCGGAAAGGCCGGAACTTTACCCGGTATATGTTCAGGCGGGGGACCGAACCTCTTATCTTCTAACGGTCTGTTGTCCGGCGGGCGCATATTCTCCTTTGATTGCGATTGGCTAACCAGCATATCAAAAGGCTTAATCACATATACTGCTCCAAACATTACGAGTAGGCTGGCAGTATAAATTAAATACTTCCGCTTTAGAAAGAATACTGGAATAAGGAACCTTGTAGTGATATAAAATATAGAAATGTATAAACCGCAAAATAGGAGATATGCATAAATTGTTCCCATGCTTAAATGGCGTAGTCCGCGCCCCTGGCTAAGAAACATTAGCGGAAAGCTAATAAAAAGTAACCACGATGCGACATGTAGAAATACTGGCGTTGTTTTTAACCGGAGCATAAACAAATCAACATACATTTTAGTAAAATAAAGAAATGTATCGATGAATACTTAAAATCAATCGCTGAATGTGATGCTTCGCATTTATATAATGGTGCGTATGCAAGCAGGTTTAGTTTTATCCGGTAAATAACTTATTCATCGGATGAAAATTATATTATTTTACATCATAGATTCTGTTCCCAGCAACTGGAATTCCATCTTCTGTTATTCCTTCAACAACTATTCTTATTTTATTTTTAGGATCAGCATTGTAATAGGAGATTGTAGCTTCACCATTTTCATCAGTAGTAATGTTTGGTTCCCAGTGAATGGTGGTGCGTAAATCTGGTTTAGTGTTAGTGATTTCGTATTTGGGAGCGTAAAAAGTCCGGGCTTCATAATAACCGTCAATATTCAGACTAAGTTTTTGATATCCCTGCCGCTCAAAAGCTCCGGGTCTTACCGTTAGGAAGATATCAAAATAATCACCAAAATAACCATCAAAAGAATGAACTATCCCATCTCTGCTGCGGTTATGTATCAGTTGAGCCGACACGATTTGATCCATCGGAATATTGAAAAAGTCGTAGTTTCTATTGTTAAACGAATAATCACGAATATGGAGTCTTTTTGCCGTTGGAGGTAAAATACTGAACATAGGAATTCTTGGCCCCCATTCCCCAGTTGGTGGTATAAGTCCATAAAATATTACAATCTCCGGGGCTTCCAGCAATCTTTCTGCACCCGGAAATTTTTCAAGCATATAATCTTTCAAGTATTTTAGCTTGTAATCCTCTCTTTTTATAATAAAAGTTGTGTCAGAGATAGTGCGACCATGACGTTTATCACCAATAATTGTTACTGTATTTAACTTTAAAGTATCCGCAATACTAACTTTATTGCTAAGAGTTAAACGGTTTTTAGCTTCGTTGGCAAAGGTAAATGAATGAGCTAAAGTGTCGCTTTTAACTATCTTGTTCAGCGGATACATTATAACGGTGCTGGTATCTACCTTAATAAATCCGGTTTTTTTTCCTTTACTATCTCTTGATGTTATGGTTAAAATTTGATTTCCATGCAATTGAATTCCATCGAAAAAGAATTTTCCGCTTGAATCGGTAGTAGTGCTGAAAATTTTACTTCCTTTAGCGCCCCAGGCAGTTAAAGTAAGGGATGCGTTAGCTATATACTTATTTCCCCATACCTGTTTTAGTCCACCCGAAATCGTTATTCCCTGTTCTGCAATATGTGTTATCCTCAATGCAGAGTCGGCCAGTCTTTTCCATACGAAGTCTCTCCATCCCTGAGTCATTAACAGCAAGTCAAGTTGTTGCTTCCGGGTAGGATTATGCTCTTCAAAATATTGGTCTGGGTTTTCAATTTTCCCGCGAACGTCAGATTGAAGGTTTAAATACGATAGAATGTTACTGTAATTTTTTGTTACAATGCTGGCATCGGTTACTGCCAGAGATAAGTTGGCTTTTACCGGCAGATTGTTTTGGTCCGTTGTTTTAATAGTTAAAGTCGTCTTCCCTTTTGAGGAATAAGTAGTTTTATCTGTAGAGATACTGAGGACTGCTTTATCTATTCCTTCATGATAAAACAACCGCTCAGCTTGCGGTTTTCCCGACGGATCGTATAAAGTTACACTGCTTACTCCCGAAGGAAAGTCTTTTTTAGAAAGCGATAGCATCAATTGAGTTTCATTTAGTCGGATTGAAGTAGTAGAATACGCTTTGCCTTTATTTTTGAAAATCAGAAGAAGTTCGTTCTCTTTAAATTCATCCAGCGTAGTCTGATTCGTGCTGATGGTTATTTTAATAATGGAATCAGTGTTCCGGACATTCATCGAAAATCCCTTTAACAGCGCGGTGGGTAAAACGGTACTGAAAGCTTTGCCATTGCTTAATGTTCCTGTGGCAATCTGTTTTTGGCCAGCTGCTGGTGTTAATAAGAATGTCCCCATACCGGTAGTGTCCGATGAGAATTCGGTTAACAGTGATCCGGTATTAGTATTTAATATTCCTTTTGCCGCAATGCCTTTTCCAGCAGAATCCTGTGTTTTAAATGCTATAACTCCCGGTACATTTTCTATCATAGAACCACCTTCCGGAAAGAAAAGTATGGAAGGGGAGGCCGGGCTGGTTATATGTGTTGCAGGAATGTTTTCCTGAACCCTGATTTTGGGTTTTGGACCTTTCTGTACACCCTCGGTATAAAGGTTGCGGATCGTATCTCCATATACCTGAATTTCTTTTTCAAATACAAAATTATCGCCAAAATTACGCATCCAATTGGTATAGGCTCTTATCCTATAAGTTCCTGAAACAATGGAATCACCTAGTTTAAAATCGCCGTTTCCTAAGCCATTATCCAGGCGGATTATCTTACGGTCTGCAATGTTAGCATCAGGGTTTATGAGCTCTATATATAAGTTGTTGCTGGAATTGAAAAGCTGATTGGTTTGTGCGTTTACTAAATAGGCATTGAACCAGATGTCTTCTCCGCTAGCATATTGTTCTCTATCGGTATGCAGGTATACTTTCTCAAAAAAGATTTTATAGCTGCCGGTTTGTGCCCGTACTTGTATAGAAAGACTAATACTGCATAATGCTAATATACAAAGACGAAGGTTCATATTAATTGTTGTATAAACTAAGATAATCATTTTACTTCATAAGCAGCGGTTCCGGTAATAGGCAGACCATTTTCTGTTATTCCTTCTACTACCAGGCGTATTTTTGTTTTGGGGTCAGCATTGTAAAAGGTTAGTGTTGCTTCACCTTGATCATTGGTAATGATATTTGGTTCCCAGTGTATAGTAGTGCGCAAATCAGGTTTGTTGTTTGTCGTTTCGTAGTTTGGCGCGTAGAATTCCCGGGCCTCGTAATAACCTCTTACATTCATAGCAATTCTATCGGATTCTTTTGGAGGTTTAACAGTGAGATAGATAACATATACATCAGTGATATTTGGTCCTATCAGGTGTTTTATTACAATTTTATCCACCTCTTCTAAAGACATGCTGTAATACAGGTCATAATAGGTCTCAAATAAGTATTGATAGGGTATTACCTTATTATTAACAACTATTCTGGGGTAATTTGGACCTGGCCAATAAAAGAAACCTATTGCATCCTGCGAGGGAGCAGATGGAGAATAGCGTGTTATATATTGCCTGACAGTTTTATATTCATAGTCTTTGGGCGTTATTTCAAATACTTCATCCTTATATCCGAAGGTTGTAAATACCTCATTATCAAGCCATATATATATGCTTTTTTTAATGGTTACTTCATTGAGCCGAACAGTATCAGCGAGTGATTGAGTAATTGTTTTTCGTCTTTCTAAAAGCTTATTTTTAAAAGAAGATGGCATATTCATATCTATAGAATCTGTTAAAGACGGATCTGGAGCTGTTATGGATGGGCCTTTAGAAAATAAAGAATCGGGGTTAATCCGCGCGTTTTTCCCTGTATTATTATAGCGGGCTAGTTTCAATAATTGGTCGCCATAAAACTCAAGTCCGTCTATGTAGAATTTCCCTGCGGAATCTGTTTGTGTACTTATAATTTTATCCTTTCCTTTATTTTCAGAGGCCGATAAAGTGATAGTGGTACCAGGTACAGGTTTGTTACCGTAAGCCTGTTTTACAGTACCTGAAACCGTAATTCCCTGTTCAGGTAAGTAATCAATTCTCAAGGCCGAATCGGCCAGTTTTTTCCAGATAAAATCCCTCCATCCCTGTGTCAGTAAGAGCAGGTCGAGCTTCTTTTTACTGGCAGGATTTTTGTCATCAATGTATTGATTGAGATTTTCAATCTTACCCCCGACATCAGATAAAAGGTTAAGATAAGAAACAATGTTCAATGAGGTTTCCGCTACCATATTCGCATCCGTAACCGAAAGCGATAAATTTGATTTTAGAGGATTATTATTTTGATCAGTCGTCTTGATGCTTAACGTCACTTTTCCTTTGGAAGGATAACTTGATTTATCGCTGCTCATATTTATCACCGCTTTATCACCTCTTTCATGATAAAACAATCTTTCACATTGCGGCCTGCCAGATTCGTCATAAAGGGTAATAGTACTTATTCCTGTTGGAAAATTAATTTTTGAAATGGATAATACCGCCTGAAGGTTATGTAATTGAACTGTAGTAGTGTAATAAGTCTTTCCTCTGCTTTTTAAAAGGAGTGTTATAGGTTTTCCCTTATTGTCCTCCAGAGTAGCCTGATTGGTGCTGATGGTTATCCTTATAATTGAATCGGCATTCTGTGCTTTCAAAGAAAACCCTTTTAGAAAAGCTTCGGGCAATTGAAGGCTAAATGTCTCTCCGTTGCTTAATTTTCCTTTTGCCATATATTTCTGGCCGGCAGCCGGTGCAAGGAGGAACATGCCCATTCCTTCAGCATCGGATGAAAATGTGCTTACCTCTTCTCCAGCAGCGTTGGTCACTATCCCTTTTACAATAACAGCTTTATCCTGTTCATCCTGAGCTTTAAAAGCAACAATGCCAGAAATCTCTTCTACCAGTGAGCCTCCTTCCGGGAAAAATCGCACAAATGGCGGAGGTAAAGATGTAATAGAGGGTAATGAATTGTTTACTGGAGGGGGATTTTTCAGTTTTCCGGTTTTCTCTTGCACCAGGTTAACATTTGCTATGTTCTCATTATTCCCATACAGATTCAGTGATTTTTCAAAAATAAAGTTATTCCCAAAATTTCGCATCCAGTTTGTGTAGGCGCGTAATCGATAAGTGCCTGTGGTAATAGAATCATTTAGTTTAAAATCCCCGTTTCCTAAGCCCTTATCTAAGTGGATTACTTTTCGTTCAATGATTTTTGCATCCGGACTGATGAGTTCTACATAGAGATTATTGCTGGTATTGAAAAGCTGGTTGGTTTGTGCGTTTACTAAATAGGCTTTGAACCAGATATCTTCTCCAGCCAGATAATGTTCTCTATCGGTATGCAGATATACTTTTTCGAAAAAGAGCTTCAATTTGCTATCTGCAGTTTGAGAAAAAATCGCATTGAGCTTAAAAAAGCAGAGAAAACAAATAAGAAGAAAACGCATGAAGGTTAATTAGTTAGCCTAATTAACGAAAAATTATTTTAAACTCTGTTCTTCTGTTTTGCTGTCTTCCTTCTTCAGTAGCATTACTTGCTACAGGATTGTTTTCTCCAAAACCTTTAAAGGTTAATCTGGATGCTGCAATCTTATTTGCTATAAGATATTTGTAAACGGTATTGGCTCTGTTTTCTGAAAGAAGAAGATTCGATTTATCTTCACCTACATTGTCTGTATATCCTGCAATCTCAATAGAAACAGTTGGATTCTCATTCAGAAAATTTATTAGTTGTAATAGCTCTGCTTTAGATTCCGGTAATAACTCAAATTTGTTGGTATCGAAAAAGATATTTTTTAGCATAACCATTCCGCCAACTTCTATTTTATGTAAGGGAATTGACAGTTTATATGGCTTATCCGGGACAACCGACTTTTCAAGCGAGAAATTTTCCGAATAAAATAAATATCCTTTCTTGTCTACGCTCAGGCCGAAAGATTTTCCTGCTGCAGGCATTGTTGCTAGGAAGTCTCCGGTTTCATAGTCGCTTATGTCTTCAAAAGCTATTGTATTTGTTTTTAATGCCGTTATCAGAATATTAGCATCCAGTGGTTCTTTGGTTTTAGCATCAAAAACATTTCCTTTTACATATGTTACAATTTCTGGCCTTAGTGGCTTAGGCAGATCAAATGAGTAAATATCCATCCCGCCAAAGCCGCCTTTCATATCCGATGCGAAAAAAGCGGTAAGGCCATTGCTGCTTACTGTTAAGCCACTTTCTTCGCCTGATGTATTAATTGGATATCCTAAATTTAAAGGTTTGCTCCAATTCCCTGAATCGTCTTTTTTACTTAGAAATAAATCTTTATTTCCAAGGCCCGGCCAACCATCAGAAGCAAAATATAAAGTAGTATTGTCATGATGGATAAATGGAGAATGCTCGTTATAGGGAGTGTTTATATTAGGTCCCAAATTAACAGGTTCCGACCACTTGCCACCATCCAGCAATTCTGTTTTCCAGATATCTTCGCCACCCATGCCACCGGCTCTCGAGCTCACAAAATATAATGTTCTGCCGTTTGCTGTTAAAGAGGGCTGTGTTTCCCATGCAGATGTATTTACAGGAGGGCCTAGGTTAAAAGGCTTGCTCCAATCTTTTCCTTCGCGTTTGCACACATAAATATCGCACCTTCCATTGCCATCAGGCCGGTTGCACCCTGTAAAGAATAAGTACATTCCATCCGGCGAAATACATTGAGCGCCTTCGTTAAAAGTACTTGTATTAATATTATCACTTAAAGAAACAGACTTTTTCCATTTATTATTTAGTTTACTGCTGGTATAAAAATCTTCATTATTATTGGTTCTCCTGGTAAAAATAATGGTTTCTTCATCGGCGGTTATTGCGGGTAAATACTCTTCCTGACTGGTATTGATTGCGGAACCTAAGTTTACAGGCTTAAACGGAACCGGGTTTTGGATTGCATTGACACTGAACTGGCAATCGCGTATAAATTTGGCAGCTTGTTTTTTGTTATCCTCCGAAAGGTTAGGCCAATTAGAATAGCGGATAAAAAGTTCTAAAGCAGCAGTATAGTTCCCTGTATAAAACTCACTTTGTGCTAATCCCCAAAAGGTTCGCTGATCAAATTCCGGATCTATTTCCAGAACTTTTTTATAGGATTGCTTTGCCAGATCGTATTTCTTAAGTAAGCGATTTATATCGCCCAGGCGCTGATATGCGGCAGCAAACTGATTATCATACTTAACTGCTTCCTGAAGTTCTGAAATCGCTTTGTCGTATAAATCGTAGCTTAATGATTGATTTGCAGTTTCGTATTTTTTTTGAGCCTGTTTGTTTTCCGATTTGATATTTTTTTGACTGTAAGCCAACGAAGAGCAACAGCACAAAAAAAGGAATAGAATCTTTTTCATTCTGGCAGTATTCGGTTTATAAAGCAGGAAGTTACGGAATATTTAAAAATTTATGCGTTTGCAAGGAAATTTCCCATTTGGGATTTGCCATCACATAATCTATAATTAAAGGAGTAATTTCTTTAGACTTCGACCATTCGGGCTGAAGATACAGTTTGCATCCTGCTGATACAAGTTCAGCATATTTTTCGGCAAACCCGAAATCGCTTTTATTAAATACAATTACTTTTAGTTCGTTTGCGGCAGATGCTAATCCTGGTAGGGGAGCTTTAAATTTTTTTGGCGAAAGACAAATCCAATCCCAGCTTCCTGAAAGCGGGTAAGCACCAGATGTTTCAATAAAAGTCTTTATGCCTCTGGATTGTAATTCTTGCGTTAAATAATCAAGATTGTATATCAGGGGTTCACCGCCGGTTATAACAACAGCTTTGCCCGGATATTTTTCTGCGTTTATAATAATCTGATCGGCAGGAGTAAGAGGATGAATTTCAGCATCCCAGCTTTCTTTTACATCGCACCAATGGCAGCCTACATCGCAACCGCCCAGGCGTATAAAATAAGCCGCTTTACCGGTGTTATAGCCTTCTCCCTGTATGGTGTAAAATTCTTCCATTAAAGGAAGTAAAGTTCCGTCGTCTGGTACCTGATGTGACATTTCTTAAATTGGCTGCAAACTTACATAAAATTTGTGCGTTGAATTTCACAGAAACGCCATATAATAACAAGTCAGAATAATAATGGAAAAAGCTTTATGATTGTTAAATTGCTTGCGCATGAAATGGTTTAAGGTATTTGATACGGAAGTATTGCAACAAAATGATTTTGTTAAAGGAATTACTGTAAATGGAAAAAAGCTTTGTGCCATAAAATCCAGCGAAGAAATCATTATTACCCAGGCATATTGTCCGCATGCTGGTGGAGGATTAAGTGGTGGCTGGTGTAAAGATGGAAAGCTGGTTTGTCCGATTCACCGGTATGAATACGATTTAAAAACCGGCAGAGGAGCCACAGGCCAGGGTGATTATATTGATATTTACCCTTCTGAAATTAGAAGTGACGGTGTTTATATTGGACTTCCTGAAAAGTTTAATCTCTTTAAAAAGCTTTTTGGATAGCTGTAGAGCAGATATAATTTTTAGCAATCAATTTTAAGACCTGTCTGTTAGTAATTTATGACTTTTCCAGAAATAGATAAACTTACCCAACAATTTTACGAATGTATTTGCTTTAATCCTGAGCATTATCCTAAATACGATGAGTTACAAGAGTTATTTTATGGTGATGGTAAACTTATAAATGGCAATTTCTACCAACCGCTGGAATTTACGGTTCAAAGTTATATTCAGGCATTAATGCATCAAATTAATGATGGGAACGCTACGTTTTATTCGCAGCAGGAGATCTCTGACGTAACTGAAGTGTTTGGAAAAATGGCCCAAAGAACCAGTGTGTATGAATATTCTTACACTGTTGAAACCACACAGCCCTGGAAACGTGGAGTTAATTATATCCAGTATATTTTTGTTGGCGGAAAATGGAAAATCGTTTCAATGCTTTGGAACGATGAAAAAGAAGAATTAATGATTCCTGATAGCTACTTAATGTAATTGCTATTTAAGTATTTGCTGCAAAATTCAACACTATTTAATACTTCTATATCAGAAAAGTAAAAATCACTTTTATCTTCTGTAATAATACAAGCGCATTCCTGCTCTGTGGCTGAGTAATATTCTAAACCATCTTCAAAATCATGGATAGATTTGTTCTGTAATGTTTTAAAAACCGACTCGGAAGTATTTCCTGCAATAGAAAGGTGATGGCATAGAATATCTATTTTTTGCTTTGCTGTAACAGTACGATGTTTCTTTTCCGCAAAATAAAATGCTATTGCAAGACAAACAGGTGAAGTAAATAATTTAAACCTGCCGGTATCAGCAAGGCTTAAAATCCGCGATGTAAATGGAAAAATTGGATATTCTTTATTAAGTACAGAAACCAGAATATTTGCGTCAAGAAATATCTTCATTTTTTAGATGCGAAATATTCTTGTTTAGAGCCTTTTCTGGTTCTTTTTGTTTGATAAACGGCTTTCCCTTCTGCAAGCTCGTTAACCCAATCAGCTATCGGGTAATCTTCAAGAGAACGATAGTTATCTGAGGTTACTTTGTTCAACAGAAATTCTATAAGCCTGGATAGGCTAATATCGTTTTCTGCGGCGTACTTCTTTGCGCGATGAATAACTTCCTCATTAAAGCTTAATGTTACTTTAGTATCCATAGGTTTTTAATTTAAAGTACAAATATATTTATTACGTATTGGAAATAAAAGCAATACGTGCAATTTTTTATTTACATTGAATCGCATATTAACGGGTTAAAAAACCGTTAGTTGAAATTAATCAATTAAATCTTACTCCTGTTCTTTTCAGACAAGCTTTAATACTAAATACAAAGTTGGGTAAACGGTTAATCAGCTGCACCATAAATATGGTAATTATACTGAAGTTATATATTTTTACAATTATTTAATAATGCGTTAATTTGCAGCCGCAATATGGACCATCAAGTAAATCGATTTTTTAATAATTTTTGTCGCCTTTTTAAGATATATCTCTTTTTTCTGGTGATATTTGCTTTATTCAGATTTTGGTTTTTTATCCGGTTAGGTGATTTTAAAGAATTAATAAAACTCCCTGGTGATATTTTATTAGCTTTTTTGCGTGGTATACAATACGACACCATGATTATTTGCTATTTCCTGTTATTGCCATTCTTAATTTATCTTGCCGGGATTTATATTTCCAACAAAGAATACTTCAGAAAATCTGCCTTATTTATAGCCTGGTATTCGGGTATTACACTAGCCATTGCAACTATTATACTCTTTGTTGATCAGTATTATTATAATTATTTTCAGACCCATATTAGTGTCATCATCTTTGGATTGGCGGATGATGATTCGCAAACAGTTATGAGTTCGGTATGGACCGATTATCCCATAATTCGCATTGCATTAGTCTGGATAGGAATTTTAATTGGATTCAGATATTATTTAAAGAAAATTTATTCCGCCCGGGAATTTAAATTAAACATTTCTGTAAGCCTTAAAATGTTTAGTGTTGTACTTCTTGTTGGGATATATTTTCTCGGTATCCGGGGTTCGCTTGGCTCTTTGCCTCTTAAGCTGTATGATTCTGATGTTTCTGAAAATAAGTTTATTAATTTCTTAACAATAAATGGCATTTACGCATTAAAAAATTCATACGATGAGCGTAAGAAAAGTGCAAATATTATTGATAATGAATTAAATAACCTACAATTATTGGGATATGAAAGTCCCTCTAAAGCAGCTGCCGATTATTTTGCTATAGATTCGGTGCCTGCAACCTCTGATTCTATTGCTTTCTCAAAATTGTTTAATGTAACACCTGAGAAACCCTTCCTCGAAAAAAATAAACCTAACGTGGTTTTTGTTTTTATGGAAAGCATGAGCAATTACAACATTGATTTTGATTCGGATGAAATGAATCTGCTTGGTAGTTTAAGAAAGCATTTCCAATCCGACATACTCTTTAGGAATTTTGTTTCAAGTGGTAATATTACTATTCAGAGCCTTGAATATTTAATGGTAAACTCGCCGGTAAACTTGTCTCAATCCACTTATCGCTTAACTAAATTCCCATCATCTGTAGCTATTCCGTTTAAAAATTCGGGCTATCAAACTAACTTTATTACAGGCGGTAAAGCCAGCTGGCGGGCAATGGATGCGTTTGCAAAACGTCAGCAGTTTGACAGGGTTAAAGGAATGGCAAATATTAAAGAGGAAATAACGGCTTGCAAAGCGAACAAATGGGGGGTATATGACGAGTATTTATTTGATTATGTTTTTGATAAGTTATCTCAAAATAAAAATCAGCCTAAGTTTTTCTTTGTCCAGACAACCACAAACCATACTCCGTTTGAAATCCCGGCAAAATATAAGCCATTTGGTATTACCTTGGCCGACAGTTTGAAAGATCGTTTATTAGTTACCGAGCAATTGGCTGTTAAAAATCTCAATGCTTACCAGTACGCAAATAATAGTCTGGGGAATTTCCTTGATAAAATTAAAAATTCTGAACTCGGAAAGAATACTATCGTAGTAATGACCGGTGACCATAATAACTTAATGCTATTCGATTTTGACGAGGCTCATCAAATGCAGCAACGCGGTGTGCCGCTATATATATACATTCCCGAAAAGTATAAGCCGCAAACATCCATTAATACTTCAGTATTTGCTTCCCATAAAGATATCTTTCCTACAATATTTAATCTTGCGTTGTCAAAAGCAAGATACTTTAGTATCGGAAATAATTTACTGGATACGGTGGGCGATGATACAGAAAAATATTTTGGAATGAATATCGGTTCTTCAACATCGTTTAGCAACAATGCGGCTGTTAACTATTCTGCATCTAAGGCTTTTTATACATGGCACAACACTCAAAGCAGAGTGTTAAGCAAAGTTTCTAAATCAAACAATGCCGAAGAACTTTTAAAACGATCCCGTGCGAATTATGCTTTATCTATGTTCTATATTTTGAGCCAGATTGGCAGAAAAGAAAAAGAACCTGAAAAAGGCCAGAAAACGAAGTTAGCTCAGCTATAAATCTCCTTTTTTGCCGATGCCAAGGTGTTTTTAAGTAATCCTATAATAGTCATCAAACCTACTCCTCCCGGAACCGGAGTAATCCATGATGCTTTGGGTGCAACGTTCTCAAAATCTACATCGCCAAATAACTTATAACCAGACTTTGTACTGGTTGATGTTTCGCGGTTAATACCAACATCAATTACAATGGCGCCTTCTTTAACCATATCGGCTGTTACAAAGTTCTTTTTACCAATGGCAGCTACAATAATATCTGCCGACTGAACGATTTCTTTTAAGTTTTGGGTTTTACTATGGGTAAGTGTAACAGTACAATTTCCCGGATATGTGTTACGAGCCATTAAAATGCTCATCGGGCTGCCAACAATATTGCTTCTTCCTACAACTACACAATGCTTGCCTGCTGTTTCAATTTTGTATTCTTTAAGCATTAATAATATTCCGTATGGTGTTGCAGGAATAAAGCAAGGAAGATTACGCATCATTCTACCCAGGTTAACGGGATGAAACCCGTCTACATCTTTTCTGTAATCAATTTTTTCAGTTACTTTTTCAGGATCTATATGCTTAGGCAAAGGAAGTTGTACAATTAAGCCATCAACCAGTTTATCCTTATTAATCTCTTCAATTTTAGCTAACAATTCTGCTTCCGTAACAGAGTCTTCATATCTGTAAAGGGAAGATTTAAAGCCAACCTTTTCGCAGTTCTTCATTTTGCTGGCTACATAGGTTTCACTTCCGCCATCATGGCCAACCAGGATAGCCACCAAATGTGGTTGACGCCCGGTTACAGCTAATACTGCTGCAGCTTCTGCGGTTATTTCTTCTTTAAGTTTTTCTGATACGAATTTTCCGTCTAGTAATTGCATCTGTAAGTATAAAGTAGTTAGTATAAGGTATCAAGACAATTTGCAAAGCAAGATTTCAGATACAGATTTATTTATTTCTTCCGAGTATCAGGCTATTGAGCTTTGTACTTTATACTCAATACTAGATACTTGGCTTTAATCCAACTTCAAAACCGCCATAAACGCCGATTGAGGTATTTCTACGTTACCAACCTGACGCATGCGTTTTTTACCTTGCTTTTGTTTCTCTAATAGCTTACGCTTTCTGGAGATATCACCACCATAACATTTTGCCGTAACATCTTTCCGTAAAGCTTTTACTGTTTCGCGGGCAATGATTTTAGCACCGATAGAAGCCTGGATAATAATCTCAAACTGCTGGCGGGGAATTAGCTCGCGTAGTTTCTCGCAAATCCGTTTACCAAAATTATACGAATTTGTTCTGTGAATTAAGGACGAAAGCGCATCAACCGGTTCTGCATTTAAGCGTATATCCAATCTTACCAAATCCGATTGGCGGTATCCTATCTGATGATAATCAAAAGACGCATAACCTTTAGAAATTGTTTTTAAACGATCGTAAAAATCAAATACAATTTCTCCCATCGGCATTTCAAAAACCAGCTCAACCCTGTCTGAAGTAAGGTAAGATTGATTTACAATAATCCCTCTTTTTTGAATACAAAGAGACATTACAGAACCCACAAATTCTGATTTGGTGATAATATTTGCCTTAATATAGGGCTCTTCAACGAAATCTATTTTAGAAGGATCTGGTAAATCAGAAGGATTATTTACCAGAATTTCTTCGCCTCGTGTTGTAAATGCTTTATAGGATACGTTTGGAACGGTTGTAATAACCGTCATGTTAAATTCGCGCTCTAAACGTTCCTGGATAATCTCCATGTGCAGCATCCCAAGGAATCCGCATCGAAAACCAAAACCAAGAGCTGCTGAAGATTCTGGCTCAAAAACAATTGAAGCATCATTTAACTGTAGTTTATGCATGCTTTCGCGAAGCTCTTCAAACTCATCTGTATCCACCGGATATATGCCTGCAAATACCATGGGTTTTACCTCTTCAAAGCCCTTTATTGCCTCTTTCGTAGGATGATCTTTGTGAGTAATCGTATCGCCAACTTTTACTTCCCGAGCTTCTTTTATACCTGAAATGATATATCCGACATCACCTGTTTTAATAACATCTTTAGGTAATTGCTGTAACTTTAGGGTGCCAACTTCATCAGCAATATATTCTTTTCCGGTGGCAACAAATTTTACTTTATCGCCTTTACGGATTTCGCCGTTTACTACTTTAAAATAGGCAACAATTCCTCTGAATGAGTTATACACAGAGTCAAAAATCAATGCCTGTAACTCTCCGTCAGGATTGCCTTGCGGAGGATGCACACGTTCTATAATGGCGCGTAAAATATCAAGTACGCCCATCCCGGTTTTACCAGAAGCCGGAATAATGTCTTCGCGTTTACAGCCAATTAACTCAACAATCTGGTCCTTTACTTCCTCTGGCATTGCGCCCGGAAGATCCATTTTGTTTAATATCGGAATAATCTCTAAATCCTGTTCTAAAGCAAGGTAAAGATTGGAAATAGTTTGAGCCTGGATTCCCTGAGCAGCATCGACAATCAATAACGCACCTTCACATGCAGCAATAGAGCGCGAAACTTCGTACGAAAAGTCCACATGTCCCGGCGTATCTATCAGGTTTAATACATATTCTTGTCCATCCAGTGTATAATTCATCTGGATAGCATGGCTTTTTATGGTAATACCCCGCTCGCGCTCTAAATCCATATCATCAAGCAGTTGTGCCTGAGATTCGCGCTGAGTGATGGTTTTTGTGTATTCTAATAAACGATCTGCCAGTGTACTCTTACCGTGATCGATGTGTGCAATTATGCAAAAATTACGAATATGCTTCATTGATCGGCAAAGATAGTTTTTCCCCGGCATATTTAATTACTTAGCTTTATTTTGAAGAATGTTTTTCCCCGGCATCCTCTCAAAATATAATGAAGATTGGGTTGCTGTTTTGATCGAGACGCAATAAATACTGATTTCTGAAATTCTAATCCTTAAATTGCAGAAATTTTAAATTTTGATGTTGTGTGGTTAGAAAAATTAAAGCTTAATAAATCATTAGTACGCTCTATTACTGATGCAGGGTTTATTACTCCCAAAGAATTACAAATAAAAACAATGACCCGCATTATCGGCGGACAAGATATCGTTGCTGCAGGCCCGGAAGGATGCGGCAAAACCAGTACCTATATATTAGGTGTGCTAACGAAATTAAAAAATGGCTTTGAAGATGCACCAAGAGCATTAATCCTGGTTCCTGATAAGGAAAGAGTTCTTGCTGTAATGGATGAAATCGACCGGCTAAACAAGAATAAAACGATACGGGTGGTTGGCTTATACGCAGCTCCGGGAATTGAGAGCCAGATGAACGATTTGGCCGATGGTTGCGATATTGTAGTGGCCACTCCCGACAGAGCCCGCGCGTTATATCTTAAATTAGGATTAAATCTCAATAAAATTCTTGTATTTGTTGTAGATGATGCTGAATTAATTGTAAAACAGGGTTTACAATTACCTGTAGTTGAGTTAGCCAACAGTATTTCTAAGTGTCAGCATTTAATATTTTCTGAAGTAATACATGAGAGGCTTAATAAGATGATTGCTCCGTTTATTAAAGACCCTTATGTGCTTGAAATTGAAGAATTGGGTGAAACTGCGGTTACCGCTCATGAACAGATATTGTATCATGTTCCTAATTTTCGTACTAAAGTAAATTTATTGAGCCTGTTGCTAAATGACGCTGAAGTTTTTATTAAAGCAGTCGTTTTTGTAAATACGCGCCTTACGGCTGAAAAAGTTTATAACCATTTAAAGCTTACGCTAAGAGATGAAATAGCTATTTTGAACCCTGTATTTTTTGAATCAGCAGGCTTAGACAGCATCGATAGCTTTTATGATCACGACAAAGTAAGAGTTCTTATTATCGCAAATGAATTAAAAGCGGATTGGGATTTAACCGGTATTCCGTTTATTATACAGGCCGAAATTCCCGAAGAAAAGGAAATTTTCATTAAAAGGATCCTACGGAATCATCCTGATGATGCAAAGGCTTTGGCTATAACTTTCACAACAGATTTGGAACTGCCCCAGATGAGGAAGATAGAACAGGCAATCGGACAAAAGATTCCTGTTGAAGAATTACCCGGGGATCTGATTATTGACGTGGAGTCAAAGAGCAATGATAAAAAAGTAAAAACAGTGAAAGTGAAAAATACTGTTCCTGAAAAGGGTGAAGCCTTTCATGAAAAAAAAGCGAGTAATGCTAAAGATTATAACTATAGCTCTGGTTTAAAGGCGAAAATGAATAATAAGAAAAAGCATTCTTAATATATCCTTAATAGTATAAAAAAGCGGCTGTCTCTCTTAGAAACAGCCGCTTTTTTGTAAAGAAAGATTCTCCTAGTATAAAGTAAATTCTACTCTACGGTTTTGTTGACGGCCTTCTGCAGTTTGGTTAGTAGCAATAGGCTGGTTTGGCCCGTAACCTGTAGCTTCAATTCTGGAGGCGTTTGCACCCTGACTTACCAGATAAGCTTTTACAGATTCTGCACGGTCTTTAGATAAACTTAGATTAAGTGCCATAGAACCGGTGTTATCGGTATGGCCTGCTAATTTTAAACTAAAGTTTTTCTGTACCAATAAAGCAGCAACCTTATTTAAGGTAGGATAAGAGGTTGACCTGATTGTAGATTTCCCTAAATCAAATTCCAGGTTTTTAATTGCTTCTGCAACTACGCGCCTGTCTTCTTCGCTTACCACAACTTTAACAGGATTATTAATAGTCACTTGTAAAGGGCAGCCTCCACCATCAACCTGAGCTCCGGCAGGAGTGCCCGGGCACTTGTCGAAGAAATCTGAAACACCATCTTTATCTTCGTCATTTTTAAATCTTGCCCAATCAGTAGTCATCTGCTGTATTTCTGCAGCATTTTTTGCTCTTTCTGATGCTAATTGCTCTACCAGATCTTTATTGCGTTTTATATAATCGTATTCTAAAGCTGCTGCAGGATTATAAGTAGCAAGCTGAGGCTTCGATTTCGAACCTAAAGCGAATTCTAAGCCTGCAGAGGCATAAGAAAATTTATCATTTTGAGGACCATTATGATAGCCGTCAAGATTATCGCCATCAACAAAATTCATGGTATACATTAAATCCAGATTAATTGTGCGTGATAACCCGATTTTTAAACCTGCGCCTAATGGAAAGTATACTTCAGTGATGGATGCATCTGGCGTATATTCGGTTGTAGCACCGGCTTTATTGGTAAGCTCGGTACTGTATGACATAAGTCCCGCACCACCGGTTAAATAAGGACTCAAAAAGCTTTTCCTGTTTAACCAGTAAAATTGGCCTATGTTAAAATTGGCAGTTAAGTTACCTGCTGCATGTATTTCGGTCTCGTAAGAATTAAGCGGACTAGCAGAGCTTGAACCATTACCCAGCTTATTGTCATTGTTTGCATTCAACTTTCCGCGTAAAAAGTTAGCCTGTAAACTGAAGTTATGGCTTAACTGCTTTTTGATATAGGCACCATAACCAAAATCTGTTTCCCAATTCGTGAAATCATTTTTCCCAAAAGGTACAACAGGCGCCAATGCTCCGGCATTAATTCCAACAGACCATGTTCTGAATGAACTTGCCGGTGAAAATGGTGCAAGATAATTCTCTGAATTCTCTTGGGCAGATACGCTTCCTGCAAGTAGCATTGTAATAGATAAGGCAGATACTTTTAAATAATTTATTTTCATATATGTTTATTAATCAAGATTATTTTAAATAACCTTTAAGATTTATATCGTTAACTGCTAAAGTAATTGAATATTCTAATATTTCATCAATTTAAAATCATCAGGATAGATAATATTAATGGGTTAAAATTGTGGCTTTTGAAATTGTCCCTTATAATTGATTTTGCAGAAATCGTTTATGCCTTTACAGAAGCATTTGTAAAACGTATTTTCAGAATAAGCATCATGCAATTAACCAGGCATGAAAAAGAATTGGAAATAATTATTGGTAAGTCTTCTTTCAGGAATCCATAATAACTCCATAAGCCGGTTCCGATAATTAAAATGATAATCATAAAAGGAGATATGTTCTCCGCTTTTTTTTCTTTAATGGTTTTAATTAATTGGGGCAGCATGGAAATGCCAGTCAAAAACCCGGCTGTTAATCCTATTATCTCATTACTTATCGTCATTCAAATTACCTTGAGCTTTTAAATCGGCTCCGGCATTTGTAACATCATATAAACCCTGCTTGTTTCCAAAAGAATTAGTTATGTAAGTAATCACAGCAGCAATATCTATATTGGTAAGATGGCTTTCTGCGGGCATTTTTTCGGAAAATGTAATACCGTTGATGGTAATAGTTTCAGACATTCCATATTTGATAATAGAAGCCAGTTTGGTTTTGTTGTTTTTTAAGTAAAGTGTATCCGTTAAAGGAGGATATAACTTGGCGAGCCCATTACCATCATTACCATGGCAATTTTGACAATGCTGCTCGTAGACCTGTTTCCCATTTGTAAAGTAACGGGCGTAATTTAGTTCCTGTTCGCTTTGACAGGCTTGCACAATAAAAATGCAGCACAATAATCCGGAAACAAGAAATATCAATCTGTTACGCATTATTTATATTCTTTCAACAATATTTTCATATCAGAAATAAGCTGGTCGACTGCTTGTGGCTTAGTGCCGTCGTAAGCTCCACGAAGACGCTTATCCTTATCCACTAAAATAAACCAACCCTGATGAATAAAGCCGTCGGTTGCAGTAGAATCTTGCGAAACTGCTACCAGGTAATTTTTTTCAGCAATGGAGTAAATAGAATCTTTTGTTCCTCTGACAAATTCCCACTGATTTCCTGCTATGCCAAGTTTGTCAGCGTATTTTTTTAACTTAGATGGAGTATCGTATTTAAAATCAATGGTATGCGATAGTATTTTTACATCTTTATCGTCTTTAAATTCCTTATATACATTTAGCATATTTCTATGCATGATAGGGCATATAGAAGTACAGGAAGTAAAGAAAAAGTCAGCTACGTAAATTTTTCCATCAAAATCTTTATTAGTAACAATAGCACTATCCTGATTTAAAAAACTAAAGTCGGGTATTGTTTGATAAATAGTATCAATAATAGTTTTGCCATCAACTACTTTTTCTACCGGCTCGCGTTCTCCTAAAATGGGAAGAGATTTGTTTGTTTTATTAGTGCAGGCAGTTAACAGAAAAAGACTCGCGACAATGATTTGATATTTGTTCATGTATGTTGTTTATTGCAGAAAAGGCGTAAAAGCACAAGAATATGTTGTATCTGCCTATATCTTCCAAAGCTATATCTTAAAAAGTTAAAAACAAACCTATTCGTAATTACATGGTAAGGAATTGGGTTAAAAATTTAAATTTGTTGTATGGCAATCAGACAAAAAGTAGCGCTGGAAAGCATCCGTTTCTTTGCGTATCATGGATATTATGCTGAAGAACAGAAAGCTGGAAACGAATTTCTGGTAGATATCGAAACCGAAATGAATGTAGAAGAGAATCTAAGCGATGAACTTTCTGATACAATTAACTATGAACGGCTTTTTGAGATCGCTGCGCTTGAAATGAAAGCTCCCAGAAAACTTTTGGAAACAGTTGCACACTATATTTTAAAAAGGGTTGTTGCAGAATTTCCGGAGCTTGAAAAGGTTAAAGTAAGTATCAGAAAACTGAATCTGCCTGTTAAGGGCGAAATAAAAAGTTCTTTAATCGAATTAACGTATTTAAAATAGATGTCTTTCAATAAAATAACTAAGGAACTTTTTGAACAGATAGCTGAGATTATCGGGATAGATAATGTAGTAACTCAACAGGCAGAGTTAGAGCAATACAGTAAAGACGAAACGGAGGATTTACAATTTTATCCGGAAGTAGTAGTGAGGCCCGCTTCTGCAGATCAGATTTCATTATTGCTGAAGTTTTGTAATACGCACTCTATCCCGGTTACTGCCAGGGGCGGTGGAACCGGCTTATCTGGCGGAGCATTACCGGTTTATGGCGGTGTTCTGGTATCCCTGGAAAGGCTGAATAAAATAATTGATATAGATGAGCGCAATTTTCAGGCAACTCTGGAAACAGGAGTAATTACACAGGTTTTTATAGATGCAGTTGCCGAAAAAGGATTATTATATCCTGTAGATCCCTCCAGCAAAGGCAGCTGTTTTATGGGCGGAAATATTGCACATGGCTCTGGCGGTCCCAGAGTTATTAAGTATGGAACCATCCGGGAATATGTATTAAATCTCGAAGTTGTTTTGCCTGATGGAGAAATTATCTGGACCGGTGCCAATACCTTAAAAAATGCATCCGGATATAGCATTACGCAATTAATGATAGGTTCTGAAGGTACCTTGGGAATCATTACAAAAATTGTAGTTAAATTAATTCCTAAGCCTGGCCAGGATGTGCTAATGATGGCTTCCTTTCCAACGAATGAACAGGCATGTTCGGCAGTTTCGGCAATCTTTAAAACCGGAATCACTCCGTCGGCGTTAGAGTTTATGGAAAGGCAGGGAGTGGAGTGGGTAATTGAATATGACCATATAGCGTTTGATTTAAAGGAGAATGCTGCAGCCTTTCTGTTAATAGAAGTAGACGGAAATAACATGGATATGCTTTTTTCTGATTGCGAGAAAATTAATGAGGTACTTGAAGCAAACGGCTGCCTTGAGGTTTTATTTGCCGATACCGCAGCACAAAAGGATGATTTATGGAGAATTCGCCGTGTTATGCCCGTATCTGTGAAATCTAATTCCATTTATAAAGAGGAAGATACGGTTGTACCCCGGGCAGAATTGCCTAAGCTGATTTATGGAATAAAAGAAATCGGATATAAATATGGCTTTAAATCCATTTGCTATGGGCATGCTGGTGATGGAAATCTACATGTAAACATCATAAAAATGGATATGAGCAATGAAGATTGGACCAATAAATTAAAAGAGGGTATCCGCGAAATTTTTGAATTAACGGTTTCCCTTGGCGGAACTATTTCAGGTGAACATGGGATAGGTTTGGTACAAAGGGAATTTATGACAATTAAGTTTTCTGAAGCGCATTTAAATTTAATGCGCGGTATAAAACAAGTTTTTGACCCTAATGGTATTCTTAACCCTGGTAAAATATTTTAAATGTTAGAATTAGAGTTTGTTTATCATGATTTAACGAAAGTGGGAATATCTATCCTCTGCGGCGCAATTATTGGTTTTGAGCGCGAGTATAAAAATAAATCTGCAGGGCTCAGAACGATGATCCTGATTTGCCTGGGCTCGACAATTTTTACCATCGTATCTCAAAAAGCCGGTGGTTTAAGCGACGACAGAATTGCGGCGAATATTATTACCGGAATTGGCTTTATCGGTGCGGGCGTAATATTTAAAGACGGGCTCTCTGTCAAGGGATTAACCACTGCATCGGTAATCTGGATAGTTGCATCTCTGGGTATGGTTATCGGGATTGCCAATTTCTCTTTATCTATTATTCTTACTTTAATTATTGTTAGCGTTCTCTCTTTATTTAGCTGGCTGGAGGTTTTAATGGACTTCTTCTATAGCAGAAGAAGTTTTAATATTACTTTTATAGATGATTCTTTAAAATGCTTACTCGACCTGGAATATCTGATAAAAGGACATAAGTTAAACTCTAAACGAATTAAACTTACTAAGCATAATGGTAAAATGCATGTAGTATTAGAAGTTTCCGGTTCAAAAAAACGGCTTGGTAAATTTAACGAGCAATTGGTAGAATTAAATTTTGTACAAGATGTGCTCTTCACCTAAAGCTTCAAAAGCAATCATCTTATCCCGTTGTACCTTAGGAATAGCGGCGGGTTTTCCTTCAGCAAAATCATAGAAAACACAAACTGTTTTTCCTGTGGTGCAAAGCTGCTCGCCTTCCGGTTTTTTAACTGTTAAGGCATATTCTACAGTAAAACTGCAATTTCCGATGCGCGAGGTTCTAACATAGGCATACACTTCATTGTTAAACTCAATCGGTTTCAGATAATTTATTTCCGCTTTTCCAATAATTATCCCTTTCGACTTGCTTTCCCACTGGATGATCTTTTTCCAGTATTCTGTATGGGCAATTTCAAAGTAGGTTAGGTAAATATTGTTATTTACTATCCCAAAGGCATTTAAATCGCCGAAGCGTACCGGAATATATGTCTTATAATTGAACAAGCGTAGGTTCATTTCTGAATTTTTGTCTTAGATAAATAATTAAGAATGTCAATATGACTTGAGAATTAACGTTTTTTTTAGCAATATGTTTTTGGTACGAAGCTTGTTTAATTGCATATAAAAACAATTAAAATTTAATAGGAGGATTTTAAAAATGACACTTGTGAAATTTTCTAATGGAGCTAAAAACAATACGTTAAGCCCATTCGCCGATGTTTTCGAATCTTTATTTAATGATTCTTTTATTTCAGACCGATTAACAACTAAGGTTCCGGCAGTAAACATTGCAGAATCTGAAAACGATTTTCATATTGAGCTTGCCGTGCCCGGATTAAAAAAAGAAGATTTTAAAATTAATCTGGACAATTATGTGTTAAGCATATCTGCAGAAAAGAAAACAGAAGATTCTCAGGAAAACAAGCGTTATAATAAACGCGAGTACAGCTATAGCTCTTTCGTTCGTTCGTTTACTTTACCGGAAACTGCAAATCAGGAAAGTATTGATGCCGAATATGAGGATGGTATCTTAAAAATTACAGTTGCAAAAAAAGAAGAAGCAAAATCTCTGACCAGAGAAATTTCAATTAAATAATAGGTTTAGGTTGGTTGATAAGCGCTGTTTTGAAGAAAGCAGCGCTTTTTTTTATTTCTCCTGTTTCAAATTTGTAAATTTGGCTATGATTAGAGATATTCCGGAAACCAAACGAAAAGCCCTTAAAATAAATCTGGATGGAACCATTTATGGTACGTTCGCAGAAATTGGTGCTGGCCAGGAGGTTGCGAGGAATTTTTTTACGGCAGGTGCGGCTTCCGGAACCGTTGCCAAAACCATGTCGGCTTATGATATGGTTTTTAGTAATTCCATTTATGGAAAAGAGGAGTCCGGGAGATATGTAAGCAAATCCCGATTAAAAAAAATGCTTGGCCATGAGTTTGAATTACTTGCTGAGCGTTTAACAGACCAAAAATATAAAGGGCGAAATTTTTTCGCATTTGCCAATACTGTTACCACGTTAAATTTTAATAAAACAAACGAGCCGCATGGCTGGATGGGAATCAGATTCCAGGCCACACCAGGAGGCGAGGCGAATGATATAATTTTTCATGTGCGTCTACTGGATAGTGACGCCAATTTACAGCAGGATGTGCTTGGAGTTATTGGTGTGAATTTGGTTTATGCTGCATATTTTCACCGGGATAATGTTCAGGTAATGATCGAGTCACTGGTCGATAATTTGTCTGTAGGTTCAGTAGAAATAGATGTTATTAATCTGCGCGGGCCGGTTTTTGAAAAGGCAAACGACAGGCTGGTTAATTTGTACCTCATAGCTAAAGGCTTTTCGAGTGCTGCTATTTTTGATAAAAGTGCAAATGCAGTGCAATCAAACGACCTTCTCTATAAGAAGAACGTTATGATTTTAAGAACTAAGTACAAGCAAAAGTCTACTCCCAATTTTGATTTGTTTAATAGCGCAGTAGAGCAATTCAAACGGTCGCAGAATATTCTGGATAAAAATGTTGTGGTAATGATAGAAGTACTGATGTCTAACATGCTTGGCGAAGAAATGACGCTAAGTGCAGAAGACATGGAAGGTTTTGCCAGAAAGGCCGAAGAACTTTGTGCTACCGGTAATTATGTAATTGTATCTAACTTTACCAGAAATCATAAGCTGGCTCTGTATCTTTCCAGATGCAGGCCGAGCAGCGTAGGGATCTCTACAAATATTGCCAACCTTAAACGTATATTCGATTCATCTAGCTTTCCGGAGCATTATACAGATGAATTATTGTCTTACGTAAGTGATTTATTCAGTAGAAATGTAAAGCTGTACGCTTATCCTTATCTGGATAAAAAGACTAATGAAATTATTACAACCCGTAATATGCCTGTCTCGGAAGAAGCCAAACCACTATTTGAATTTCTGATAAAAAACAATTACATCACAGATATCGAAAATTATAATACCAAGGATGTAAAAACCGTATAAGAAAAATGAAATTTAAAAAAACTATAATGAAGATATGTACGTTATATAGCTAACACACATGCCTTTATAATGGATTTTAAAAATAGCTTTGCATTTTTTGTATTGCATATATTCATCATCACATATCTTATAATGATTATGATAGATGCTCCTGATGATGTTTTATTGGCGTTTCATATCCTGTCGCCGTTTGTATTAATCACAACAATATATTATACTATTAAATCTTATAATCTTTCTGCATCAAAAAAGGTTAAGCTAAAAGATGAGGGAAAGTGCAAAAATCCGGTAACTAACTTCTCGGATGAAATTGAATAATCGTATCACGCAGAAAATCTCTGTCCAAATGCGTGTAAATCTCGGTGGTGGTAATGCTTTCGTGCCCAAGCATTTCCTGGATTGCTCTTAAATCTGCGCCGCCTTCAATTAAATGCGTAGCAAAAGAATGACGAAATGTGTGTGGGCTGATGCTTTTCTTTAATCCTATCTTTTGGGCCAGTTCTTTAATAATAATAAAAACCATTACCCTGCTCAAAGGCGCTCCTCGCCGGTTTAAAAATACATAATCTTCTTTTCCGGGTTTTATGTCTAAATGAACCCGTTGCTCATTCATATAAATTTCAAGATATTTTACTGCTTCAGATCCAATAGGAACCAGTCTTTCCTTATCACCTTTGCCCGTAACTTTTATAAAGTCTATATTAAGATACAAATTTGATATCTTTAGGTTTGTCAGCTCAGAAACTCTTAATCCGCAACCGTATAAAACTTCCAGCATAGCCTTGTTTCTCATACCTTCCGCTTTCGAAAGGTCTATTGCTGCAATCAAGTTATTGATATCAAGTATGCTTAAAGTATCTGGTAATTTTCTGGCAAGCTTAGGACTTTCAAGTAAAAAAGCAGGGTCTTTAGCTATAATATTTTCAATAATCAGAAACTTATAAAAGGCTTTTATTCCCGATAGAACCCGCGCTTGTGTAGGGGGAAGCATTCCTAATTCATTTATCCAGATTATAAAGTCTTTTAAATCGGATGTTTCAATTTTATCAGGGGCTTTACTGCCAATGGTTTCGGTATACTGATACAATTTTTCTACATCATGCAGGTAGGCTTCAACGGTGTTTTCAGATAATGAACGCTCAAGTTTTAAATAACTTTTAAAACCTTTTAATGTAGAATTCCAGTCGGCCATTTAAAAATTTCGGATAAATAAAATTAAAAAGTTAAGTTTGAAACGATGAAAATACAAATCATTAATGGCCCCAATTTAAATCTCCTGGGAACAAGAGAAAAGTCTATTTACGGTGAAAGTGGCTTTGAACCTTTTTTCAAAGAATTATCGTCAAAATATACGAAGATTGAATTGCATTATTATCAAAGTAATGTAGAAGGAGAACTGATTAACAAATTACATGAAATTGGTTTTAGCTTTGATGGGATAATTATGAATGCCGGAGCATATACGCATACTTCTATCGGTATTGCAGATGCAATTGCAGCTATTAATACTCCGGTTGTAGAGGTGCACATATCCAATGTTTACGCCCGCGAAAACTATCGTCATGTTTCATTGATGGCAAAAAATTGCAAAGGTATTATTACCGGTTTTGGACTTAAAAGTTATGAATTGGCTCTTCAGAGTTATTTATAAAGGCCCAACCGAATTATTTTCAATTACTTTTCCGAGCGCCTTCAAATCTTCCTGATTAAGATTAAAAGTTCCTTCGTTCAGAATAATCCAGTCTTGCGATTTTGTCTTTTGTACAATTAAATTTGGCGGATTCCTGCTTGCAAAGGTTTCTTTTTTAGGATCCGTTTCCTCTGCAAAAGCATCTGCACTTTCCAGTTCAATAGAAAACATATTATCATCAACAGGAGTAACGGTTACATCCGTTCTGATGCCTCGAATTGGAAAATGAGTTTTAAAAGATTGCATAATCACATATTTTATCAATAGACAAAATAGAACGGATATGGTTTCATGTTAAATTAATTGTTCTTTCTATTTTAGTTAAATTAGAAAATCTTCCCGCACCGGAGAAAAACTATCCACGAGCCTGGCTTTTTCGGTTAATAACTGGATGCTGTGCATTTTATTAGAAGGAGCATAAAACATATCGCCGGCTTTTAAATGTTTCGGTTCTTCGTCTTCCAGAAAGAATAACACTTCGCCTTCGGCAATATAGCAGGTTTGTTCATGCGGATGTGAATGCATCGGATCTGGCTCGGTCTGCGGTCCGTTACTGAAATCCAGAACTGCGGTCAAGAGTTTTTCAAGGTGTACAATTCTTCTTTCTATTCCTTTGGCAGGATATTGTACTTCGGCATCTTTATAATATAAAACAGGCATAATATGATTTGATGATATTAAGATTAAGTATTTAAAATAATTTGCAGGGTGTCGTTGCCAACTTTTTGTTCGTTGATAATTTTTCCATTAAGTTCAGGAGATTTAATTCCGTTCTCCCAGATATCCGGCGATGTAAATATCCGGGCCTCATCCCAAAGTCCGGCTTTTATAAATAAATCAAGTGTTTGGGCGCCACCCTCAATAATAACAGATTGAATATCCATCAGATATAACTGATAACAAATAAGCTGGGGCAGGAGGTTGTCGAAGTCTTCCAGTGCCAGGTATTTAATATTTCTGTCGATAGCAGTTTTCCGGGCATTAAATACTACTGTATCCTGACTGTAATCGAACAGATAAAGAAAAGTTGGTAATTCCAGGTTGCGGTCAATAACTATTCTCAATGGATTCCGGCCTTCTGCTTCGCGTACATTTAACTGTGGGTTATCAATGTAAGCAGTATTCTTTCCAACTAAAATAGCATCTTCTTCAGCGCGCCATCTATGAGTTAATGTTTTGGCATCCGGGCCGCTTATCCATTGTTGCGATGAGTTATCGGGTGCAAAGAAGTGGTTAGTTGTTTGTGCCCATTTTAAAATGATGTAAGGACGCAGTTTATTTACACGAGTAAAAAATCTGCGGTTCAGAAAGTTACATTCCTCTTCCAGAATACCCAGAATAACCTCAATACCGGCTTCTTTAAGCTTTTCTATCCCTTTTCCGTTTACCTGGTTGAATGGGTCAGAGCTGCCAATAACAACCGTTGGAATACTATATCTGATAATTAAATCGGCACAGGGAGGTGTTTTGCCAAAGTGAGCACAAGGCTCCAGATTTACATAAATAATTGAGGATTTTAAAATTGTTTCTGCGTCACTTCGGGCCGATAAAACAGCATTTATGGCTTGTACTTCGGCATGTGCCTGTCCATATTTTTGGTGGTATCCTTCTCCGATAATGTCATCATTGTAAACTATTAATGCACCCACCATTGGATTGGGACTCACATTTCCAGCGCCTGATTGTGCAAGTTCTATGCATCGCCGCATGTATTTTTCGTGTACTAACAAATTGAAAGTTTTAAGTGTTATTCAATTAAGAGCTAAATTAGCAAAATTCATATCCTTATAGAGGTTAATACCTTATAAATACATCTATAAACAACAATATGACAATAGCAGATATTGAACAGATATTTTTAGAACAAATGCCGGGTTATTACGACCACGAAGAGATTAAAGCCATTTGCTCTTTAGCAACGTTGCATGTATGCGGATATAGCAGAAGTTATTATATACTGCATAAAAACACTGATTTGACACTGAGTCAAGAAATCGCTCTTATTCGTATTCTCGATGAACTTCGTTTTGGTAAGCCATTGCAGCATGTGCTTGGGGAAGCTGATTTCTATGGACTGCGTTTTAAGGTGAATTCGGCTGTTTTAGTACCCCGGCCGGAAACCGAGGAGCTTGTTGACTGGATTATAAAAAGCATTACTGCCGGAGAAGTTTCTTCTGCAAATATTTTGGATATAGGTACAGGAAGTGGCTGTATTCCAATTTCCCTGAAAAAAAATATTCCTTTATCAGAAGTGTTTGCTATAGATATCTCTGACAATGCACTTAAAGTTGCAAAGCAGAATTGTATACTTAACGACGTTAAGCTAAATTTAATACAGGCTGATATACTGGATAATAACTTCGTTATTAACGATACCCGTTTTAATCTTATCGTTAGTAATCCGCCTTATATTACGCATTCGGAAAAAGAAGAAATGCATCAGAATGTGTTGCAATATGATCCGCATGAGGCATTATTTGTTCCGGATACTAATCCCTTATTGTTTTATGAAGCTATTGTACGGTTTTCTTTGGATAACTTAACAGACGATGGTGTTCTGTTTCTCGAGATTAATGAAAGCTTTGGGTCGGAAACTGTAGCTCTGCTGGAGACAAAAGGTTTTAAAACTGAACTAAGAAAAGATATGCAGGGGAAAGACAGGATGATAAAAGCATTTAGATAAACCAGCAAATAATCAAAATAGCTTTAATTGATTATTTTGTGGTGGTTTTGCTTTTCCAAAAACGGTTCTGCCTCCGTATTTCCAGGATTCATCTCTTTCTTTTTGTATTACTTCTTCAAAATTAGCGTTAGGTGTAAAATCTTTTTCCGCACGCTGTGCAATTTCACTGAGCCTTTTTATGGCCTGCTGTTTATCTGAATTTCCAATTTTAGATTTTTGAACTGCCGTTTGTAAAACGCTGATAGTTTCATCATATACCTTAACCGGAACAGGGAAAGGGTGGCCATCTTTTCCTCCGTGGGCAAAAGAGAACCTGGCTGGGTCTTTAAACCGCGAAGGTGTACCGTAAATTACTTCGCTTACCAAAGCAAGCGATTGCAGCGTTCGTGGGCCTACACCTTCCAGCAATAATAATTCTTCAAAATCAGAGGGCTTTTTTTCATGCGCCAGCCATAAAACACTTCCTAATCTTTTCAAGTCCACATCCTTGGCGCGAACATCATGATGTGATGGCATAATTAATTGCTGTGCTTCAGCAAGCATTTTATTGGGCGCTTCTATCGTCAGGTTCATTATACCATTTCTGGAAACAGATGCTTCATTAGCTACCAGGTTTAAAATGTTTCCCTGGTTTATGCCGCAAATTGCCGTATGAGGTTCATCTATAAAAGAAGTTAAATCTGCTGAGTGCCAGTGATAGCGGCGGGCTGTAGAATTTCCGGTACTCATTCCTTGCTGTACAACGGTCCACGATCCTTCATCGCTCAGCACAAAACTATGCATGTATAGCTGAAACCCGTCCTGAATAGCCGTATTATCTACTTTTGCACTTAGTTTACTGCATCTTACCAGATAATCCCCATCCATGCCTGTGCGTTCGGCTATTGCAAGTAATTCCGATGGTGTCGCCCTGGACGATTTTCCTTTTCCACCACAGATATATATGCCAAGTTCTTTAGAATGCGGATTGACAGCGCGTTTTAGTGCACCCATGACAGATGTTGTTATTCCCGACGAATGCCAGTCCATACCCATTACTGCTCCAAGACTCTGAAACCAAAACGGATCGCTTAACCTTCTGATTACCTCTGCTTTACCAAACTCTGTAATGATCGCTTCTGTAATAGCCAGGCCAAGCTTAGCCATACGTTCTGCCAGCCATGTCGGAACATACCCATAATGGAGAGGTAAATCGGCACTTCCAGAGCGTTTCAATAGAATTCTATTTTATATGCCATTAATTAAAACTTGTAACTTAACAACGGAAATCCGGTATACTTGCTTAAGGATTCCGTTATGATCAAACTTATAAACCACGTTTTTTATATTTTATTATTAATACTCACAAACTTAGAGGTTTCTGCTCAGGAACTTATATTTAAACGGATAAATAACGAAAACGGTCTGTCTCAAAGTAACGTAACCAGTATTATTAAAGACTCTAAGGGTTTTTTATGGATAGCCACCCGCGACGGCTTAAACAGGTACGACGGGTATGACATGAATGTGTATAGAAACGATATTAATATTAAATCGAGTATTGGTAATAATTATATAAGTACCGTTTACGAAGATAAAAGCGGCAATATTTGGGTGGGAGGAATAGAGGGTCTTGATCGGTATAATGTGAATAAAGATAATTTCGTTCATTATAAACTATCCTCATCTACCGTTTTTGTAAAAACCATTATGCAGGATTCCAAAGGAAATCTTTGGATTGGGGCTAAAAAAGGCTTGTATGTTCTTAATCCCAGGTCAGGCAAAGTAAAATCTTATTTTGCTAATCCTTCTGTTAATAGTCTTTCTGATAATGACATTAACAAAATAGCAGAAATTGAACCCGGCGAAATTTGGCTTGGAACGTCTAACGGACTTAATATCTATAATACAAACACAGCAACATTCACGCACTACAAACACAAAGAAACTGATAAGAGCAGCCTTGCCGGGAATAATGTCAAAGGTATTTTAAGAGACAGATTTGATAATATCTGGTTGGGGACGGATAATGGCTTATGCCTGTTTGATAAAAAGAACAAGACTTTTCGGAGTTTTAAAAATAATCCTGATGATAGTAATTCGCTATCTGGAGACGAAATTATAGCGTTGACCGAAGGTTCTGACGGCAGATTGTGGATAGGCACCGAAGGTATGGGCTTAACCGTATTTAACTATCGGAACAACACGTTCGAACGGTATGAAAATGATTATTTCGATAACAGAAGCCTGAGCCACAACATTGTTAGGTGTATTTACAAAGGACCAGATAATATTATGTGGTTAGGAACCAACAGTGGCGGTGTAAGCTATGTACCGAATGTTAAAGAGAAGTTTGAGCATTATTTTCCTATCCCAGATAGAGAAAATACGTTGCTGAATCCAGTTGTTAAAACAATTACCGGAGATTCAAAGGGTAATATCTGGCTTGGAACAGATGATGGTGTTGAGTTATTTAATCCTAAAACTAAAAAATTCACTCATTACAGACATTTGAGTAGCGAGAATATCTATTCAAGTGCCGAGATAGCAGATGGCATTATTGCATTTGGTACCCATAATACTGGTATCGATTTGATTGATTTAAAAACCGGGAAAATAAAAAATTACAGGAACGAACCTGATAATCCGTCTTCAATATCCAATAACAGAGTAAATACTTTTCTGGTAGATAGCAGAAAGAATATATGGCTCGGTACCTGGATAGGCGGCTTAAATCTTTTTGATATAAAGTCAGGAACATTTAAACGCATTCAGTATAATCCGACTGAAGATATTAATGCCGCCACTAATATCTTAACGCTCGCTGAAGCACCAGACAAAACTATTTGGATAGGAACCGACAAAGGTGTATTTGTATTTGATTATTTAAAAAATACATGTAAAGCGTTTAAACATAACAATGGTAATAAGAATGGAATAAGTAATAATATGGTTAATTGCTTCCTTGTAGACAGTAAAGGTAATATGTGGATTGGAACCGGTGGTGGTGGCTTAAACCTATACGACAGAAAAACGCAGAGTTTTACTGCATTCAGAGAAAGAAATGGTCTGCAGAGTGACAATATTGCAGGAATCTTAGAGGATAAAAAAGGTAATTTATGGATTAGCTCGGCAAAGGGCTTGTCGAAATTTAATCCGTCAAGTAAAGAGTTTCATAATTTTTCTTTCGCAGACGGATTGCAAAGAGGAGAATTTAAGCGAAGTGCCTTTTTTAAAACTGCTGATGGAACCATGTATTTTGGAGGGATTGATGGATTTAATGCATTTCATCCGGATAATATAAAATATAATACACAACCCCCGCAATTAGTTTTCACCGATTTTTATGTTTTTGGTAAAAGTGTTGTTATTGGTAGTAAAAATTCCCCTTTGTCCGAAAATATCGTTCAGGCAAAAGATATTAATTTAAATTATTCGCAATCTGTATTTAGTATTGAATTTGCAGCACTGGACTTTACTGCATCGGAAAGAAATCAGTACGCCTTTATCATGGAAGGGTTTGAGAACGCCTGGAGTTATGCGGGTACCGAGCGTAAAATAACCTATACCAATCTTAATCCCGGCGATTACGTATTTAGAGTAAAAGCCTCCAATAACGACGGAGTATGGAACGAAACCGGGATTTCAATTAATATTCATATTACTCCACCGTATTATAAAACATGGTGGTTCAGAATTCTCGCACTGACACTCGCTTTAGCGCTTATTTATACCATTTATAAATCCAGAGTAAAGCGTATGGAATCACAAAAGAGAATATTAGAGGAGGAAGTTGAGGCTCGTACGCTTCAGATAAGAAAGCAAGCAGAAAACCTCCAGGAATTAAATGAAGAATTACAGGCACAATCTGAAGAATTACAGGCACAGTCTGAAGAGATGCAAACACAATCTGAAGATTTGCAGCAGCTTAATTTTGAACTTCTTTCTCAGACGGAAGATTTATATGCTTTAAACTCTCAGCTTATTAACCAAAAGAAGCAGGAACAACAGGCGCGTGCCGAGGCAGAACTCGCCCGCAAAGAGGCAGAAAAAGCAAATCAGGCCAAAAGTACCTTTCTGGCTACAATGAGCCACGAAATACGCACCCCAATGAACGGTGTATTAGGTATGTCGGCTTTATTATGCGAAACTAAACTTGACAAAGAGCAAAGAGAATATGCAGAAACCATACATACAAGTGGCGACGCATTACTAAATGTGATTAATGGAATTCTTGATTTTTCTAAAATAGAATCTGGAATGATGGAGCTTGATGTTAATGACTTTGATATCAGGCAATGTGTTGAAGAAGTGCTCGATTTGTTTTCTGCAAATGCAGCTCAGAGTGGAATTGATTTAGTATATCAGATAGACCACGAAATACCCGCTAATCTGCGCGCTGATGGAATGAGATTAAGGCAAATACTAATCAACTTAATTAGTAATGCCTTAAAGTTTACACATAAAGGAGAAGTTTTTATCGGAGTTCATCTAATTCAGACTCCTGTTAATAAAAAGTTAGAGATTAGATTTGAGGTGCGCGATTCTGGTATTGGTATTCCTAAAGACAAATTTGCCGGATTATTTATTCCTTTTACTCAAGTCGACTCTTCTGTAACGCGTAAATATGGCGGAACCGGCTTAGGATTAACTATTTCTGAAAGGCTGATTCATTTAATGGATGGAACTATTCAGGTTGAAAGCGAGTTAGGAAAAGGAACAACCTTTAAGTTTAATATATTTTGTGAAGTAAGTTCGGATTCGGTTATTAAATACGCGAATGTTTCTTTGGTTGGCTGCGAAGATAAAAAAATTCTGGTAATAGACGACAACGCTACTAACCGCAGGATTTTAAAGATTCAGCTTGAACAATGGAAACTGTTGCCGGTTATGGCGTCATCTGCTAAAGAAGCACTGGAAATATTATCTGCAGACAGTAAATTTGATTTAATAATTACCGATATGCAAATGCCCGAAATGGATGGCGTAGCTTTAGGTACTATTGTAAAAGATCGATATAAGAATATACCTATTGTTCTCTTAAGTTCTATCGGCGATGAAACCCGGAAAAGATATTCTGATTTATTTTCTTCTGTGCTTACAAAGCCCGTTAAGCAACAGCATTTGTGCAAAGTAATACAGATGGCTCTAAAGAATCAGGCTAATGAAAACACTGCCGAACAAAAGTCTGCAAACGCACTTTCAGTAGATTTTGCAAGTCAGTTTCCATTTGATATTTTAGTTGCTGAAGATAATCCAATCAATCAAAAGCTTATTATAAGAATACTTAATAAACTTGGTTATTTCCCCGACCTGGCAAATAATGGTGCAGAGGTGATTGATATGTCGACCGCACATTTTTATGAACTAATATTCATGGATATTCAAATGCCGGAAATGGATGGGTTGGAGGCCACACGTATTATTAGAACAAGTCTGGAAAACCAACCCTTAATTGTGGCAATGACGGCTAATGTTATGGCAGAAGACAGACTTGCCTGTAAGGAAGCCGGGATGAATGATTATCTGTCTAAGCCTATAAAACTTGATGAATTAATGGCTATGTTACAACATGTTTATACAATGAAAGACAGCCAGGCATTAACATCTGTTGATAATACGTTTGATTTTTTAAACAACAAAACATAAGCTATAGATTAGTGTTCTAACAGCGTAATAAGAATCAATGAAGCGTGTTTTAGTGTGTGACGATGATGTAAGCATTTCGGAAATAGTAGCATTGGTGCTAACGGATGCCGACTGGGAGGTTTATACCATTCCAGACTGTAATAATATTATTGAGAAAATTGAATCTATAAATCCTTCGGTGATTTTTATGGATCATAGAATTCCTGATGAAGGTGGGATTATTGCGACCCAAACCATCAAAAGTCATTCAGATTATTCCGAAATACCGGTAATATATTTCACAGCCAGTTATGATATAGATGCCCTGGCCGAAACTGCTGGGGCTGATTATATTTTACAAAAGCCGTTTAATATTAAACAATTAGAAGAAACGGTGAGCCGCGCTTTTAAATCCTATCAGGCTAATATGCCCGAAGAGGAAAGGGACGCAGAAGAATAATTATTTAAGAATTACTTCTGTGGCTCCATATCCAAAGCGATCTTTATAAGCATCCATATACGTTTTAACCTGTTTGTGGCTGCTTATTATTTTTTGAATTTCGTAACGTAATGTTCCGTTGCCCACCCCATGAATAAATATAATGGAAGGAAGCTTGTGAACAATAGCGGCTTCAAGAGCCTTTTGAAAGTGTATAAGCTGTATTTTAAGTATTTCGTCTTTATTTAAAAACTGATAATCATCCCTGATTTTTTCAATATGCAGATCAACCTCTTTAGCAGGTTTTTCTACTGTTTTCTTTTCTTCAGCAGGTTTATAAAAACTTTCTTTTAATTTTTGTGCATCAATAACCAGCTCCTCAGTATCTACCTGAAAACTCCATGCCTGTTGCTTTAATAATGGAAATTCTTTTTTTGCTCCGGCGAAGCTTTTTGCACTAAACTTTATATCAAATTCTATCGGTTCTTTTTCAATGGCATCCATTCCACTGTAAAAAAGCAATTTTATTTTAAATTTTGGCCAGTTACTTAACTCAGTCAAAGAAGCCGAATATACTTTTGCAGTAGATTTTGGTGCGATAATACCTGCAAAGCTACCTTTAACCATGCTGTCCTTCTGAGTACTAAGCGTTGCTAATAATTGATAGGATGTTTCATTTACCAGGTGGAAATAAACCACTGATCCTTTAGCAGCATCGGATACCACCGCAAGGTAAACGCCGCTTGTTTTAAATTCAGTAGTCAGGCCCGGGTTTTCTTCAAAAGCCTGATTTTCTATTCCTTTATAGACGTGACCATGTACGCGTGTAACTTTGTTTACCGGCACTGGAATTTCAAAGTCATCATCTCCCGTCACACCAATCATTAAATCGTCGATTATCTTAGTAATATAACCTTCGCGTTTCTCATCCACAAACCGAACAAACTCACCTAATTTAAAATTCATATTCAAAGCTTAATTATCCTGATAGAACAGAACAAGGTTTCAAAGTTACTCAAAGCAGCAGCAAGTTGATTTACTATTAATAAAAACTTTGTGTTTTTCATTTCATTATACTATAGGGTTAGAGATCGATAACGTTTGCTGTCAAATAGCCAAACTCAATTTATAATTATTAATAAATGCTTCGTAAGATAAAAAAAATATATAAGCGTGGAATGGCAGGCATAATGCTTTTTACAGCAGAAACCATTCTCACAATAATGCTGTTTCTGTTGTCGCTTATAGCATTTTTAGCCATTGCTAAATATGTATTTCTCGACAGAAAAGAAAGCTTTGATCAGTCTGCTTTCAATTTTCTGGAAATTTTTATCAAGGATGGCGTAACCAGCGGAATGCTGTTTTTAAGCGTAATTGGTAATTACCAGGTAATGATACTGGCCAATTTACTGTTAATATGCTATTTTCTTTTCATCAGAAAACATAAATGGTACTCAATAAAGATTCCTGCAATTTCGTTAAGCGGAGTATTGCTCATGTCGATACTTAAATTATTTTTTAATCGGCCCAGACCATTATTGCCATTAATGGAACCTGCCCGTGGATTGAGTTTTCCAAGCGGACATGCGATGATGAGTGCGACTTTTTTTGGCTTGATAATCTATTTTGTTTACCTCAGAAAAATCCATCCAGCCCTTAAAATAGTTATTATTTCACTATTAGTACTTTTTATTTTAGCTATTGGAGTCAGTCGCGTTTACTTAAGGGTACATTATGCCAGCGATGTTATAGCCGGATTTTGCATGGGAGTAATCTGGCTCACAATTGCTATAAAAGTGCTTAATAAGATAGAGTTGTACAGTAAAAAAAGGATGAATCCGGTTGTAGAGGATATGCCTGCTTAATTGATCTTGAAGATTGGTGTTGAATTCTTTTATTAAATGGGAATCCTTAAAAGCTATATTTACCGTTTAATCAATTGACGAAGATAATAAAACATATAAATGCCCATAATCTTACATAAGTTCAGAGAGCACCAGGTTAATCCTCAAACAGAGATACTGATTTTAGGTACATTTAATCCTGATATACCAGCCGGGCCAGACTTCTTTTACGGAAGAACAAGAAATTTTTTATGGCATATGCTGCCGCAGTGCTGGAATTTGGAGCCACTAAAAGAGTCTTCGCTGTTAAATAAGCAAGAGTTTATGGCTGCTTATAAAATTGATTTTGCAGATATTATTCATTCGATAGATGTTCCGGAAGGTGAAGAATCGAATGTTGACGATACATTTATCGATAACCATGTTCAGGAATGGAAGGATATAAACGCTTTAATTGAATCACTTCCAAATTTGAAGGCGGTGTATTTTACACGCAAAACCTTTAACGGAATTGCCAATATGCGCATTCAAATTATTAAGGTGGCTAACTTTTGTAAACAGAAAAATATCCGGTTTTGTAAGCTGGAAACGCCCGCGAGATTTTATAGTCCGGAAAAGCAACAGCAATGGATTGATACCATTGTATTACAAAATACGTGTTTAAGGGCATAGCCATTTTAACTAAAATTTTCGTTTGTTACTTTTTGCGGCATCTTTATGATCCTTCATTGAAAAATTCTTAAACCTTTTTTTTGAATGGAAGTTTAAATAGAACATCTATCTATTTATTCTTATGTACATATTGGGCATTAACGCTGCATTTCACGATTCTGCAGCGTGCATTATGAAAGACGGCTTATTATTGGCCGCAGCGGAAGATGAACGTTTTACTCACATCAAACATGGCAAGCGGCCGGTACCGTTTTCTACCTGGGAACTACCTTTTCATGCTATAGATTATTGTTTGAAAATAGCCGGGATTCATCTGAGTGAAGTAGACCATATAGCGTATTCCTTCGATCCATTTTTGCTTTTGAACGATAAATATTCAACGCAGCCATTTATCGAAATCCCATTTATTCCAGGTAGAAGAAAAAATGAAGATTGGCTTTCGCCCTGGGATCCCTTGTTTTTATCCTCTATCATAAATGCACCGTCACAATTAGTTGATGGTTATCCGCACCATCTTCAAAAAAGATTTACCGGAGCTAAAACCACAGATTTTCAATGGCACTTCGTAGAACATCATATTGCTCATGCTGCAAGCGCTTTTTATCCTTCACCATTTACCAACGCAGCGGTTTTAACAATGGACGGACGGGGAGAAAAAGCAACAACTACTTATAATATTGGAAGTGATAATAACCTAACCCGGATTGGCCAGGTAAATATGCCGCATTCATTAGGGTTGCTTTATGAGCGGGCCACCACTTATTTAGGATTTTTGCATTCTTCTGATGAATATAAAGTTATGGCTCTGGCATCTTACGGCAAACCAGCGTTTGTTAACGACTTTCGTGATATGATTCATATTGGAACGAAGGGCCAGTATACCATCGAAAATGAGCGCTTCGAAGAACGCTTCGGCCCGATGCGCTTAAAGCATGAAGAGTTTACGTCCCATCATTTTAATATTGCCAATTCTTTGCAGTACGTACTCGAAGAAACTGTTTTAGAGTTGGTTAACTGGTTTCAAAAAGAAACCGGCGAAAAGAACTTATGTTTTGCTGGTGGCGTAGCTTTAAATTGTGTTTTAAATGCACGTATCAGGGATAAGAGCCTGTTTGAAAATATTTGGGTACAGCCTGCTTCCGGCGATTCCGGAACAGCTCTGGGGGCTGCCGAATGGGTAGATACCAGGGAACGCGCGAGTTCTGAAAAAGCTTTTGAGATGGAACATTGTTATTGGGGGCCAGATTATTCAGATAATGAAATTGAGCGCTTCCTGAAGTGGGCCAAAGTGCCGTACAAGCGCTTAAATAATATAGCTGAGGATACAGCTGAGATTTTGGCTCAGAATAAAATTATCGGCTGGTTCCAGGGAAGAATGGAATATGGCCCCAGGGCTTTGGGAAGCCGTTCTATTCTGGCTTCTCCAATCAGCCCCGAAATGCAGTCCCGGTTAAATGAAGTTAAAGATCGGGAAGATTTTCGTCCCGTTGCTCCGGTGGTTTTAGAAGAAGATGCAGCAGAATGGTTCGAGAACGCTAACTATTCTCCGTTTATGCTTTTTGTTTATAATGTTAAACCAGAAAAGGCTGAACTTATTCCTGCGGTGCGGCATGTAGACGGTACGGCGCGTATTCAAACAATTAATCGTAATCAACATCCTCAATATTACGATCTTTTAAAAGCGTTTAAAGAAAAAACAGGTGTTCCGGTGTTAGTAAATACTTCTTTTAATACACTTGGAAAACCCATCGTTTGTTCGCCGCGTGATGCCATTGAATGTTTCTGGACTTCGCCATTTGATGCTTTAATTATCGGATCATTTTTATTAGAGAAAAATAATGAACAGGAAAATATCTATAGTTATTCCAACATATCAGAGGCCGGAGTTATTAATTAAGTGTATTCATGCACTGTTAAATCAAAATTTCGATAAAAATAGTTATGAAATAATCGTCGTAAGTGATGGCCCGGACGAGTTAACTGGTAAAGCAATGGCTTCATCCAATACTGAAAGGCAGCCGCGCATTATTCATTGCAATCTTCCCGAGAAAAAAGGTCCGGCTGCTGCACGGAATTTTGGATGGCTAAAAGCCAGCGGAAGATTAATTGCTTTTACTGACGATGATTGCATACCTGACTCTGATTGGTTGAAAAACATCTGGATGGCTTATGATGGTGCTGATGAAATTGCTTTTTCAGGAAAAGTGATTGTACCAATCTCAAAAAAACCTACCGATTTTGAGTTGAATACCGCCCACTTGGAAAAGGCCGAATTTATAACTGCGAATTGTATTTGTACTAAAAAAGCACTTATAAAAACCGGCGGATTTGATGAACGTTTTGAGCTGGCCTGGCGGGAAGACAGCGATTTGCATTTTAAGTTATTGCTGCATAAAATTCCGATTCATAAAATTAATGCCCTGGTTATTCATCCTGTAAGGCAGGCACCCTGGGGAGTAAGTATTAAGGAGCAAAAAAAGGGAATGTTTAACGCCTTGCTATATAAAAAGTACCCGCAGTTGTATGCCAGTAGAATTTGTTCAAAAGCACCTTACAGCTATTATTTAATGATTTTGTCTTTCACGGGAATTGTAATAGGACTGGTTTTTTATATAAAATGGCTCAGCTTGCCGGCCTTGCTGCTTTGGTTACTATTGCAGTCGTCGTTTATTGCCAGGCGGCTATCATCTACATCACGTTCTGCAAGGCATGTTATGGAAATGATAGTTACTTCTATTGCTATTCCATTTTTTTCAGTGTTCTGGCAGTTTTATGGAGCATTAAAATACAGGGTTTTATTTATTTAGTTTATGATACAAGAGCCAATAAGCAAGATATTGATTTTCAGGGCGCTTCAATTGGGCGACATGCTTTGTGCTGTTCCGGCTATCAGGGCATTGCGATATGCTTATCCGGATGCAGAAATAACTTTAGCAGGATTGCCATGGGCTAAGTCCTTAATAGAAAGGTTTCCAGATTATATAGATCATTTTATCTGGTTTCCGGGATATCCGGGGCTACCGGAACAATCGCTTAATCCAAAAGATTTTACCGCGTTTTTAGCAGAAGTTCAAAATCAGCAATACGATTTGGTGTTGCAAATGCAAGGCAATGGTTCGGTTATAAATCCCATGATTGAACTATTTGGCGGCAGATATACAGCAGGGTTTTGTAAAGAAGAGCATTATTATCCTGAAAATGGATTATTTATTGAATATCCGGATGTTGGATCTGAAATAGAACGGCACCTGAAACTAATGAACCACCTGGGCATTCCTTCGAGGGGATTAGAGTTAGAATTTTCTTTAACAAAGGCCGACCAAAGAGACTTAATAAAACTTAGCCTCCCTATTAAACCGAAGAAATACGTTTGCATACATCCGGGTTCAAGAGGTTCATGGAGGCAATGGCCCACAAAATATTTTGCGACTCTGGCAGATTATTGCATTGAACAGGGGTTTGCCGCAGTTATTACGGGCACTAATGATGAAATGGATATTGTGGCAGATGTAATAAGCCAGATGAAACATCCGCCTGTTTTGGCGGCTGGCAAGACTTCTTTAGGAGCTGTTGGAGTGCTGATAAAAAATGCTTTTGCTCTTATTTCTAACTGCACAGGAGTTTCGCATATGGCTTCGGCGTTTAAAACACCAAGTATCGTTTTAAGTATGGATGGCGAACCCGAACGTTGGGCACCATTAAACAGAATGCTTCACCGTGTTGTTGATTGGACTAAAACACCCGATTTTGAACTTGTATTTAAAGAAACACAACGTTTAATTCTTTCCGGAAAAGCAGAAGTTGTGCAAAATGAGCTAACCACAAATTTCCAGATTTCTGCTTAATTATTTAACGGCTCCTTCTGCCTGGCATGAAGTATATCAGGTAAGGCAGGAATAGTTTCAATATTTCCGTTTAATATTTCTCCTATAGCATCGGTCACTTTATCCGGATGAACCATTCCAACAGGTTCTTTAAAGTATTTCTGATTCACATACCGGATAATTTCGTTTTTGCTTTCCAGCTCATGAGGTACATCGAATGGTAAAACTTTTCCTGCTGCTTTCCACGGAAAATGCTGTGGATTACTAAGCGCATATAGAACAATTACAGGCGTATTAACTGCAGCAGCAATATGTATTGTACCCGTATTTACCGATACAATTAAGGGAGCTTTTTTTATCAGTGCAATAAACTCTTCTAAATCAAATTCTCCTGCCACAGAAAAAGATTGTGCACCAATATTTTGCTGAAGGTAATCTGTTAAGGACTTTTCAGAACTCCCGCCTGTAAGTAAAACCTGGTAACCTGTTTTTTTTCGGATGTTTTTTGCAGTTTCAATCCAAAGATTCGCCGGGTATTGCCGTTTTTGTTCGCTTACACCAGCATGTAGAATAAGCCATGGCTCATTTATATTTATACCTTTATTACCTAATTTTTCTGCTGCTGAAATCCATTTTTTTTCAGAATAAGATAACTGGAGTTTATCATTCCTGATTTTCGCGCCAATTGCTTCTACAAGATTACAATCGCGCTGTACCTGATGTTTTATTATTGAAAGAGGCTCCTTATCCGGAATCCAGTCGGTTAAAAGCTCGTAAGGGTTTTCCCGGCAATACGAAAGTCGTAAAGGAATGCCGGCAAGGAAAGCCAGCATGGCAGCAGGCAGTGGATTTTGACTATACACTGAAAAGATGACAGCCGCATCAAAATTTTGTTCTTTTATGTGATTTACTACATCAAAGAACTTCTCTGAAAGAATCGAATCACTGGTTTTAACCCAGGGAAGATCGTAAGTAATTACAGTATCGATTTCAGGGATGCTTTTTGCAATACCTGTAGCCATTGATGAAGTTAGAACAGTAATTATTGCCCCGAATGTTTCTTTAAGTGCACGTATAGCAGGAGAGGACATCAGTAAGTCGCCCATGTTATCAGCACGGATACAAAGAATTTTTTTGCAGCCGCTCCAGTCGTTATCCATATTCAACTATGTTTTTTACCTGGGATGTATTAGTTTGAAGAATGATTTCGGCTGCATGATTAATATGTTTAACCCTGAAATCAGGCCTGCGGTTTTCGCTCATTATCCATTCAGTTTCATTGCCATTATCTATTAGAATTGTTTTACATCCTGCTTTTCGACCGGCTTCCATATCATTTAAAATATCTCCGATCATCCATGATGCTGCAAGGTTTATGTTGAGTTCTTCCGCTGCTTTCAATAGCATACCAGGTTTAGGTTTGCGGCAGCTGCAATTGTCAGAATCAATGTGCGGGCAATAAAAAAAGGCTTCTAAATGTACACCCCTTTCACTTAGTAAAGCCTTTATAGTTTGTTCCACAATCATCAGGCTATCCTGATTAAAATACCCTAAACCAATGCCCGGCTGGTTTGAAATAACAATCAACCTGAAGCCTGCTTTTTGTAAAGCCTTCAATCCTTCAATGCTGTTTTTTTCAATTGAAATAAGCGCAGGATTTATATTATAGGGCACATCCGGAATTAAGGTTCCATCCTTATCAAGAAATATCGCTTTGTCTTCCTGCATCTTAAATAACTTATGCCGCTTTTTCGCTGTTAACAGAAGCCGGATGTTGCAATGGTTCTTGTACGAACCTGTATATTTCAGCTATTATCCTGGATACATGCGTCCAGGTAAAATAGGTATTTACCCGATCTATTGCATTTCGCTTCATCGATTCAAGCAGCACTTCGTCATCAAGCAATAAATCTATTTTTTCGGCCAATGCTTCCGGATTATTTGGCGGAACCAGAAATCCGGTCTCGTTGTTTGCTACACTGTATTTTATACCACCTACATCCGAGCCGATAACCGGTGTTCCGCAAGCCATTGCCTCTAATGGGGTAATTCCGAATGGTTCATACCAGGGAGTTGTTATGAATATATCAGAAGCAGAGTAATAATATTTAAGCATATCTCTGTCCTTTCTTCCCACAAAAGAAACCTTATGGAATACATTTTCTTCTTTTGCAATGTTCATTAACCGCGCAAGCTCGGGACTTAATTCAGGATCGGGTACATTGGTATCGCCTCCAACCACTACAAGCCGGGTAGGAGCAGCAGCATGTTCGATTTTACTCATGGCCCGTATTACATTGTCAATCCCTTTTCTCGGAACCATTCTACCTAACTGAAGAATTATTCTTTCATCAGCCTGCAAGTTGAGAAGTTCTCTGGCTTCGTTTTTATTTACCGGATAAAACTCGTTTTTACTAAATCCACAAGGTACAATGCTTATTTTCTCTTCATTTGCATGATAATAGGTAATCAGATCTTCTTTATCCTGCGGACACTCGGCAATTATTCTATCAGCATGCTTTACGATATCTTCCTCAACCGCACATCTGCAGGCAGGGAACTTATCCTCTTCCTTTTGATGAAGCTTTCTGATTTGGCCAAGGGCATGAAACGTAATTACAAAAGGAATCCGGATGTCTTTCTTTATTTCTTGTGCAACTAAACCCGACATCCAGAAGTTAGCATGAATTAACTTATACTGTATCCGTTCCTTCTGCATAAAATTCATCATGCTGTCTTTAAATTCGGGCATAAATTGCAGGAGTTCTTCCTTGGGCAGGCAGGTTTTGGGACCGGCTTTAGCATGTATTATTCTTATTCCTTCAGACCAATGAATTACCTGTGGTAAACTTTCATCTTCCCAACGTGTATAAATATCTATTTCATATTCCAAACCGATAAGATGTTTGGCAAGTTCAGCAACATATACATTCTGCCCGCCGCTATCCACTCCGCCAAGGGTGGCTAAGGGCGAAGCATGCTCACTTATAAATGCTATTTTTTTTTTCATGATAATGTAGATAATGGATTTAATCTCAACTCTTTAAGCTTCGTAAGAACTTATTCTGTATAAATAAGTTTCAATAACCTGCTGAAACGTTTGTTCCCAATCTTTAACAAACCTTTTAATATTATATCGCTCTAAAGCGGTTTTCCGACCCTCGATGCCCATATTTACTGCTGCTTGCTTATCGTTTAACAGCGCCTTCATTTTTTCAATCAACTTAGAAATATCGGTATGGATATAACCGTTAACATCATTATTTATAACCGTTGGCATTTCGGTAGTTGCCATTCCAATAACGGGTATTCCGAGCATCATCGCTTCGCAAACAGCTAATCCATGGCTCGTATAGCGAATAGGATTAAAGAAAAACCTGTATTTGCTTATAAATCCGGGAAGCTGCGGATGAAGTACTTCTCCCAAACCAAGTTCTCCGGTTCCCATGCCTACCAAATCAAGCGGAATATATTTTCTGATTTCAAGGAAAATATCCAGTCCAAGCAGTCGACCTCTTGATGGAAGATTATTTATTACCACAATCCCCTTAGCCAATTCTCCTGAATACGGAATCTCGGGTGTGGTTACGCCATGCTCAATTACTTTGGTGGGCGTATTGTTATTATCCCACATTAACCGGTTAAAATGAGTTACATGAACCAGAAGGATATCCTTATCGTCTATAATATGCATGGTATCTGTAGGATGTTGCCTTGGCGGGTCATGTTCCAGATATATTTTAGGAAGTTCGCGTTGCTTTTCGGTAAGAATTTCATATTGATCCGTTAAATAATTGGTATTGGTTTGAAAGAGTATACAATCAAAGTCGTAGTCTTTTACCGCGTCGGCCGGAACCTCATGTACATTGTCGCCAAAAGGAAAGGTTTCCCCCCGTCCATAATAACCTTCGGCTTTTTCGTTCTTTACCGGGATGTAGATGTCGTAGTTTCCCAGAGATAAATAAAATAAGTAACTCCCATGGATATGCCATGTGAAGATTTTTGGTCTGCCAGTTAAGTTCATTAAGTAGAATTTTAATTCCAATAATTTAAATTATTAGAACGGTCGTTTCATAGATGATTAAAATTTTAACAAGTAAGTAACGAAGGGGTTTGGGAAAAATGCAATTTGATTATTCCATGTTAAATCAGTTCAGAAACCTCTGTTAGTAAAATAGGCCAATTGGAAGAAAGCATCCATTACAAAACCTGGGAATGATTGTTAGATTTGATATTAAGTTAATGTTAATGGAAAATAACCATTGCGTTAAATCTGTGATTTAGGTAATTCTGATTTAACATTAAATGTATTTTCGCATCATATTATATAAATATGAGGACCCTTTATCTGATTATATGCTGCTTCTTTTTAAGTTCAACAGGTAATATTGTTTATTCCCAGATTATAAAAAGAGATACTTCTGCCATAGAGAAGGATAGTATTAAGCAGTCGCCTTTATCAGAATGGTACAAAAGGATTAACATTCGTGGATATACGCAAATCCGGTATAATCGTTTACTGGAAACAAACCCAGATTTAAAATGCGAACAATGCGATAAATCGTGGGGAGAAAATGGCGGTTTTTTTTTGCGCCGTATCCGTTTGGTGTTTTATGGACAAATAAGCGAGCGGTTATATTTCTATCTTCAGCCGGATTTTGCTTCGAGTGTTGATGCATCCAATAATAACTTTGCTCAATTAAAAGATGCCTACTTCGATTTAGGATTGGATAGAGAGAATGAGTTCAGGCTTCGTTTTGGCCAGAGTAAAATTCCATTTGGATTTGAGAATCTGCAATCCAGTCAGAATAGGTTGCCCTTAGACCGTGCAGATGCAACGAATAGTTCTGTCAGTAACGAGCGGGATTTGGGTGTACTGTTTTATTGGGCACCAGAAAAAATAAGGGAACGCTTTTCGAAAATCGGAAATGCCAGGTTTAAAGGTTCGGGGGATTATGGAGTATTTGCTTTCGGGGCTTTTAACGGACAAACGGCTAATAAGAACGATGCTAATAATCAGCTGCATATTGTAAGTCGTTTAACGTATCCTTTCGAGCTTAAGAATAAACAGATAATTGAACCGTCTGTCCAGTTTTATAGTGGTAAATATGTAGTTACTACAGTAAGTCCGGGAGTAACCGGAAAAGATAATTTTGAATATACAGACCAGCGTGCCGCGGCAAGCTTTATTCTCTATCCGCAGCCTTTTGGTTTACAAATAGAATATAACATTGGAACCGGTCCTCAATATAATACTACTACCAATACTATAGAACAACACAAACTACAAGGCGGTTATGCACTTGCATCGTATGCCGTTAAGGTAAACGATCAGTTATTGCTTCCTTTTGTGCGTTATCAGTACTACAATGGCGGTAAAAAACATGAACGGGATGCAAGAAGTTATGTAGTAAAAGATTTTGAAGTTGGTGCCGAATGGCAGCCTTTTAAATATCTTGAATTTGTAGCCAGCTATTCGATGGCTGACAGAGTATTTGAAGATTCACTTAAGCCTTTAAATCATCAGGAAGGAAACTTATTACGTTTACAGCTTCAGTTTAATTATTAGCACATTGAAATAATTAATTTATTTTGCTATATGAATTCATGTTTTAAGGTTAAGTATTGATTTGCTAATGATTGCTGCGATTTGAACCTATCGTGCGGGATATCGTTAATTGGTCCAACGTGCCTTAGAAAGGATGAGATTTATTTCCTTGTAACATTCCAAGCCGGACTTATTTCAGTTCTAAAGGCTGCCTTTGCTTGTTAGCAGGCTTATAATTAACAATGATAATTTTTTTTAAAAAATATCATTGCTTTTTTAGTGTATCTCTTAAAAAAAGCGAAATACACTAACCGCATCGAATTCAAAGAAAACTTTGATATTAAAGGGGGGATGAAGCGTATCGTTTATTATTTTTAATATTTCTTCATTGAAAATTACAAGTATCCTGGCTTGTATTAATCATGAATTAGGAATAGTTTTGAACAGCTGGTTTGCTATAAATTGCGTTTTTAGGGCTAAAAATTCAATGGAACAGATTCAATTCCGGCTAAAAAAATGATCAGACTTCCTGATTGACATCCTTTAAATCGATACATATTATGATGAAAACTGCAAGATTTTTGTTGTTCATATTAATTAGCGGAACTGCCTGTATTAATCCAAAACCCCTGAACGTTCAAAAGCCTCAGCAGCTTATAAACAGGAAAGTTATCGTAGCCTACGTTACTTCCTGGACAAGCGTTATGCCGGATCCAACTTACATCACGCATATAAATTATGCTTTCGGGCACGTCAATAATACTTTTAATGGAATCAAGATAGACAATGAAGGCAGATTAAAGAGCCTTGTATCATTAAAATCTAATTTTCCAAACTTAAAAATTCTGATTTCTATTGGAGGATGGGGAAGTGGACGATTTAGTGAAATGGCCGCGCTTGAAGAAAATAGAAATAAGTTCGCAGAAGACTGTCTACAGGTGATTAATGATTATAACCTGGATGGAATTGATATTGATTGGGAATATCCGACGAGTAAGGCGGCTAAAATATCTTCTTCACCTAACGATACACAAAACTATACCTTAATGATGAAGGCTATTCGCGATAAAATTGGCCAAAATAAATTATTGACATTGGCAACATCTGCAGATGCCAGGTATATCGATTTTAAAGCCATAGAGCCAACGGTGAATTTTGTAAATATTATGGCGTATGATATGGGCAACCCGCCGTATCATAACGCCGGTTTATACCGGTCGGCATACACTAGCGGAATTAGTGTGGATGAAGCCGTAACGGCACATGTAAATGCAGGAATGCCAATAAATAAATTGGTTTTGGGTATTCCTTTTTACGGACACGGTAACAATGGTATTGCCAGCTTTATTGATTACAAAGAAATTATTAAGCTTAAGGACTTTAAAAAGCAATGGGATGCTCAGGCAAAAGTTCCTTTTTTAGAGAACGATGAAGGTGAATTTGTATGTAGTTATGAAAGCCCGGAATCTATTGAAATTAAATGTGAATACCTTTTGAACCGAGGTATGTTAGGCGCGATGTATTGGGAATATGCAGGTGATACAAAGGAGGGGGATTTAAGAAAAGCTGTATACAATGGAGTCTATAAATAGAGACCGATATTTTTCGGTATGGTTTGTCAACCAACTTAAGCGATCTTACAAAAATTTTAAGCCTTTAGCCTTTAACAATTTTTGTAATGTATCCATAAAAAAAATCGCTTGTTTATTGATTTTGTTTCCTTTAGCCTTTAACAATTTTTGTAATGTATCTATAAAACAAAAACAAGCAAAAGAAATAAAAATCTTCAATTTGCTTGTTTTATGTATTTATTTAATGGTTACAGGGAGATTCCGTCAGCTTTTTGGGACAACCTATATTCCATTGAGAAATCTCTTTGATTATTAATAGTGCTATTTATTTATTCAAAATACTCTTTCATCCTGTCAAAAAAGCTTTTTTCATGCTTTCCTGGCTGAGGGCGAAAGTTTGGAGATTCCTGCAATTTTTCCATTAAATCGCGTTCTTCTCTGGAAAGTGCTTTTGGAGTCCAGATGTTAACATACACTAACTGGTCGCCGCGGTGATATGAATTTACCTCTGGCACGCCTTTACCCTTTAATCTTAATATTTTACCGCCTTGCGTTCCGGGTTCAATCTTAATTTTGGCTTTACCGTCTATTGTAGGCACTTCAACACTTGCACCTAAGGTAGCATCTACAAAACTGATGTGTAAATCATAAACTACATTATTTCCTTCGCGCTGAAGTGTTTCGTGTGGTATTTCTTCAATCAGTATAATCAAATCTCCTGGTACTCCGCCTCTTGGAGCCGCATTTCCTTTGCCGCCCATTGAAAGCTGCATACCTTCACTTACACCGGCCGGAATATTTATGGTAATAGTTTCTTCTCCTCTTACTACTCCATCGCCATGACACGAAGTACATTTAGAGGTAATTTGAGTTCCTTCTCCGTTACAGGTAGGGCAGGTGCTTGTAGTTTGCATCTGACCAAGAATGGTATTGGTTACCCGGCGCACAGAGCCCGAGCCGCCGCAGGTAGAGCAGGTATGAAACGATGAGCGGTCCTTAGCTCCGCTGCCATCGCAGGTAGTACAAACTACTTGCTTATTTACTTTAATTTTCTTTTCTGCGCCTTTAGCAATTTCTTCAAGAGTCAGTTTAACCTTTATTCTTAAATTGCTTCCGCGGGCAACACGCCTGCCGCCACGAGACTGGCCGCCGCCACCGCCAAAAAAGCTTTCGAATGGACTTCCGCCGCCAAATACGTCACCAAACTGGCTGAAAATATCGTCCATGTTCATGTGGCCGCCCCCATAGCCCCCAGCTCCTGTACCAGCATGGCCAAATTGGTCGTAACGTTGTTTTTTTTCAGGATTGCTTAAGACTTCATAGGCTTCGGCAGCTTCCTTAAACATTTCTTCCGCTTCCTTATCGCCCGGGTTTTTATCGGGGTGATATTTTATAGCTTGTTTTCGATAAGCTTTTTTTATCTCATCTGCACTGGAACCTTTTGTAACACCCAGTATGTCGTAAAAATCTCTTTTTGCCATGGTTTTTTAATGAACGAAGGCGAAGACGGATATCTAATTATCCGGTAATCCGCGCATTCGATCTTTTTTACGCTCCTACAATAACTTTTGCAAAGCGAATCACTTTATCGTTTAAGTAATAACCTTTCTCCACCTCATCCACAACTTTTCCCTTTAAATCGTCAGATGGAGCAGGGATATTCGTAATTGCTTCCTGGATATCTGCATCAAATGCATTTCCTACAGATTCCATTTCTTTTAGCCCTTGTTGTATTAAAATGCCTTTTAATTTACTTTGAATTAAAATAACCCCTTCTTTAACGGCAGCAATGTCAGTAGCTGTTTCTATAGACTTCAATGCACGCTCAAAATCGTCCACAACCGGCAACAAGTTTACAATAACATCTTTTCCTGCAGTCTGGAGCAATTCCAAACGCTCTTTATTAGTGCGTCTTTTGTAATTGTCAAATTCTGCATATAAACGAAGATATTTGTTATTGGCTTCTGTTAATTCAGCCTTAAGCTTATCCTCAATAGAAAGTTCGTTCTGCACATTACTTTCAGTATTTTCGGAATCAGCCGACTCGTTCTGATTCGTTAAATCGTTACCGGATTGCTCAACCTCTTGTTCCGTACCTGGTTTCACTTCGTTATTTTCATTCATAACTTCTTCTTCGTGTTTTTTCTTCTTGTTTCTCAACATATCTGAAAAGTTCATAATAAAATAGGGGTTAGACAAAATTTTTGCCAAATCAATAAAACAGCCAAGCTGTCAGTAATTTCTCAGAACATCAATACAAATTGACGCAGGATTTAAGAATTATACGATTTTGGCATCTTCTATTACCTTTCCGTTTTCGCATTTTATAATGCGTGAGGGAAAGGTGCGGATAAGCTGATAATCGTGCGTTGCCATAAGTACAGAAGTGCCAGAGCGACTAATATCTTTTAAAAGAAGCATGATTTCTTCTGATGTATCAGGGTCAAGGTTACCTGTGGGTTCGTCAGCAAGTATAATCTCGGGGTCGTTCAGTAAGGCACGCGCTATTACCACGCGTTGCTGCTCACCACCGGATAACTCGTGAGGCATTTTTTTTATTTTAGAGCGGAGCCCGACTTTTTCCAGTACATCCTTTATGCGATCTGCGATCAGCCCTTTGTCTTTCCAGCCTGTTGCATGCATCACAAAGCGAAGGTTATCTTCTATCGTTCTGTCGGTTAACAATTGAAAATCCTGAAAAACAATACCCAGCTTTCGTCTTAAAAACGGAACGTCCTTCTCTGTTAATTTCTTTAAATCATAACCGCCGGCATGTCCTTCGCCTGAGGCGATGTGTAAATCACCATAAATAATTTTCAGTAAGCTGCTTTTTCCGGAACCTGTTAATCCAATTAAAAACACAAATTCACCTTTATCAATCTGAAGATTTACATTAGTAAGCACCAGGTGTTTTTGCTGGTAAACATCAATATTTTCAAGTTTTATAACTGTATTGCCAATCATATTAAAAGTCTAATTTTAAAATCTGACCAAAAGGAAGATCCTTCACCAGGTTCATGATATATTCTGTTTTCTCTGATAAACCTATCTTTTCAAGAGATTTATCAGGCCGGTCTACCCTGAAATAGGCCAGTAAAGTAAATTTATCATCACGTAATTGTACGTAATCAGGAATTTTTGCAACACCTTTCACCTTAATGATGTACATATTGCCAAAGTTAAGATTTTCTGCCGTTTTTAGTCTGCGGATATTTATAAACCCCGTAAAAATTCAATTGTATTTAATCCGTCGGCATAATCCCAAAGCCGGGGCTGCTGACTCTCTCCAAAACCAACCTGCTGATTTAAGGTACTTAGCTTCTCATTCGAAACGATACATTGTATCTGGCCCGACAGGCTGTTGATTTTGTCATTTAAAGCAGATATACTGCTATATTCCTCATAATAAAGAACCGCCAGGGGAGAAGACAGGCGCTCATCTTTTTTTACCAGCAGAAAGCCATTGTCGAAGTGTTTTTCTCTGTTAATGAGATAAATAGATTTATTGTAATCGTAATTGTTGCAATATTTGTTATGGTTCCCGACGGCCTTATACGATTCTATGGATTCAAAAAATACGCTGAAATCGTATCCTTCAGGTACATAGATTTTAGATACGTTTCTGCATCCTAAGCCAAAATAATCGAAGATATCATTTCCGAGGCGACGTAACTCTTCAGTAGTTTCATTTCCGGTTAAAACCGCTATACTGTTTCTGTTTTTGCGTATGATATGCGGCACCTTACCAAAATAATATTCAAAATAACGGGATGAATTATTGCTTCCCGTTGCGATAACAGCATCAAAGCCTTCCAAGCGATCGGTAAATCGAACCTGATTTTTAAATTCCGGTTCAATATCTATCAGTTTTTTTAAAAGATAGGGAATCAGGTGTTGGTCCTGAGACGAAACCTTAATGAGTGCAATATGTCCGCTTGCCAATACAGAAAGAATATCATGAAAACCTACCAATGGAATATTTCCGGCAAGCACCAGCCCGATTATTTTAGGCGTTTTTGGGGCACTTTGCCCGTCGTTTTCTTCATTAAGCCAGGTATCTATATCGCCGGAGTTAAGCATTTTTGCAATACCGGCTATTGCTTTTGCTGTTTCCTGCGGAGTAAACCATGCATTGGTATGCTGTGCGTTGTTTATTAAATGGCTAAACTCCTCATCCGGAAGGTGTATATAATTTCCCAGTTTTTTTAAAGCTGCTTTTCGTTGTTCTAATGTCAAAATGGAAGTCCTTAAAGTAAAATCAACAGATTGTATTATATTTGCATTGTATTTGCATGTATATAACGGATGCAAAATTACGGTTAAGAAATAGAATTTAGACAAATGGCGATAATAATAACAGACGAATGCATTAATTGCGGAGCTTGTGAGCCTGAATGCCCTAATAATGCTATTTACGATGCAGGGGCTGCATGGCGTTTTTCTGATGGGACGGCTTTACGTGGAGTAATTGATTTTGGCGATGGTGTAACCATAAATGCTGAGGAATCTCAGTCGCCTATTTCGGAGGAATTTTATTATATAGTTTCTGATAAATGCACCGAGTGTAAAGGATTTCATGATGAGCCGCAGTGTGCTGCCGTGTGTCCTGTAGATTGCTGTATTGATGATGTTGATGTACGCGAAACAGAAGAAGAATTATTAGCTAAAAAAGCATGGCTTCACGCTGAAGAATAATTAAGGCTAAAATAAACATAAACCTAAAAAAGCGGCTTTATGCCGCTTTTTTAGGTTATATTAGTATAACCTGCTTCTACTTAGTATCTGTATCTTTATTCGGTATAATAAGAACAGGGCATTTCGCTTTTCTAACAACTCTTTCTGCAACGCTTCCCGAAATGAAGTGGTCGAAGCCGGTGCGTCCATGAGTACCCAGGATAAGAAGGTCTGCGTTCCATTCGTCGGCAGTCAGCAAAATCTCATCCCGCGGATTACCGATTTTATGAAAGGTATAAACTGTAATGTCATCTTCGATTAAACCGGCAATTTCATTTAAAAGCTTTTTACTGGCCTCCTCCTGCGCCTGAACCATTTCCGGCATCATAATAGGTGGCTCATTTAATAGCGGATCGGCTACATAAGGTGTGGCAACAGGCATTTCATTAACATGCAACAAACCAATTTCTGCGTTTAAGACTTTAGCCAGGCTAATGCCATAACTAGTAGCCCGTTCAGAATACTGGCTGTCTTCTACTGCAATTAAGATTTTCCGAATTTGATCGAAGGTTTTCATATTGATAAGCATTTAAGATTAGGACATATTTCAATTAATATTATGTTTAATAGTTCTTTCATCACCGTTAAAACAATAAAGTAAAAGCTAAGTTTTTTATTTCATTAATCTACGCAATTTTCTTTGATTTGCTATAAGATATGAATCAGTACGGCGTTTGCAATTTATCAGCTATTCCATTAAGGTCAGAAGCATCCGACAGAAGCGAAATACTTTCTCAATTATTGTTTGGAGATTGCTTTGAAATCTTGAAATCTACAGAAAAGTGGACCTATGTCAAAACTTCTTATGATGATTATGCGGGTTGGATTGACAGCAAGCAATTTATAAAGATAAAGAATGTTCTTGTTCATTCTCCGGAACGTAGTGTGCTTGGCCTGCAAACCAGTCACGAAGCCATTAAACTGAGTACCGGAGAAAAGTTGCATTTACTGGCCGGAAGTGTTATTCCAACATTAATAAACGGACACTTCAAACTCGGGCAAGAGGAGTATCAATTAATTTCTGAAAATGTATTAGAGCCAAATCTGGATTTTGAAAGCGCTGTCATCGGTTTTGCCAGATTTTTTCTTCATGCACCTTATTTATGGGGCGGTAAGTCTATATTTGGGATAGATTGCTCCGGCTTAACCCAGATAGTTTTTAAGATGCTGGGTAAAAGGTTATTTCGCGATGCTTCTCAGCAGGCAGAACAGGGTGAAGTTGTGAATTTTTTACAGGAAGCAAAAGCCGGCGATCTGGCATTTTTCGATAATGCGGAAGGAGTAGTTACCCATGTAGGCATTATGCTGAACGATCAGCAGATTATTCATTCATCAGGAAGAGTGAAAATAGACCCGATTGATGGCCAGGGTATTTATAGTACGGATTTAAAAAAGCATACGCATAAGCTGCGAATAATTAAAAGGGTTGGTTAAGAATTACTAATTATCAGGAATATTGTTGGTGGGGAAAACAGGCAGGCTATTCATTTTTAAATACTTGTAGGTTTATTTGGTTAAACTGGTTAAACAAATATCTAATACCCTCAAGGTTCTTTTCTATACCATTTTCTCCAGGTTCTGTATAATATTATCTTACGGTATAGCAACATTACAAATATCAATGGATAGGATATGAAGCAATATCTATTTATACTACAACTTACATCCGGCTAAACAAGAAATGCTTTGCATTCAGACAATTTGTCACTTTCTAATTGAATCGCTTAGGTTCGCTCAAGGGCCGCTCAAGGTTCGCTCAAGGCAGGCTCAAGAGCCTCAGTCCTTTTGGACATATTGTCATATATAAAGATATCAATATCTCTTTGCAGGCTTCTCTCAGATTATTATTGTTTGCGATCTTCCTTTCAGAGGATTATAATCCGAGCCACTCCGCTCTGTTGGAAAACACACGTTTCTGATGCCGATTTTTTTCGTTGTAAATACTGCAAGAGAATGGACAGAAACGGCAATTTCGGTGCGAGGGCTCCTTCCGTAAGCAAGATGAGTGTTTTCAAGCGGTTGGTATTGTCGCCATACCGCTTTATTTCTCTAACCATTGTGGTACGGTGACAGCGCGCTCTTCAGAATTTTGTAAATCAAAAGTTCCTATTACAGGATATGTAATCGAAGTAATTTTCTTTGCTGGAAGGCGGCTCCGTGCTTCCTGAGACAGCCCCTGAAGAAAAAAACTGCGAGAAAGAACGAGTTCAGATTACCGACAAGATATGCCTTACCGCGTATAATATCCAAATAAGCGATATATACGCGGAAATATACATACACTCAGAAATCTGGTAGTCGAATAGCGATAATTAAACAACTGAAAGCGATATGAATGTAAACTTGGCTCCAAGTGGGTTAATTAAGGGCGGTACAAATTGGATTACATTAAATTTCCTGATAAATTAGAGTAAAATCCAGGGAGAATTCTGTCCGTTATGGATTTGTAAGATTATTTACTTTAGCGTTGGATATTAGCTGGCTTTTAGGTAATTATGTTGAATGAAACTGGTGATTTGTCCTATAGCGGAAGTTTTTTTGTTCGAATCTTTTGATACCAAGGGATGTACACATATATGGGAAATATACGCGGTACCGCGTGTAGCCACTCGTTGAACAAAGCCTCCTTCGTCGGCAGAACCGCACTTATCGCACATTTAATCAATCATTTAGCTTTCCTGATTGTTCCATTTATTAATTGATAATTTTAATATTATGGAAAAAAAAGTTTAGAGACCGGATGTTGCAGCAGATGCAGCTCCGTAATTATTCACCCAGAACTATCGAATGTTATAACGCCTACCTGAAAACGAAATACGACTTGCAATTGGTTGACTTTTAAGTTAACTTTGTTCTGTGAGATTCGTAGACAGAAAAATCATATTCCATGGAAATTATTTCATGGACTTTTATCTTGAACAAAGCGACAAAGTTCAGGAGAAAATTGAGTATGTGCTACGCTTAGTTCGTCAAGTGGAGCGTATTTCCAAGAAGTTTTTCGACCACATGGAAGGCACGGACGGACTTTATGAAATCAGAGTAGAGGTAGACTCGAATATTTTTAGAATTTTCTGTTGCTTCGATGAAGGGAATATTGTTATCCTTTTTAACGGCTTTCAGAAGAAAACACAAAAGACTCCAAAGACTGAAATTGAAAAAGCGGAACGCTTAAAACAAGAATATTTTGACTTAAAAAGAAAAGCAATGAAAAAGGAAGAACTAAGAAAGGCTAAGTCGTTTGACGAGTTGCTTGACATCAAATACGGAACGGTTGGAACTGCTGTTCGTGACGAATACGAAGTTAAAGCGAATTATTTTATCATCTGCGAAATGTTGAAAGACGCTCGAAAAGAAGCAAATATTACCCAAGAACAGCTAGCCGAAAAAATAGGAACAAAGAAAAGTTATATCTCAAGACTTGAAAACGGCAAGGCTGACATTCAACTATCGACCTTGTTTAAAATCTTTGAAACGGGGCTAGGCAGAGAAATCCGACTGACCATTATATAAAAAGGGCTACCGCTAACAATTAGGGCTTCGTTGCGTGCATAGCACGAACAATGAAGCCCCGGTTGCACGGAACCTTCGGTAGTTTTTTAGCCAATTATGGGTTTTACGTTTGTGTATTTGTTTTCAGGTTGGACCTGTGAGGCCGTTAGGTTGAATTAAGACCCTGGAGAATTCCGTTTCTCTCTGTTTGGAATACATTCCACTGCCGCTTCTGCCGGTGATGGAAACTTTCTGCTGCATCAGTGCATACAATTCAGAAAATCCAGCTACATTCGTACAAGCCGAGCTAATTAAGGTAGAACAAGAGTCTTTTTTTTCATGATACTTATTTTGAAGGTTTGTTTCTGTAAAGAAAGGCGTTCTGCTTTAATTTGCAAGGTAGGCACCCAGGAAAAACTACCGAAGGTTTAGTGCAACAATAGGTTAAAATTATGCCGGGTGAGGTGGTTCTTGTTCTTTCTTCTTTTAACTACTTTTTTAGTGCCAGCCGAAAAAGGAGGTGTTTTTTAAACCGGCATAATATTAATCCTCGGCGTTATACGGCATTGTTAAACGACTACTAAGTACAGAAAATAACAACTCGAAAGATTAATTTAAACAAATATTAATATTATGAAAAAGTTACAATTCAAAGTAAGCATCAATGCACCTGTGGCCAAGGTATATGATTCTATGCTTGGCATTAACAGTAAATCAACTTATGAACAATGGACTTCTTTGTTTAACCCGACATCTACCTATGAAGGAAGTTGGGACAAGGGAAATAAAATTCTATTTATTGGAATAGATGAAAAAGGAGAAAAGGGAGGTATGGTTTCCAAGATAGCTGAAAACATTCTCAACCGATTTGTTTCTATTCAGCATTATGGTCTTTTAAAAGCTGATAAGGAAATTACAGAAGGACCAGAAGTAGAAAAATGGGCAAACGGATTTGAAAACTATACCTTCGAAGAAAACAATGGGACTACAACCGTTACTGTTGATTTAGACACCACAGAAGATTTTTTAGATTATATGAACCAGACCTACCCAAAAGCACTCGACAAGTTGAAAGAGCTTTGTGAAAAATAACAATTTAAGAATATTTTAAAAAGATAAAGAAATAAACACAGCCTATAACACGGGTTTGGCAAAAGTGGCGGTTCAGTGCTCCGCAGATACAATTGTGTTTAATCAAACATTGGTTCTCCGCATCAATATTTGTGGTGAAAATCGCCACCTTCGCCAAGTCCGAAACCATTAGGTTATTGTGAGAAACTTCAATGGTCAAAAGGGCAATCGAATAAATTGATACTACATAATTAGCAGGCAAATAATTAAAAAATGGAATTCAGCCCAAACAACAGTATTGTTAAACTCTGTCTTCTAGGTATGGATATGGAAGGAAAAGGCAACCCAGAAGAAGCAAGCAGACTATTTCTTCAAGCCTGGAACGAAGCGACAAGTGACTTTGAAAAATTTCTTGCTGCTCATTATATGGTTCGGCATCAAACGAATGTTCCCGATAAATTAAAATGGCTCCAAACTGCTTTGCAGTCTGCATTAAAAATTAGTAATGCCGCTGCTGTTGTGGGGATTTTTCCTTCTCTATATTTAAACATTGCCAAATGCTATGAGGATTTAAGCGACCTTAATAGCGCAAAAAAGAATCATGAATTAGCAATTTCATTCATGGACAAAATATTTGACAACGGTCCTTTTTATCACGGGACAAAAGCGGATTTGCAGGTTGGCGATTTGTTGACAGCTGGAGGCAATTCTAATTACACGCCTGAACTCAAAATGAATCACATTTATTTCACAGCCCTGGTTAATGGAGCAGGGCTTGCTGCATCATTAGCTAAAGGTGATGGACGTGAACGTGTTTATATAATTGAACCGACAGGGGGCTTTGAAGATGACCCGAACGTTACAGACAAAAAATTCCCAGGCAATCTGACACGCTCATATCGCTCCCAAGCACCACTGAAAATAGTTGGAGAAGTAACAGACTGGGCGAGACAAACACCTGAGCAACTCCAGGAATGGCGCAAAAAATTGGCAAATAACAAAGGAGAAATTATTAATTAATTTCTGAAATTTCGGTACTATGACCAACCTTCGAAAGTAATTTTATTATAGACAGTAATAAAACTGTAAAAATGGAAAAAGACATTCGAAAATTAAAACCGTGTTTAAACGAGTTACTACCACAAGCAAAATGAATATTGACCTTAATGATTGCGATAAAATCTTACGCATTGATAGTCCGACTTAACTAAATTTGAACTTTGGTGCCGTATCAACAGCAGTGCATAATGCCGCCGTTATGCTAAGCCCGGGACGTTGGCTGATATATGCAAACATCATTTATATTGAACATATACAATACAGAATACATACGTCATGAGACATTTTACACTATTTCTTTTGGTTTTGTTAGTTAATACCTGGAACTTATATGGGCAAAATCATCCGTTTTCATTCGGAGTAAAAGTTGGTACAAACTTATCAAACGCAGTGGAAGAAACTAATTATGCGGTAGTAGGAAATAAAAAATCAAAATTTGGTTATCAAGTAGGGGTGACGACAGAGTATAATATAGATAATTCACTGTATGCTCGCACAGGACTTTCTTTATCCAGCAAGGGGACAATACGCGAGGGTGAAGAAATGTGGATTGGGGCCAGCAATCCGCCTGTTACGAATTGGAAAAAGATGACGAGCCAAGTATATCTCCAACTGCCTTTAACTATAGGCTATAAGACTTCCTTATCAAGTTTAACAAAAGTTAAAGTGAATGCCGGGCCATACTTTGCATATGGAATTACAGGAAAGGAGATTGTAAAGACTAAAACGACGCCTTCAAATGCAAGAGAAGATGAAAAAATAACAAATAAGACTTTTAATAAAAACAACAACGGGTATTACTCTCCTTATAATTTAAACAGGAAAGATTATGGAGTTGTTTTTGGAATAGGAATACAACACAAAAAAATTATTTGGGGACTTGACTATGAAATTGGTTTATTGAATATTTATGAAACTGATAAAACTGAAATATCTCCGTCACCAGGAAAATATAAAAATAGAAACTTGGCATTGATAATCAATTATGTTTTTAAATAGGTACATGAGCCAACAACGTATTGGCAATAGGCGGGTTTCGGTTGGACGGAAACTTAAAAAATAATTCATTTTCACATGTTAAATCCTAAGAAATAGTAATTATGTCAGCAAGTGTATTTGATAGTAAACGGGTAATGCCCAATGATAAAATGCTAACGGTCGAGTTAGGAAAGTCAAAGGAATTTCTTGATAAAACCTGTTTATTTATTAAAGAAGAATATAAGGATTTAAGGCTCGAATGGAAATTTTATGGTCAAAAATCTGGTTGGATACTTAAGCTTTTTAATAATAAACGTAATGTTTTGTTTATAGTGCCATGCGTTGAGCATTTTAGGACTGTTTTTACATTTGGGGACAAAGCGGTTGATGAAGTGATTGCAAATGGATTAATATCTGAATTCATTAAGCAACAATTAATTACTGCACCAAAATATAGGGAAGGCCGTACCATTCAACTGGAGGTTAAATCTAAAGCGGATTATGAGAACATAATTGAATTAATTAAGATAAAACTGAATAATTAAATAAAAAACTAGCCATAACAACGGCTCATAGGCCAAAACAGGTTACGTAGGTTGCAAGTGCAGTGCTTCTCTATATCTTACGCATAGTTTTTAAAAAAGGAAGACAGGCAGCTATTATGGTTTTTTATAAGAGTAATTTGGTTCGAAATTATATACTACCCATTAAAATAGGATGGAGCCGGTTGAAGTTTAAAGCTCATTGCGAAAATCATTTTGCATAAGGAGAATTTACTAATATTTAATTATTATAACATGGAACACGAAAATCTTTATCCGAAAACAACAAAGGAATTGGCTGATAAAAAAGCAGCTTTAGCTCCTAAAAATATAGAGGCCTGGCGGAATTTTAGCAAAACTGTATTTGAAGAAGGCGCTCTTGCCGAAAAAACCAAGCAATTGATTGCTGTTGCAGTAGCGCATGTTACGCAATGTCCCTATTGCATTCGGGCACATACCCAGCAGGCGATGAGAAAAGGTGCAAGTAAAGAAGAAATCATGGAAGCTATTTGGGTGGCCTCAGAAATGCGGGCAGGAGCAGCTTATGCACATGCCACTATTGCTATGGACGAGATGGAGAAATAAGCTGTACGAAACCACTTCAATGGATAAAAGGTAGGTGAATAATAGAAAAGGAATATTATGTAATAGCCACAATTTGATTTGACAGTTAAAATAATTTCTAAACTTATAGGAAATGTTCTCTCGCCCGGTTATATTTGGCGAGCGTTATGTTCATCTAATCAGGATGTTTCGCTAACTTAACCCTAAACCTATATCATGCAGACCACATTAACTTATGAGGTTCACCCTAAAGAAAATTTCTATTTTGTTATTAAAGTGTTAGCCGCAATAGCGGGCTATGCGCTCATTTTTATCTTCTTTAATTTTGCATTTACAAGTCCGGCGGCGGCAGCTTTTATACCCATTACAATTTACATTGTGCTTATAGCCTTGTATATTCTCTTTAGAATGGGAATTTTAATTGGTTATCTTAAGGGTAATGCGGTTGAGGTTGCACCTAATCAGTTTCCTGAAATCTATGCCATTGTTGTAGAACAAAGTAATCTTTTGGGATTAAAATCTATTCCTTCAGTTTATGTTTTACAGCATGGTGGACTATTAAACGCTTTTGCAACCCGTTTTTTTGGCTCCAATTATGTTGTTATCTATTCGGATGTGTTAGAGGAGGCTTTTGAAAATAATATAGAAACCGTTAAGTTCATTATCGGCCATGAGTTGGGGCATATTAAACGAAACCACATGACAAAAATGGTGTGGCTTTTTCCGGCTTTTATCATTCCTTTTTTAAACTCTGCTTATTCTCGTGCCTGCGAGTATACCTGTGATAATATTGGCGCCGCTTTGAGTGCGAAAGGAGTGAGGCCGGGCCTCTTACTTTTAGCTTCGGGAAAAAAGCTCTGGAAAAAAGTAAACAGGGAAGCCTTCATGGAACAAGAGCATAATGGCGAAGGTTTTTGGTTCTGGTTTGCAGAAAAAGTGTCTACCCACCCTCGTTTAACAAAAAGGATGGGACGGTATTGGGATGTAGAGGAGATGGCCAGAGAGAGGGTAACGGAAGAGGTAATCGGGTAAGCAAAATATTTATTCATCGGCTTTTCTCTGTCCGCAAATCAATTGTTCGTTCCAAATTATGGATTTATCCTGACTCATTTAATTAAGTTTTATCTTACTTGTTTGAAATACAGACTTTTAAAATAATCCGTTTGGCTGCTTAGCTTATGAAGGTTAAGATATATGAAAATGGCAATATTAAATAGTTGAAAGATTTACTTATTGATGTTTAGCATTATACGTAAAGTTTTAAAAGGAGAGGCTTATCAAAATAAATATAGATTGAATTTTAAAGGTATAAGATCTTCCTATTTAGTTCACCTGTAAGCGAATATTCTTCTTTGCTTGTTCCATATTTCCCATAATACCGTATTTTTAAACGAAATTGTCCGGATAAATGCCCATTGCTATATACATGGAAAAATTTTTTGAATTAAAGAAAAATGGGACGTCGGTTTCCACAGAAATCATAGCCGGAATTTCTTCCTTTCTGGCTACATCTTATATCATCATCGTAAATCCAAGTATATTAAGCCAGGCAGGTTTACCCTTTGCGGCAGTATTAACCGCCACTGTGCTGGTCTGTTTTTTTAGCAGCCTGATGATGGGCCTGTATGCCAGAAATCCAATTCTTGTGGCTCCCGGTATGGGACTGAATGCATTCTTTACTTTTTCTGTGGTATTAGGAATGGGCGTTACATATCAGATAGCTTTAGGCGCTGTACTTTGGGCAGGAATCGTATTTCTGTTACTTTCTGTTTTTAATATTCGCACACATATTATTAAAGCCATCCCCCGTCCACTGCGCTATGCCGTTTCTGCCGGAATTGGCTTGTTTATAACAATGATTGGCTTTGCTAATGCTAAATTTATTATTTCGAGTCCGGCCACAATAATTACCGGAAATGTGCTGAATGCCAGTGTTATTACCTTCGTTATCGGACTTTTAATTACCGCTGCCTTGATTGCCAAAAATATAAAAGGCGGCATTTTAATAGGAATCTTATTTACGACTTTAGCATCTTACCCAATCGGCAGGTGGTGGGGATTTGCTGAGGGCGCCGGACCTTTAATTAATTTTAACGGGCTGTTTTCGGCCCCTGACTTTAGCTTATTCTTTCAGTTGGATCTTATTAATTCCTTAAGCTTTGCGGTTCTCCCGGTTATTTTTGCGTTTGTTTTTACAGATATGTTCGATAGCCTCTCCACTTTTGTGGGAATATCTGAAGCTGCGAACCTGATAGATGAAGATGGCGAGCCGAAAAATATAAAACGTTCGCTTATTACCGATGCTTTTGCTACCACCTTTGCCGGTATAGCGGGTTCAAGTCCCGGTACTGCCTATATAGAATCTGCAGTTGGAGTAGAAGCCGGCGGAAGAACAGGGTTAACTGCTGTTGTTGCTGCATTATTATTTCTGCCGTTTTTATTTCTGGCTCCTTTATTATCTGTGGTGCCTGCTATTGCTACCGCTCCGGCCCTGGTGTTAGTAGGCGTCTTTATGATTCGTCCGATTGTGAAAATAGATTGGATGACGATGGACGAAGCAATTCCGGCCTTTCTGGCGATGGTGCTGGTTCCTTTTACCTATTCCATTACGCATGGAATTATCTGGGGATTTTTAAGCTGGACTGTTTTGAAGTTTATTTCGGGTAAACGTTCTGATATTACACCAGCCCTGCTTGTTATAGATGTATTTGTAATCCTTGCGCTGGTATTAGAATAATAGCCTGTCTGCATTAACAAGCTATTATTTGCCTTATTTAGTACCGGTAAACTGCGGCATTAATATTCATGCCCGCGCCTACAGATGCGAAAACGAGAATATCACCTTCATTAATGGTATGATTTTCTAAGTTGCCTTTCATTATAAGATCCAGCATAGTAGGTATGGTTGCTACAGAACTATTGCCTAGTTTTGAAATAGTCATCGGCATTATACCTTCCGGGATTTGTTCTTCGCCGTACAGTTTAAAGAGCCTTTTTAAAATAGCTTCATCCATTTTTCCGTTTGCCTGATGAATTAAAAGCTTTTTAACGTCCTTTAATTCTAGGCCGGCTTTTTCCAGCGTTTGTTTAATAGCAAGAGGAACGTTGGTTAACGCATATTCATAAATCTTACGGCCCTCCATTTTAATATAGAGATTTTCATCAGCTAATTCTGTATTGCTTGAACCGCCGGAATATAAATAGAAAGCTTCGTTAAAAGTATCTGACCGTGTTTTATGGGTTAATATTCCTTTATCGTTATCCTGAAATTCCAGAATTGCGGCGCCTGCGCCATCAGAGTAAATCATGCTATCCCGATCATGAGGATCGGCAACCCTGGAAAGTGTTTCGGTTCCGATAACCAGTATGCGTTTGGCATCGCCTGATTTTAAATAATAATCGGCCTGTATTAAGCCCTGGAGCCATCCCGGGCAGCCGAAAGGAATATCATAAGCCACACAGTCTGCATTTTTGATCTGGAGTTTATGTTTAATGCGGGCAGCCAGGGTCGGTAAAACGTCTGCATGGTTTTTACCATGAGCCACGTCGCCAAAATTTTGGGCCACAATAATATAGTCCAGGCTTTCCGGATCAATATCAGCAGATTTTATTGCTTCTTCAGCGGCCAGAAAACCAATATCAGAAGCTACTAAATCTTCGGAGGCATATAAACGTTCTTCAATTTCGGTGATGGCTTTAAATTTTGAAATTATATCTTCAGTATCTCTGAGTATCTCTACACCGTTTTTCTCGAAAAAGCGATGTTTAAGGAAGTAAGAATTAGAAACTTTGTTTGTCGGTAAATAACTTCCTGTGCCAATAATAACAGAACCCATGTGTTTGATTGTAGTTTTTGAACCGAAAACGAATTCGGTTTAAATGTAAATGTACAACAAAAAGTTCTGTGCTGAATATGATCAATTAATTTTTTCTGAATTTCCCGGTGTAGGATTAAATACTTTAACCTAAACAGAACAATTTTTGAGATTTAGCCTTTTATTATAAAAAAAAGCTATGAACAGAACTGTAGGAATAATATTAATCGTACTAGGAGCTATAATGCTGATATGGACCGGATTCTCGTATACTAAAAAGGAAAAGATAATTGATGCCGGACCGGTACAAGTGTCTGCTGATAAGGAAAAAAGCGTAAACTGGCCGCCGTATCTGGGTGGTATTTTGCTTATTGGCGGGATTGTAATTGTTGCCACGGCAAAAAGAGAATAATACTAAACAGGAAACCTATAATGCAAACCGCTTTTCGAAAAGGAAAGCGGTTATGTTTTTTAATGGCAAATGAAAACAGAACAATTAAATTAAGAATTACCAGTTTCTTTATGGAATCTGATTTCTTTTGTTGATTTTTGATAAGCAGTATTTTATCACTCACACTCAATAAGCTCATCAATCACGATAATTGAACCATTCATTATGCTTTCCGATGTTTTAATAGACAGTAAAGTCAATAAAATTGGTACTGATTCTTTAATATAGCTAGTTTAATCTTAGAATGCTCCGTTGTTTATTTAATCGATATTATCGTACTAATATTTTTTTAGTAATACTGATACTTTATTCTATAAATGCATTAAAGGCTCAAAGCTCAAGGATTAATTTCAAGCATTATACCATTAATGAAGGGCTTTCTCAAAATACTGTATTTTGTTTACTTGAAGATAAAGAAGGCATTATCTGGATTGGAACAGAAGACGGGCTAAATAAATTTGACGGGTACGATTTTACAGTTTATAAGCATGAATTTCGCAATTCTAACAGTATTTCTCATAATCAGATCAATGCGCTTTATGAAGATGAAAAAGGAAGAATATGGATAGGGACGTCCGATGGCCTGAATATCTTTGATAAGGTATCGGAAAAGTTTACAAGAATATCAACGAGACAGGGGCAATCAGTTACTTCAAATGATTTCATCACCTCAATATTTGAAGATAATGAAGGCCATATTTGGGTTACCAGTTTAGAAGGATTAAAACTATATAATCCGGTGAATAAAACTTTTAAATTGTTTAACTACGGTTCTCAGAAACGTGCCGATAGAGTGATGGAAGATTCCCGTGGAATATTCTGGGTAAGTTTAGATAAGGATTTAAAGAGGTTTGACCCTGTAAAGAAGCAATTTCTGCCTCTTCCCGGCATTCTGGAGAATAACTCATCGCTAAGGAAATCTTTTATTCGGGTAATTAAGCAAGATAGATCGAAAAAGATCTGGATTGGTACAGAAACATCCGGGTTATTTATTTATGATGAGAAGGCCAATGTATTAGAACATTTTAAAAATGAAAAATCGGATAAAAGCAGCTTGCCGGCAGATATTGTACGGGAAATAGCTTTTCCGGATAAGGATAATGTATGGGTGGGTACCCGTGATGGATTAAGTATTTTTAACAGGAAAACGAAAAAGTTTACCAATTATAAAAATGACAGGTATGATCTTAAATCATTAAGCCAGAATTCTATCCGGACAATATTAAAAGATCGGGCAGGAAATATCTGGCTAGGTACTTTTGCAGGTGGCATAAACTTAGTTGTTACCGGCCATAATATGTTCAATTATATTGGAGCGGGAACCCCAACGAAGCCAGGTTTAAGTTATAAAATGGTAAGTTCTATTGCCGGTGCTAAAAATGGTGCTTTATGGATAGGCACAGAAGGTGGAGGACTTAACTATGCTAATATTAATACATCCTTTTTTAAACTGTATTCCTTGCCGCAAATCAGCTCTAACATTGGTGCAAATACTATTAAGTGTATATTGCCAGAAGGCGATAACTTATGGCTGGGTACTGTAAACGGACTCTATTTTTATAATAATTCTACAGAAGGCCTTAAAAAAATTCCCGTTCCGCTAGATAATAAGGAAATTGTTTCTATCGTAAAAGCTGAAGGAAGGCTTTGGTTAGCAACAAATGGGTCGGGGTTAATTTCTATGGATGAAGAGGGTAGGACCACTAGCTTTAGAATGAAGGCTGCCGACAGGAATAGCTTAACACATAATGATGTTGCGAAGATAGTAAAAGAGGCTTCCGGCAATTTGTGGATTGCTACAAATAAAGGCCTGACTTATTATAGCAATGGGAAATTCACTCAGTTTTACTACGATGAGAAAAATCCGTATAGTTTAAGTAACAATAGCATTTCTACGATATTAATTGACACAAAAAAACGAATCTGGATTGGTACAAAAGGCGGAGGGTTAAATTTATATGATAAAAAATCAAAAAGATTTTATGTAATAGACAAAAGTCTGGGACTTTCCAATGATGTTATTCAGGCTGTTGAAGAAGATAATAAAGGAAACTTATGGGTAAGTACCAATAAAGGATTATCAAAAATCAGTGTAAAGGGAGTTCCTCCTTTTAGTAAAGAAAACGTCGGGATATCCAGTTATTTTGTAGAAGACGGCTTGCAAAGCAATCAGTTTTTCTTAAATTCCAGTTATAAAAATGATAAAGGAGAATTGTTTTTTGGCGGCATAAACGGCCTTACATACTTTCATCCTGAAAATATTAAAAGCAATTATTACAAACCTCCGGTTATATTTACTGAGTTTTTAATCAGGAATAAACCTGTAGTTCAATATTCTGATGATTCCCCCCTCAAACAGGCTATTAATGAAACAAAGGAAATAACCCTTACTTACGATCAGGTTTTTATTACCATCAGATTTGCAGCACTTAATTATGTAAATCCCGTTAAAAACAAGTATGCATATAAGTTAGAAGGGTTTAAGCGTGATGAAGACTGGCATTATGTGGATGAGCAACGGATGGCAACTTATACAAATTTAGATGCGGGAACCTATATTTTTAAAGTTAAAGCAGCCAACAATGACGGCTTGTGGAATGATGAGGCAAAGACCATTAAAATAACCGTGTTGCCTCCATGGTGGAAAACCTGGTGGGCGTATACGCTGTATGCTTTTGTTATTGCAAGCATACTTTATTTGTATTATGCTTACTCTCTCAGAACAGCAAAACTTAAAAACGAGCTGGCTTTTGAGCATTTAATACGGGAAAAGGACAATGAGCTTTATCAGCGAAAACTGAATTTTTTCACTAATATCTCCCACGAGATTAAAACGCCTCTTACCTTAATTCTTGCTCCTTTAGAAAAATTATTGAATCTTAACCAGGGGAATAACCGCACTAGGCATCAGCTAATGCTCATGAAAAGTAACGGTGAACGCTTGTTAAAACTAATCACTCAATTATTAGACTTCAGGAAGTTTGATAGCGGCAAGATGAATTTACAGGCGGCAGAAGGGAATATAGTAAGCTTTGTTAAGGAAGTTGTTGCTGCTTTTGACGCCTATGCAAAGCATTTAGATATCGATATTAAGGTTGAGCCAGAAAAGAGAAGTATTAAAGTATGGTTTGATAGAGATAAGTTCGAAAAAATACTATACAATTTACTCTCTAATGCGCTGAAGTTTACTAAGCCCGGAGGGACAGTTTTAATTCGGATTAAACAGACAGAGCTGGATTCTGCTGAAAAAGGATTTATCTTAATTGAAATTGAGGATAATGGAACTGGTATTTCTGAAGATAAGATTTCGACCATATTTGAACCATTTATTCATTATGATGAGGATGGCGCGAATATGCAGGGCTCTGGAATTGGCCTGGCATTTACCAGGGGGTTGGTAGAATTGCACCATGGACAAATTTTCGTGGAAAGCAAACCAGCCAGTGAGGAAGAAAGTGGAAAAACTTGCTTTACAATAAAGATTCCGCCAGGACGCAATCATTTAAAAGCTGAAGAAATTATTACTGATTATCAGGAAAGTGAAAATATAGAAGGTTACTCTGGCGGGAACAAGGCAAAAGTAAGTGAGCCTTTGGAAAACAGAACGGCTAAAGTACTGGCCAATATGGAAGATAAGCCCGTTATGCTGATTGTGGAAGACAATAAGGATGTAATGGATTTTCTACAAGAGCATTTTAAAGAAAAGTTCAACATCGAAACTGCGTTTGACGGGCAGGAGGGAATTGATAAAGCTATTGCAATTATACCTGATATTATCATAAGCGACGTGATGATGCCCCGGTTAAGTGGAACTGTCTTGTGCAGTTCTCTTAAAACAGATAATCGTACCAGCCATATCCCCATAATATTATTAACCGCCAGAAGTCAGGTGGTACATAAACTGGAAGGTTTGGAAACCGGTGCCGACGACTATATTACCAAGCCATTTAGTATTAGTATAGTAGAAGCGAAGGTTTGGAATTTAATGGAACAGCGACAGTTGTTAAGAGAGCGCTATCGTAAAGAAATAACTTTACAGCCTCAGAATTTGGCTATAACATCTCCGGATGAAGTATTTTTAAAGAAGGTGATGGCCTACATCGAATTGAATATTGCAGAGCCTGGCTTAAATGTGGAAGATTTGGCGAAAGAAGTATTTATGAGCCGTACTACTTTGTACCGTAAAATTAAAGCGCTTACTAATCAAACCACTGTCGAATTTATACGGACAGTAAGGTTGAAGCGGGCTGCACAGCTATTAAAAAGCAATAATCACAGTATTAATGAAATAGCTTACATGACCGGTTTTACAGATATAGATTATTTCAGAAAATGTTTTAAAGAGCAGTATAAGAAAACACCTACAGAATATATAAACAACGAAGGTTAATTGTTAAACGAAAAAGAATCGCTGACTTTTTTAGCCGGGTGATAATCGTTGATGCAATTAGAAGGAAAACAACGAAGGTAATTGATATTTAAACAACAAATCCGGAACTAAGGAGCTCCGGATTTGTATTGTATTTTTATTTTTATAGTGACCAGTTAGTAACCTGGATTCTGTACTAATGCAGAATTCTTATTTATCTCATCCTGATGAAAAGGGAACCAATAATTTTGCTCAAAGAAAATATGAGTTATCATTTTGCCTGCTACCGGAACTTTTTCATAAGTAAAAGTGTCTGATCCCGATACCGTAGCAGGATTTCCTGACTTGGTAATCTTCATCGCCATTATGGTAACGTTCTGATTTTCCATTGCCGTTTTTGTACGGCGTACATCAAAGTAGCGATGGCCTTCAAAGGCTAATTCAACCTCTCTTTCATTTAAAATCACCGTCCGCATTTCGTCTTTTAACATGTTTGGTTTTAAACCATACATACCATCCGCACCTGGCCTGATAGCCGCCCTGGATCTTAATAATTTAATTTGATCATAAGCCGCACTTGTATTTCCACTTTCATTACTGGCTTCAGCATAATTTAACATTAACTCGGCATAACGAATTAAATGCCATACTCGTTGAATCCCTGCACTACTGCCGGTAGATATAGTGTCAAGCATTTTTCTGTTATAATAACCTGTATACCAATAGCTATTATTAGGATCTCCTGTATAACCATGGCCATTAGGCTCGCCCACATAAGTATATAATGGTGCAAACTGGCTGGCCGAGGCCGATGTTCGCCAGTTGCTTCCATTTCTTATAACGGTGTAATTTAAACGTGGATCCCGGTTTCTATAAGGATCGTTTGGATTCCAAGCCGGATCTTCACTAGTTGGTTTACCATTAATAGTTCCAAAGGCATCTACTAAATTTTGCGTAGGGACAGATTGAATAGTAGCTGTATTGACTTTTGAGGGTAAATAAGCTCCGCCTAATCTATTATTACCTCCTCTAACATGCATACCTTGCAGAATAGATTCTTTATTTCTTCTTAATAAAAATGTTTTTGCAAAACCGTATCCGGGAGCAGGTTTGCTTACGTTATCTAATGTATGCATCACCAGCAAGCCATATCCATTTGCATCTGCAAGATCTAATGCTGCTTTTGAGGCATTGGCTGCATCAGCCCATCGCTGTTCGCTGTAAGACCCATATCCTGTCAGCTTTATTTGTTCGGCAGTTTTACCAATGTTGCCTCCATTTGTTAAAGGGCTTGCTGCGTATAACAATATTCTTGATTTCAAGGCTCTTACAGCAACGCTGGTAATGCGTCCAAAGTTTTGTGAATCCCAGGAAGCTGGTAAGTCATTTTCTATAGCATCTAATTCACTCACCATATAATTAACACACTCTTCGTAAGAAGATCTTGGCTTGTCAAACACATCATTTGGACTCAGCAGTTCATCTCCCATTAAAACTACACCGCCCCAGCCTCTAACTAATAAATGGTAATACCATACTCTTAAGAATCGGGCCTGAGCTTTAGAAGATCTTTTCATTTCATCTGAAAATGGAGATTTATCTACATTGGCTAAGAAAAGGTTAACCTGACGGATCATTAAATAGCTATCAATATAAGTTGTTCTGTAGGGATGGTTACCAGTACCATTACCCGGGGATAAGGTTCCCGAAATAAGCACACCATTAGGCTGTTTTAAATCCCCTAAACGGTGGTTGGATTCATCTGTGGCATCAGTCATGCCCATTCTGATATCATACCACTTCTCTATAGAGTATTCTCTGGCAATGTAGGAGTATATCCCGAACAGGAAATCGCTTGTTCTGCTGCTATCAGCAAAAGTGGTTTCCAAATTTAAATCGGTGTTAGGTTTTGGATCTAACACATCAGTCTTTCTGCAACTATATGCCTGTATGAATATGATGGCTACTAATAAGCCTTTTAATATTTTTTTCATTTGAATATAATTTGTTTTTTTAATGGCTATGAAGCTATCATGAGTATATTCATTTGCTGTTTGAGAGCGGTATACTCATGATGGTTTCATGGTATTAATAATTAAGCATGTTTTAAACACTGCATTCAAGGATCCATTAGAATCAATAGATCCCTTAACTCTATAATGCTATTTGCAATCCTAAATTGTAAATCTTTTGCTGTGGGTAAAAACTTCTTCCATCTGTACCCGAGGTTGTTTCGGGGTCAATATCATAGATGTTTTTCTCGGCGAGGCTCCATGTAAATAAATTATATCCGTTTATGTATATCCGTGCAGAGCTTAAGCCTACTTTATTTACCAATGTTTTAGGCAGGTTATAACCAAATTCTGCTGTTTTTATTCTTAGATAGTCGCTTTTTCTATACCAGAAAGTAGAAATATTTCCGGCAGTGCTCATAGAACTTAAATTACCTACAGTGGTTAGCCTGGGAAAACTTGGATCCGTAGAATTTTCAGGAGTCCAGGCATCTTTATGAACTTCTCTGAAATTGTTGATTAATGGTGTAATTGCCTGTCCATAGCCGCTTAATGCAAAGTTTAACCCGCTTTGTGCAGTAACAGTAAAGCTTACGCTTTTATATTTAAGACCTAAGGTTAAACCTAATATAGTTGTTGGTAGGTTTGTAAATGGCATTACAATTTTATCGTTATCATTAATTGCACCATCGCCATCCACATCCCGGTATTTTAAATCTCCTGCAAAAGTGGAAGTGGGGAAACTGGCAGGTTTAGCGACTTCCGGATTGGCGATGTCTTCTGCTGTATAAAAGCCGATAAAGTCATAACCAAGACTGCTGCCTATTGGCTGGCCGGTTAATACCTGCCATGGAAATTCTTTATTAGGTTCGTCCATTTCCAATATTTTATTTTTGGCAACAGAAACATTACCACTAATATTAAAGGCTAATTCTTTTACTTTTCCGTTATAAGTAACCCTGGTCTCAAAACCTTTGTTCCTCACCCTTCCAATGTTGCCTTTAGGGATTTGAGAAACTATACTGTAAGGCGAGGTTAATTCTGGTGAATAATAACCTGAATACCACGGCACACTGGCTCTGGATTGCAAAATGTCATAGCGGTATCTGTTAAACACATCTGCTTCGATGCTCAATGCTCCTTTGAACATCCTCATCTCTAAACCGATATTTGTTTGTTCTTCTTTTTCCCATGACACGAAGTTGGCGATACTGCCTTCGCGTATTCCAACGATTGTACTGCCAGCGACATCACCCAAATTATAGTTATAAGTATCTCTGCCTGTTCCTGTGTCTGACCTGTCATATTGAGAAAGATATGCATAACTATTTCCTGAGCCTATATCATCGCTGCCTGTTAAACCATATGATCCTCTGATTTTAAACAGGTCGATAAATTTGACGTTATTTTTAAAGAAAGGTTCTTCGGAAATATTCCATCCGACAGATACAGCCGGAAAAAGAGAATATCTATCGGCCTGTGAAAAGGCGCTGCTTCCGTTATAACCAGCATTAACTTCTAATAAATATTTGCTCTTGTAATCATACCCTGTTCTAAAAGTATATCCCTCAAAGACCTGCGGCACATTAGAACCGGAAATGTCATTTTGGAAATTATACAATCCCAAACCATATACACGATGGCTGCCAAAGGTACGGTCGTAGTTAACTGATGCCTGCCAGTTTAATTTTCTTGTACCGCCAACGTTAGAATTGCTAAGTTCCGGTAAAGCAATACGTAAAACGTTCGGATTAAATGGAGTATAAGTATCCGCATCAGCATCATACCTGTATGACGGAAAATCGTTACCCGGGCCTCTGGTGAGATTACGGGTAAAACCTCCCGCACCATTATATCCTACAACTCCTCTAACAGAAAGGCCTTTTGTAACAAAATCCAGTTTTTGAGTAGCCCTGAAATTTGCGGTTAAATTATTTCTATACTCGCGTTCGTAACCATAATGAGCCAAACGGCCAACGATGTTATTGAATGTGGTACCAACAGACATTCCATAAGAGCCGTCAGGATTGTAAACCGGGTAATTCCATGGTGCAAGTTCGGTCATCTGGCTCATTTCGTTAAATACATTATTGTATCCTCCTCTGCCGCCACTCTCCGGTGAGTTCTGTTCAGAAAAATTACCCGAAAGATCTAAATTTAAGAGAAGAGATTTTGTAGGCTGTACATCCAGGTTAGACCTGAAATTATAACGTTTATAGTAATAGTTGTTATTCATTCCGGCATCCTTAGAGAAGTCTTTAAGTAAACCATCCTGGAATAAATAACCGGCAGAAATAAAATACTTTGCTTTGTCTAAACCTCCCTGAACGTTAATGTTGTTCCTGGACTGAAAAGTGCTGTTTTTTAACAATACGTCTTCCCAATTTACATTTGGATATTTGTATGGATTACTTCCCGTTTTGAAAGCCTGCAGTGCTTCATCAGAATAAGGAGATAACCCTATATCAGTTAATCCAAGAGCCTGATCGCTTGCTACAATACTATTTACTAATAAAGCCGACTCATAAGAATCTAAATATTCGGGCAAATAGATTGGCTTTTGCAAACTATTTTCAGAACGAACAGTGATTTGCGGCTTGCCTACTTTTCCTCTTTTTGTAGTTATTACAATAACTCCGTTAGCACCCTTAATACCGTATACTGCTGTAGTAGCAGCATCTTTAAGCACGGTAAAAGTTTCTATCTGGTCGGGGTCGATGTCTGATATGCTACCTGCATATTCTAAATCATCTACAATAATTAAAGGAGCTCCATTTCCATTGGTTGTGCTTAATCCACGTATCAGTAATCTGGCTCCATCTGCACCTGGCTGTCCTGATCTTTGCTGAGTAACAATTCCCGGAACACGGCCAATTAATGCATTCTGAAGACTGGCTGATGGTGTTTGCCTTAAATCATCTCCTGTGATTGAACTTAAGGCTCCTGTATTGGTTATTTTTTTCTGTGTGCCATAACCAATTATAACTACTTCTTCTAATCCCTTAGCATCTACAACTAAAGTTACATTTAGCTGAGAGCCATTCACTTTAACTTCACGGGTTAAATAACCTATATATCTAAAAACAAGTATACCCGATTTGCCTTTTAATGCCAGGCTATATTCTCCATTAACATCTGTGGATGTTCCATTACCAGGAACTTCTTTCTCAAAAACAGATACGCCAATAAGTACATCGGCATTATCTTTTACGATTCCTTTAACAACTTGCTGCTGAGCCCAGGAAGAGCTACCAAGAAACAGGAAGTATATTGCGATTAAATAATTCTTCATAATATAATTTGTAATTACCAGCCTGTATTTTGAATAAGGTTTGTATTCTTTAAAATCTCAGTATTAGGTATTGGATAGAAATACATTTTTGGACTTTGAAAACCAACTTTGGCAATATCTATTTCTTCATAATTGAATCCTCCTGAAGAGTTTTTAGTGATTTTCATTCCTTGCAAAGACTGGTTCAGTACGTTTTCTGCTATTTTCCAGCGTCTTAAATCCCAGAAACGATGCTCTTCGAAAGCTAATTCCAAACGGCGTTCGTTACGAATAGCTTCACGCATTTCTTCTTTTGTCATATTGTCTTTCAATCCATAAGAATAACCGGTAATACTTCCTTTTGCAATTCCTGCCCTTAATCTTAAATCATATAATACTTGTTTAACAGTTTGGTCCGGAGCATCCAGATACTCATTTTGGGCTTCTGCATAGCTTAATAAAATGTCTGCATAGCGAAAAATAGGATAGTTATGAGGAGTATTGCTGTAACTATCTGCTGCAGCAAAACTTCCTAAAAATTTACGCAGGTAATATCCTGTTCTTGTTTGTCTGGTTGTATTATTAGGTTTATCCTGGCCCCCTTCGAATGTTTCTATGGGGCGCTTTAACCATTGCTCGCCATTGACTAAAACAGTCTTTCTTAAACGCGGATCTCTGTTGTTATATGGATTTGATGCGCTATAAGAGGAAGCGGCATCAGTAATCGGCCTCCCGTTAAGTCCGGGGAAAGCATTAACTAACTCCTGTGTAGGATTAGTACGTCCGTTTGCTAAATTTGGGTACGGATAGCCTACAGGGCCATTATTGGTTTCCAGGTCTTTACTGTTATTGGTTAAGTATGCGAAGATGACCTCTTTATTTTTCCTTTGTATAAAAGCCACATTATTAGCGTAATCTGCAGCGCTTAACAAACCAAATGCAGTAGTTGAATTCTTTACTGCTAAAGCAGCCTGAGCGGCTTTATTCCAACGCTCTTTATCATAAGAAGCATAACCATTTACTAATTTTTGAGCCGCGGTTTTACCAATATTTCCTCCGTTACATAGCGGGCTGGCAGCATATAATAAAGTTCTGGCCTTTAATGCTAAAACTACTGCTTTAGAAACTCTTCCGTATTCTGAAACCGGATCTGGTAAAACTTTATCTACTACATTGGCATCATCGCATTCGCTTACAATGTAGTTGATACATTCTTCAAAAGAATTACGGCTAAAGTTTTTAGGATCTTCTGCGCTTAACACTTCATCACCTATTAAAGGAACTCCTCCATAACGTTTTACCAATTCAAAATAAAACATAGCTCTTAAAAAACGGGCTTCAGCCTTTCTTGTAATTTTTAAATCATTATCTATAGGTACGATATCTATTTTTTGTAAATACAGATTTACTTTTCTGATACCCTCATAATTTTTACCCCATGCATCATCCGGATTATTAGATGTGCTTAAAAATCCGGCAGTAAAGCGTTCTATTTGGGTACCTGCCTGTGAAGGGACGGCATCGTCTGTTGCCGCATCTAAAAAATTGTTATCTATGCGGTTAAAACCATCGGGCAGAATAGAATAAATATCATTCAGAAACCTGTTTGCATTAACACCATTAGGGTCTTTTGAATCGAAAGCATATTCTTCTGTTATTCTTTCTAAAGGGCCATCTTCTGATTTCGAACATCCTGTTAAAGCAATTGCTAAAATTGCTGCTATATATAATCTCTTCATCATATTAAAATTTAACATTAACACCTGCATTAAGCAATTTTTGGATAGGATACAATGCGTTGTAGTTTTCCGGGTCCATATTGTCTAGACCTGAAAAAGTTAACAGGTTAGTGCCGTTAACAAATACCCTCAGTCCAGACAACCTTACTTTTTTAACTAAAGAAGCAGGAAGATTATATCCCAGCTCAATGCTTTTTAAGCGCAGGTAATCGCCTGATTTAACCCAATAAGTCGAAACTGCATCGTTGTTTAAGTTATTCCCTACAGATAATCTTGGATAAGTTGCGGTTGCGGCAGTTTCCGGAGTCCATCTGTTTAAATTATGCTCAAATGCCTGGCCCTGTATACCCTGGAATGCCCACATATACGAGCCGCTTAAATAAACATCGTTGTTATGTAACCCTTGTAATAAGGCAGAGAAATCAAAATTTTTCCAGCTTAAACCTAAATTCACACCATAGTAAACCGATGGTTTTGTAGTTCCTATAGCCGTTTGGTCGTCTATATTTATAATTCCATCATTATTTAAATCTCTATACTTAATATCGCCCGGCATGATACCGTATTCTGCAGGAGTCGCACTGTTTTGAATTTCGGATTCGGATTGGAATAATCCTTCTGCTATATATCCAAAACGCTGGCCTACAGGCATTCCTGTACGGAACTGATAGCTGTATTGGCGGGCAACTTCATCCTGATAAACTACTTTGGTTTTTAGAATAGTAAGATTAGGAGCAATAAAGAAATTGATGTCTCTTACTTTGTTCCGGTAATTTACATCGAACTCTGCACCCGAATAACGGCTGATGCCAATGTTCTGATTAGCATAATCTACACCTGTTATAGCTGTATTATTTCCGATGCTTTGTAACTGATCAAAATATTTGTTGCTGAAATATTCTGCAGTTACAGAAAGCTTGTTTAACATAGCCGCATCTATACCTATATTAAACTTATCGGCTTTTTCCCATGTTAAAACGGTATTGGCGATAGTGTTTTGTGCAATGCCGCCTGCAGATGCAGGTGTATCTCCGAAATTATATCCTCCTGTAGTATTATAATATTGATTATAACCATAGTAAGGTGCATTGAAATTACCAACCCTGCCAAAAGAACCTCTTAATTTTAAATTAGTTAACCAGTTAAGGTCTTTTAAGAAATCTTCTTTGCTGATCACATAACCTAAGCCAGCAGCAGGGAAAAATCCAAATCCTTTACCTGCCGGATATCTTTCTTCGGTTCCGTTATAAGCAAGGGCAACTTCTGCTATATATTTTTCATCATAATTATAAGAACCTTTTGCAGAAATTCCTTGTATGTTATAAGGCAGATCTCTATTGATATGACGGAAATCGTTATTGGCTAAAAGCTGTCCTTCAAAATTGTTTTTATTTACACTTGTTGAATAACCAACAGCCACTTCAGTATAGAAAACCCTGTTTTGAGAGTCTGTAGAAACTGAGTTAGCCTGGTCGCCGGGATTATTAAATTGAAAATAAGATGGTTCTCCATTTGCATCAGCATTTTCCAGGAATAAAGGGACGGTTTTACTCCTGTTTATACTTTGTACCAGGTAGCTATTAATTGTTCCTGATGTTTTTATCCACAAGTCTTTGGCAATAGCATCCAGTTTCCCTTTAATAGAAAGGTCTATTCTAAAATCCCTGGTCAATCCGGGCCGGTATCCCGACTCGTAGTTTTGCGCATAAATGTTATAACGGTAATTGTGACTTGCTGCATAAGAGCCATCTGAATTATAGATCGGATAGGCATTGGCAGGCGTATTAATAATATTGCTATACAGCGATGCTGTGGTTGCTCCGGGCTCGTTACTCTCTTGCAAACGGCCAAAAATGCCTAAAGTAGTGGTGATGGATTTAGAAAGGTCTACCTGGACGTTTGAACGTAAAACATATCTTTTATATGCCGAGTTAGTATTGTATATCGCATCATCATTGGTTTTAAATAAACCAGGCTGATTTAAATAATCCATACTCACAAAATACCTTGCAGATGTTCTTCCGCCAGCTATCTCTAAATTATAACGGTTATAAGCTGCCTGATTTTTTAATATTTCATCCTGCCAGTTAACATTTGGGTAACGAATAGGATCGCTGCCGGTACGATAGGCTTCTAAAGCTTCCGCAGAATAAGCTGCCGGCCTTTCGTCATTTGACAATGCCTCATTAAATAACAGCGAATAATTATATGCATCTAATGTTTTGGGAAGATAAGTAGGCTGTGAAATTCCTGCCAGAGCTTTAAATGAAATTGTTTGAGGGCCGATATGGCCTTTTTTAGTGGTAATTAAAATAGCTCCGTTTGCGCCTCTGATACCCAGCATAGCGGTTGACAAGGCATCTTTTAATACAGTAACAGACTCTATTTGCTCGGGATTAATAGAAGAAAAACTTTGGGCAACGCCATCTAATAAAACCAAAGGTTCTTGTCCTCTTAGAGATAAAGAATAACCGTCATTGCCTGGCTCGCCGCTGTTTTGAGAAGTTAATAATCCTGCCAGTCTTCCTGTAAAAGTTCCATAGATAGGCGAAACTATAGTTTTTTGAAGATCGTTGGTATATACTTCAGAAACAGAAGCAACATTGGTCGATTTTTTCTGTGTTGAATATAAAACATTAAACTCCGCTGGAATTACAACTGATTCCTGCAATACGATATTGATTACCTTATCATCTCCAACTACTACGTTTTTAACATCAAAGCCGGTAACTGCAAAACTCAGGACATTTCCTTTTTCGGCATCAATAAAATAATCTCCTTCTATATCGGTATTTACAGCAGTAGATTTAGTTTCGTTTTTAACCGTGACATCTACCAGAGGTTTTCCTGCTGCATCGGTTACTTTTCCGTTTACTTCTGATTGCTGGTTAACTACGTTCTTTTTAATTAAATTAACATTAGCAAAACCTGCAAAAACATTTAACAGCAGGCAAATTGCGGCTATTAAAGTTTTATGCCAGAATCGCTTTAGTGAAACTATTCCCATTATATTAATATTTAATTTGTTTAGCATTATTCAATTATTAGCTGATAATTACAGAAACCTTACGGCACTACTTAAATTTGGTCCACGTTAAATCATCAAAATATATGTACCCATCTGTACTTGATTGCCAGTCAGCAGTACTGCCTCCTCTAAAGGTTGAAAAAGCCAGCGTATTTATTAGTCGCTTAGAGTCGTTAGTCGTCCAGCGGATGGCTTTGTCTAAGATCACATTACCATCAACCGAGAATTTTACCCTTCCATCCGTATTAGCTCCGGTATTGCTTTTCACATAGATTTTGATGGTGTACCAAATACCTTTCTGAATGCTTCCTGAAGATGGATAAGCTGCACTGGATACTAAATTATCTCCGCATTGATCGGGCATATCTTTGTAATACAAATAAGGTTTAAACCTTACGTTGCCGTTGTCTGAAGTATACCACATCATACGGGCACTGCCGCCATTACCATCATCGGCCCTGTCGCAACCAGTATTTCCATCACCTATTCTGAATCCAAAGCCTACTTTTCCGCCCTTGCTCCAGTCAAACTCGCTATGGAATTTAACTTTAAACTGCACTTCATATTCGCTTCCATCTTCAATGTCTATATTGGCTACAATGCCTCCGGCAGATGATAAAGCGTTTTTTTCAATTTTTAATCTTAATGTTCCATTAGAAATAATCGTTCTGGATTCCTTCCATCCCGTAACAGCGCCAAAATCAGCCGTTGCGTTAGCAGTGGTGTAGGGTTGATCCGGATAATTATTCCAGTTTAAGCTGTGAACCGTATTCTGCTGCACATTCGGGTCATCGTTCACAGCCGGAGTATCAATTTCTTCGATAATCTGATCGGCTATTTTGTCATTTTTACACGAGGAAAGAGCTGCGAGTAGGAGAATTGCACATCCGAGAAATTTAGTAAGGGGTTTATTCATATTCATAATTGGTTATTTGGTTTTACATATAAATTATTAGTAATATTATTTCTGAGTCTGTTTTCGCCAAACCACTTTTAATATGGCTGTTTGTTGCGCCTTGCTTGTTGTATTATTAGCTGAACTACCTGATTTTTTTTAGTTGTATGCCGTTCAGAATTGTTTCGCCTTTTACTGCATTAAAATCTATGGTAATGCCCTCGTTATTATTAACGCTGATATTGAATCTTGAAGAAACAGCATATTCTGGTTTCAGATACTCTGCATTACTGAAATTTGAAAGCGCCTGTTTGCCATTAATAGTTACATTGAATACGCGTGCACCGAAATCTTCGGTACTATTTCCGGAACCAAGATTGTATGCCAGCTCTTCTTTTTTAGCTGCTGATATTAATTCGGCAAAGTGAAGCGTCAGTTCATAATCTCCGTTTGGCGCATCAAATTTGAATTGATTAATTCCGGTTCGTTGTGTGGCATAAACAGGGTCAAGGTCTGTACCCTGAATATTCTTATCTGTGCCATAACTTTGCCTGGTTGAGTTTTTTAAGGTAAAGATGGTTCCGCCTTTATATCCCCAGCTTCCGGGTTTGTATTCCTGTTCTGGTATCCATACCTGGTTGGCCGTTTCATCAACGAATGTCCGCTTATCGCCCAAGTTTATATTCATCTCATTAAATGGCAGCGCTTTGCTTTTTAAATTTTGCGACAGCATAATGAAATTAATATCAGTCTGATCGGTAATTTCTGTATCACTGGCAGTTGCAGATGCTGTTAAACGGTTTAATCCATTAGTAAAAGCTGCATTAAAACGTGCAATGCCTTGTTCTGTAGTGGTAGTGCCAATAAGTTTTCCGTTTAATTTAAGGCTTACAGATTTCTGATTGCTGAAAACCAGTATGGGCTGCGTGTGTGTAAGGTTACTTTCGGAGGCAGCAAATCCTGAGCGCAATGTCCATTCTCTTGTGCCGATTTGAATGTACGGAGTCTTTAATAAATTTGCCTGATAGAAGCGGTATCCATCTTTTGCTTTGCGATCCAGCGTTAAAATTCCTTTTGCGTTAACATGGGGAGTGGTTTCGCCGCGTTGTTCTGAATTAAATTCAGCCAGGTTCCAAATCATACCAGCCGCCACAAAGGGACGATCTAACATGGCTTTCAGATATTCCTGGTGGTAAGTGGTGGCATATTCTACCGTTTTATCAAATCGTACCGGGTTGAAATTATGTAAACGATTATCGGCGTCCGCTCCATATTCAGTAACCAATACCGGTTTATCGGGTAATTCCCTATGGTGTTTATCCAGGAATTCACCAAATTCGCTAAACTCGCCGGAATACCAGCCCTTATACAAGTTCCAGCCAACCAGCATCGGGATTTTGGTAAGCTTAACTTTGTTATATAATTCAAAGCTTCCATGATTCGGAATCATGGTATACCGGTAAGGATCTTCCTTGCGGGTAAGATCTTCTAATTGCTGAGCTAACCGGGTTACCTTATTAAAGTAGAGATCCTGTTTTTCAGAACCTTTTTCGTAGGGCGGCCTTAATAATACTTCATTCATATAAGCCCATATAATTAAGCTGGGATGATTATAATTCTGCCTGATCATTTCCAGGTGAATGACTTTAGCATTTTCAGTAAAATCTTCTGTTTCGGTAATGTGGTTTCCCATAGGAGTTTCTACTGCAGCCAGAATTCCCAGTCTGTCGCAGGCTTGCAGAATTGCAGGGTCCTGTGGGTAATGTGCTATCCGAATGAAATTTCCGCCCATTTCTTTCAGCAATTCAACATCCCTTACATGCATAGCATCTGTAAGGGCGTTACCCATGTTTTTAAAATCCTGGTGACGGCTGGCGCCAATAAGCTTAACAGGTTTTCCGTTCAGAAAAAAGCCTGTTGCGGCATCAAACTTAAACCATCGGAATCCCAGTGGATTGCTTAATTGATCTAACCGGATGTTTGTTCCCGATTCTGAAATAGTAGAAACTACACGATATAAATACGGATTTTCAACAGACCATAAACGTTGGCCCTTTACTTTAATGTTTTGATTGAAGCTTATTTTTTCGCCTGGGTTGGCCTTGCGATTCTCCTTTTGTTCTGCAAATAAATTCCCTTCAGCATCGTAAATCTTATGACTGATGATTAGGCTCTTTTTATTGTTGGATTTATTTACGAATGCTCCCTTTATACTTACTTCGGCAGTTTGGTTTGTAACCTGGGGAGTAGTAATGAAAATGCCGGTTGAGGCATTATTATCGGCATCAAAATGCACCTTGTTAACAGCTTGTAAATAAACATCACGATATATTCCTCCAAAGAAAGTATAATCGCCGGACAGGGGAGGAATGTTATCATTATGAGTGTTATCTACCTTAACTATTACCTCATTGGCCGTATTTCCGCTTTTGCTATAGTTTAGGTATTTACTAACCAGGAAGCTGAAAAAAGTATAACTTCCGGTATGCTGGCCAACTGGCTTGCCGTTAATAAATACTTCGGCAACTTGGGCTGCGCCTTCAAAATAAAGATAAATCTCTTTTCCCTGCCAGTCGGCCGGAATGAAGATGGTCTTTTTGTACCAGCCGGCGCCCCGGTAATAACCAGGTTCATCGTCCATAACATCCAGGGTATTCCATGAATGCGGCAAAGAGATTTGCTTCCAGGTATCGGATGCTGATTTTTTTGCGGTGTCGCCTTTAAAAAATAGCCAGTTGCTATTGATGGTTGTTGATGTTCTTTCCTGCGCCTGTACCGCCGTTAAAAACGAACAACTAAAAATTAAAGCATACAATAAGGTATTTAATCTCATTACTTGTTTTCTTTATTATATGGTGTTTAGGATTTACTGTAAGTATCGCTGTATAATCGATTCTTAATTTATTGATATGGTTTAATGCTATGGATTTGTTAAAGGTCAATATGGTATGTTAAAAGCTTTCTCTTATCATGAACCTTAAAATCAAATGTACTCGCATGAGCGATGCGCAGTAGAGGGTGTTTAATGCATAGTTACCCTGTAAATGTTTCAATATGAAAAAACCTGATTGCGCTTAATTGATATAAAACAGATGTTTATTGGATGATTCCAATATTTCTGTGATGTATCAAATGTCTTGTCTTTATGAAGGATATGTCGGTTGTTGAAAAGGAACTGGCGGCTATTTTTGGGATACAATTAAGTTCCTGACCAATCTCTTTTTAATTCAATAAGCTTTGAGATTAAATAAGAATATATGCTGTGGAAAAATTATTAAGAGATTGGGAGTACAAGAAAGAATAATTAAAAACTTTCAATGCAGAATATTGAAAAATAAAAAAGTAAATGAAAAATAAACTACTTATCCTCTTAGTACTGCTGGGCTGTACTAATTTTGCTTTTGCCCAGCAAAGTAAGCGTTTACTTTCAGGCTGGGAGTTTCTGAAACAGGATTTGGGCGGAATTTGGGAAGCTGTTCGCCCCGTAGCAAAAGGCAGTTCAGAAAGCGTGCCTTTATGGCAGCAGGTTACTTTACCCCACAGCTATAATGCAGAAGATGCTGTTAATCCGGATTTAAACTATTACCAAGGCCCTGGCTGGTATCGTACGGCAATAGATATTAAAAATCCCTATCAACACGGACGTACCATGCTTCATTTTGAAGGGTCCGGCCAAAAAACGGATGTATATGTGTATACAACAAAGGTTGGAAGCCATGTTGGCGGCTACGATGAATGGTCTGTTGATATTACCCAGGCGGTAGAAGAGTTTAAAAAGACGAAAGTTTTCACTTCGCAGTTTAAGGGAAAAGTGCCTGTGTCTATCCGCACAGATAATTCACGCGATTTGGAAATGATTCCTTCAGACCTTTCTGATTTTAACGTTTACGGAGGAATTTACCGCTATCTGAATCTTAAATATTTACCTGAACTCAGCTCAGAGAAAATATTTGTAAAATCAGAAACCGACAAAAGTGGTAAGACAGGCAGGATGCACGTCAAAGCCCGTTTTTATAATCCCTCGAATCTTTCTTCAGCCAGTGTACAACTCAAGCTTCTGGCTCCTGATGGAAAAATGGTTGCAAGTAAAGAAATCACTGTAAAGGAATTTGAAAACGACCAGGAATTATGGAATGTCCAGGTTAAAAAACCAATCTTATGGTCGCCTGAAGCGCCCGGTCTGTATACGTTGCAAACGGTTATAAAATCTCCATCCGGCAATTTTAAGTCAGAAGAAAAACTGGGTTTCCGCTATTTCGAGTTTTTAGAAAAAGGCCCTTTTATGCTGAATGGCAAGCGCCTATTACTTCGGGGAACCCATCGTCATGAAGACCATGCAGGCGTAGGCCCCGCTATGACAGAAGATATGATACGCACCGAAATGGTTATGATGAAGGATATGGGCGTTAACTTTATCCGCCTGGGCCATTATCAGCAATCGCGCATTGTGTTAAACCTGTGCGACAGCTTAGGTATAATGGTATGGGAAGAAATTCCCTGGTGCAGAGGCGGTCTTGGCGGCGATGTGTATCAAGAGCAGGCCAGACGCATGCTGACCAATATGATAGAGCAGCATTACAACCATCCGTCTGTAATTATCTGGGGACTGGGTAATGAAAACGACTGGCCGGGAGATTTCGCAGAATTTGATAAAGAGCAAATCAGGACGTTTATGACAGAACTGAATGATTTATCGCATACGCTGGACCCTTCAAGAAAAACCGCTATCCGCCGCTGCGATTTCTGCAAAGATATCGTAGATGTGTATTCTCCATCCATCTGGGCGGGCTGGTACCGGGGCGTTTATACCGATTATAAGAGCGTATCCGAAGAAGAAAATCAAAAAGTAAAACATTTCTTTCATGCAGAATGGGGCGGCGACAGCCATGCACGCAGACATTCTGAAAACCCGGACAATGCGCTTCAAAAGATTCAAAGCGGAATAGGAGCGGACGAACGGGCGGGCGATGCATCCCTTTATGGAGGCCAGGCAAGGGTATCTAAAGATGGCGACTGGAGCGAATCCTATATCTGTAATTTAATAGACTGGCATTTAAAAGAACAGGAAACCATGCCTTGGTTAAGTGGTTCGGCGTACTGGCCCTTTAAAGATTTCTCCACCCCGGTACGCCCGGAGAACCCGGTTCCGTACGTAAATCAGAAAGGAGTGGTAGAACGCGATTTTTCCAAAAAGGAATCTTACTACGTTTTCCAGTCGTATTGGACGGAAAAGCCAATGGCCCATATCTATGGCCATTCCTGGCCGGTACGCTGGGGCGAAGCAGGGCAGGAAAAGATGGTAAAAGTATACTCCAATTGCGATAAAGCAGAATTGTTCTTAAACGGAAAAAGCTACGGCAGCAAAACCAGAAACAGCCAGGATTTCCCGGCAGCAGGCTTGCACTGGAATCTGCCTTTTATCGCCGGCAAAAACACTGTAAAAGTTATTGCCACTAAAGGGAAAACTATAGTTCAGGATGAAATAAGTTTTGAATACGAAACCCGTAAATGGGATAAACCAGCTAAGCTATCGATAGAAAAGATTTCAGAGGAAAATGGGATTGTTACTTTGGAAGCAAAGCTGTTTGATAAAAAAGGCGTTCAATGCCTCGATGCAGCTAATATATTACAGTTCTCGCTATCAGGCGATGGCAGCCTGATAGAGAACCAGGGGACTTCTACAGGGTCCAGTCGCTTGCTGTTATACAACGGGCGGGCAATTATTAAAGTAAGAACCAATAAAGGAAAAAGCGCCGTGGCGGCAGCTGTTGATGGTGTTGAAACTGCATTTATAAATCTATAAAATTATATGAACCATCTTTTTAGCCTGATACTGCTTATAGGCAGTACAAATTTCACTTATGCGCAGAAAGTAAATGTGAAAAAGCAGTTTGATTTTGCAAAGAACCAAACGGATATAATGTTACAGGAAATACCAAAAGCAGATGCTAAATCAGATCGTGTATTACCGCGCACTCTTGAAGATGGCAAACTTAAATTAGTCGTATCCAAAGATTGGACAAGCGGATTTTTTCCAGGTATATTATGGTACTTATACGACTATACAGGCGATTCAAAATGGTTAAATCAGGCGCAAACATTTACAGAAAAACTTGAAAAGGAGCAATTCAATAAAGGTACTCACGACTTGGGCTTTATAATTAATTGCAGCTACGGCAATGGCTATCGCTTAACTAAAAATGAGGCGTATAAAAATATAATTATCCAGGCGGCTAAATCTTTATCCACCCGTTTTAATCCTCAAACAGGTGTAATCCGTTCCTGGGATCATAACAAGAATAAATGGCAGTATCCGGTGATTATTGATAATATGATGAACCTGGAAATGCTTTTCGAAGCTACAAAGTTTACCGGCGATTCATCTTATTATAACATTGCGGTATCTCATGCAAATAAAACACTGGAAAATCATTTCCGGCCAGATTTTAGTTCGTTTCATGTAGTAGATTATAATGTTGAAAATGGCGAAGTGACTAAGCGTAGTACCCATCAGGGATATAGCGATGCGTCGGCATGGGCGCGGGGACAAGCATGGGCCTTATATGGATATACCATGTGTTACCGCGAAACCAAAAACCCTGCTTATTTAAAGCAGGCCGAAGGTATTGCAGGATTTATATTGAACAACCTCCCGGCAGATATGGTTCCTTTCTGGGATTATGACGACCCCGAAATTCCAAATGTGTCCAGAGATGCTTCTGCCGCTGCTATTACTGCTTCTGCATTATATGAATTGAGGTTGTATAGCAGTGATGGTAAAATTTACACTAAGGCAGCCAATAGCATATTAAAATCATTGTCTTCGAAATATACCAGTGAGCCGGGTGAAAACAAGGGGTTTATACTGGACCACAGTACCGGGCACCGGCCGGTAAACAGCGAAGTGGATGTTCCGCTTAATTATGCGGATTATTATTACCTGGAAGCTTTGCTACGGTATAATACATTAAAGAGTAAAAAGCATAAAGGCTAAGCTTTACCGGCAATATTTGTTTAGGTTTGTGATTGTATATTTAATAATGATGTAATATTTAACGTTCATTTTAACGTTAACATTAAATATGAGTCAGGTAAATCTAAAACAGCTTGCGGAAGAATTAAAGCTCTCGATTTCAACGGTATCCAGGGCATTAAGCGATAGTTATGAAATAAGTCTGGCAACCAAGCAGAAGGTATTGTCGCTGGCAAAAGAACTAAATTATCAGCCGAATCCGTATGCCAGAAGTTTAAGAAAGCGGAACAGCAATACTCTGGCCATTATTATTCCGGAAATTGAAAATAATTTTTTCGCTTTAGCCATCAAGGGTATTGAAGAGGTAGCGCAAAAGAATGGCTATCATGTATTAATTTATATTACTCATGAGAATATTAATAAGGAGATTGCTTTTATAAACGATCTGTTAAACGGCAGGGTCGACGGTGTAATAATATCCCTCTCCGGTGAAACCGGTGATATCGGTCATATCCATACGCTTATTCAGAATAAAACTCCCGTAGTGTTTTTCGACAGGGTTTGTGAAGATGTAGCGACTTCTAAAGTTACTACCAACGATTTTGAGAGCGGGTATCTGGCAACCAGTCATTTAATTGAAAAAGGCTGTAAAAGAATTTGCTACCTGGGTCATGACCAATCGTATTCCATCGAAATTAATCGCCGTAACGGTTATGTGGCTGCGTTGAGCAAGAATAAAATCCCGTTTAATGAAGAATATGTATTTAGCTGTCCCATAGATTCAGAGGATACTTATCTGCAGTTAAAACAACTTTTAGAATCATCCAACAGGCCCGATGGAATATTTGCATCTGCAGAGCAACTGGCCCTTATTGCATACGAAGCCTGTAATGATTCAGGCCTGAAGATTCCTGAGGATATTAAGGTGATCAGTTTTTCTAATTCAAAGATGGCTGCTTTGCTTAATCCTCCATTAACGTCAATTATTCAGCCTGCATTTGATATTGGCAAACAAACGGCACAGATTTTATTTAAGGCACTTAACAAACGTTCGGTGCCCGAAGATGAAACTATCGTTATTTCCTCCACATTAATTGAACGAAAATCTACTTCATAAAAAACGGAGAGTAAAATTACTGCTCCGTTTCTTTATTTCTTAAGAAATGCTTTTCCTGATTCCAAGTTCAAGTCCCCTTAATTCTGCGAGACCTCTTAAGCGTCCGATAGCAGAATAACCCGGATTGGTTTTCTTATTCAAATCATCCAGCATTTTGTGTCCGTGGTCAGGACGAAAAGGCATTCTTAAATCTTTCCTTCCTGCTTTAGCACGTTTATCCTGTTCTTCAATCAACGCTTTCATTACAGCATACATATCCACATCACCATCCAGATGGTCTGCTTCATGGAAATTTCCTTCAGCATCGCGTTTTGTACTACGCAGGTGAATAAAATGGATTCTGTCGCCAAGACGCTGTACCATTCCAGCTAAATCATTATCATCTCTCACACCAAAAGAGCCGGTACAAAATGTTAAGCCATTATTGGGCGATGGAACGGCATTGTATAAATCAGTTACATCAGCTTCTGTGCTTAAAACCCTTGGAAGGCCAAGAATAGGGAAGGGCGGATCGTCGGGGTGGATGCACAATAAAACTCCGGCTTGTTCTGCGGCTGGAATAATTTCGCTGATAAAGCTGAATAAATTAGCTTTAAGTTCTTTTGGGCCAATAGTATCGTATTCTGCAAGTACCTTTAAAAATTCCTCGAGCGTATATCCTTCTTCCGATCCGGGAAGGCCGGCTATAATGTTTTTAATCAATAATTGCTTATCAGCATCTGCGAGGTTGTCCAGGTAAGCTTTGGCTTTCTCTTTTTGCTCTTCTGTGTACGATTCTTCGGCTCCCGGCCTTTTCAGGATATATAATTCAAAAGCAGCAAATGCTGCGGCTTCAAACCGTAATGCGGTAGAGCCATCAGGCATCTGATAATCCAGGTTTGTACGTGTCCAGTCCAGAACAGGCATAAAATTATAGCATACAATGTCAATGCCGCAAGCGCCTAAATTGGTAAGGGATTGCTTGTAGTTGTCAATGTAAAGCTGGTAATTGCCTTTACGTTTTTTGATGTCTTCGTGTACGGGTACGCTTTCAACCACCGACCATGTTAATCCTGCATCTTCAATTTCAGATTTTCTTTTCAGAATTTCTTCTGTGGTCCATACCTGTCCGTTTGCAATGTGATGCAGGGCGGTTACAATACCTGTAGCGCCGGCTTGTCTTATATCAGATAAAGAAACCGGATCGTTCGGTCCGTACCATCTCCATGTTTGTTCTAAGCTCATATTTATGTTAATTAAACTCCGCTAAATGCGCTGAATCCACCATCAATTGGAATAACTACTCCGGTAACAAATGCCGAACCTTCGCCGCATAACCATAGTAATGTTCCACTAAGGTCGTCTGCTGTTCCAAACCGCGACATCGGAGTGTGGGAAATAATGGTATTGCCACGTGTTGTTAAACTACCGTCGGGATTAGTAAGAAGCGTGCGGTTTTGCTCGGTAAGGAAAAATCCCGGAGCCAGGGCATTCACGCGGATTCCTACTTTAGAGAAATGTACCGCAAGCCATTGGGTGAAATTAGAAACCGCAGCTTTGGCACCGCTATACGCCGGTATTTTAGTAAGCGGCGTAAAGGCATTCATGGACGAAATGTTTATAATAGAACCTCCATTTTGCACCATATCTTTCGCGAAAATCTGGGTTGGCAATAATGTTCCGATAAAGTTAAGATCGAAAACAAATTTTATACCGTCCGGATCTAAATCGAAAAACGTTTTTAGCTCACTATTTTCAAGATCTTCCGGAAATAAATGTTCCTTTGAAGTGGTTCCAAGCGGGTGATTCCCTCCGGCGCCATTAATGAGAATATCACATGGGCCTAAACGTTCTGATACTTGCTCATGAGCAGCTTTTAAGCTTGCTGAATCTAATACGTTACACGCCACGCCAATTGCTTGTCCGCCGTTCTTGTTAATTTCATCTGCAACTTTTTCCGCGTTTTCCGCTTTTAAGTCTAATACTGCAATTTTAGCGCCTGCTTTAGAAAGTGCATTAGCCATAGTAGAGCACAATACGCCCCCGCCTCCGGTTATTACTGCAACTTTTCCTGAAAATTCTAATGACATAATGTTATAATTATTGGTTAGTACAAAATTGCCGATAATAATCTGTCATTGGTATGATTAAATACAATATTCTACGGAAACGTTTCCGTGAAAGGGGAAGGAATATTTGATAATAGAACCAGAATTGATAGGGGGCTACAGTTGGTGCATTATTCGGGATGCAGATGGTGCATTATGCAACCGGACAAGTTTGGTGCAGAATTACAGGCCACCACCTCCCGCATGCGAAAACCTTAATGCGGTGCATGAAAACCTGTAGGATTACATTTAACTCCTTCTTCCTGCCTGCTTTACACACCGCGTAATATTTTCTCCATTTTACGTCCTTTTGCCAATTCATCTACCAGCTTATCCAGATATCTTACCTGCTGCGTTAAAGCATTTTCGATTTCTTCTATCCGATAGCCACAGATTACACCGGTGATAAGATGCGCATTAGGGTTCAATGTAGCATTCTGAAAGAATTTCTCAAACGATACTTTTTCCTCCATCAGCATTTGCAGCTTTTCGTTGTTATAACCCGTTAACCACTCAATTACCTGATGCAATTCTTCTTTTGTTCTACCTTTCTTTTCAACTTTTGTAAGATAATGAGGATATACCGAGGCGAAGGTCATTTTTGCTATCCGCTCATCGTGATTGCTTGTGTTATTCATACCGTATATTTTAAACGCTAATTTCTCTAATTGTCACTTTATTTTAAAATGTTTTTATTGTTGGTGAGGCACCAACAAAGGAAAAAAACATCCAGCCCTTAACCGGCCGGATTTCTTAATTGATGTACACACTATGTTACAAACCGTTTTGCCATTGAGCAATTTCTTTATTTAGCTTTTCTATAGTATTGTATTTAGTTGTTTTTTCTATATTATTCTTTAATAAATTATTCTCTATACCTTCTTTTGTCATGCCCATTTCCTGGGCTTCATTATAAATGTTTATCCTGCGTCTTAATTCGGGAATAAATTTACCCGAAGCAAACCCCTTCCAGCCAATTCGTAGCTGATGATCCTGAACAGGTTTATAGAAAATCAGTCCGGTGAACATATGCTCATACGTAAGCGGAAGAGTAGAATCAGGTGGTATCACATCAAATTCTGCCGATCCAAAAGGCGATCCGGATAAACTAAATCCTACATTTGTTTTTTTTGATGTTTCGAAGTAATAATCCCATTTGCCATTTTTTACTAAAGTATAGGCACCCTTTTGGGGAATTGCTAAACCCATCAGATATACACTCGCAACTTTACTTTTAAATTTATCTGAAAGATAGCGGCCCGTATTGCGTGTAGTTTCTCCTAAAAACGTGTGATCCTTTAAAAAGGCGTGTTTGTAATTCATTATTACCAATGCTTTCTTCCTGCTATCAGTGCCCGCTTGAATGGTATTAAACCGCTTGATAATATTATAAGCCATTATACTGTCTCTGTAGGTGGAATTTTTTAGATATGTTTTATAATCTTGTGGCGATTTAGACTTCGACCAATCAAACTCGCAGTCGGAAGGATGAGCATTATCTTTTGGTTTTTATTAAGTTTTTGATTCACCTTAAACAATTCTCCAAGAAACCAAGGGTAATTATAACAATGCCAGTATGGAACATCGCTAATTTCTCTAAAAATAGAAGTAATGCGGTTCCTTGTGGATACGGAGTCTCGTTGCCGACTTAGCAAAAAACGATTAATCTCATCATCCATATTGATTGCATCAACTTCTGTAAATATATGACCCACATGTTCAATAAAATATGGATCTTTTGCTATTTCTAAGTACAGCTCATATTGGTAAATTCTTTATGATCCCGTTCACATAAAATAACAATATCGTGATTTTTAAAAAGGCCGATAACATAATCTTTCGCAAGCATCTTCTGCTTATTTAAAAAGCCGGAATATTGATCTTCTTTAGGGTTAAAGTTGCTTGAATAAATAAGTAAAATGATTAATGGGACCAAGATTTTTTGCACAGACCGTGTTTTCTAAAGTGGTTCGTAAAAAGTAATACCGTTTCACATCATATTCCCATCCCAACAATGCAACTTACATATTATTTCAAAATTAAATACAGATGTCAATCATATCCATCATACTGCTGTCGTACGGGTGTGCACAGGATAGAAGACTTAACCTCAATAATTGATAAATAGAGGAGGCTTATACTCTGTAAGTGTTGATTCTAAGAATCCAAGTCTTCTATAGAGTTAAGCGCGGGGTGTGTACAGATTAATTTAGTGGTATTTACAGGCTTATTAAATGCTCATAGTTGAAAATCTCATTTGAATTTTATAGCTGTCAGAAATTCCCGTAATTCTGGCTGATGTAGGATTGTTTTCGATAAAGGACAGGAACATTTTTACAATTTCTGACTAAGAGTTCGGCGCTTGGTGCAGCGGTTGATTTTCAGTACTGAAATTATAAGAATTCCCAATGTTGAATTTAGCCTGTCATAGAAACAGGTCAGCCGCCATAAGCCAACCGATGTTAGCGGTTCGGGCTTTTTGTCTTTTGTTATTTATGTTTTTCTTAATTCCATATTTCATTCATCTCTGTCAATACAATAGGTTTACCGTCAGTAACAACAATAGTATGTTCGTGTTGTGCCATAAAACCGCCCTTATTTCCAACCATTGTCCAACCATCTTGCAAAGTTTCAGCATATGTGGATGTTGTTGAAATGAATGTTTCAATAGCAATTACAGAATTTTTCTTAAACCTTGCAAGATTAAATCTATCTCTGAAATTAGCTATTTCACCTGGTTCTTCGTGAAGACTTCTTCCTATTCCGTGGCCTGTCAAATTTTTAATGACTCTGTAACCTCTTTTCTTAGCCTCATTCTCAATTAAAAATCCAATGTCAGAAATGCGAACCCCTCCTTTTATATTGTAGATTGCTTTATGTAAAATTTGTTTTGAAGCCTCAATCAATTTCTGGTGTTGGTTTACATCCATCCCCAGAACAAATGATCCTCCGTTGTCTGACCAAAAGCCATCTAATTCTGCTGAAACGTCAATATTAATGATATCACCTTCATTAAGTATTTTTTTGTCGGATGGTATACCGTGACAAAATTCATTATTAATACTTATACACGTCCAACCAGGAAAACCGTACGTCAAATATGGTGCTGATTTAGCTCCTAAGTCATTAAGAATTTGTCCGCCATAGTTGTCTAATTCCTTTGACGTCATACCCGGTTTGGCAAATTTTCTCATTTCTTTCAGAGTACAGGCAACAGCTTCGCTTGCCTTTTTCATTCCGATTAATTCTGACTCATTTGTTATTGACATAGTTCTCTTTTTCTTTGATTAAGTATTTTATGTGTCGTTTTTTAGCCTGACCGCTAACGAATGAACAGATGCATATTCTATATGTGTATGTTCACCGTATTGTGATAAAAACTTTTCGATGTCTTTGTTTTTAGTTATTGCAGTCAAGTTTGTTCAATGTTTTATTTTGATATCGGTTCGTTAAGAAATTTATTAATCATTGAAACTGTTGCTGCAATTAGAGTGCTGTCCTGTGGTGTTGTTAATTCTCCAATATACTCTCCATGTCCTCCGGGAATAATTGCAAGTCGTGAGTTTGAAATTAAACGCTGCATTTCACCTACATGCTCAGGAGTTGTAACGTCCTGGTCGCCAATGATAATAAACGCAGGAGCTTTGATTGATTTCATTTGCTCGTCTGAAATGTCAGGAAAAGATTGCATTCTTGCTACATCTCTCTCATACATTCGGTGAAGTGCGTTTATGTCAGGATTGATTTTCAAAAAAGCATCCTTGTATGGTTGTGGCATACCTTCAAAGGTTGGTTTGGACATCATGTCCCAGAACCAGTCAGGAGCACCTGCTCTCTTATAAAATGATGATGCGACAATAATTTTGTTTGTCATTTCAGGATGTCGGATAGCAAATTGAAGTGTTGTGTTTGCTCCGTTACTGAAACCAAAAATGTCGGCTTTATCAATGTTTAGTTGTTTTAACAGTGCCGCAATGTCGTCCGCGTCTTGCTGAAAACTTAAAGGTCTGTCTATATCTGCTGTGTGTCCATGTGCCTGCATCTCAACCGCTATTACTTTATGGGTTTTTGCAAAGTCATGTAATACCCGCCCGAAAGTTGTCTGTAGGGAAGAACCTCCGCCATGAATTAAAACCAGCGGTGTTCCTGTTCCGTGAATTTCGTAATACATTTTCAGTCCATTCACCAAAGCATAGCCGCTTGCGCTGTACTGTTTTGTTTCGTTGTCTGTTGTCGTTTGAGAAGTCATTGTCTTGTTGTTTGAATTGTTGCAGCCTGAAATTATCAAAGCTGTCATGGTTATTAAAACTTGCCTTATCATATCATATGTCAAAGTTAAATTTTTGCATTGTTGTTTCAAGTTCGAACTGTCGCCAAAGCATTGTGGCTAACAAATGAATAAAATCCATTCGCTGGAAAAAACCTGAAAGAAATTCAAGCGCCTCCTGATACGGATAGCATCATTGGTTAAATATAGAAAAAGATTAAATATGGAAAATCGTAGCGAAATGCTACAAGCAGTACGAAGGGATGACTCTCATGCAGTGGTAAGGTATATTGAGGCACAGAATTTGCAGATCATGTTAAAATACTAGCATGAAAAAATCATACACCTATCTGTTATTGGCTTTTCTCAGCTTCTCAATTGCATGTAAGAAAGATAAAGATGAGTCGCTTAGTGCAGATACTTTAATGGACGTAAGTTATGGTAACGATATAAAACAAAAGATGGATGTTTACCTTCCTGCTGGTAGAGATATCAGTACGCCTGTTATTGTTCTGGTTCACGGCGGTGGATTTGTGGCAGGCGACAAAAGTGAGTTCTCTAATCAGTCCAGAGCATTGTCTGAAAAAGGATTTGTTGTATTAAACATTAACTATCGCTTGGTAGACATAAGCGGCGTGCTTGAGAACCCTATGGTTCATCAGCCAAGCAATATCAAAATATCCGATCAGTTAAACGATATACAGACAGTGGTAGAGTTTGCAGTCTCAAAGAGCAGCGAGTGGCAAATGAGTACCGAAAAATGGGCCATCACCGGCCATAGTGCCGGCGGCACATTAGCACTCTTGTATGCCTATGGAAATAAAAACACAGGCAAACGAATAAAAGTTGCAGGCAACTGGGCCGGAGCAACCACTTTTGGTTTTAATGATGAGTCTGAAATAGCTGCCGTTGACCCTCGTATTGCCGAGGTTCTTTACAGAGCAATAGGAGCAGAAGCTACAAATCAAAATAAGCTGGCTTACATGGCTGCCAGTCCTTTTTGGATTGCGTATCAGGGTAATGCTATTGCTACCATTAATATCCGTCCTGAATTCAATGAAGCAGGTAACATGCCTGACGGCAGCTTTGCTTTATATCAACAGTTTACAAATGTATTGGTTAGTAAAAACGTCCCCAATAAATGGGTTGAAGTACCTGGATCTGATCATGGTTTTTCTCAGCCCGGAAAATGGGACTTGGTGCTAAATGAAACCGTCGAGTTTTTTAGTACTAATACTCAGCAAAACTAGTAGGAGCAAATTAACCAACTGCAATCTGCTAACGGGCTGCATGTTGGCGATGGGTGGGATTTTTAGCACTAAGTTCAATCGAAGAACAGAAGTTGAATGTTGCACTTCTGTCAAATAGAGGCTTTTCCACCCGTCTATATTCGCTTGTCGTTTTCGGTCATTCTCGTCATCAATTAATCCTTTAATTATCAAATTCTTTACTGTCACCAAAGTATTCACAAACCTCTTCAAGATAAGTAAGAATATGCTGTTAATTAAGGTAGTTTTTCAAGTAATATCTACAAAATCATTGTTCTACCAATGCAGTTCTATTATATCTTCGGCAATAATCAGTGCCTTGGCGTCTATAATGCCAAGCACTGGCCTATAGTTGCCGAAAGTTATTATGTCGTCTTTATCATTGATTGTATGTCCCACAATGCTCCTAATGGCTCCAATATTTTATTATTCACTTTGTTTTTTTATTCTATAAATACCCAAATACCAAAACAAAATTGAAATTAAGATACGTAAGAAGATATTGAAAATTACCTTTGAACTCAATCCGTTTATAAGAGCAAATATTTCCAACGCTCCAGTCGCCGTGTGAAATACAATAAAAGTTGCTGTAATAAGTCGTAAAGAATTCTTGTCATCAATTTTTCGTGCAAAAACTGAAAGAAATGCTATGCTTAATTCAGATGCACCTAAAAAGTAGCATAGCAAATATTCATTAGGGGAAATATCAATATTTACTGTTTGAGGAATAGCAGTCGGTGCAACTATAAGAACAATACTTGCTGCAAAAGTTATTAGTCCGTGAACTACCAATAGTACTTTAAGGGCTTTATTCTTTGTTTTGTCACTGCTCATATTGTAGTAATAATTTTTCTACATTCAGTTTACTTGTTAGTCTATGTTAATATGTTGCCATTAATAATTAACTAGGTTGTCGTCCGTTACAATGACTGCTAATGGTTCGCGGCTGGACGCAGGCGGAGTTTTATTAAACTTGCTACGAAGCTGAACGTTTAAATGTAGGAAAAACTGTTATACGAAGTACTGAACCCTCATTTGCGCCACCGCTGTTAACGGCTGCCCTTCTTGCGCCTGGTTATTGTCAATGTTTTATGTGTCGGTGTAAGTCCTAACAATTTTCTTACAAACGGAATTATTGTTACATTGATAATATATCTTGAAAGAAATAGTCCTTGTTTCAATTTGTTTGCTGAACATAGAAAGCATATCATTTAAGGCATTTGGTTGGTGCATCCATTCCGTATTAAACAATGTCATTTGTCCAACTTTTTCAAAGCGTTTAAACATTTGCTTTTCGTATAATGCAACGGCTTTTTGAGTGTTTGTAAAAGTCGGGTTTGTCAATGCTTCGCTCAATTGCAATGCGTCTAACATTGCCATATTTACACCTTCGCCTGCAAATGGCGGCATCCAATGGGCAGCATCGCCTATCAGTGTAATATTGGGTTTGGCTTTCCACTTTTGATTTAGTGGCATACAGTATTGTGGTCGTGGAATGAAAACGGTGTTTTCATTTTCAAACAATTCGTGCCACACATTGCTCCATTCCGAATATTCTTTTTTAAACCAAGCCAAAACCTGTTTGTTATCTTTAAAATCAATGCCACTTTCTTTATACCAAAACTCGTTGGATTTATGACTCGTTGCAAAACCCAGGCTACCGTCACCTTTTGAGCTTACAAGCAAAGTTTTTTCGTTGCCATAAGCAAATATTTTTCCACCTTTCAATAATCTGTGAATGTTAGGTGCTGTTTTTTCGGAATTTTTGATTGAGCCTTCTATCATTGTAACGTCTGCCCAAAAAGGTTTAATGTTCGTTACAAATGGTCTTATTTTAGAGTTTGCCCCATCTGCACCAATTACGATGTCAGCAACAACTGTCTTACCGTTTTCAAAAAATATCTTCCACTTGTTTTCTGTCTGTTCAATTGAAAGAATATGACTGTTCCAAACAACTGTGTTTGGTTGCAATGAATTCAGTAAAATATCTCTCAAAGGTCCTCTGTCTATTTCGGGTCTGTAATTTTCATCTCCAAAATTGTAATGGCTCCCTTCAATATGCTGGTCGGAATAAATTTTTGCCTGATTGTCTACAACTCTCGTAAGTTCTGCACCTGGTCTGAAATTAGCTTTAAATTCTTTCATTAAACCTGCTTTTTCTAATGCAAGTAAGCCTGATTCATTGTGTAAATCTAATGCACCGCCTTGTATTCTTATTTCTCTGTTGATGTCTCTTTCGTAAACTTTTACAGTTAATCCTTTGAGCTGTAAAAGCCGTGCTAACGTAAGTCCACCGGGACCGCCGCCAATTATTGCTATTTCCTTGTTTTGTATCATCGTAATAATTTTTAATTACGATGCAAAATTACTTTTGAGGCAAGGCTAATAATAGTATAAATCGGTCGTTTTCATTTCTGGAAAGTTCCTTTGGCGTAACTCCCGACATTTTTTTGACTTCTTTTATAAAATGTGTTTGGTCGGTAAAATTAAGTTCTGGAAATAACTTGCCATTTTTAATATGGTGTAAAGAGGATTTAAAGCGAAAAATGTTACAATATGCTTTTAAAGAAATTCCAAATGTTCGATTAAAATAACGATTGATTTGTCGGCTGCTCCAAAATGCTTTTTCTGATAATTCTTTTACAGTTAAAGTGCCATTGGAAGAGTAGATTAAATCAAATAATTGTTGTTTCCTGTTGTCAATATCGGGCTTTATTAATGAAATCATTTTCACAGAAACCTTTTCACAAAACGTATTAAAATCATTTAAGTCGTTGCTTGTAATTCCCCAAAAGTTTAGTGGCAAATTAATACCTTCATTAAGTAACGAATGGACTTGAACTTCCAATAAATATTCTATTGCAAGTAGCTTGAAGCTTATTGCGAAGAAAAGCGTTTTTGCTGGAATTGTTGTTTGCTGGGGTTCTGTATCTAAACCTTTCAAGATGGTTTGAAAAATGTCTTTGTCAGACAGCGAAAAAATAATATCAAACCTGCCATCTGGTAGAATTACAATTTGATGTTCTTTGTCAGTGTGGTTTACAATCACCCAAAAACTCTCTACAAAGTCGTTTAATTCGTTTGGTGGTTTAATCGTTTTCCATTCAATGTCATTTGTCAGCATAGTCCATTTATTACTTTTTGTCTGCAATTTGTCAAGCTGCTGAATGTTTGCAGGCTGTCTGTTAGGGTTGCGATAACGGTTTGCGGCTTTGTGTTCGGGCGGGAAAGCACAAACTTTCAGCCTTGCACCAAGGTTAATAAAAAGCACTAACGTTCGTCAGCCCCCTGACGCAAAACCGCTGTTAGTGGATGGTGTTTTTCGGTCTTATCGGTATCCAAATTTCTTCTTCTGATGTCGGATCGTTGTTTTTGTATTTGTCGCTCAAAATTTCAAAGTGTGGCCGGTTGTCTAAAACGTAGTCAGAATTTGGTAACCAAGTTCCCAAAATGTATTGGAAAATTGAGTTGTCTGTGTTTAAGCCTTTGTAGTCAAAAACCGCATAAGTTCCACTTGGCAAAATAAACGTTTCCATTTCTTTCGGCACGTTGTCAAAGTCTGACACTTCAACGGTTGCCCACCTTTCAAATTCGTTTGTCGGCTTAAAGTCTGCAAAATGTGTCGGCTTATAAACCACCAATGAAATCAAGTCGTTTGTCAAGCTGTTGGTTACTTCTTTTCGTCTTGGCGTAAAACTTCTCCAAAGATCGGCTATTTTGTAGTTTGCAAAACTCATTGTAAGTCGCTTTCCGACTAATTTTTTTTCGTTTGATATTTCTATTTTCGGTTTCATTTTTCTATGTCAATATCGCATTTGTTATTGGACGGTATCCTGTTACACTTACTAGTAACAAATGAATATATGCGGTTCCGCGCCTATTCTATATATGGGATATACGAAAAGTTTTTATTCGTTTGTCATTCGCTCCAACACTTTCGGCAATTTCTTTCTTAATTGTTTTTTCCAACCTATTTGCATTATCAGGCTAACGATAGCAAGTTTCAATCCTTTATAGCCCGAATGTTCCATTGATAGAATTGTCCCGCCATAAGTTGGTTCTAATGTGAAGCTCAGAACGGTGTCCAATTCCGTGAAAATTCCTTTCGTCAGTTTGTCTGCTGTGTCGGAATGAATACCCGCACAAGCCAATGCTTTTTCGCCTGTAGCTTCGCCACGATAAGTATAGGCAATATGTTTTTGTGGTTCAACTGATATTACTTCGCAATGTGTAATTCCGTCCCAACCTTTTTGCGGTTTCATTCTGAATGTGAAATAATGTCCTTGTGTCGGTTCAATATTGCTTTCCCATAAACCAATTGCCCAATAATTGGGGATCTGTCAAGGCTTGCCAAACTTTATCTTGTGCATATGGCAAAGCGGTTTTTAGTTTTATTGTCCGTGTCATTTGTTGTCTGTTTTGTTCAATATGACTTTGCAAGTGTCGGGTCATTTTGCCTGATTGCTAACGTTTTGCTGCTTGCCGCAGTGGAGGGTTTAGAAGCACTAATACAGTTTGATAGAAGCATAAACTTCAATCCCTATTGTAGCAAATGGTTATTATCAACTGGCATTTTGTTCATCCGAATTTGTGCCATATGATTTATAACTCATTTTGATTAATTCGTTTTCCAATCTGTCAAAATTTTCTTCGTTTTTATCAACCGCAAAAGCCTTTACTTTTCTGCATTCGTCTGATGTATTAAATAGCATTTTAAGAATAATTTTCGTCTTGTCACTGGACACTTCCTTAAAAGTTGCAACCACTTGAAAATGTGGTTTTGAAAAGCTCTTCCAAGCAATAAGCGTTGGTTTATCTATTTTATAAACTCACATTCATTAGCATAGTTTCCTTTATCAGGCCTGTGAATAAAACTCCATTTTCCGCCTGTCCGGAAGTCAAATTCATTAAAGTATTTGTAAAACCTGGCCGGGCCCACCAGTTTTTAAGATGGTTTGGGTCCGCCCAAGCACGAAAAACAAGTTCTCTTGATGCGTTAACAATTCTTGAACTTACAATTTCGCAATCGGGTGTGGTCGAAATTTCGGTCATCGTTTGTGACGTTATTGTTTATCTGCTTACCATTTCGTTAATCCAAATAGGTGCAAAAGGGCGAGGTACATCCTTAAAAATGGATAATCCAGGTATATGCCTATCTTTTCAGTAGTTTCAATGGTTCGTTTTCGGTGTTCGGAAAAGTTTATTCCAATTTGTGCTACAGCTGTGTTCATTGTCCATTGTACTTCAGGTGCTGCATTTACCATTCCGGATTCAATGCAGTCTAATTTTTTTGAAGATTTAAGCCATCAGTATTTCTCGCTATTCTTCCGGCTGTAAGACTCCGTCGTCCCCCAATACCCGAGGCTTAAGCAATGTCATGTGCTGTTTTCATATTAAGGATATATCATAAGGAATATAAAAGCAAATAAGTTAACCAGAAGTACTACTCCGTAAACAATATTTGACTTCCCGCTGCTTAATGACAACATTACTGTAAATACTGATAATCCTAAAAGAACAATGGATTTAATGTCTAATCCTAAAATAACAGGCATGTCCAACATGATACAAACCACTGCAACAGCAGGAATGGTTAATCCGATACTTGCCAAAGCAGAACCCAGTGACAAATTTATACTTGTTTGGAGTCGGTTTTTTCTGGCAGCTATGATTGCAGCTATTGCTTCGGGTAATAAAATTATTGCTGCAATTACAACCCCTACCAATGTTTTTGGCAAGCTATAGCTGGTAATAATGCTTTCGATGGTAGGAGAAAGGGTTTTTGCCAATAATACAACAATACCTAAGCTTACAATAAGGAAAATAAGACTTGTAAAGAAGACCTTGTTAGTGATCATTATTGGGTCAGCTGCTTCTTCATTTTCATCGGCTCCAATTGTAAGAAAATATTGCCGGTATCTTCTTGTTTGCGCAAATAAAAAGGAAGAATAAATAATAAGGCAGGCAATAGAAGCAAAAACAAGTTGAGGTATGGAATAATAAGATCCCAGAACACTTTCAGTGAAAGTTGGAAACACCAATGTAAATACTATAATGGAAACCAGCGAAACCAAGGCAATGGTTACAGATGATGCGGAAAAATTCTGTTCGTAATGTTTCAAACCTCCGATCAGCAGACAAAGTCCGATGATGCCATTAAGAATAAGCATTGTTGCAGCATAGACCGTATCTCTAGCCAATGAAGCAGCTTCCGGGCCCTCTGACATCATAAGGGATACAATAATTGACACTTCAATAACTGTTATAGATATGGCCAGGATAATGGTTCCATAAGGTTCTCCTACTCTCTCTGCGATTATTTCCGAATGATGCACTGCTGACATGACGCTAAGTATAAGCAGTACGCTTGCAACAATTTGAAAGAAACTGCTGTCATAAATAAGTCCCGAAAAAAATAGAAGCCAGGCTAGTGCTGGAATAATTATCGTCCACTGAAGTAATAATCTCATTTTTCTAATATGTATGGTCTAAGTTAATTTTTCAAATTGTTCTGTATAGAATGGCACATAATATCTTTGCGCTTGGCATTCGTACGGCTGTTGGAGCATCGATTTGTCAATCCAGCACAAAAGTTGATTGTAATACTGCATTTGTTCATTTCAAAAATAACATATTAACATCACCAATTGCCTTAAAAAAAATCCCAACCATACCTGGCCGGAATTTCTTAATTCTACTATCACTAATAGCTGGTACTAACCGTATTCTTATGAGGAACAGCGGTACTGTCACCTCTGGCATAATTTTCCAGTGCCACGATAAATTCATTTTTCTTGCTGTAAATTTCACCATGCCAGGAATAGTAACCGGAAGTTGGATTGTCGGTTAAATTTACTGCTGCCGGTTTTGCTCCGATTAATCTGAGTATGAACTGCCTTTCCCTCGAAGTGCATTTGGCATATTAAAAACGCTGGAATGATGAATGAGATTTTCCGGGATGCATTTGGTAGGATGTTTATTGGCGCAGAATTCTGGCGATATTAACCAATTACTTTACTGGCTTGGTATTGTCAAGCTAATGTTTATTTTTGCTTGCCAGTTTATGCTAGTTTTAAACATAATAACCTCTTTTAACCTTCTTACGTTTTTTTGCCTGTTGTTTTTCAGAAAAGACAATGTGCTTCCGAACAAAATACTGGCATTAACTCTTCTGGTGCCAGTTATTAACTTTCTAAGTAATATCAATATACTTACCGGAGGTCTGGCGAACCATCCCTATATATACTTTTGTGCTCAATTTACCGGTTTTATATTTGGTCCGCTTGTGTATAGCTACATCCTTTTAATGACAGGAAAAAAAATCAAGCTGTTACACCCCGCTTTTATTGCTACCGCACTATGTATTTTATTTGGTATATACCTGAGTCTTGAATTTTACAACATGCCTACACAAGGGCAGGAGGCTTATTTAGACGGTGTTATTAATGAGCCATACCCACAAGGGATGATGGTTATAAATGGTATTTTTATTATTATGCAGCAAGTCTATTTCACACTGGCTGCTATACAGGTAATAAGATTTCGAAAAGATATACAAAATGCTTTCTCTAATTATGAGCAGACGAAAGTTAAGTTTATCACGATATTTATCGCACTCATCTGGCTGCTCAACCTTATAACTATCGGGCTGTATATTGCACTGCCAGCAACGGAGGTTGAATATATTTACCTTCCGCTTGTCTTAACCATTATATATTGCTTTATTCTGTATTTCAGTTTCCATTATAATTCGATTTTTACCAGTGTATCTTACAAAATTTTTCAGGAAGACAGTGTTAACGTCGAGATCCTGTCGGATACTGAAGTCGGTGATGGCTTTCAAGATACTCCGGACTATTTAGGATTACAGGCTGTGCTGGACAGTATAGAAGAAAGCTTCGCACAAAATGAGCTTTACACCAATCCCGACCTTACCATTTCTTCACTTTCTTCTTCTCTTAAAATTCCTGTTAAAAAAATATCTCTGAGTATAAATAAACTGCTGAATAAAAAATTTTACGATTACATCAACGATAAACGGATAGAAAAGTCAATCATTCTGTTGGAACATCGCAGCCATTACACTATTGAAGCTGTAGCAAAAGAGTCGGGCTTTAACAGTCGTTCTGCGTTTTACCGGGCCTTTAAAAAAAACACGGGTAAAACGCCCATAGATTATATGGAGGATAAACGCTCTGTTCTGGAGAATTAATCAATCAATCATTTACTTTCAAAACTGATTTTACCGTTTTGTTGTCCTGATATCGGGCAACAGGACAAGCATAAATTGCGCTGTACTGATTATAAGCTGAATTTTACATCAAAAAAGAATTCTTGTAATCAGGCACTATATGGCTAAAAAATTTTACTTCACTCTTATTCTATTATCAGTGCTTACCCTGAGTTCAAGCGCTCAGTTCGGAAAACTGAAAGGCCTTGCCAGCGGAAAAAAAGACACCGCTAGTCAAGAAGAAAGCGACACTACAAAAACGATCGGTAAGGAACGTGTAGGCGGAAGTTTTTTAAACAAAGCTATTATTAAATTAGCTAAAGCTTCGAGCGGTTTAGTGATGAGTGCCACCGGCCAGTTAATCACAACAGACGACCTTACAGCTCTTACTCCGCTGCTTTCCAGCAGCAGTAATTTATACCCCATTTCTTTAGGCACAGCCGACATGCTTTTCTTTAAAGGATGGAAAACCGGAGGCAACCTGATTACCGTTTTTTTTACCCAAAAGGATAAATTCGGAATGGCCAAAATTGATGGCAGCGTTACCATTGACGGCGAGCCGGCGGATTATGTAAGCACCGGAGTATACGTTTCTTTTTCCGAAGCTACTAACAAACCGAGCAAGGTTGAGGTTAGTACCAAAAGCGGACAGAAGGCAAGTTTTACCATCAGCGCACCGAAATATCCCGTTAAAATAGTTTCTATAAATGGCCAGACCGGCGATAATATTTCTATAGATTTGAGCAAAGACGCAGTTATTGAACTGGATAATCCGTCGGGAGCAGAAAGCTTACAGCTTCATGCTAAACTAGCTATCAACCAATTAGGGATTAAAAGTTTTTACGATGTAGGATATTTTAAAGGCAGCAATAAACTGATTATCCCGGCAGCAGCTTTCCGCAACTTAAATATAACGCCAGGCGGTAAAATGCTTTACAGTTTTAAAAACAGCTACCTCTCTATCGACCGTGTACAAAACGAAGTTACCACCAATACATCGGGAGCTTTTCAGCCCATTGATTATTATACCGTTGCGCAGGACGGCCGTTTTCTCAACATTACTAAAGACCCTGAACTTAATTCCGGTTTAACTGCCAAAGGTTCTGAAAAATTTCCGAACGGTGAGGTTGACTATAACTTTTTCAAGCCCAATGCTTTTCTAAGCCGTCCGTTTGATCATATTAAAAAGCTTGGAGTTATGTCGTTTTCTATCCGCGGAACTACTTATGTAGCCGGAAAAGAATCTAAGTCATCAAGTTCGTACTCTGTGGGCAATACAACATATACTACAACTACCACCACTCAAACCTGGGCGCAATTTCCTAGTGTTCCTACGCAAGTATGGAACGGAGCGCTCGAGTCGCTTTATCAGGACTTTACCAATGCCGCACAACTGGAGCTGGGCGCAACGGTATTGCCGGTGAATAAAGTAACGGGCACAGAAGGTTATCAGAGCATATCGCCTTTCTCTAAAGACGATGAAACAACCAGTGTAAGCTTCTTTCATTCGTATAAGGATACAAAGATGATTTCTGCCTATATACCTGTAAGCGAAGGTTATAGCGGTAATTCTGCGAATTCCCGCATTATGAAAGAATCTGGTGCGAACGCATTGATGAAGTTTACATTCGATATGCAGATAGCTATAGAAAAGGGCAAACAGGTAATGATTCCTAAGCTTGCATTTGAAATAGTTGGCGAAAATAATGGTGTATTTTTCGGAACCAAATATTGTACAGCTACTATAACAGGCAAAGCAGTTGGCTTTCCAAAAGATAATATAACGGTAAGCGATATTGAAAGAATTATACGTAAGTCTGACCTTCTGACAGTATTCCGTAAAGGTTTGCAGGAAATTAAAGCGCAGGAAAAACAAAACGGCGATTATAAACTCATCTGGGATTTACAATAAATTTCAATCATTTCGAATTAACCATGCTATTGGTATAGGCCGAAGTATATCTGGTAAAACGGGCATTCTCTGCGTGTAACAAAATTGGTGCATCACATACAATCACATTTAAAAACCACCTAATCACTAAAAATAAGATCAAATAATGACAAGGAAACAAAAAAGAATCGGAAGCCTTTTATTCTGCTGCAGCTTGTTGAGCCTGGGCGCATTGGCACAACAGGAAAATGTAGTAAAACAGGAAAGTTTGGACTGGGATAAGCTTCGGGTAAGACCAGGCGTATCTATCTACATTCCCTATGTAGAATTAGCTGAAACACAAATAACGGGAAATATGTATGCAGAAGCCACTTATGTTTTAAACAAGCTGGTGGATGTACGTGGCGGAATCTATCTTGGTTCATTTAATGGTATTTCTGTAGGCGGCACGTATCATCTTACCGATAAACTGGTAACCAAACCCACCAAATTTAAGGTAGGCGCATCTACTAAAGGAAATATTGAGACCACTAGTTTTTACCGGGAAAATTCAGAGTACAGGACAGTAAAAGGACCCACTGCCGATCTCAGAATAGGAAAATTTGGTGATAGCGGATTTTATATGCGTTTGGATGGTGGTATGGATTGGCAAACGTATGCCCGATCATATTTCAGAGGTTTTGCAAGTAACAAGAATGGCTTTACCTCCATGAAGCTGTTAGGAACAGTGGCAAAATTTAACCAGTCGGAAATCCAGGCCAGTACCAATAACGAGTATGTAAGTCGTATAGGTGCCGGTGCATTGGCAAGCCTCTTTCATGAGCGCAGGCCATGGAAAAAGATAACATGGCATATGGGCATTGACATGGGCTACATGAAGGTGTTCGGTGCAAAAGATCTGAAAACCAGCTTTTCCACATTCGAGATGAATAAGCAAAATTATATCCTGGAAATGAAAGGCGGCTTAAGTATCGAAATCTAAATACTCTGATTATAAAGTTAAAAACTCAATATTATGAAAACAACATTATCCCTATTTTTATTATTCGCTACCTTTTTTACAGCATGTAAGAAAGATAATCCTGCAATTACCGATGCTGAAGCACCAAATATCACCAGCATCCAGCCCAAAGATCCCAAACCGGGTGATGTGGTAACTGTAACCGGGACCGGTTTCAGTACTGTATTAACAGATGTTAAGCTTACAATCGGTAGCAATACAATAAGCATAAACACTTCCACTGCTACAGAAATAAAGTTTACTATGCCTGAAGGGCTAACAGAGGGAGATTTAAATGTGATGATTAAAAATATTATTGCTACTATAAACGACCCGGAAGGTGCTATTATAAAACCTAAGCCTGCTACCGCACCGGTGCCTACATTTACGGCACTTAGTCCGGCAAGCGGAAAAGCAGGAGATGTTATAACAATTTCCGGAACCAATTTCAGTCCCATAGTGGCTGAGAACCAGGTTAGTTTTGCTGCAGCGATAGGAACAGCGAGTGCCCTGGTAAAGACAGCAACCGCAACAATTCTTACGGTTGAAGTGCCGGCGACTGCTGTTACAGGCATTGTGAATATACAGGTTAAAACTTCAGGAGCTGTGTTAGCAGCAGGGTTCAACGGGATATTTACTGTTAATGCTGCGCCTGGGGCCGAAGATGGAGCCGGTACATTATCATTTTTTGATAATCTTAAAACTCATGCTTACTTTGCCGCGAACGATAACAATGGCAACTTTTATACACTCTCTACTTCTGGTCCGGGGCATGAATACTATAAACTTTTACGCATCGACGCAAGCGGAGCCATCACTAAAACGTTTGAACCTTCCGAATTCGGCGCAAGCGGAACCACCCTTAAAATAAATGGCATAACAAATGATGCCGATGGAACCATTTGGGTAATGGTAGCACTGGATACCTACCGGTATTCTAAATCGGAGGGCAGGCTTTATAAAATAGAGAAGAATAAGGATACGCCAGAATTTGTAAGAAACATTATCGGTATGGAAAACCCGGATTTGGATATTTCCGGTCACTTCTTCGACATGGTAATTAACAGTAAAAAAGAGATCTTTTTTATTGATGAGTCATATAATATTCTATTTGTACCAATTAATGGAACAGTGGAAAAATATATCAAACCCCGTGATCTTATCACAGGGATATCTTTAAATGGTGCGGGTCTTACTATTGACCAAAATGATAATCTTTTCTTTACCGCAGTAAATAGCTTTTCGAAAGTAAACCGCCTTTATAAAGTTACTCCTGCTAAAGAGATCACTCCTCTTTATCAGGCAACAGAATGGGGCTTTCTGGATGGTACTATTACGCAGTCTAAATTTCAGAACTTGGGCAGCATTGCGATAAATAATGCCGGAACTCAATTATACATCGCTGATCTTCAGGGATATCGCTTAAGGAAATTAGATTTAGGCACTAACGAAGTTACAACCATAGCTGGTATAGGCACTCCGATTACTATTGTTACAGTAAACGGGGCTTCCAAATTAAACGGTGAGGGAACAGCATTACAGGCTGCAACTGCGCCTGCTAAAATAAGCTTGAGTGAACAGAAAAAATCAATATATCTTCAATTGGGTAACGATAGTTGGTATCAGGTATATCATTATTAAACATATAACTCCTATGGCCGAATAAGAAATTATCTCCAAGTCCTCATGTTCTGTTTGCTGCGGCAGCAGCCATAGAAGTTGGAGCAAATAAACTTTTAAATAAAAAGCGCCTATGTTAATAAACATAAGCGCCTTTTATTAAGTGACCTGGGAGAGGCTCGAACTCTCGACCCACTGATTAAGAGTCAGTTGCTCTACCAACTGAGCTACCAAGTCATTTCGACAAATTAACACTTTTTTTTCTTAAGAATCAGCCTGAATATTTTCTTAAATTTTCATGAGTATATTATTTGTTTTTCAGTAGAATTTATTGTTTGTTATTACCTTCATGCTGCCTTCGGCGGTTTAATGGTTATAAGCTATTATGGGTTTTATTTTTTCACTATTGGCTATTGTTTCAGCGGTGTTCAAGAGAACGCTTCGCTAAGTTGATTGCGTTTTTTTGATTGTAAATTCATGATGGTTTCATCAGTATAATTTTGTTTTTCAAAACAAACTTTCTCTGGTTTAAGCTGTAATGATTTACTGAAGGTTCCTCACTTGCATCTATTCATAGTGAATCTCTTGGTTAGAACAATATGAAACGAATTTATCAAGAATATCTGCCCATTGTTTCTGATTATATTTGCAAACAACTTTGCGCTCTGTATCATATACCAGCGTGTACTTAAATCCCAATTTTTTCATTGTTTTTACTTGTACTCCTGAAATAAAAGTCAACACTTTATCTTCATTTCTGTACTTGTCCGTGAATTCATTGATAGCCTTTAGAAAATGAAATACTTCTTTTGCACTTCCTTTAAAATATTCTACTTCATAAGGACCTGTAATCCAGGAATCATGGTAGAGCTGATAACCCCATAAACCGAATGTGTCAACCACAGAATTATTGGGATTTTCAAGTAGCTTCCAATGAGAAAGATATGTTTCAGTAGCCTTTTCCTCAAATACTGTCTCCAGTTTATAGATTTGCGAAAAGAGGTTTGTGCAGGCAATGCAACTTATAGCTAAAAGCAGAATTGTTTTTCTCATTAGGTTTTGTATTGATAATACCTTATAATAGCAATGGGGCGAAGCTACCACTTCTATTGAAAAAAATATGAATTATGATTTTTATAGCATACAATTTACATAACTTCTCGTCTGTAATAGTAGCACAGTCAGTCAGAGGCGGAGTTAAGTTTAAGTGTTTATTACTTTAACTTCATAAAGTTAATGTCTGGTAAGCTTCCATCAGCTTTACGTGGTTTGCTCAATTCACTGATGTTTAAACTTTCGAAGCTGTCTGAATGTAGGTTTTGAGCTGCTTGCCAGTTGTTGCCGCTTATTTCTTTTACATCGGCTTCAAGAGAACCTGTTTCTCCCAGCACTATACAATCTTTAATTACAAGCTTTGATACCGGATTCTTCTTTCCGAAGCTTAAGTTTTTCTGCTTATTATCGTAAGCTTTGCAGTTAATTAAAGTTACTGTTCCGCGGTTGCTGTTATGGTCGAAGCCATTTTTCAGGTTGCCCGCACTTATGCAGTTTGTATACGAAGCATTGTGTTTCAATAACTTATTATCGCTTCCGCCCGTTTTAAATCCATTGCCATCGCCGCCGCTTGCTTTTCCGTCTTTCAATATCCCATTATTAAAGGCCCAGCAATCTTCGAAAACTGTATTTACATTATCAGTTTGTTTCAAATAACCGTCCCATCCATCATCAAGGTTTTGCCAGGCCCGGCAGCCTTTAAATTTATTACCCGATCCAACGTCTATTTTACATGCAAATCCATCGGCATTTTCAATTTTAGAGTCAGCGTTAAAGTAAGAATCACAATTTAAAATAAGGTTATTGGCTGCATGGCTGGCCAGTTGAAGTCCTGTATCTGAACATTCTGAAAAGGAGCAATTTTCTATAATGTTGTTGTTTCCATTAATTAACAGCCCATTGTCGCCGGCTTTTACTATATCGATGCCTTTAATCTGCCAGTAGTCTGCTCTTAAAATTACTCCCTGGTTGGAATCGCCTTCTCCAAGAGCGCTAAAATCAAATTTAGGCCTCGTGCTGTTATCCGGATGAGCACTTAACATAATTGGCAGGGCCTTTGAACCATTTACCTGAATGTCGATTCTTTTTTTAAATTCATAGTCGGCACTTTTAACTAAAATCACATCTCCTGCCTTTGCCGCCCTTACAGCGTCAAGCAACTCATCGGCCGAACTGACGATAATTGTATGTTCCTTTAAATCCGAAACTCTCTTGATTGTGCAGGCTTGCAGAGAGGAAATAATCAGAGAGAATATTAAAATAGTTAAATTACAATTTCTTATATATTTCATAAACCTTACTTTGATGGTCTTAAAAAAGATGTTTACTATTCTATGAAGAATATGTCAATAGTTTTCTATTAACTAAATCGTCAACATCTCAATTTTACGAATAAATCAGGGTCTTTAAAAAGCATTAGACAGATAATTTCGTGCAAACGTTCCCGGAATTAATGGTAGCAAGGAAAACCTGTCCAAGCATACGATTGTTTTTTAATGAGTGATTTGGGAGGATATCAACCACACATTCCAACCCTCGCGTCCATTCCCGCAGGCGTAAGCTTAATGCGGCGCTAATAAATAACCCTTATCATTTCGAATGCAATAGAAAATCTAACTGTTTGCATAAGTTTCCCTCTTAAGGTTGAGGACAGGGTGGACTAAGATGACAAGGTGGATTAAGAGGCAGGAACCTTAGTGCGGTACAAAGAAAAATCTACACCATGCATTATGATTGCTAGTCGAGCTTGGCGATGACAGGGTAACATTACGATTTGCAGTCGAGCAATAACGGTGTGATATTTTTTTATAAAATCTCATTCTCTCAGGTATTACTTAAAATATTTTTGTATAATTGACTTCTTAATCCTAATGAAATACTATTGTTTACCTGTTTAATATTACACTTACTATGAATGCAAAAGTACAAGACGGCTCTTTTCCAGAGTTCGATTACGACATTTCTGAAGTTCAAAAATATATTCGCTCGGGAGATATTTTTACTCTTAAGCTTAAAAATGGCACAATTATCCATCATACCACAGAAAAAGAAGATTTGTTTGAAGAATGGTTAACCGATAATGGAACAATTAATATAAAGAGCCAATAAAGAAGGAGCAGTGACAGGCTTGGTTAAACGGCTTTTCCTTAGCCAGCACGTCATTCATCCAGGCATGTGGTAAAAGGCTTCTCTCTTCCGCTTTAACCTTTCAGCTTTTCTTTCTGACATCTTTAATCACATTCTGGTGTTGTAAAGACATGTGTTTCTGTATCGGTTACAGTCATTCCATAACTTTCGCCTTTATTGGTTTGCCACCAGAATTTTCCTATAGATTTATTCGAACCAACTTCATTCATTGTTTCTGCATCAAACAATCTTCCGTTCACCATTACGTATTTTATCTTATCTGAGGTTCGGATATCATTTAACGGATTTTCAGAAAGTACGATTAAATCGGCTAATTTTCCAACCTCTAACGAGCCAAGTTCTTTTGCGATTCCTAATTGTTCAGCACCATTTAATGTAGCGCTTCGTATGGCTTGTAAGGGCGACATACCGCCTTGCGCTAACATCCAAAGCTCCCAGTGCGCTCCTAAGCCCTGTATTTGTCCGTGCGAGCCAAGATTGACTTTGGTACCGCCATCTGCAAGTTGTTTGGTAGTTTTCGCGACATTTATATGTCCATAATCGCCAAATTCAGAAGTTGTTCTTCTTCTGGAACGGCGATCTATTATAGAGCGCGGTGTAAAACTTAATAAGCGATCGTTTTCCCAGACATTTGTTCTGTCGTACCAAAAATTTTCGCCCCATTGCGAGCCATAACTCACAATCAGCGTAGGAGTGTAAGAGGTCTTGCTGGCATTCCATAATGCTTTTACATCCTTATATACAGGTGCTACCGGAATATTATGTTCTATACTGGTATGGCCGTCTAAAATCATCGACATATTATGAAAATAGGTTGAGCCGCCTTCGGGCACTACTTCCATTTTTAATTCCCGGGCTGCCTGTATAATTTGCTGACGCTGTTCACGGCGTGGCTGGTTGTATGATTTTACAGAAAATGCACCGACTGCCTTCATTCTTCGCAGGTTTGATCTGGCATCTTCCAGACTATTTATAACCGATTTAAAATCTCCATCTGCACCGTAAAGAATAGTTCCTGTAGAAAATACTCTGGGTCCGGTCATTCGTCCGGCTTTAAGCATCTCTGCCTGGCTAAAAACCATTTCTGTGTTACTGGATGGATCGTGTGCCGTGGTTACCCCGTACGCAAGATTGGCAAAATATGCCCAGTCCTGTTGAGGTGAAATTCCATCCGGACTGATCGGTAAATGGGCATGTACATCTATAATACCCGGCATTATGGTTTGTCCGTCGCTGTTTATTACCCGTGCATCATCCGGAACTTTAATTTGATTGGCAGTACCAACCGCTATAATTTTATTTTCATCTATAATAATGGTTCCGTTTTCAATAACTTCATCTCCTTTCATGGTAATTATCCGGGCATTGGTAAAAGCTATTTTCCCTTTGGGATGGTCCATTTTTATTTTTAATCCCAGCTCAATGCCAGCACTATCGGCTTCCTCTGCCTTTGCTGATGACCCGTCTACGAATGTGAAAACGTTTTTAAGATCCTTTGAGAAATATTCTGAGCCTAATGTCCAATTAAGCTTTTTGCTGTCTCGGCTCCAGTGTAATGAGATGCCTGCATCCCGGGTAACTTTAGTTAAGGGCAAGGATTTATTGGCAGACGATAGCTCCAGTGCACTGTTATTGGTAATTAATGGAGTAATATATGCATTGAACAATTCTGTAAAAGCGAGCCACTTTCCATCCGGACTAGGCACAAATTGCATAGCGTATTGCGAGGTGTAATGTGTACGGATTGATCCGCCATTTAATTCCATACTTTTAAATGTTGCTTTACCGTCTTCATTACTCTGGAAATAAATACGGGTATCATTGTTTCCAAAGATGGGCCGGATACCATGGTCCGATATTTTTACAGGAGTTCCTCCAGTTGCTGGCATTATGTATATTCCTGTATTTTTACCATAAGTAAACCCAAGTGTATTATTACCACTGCCTTTACGGTAGACAATTTTATCGCCTTTGCCAGAAAATTTTGGTGAATAGTAAAATCCTTTTTCGTGTGTAAGCGGACTTATATTCTTATTTTTCAGCTCGATTTTATTGATGCTGCCTTTATTGTCATCGTTCCACGATACATAAACCAGTGATTTTCCATCGGGACTAAATTCAGGCTCAAATTCAAAATCGGTTCCCTCTGTTAAGCGTTCGGGTTTTCCATTAGGTAAATCCTTAATGTAAATGTACCCGGCTGCATTAAATGCTACTTTTTTACCATCCGGAGAGGTAGTTAACTGGCGAATCATTTTAGAATCAAATTCTTCGGTAAAGACCTGCTGATTAAAATGAAGGGCTTCTGTAATATTATGGGTAGCATTAACCTCAAAAGGAATAATGGATGTTTCCTGTGTGTTGACATCCAGGTTCCTTATTTTACCTTTTGCATAAAAGATGATATTTTTACTATCCGGTGTCCATGCAAAAGTTGGATATACGCCAAAAACAGCCCAGGTTTCCTGCTGGTCGTGAGATAGCCCGTCATACACCGGCCATTCTTCACCGGTAGTTAAATCCTGAATAAATAATACGGATTTTAATCGTATCCGTTTTACAAAAGCCATTAACTTTCCATCGGGCGAAATTCGCGGACGCACTGCACCGCCTTGTCCACCCGCAACATTTTCTATCTGACCGCTTTCGCGATTTAATCTTTTTATGGCATAAATTTCACCATTGGGGTCTTTGTTGTATTGAAAAGATGGGCCCGGGCTTACATCTTCACTATAATACACATATTTTCCATCAGGAGAAACATCTGGTTCACCTGCATCCTGCTGATCGTTTTTTCTTTTGGTAAGCTGTATGCCTTCGCCACCAGAAAAATGATACATCCACATTTCGCCTGCACCTAAAGACCGGGAGCCTGTAAAATGCTTGCGTGCTATTAAATATTGATTATCGGGTGTCCATACTGCATTGTTTAAAAGCCTCAGCGTTTCTTTGGTAACCGAACGTTTTTTTGAGCCATCGGCATTCATTATCCAGATATTATCGCCGCCTTCCTTATCGCTGGTATAAGAAATCATTTTCCCGTTAGGGCTAAAACGCGGCTGCACTTCAAAAGCCGATCCGCCTGCCAGAAGCGTTGCCTTTCCGCCTTTAATGGGCATTTTATAAATATCACCTAAGAGGTCGAATACAATTTCTTTTCCATCCGGGCTCACATCAAGATTCATCCAGGTGCCTTCATCTGTTGTAAATGATACTGATTTTGCAGGGCCAGATGCCTTTTCAACGTTCCATTTTTCAATTTTTGATTGACCGTAAACCGATTGAAGAGTAATTACAAAGAGAATAAGGTATACTTTTTTCATGCTTTAATTAGTATCAACAACAAATATATTGTTCTATATGCTCTTGAACTAGATTTTAGAGGATTTATTACAATTAAGGAATTGAAGAGCTGGCCTTATCGGTTTCCGGCTGGCTGTCAGATTGCTCCCAAGCTGTTCAAAAAAGAGATATTTACTAATGGCATTCTGCCATTCTCTTTAAATAAATTAGATTTGAGGTAATGACAATATATCAAATCTTAAAAAAGTATTGGAACTTTGATTCTTTTCGCCCTTTGCAGGAAGATATCATTCAATCTGTTTTAGATGGAAAAGATACGCTTGCTCTTTTACCTACAGGCGGCGGGAAATCGGTTTGTTTCCAGGTGCCTGCCATAGTTAATCCCGGTATATGTATTGTTGTTTCTCCATTGATTGCGTTGATGAAGGATCAGGTAGAAAACCTGAATGAGCGTGGAATAGAAGCTGTTTCCATTGTATCGGGCATGAGTAAGCGGGAAGTAGATATTATGCTTGATAATTGTGTATATGGCAATATAAAGTTTCTGTATCTGTCTCCCGAAAGGCTGATGTCTGATTTAGTACGCGAGCGGATTAAATATATGAACGTAAATCTTTTTGCTATTGATGAGGCGCATTGTATTTCCCAATGGGGGTATGACTTCAGGCCGCCTTATCTGAAATTAGCAGAGTTGCGGGAACTGCATCCTGATGTTCCGGTTTTAGCGTTAACGGCTACCGCGACAGAAAATGTTATTGAAGATATTCAGAATAAACTGTCTTTTAAAAAGCGAACTGTTTTCAGGAAAAGCTTTGAACGTAAAAACTTAAGCTATATAGTTGCAGAAGAGGAAAATAAATACCGGAAACTTTTTGCAATAGCCAAAAAAGTTAAAGGAACAGGCATTGTATATGTACGCAACCGCAGGGCAACGCAAGAAGTTGCTGCGATGCTGAACCGCGAAGGAATCAGCAGCGATTATTATCATGCCGGCCTCACAACACCCATGCGTGCGGATAAACAGGAAGCCTGGAAAAAAAACGGAATAAGGGTTATTGTTGCTACTAATGCATTTGGAATGGGAATAGATAAGCCTGATGTCCGCTTTGTGGTGCATTTAGATTTACCCGAAAGCCTGGAAGCATATTACCAGGAGGCGGGTAGGGCAGGCCGCGATGAAAACAAAGCTTTTGGCGTACTATTGTATAATCAATCGGATAGAATCAACCTCGAGAGGAAGCTTGCTCTGAGTTTTCCTTCAATTGCAGAAATAAAACAGGTTTACCATTCCCTGGGGAATTATTTCCAGTTAGCCTATGGTGCTGGCGAAGATCTTACTTTTGAATTTGATATTGGCAGTTTTTGCTCCCGTTTTAAGCTCGATCCTATTAAAACCCTGAATGCGCTTAAGTTTTTAGAGCATGATGAATACATCGCCATCAGCGAAAGTGTTTACCTGCCTTCAAGAGTAAAAGTACTAGTCACGGTTGAAGATCTATACCGTTTTCAGATTGAATACTCGCAGTACGATTCTTTTATAAAAACTTTGCTTCGGTCGTATGGTGGTTTATTTGATCAATATGTTCAAATCCGCGAAAGCGATCTGGCCCGCAGAACAAATTTAAGCACCCAGGCAGTTTTTAAAACACTCGAAAAACTGGAAGAAATGGAATTGCTTAGTTATCTTAAACAAACTGATAAGCCCCAAATACAGTATTTAAAGGGCCGCCTAGATAGTGATAACTTATTTATTGATGCAAAATATATTGAGCAGCGAAAGGTTATTATGGAAAAGCAGGTAGAAGCTGTTATTGAATATGCAGAAGCCGAAAAATGTCGCAGCCAGCTTTTACTTGAATATTTTGATGAGCGCCAGGTAGAAAAATGTGGTATTTGTGATGTTTGTATCGAAGAAAAACGACGCACCGAACAGGAGTCTGTACACGAACGGATAAGTTTTGAATTGCTTGAATTAGTATCTGATAAACATTTTACTTTGGATGAGTTAGTCGGCGCCATTCGTGCAGGAAATGAAAAAGAACGGATAGAAGCCCTGAGAAATTTACTGGATGCAGGAAAGATAAAAACAGATGGCCTGAAATACTATTTGTAACTGTAGATGTTGGAAAGTTTAAAAAGCTCTTTGATGTTATTCATTTGTTGCTTATTGGTCTTAATGGTATTCAAGGTCTCACTGAAGGCTAAAAGCAGAGTTTTTCTTACATCCACATTAAGGTTCCTGCCTTCGCAGGAATGACGGGGTGGGTGTTTACATCATTGTCGGTCGTTTTCAAACCGTGTCGTCCTTGGCCAGCTTGACTGGTAATCCTAAAGCATGGGATAGGCTTCCTTTGCACCTGTATTAAGGTTTCTGCCTTCACAGGAATGACGGGGTTGGGTATTTACATCATTGTGGGTCGTTTTCAGACAGTATCGTCCTTGCCAGCTTGACTGGTAATCCTAATGTATGGGATAGGCTTCCTTTGCATCCGCATTAAGGTTCCTGCCTTCGCAGGAATGACGGGCTGGGTGTTTCGTCATGCCAGATCGTTTCAAACAGTGTCGTCCTTGGCCAGCTTGACTGGTAATCCTAAAGCATGGGATAAGCTTCCTTTGCATCCGTATTAAGGTTCCTGCCTTCGCAGGTATGACGGGGTTGGGTATTTACATCATTGTGGGTCGTTTTCAGACAGTGTCGTCCTTGCCAGCTTGAAGGCAATCGTAACACATGGGATAATTTTTTCTTTGCTCCGCATTAAGGTTCCTGCCTTCGCAGGAATGACGGGCTGGGTGTTTCGTCATACCAGATCGTTTCAACCACTGTCGTCATTGCCAGCTTGACTGGTAATCCTAAAGCATGGGATAGGCTTCCTTTGCTCTGCATTAAGGTTCCTGCCTTCGCAGGAATGACGGGGTTGGGTATTTACATCATTGTGGGTCGTTTTCAGACAGTGTCGTCCTTGCCAGCTTGACTGGTAATCCTAAAGCATGGGATAGGCTTCCTTTGCTTTGCATTAAGGTTCCTGCCTTCGCAGGTATGACAGCGTGGGTTAAACAGCATCCCGAATAACACACCAAATACGGATCCCGGGGAGAAAGGCCATTCCCGTACCAAGCCAAATTACTATAAAAACGGTGATGAGCGGAATAACAAACAAATTATAAACATATGACTTATCCTTTAAAGGAGTGTTTAAGGAATTATTACCTTTGAAATTATGGGATATAAAAGCTTATCTGCATGTATAGCCGATTTAGAAAAGCATGGACATCTTATCCGGATTAAGGAAGAAGTGGATCCTTATCTGGAGATGGCAGCTATTCATTTAAGAGTTTATGAAAACGAAGGGCCGGCTCTTTTATTCGATAATGTAAAAGGCAGTAAATTTCCTGCTGTATCTAATCTTTTCGGCACCTTAGAGCGCTCCAGATTTCTTTTCAGAGATACGCTGGATAAAATTAAGGTTTTGGTGGATTTAAAATCCGATCCCATTAAAGCCGTTAAAAATCCCTTTAAATATATACATGCTGGTTTAACCGCTTTTTCTGCTCTTCCCTTAAAAGGAAACTGGAATGCGCCGGTTTTATATGACAAAACATCTATTTCAGAATTACCTCAAATTGTAAACTGGCCCATGGATGGCGGTCCTTTTGTAACCATGCCGCAGGTGTATACAGAAGATATGGATAAACCCGGTGCCATGAATGCGAACCTGGGAATGTACCGCATTCAGTTAGGAGGTAATGAATATATCCAAAATCAGGAAATAGGATTACATTATCAGTTGCACAGGGGAATTGGTATTCATCAGGCTAAAGCCAATGCAAAAGGGCAGCCACTTAAAGTAAGTATTTTTGTTGGTGGCCCGCCATCGCATCCTTTGGCTGCGGTGATGCCTTTGCCCGAAGGTTTATCGGAATTGACGTTTGCAGGTGCTTTAGGAAACAGGCGTTTCAGATATTTTTATGATAAGGAAGGCTTTTGCATTTCTGCTGATGCCGATTTTGTAATAACGGGAACCGTTTATCCTAATGAAAATAAGCCAGAAGGCCCTTTTGGGGATCATTTAGGATATTATAGTTTAACGCATCCTTTTCCATTGATGAAAGTGCATAATGTCTATCATAGGAAGGATCCAATATGGTCATTTACGGTAGTCGGCCGCCCTCCGCAGGAAGATACCAGTTTTGGTGCATTAATTCACGAAATTACAGGTTCGGCAATTCCTAAAGAAATAAATGGCTTACATGAAGTAAATGCGGTTGATGCCGCAGGCGTACATCCTCTTTTGTTTGCTATTGGAAGCGAACGCTATACACCTTATTTATCGGATAAAAAACCACAGGAAATCTTAACCATCGCCAATCATATTCTTGGAACCAACCAGCTTAGCCTGGCGAAATATTTGTTTATTGCTTCAAAGGAAGATAATCCGAAATTACACACTTCAGATATCGAAGGCTTTTTCAGGCATATTCTGGAACGTATGGATTTTGCACGCGATTTGCATTTCTTTACTAAAACAACAATTGATACGCTGGATTATAGTGGCAGCGATTTAAATACTGGTTCAAAGGTGGTTTTTGCTGCAGCTGGGGAAGTAAAGCGGGAATTACTTAAAGAATTACCTGCTTCTTTTGGATTGCCAAGACCATTTAATAATTATAAAATGGCTTTTCCGGGAGTATTGGCGCTGGAAGCACCGGCGTATGTATCCGAAGATGAAACACTGGAACAGGTTGGGATTTTAAATAAACATTTAAAGACTAAGGATTTAGATGGAATTGCTTTAATGGTTTTATGTGACGATGCTGGTTTTACCGCCGAAAACATAAATAACTTTGTGTGGATTACGTTTACAAGGAGCAATCCGGCACACGATATTTATGGAATAAATAGCTTTACCGAACATAAGCATTGGGGATGCAATGGTCCTGCAATTATTGATGCACGAATAAAACCACATCATGCACCTGAATTAATAAAAGATCCTGAAATAGAAAACAGGATTAACAGGCTGGGGGTTAAGGGCGCATCTTTACATGGGGTTATTTAATAAATAAATATGTGAAAATTTGATGTTGGTGATGAAAACAATTACATTCATCACACAATCTATGCTATGCATTGATTAATTATTCCTGACTTTCGTAAATCGAAACACTCCCATTAATGTTCATAAGCTCCGAAACTTTAAAAGCTTCCTCAGTATTTTTAATCTTAACACATATTACCGAGCCGCCGCCATTAATACTTTCGTCCAGACCAATGTTATCATCGGCTTGATTGCTTGATGAAAGTTCTATGACATCCTGACTGAAGCCTTCTTTTATCAGATCATTTATTGCATTTTCTGCTTCCAGGCCATCATCGAATATGCCACAAATGGTATTAATATAAAGAGGTGGCTCTTCTTCCTTTTTCTTTCCGAACAATTTATTCAGATCAAAATGCAGGTGGCTGTAAAAATCTTCTTCATTATCATCCAGAACAGTATTGCCTGTAAGCCCTGCTCCATCTGCCAGAAGATCTTCACCGGCATAGGCCAGCCTCACCATATTTTCGACTCCGGGATTTACATGTCCTGCTTCGTAATCTGGCAACGCATTAATTAAATCGGAATTTAAAGCAGGTATAAATAAATAATTTTCGTCTTTATGTTCTTCTACCGTGCCAATTGGAGCAAGAATCTGACGCAGGTTCTCATCTGTATTATCACTATGCAGTTCGATTACCAGGTATCTGAGTTTTTTGGATTGAACGTCGTATAAAAGTTCAATTACACGGCCAACCTCTTTTTCATGACCATCCAGAACTTTAAAGTCGCGTAAATCATATTCTGCATCAATCTCAGAAATATCCTTTGTTCCCAGTTTTTCTAATCGGGTATGTTTGTAGGTAGCGTTTGTCATAATACTTATGGTGTTAGTAATAATACTATAAACACTGATAAAGAAGATATGTTGCTGTAAATAAAAATTGAAGGTTGGTGTAAAAGAAAAAAGCCTTCAAACGGGGAGAATGAAGACTTTTTTAACTAACCAATTATAAACCTGACACAAATATACGCCTATTATCAAGTTTGCAAAGTGATAAAGCAAAATTTAACAATTCTTTAACATTTGAATATAAATCTTAAAACTATAAAAAAACCCTTGCCGGCTGACAAGGGTTAAAGGTTGTATTTGGTTAGTTTGGAATCTAAAGATACATATTATTATGAATATTGCAAATTTGAAAATTAAATAATAGTAAAATTATGTTTTTGCTAATTGTTGCTCAAAGTGTAATAAATTAGGGATGCTTGAGTTGGGCGTATTTATAGCACTTTTTATATCTTTCTTTATTTAATCATTACAAAAAGAAAAAAGCGATTGTTTTTTTCTCATCGAATCAACAGCCTGTTTAAATTTAAAATTCATCCGTTTTCTTCCTTCTAAAATTCTTATCTTTCACCTCCATGTCTTTGTTTATCGCCTCATTAAATTCCGGAAGTAATGGCAACTGTTATTATGTTGCAAATCAGCACGAAGCTATATTAGTGGATGCAGGTATTTCTTGTCGCGAAACTGAAAAAAGAATGCAGCGGCTTGGTTTATCGATGCAAAATGTGAAGGCAATCTTTGTTTCTCACGAGCACCACGATCATATCAGGGGTATTCCGGTACTATCAAAGAAGTACCAGATTCCGGTATACATCACCACAAATACGCTTAGTCACGGCAGTTTAACTTTAGATTCGCATTTAATCAGGCCGTTTAAGGCTCATGAGGAAATCAGGATAGGGGACTTGTGTGTTTCAGCGTTTTCAAAACATCATGACGCTATTGACCCTCATAGTTTTATTATTAAATATAATTCCTTAACCATTGGTGTTTTTACAGATATAGGGACGGTTTGCGAACGTTTAATAAGCCATTTTAAACAATGCCATGCCGCTTTTTTAGAGGCTAATTATGATGATGAGCTTTTAACAAAGGGAAGTTATCCATACCATCTTAAAATGCGTATCCGCGGAGGAAAGGGCCATTTATCAAATGCACAAGCCTTAGATGTTTTTAAAGCTCATAAACCGTCTTTTATGAGCCATTTGCTGTTATCGCATCTTTCCAAAGACAACAATTGCCCTAACCTGGTAAAAGAGTTATTTTCCGGTTGCGCCGGTAATACGGAGGTTGTGGTAGCTTCAAGATATGAAGAAACAGCTGTTTATCAAATTCACAGCGATAGTTCAACTATCAGGATAAATATGGGCCGGCCTTTGGAGTCAATGAACGTTCAATATTCTTTGTTTAGTTAATTATCTTACTATCACCATCCCGAATTCTGTAATATGAAAGTTGTTATTGCCGAAAAGCCATCTGTAGCACGCGAGTTAGCGAAAGTGTTTGGAGCTACTACCAAGAAGAACGGATATATTGAAGGCAAGAATTACTCGTTTACCTGGGCGTTTGGGCATCTTCTTCAATTGGCGCCACCTCAGGATTATGGCTTTTATGGGTGGCGTACGCAACATTTACCGATGCTTCCGCAAAAGCTTAAACTTGCTGTAAGAAAAATAAAAACTAAAGATGGACTGGTTGAAGATCCAGCGGTAAGAAAGCAGCTCGATACGATTAAAATGTTATTCGATTCGGCCGACGAAATTATTGTAGCGACAGATGCCGGGAGGGAAGGCGAGCTAATTTTCAGGTATATTTATTATTATCTGAAATGCAAAAAGCCGTTTCGCCGGCTTTGGATTTCATCCCAGACCGATGAAGCTATAAAGAACGGCTTTAGAAATTTAAAACCCGGAACCGATTACGATACTTTATTTTATTCGGCACATTGCCGTTCTGAATCGGATTGGCTGGTTGGGATGAATGCAACACAAGCCTTAAGTATTTCGGCAGGGAACCGTTCCGTACTTTCATTAGGAAGGGTGCAAACGCCAACTCTTGCCATGATTTGCGCCCGTTATCTGGAAACTAAGAATTTTGTTCCTCAAACTTTTTATCAGATAAGTATACAACTGGCTAAAGGCGGGCAGTTGTTTAAAGCCATTTCGGTTGATAATTATAAAGATAAAGCCCAAGCGCAGGAAGTATTTGATTTGATACAGGATGTAGCTTCGGGATTTACAAATGGCGGAACCATTGTTAATGTTGAAGCGAAAACTAAAAAAGAACCACCTCCTTTGTTGCACGATTTAAGTAGTGTGCAACAAGAAGCCAATAAACGTAAAGGTTATACAGCAGATCAGACGTTAAATATCCTTCAGAATCTTTATGAAAGTAAATTGATTTCTTATCCCCGTACAGGTAGCCGGTATATTGGTGATGATGTATTCGCCGGTGTTCCTCAGCTAATCGGAAATCTTCGGAACCATCCGCAATTTGGCAAACAGGCCGAGTTTTTAAGTATAAGTCCGCTGAATAAGCGCAGTGTGAATGCTAAAAAAGTTACTGATCACCATGCTATATTACCAACCGGCGAAACACCCAATTATCTTGCTGAAGATAAACAGGCGGTCTATAATATGATAATTGGCAGAATGCTCGAAGCGTTTCATAAAGAGTGTATTAAAGAATTAACTAAAATTAGCATTGAGTCTGGTTCCAAGTTTGTTGCAAATGGCACGGTAATACGCTCTGCAGGCTGGCGATCTGTGTATAATGAAGTGGATGATGAGAAAAATGAAGAAGAGAATGCCACTTTGCCTAAAGTTACGGCAGGAGAGTTGCTTCCGGTAGAAAGCAAGGCGCTTCTTGAAAAACAAACCAAACCAAAACCTTTGTATAACGAAGCAAGTTTGCTAAAAGCCTTGGAAACTGCCGGAAAAGAAATTGAAGATGAAGAGCTGCGTTATGCTATGAAAGATAGCGGATTAGGTACTCCGGCCACTCGTGCATCTATTATTGAAACACTTATAAAGCGGGAATACATTGTCAGGGAAAAGAAAAACCTGGTTCCTTCCGGAAAGGGCTTAGCCGTTTACGAGGTTGTAAAGGATAAGCAGATTGCTCAGGCAGAGCTAACCGGGTCCTGGGAGAAACGGCTTGAGGAAATCCGATCGGGAGCTTCTGTGCAGGATTTTAAAGAGGAGATTAAAGCTTATACCAGAACGATTACAGCAGAGTTGCTGTTGGCAGGTAAGGTGCTGTCCGCAATTGCTGATAAGCCAGTTAGCGCTTAAATTTATTTTTGCTTACCGATTTTAGGTAAACTGAAAGTGAATACAGAGCCTTTTTCCGGTTCGCTTTCCACTTTGATATGTCCGCCCTGTTGCTCAATAATCTGCTGACAAATATATAGACCCAGGCCTAGTCCCGGAAACAGGTTTGCGTTTTTTTCTCTGGCCTGATAGAATCGTTCAAACACATGTTGTTGATGTTCGGGACTAATTCCAATGCCAAAATCCTGTACACTGCAAATCAGGATTTCTTCATTCTCTGAAATTGAAATAATAACTTTTTCTGTATCCGGAGAATATTTAAGCGCATTTGTTAAAAGATTTCTGAGCACTTGTTCGGTTTTTTCACGGTCCTGCTGCAAAATGACAGTGCCCGATTCAATAATTTCAATTGTGTGTTTGGGATATATTCTATTCAGCTCATCAATAATGTCATTGGCTAATTCGTTAAAAGTAAACCGGGTAATTCTCAATGTTAGCTTATTGTTTTCAATCCGCGTTACGTCCAACAAATCCTGAATCAAAACAGTAAGCTTGTTTACATGATCTCCCATCTTATGAATCATACCGATAGATGTACTATCGGCATAATTTGTTAAACGTTTTTCTACAATCTGGCTATAGGCCTTGAGCGAAGTAATAGGTGTTTTTAGCTCATGGCTGATTATACTGATAAATTCATCCTTCTGTCGTTCAAGATGTTTTCTTTCTGTAATATCCTGTATGGTTCCAATCATCCGATGAGGAACAGCATTTTTGTAAATAACTTCTCCAACTATGTGTACCCAGCATGTCTCGCCAGAAAATTTTATAATACGCGATTCAAAATCCAGCTTGCCCAGATTTATACTTTTATGAAATGCATCTTTTAAAGCTTCTAAATCTTCAGGATAAATCCGGTTCCAGAAGTCTTCTATTTGCCAGGTTTCCTGGTTGTTTTCTTCGCCAAATATTTGAGCATATTTTAACGAACGGTCCAATTCTCCGGTTACCAAATCCATTTCCCAAACACCAAGGTTTAAAGAAGACACGGCCAGCGACAGCCTTTGCTGGCTTAATTCCAGTTGTTGCTTTATAACCACCTGAGTGGTTACATCAATAGCAATTGCTATCACTCCACTAATCGTATTGTCATCTTCTCTAAATGGTTCGTACACAAAATTAGTATACACGGTTTCCAGAGTTCCGTCTTTGATTAAGGGAACGCCAATACTGTCGCCTACAAAGGGTACACCTGTTAAACGTACATTATCCAGCAACGATTCGAATCCCTGGCCCTTTGCATATAAAAGGGTTTCGAATATGGGTTTGTTCATTAATTCTTCGGTGGTTTTTCCATATAACTCGCAAAGTGGAGGATTGATTAATTCTACTATAAAATCAGGACCTTTAAAAATTCCAATTCCAACAGGAGCCTGCATGAAAATTGAATATAACTGCTCGCGCTGGCGTTTTAATGCCTCAAGTCCATGTTTTTCCCGCTCAGCCAGATTATAAGCATCGGTAATATTTAGAGGCGAATGAATGAAAAATTTTACGTTTCCATATTCATCTAATACCGGATTATTTGTAGTGGTCCAGTAATGTTCTTCAAAGTTATCTGTTCCCTGGATTGGAATGTCATACCTGTAGTAGCTCATGGTATGAGGTTTTTTAGAACGGATTGTTTCTTCAAATGATTCGATAGTGCGTTCTATATTTTTAGAAACCACATCGTCCGGATTGGCTGGAAAAACGCTGAATACTGATTTTCCTACTAAAAGATCCCGCTGTGAGTTCGTAGCAGATAAATATGCAGAATTGACATCTAGTATAGTATAGAGAGGTGCGTCGGTGTCTATAAGCAGCTTTGCTGCAGGACTGTTTTCAAAAGTTGCCTTATAGTCATGAGACGTAAGTGTTTTTTCTGACTTCATTTCCCGGAATAAGCTAGCTGTACAGAATTAGTGAATATTATAAGTATCAAATGCCGAGATTGTTTCTAATAGCTTCGGTAAATCAAAAGGCTTTTCTAAGATTGCATCGCAACCGTATGAGCCTAAAGAATAAAGAATGCGGGGATAGCCGGAAATGATAATTACAGGCAGATGCGCTGTAATAGGGTTTACTTTAATTTGATGACAGAGTTCGCCACCATTTATATTTGGAAGAATATAATCCATAAGTACCAGATCGGGTTGATGTTCTTTAATTAACTTAAAAATATCGCTGGTATCATCTGTTGCAATTACAATGTAATCAGCCAGTGCTTCCTTAATGATATCTCTTACAGCCTTATCGTCTTCTATAAGTAAAATTCGGTTCATTCTCTTTAACAGGTAAGACCTTATAAATAATTGTATTCCTAATCAGTTCAGATTAGTTTGAGAATAAACACAAACGGCAGGCTTTGGTTTAACCAAATTATAATAATCTAAGGATATAGAATATTCAGGCTATTTTAACCAAAAAAAGGGAGCGTGACTCACGCTCCCTTTAATTATAATTAAGCTTTTTTTAAAACCTTAAACCAATGGTGGCGAATACATTATTTCTTTTATTTTTAATATTTGCAATATCACCGCTGCCTGTTGAACCATAATATGGATAATCCTGTGAAATATAATACGGACTAGTATCATATTTGCTGGTTAAGCTCGCATACGTTAAGTCGAATGATATATTATTTACCCGGTATCCAAATCCGCCTGAAATTGTATTCGAAGTGTATGTTGCGTTTTGATATGGGTTCCCGGTTGTATTGTACCCAACCCGTAGCATTATAGGATTAAGTTTTACCTCGGCACCTACTTTAAAGTTTACAGCACTTTGGTACATATCCCTGATATCATTGTTTGTATTAATAGTAGTTTCCCGTTCGTCATCGGAATTAAAGTGCATGGATGCATAATCTACAAACTCTATATCACCGGTAATTAAACCAATATTATTTACAATAAACGCTACACCGCCGTTTAAACGGTATGGTGTACGTAATGTGTAATTAATCTCGTAATATTCCTGATCATTATTAAAGTTTTCGCTTAGGCCATTTGCTTTATTAAAACGATTGTTTAATCCTTCAGAATAAGTGTCGCTAATAGAATACCATGTAGGAGTTACAAAGCTGAAACCTACTCTGAAATTTGGATTAGCTCTATAAATTACACCCAGTTTTCCATTTACACCGGTTCCTTTTGTTTCCTGATTAGAAGAATAGGATAATCTGTAATTACCATCTAAATAAGGCAAGGTTTCATTATAAACATTCAGACCTTGAGCGTTAATACTCGCTAAATCCAGGGTAGAACCACTTTCTGTAAATATTCTGTCGGCATTATAATTAATTGATGCAAGGCCAATTGATGCTCCGACATACAGTTGATTACTGTAATTTGCTCCTAGGGAAAAATTTACTTCTGATTGATTTCCTGTTCTGTATATTGTGTTCTGTTGATTGTTATTAATATCAGTTAATGGGAAGTAACGTTCATTTTGAGTATTCGCAGTTGTACCGTCTAGCTCTATTAAATAACTTTCGTAACCCGCATCAGCCAGTACATCGTTTGGATTTCGTGCTATATCAGCAAGATAATCTCCAAAGGAGCTGTTTGGATTTACACCGCTGTAATCAGTAGTGCCGTTAAAATTATTAGTTTTATTGTAAGCCAAGCCAATATTAACACTTAACCAGCCTTTGCTAGCCTCAGAATTATCATAACGTTTCGTTGGATTGTAAAACGCTACAGCCACCTGGTTAATTCCGGCTCTGTCTTTCTGAATACTTGAACTTGTATTTAAATAGTTTCCAGTTGCCTTATTATTGGTATAGCCGGGAGTAAAACTAAACTCTGATTTGGTAAACAGGCCTAATCCTGCCGGGTTAGAAGCGATTGAACTGGCATCGCCCCCTAAGGCCGTTTGTGCGCCGCCCAATCCTGTAAATCGTGATGTCGTGCCATTTTCAGTTTGCGAAAATCGCAATACATCTTCGGTATATTGAGCGAAAGCCGAACTTACAGGCAATAATATACCTGTAAGAAGTATAATGTTCTTTAATTTCATGATTATCCTTTTAGTGTGTCTAAAATAACTTATCTGCCTCTTGAAGGTCTGCTGCCAGAACTGCTTCCACCAGATGAACTTCCGCCGGAAGAGCTTCCACCAGATGAAGAAGGAGCTGGTGCCGGACTTCTTTCAGGACGCGAGCTAACAGCCGGTGCCTGACGTGGAGCTGGCTCGGGTGCAGACTGCCTTGGTTGAGCTTGTTGTGTTCTGGTTGGCCTGGTTGAAGTTGCAGCAGGTTGTGTTGTCGTATTATTACGATCTGAACTTACCCTGCCATCTGGCTGGTTATTTTGAACCGCAGATCCTCTGTTTGGTCTTCCGGTGCTGATAATATTTCCGTTATTTCCCTGGGCAGTTCCCATTCTGTCATAGGCTCTGCCAACGCCGCTTTCGCGATTCGGGCGAGGGTTTGAAGGAACATTATACCGGCCTCCGCCAGTTCCATAATATCCACCGTAATAACCGCCATAGCCATAACCCGGATAAACATCATAGTAAGAATATGGTCCCCAATAACCATTATTATATCTTGAACCGTAATATCCGTAATAATTATATGGCCTTCCTATATTAATCCATAAAGACACACCGGAGCGGTATGCCCATGGATCATAAAAAAACGGATCATAAGAATAGGTATACCATGGATTATATCCAAAAGCATATCCATTATCGTAATATGATCTGTAAGGTGAATTATAATAAAAACGGTTTATTCTTGATGAATAATAATAATCGTCGTTATATCTGCTGTCGTAATAGCTTTCGTCGCCATATAATTGCTCATCGGTACGATAGCTTTTTTCTGATTGATTTGTTTGTGCTGTTGTTGTAACAGGTGTAATTACTTGTGCTTTTGCTTCAGTATAATAAACATCATCGTTACTGTCAGTTTGCCTTGCAAGCTGAGTAGTTGAGCAGGAATTCAGTAGTAAAGCTGAAACTGCAAAAACAGGGAATAGTAATTTCTTCATGGCCTTGTGTGTTAATCTATAAAGTGTGTGTTTATAAATATATACCTATAATTTATTGACGAAATTAATAACAAAATGGTTGCATCAATAAATAAAATACCTCGACTACTTTTATAACTTTGCCGATAAGTATTTGTGTTACTAAATTACAAATAAAAATTCTAAAAAACACTATGAGTAAGGGAATTACAAGCAGAAAAGAGGATTATTCTCAATGGTACAATGAACTTGTTACAAAAGCCGACCTGGCAGAACACTCGGCAGTAAGAGGTTGTATGGTTATTAAACCTTACGGATACTCCATCTGGGAGAAAATGCAGGCTGCATTAGATAAAATGTTCAAAGATACCGGACATTCAAATGCATATTTTCCGCTGTTTATTCCTAAATCTTTTTTTACCAAGGAAGCATCACATGTAGAAGGCTTTGCAAAAGAATGTGCTGTAGTAACTCATTACCGTTTAAAGAACGATGGAGAAGGAAACATTATTGTTGATGAAGATGCTAAATTAGAAGAAGAATTAATTGTTCGTCCCACCTCGGAGACTATTATCTGGAATACATACAGAGGATGGATTCAGTCCTACCGCGATTTGCCGATCCTGGTAAATCAATGGGCCAATGTTGTGCGCTGGGAAATGCGCACACGCCTGTTCCTTAGAACTTCAGAATTTCTTTGGCAGGAAGGCCATACCGCTCATGCAACCCAACAGGAAGCCATTGAAGAATCTGAAAGAATGCTTAATGTATATGCCGATTTTGCTGAGAACTGGATGGCTGTACCTGTTGTTAAAGGTATAAAAACTGCTAATGAACGTTTTGCCGGTGCATTGGAAACTTATTGCATTGAAGCATTAATGCAGGATGGTAAAGCGTTGCAAGCTGGTACTTCTCATTTTCTCGGACAAAACTTTGCAAAAGCGTTTGATGTTAAATTTACCAGCAAAGAAGGTAAGCTGGATTATGTTTGGGCAACTTCATGGGGCGTATCTACACGTTTGATGGGTGCTTTAATAATGGCCCATTCGGATGATCAGGGATTGGTTTTGCCTCCGATGCTGGCGCCTATACAAGTGGTTATCGTTCCGATTTATCGCGGTGACGATGAATTTAATGCCATTTCGGATGTTGCTAATACGTTAAAAAACGAATTAAAAGCCATGAATATTTCTGTGAAATATGACGACAGAGATACGCAGCGTCCCGGTTTTAAATTTGCTGAATATGAGTTAAAAGGTGTACCTGTTCGTATTGCGTTAGGTGGCCGCGATTTGGAAAACGGTACAGCCGAAATCGCCCGTCGCGATACCAGAGAGAAAGAAACAGTAAGCCGCGAAGGATTAGCTCAGCGGATTGAGAAATTACTGGCAGATATTCAGTCAAACATTTATCAGAAAGCTTTCAGCTTTCGCGAGGAAAATACTACAGAAGTAAACTCATACGAAGAATTTAAAGAAGTATTGGATAATAAGGCTGGTTTTGTATCTGCACATTGGGATGGAACGCCTGAAACAGAACAAAAAATTAAAGAAGAGACGAAAGCAACTATTCGCTGTATTCCTTTAGAGAATAAGCAGGAAGAAGGCGTTTGCATTTATAGCGGTAAGCCTTCTGCTCAACGAGTGTTGTTTGCCAGGGCGTATTAATTCGCTTTAATACTTATCTTAATTTATTAATTTATACCAGGTATGCCAGGATTGGGAAAGCCGATTCTGGCATATCTGTGTCATATCAGCTCAAACTATGTTTTTTATCACAAGGAAAACGCATTTTTGCGCCTGATTAAATCGAAACACACATTCAGATGAACACAAAGGCGAAGATTATCAGAGATTTAAGAGTAATAGGAATTACGGAAGGTATTAGTTTTTTAGTGCTTTTGCTTATTGCAATGCCAATGAAATATATCTACGGAAACCCTTTGCCTGTAAAGTATACGGGCTGGGCACATGGGGTTTTATTTATGGCCTATATTTTTGCTGTTTTGAGAGCGGCTTACGCATTAAAATGGAACCTTAAACGCATAGCGTTATTTATGATAGCTTCGTTTTTGCCGCTGGCTACTTTTATTTTAGATAGTAATTTGAAAAAGGAGCAAGAAGCAGCAGAAGAGCCGGCAATATAAAACAGTATTGGTATTTGAGAAGGAATTGCTCTCCCTCAAACACCGTAAGTTATTCGGCACTCTTAAATTCCGAAGTAATATGAAATTCTACTTCCGGAAAATCTCTTTTAGCTAAATTTATCGCCCAGTCATTATCGGCAAGAAATACAGGATTACTGTCTTTATCGTAAGCAATATTCGAGGTTCTGCGATAAATAATATCCTGAAGTATTTTCTTATCACTGCTGGTTATCCAGCTGGATTTTTTAAATGTAAGCGGGCGGAAAGCACATTTAGCGCCGTATTCATTCTCTAAGCGAAAGCTGATAACTTCAAATTGAAGTTCACCAACTGTACCAATAATTTTCCGGTTTCCGGGTTGTTGTACAAAAAGCTGCGCAACACCTTCTTCAGTTAATTGCTGAATTCCTTTTTCCAATTGCTTGGTTTTCATCGGGTCGCGGTTTTCTACCTCTTTAAAAATCTCAGGTGAAAACCTTGGTATTCCTTTAAACTGTAACTTTTCGCCTTCGGTAAGGGTATCGCCAATTTTAAAATTTCCACTGTCGTATAAACCTACTACATCTCCGGGCCAGGCTTCTTCAACCAAACTTTTTTCGTTGGCCATAAAATCCATGGGATTTGAGAATTTTAGTTTCTTATCTATCCGGGTATGATAGAAAAATTTATTACGTTCAAACTTGCCCGAACAAATACGTAAAAAAGCAATCCTGTCGCGGTGGTTTGGATCCAGGTTGGCATGGATCTTAAATACAAATCCGCTGAAGTTCTTTTCGGTAGCTACCACAACGCGTTGTTCGGCCTCCCGGACTGTAGGGCTGGGGGCAATGTTAATGAATGTATCCAGCAACTCGCGAATACCAAAGTTGTTGATGGCACTACCAAAAAATACCGGAGCCAATAAACCTTCCAGATACATTTCGGTATCTAAAGGGCCGTATACTCCCTGAATAAGCTCTAAATCATTGGTTAAATCAGTAAGTTCCTTTTCTTTAAGATATTCTTTTAATAAATTGTCTTCTAGGCTTTTAACTTTAATTACCGGTTCTGTCACTTTAGCCTTATCGGGCTCAAATAAATTTAGCTGATTTGCATAGATGTTATACACTCCTTTAAAGGTATGTCCTTGTCCGATTGGCCATGATTGCGGACAAACAGAAATTTTCAATGAGCTTTCCAGTTCTTCCAAAAGGTCAAAAGCATCCTGTCCCTCGCGATCCATTTTATTGATGAAAATAATTACCGGCGTGTTACGCATACGGCAAACTTCCATCAATTTCTGAGTTTGCTCTTCAACACCTTTCACACTATCCACTACAAGAATTACGCTATCTACAGCCGATAGGGTTCTGTATGTATCTTCCGCAAAATCTTTGTGACCGGGAGTATCCAGAATATTAATGCGCTTGCCTTTATATTCAAATCCCATTACAGAAGTAGCCACAGAAATTCCTCTTTGCTTTTCAATTTCCATGAAATCTGAAGTGGTATTTTGATTGGCTTTATTTCGTTTTACTGCGCCTGCAGTATTGATGGCACCTCCAAAAAGTAAAAACTTTTCGGTCAAAGTGGTTTTACCAGCATCGGGGTGACTTATAATGGCGAAGGTTTTTCTTTTTTCTATTTCAGGATTACTCATAAATATATTGAAGCAGCGATGAGGAAAGAATGAAGGTTGTTAGAAAAACAACAGCTGAATATGTAAAATTATCTTCATTGAGGCGCAAAGGTAATGTTTTTTCAGAATCCCTGAAAGGATAAAATAATGACGCATAAATTGTTTTATACCGGAATGATAGGCCAAGGAATAAAAATGCGCAGGAAAATAAAATTGATTTACGAATCCTCTCTGCATAATACATGCTTACATTTGCAGCAATGATTGATGCTGTAATAATTGGCGCCGGCGCCTGCGGATTAATGTGTGCAGTACAGGCCGGATTTTTAGGAAAACAGGTTTTAGTTCTTGAAAAGAATGAAAAGGCGGGTGCTAAAATTTTAATTTCTGGTGGCGGGAGGTGTAATTATACAAACCTCTACAGTTCTTCATTAAACTTTATATCTAAAAACGAGCATTTCAGTAAATCTGCCTTTTCTCAATGGACAGTGGAAGACACTATTAACTTTTTTGAGACTTATGGCATAGTTGGCCAGGAAAAAACATTGGGCCAGTTATTTCCGGTTAGTAATAAAGCTAAAGATTTGGTCGATGTATTTACCGGTTTGTGTGCCGATTTAGGTCAGGAAATTAAATGTAACAGTGATGTTAAGAGTATAGAAAAAATTGCCGGCAATTTTGAAATTACTTACGAGCAGCATGGAAAACTGAAAAAAGTACTGTCGGTTAAAGTTGTAATTGCTTCGGGAGGTTTGCCGGTACAGAAAATGGGAGCAACGGATTTTGGTTTAAAGATAGCCCGGCAATTCGGACTTGAAATTGTTGATACTGCTCCTGCCTTAGTTCCGCTTAGCGTTACCGGAAAAGATGCCGAATGGTTCGCTAATTTATCGGGAAACAGCGTTTTCTGTCGCGTAAGCAATGATAAGATAAGTTTCGAGGAAAATATTTTGTTTACACATTGGGGTTTAAGCGGTCCTGCAATTTTGCAGATTTCGTCGTACTGGAGGCCGGGCGAATTCATTTCTATCGATATGCTGCCTAATCAATCCATAACAGCGTTATTAGAAGACGAACGACAAAATAATGGTAAAAGAACATTACTGTCTTTACTTTCAGGATTGTATACCAGGAAATTCGCAGAAGCTTTAGGAAAATACCTTCCTGTAGAGAAAAATGTGGCTTCTTTAAATAAGCAGGAACTAGACAGCATTGAAGGTTTTATCCATGAGTTTAAAGTAAAGCCTGCAGGCGATAAGGGCTACGATAGGGCGGAGGTGATGCGCGGCGGAGTAGCAACGGAGGAATTATCCTCAAAAACGCTGGAAGCGAAGAAAATACCAGGTATGTATTTGGGAGGCGAATGTGTAGATGTAACAGGCTGGCTTGGAGGGTATAATTTTCAATGGGCCTGGGCCAGCGGCTTCGTTATCGCTCAAAACCTGTAACAAACATATAGCATTTAAAATTGTTAGCCAATAAATTAAAAGATATGAAATTTCCTCTGCTTATTCTGTTTTTTGCCATTACATTGGCCGGATGCAATATACTTCAGCCTGAATCGTCACCATTAAAACTGGAAGGCCAGGAATGGAAACTCGTTTCAATTGATCATAAAAAAATCACCTCCGACCGTGCATTTCTGGTATTTGATGGTGGAAAAGTTCATGGCAAAGCTTTTTGCAACTCTATTAATTCCGGGTACGAATTAATGGGGGATAATCAACTGACTTTTGATCCTTTTATATCTACAAAAATGTATTGTGATGGTGTAATGGATTTGGAAAGCCAAATGATTACCAATTTACAAAATGTAAAACGTTATGAAATTAAAAACAGAATGCTTTATTTATCAGATTCTGATAAAATGATTCTGACATTTAAAAAGTAATTACCGCTTAGGCGATCTGCTTTTTCCTTTTACAGAAGTTTTACCTTTTACAGACTTACTGTTGCTTCTGGAGCTATTAGCTTTCTTTGCAGTGCTTTTATTCCTTCCGGTTTTTTCATCAGAATTCTGTCTGCTTTTCACAAAATGCTTAGCAGCAGGGTTATTCTTCCTGACAGGTCTTTTTACAGAGCTTTCCTCTGGCTTAGCGTTTTTTGAAGTATGAACGGAACTGGATTTTTCTATCATCTTATAAATACCGGCCATTTCCTGTTCAGTCAATTCGCGCCACTCTCCCGGAGGCAAACCTTTCAGACTAATATTCATGATTCTGGTACGTTCCAGTTTAGTTACTTCGTAGCCAAAATGTTCGCACATACGGCGTATCTGGCGGTTCATTCCCTGAACTAAGATAATTTTAAAGACAAAGGGACTTTCCTTAGTGATCACACATTTCCTGGTCATTACGCCAAGAATCGGAACGCCTGACGACATGGAAGTAAGAAACTGCTCGGTAATTGGTTTATCAACCGTTACCAGGTATTCCTTTTCATGATTATTTCCTGCCCGTAAAATCTTATTTACAATATCACCGTTACTGGTAAGAAATATCAGCCCCTGCGAATCCTTGTCAAGCCTGCCAATAGGGAAAATACGTTCGCTATGATTTACATAATCCACAATATTATTTTTTATGCCGGCTTCGGTGGTGCTGGTTACACCCACAGGTTTATTTAAGGCGATAAAAATGGCATCTTCTTCTTTGCGTGGTTCAATTTCATTTCCATTCACTACCACCCGGTCGGACGGTAGTACCTGGTCGCCGATTCTGGCACGCTTGCCGTTAATAAATACATTGCCGTTTTCAATGTATTTATCCGCCTGGCGCCTGGAGCATATTCCGCTTTCGCTGATATATTTATTTAAACGTGTGGAGTTAAGAGACATTATTGTTGCTTTCTAAAGATTAAATTATCTGGGTTTAAGCTTCCAGCGTTTATGCGACCATATCCAATACTGCGGTTCTTTCTGAATCATCTTTTCAAGATATTTAACATGGGCCTCAGTTATTTCATGCTCCTGGCAGGATCTTGGTTCTTCAATTAAAGGCACAAACTCGCAGGTATAATGTCCTCGCTTAACCACCTTAACATCACAAAAAACAACCGGATAATTATATGCTCTTGCCAATTGTTCTATTCCCGTAAAAACAGCGGTAGGCTGGTTTAAAAAAGACGTAAAATAATGCACATCTTTTCGGACAGGAGTCTGATCACTAATTAAAATAGAGACGGTTGGTTCTTTTCTGTATGATAAAATTTCGCGGAACGACGTTTTCATAGGAATTAGGTTCGTATCAAAACGGGAACGAACTTTTTTAAGAAACGCTTCAAAATAAGGGTCAGTCAGAGGTTTATAAACTGCCAATACAGTTTTATCGGTAATTAAACCTACAGAACTGGCCATTTCCCAGTTTCCATAGTGACCGGCTGCTGCCAATACGCTTTTATTTTGTTTAAAATAGTTTTCTAGTACCTCCGGATTTATAAATTTAAAGCGTTTTTTCGCCTCTGCGGGAGTTATTCTTATCATTTTAATCGTCTCAATGATTAAATCACTCAGGTAATGATAATATTGACGGGTTATTTTTTTTCTTTCGTCTTCGGTTTTTTCAGAAAAAGCATTTTTAAGATTGGTGGCGACAACTTCCCGGCGATATTTAACAATATAAAACAGGATAATAAAAAGTATATCAGAAAAGATATACAGAATCCTTAAGGGTAAATAAGCAATGAGTTTTAATAAAAGTATTACCAATCGGGTAAGCATGGCCAAATCTAAGCATAAACCTTTTCGCATTCAATTTGGAGACAGATTAAATGCAGGCTAATATCAGATTTGTTAAAGCTCGAATAAAAAATAGGGGCATTTATACCCTTCCCTTATTAAAATAGGTTTAGCCACATTAAATACCTTAACTCCTGCAGATGTTTCACCCTTTAAGGTTCCTTGGTGTGCATGGCCATGAAAGGCCGCTTCTACTTTTCGCCGGCTTAATGGTTCTGACAGTCGCGATGAACCTAAGAAGGGAAATATTACTTCTGCTTCGCCGATAACGGTTGCCTGTATTGGCGAATAATGTAACACCGCTATCTTTTTGATTTCCGGAGTTTCGTCCAGACGGGCAAGCGCCCTGTCGAGATGTAAGGCTTCATCTACGGCTTCCTGAACAAACGCTTTCATAGCACCTTCGCCAAACATAGAAAGCATGTGATTATTAAAACCACCGCCAAATCCCTTAACGCCTGCAAAGCCTACATTACCGATAATAACAGCTTCGCCATCTAAAACATGCACATTTTCAGTTTGAAGCATGTGTCTGATTAGCTTATGACGGCCTTTTTCATAATCGTGATTTCCCAGGACGGCAACTACCGGTATGGTGCAGGATTTCAATTCTTCGGCTAAAACCTGTGCTTCCTGCTCGTCTCCGGTATCTGTTAAATCTCCTGCAATTATCAGAACATCGGCATTATTGGATACTTCCTTAAAATATTCAACCCATTTACCTTTATCGGTTTCTTTTACATGGATATCCCCAACAGCTGCAATCTTTGTAACGGTCTTTTCTTCTGCCATATCACACGGTTTTAATAGTAGAAACTTTATAATTCCATTCCTTAATATCAATCATATATTGAGTCTGGTCAATTACCGGGCCACGGCAGACTTTTTCAACAGCCGGAGGTAAATCATATTGTTCATGGGCACGGCTCATCAATTCATCGAATAACCATTTTGGGATAATGTCGTGGTAATCTGCAGGATATACAAACTGAAAATTTATAATTTGCGACAATAACAAATGCCAGTGAGGATCCATCCGGAACAATAAACGTTTCCAGTCCAGGTTTTTTCCATGTTTTAATATAATATGGTTTACATCGGCTCCGTCAAAGCGTTCGCGGTTTTGTACATATATTTTACACCATATCAATTCTTCTGCAGGAAGAAACTTAACCGGCAAGCCGGCAAATTCGCCTTTCGTAGCATGCTCGTACCAGGTATCATCAACGGTGCATATATTATTTACAGTATCAAAAATCAGATCTATAAAATATTCACCTTTGAATATTTTAGCCAGCCATCTCACATCTGTTAATTCGGTGCGAAAGCCTTTTTCTGCAAAGAACTTCATGATTTTTGTGTATTCGTTAGGCTTGCAGAAAATATCCAAATCTTTAGTATCGCGATAAATTCCTGTGTAACTGAACATGGCAAATGCGCCACCCAACATAAAGTTCGTTCCACATTCTTCTAACAACTCTAACGCTTCTCTATAAAAGGCGAATGCCTCTTTTCTTTGTTCTTCGGTTTCTATCATAAATCTTTCCTGAATAGGTTATTTATTAAACTATAAATAATGCTTTCTGTTTTTTGATAAAAACGTGCTAATTAAAAACCACTTTATTATCTTTAGGACATAGAATTACATATGGATTTTGGAAAAATACCTTTGGAGGAGTTGATAAATGTTGATTTTAGTTTACCGGAAGATACTGCGCTTACCAAAAAGGTCTTGAAACAAGCTCAGAAACCTAAAATGCCGGCATTGTATGTAGGTTGTGCAAAATGGGGCAGAAAGGAGTGGGTTGGATTAATTTATCCGGAGAAAACCAGGGAAGCTAAATTTTTGGATGAATATGTGAAACACTTTAACAGCATAGAACTAAATGCAGTGTTTTACCAGATGCCAAAAGCAGAGCAGATTAAGACCTGGAAAGATAAAGCGGCCGCTGAAGGCAGGGATTTTAAGTTTTTTCCAAAGGTTTCAAGAACGATAAGTCATATACGCCGTTTAAAAAACGCCGAAGAGGACACTTCAAATTATTTGCAGAACATTTCTGAATTTGGTGAGTTTCTGGGCCCGTGTTTTCTTCAGTTAAGTGATAATTTCGGTCCGAAGAATTTTGATATCCTGAAAGAATACCTTGAACATTTACCTGCGGACTTTAATTTGTTTGTGGAAGTCCGCCATCCGGATTGGTATAATGATGCGGTTGCCAGAAAGGATTTGTTTGAGTTATTACATCAGGTAAAAAAAGGTGCAGTTATAACCGATGCATCAGGAAGAAGGGATTGCGTGCATATGGAACTCCCAACGCCGGATGCCTTTATTCGTTTTGTGGGAAACGGTTTGCATCCAACAGATTATAAACGGATTGATGAATGGGTAGACCGATTGAGTGATTGGACTGAAAATGGTTTAAATTCCATTTATTTTTTCCTGCATCAACACGATGAAAAGGATACTCCTATACTTGCGGATTATACCATTAAGAAATTGAATGAACGGTTAGGGACAACACTGGCAGAACCAAAATTCATTACTAAGTCAGATTTACTATTTTAATAAACAATATTTTTCTTTTTATATAAAACCTACTAACTTAGTAGATTATAATGCTTACTTAAAAATATATAAATTATGAGCTTAAGATTAGGCGACATCGCACCAGATTTTACCGCACAAACTTCCAAAGGAGAAATAAATTTTCACGAATATCTTGGAGACAGCTGGGGTGTTCTATTTTCTCATCCGGCAGATTATACACCTGTTTGTACCACAGAGCTTGGAAGAACAGCTGCTTTAAACGCAGAATTTGAAAAACGTAATGTGAAAGTTCTTGCTTTGAGTGTTGATCCTTTGGATAAACATACAGGCTGGATTCAGGATATCAATGAAACGCAAGGCGTTGTTGTTGATTTTCCTCTTATCGCAGATGAGGACAGAAAAATTTCCGGATTATATGGTATGATTCATCCAAATGCTTCTGAAACTGCTACGGTTCGTTCGTTATTTATTATTGGCCCAGATAAGAAAATAAAATTAATTATCTCTTATCCGGCTTCAACAGGAAGAAATTTTATAGAAATTTTAAGAGTAATTGATTCACTGCAATTAACTGCAAATTATAGTGTTGCAACACCTGCCGACTGGAAAGAAGGCGAGGATGTGGTTGTAACACCAGCAATTAAAACTGAAGATATTCCTGCAAGATTTCCTAAAGGACATCGCATAGTAAAGCCTTATTTACGCTATACCCCTCAACCGGATAAATAGGTTTTGGAAATTCAAATCAAGACAGACCAGGCATTTGCCTGGTTTTTTTGTTTAAGGACTGAAACCAGTTAAGGCTATAAGTGTTAAACCATTATGGACCCTCAGGACATTAAAAGCAGAATCAGTATTATACAAGGTGATATCACTCAGATAGGAGTTGACGCTATCGTAAATGCTGCAAATTCATCGTTGCTTGGTGGCGGAGGTGTGGATGGAGCGATACACCGTGTTGGCGGACCGAAAATACTGGAAGAATGCAGAGAGATAGTGGGAAGGCAAGGTAACAGTTTACCTGGTGAGGCTGTTATTACAACCGGCGGAAATTTACCAGCTAAATATGTTATTCATACTGTGGGACCAGTATGGCAGGGAGGAAGTAAAGAGGAAGCAAAGACGCTGGCGAACTGTTATAGGAATTCACTGGAACTTGCCGTAAAGCATGGCGTAAGCACTATTGCTTTTCCAAATATCAGTACCGGGATTTATGGATATCCAAAACAAGAGGCTGCGCAAATCGCAGTTGAAACGGTCGGAACTTTTTTAAGCGGGGATGATAAATTAGAAAGAGTTCATTTTGTATGTTTTGACCAGCAGAACTTTGACCTGTATCGTGATTTACTAAATAGTCACTAATCAGATAATCCGCTTACACCGCCGGAAACAACAAATTTCATAGCTTCACTGGCACTCATATTTAATGGAGTTACTTTTTCTCTTTTTACAATAACTACCTGTCCCGCAAAAGAATATGAAAAAGGTAAATAAACAGCTACTTCACCAGGAAGCTGAATAGATTGCAGATTCTTATGGGTAACAAAACCCACTTGTTTCAGTCCCGAATCATTCAATTCTACCAGTACAGGCTCGCTGAATTTTTTTTCATCGCCAACAAAGGCTTCAGTGAAATCTTTAATAGAAGAATAAAAAAAGTTTAGTAATGGAATCCTTTTTATCCACCGGTTAAAGCCGGCTTTAATTGGGTCAGTTATAAAATTGGTTACGATAATTCCGGCGATTATGATAAAAATAACCACGGTCAAAATTCCTAATCCGGGAATATAAACAGGCTTACCCTCTGCATCAAAACCCAAAGCATTACTTAAGTTTAATGCATTATCTACAGACGAAATAATCCAATAGATTAGAAAAATCGCAGCACCCAGCGGTACCACCACCAATACACCCTTAAAAAAGTAATTTAATAAGCCTCTTGCTATTCTTTTCATTTCTCCGCAAAGGTAGTATAATGTAAATTAATTGATGTGAAATACTGATTGATCTGCTCTCCAATTGCTTGTCTATTCGTAAAAATATACACGTTTTACCCGTTCAGAAATCCCGGTAAGTAATTCGTAGGGAATGGTTTCCAATTGTTCTGCAATATCTTCCACCCGAATATTCTCATTAAATACAATTACGTCATCGCCCTCTTTCACATCTATGCCTGTAATATCCAGCATGCACATATCCATGCAAATGTTTCCTATTGTAGGTACAAGAACGCCATTAACAAGCATCTTTCCATTTCCATTTCCTAATTTACGATTGTAGCCATCTGCATACCCAATTTTTACAGTTGCCACTTTACCGCCATCAGGAAGTAAGCCTTTTCGGTTATAGCCCACCGTATCTCCGGGTTGTAATTCTTTTATCTGCGAAATGCTGGTTTTTAATGTCGTCACCGTTTGTAAAGGCGATTTTTTGTTTTTAAATGCGCCATCAATTCCATACAGGCCTATTCCTAACCTTACCATATCAAATTGTGCTTCCGGAAGGCGACTTATTCCGGATGTGTTTGAGATATGCCTTAAAAAGTTATACCCGATTGCATCTTCTATTTTCCCGGTAGTTTCTGTAAATAAAGCTATTTGTTGCCGTGTAAAATCGTCTGATTGGGGATCTTCACTGGCTACCAGGTGCGAAAAAGTGCTTTGTATCTTAATAGCAGGACAATTTTTAAGTTCATGTAGTAAACTATCAATCTCTGATGGCATAAAGCCCAGCCGATGCATTCCTGTATCCAGTTTAATGTGCACAGGATAAGCTTCCTGATTTTTCCGGTTCAGTACCTCAATGAAATCTCTAAGTACGCGGAAACTGTATATTTCGGGTTCTAATGCGTGTTCTACCATTACGTCGAAACCCATTACGTCAGGGTTCATCACCATAATTGGCAATGTTATTCCGGCTTTTCTAAGCGTTACACCTTCATCCGCATAGGCAACTGCCAACCAGTCTATTTTATTAAACTGCAAAATATTGGCGATTTCAAAGCTACCGCTGCCATAAGAAAAGGCTTTAACCATCACCATGATTTTTACGCCCTTTTTTAAATGCGATTTGTAATAATTTAAATTATATTCAAGTGCATTTAAGTTGATTTCGAGCACTGTTTCATGTACTTTTTTAGTAAGCGCCGCACTGATGCTTTCAAATTCAAAAGCTCTTGCACCTTTAATCAGTATGGTTTCGTTGTATAATTTCAGGTCTTCCAGATGATTTAGTAGCCCCTCCGTATCACTAAAAAATGACTTTTCGATATCGAATTTATCAGCATGCTGGCTGATTTCTGTGCCAACGCCTATAAATCTGTCTACTTCTTTGTTTTTAAGAAGTTTGGCGACCCGGGTGTACAGAGAATCTGAATCTAAGCCTGCTTCCGGAATATCCGACAGGATTAAGGAGCGTTTAAGATGCTGATTTTGCTGTTTAAGGAAATCCAGGGCAATGGCTAATGATGAAATATCAGAACTGTATGAATCATCAATAATGGAACAATTGTTAATTCCGTCTTTTAACTCCAGCCGCATTTTAATCGGATGAAGTTTTTCCAGGCGGATGTCTGCATCCTGAGGTAAATACCCCAATGCCAGAATAGTGGCCCAGCAGCAAACAGCATTTTCTACAGATGCGGCATCGATAAAAGGAACTACACATTGTACATCTCTATCCTGATACTTTCCTCTGATAAAAAGATATTTGTCTTCTAACACTTCATCATCAATCAGCCTTAAATCAGCATCTTCATCCCAAGACCAGGTAAACTTCTTTTTTCCCGGAATTTCACCTGAATAACCCTCCAGGTATTTAGGCGAGTAAATAAACAGGTCCGTGTTTTCAAATAATAAAAGCTTTTCTTTTATCTTTTCTTCCCTGTCTGCAAAACCTTCATTATGCGCTTCGCCTATGTTTGTCAACAATCCGATGGTGGGTATTATTACCTGCGCCAGGTTAATCATTTCACCGGCATGAGATACTCCTGCTTCAAAAATTGCCATGGAGTGTTCATCATTCATTTCCCATACAGAAAGCGGTACCCCGATTTGAGAATTATAACTTTTAGGGCTTCTTATAATATTCTTTTCAGGAGCGAGCAATTGATACAGCCATTCCTTAACAATGGTTTTACCGTTGCTTCCTGTGATAGCAATTACAGGATAGTCGAATTGTTCCCTGTGCCAGGAAGTAAGCTGATGTAAAGCCAGCAAAGCATCCTTTACAAGAAAAATATTTATGTCTTTCTTTTTATTCAAAACAGGAGAGTGGTCTGATATTACAAAATTCCTGATTCCCTGCTCGTAAGCTTCCTGTAAAAAAACATGTCCGTCTCTACGCCCTTTTAACGCAAAAAATAAGGCATGTTCCATATCGGTTAGTTTTCTGCTGTCGAATGTTAATGTTCGGATAGAAGCTTCAGGGTTATTTAAAACAGCATCTGCAAAAATTACTTCCTTGATTTCTGTTACCGGATAAAGTGTGTGCGACATAATTCCACAAATTTCTATAAATTTTCAGCATTTGAATGATATTTTTACGAATTGAACAGATGACCAATGGAACGCGAAAAAGCAGGTAAACCAATACTCGATAAAAAAACTGCCCAGGCCAGGCTTGAGTATTATTGCGCGTACCAGGAGCGTTCGCAGCAGGAGGTACGGGATAAACTCTACAGCTATGGATTACATTCTAATGAGGTTGAAGACGTACTATGTAATTTGATTGAAACTAATTTCTTAAATGAAGAACGTTTTGCAAACGCGTATACACTTGGCAAATTCCGGATAAAGAATTGGGGGAAGTTAAAAATTAAACAAGCTTTAAAGTTGAAAAGAGTAGGAGATAATTTAATAAAAAAGGCGCTTAACCTGATACCACCAGATGATTATGAGCATACCCTGAAGACACTTTTAGAAAAAAAGGATGCTTCATTAAAAGAAAAGGATGCGTATAAGCGTCGTCAAAAACTCATAATGTATGGAATATCGAAAGGTTACGAAAGGGACAGGATTTTTGATTGCCTGAATTCCAGTTATTTATTAGAAAAAGAAAAAAAACTTTAAAATTTAGTTGACAGAGATACTTTTCTGTCTATATTTGCATTCACAAAAACGAAACAGTTCTTTAAAAAGAAAGAAAACGTTAATGTTAAATACCAACGCGAAAGTAGCTCAGTTGGTAGAGCACGACCTTGCCAAGGTCGGGGTCGCGAGTTCGAATCTCGTCTTTCGCTCCATAATCCCTTTCTACCAGGAACCAGGAAGGGATTTGATTTTGAAAAGGTTCTCAAAACCTGCTGAAGTGGTGGAACTGGTAGACACGCAGGACTTAAAATCCTGTGACCCTTAAAGGTCGTGCGGGTTCGATTCCCGCCTTCAGTACTTGTAAAACAATGAAAATAGCCTCGGGAGAGGCTATTTTCATTTTGGGCGGTCAACCCGTACCAAAAACAGTACGGATCTATGCTATACTTGGCTATTCATTCAGCCCCATCAGAGCTGTCCGAGATATTGACTTCTCGAGGCCAGTTTCCTATCCGATGAACAAAATGCTATGTACACCTCTATTCCCATACCTTCAAATTGTTCCGGGAGTTTAATCTCTGCTTTTCTATTACCCCGGATAGCATCACCCATACTAAAATAGGCGCTTTCCAGTTCAGGGCAGTACGCTATAACTAATAAATCGTCATCTGCCTTTGCCTTTTTTTGGTAAAGTACTTCCCAGGTAAGTGTAAACTCATTCTCTCCCGAAGCAGTAATTTGCGGGTTTACGGCCTGTTGAAGCGGGCCATCGCTTAATAAAACAGAGGGATAATCCATATAGAAATCAGGAGCTTCGCCTCTTACCCCATGCTTTGTATTCCAGGACATAGCGGCGTTATTCGCCGTCATCTTATCAGAAAAGTGCATAAAGCCAATAGAATAAAAGGGCTTAAAGGGATGCAGCCAGTGTTGAACAAAGCCGAACCTGTTGCGGTTGTTTTTTTCAAGTGTGCCAGGTTTGTTTTTTCTTTTGGCCGGTAAACCGCGAATATAATCAATGCCTTTCCAGCTACTGCCTACCACCGAGCCTACTTTGCCTGAGAAGCCCCCGTTAGGGCCGTTTTTAAATGTTGCATCTTTAAGATATTTATTTAAAATCACCATCGCCTCAATCCTATACTAAAGATAGGAAAGGATTAGAAACTACAGGAAAATAAACCGGGTATTACCCGATACTAACGCGTATTTTAACGGGCTATGTACGGGTAAAACACGAATTATGTACGGGTAATATACTTTTAAGTTTTATGTTTTTTGCAGAGAGCTTATTAACCTTTCCTAAACAAGGTTAGGAGCTTTGCCTGGTCCTGGCAATGGTATCTTTTCGGCAGTGTCTCCTGCGCTCATAGCAGAGATAGGGACTCTGAACACAGCCTTGATATGAAATTACCGGTCATCGGAGAATATCCTATAGAATTTTCGTTGGTCGAAGTAGAACAATCTATTCTCAAAGGCGAGCCTTTACATATAAGCCTCTCAAAATTCAGTTTTTATTCTTCAAAGCTCATTAGTTAATTAAAGTTAGCGAAGAAGTAAACCGTCTGGATTATTTCTTTGAGAAAATAGCGGACCAGTATACCGAAGAATAGAATACCGTACAGGTCCATTATCAGTTTCCTGGAACCCTTAATAATATTGGTGGTAGGTATTATTTTGATTGCGATGTATCTGCAGATGTTTCAGGTATGACAGGAGCGATTATTTTAATGATTTTATTATTGCCTGTAGGTCTTTAAATATATTTAACTTTTGAAATGAAAAATGAAGTTATTTTAAGATTTAGCGTGTTTGATTTATAAATTACACATGTCCACTCCTGTCGAGATAACAACTTAGTCATGTTCGAACCTTTACTTAGACAGGATTATTAGATTTCTTGCTGGTTTAAATCCGTCGGGCAATACGTCTACCTATTATAATAAACTAAACAGGCTATCTCCCGCTTTGAGTTCGAGCACCCCTTAGGCAACCTGCTCCAACAGATCTACCGCGCGGTTGACCAGCATTTTCCGTGCAGAAAGAACATTTGTCACTGATCATCCGCGATCCGGACAGGCTTTATGAAAATAGTTTTAAGATATGGAAATCTGCCTTATGAAACAGCTTTATGTTGTCTCTAATTTTTCGAACGCAAATTTATCTTTGATAAAAAAACGCAGGTAACGGCCTTTGACACGGGAAGCTTTCAATTCTTTATACACCGTCTCAGGAACATCTTTGTACAGGTAGGTTTGTCCGGAAACATAGGCGATCTTCAGCGTCTTGGCCTCGGCATCATATTCCATGTGATGTATAACAGTTGACGGCATGACTAATCCCCGCTTTTTCTTTCCGGTTTTTCTTCCGGGTGTTCCTCGAAATACTGTCGCGCCCGTTTCAGGCCGGTGGCGATAGCGATACCCTCGTCACCGCTTTCTTTGATAATTTCGTTGGCGATCTCTACCGCTTTTTTCCGCAGGTATTTGGGCTGATTCTTATATGATGGCGGATAATCACCGTGATACCAGGGCATAATTACTCCTTTTTGAGATTAACATGCGAATTGTCTTTTTGTTAGCATTAGCTCAGGCGGTTTCTTTCCCGGTGTAGTCCGTCAGCAGCACGGTTAGTCCGGCTAAAGCCGTAAACGCGATATTAAAGATCAGTTCTTTTTTTGTCTTATGAAAAGGCTTGAAAAAACTTTGCAGTGCGAATTGCCCCACGTTAAAGGGGTCGATCCGGCCATGAGTTTTGAATGGGATTAGTCCTTTCAACGCTACGGGTTGTTTGGTCAAAGCGATATAAGGCAGCAAAAGGCAGGCTTCAGCCGCATAGATCATCTTTGCTTTTTTGTTCAGTCCAAGCAGGGTGGGTATAGTAAGCAGGCTTCCGACCAATGCATAATCGATCAGTGCATGTCCTTTCGGCGATATGGGTTTTTTCATCATTATTCCTTTTTTAAATAGCTTGCAATTATTGTTCCGAAGCGGTGCTTTAACCTGTATCCGTCGACCGCCATTACCGGGTGAACATTTTGCCCTTCGTTGTTGCCGGGCGGCATAAAAACAGAATATGTTTTACTTAATTTAAAAGATTTATTAAAAAAAACGGGCCCTTCAAGATTGAATAAACAGTAGCGATACAAAGTGGCTATCATCAACCGATTTCCCATGATCCCTGTCCGTCTGCTTCAAGAAATCTTATTATTTCTCCGTCTCATTCATATCACTAAGCAAGTGCCGGAGTTTTTACCTTAACCTTAGTTTTATAGGAAATTACAGGAATTACAGTTATTGATTCAACTACAAATTCTGTGTGATTAATGTTAGAAGGGGGGATTACCTGAATAAAATTTTCTTTCACGGTGTGGTAGATAAGCGGTACTTATCTGACTCAATGTTATCTATGGAATACTAAAATAGCTGGGTCTAGCCTCCTGGTATCATAACTGGGAGAACTTATCCACCTTTTTAAATACGGCAATCATATCCGAAGGATAGTTTATACCACTAATAGTGTAGAGGGCTTTCACTGGCAGGTGTGTAAAGTAACTAAAACCAAAGAGCTTTCACTTCTGATAATACCTTGTTAAAACTGTGGTGTATCTGGTGGTTTTAAAAGTGTCTGAAAAATGGACGATGCCTATGCCTAACTGGAGTTTGACTTTATCTCAATTATATTATGTTTAAAGATAGACTAAAAGTGCATCTGCAAAATGCTCAACAGCACCAACTGACCAGTTTATTTTACACTCCCTTTCTAAAAAAGAAGAGGCTAATCATTTTATTAATGATCAGCCTCTTCTTCTGTTATCTCTTAGGAGTTTTGCTTCCTTTCGTCAATACAATATTCGGTTTGGGAGCCTTCTTCATATCTTCACCCAGGTAAAAACCCAGATGTGGCGGCTGATTGTACGCAACATTCTGCCAGGCAATACTGAGTCTGTACTGAGGGTCGTGCATTAGCGTATAAAGGCGGTGGGTTGTAGGGATGACGGTAGTATAAACCCGGAGTTCGTTTGGTCCTGCACTCAGGACGATCTCTTCCCTCCAGTCGCCGAAAAGGTCGGCAGTCAGATTCGGATTTCCTCTTCCATTGCCCCTTTCCCCGCTTGGTGGACTCCAGATGGTGCCGACTTTGTATTTATTTATTCTGCTGCCGCCCATCAGTTCACGGGTGAAATCACCATCCCACCAGATTGGCCAGGAGCCTGTCGGAGTAGGACCTATTTTTTCTCCTTTCATTGAATATAAGCCTCCAGAGCCAGACCACCACATTTCGGCGCCGGGATTGTCCGGGTCTATGTTTTCAGCAGTTCCTCCACCAACATCTGTGTCAATTGAGCCCTTAAAATATATTTCTCCTGTACGGGCACTATAAACTGTCACTCCCGGGCCGGCACCTTTAACATATCCGGAGTCGCCTTTTGAATGATCTTCTATTTCATGAGGTCCGAAAACTTCCAGTCCGGGCTTTGAGGGGTCAAGATCACTTACGTGAAGAGCATCACCATGGCGTAAGCCTGTAGAAAACAGTCCTTTTCCGTTGTCGTCAACCACCATAGAGCCATAAATAATTTCGTCTTTGCCATCGTCGTCTACATCGGCCACTGTAAGGTTATGGTTACCCTGGCCAGAGAAAGGATTTTTGCCGTCTTTGGTATCAAACACCCAGCGGGACGTTAATTTTCCATTTCTGTAATCCCAGGCAGCCAACACTGTTCTGCCATAATAGCCACGGCACATTACCACGCTGGGCAGCTTGCCGTCGAGATAAGCGGCGCAAGCCAGAAAACGGTCTACCCGGTTGCCGCTGTTGTCGGTGCCGCCATTTCCTCCGGGACCGCCCCAGCCATCAGTAGGATAGCGTGAAGGTATATAGTCTGTTGTAGCCATGGCCGCACCTGTTTCACCGTTAAATATGGTGAAAAATTCCGGTCCGTCCAGTACCTTACCCAGCGTGCGTGCATCTTTACTTCTATAGTCCTTAGTAGAATCGCCAATTACTTTTCCTTTACCGTCGATAGTTCCGTCGGCAGTTTTCATAGCTACTTCGGCTTTGCCGTCGCCATCCATATCAATTACTATAAATTGAGTATAGTGTTCGCCTTCGCGGATATTCCGGCCCAGATCAATGGTCCATAGCAAGGTTCCGTCAAGCTTATATGCTTGTAAAATTGGCTTATCGGTCATGCCATTGAAGGAATTGTCAAGTCCTTTACCCACCTGGTGGAGCACTATCTCGTATTCGCCATCACCATCAAGATCGCCTGCCGAAGCGTCGTGCGGCCTGTATCCCGCAGGTGTCTTCAGGGGAATAGACAAGTATTGGCCTACCGCTGCGTTTGCGGCGATAACGAAAGGTTTGCTTCCTGCCGTTTCCTTACCATTAATAATGGCTTTAACTGTGTAGGCTGTGTTTTGCGTTAGGTCCGCCCTGGCATCAATGAAGTTAGTGCCGCCGGTTAAAGGCTGTGAATTTAGCTTTACAGGCTTCCCGGCGCCTGTTGTGCGGTAGATGTTGAAAGGAAGGTTTTCAGGCTCGGTTGCTAATATACGCCAGCTGATGAAAACAGAATCAGGAGCGTGCCGAACGGCTACCACTCCACGGTCGAGGTTTTCCATTACACGCTGACCGTAAACTGAAGCAGCTAAGAAAAATAAGAACAGGTATAGTATTGGTTTTTTCATATTCTAAGCTAAGAAATTTATGTGTCGACTCAGCTTTGAAAACTGTAACAATGTTGTGGATTGCGATGCCGGACTGGCTGTATGCAACAAGAGGAAATCTCCAGTTTATACAATAATCCCTTCTACTGGTCTTAGCAATCTCGTTAAGGCCTTACGCTAGTTTAATGGAAAAAGAGGATTTTTTTTGAGACGTCCTAGTTGTTTTGGACGGAAACAGGTCAAGCGGCAAAATCTACTGTTTATTCTATCCTTTATCTAACCGTTGAACGGTTTGGTGAATTTATACCCCTATTGGGGAATATTTATATACAACTATTTTAACTTTGCTGCGTACTACTCTCTACTTACAAATAACAAACCCTGCTGATGATATCATTATTAAGATAAGTGATATTTGGTTCAGGCCGGTTTCATCAGTAAAATGCGATTCCCGGGGTTTGATAATACTCTAATCCTAATTTAATTTATGCAAAAGAAAGTTCTTACCCCAAAGAGGGATGTGCTGATTGTTTTACTAATTTTTTTTACAGTCGGAAGCAGTCTGGCGCAAAGCCTGGAGTCGGTTATGAATACCACCGGCAGCACCTCGGTCCAAAACGATATTATTTATGAATGGAGTGTAGGCGAACTGGCGCTGGTTGAAACTATGATCAACAGTAAAATAATTCTTACAAATGGCTTTTTACAGCCGGTATCACCCATCCATATGATTACCGAGACCTTTGTAGTTTTTCCCATGAACATACTTAGCGCCAATGGCGACGGAACGAACGATGTCTGGATAATTAAGGACCTTGAAAAGTTCCCCGACAATGAAGTAAGAATATTCGACCGTGCCGGTAGGGTGGTATATACCACTAAAAATTATCAAAATAACTGGACGGGTAATCTGGGTAACGTTCCACTGGCCGAAGACACGTATTACTATATAATTACCCTTAGAAAGGATGGCAAAACGGAGTTAAAAAAAGGCTTCATAACCATTATTAAAGATTAGACCCATTTTAAATTAAGCACATGTTAAAAAATTACAAAATATTATTTTCTTTCGTTTTACTGCTTGTTGGCTTATTAAACAGCAGCAGCTTACTGGCTCAACAATTAGCCCAGATTAATTACCAGGGCATTGCCCGAAAAACCGATGGTAGTCCGGTAATGGACCAGTCAATTACCTTAAGATTCACTATACACGATGGTAGTGCAACAGGCACCAGTGTATATTCGGAAACACGGCAGTTGACCACCAATAAATTTGGTTTGTTTACCACAGCAATCGGCAGCAGCGGAGCTCTTTCCCAAAGCGGCACACTGGCGGCTGTAAACTGGGCCACCGGCAATAAATTTTTGCAGGTAGAACTTGACCCTCAAGGCGGCAGCAGTTTTGTAAATATGGGAACTTCGCAGCTGCAATCTGTTCCTTACGCCATGTATGCGAATTCGGCGGCACCGGGTGGTGCGGCAGGCGGAGATTTAAACGGTACATATCCCAACCCTACAGTAAGTAAATTACAGGGTGCCGATGTAAGCACTGCGGCACCAAACACGGGCCAGGTACTAAAGTGGAACGGTACGGCCTGGACACCAAGCGATGAGGAAGGTGCAATAGGAACGCTGACTGCTAATTTACCTATCACCGCTGCAACCGTTGGCAGAAATTCTGCTATCTCCATCGCCAGGGCCGATGCAACTACCGATGGTTATTTAAGTAAAAGCGACTGGCTTATTTTTAACGGCAAAGCAAGCATCACGTATGTCGATGAAGCTATAGCGCTCAATTCAAGCGCAGTGACAATAGAGAAGGCACGTGCCACCACTGCGGAAACAGCGCTATCCGATAATTTAGCAGTGGAAGTTATCCGCGCCACCGCAGCCGAAGCAGCACTGAGCACAGCAACAGAAACAAACGCAACTAATATAACCGCACTTTCAACAGCAACACAAACGGCATTGGATGCAAAATCTTCAACTGCGGATCTTGCATTAAAAGCTCCGTTAGCATCGCCCACGTTCACGGGATCGGTATCGGGCATAACAGCCTCTATGGTTGGATTGGGCGATGTTGATAATACAACAGATTTACTTAAGCCTATTTCAACAGCAACACAAACGGCATTGGATGCGAAACTGCATATTGCCGATACGACAGCGATGTTAAGTCCTTATGCGAAACAGGCAGTAATGTTAACGGCTATCAATACAAAACTGAGCATCGCAGATACGACAGCGATGTTAAGTCCTTATGCGAAACAGGCAGCAACGTTAACGGCTATCAATGCGAAACTGAGCATCGCAGATACGACAGCGATGTTAAGTCCTTATGCGAAACAGGCAGCAACGTTAACGGCTATCAATGCGAAACTGAATATTGCTGATACGACAGCGATGTTATTACCTTATGCAAAACAGATAGCTTTAGGAGACTTCGTTGATGTAAGCACCACACAAACCATAGCCGGAGCAAAAACTTTCAGCTCAGATCTTTCTGTGAATGGCATCACTGTTGGGCTGGGAAAAGGGAATGTAGCTAGCAACACGGCCACCGGTTCTTCGGTATTGAATGCCAATACCACAGGAAGTGCTAACACCGCAAATGGATTTCAAGCCCTTAAAGCAAATACAGCGGGAGACGGTAATACTGCGATTGGTTATAGGTCTATATTGAATAATATCAGCGGTACAGATAATACTGGCATAGGAAAACAATCTTTAGAACAGACCATCGGTAGCCATAACACAGCTGTTGGAGTAGCCGCTATAGACCAGAACGTTGCCGGAGGCGACAATACGGTACTGGGCGCATACGCTGGCCGGCATACCAGAGACGGGGCAGATAACACCAATATAAATAGCTCTGTTATAATTGGCTACGAGGCCAGGGTCAATGCTGTTAATGAAAGCAACCAGATTGTTATCGGAACCGGTGCAGTAGGGAACGGCAGTAATACCGTACAATTGGGTAACACCGCTATAACCGCAGTAAACACCAGCGGCAAATTAACCACGGGTGCCATCACCTATCCCAATACGGATGGTACAGCAAATCAAGTGTTAACTACTGATGGGGCTGGCATCGCCTCATGGGCAGCAGCTTCGGCTACTTTTCCTGATTCCTTGTTCTCTACAGATATTTCTGTGAACGGTATTTCTGTTGGTAAAGGAACCGGTTTATATAATATGAGCAATACTGTTTTAGGTTCGTCGGCCTTAGCTAATAATACAACTGGTCAAATCGTTCTGGCAATAGGACCTGGGGCTCTTAGGAACAATATCACTGGGAATTACAATTTAGGTATAGGTTCCTCTGCTTTATCAGCAAATTTAAGCGGAACTGCGAACCTGGCTGTTGGCGTTGCAGCCTTAGCCAATACTACGGGTTCAAATAATACTGCAGTGGGGCGGAGTGCCCTTTTGTTAGGGGGCTCAATTAATAATAGTACTAGTATTGGATACGAGGCAGGAATAACAAATACAGGCGGTAACAATACTTTTTTGGGCGCAAGCACTGACCAGAATACAGCCAGCCCTTCAGTAACTAATGCAACAGCAATAGGTTATAATGCCAAAGTTGCTGCAGCAAATACCATACAATTGGGTAATGGCGATATAACTGCAGTAAAAACCAGCGGTAAATTAACTACCGGCGCCATTACCTACCCCAATACAAAAGGGACAGCAGGTCAGGTGTTAACCGCCAATGGAGATGGCGCAGCCTCATGGGCAGCAGCTACTGGCTCCTTTGGAAGGTTAGTTGTAGGTACTGCTTCTATTTCAGCTGCATCTGCAAATAATTACGATGTTTCAGAAATTGGTGTCTTATTCCTCGTTTCAACGGAAAAGTACGAAGATATTTATGGATTAACAGGAGGTGTTACAGGCCAGGTACTTCAGATTTTAACAAATGATGATACTAATACTGGTTTGGGAATAATTTTGAAAAACGATAATGCAGCCGGAATACAAAAATTCAAGACCTCATCTGATTTGTTGATACGTGGCAACCAAGGCATTACCATTGTTTTTGATGGCGTATATTGGAGGCTTTTGAAATCATCAGGCATGTTTTGATACTTCGTAAATCTGATAAACCCCTCTACTGCCCGTAGAGCCCTTCGGAACTCTACGGATTGATAAATAAAAAAGAGTCTTCGACTTCACTGTTCAACATGTTCTGTTGCATTTTTGCCGACTTATAGGTGAATTATAAATCCACTTTGTCGTTAAGTTAAGGTAAAGTGTCAGACAACTCGAGTTGTCTGACACTTATACATCTGTGATGCAAGGTACTTATCTGGCAGAACATCTTTTAGAATCGCTTAAATAACGACATTGAGTTTGAGCCTGTTGTAATTAAGATTTATCAAAATGAGGTTTATTCCAGTGCCATTCGGAAGGTAAAAGCGGTTTCATACTCATCCGAACGGACATCAATATCGCCGTCGTGTGCCCGCGCGATCTCTGATGAAATAAACAGTCCGAGTCCAAGCCCCTCTTTGTCCTGCCCGTTATTTCCTCGTGCAAACGGAGCGAATAAACTGCCTATTACGTGTTCAGGAATGGGCTTTCCTGCATTGCTTACTTTTAAAATAAACTCTCCGGCAATATTTTGTGCTACAACAAAAACAGGACTTTCCGGATCGCCATGACTCAAGGCATTGCTTAGCAAATTGGAAAAAAGCTGAGCAATACGCTTGCCATCGCTGTTAATTGGTTTGGGCAGATCAAGGTCCGCCTGGATCACTCTTTCGGGCCAGCTCAATTGCAGTTCGTCTATGATATGGTTCAGAATATCCTGCAGATTCTCATCATGTTTCACAAGGGTTATACCTGAACCGAGCCTGCCGCGGGCAAAATCCATTACATTTTCAATCAGCGCTGTCATCCGCTGAGAAGAATTCATCAATACGCCTGCAAAACGCTTAATGCCTGCCTCATTCAAATTACCACTTTGCAGCAACTGTGCAACGTTTCTTACAGCGCCTACCGGATTGCGGAGATCATGTCCTAATATTGCAATAAATTGTTCCCTCAGTTCGGCGGTTTTGCGTTCTTCCTGTAAATCAAACTCGGTTTTTTCCAGATGTTCAACAGCGTGTAAATGAAACGAAAGCAAGTCGGCATAGAATTTAAACATGCCCAGCGTTTCCCTGGTATTTACGACGTTGGGTTTAGGGTCAATCGCACATAGGGTCCCAAAAAAAATACCGTTTTTTAATATAATCGGGACGGAAATATAGCTTTGCAAGCCATAAAGCTTAGGCGTATGATGATTTACAAAGTGTTCATCTTCATTTACATTATTAAAGGCTACCGGCTGGCCGTGCTGGCGAATCTCGTGACAGATGGTTGTTTCCAGTTTCAATTCACCGCCGGGCTGTAAATTGAAATTAACCTTATCGGCTACCGCGCAGGCAATCCAGCGTTTATCTGTAACCCTTGCAACTGCCGCAAAGCCCATTCCGGTCGTTCTGCAAATGATATCCAGCATTTCAGCGACAATAGGGATGTCGTTAATGGCTTTGATATCTCTTTGAAAGTTTGCTTCAAGATTTGGCGGCATGTCTGCTAAGTTATTAATCTATCATGGAAAATAAAAATAATGGTTTTCGTCGTTAGGACATTGAAAGGATATTTCGGCCGGCAGTTTATTCGGGGAAGGGCTAAGTTTAGTTTTCCTGACGAATAGCTGTAACTAAGCAGTAAAGTATGGTATCAGTTGTGGGAGATCTGTTGATTGGTTGATATTCTTTATCCAGATTCACGCTGATCGGGATTTTATAATCTTGATCTTTATAATATTAGATTTTTAATCTAAATTAAGGCGCTATTATATAAAGAGTCAGGCTGTCATAAAACTCGGAATTAATGGGCATAAAAAACAAGATTAATTTGAATTTGCAGGAAGATATAATCCTGAAATTAAACATTATAAATTCTGGCAGAATAGCCATGAGGCAAAAGAAATAATTACTTCTGCGTTTTTGCAGCAAAAAGTAGAAA